>Ga0193751_1000001_pt1 | contig 531359 bp, 521 predicted proteins | sample L1c2metaG_FD_143050 | JGI IMG/M metagenome (GOLD analysis project Ga0193751, IMG submission 143050) | Soil microbial communities from a riparian zone of the East river system, Colorado, United States - L1c2 | ecosystem: Environmental > Terrestrial > Soil > Riparian zone | place: USA: East... | reverse complement strand
ATAACAAGACTGCAGCACGGCTTTGCTTACTGATCACTCGCTTTTAGTCAGCGCGATCTTCGCCATTCGAATCCGCCTAAGGAATCAACTGTGAACCAAACTCAAATAGCTTTGGGCAACACGCCCTAAACATTTGACATTAGCCTAGCGGCGCGCTCAACCGTTGAATCGTTACATTGTTACATCGCGAGGCATCTCACTGCTTCGAACTCGCGGGCTTGCCTCGAAGGATATACAGACGAATGACGAAGCACGAATGAATGATGAAGCACGAATGCAACGTTCTCGCTCGTGCTCGGAATTGGATGTCTGAAGTCTGAGGCCAGAATTCATCACTGTTTGGAAATGGCCGGCTGCTTGCCGCGAAGGATGTACTTTTGCACTTTGCCCGTCGCTGTTTTCGGCAGCTCGGATACGAAGTGAATTTTCTGCGGCACCTTAAAGTGCGCCAGATGGTCACGAGCGTAATTGCGCAGCTCGGTTTCCGTCGCGGTCGCGCCTGCTTTTAAGACCACAAATGCGTGGGGCGCCTCGCCCCAGCGCTCGTCCGGCATTCCTACGATTGCCACCTCTTGAACGGCTGGATGTCGCAGTAAGGCGCCTTCGACTTCCACCGACGAAATATTTTCGCCACCGCTAATAATAACATCTTTTAATCGATCCCGAATTTCCACATAGCCATCGGGGTGAACGGCGGCGGCATCGCCGGTATGAAACCAGCCGCCTCGCATAGCCTCGCCTGTCGCTTCGGCATCTTTGTAATAGCCTTTCATGACAACATTCCCGCGAACGATGATTTCACCAATCGCCTCACCATTTTGTGGAATATCGTGTCCTTCTTCATCGACAACCCGCAGTTCACCTGATGTGAGCAGTTCTACTCCCTGGCGCGCTTTAATGACGGAGCGCTCAGCGCACAAAAGCTTTTCGTGTTCAGGTCGTGATTCGCAGATTGTAATGAAAGGCGATGTCTCGGTTAGCCCGTAGGCTTGGGTAATCACCCATCCGAGTTCTCCTTCAATTCGCTCGATCGTTGTCGCCGCCGGAGGAGCGCCTGCAGTCAAAACGCGCACGCCACGGCGTGCTTCGCGTCTGAGTTTTCCCGGATCATGGGCAATGCCGATTAACACTGTTGGCGCGGCGCAAAGCATACTCACGGACTCCTGTTCAATTTTCTCGAAAACAGTACTCGGCTGAACTTTTCTCAGGCAGATGTGCGTCGCGCCTATCGCAGTGACAATCCAGACAAAGGTCCAGCCGTTGGCGTGAAACATTGGCAGAGTCCAAAGATAGCGATCCGTCAGCGTCATCGGGTGATGAAGGAGTGTGCCGACTATGTTGATGTAGGCGTTGCGGTGCGTGATCATCACTCCCTTCGGCTTTGAAGTAGTGCCACTGGTGTAATTAATGGTCAGCAGGTCGGTTTCAAGAATGGTCGGTCGGCCAAATTTTTTCGGCGCTGCTGCAATCAATGTCTCGTAATCCAACCACCCTGGCTTGCTTCCGCCGAGCGCGACGAAAGCGGATACGTCTGGGATTTTCGATCGAATACTGTCGACCCGTTCAAGGTAATCGATGTCCGCACAGACGACGCGCGCGCCGCTGTGTTGAATCAAATACGCAAAATCGTCGGCGGTTAACCGGTAGTTCAGAGGGACCAGAACGGCACCGATCTGCGGCACGGCGTAAAACGATTCCAGCTGCGCATGGGTATTGGGGGCGATGTAAGCGACGCGGTCGCCTTGTTTCACACCGAGCGCCTGCAACGCCGCCGACCACGCATCGCATCGGTCGAAAAATTGCTCGTAACTTAGCCGTAGATCGCCATCCACGACGGCTTCGCGTTCGGGGTAAAGCTTACGAGTTCGACGCGCGAACTCGAGCGGAGTTAATGGGGTCTCCATATTAACTAAGCTTCAATTCGCGGTGACTAACCGTCGCTCCGACCGATATGGAAATACTTCCGGAGTCTCGCCCTCTCGAAGCTTCCGTTGCACGCTGCGCCAGAAATCAGGGTGAAATAAATCCGCGTGCTGTTCAAGCAGCGCGGCACGCGCCGGTCCGGGCAGGCTGAGAAAATTCAGAAATTCTTCGGGAAACACGTCATTCTCGCGCACGGAGAACCACGGCTCGGCCGATATTTCTTCCTCGTACGTGGTGGCCTGCGGCAGATCGCGAAAATTGCAATCGGTTAGAAAACAAAGCTCGTCGTAATCGTAGAAGACGACCCGGCCTCGCCGGGTGACGCCGAAGTTTTTGGTCAACACATCGCCCGGAAAAATATTCGACACGGCCAGATCCTTGATGGCCTGGCCGTAATCACGAGCGGCGGCTGCACTCTGAGTCGCATCGGCTTCGGAGAAGAAAATGTTAAGCGGACGAATGCGACGCTCGACGTAAGCATGAGCGATGACGACATCGTCGCCTTCCAGCCGCACGGTCTTTCCAGCCGCGCGGAGCAAATCTTCCAGGAGGGCCGGCTCGAATCGGTTCCGTGGGATGCGGAGGTGCTCGAACTCGTGCGCTTCCACCAAACGTCCGGCACGATCGTGCTCGAAGACCAGCTTGTAACGGCGCATCACCTCGTTTGGAGTGGAATCCTTGGGAAAATCGAATCGATCCTTGATCACCTTAAAAACGACGTCGTAGCTGGGCAAAGTGAAGACGAGCATGACCATTCCGGGCGTGCCTTCGGCCGTTTTGAAACGGTCGGCCGAGGCGTTCATCTGCGCGACGAAATCGCGATAAAACTCCGTTTTGGCATGTCGGTTAAAACCGATCGCGTTGTAAAGGTCGGCGGCACGCTTGAGCGGCATCAACTGTCGCAACCATTTCACCAGGTCGTAAGGCGACGGCGCCGCGACGCGGAAATAAGCGCGGGTGTAAGAAAACAGAATGGCGAGGTCGCCCTCACCCATTAGGACCGCGTCCAGAGTGAGCCCGCTTTCATCCGGATGACGCACACAAAACGCTACCGGGATCGCCTTGGCACCGGCGATGATTCGGCCGACGAGATACGCTCCGCGACCACGATAAAAGACACCGCGAAAAATTTCGAGAGTGGCGTCCTTTTGCTGCGCAATCCTGGATAAGATGCGTTCCGCGGCCGCAGCGATCGCGCCGCCTAAATCGCGCCAGTGATGGTTCGCAAAGCCGCTGTTGACATCGGTCAGTGCACTCGAAATTAATTCCGGCAATGCTGCGCCGGTGGACGCGCGGCAAAGTTCCGCATCATGTTCGGTCGGCGGGGCGTCGAAATCGGTGTCGACAAACTCGATCGCCTGATCAACTCCTTCCGTCGCAAAAACGCGGCGGGTAAGTGAATTGAAAAAACTCTCGCCGATTTCCCAACGGATCGATTGCGCGATGAGCGAGGAGTAGACGGCCTTGGTCGCCTGCCAGACGGAGCGTTCACGCAAACGCGCGCCCAACAAGCTTTCGACGCGATTCGTTAGGCCATCGAGCACGCGCGAATAAAGATGCAGTCTCTCGGCCGCGTCGTTGTAGCTGCCGTGCCAGTCGCGCGCCAGGAAACGATCGCGCGCCCGCTGCGTGATCTCGTCGAAGCGCGCCACGTAATCGCGGAACGCGTTCCGCGCCTCCTCTGCGCAAAGCGCGGCCAGGCGGCTGTCGGTCAAAGCCGCGGCTGGCGACGAAGCCGTCTCTGCCCGGTTCAATGAAACTGTTCTTGTTCGGTTGAACCTCGCAACGCCGTGGTGGAAGAGTGACCGGCGGCGATAACCTGGGCAACGTCGTCGAAGTAGCCGGTGCCCACTTCGTGTTGGTGCTTCGTCGCACTGTATCCATGTTTTTCGGCCGCGAACTCCGCTTCTTGCAGCTCCACATACGCCTCCATTCCTCGATCGCGATAACCTTGCGCCAATTGAAACATGCTGTAATTGAGCGCGTGGAAACCGGCCAGGGTAACGAATTGAAATTTGTAACCCATCGCACCCAGTTCACGCTGAAACTTTGCGATAGTTCCGCTATCGAGTTTTTCCTTCCAATTGAATGAAGGAGAACAATTATAGGCCAGCAGCTTTCCGGGAAATTTGGCGTGAATTCCCTCGGCGAACTTTTTTGCTTCAGCCAGATTTGGCTGCGAAGTTTCGCACCAGATTAAATCGGCGAAGGGCGCGTAGCTAAGCCCGCGCGCAATCGCCTGATCCAGGCCGATGCGTACGCGAAAGAATCCTTCGACCGTCCGCTCGCCGGTCAAAAACTCGCGGTCGCGCTCGTCGACATCGCTGGTGAGCAAGGCGGCGGCGTTTGCATCGGTGCGTGCCAGAATCAGCGTGGGAACGTCATAAACATCGGCGGCCAGCCGCGTGGCAATGAGGTGTGCAATGGCCGCGCGCGTCGGGACCAGCACCTTTCCCCCCATGTGTCCGCATTTTTTCTCGCTTGCGAGTTGATCTTCCAGGTGCACGCCGGCCGCGCCCGCCTCGATCATAGCTTTGATCAATTCAAAAACGTTGAGCGGCCCTCCAAAACCAGCTTCGGCGTCGGCCACGATCGGCACGAACCAATCGATATCGTTTTTGCCCTCGGCGCGCGCCATTTGGTCGGCCCGCTGCAAAGTTTGATTGATCCGTTTGACCACAGCCGGCACGCTGTTTGCCGGATAAAGACTTTGATCGGGATACATTTGGCCGGCGAGATTGGCATCGGCCGCCACCTGCCACCCGCTGAGATAAATCGCTTTCAGTCCCGCCCTGACTTGCTGAAGCGCCTGGTTCCCAGTGAGCGCGCCAAGAGCGTTGATCAAGGGTTCGGCTTGGAGCAAACTCCAAAGCTTTTCCGCGCCGCGCCGCGCCAGGGTGTGTTCGATGATGACGTTGCCCTGCAGGCGCCGAACATCGCTGATCGAGTAATTGCGTGTGACTCCCTTCCAGCGGGGATTATTGGCCCAATCATGATCGACTTTTTTCATTTCATCCCGGTTTTTTCCGACACCGGAACTGCCTTTCCCTTTTGTCTTGCTCGTCGCGCTCATCTTTTTTGGGATTGCCAATTAGCCAAGCGTTGGCCGTCGGCGCCTCGTCGGTCGCGGCGGGTGTCAGTCGAGTTTCTCATAGCCGGGTAATGTAAGGAATTCGGCAAACTCGTTGTCAGTCGTAATCCGGTCGAAGAGTTCGCGCGCCACGTCGAATTTGCCACCGGCGAAACGTTTCTCTCCCATCTGCGTTTTGATTTTCGCCAGCTCTTCTTCCAGCACGCTGCGAAATAACTCCTTCGTCACCTTCCGGCCATCGTCGAGCATGCCGCGAGGATGGCGGATCCATTGCCAAACCTGCGCGCGTGAAATTTCCGCGGTGGCTGCGTCTTCCATTAAATTGAAGATCGGGACAGCTCCACTCCCGCGCAGCCACGCTTCAAGGTATTGGACGCCGACACTGACGTTGGTGCGCAAGCCTCCCTCGGTGATTGGTTCGCTCGGTCCGAAATCGAGGAGGTCTTTGCTCGCGACATTCACGTCATCGCGTTTGCGGTCGATTTGATTTGCTTGCGGCATGATGGCGTTGAAGGCGTCGAGCGCGAGCTGCACCATGCCGGGATGCGCCACCCACGTGCCATCGTGGCCGTCGTTTGCTTCTCGCTCCTTGTCGGCGCGCACCTTGGCAAAAGCTTCTTCGTTCGCCTTTGGATCGTTTTTGACCGGAATCTGCGCAGCCATTCCACCCATCGCAAAAGTGGCTCGCCGATGGCACGTCTTAATGCAGAGCAGGGAGTACGAATGCATGAAATGCGTGGTCATGGTGATCAAGGCGCGGTCGGCCAGCAGGAAATCGCGCTTGTTCCGGAACCGTTTAATACACGAGAAGATATAGTCCCAGCGGCCGCAGTTGAGCCCGGCCGAATGATCGCGTAATTCGTATAGAATTTCGTCCATTTCGAAGGCGGCCGGAATTGTCTCGATCAAGACGGTGGCGCGAATAGTCCCGTATGGAATGCCCAGCTCTTCCTGCGCGAGCCGAAATGCGTCGTTCCAAATGCGCGCCTCGAGGTGGCTCTCCATCTTGGGCAGATAGAAATAGGGACCGCTTCCACGCGCGATCAGTTCCTGCGCGTTGTGGTAAAAAAACAATCCAAAGTCGAAAAGGCCCCCGGCGACTGGTTCGCCATCGATCAGCACATGCTTCTCCACCAGATGCCAGCCGCGCGGCCGGGGCATAAGCACGGCGATTTGCTCATTGAGCTTGTACTTTTTTCCTTCGGGATTGGTGAAATTAATTGTGCCTCGAATGGCGTCGCACAAATTGATTTGACCCTCCACCATGTTTCTCCAGGTCGGCGCGTTCGCGTCTTCAAAATCCGCCATGAAGATCTTTGCGCCGGAATTCAGCGCGTTGATAACCATCTTCCGATCGGTCGGCCCGGTGATTTCGACCCGGCGGTCTTGGAGATCGCTTGGGATCGGCGCACACTTCCAGTCGCCTGCGCGGATCTGTTTCGTCTCGGGCAAGAAGTCGAGCCCTTCGCCCTGATCAAGCCGTGTCTGCCGTTCCTGCCGGTGCTCGAGACATTGCTTGCGCCGCGTGCCGAAGCGACGTTGCAGCTTTGCGACAAAGGCGAGCGCTTTCGGAGTTAAGATTTCAGAAAAAGCCGGCGTTATCTCTCCCAAGACCTCCACGCCAGAGGGTAGAGGGCTGCGACTTGCCTTGGCCTTGGTGGAAGAAGTGGTCATAAAGATCAAAACACTACCTTACAATTCGCAGCCGCGCTGTTACTTTCGCGCGTCGGACAAAGAAGAAATATGACAGGCGCCGATGCAACGTTCCCTGCTAAGAATTCATTCGGAAGTGCAACCGGGAGGGAGAGCGGGGCTCAGATCTCAACACCTGACATTCTGATCAACTGCGCGAGAAAACCGCGGTCATTGCGCGTTATCACGGAGCGTCTTCGGCTCCTGGCCGTCCAGGATTTTTTGAAACCGCGGATCGTTCCAAAGCGGATCCCACTCCCAACGTACCGCAAATCGGAAAGCGAGATTAAACACAGTTGAGTGGTCGAGTGTTGAGAGACGGTCGAAAAAAAAGTGGCTATCGAAAAGGGAGAAGTGGCTTAACAATTTCGAGAAGGAATTCGGAGAACAAGGACGAGGGCGATGAGGAAAACGGAACACCACATGACTGCGAAATACTTGGGCGTTGACGGATACGTCGGGAGCACACCGTTGATTCGGCTGCGACGGCTCTCCGAACTGACTGGTTGTGAGATTTTGGGAAAAGCGGAATTCATGAATCCAGCCGGATCGGTGAAAGATCGAGCCGCGTACGGAATCATCACTGACGCGGAGAGAGCGGGTCGGCTGAAACCGGGTGCAACGATCGTTGAGGGAACCGCCGGTAACACTGGGATCGGTCTTGCTGTGATCGGCCGCGCCAGAGGATATCGCACCGTTATTGTGATTCCGAATAATCAGTCGCCGGAGAAAATGCATTTGCTCCGTACGCTCGGCGCGGAGGTACAGGCGGTACCGGAAAAGCCGTACAAGGATCCGGAAAATTACAATCATATCGCGCGTCGCCTCGCAGAGGAGCGTGGCTGGTTCTGGGCGAACCAGTTCGATAACACGGCTAATCGCGACGCGCATTATCGCAGCACCGGCTCTGAAATCTGGAAACAAACCGAAGGCAAGGTTTCCTCGTTTGTCGCAGCGGTCGGCACCGGCGGCACGCTTGCCGGTGTGAGTAGTTACCTCAAGGAACAGGATCCGAAGATTCAGATCGTGTGCGCGGATCCGTACGGCGCGGCGATGTGGTCGTGGTTTACCAATGGCAATCTGGAAACGAACGATGGTGATTCGATTGCGGAAGGGATCGGTCAGGGCCGCGTCACGAAGAATATCGAAGGCATCAAGGTTGATCGCGCTTATCGCATTCCGGACCAGACCGGCCTGACGATCGTTTACCAGCTCCTGCGTGAAGAAGGGTTGTTCCTCGGTTTATCGAGCGGGATCAACGTTGCCGGCGCGGTGCGCTTCGCCAAAGAATCCGGCCCGGGGCAAACCATCGTCACTGTTCTTTGCGATTCGGGACACAAATATCAATCAACGCTATTCAATCGTGATTGGCTGGCGTCCAATCACCTTGATCCAGATCTGCCGCTTGAATCCATTTTCAGTGAGAGGTGACAGTTGAGACGTGATAATGGCGACGTATTTTAACTGCGATGAAACGGCGAACATTTTTGACGGCAATTTCTGCTGGTGCAGCTGGCCTCAGAAAGTAAGAAGTAGGAAGTAAGAATTAAGAAGAAGTAGGAAGGGAAATTCAATGGATAAGGATCTAACACGGCGAACATTTTTGGCGGCACTTTCCGCAAGTGCAGCTGGTGTTCTGACAGGCGGGTTACAGAGAATTCTCGCGGCGGTTCCAGAGGCGAGGGATTCCACATTCCAATTGGGCGGGGATCTATTCGTCAACCGGCTCGGTTTTGGGGCGATGCGGTTGACGGGCGAGGGGATCTGGGGTTGGCCGCCTAATCGCGAGAACGCGAAGAAAGTTTTGCGGCGCGCGCTTGAGCTTGGCGTCAATTTCATCGACACTGCCGATGCTTACGGTCCAGAAACGGACGAGCTGCTCATTGCCGAAGCGCTGTATCCTTATCCGAAAGGATTGGTCATCGCGACGAAAGGCGGTAACACCCGGCCGGGTCCCGGACAATGGGTGCCTGACGGGCGGCCGGAGTATTTAGCACAATGCGTCGATAAAAGTCTGAAGCGTTTGAAACTCGAGCGGATCGATCTGTGGCAATTGCATCGGATCGATCGCAAGGTGCCGGTCGAAGAATCCTTAGGCGCAATCAAAAAGGCGCAGGATGCCGGAAAAATTCGGCACGTTGGATTATCGGAAGTGACGGTGGCGGAAATCGAACAGGCGAAAAAGGTGATGCCGATTGTCAGCATCCAGAACCGATACAACATCACCGACCGCAAGTCGGAGGACGCGCTCAACTACTGCGAGAAAGAAAAGATGGGATTCATTCCTTGGGCGCCGATTGGCGGAGGTGGGACTCGTTCGTTAAGCAAGGCCGGCAACGCGTTGGAAGCCGAAGCGAAACGTCACAACGTCAGCGTCGTGCAACTCGCGCTCGCCTGGTTACTGCAAAAATCGCCGGTGATGTTGCCAATTCCGGGCACATCGTCGCTCGCGCATCTCGAGGAGAACATGGCGGCGGCGAAACTCCAGCTCAGTCCGGAGGAGTGGAAGAGGATTGAAGATTTGGCGCGCGAAAGTTGAATTGTAGGGCGTTTCTGTGAAACGCCGGCGTCTGACACAGACGCTCTACAAGCATTTCAATTCACCATTCATCATCGCGGTCAGCAGATTCTATCACGTCAAGCTACAAGCCCTTTTCATCTACCTCCAAAATTGCTTGCATCAAAACGCTGGCGCCGTTCGCCACATCCGGAGGTGTAGTAAATTCTTTTGGAGAGTGGCTGATTCCACCGACGCTTGGAACGAAGATCATTCCGATTGGAACGATTCGCGCAAGATCCTGAGCATCGTGCCCTGCGCCGCTTGGCATCAGCTTCGTTGTCAAACCCAGACCTGTCGCTGCTTCTTGAATGATCTTACGAAGCCTTTGATCTGTGGGCGCTGGAACCGCAGTTACATCGAGCGCAGCGAAAGAAATTGTCGTGCCTGTATCCGCCGCGATTTTTTCCGAAGACTCTTTTACTTTTTCAAATACCAGATCGATTTTCGATTTCTCCAGATCTCGAATCTCCAAACTCATCACTACTTTCCCAGGAATTACGTTCGGAGCGCCCGGCTCAGCTTGAATCGTTCCGACGGTAGCAACCTGACGGCCGGGAATGCTCCTTGCAATATGGTTGACTGAGTCAACTAATCTTGCTGCAGCCAGGAGCGCGTCCTTTCTCTGATTCATGGGCGTTGTTCCCGCGTGGTTGGCAAACCCAAGGACGGTAACATCCCACACGTTGATTCCCACGATTCCTTCTACAACACCGATGTTGATTTTTTCCGCTTCCAAAATTCCACCCTGCTCGATGTGCAATTCCAGGTACGCGAGAATTTCAGAAGGATTTCGTTTCGCTAATTGTAGGTTGTTGGGATCGCCACCGATGAAGCGAATTCCCTCTCCGATGGTCTTTCCACTGTGACTCTTTATCTGAAGTGCTTCCTGACTAAGTTCGCCGACAGCTGCGTGACTTCCTGTAAGTCCCCCTTCTTCATCGGAAAATACTATGACCTCCAGTGGGTGAGCGGTTAGAAAGTTTTGTTGATTCAGGATCTCGATGCATTCCAATGCGCCCAGAACTCCCACAACGCCGTCGTAGTTCCCGCCATGCGGAACAGAATCAATGTGAGAACCGAACAAAATTACCGGAAGGTTCGGATTACGCCCTTCCCTGTGGCCAATGATGTTTCCCGCCGCATCGACACGGACTTTTAGTCCTGCTTTTTCCATCAAAGATCTTATGTATTTACGACCCTCAACGTCGGCATCGCTGAACGCAACGCGGCTTACTCCCCCTTCGCGGTTTGCTCCGAATGCGGAAAGCTCTTGGATTCTCTTTTCCATTCGATTCGCATCGGCGCGGAAATTCTTCCAATCCGCGCCTATACAGAACACTGGGAGTAAAAGCAGCAAGAAAACGATCGGTACTTCTTTCCTCATTTAGCAATTCTACAGGCGGCCAAAGCCAAATGAAAGCGAGCGTAGCGCGCGCGCGCGCTGGCGTGACGCTTGCATTCGTTAGGCAAGAGCGGAGTAACTGAAAACGAACAATGCTGCGCGATCCCGGGGAGATCGTCGCTCGCGCATCTCGAGGAGAACATGGCTGCGGCGAAACTCCAGCTCAGTGCGGACGATTGGAAGAGGATCGATGGCAAAGTGACGAGTGGCGTGTGACGAGTGACGAGTGACGAGAATCGGAAGACAACCGTCTCGGTTGTCTCGGACGACAATCGTCTCGCTTGTCGATCTTAGAGCAAGAAACGAGCGGGACGCTCGCTTGCCGAGATAAGCGGGACGCTCATCTTCCGAGGTGAGCACGGCGCCGGGAGAGTTTCAATGCGTTCAGATTCATGCATCGCAACCGGCTTACGATGTGGATGGCGCTACGCCGGCACCAATTCGATTTTTACTTTGCGCCCGAGCGATCTAGCCGCGCGGTTCAGTGTTGCGAGCGTGACCGAGGTGTTCTCCGGATCGAGCAGGCGGTGAACGGCGGCACGAGATGTTCGCATGCGTGCAGCCATCGCGCTCTTGTTTATCCTTTGTTGTTTCATCAAGTCATTCACTTTCAGCGCGACAGCGCGCTTGAGCGCGGCCGCGTGCACTTCCTCGTGCAAGCCCTGTTTTTTTAGGAAGCTTTCAAAACTGCTTCCGCGATGCTTGTTCTTATTTCTTGCTGCTTTTGATGTAGGCATTTTTTCGTCGCAGAGCCAAAGCTCTGTCCTCCTGTGGAGTTTTCTTTGTCTTTTTTATGAATCCATGCAGCAAGACGATTTCGCCTTCGTGCACGAAAAATAATGTTCGTGCGATCCGCGTCGGCAATTTACTGCGAATTTCCCAGATGCCGGACCCCCAAGTGATCGACCAGTGGCATGCCGAGCGGCCACCGAAATTGCACAGTCATAATATCCTCGCCAATTCTCTTTCGTTCGTTTTCCGGTAGCTCTTTCAACCATTCGCGCACTGGCTTACGCCCGGTCTCCGTCCGAAAGAAAAAGACGGGCAATGGTCGGGGCACTAAAGAACTGTATCATTTCTGATACGCAAGACAAGCAGTATTCGCGTTTTTGTCGATTGATATCGCACTAATGGATCGTCTTCGGCTCCGGGTCGCGAGGATTTTCTGAAACCGCGGATCGACTTCGTGCTTGGCACTTCATTGTTTTACTGCTGAAATGTCAGGGAGGCGATGGAAAGGGAAAGGATGGTCAGGACTCCGATTTTAAATGGCCCTACATCAAGCTGGAGTTCACCAAGGCGATAAAACTGTTGCGGAAATCTCATCGTTAGGGAACTAATTGCGCGCGGGCTTTCGCAGCGAACTCAAAATGAAGATCCTGGCTTTTCTAATCCTATGTTTCGCGTCAGTCGCTGTCGCCGACGACTTCAAATTGATTAACGGGAGAGAATACAAAGACGCCACGGTTAGCCGAGTCGAACCTGACGGCATTGTGCTCAGAACCAAATCGGGCATCGCGAAGGTTTACTTTGTCGAGCTGCCTAAAGAGGACCAGGAACGCTTTCATTACAATCCTGCGATGGCCTCTGCTTCCTCTGCGCAACCAGCAGTCAAACAGGCGACGACGGCCGTCGCTGGCCGCGGTCAGCCGAGCCAAGTGATTTCTCATGGCGCGCAGGTGGACATCAACCAGTGTCTCGCACTAGGCAATGTGACCGTTGTCGAATTTTATGCGGACTGGTGCGGCCCGTGCAGAATGCTCTCACCGAGCCTGGAGCAGATGGCGCAAACGGATCCTGAGGTAGCGCTGCGCAAGATCGACATCGTCAGATGGGGAACACCCGTGACGCAGCAATTCAATGTTAACTCCATTCCGCAGGTTAACGTTTATAATCGCGCGGGCGGCCTCGTCGGCACGGTTCTTGGCCCTGATTTCGACAGCATCAAAAGGTACATCGCGCAAGCGAAGACCGGCGGGTAATCGGATCAGATCGCGACCGCTGACCCCTGACCGCCGCTGACCGCTGAGTTTACTGCTTGTCGTAAACCGACGTGCTCATTACCTTCTTGCCGTTCGGGTCGGTCCTGGTCGTGGTGACGGTGCGGCTTTTGCCATCGGCAGCAACTGCAATTCGACCCGTGGTCGTGGTCTTTCCACCTTTCTTAACGGCAAAGTCCATTATCCGATCATTCACCTTCGTGTAGGAGCGCGCGTCTGAAGTTGGATCGCCAGTGACGGGATAATCTTTCCCGTCGATTTTGCCCGACCACTCGTTGCGCGTGGGTTTACCCTTATCGTCCATGCCATCTACGGCCACCTTCACATTCCCCAGTGCGCTTTTATAGGTAACCATGGTGACTTTCCCCATCCCCGGCGCGGCCTTTGATTTAGCCTCGTTGAGCTTCCACGTGCCCATTTGCGGGTCTGCGGCGAAACAAACTGCCCCAGCTAAACAGAAAATTGCCACTGTTAATCCAATCGTTTTGGTTTTCATGGCGCACATCCAGACTGGATTTCGATCCTTCGTCAATGCTTTTCTTGGATTTCAATCAGTGTTCACGCGGGCGCGCCAATTGCTGTAGCGTCCGCTGTCTCAGCGGACCAGGCTCTGGACGCACGCGCTGACGCAGGCTCGCACGAATCCAAGATGGTGAGGCGCCGTATGAATTCTCCAGGCATAAAACGAACGATTGTGTATTTCGTCGTCGCTCTAAGCGTTATTGGCTCAGTCAGCGCTGATCAGACAGTGCAATCCGTGCAGCAAGCTCTGAAAGATCAAGGGTTTTACTACGGCAACGTGACTGGCGAGAAAAGCGCCGAGACGACTGCCGCGATTCGGCGTTACCAGATTCGCGACGGGCTGCAAGTCACTGGCGAAATGGATCCACAAACACTCCACTCCCTCAACGTCAATTCGAATTCGGCCGCGTCGTCGCAGTCCACTTCAAAACCCGCGGTCGCTCAGCAGAACACGAATACGGTTCGTCCTGTTGAAACGCCACGGCTCGATCAGAATTCAGTGCAGCAGCCGCCAGGCGCGCCGGATCATCAGCCAGAAATGAATCCGACGTTCCCCGGCGCGCTTTATCAGTCGGCGCCGACTCGGATAAATCGGCGCATGGTGCTCGCGGAAGTGCAACGTCAACTGATCAGTCGCGGATATTATCAAGGCCACGCAGATGGCAGGCATGGACGACGGACAGCGCTCGCCCTGCGCGCATTTCAATTCGGTTCGGGACTCCCGCCCAGTGGTCACCTCGACACGAGCACGCTCAATGCGCTGGGGATATCGGATGCGAATCTCGCATCTATGGAGCCAGCAGCTCGCCAGTATGAAACCTGGGCACCGGTGACGAAGTTCAAGCACGGGAAGTGGAAAGTGAAATGGAAGAAGTATCATGGCGAAGATCGCGACGAACTTGCTCACGAAGGTCTATGGGAAAATGGCAATGAGCAGAGTCACAGCCCCAATGGGGACTAGTCAGGGCCAGCATGGCGGCCGTTAGGGGCATGGAGCTTTGGTTCAACTGGTACCTGAACAACCCATCACCTCAATCCTCTCCCCTTAGAGAAGTGATCAGTGATCAGTTATTCGAATCACAACGTCGGCAAATCCTGCTTTGATTTCGGAGGTGGAAATTCCTGATCTAGCTCGGCGAGGTCGTCTTTGGTCAATTTGATCTCGGTTGATCGCGCATTGTCGCGGACATGGTTCTTGTCACTCGCTTTTGGAATTGCGATGACATCGGGCTGCCGCAGCACCCAGGCGAGCGCAATCTGTGCTGTAATGGCAGCATGGCGCTTCGCAATTTTCTTCAGAGTCGCGTTCTCAAGCAGGCCGCGGCCATGGCCGACCGGGGAGTAAGCCATCACGGTGCAAGTGAACGGTGATTGGTGATCAGTGAGACGCGGCAGAAGATCGAATTCGATCTCGCGGTTTTCGAGGTTGTACAGGACCTGATTCGCGGCGCAGTTGTGGCCATTCTCAATCGCGCGCAGTTCTTTCATGTCTTTCACATCAAAATTTGAAACGCCCCAGCGTTTGATCTTTCCCGCAGAACGAAGTTTTTCGAATGCTTCTACGGTTTCCTCGAGCGACGGTATCTTTTCGCGCCAGTGCAACAAGTAAAGATCGATCGTCTCGATGCGGAGACGCTTGAGACTGCGGTCGCAGGCTTTTGGCAATTTCGAACGCGACGCATTATATGGATACACTTTGGTGACGATAAACACGCGGTCGCGCTGACCCTCGATTGCATCTCCCACCACTTTTTCAGCGTCACCGTTGCCGTACATCTCCGCGGTATCGATCAGCGTCACGCCGAGATCGATTCCCAAACGCAACGCCGCGACTTCGTCCTTGTGCGCGCGTTTGTTCTCACCAATTCGCCACGTACCCTGGCCCAGCGCTGGGATCCGCGTGCCATCGGGCAAGGTGACCGTTTTCATCTCGTGCTCATGCTCGTGCTCCTGATCATGATCGATTTGTTAGGTGGATTCGGCGGTGATAGACCGCCGCTACAGGATCGCTAGGCCGGTTGTTACTGGCCTTGTCTTTTTTGCAGGAACGGGCGATTGAGAATGTATGGCTAAAACAATGCGCGCCGTTCAGGTCTCGCGTGCTGGCGGACCGTTTGAGTTGGTTAAACGAGATATTCCCGAGCCGCAACCGGGATGGGTGCGGATCAAAGTCGACGCGTGCGGGGTTTGTCACAGCGATTCATTAATCAAAGAAGGACTCTGGCCTGGTATTCAATATCCACGTGTGCCGGGCCACGAGATCATCGGAGTTGTCGATCTTGTCGGGGACCGTGTGAAGCCATGGAAACATGGTCAGCGCGTCGGTGTTGGTTGGCACGGCGGGAACTGCGGCTATTGCGATCACTGCCGACGCGGCGAGTTCTTTGCGTGCACTGTCGCGCTGCTTACCACCGGCATTTCTTTCGACGGCGGCTACGCCGAATACATGGTTGCGCCTGCGGAAAGTTTGGCATTCGTGCCCGACGAAGTCTCTGCCGTTGACGCCGCGCCTCTGATGTGCGCGGGCGTGACGACTTTCAACGCGCTCAGAAACAGCGGCGCAAAGGGCGGTGATGTCGTTGCGGTGCTCGGGATCGGCGGACTTGGTCATCTCGGCGTGCAGTTCGCAGCCAGAATGGGATTCAAAACGGTGGCGATCGCGCGCGGGAAAGATAAGGAAGCGTTCGCCAAACAACTCGGCGCGCACCATTACATCGATGGCCGGGCATCCGATCCTGCGGCGGAACTGAACAAGCTCGGCGGCGCAAAAGTTGTGATCGCGACCGTAACGAATGCCGACGCGATGACAGCTGTGCTCGGCGGGCTCGCGCCGAACGGCGTGCTAATGGTGATCGGCGCAGCCGGCCCGCTCTCTGTGGATCCGATCCTGCTCATTACCGGTTGCCGATCAGTCAAGGGCTGGTACTCCGGAACATCGATCGATTCGCAAGACACACTGAAGTTCAGCGCGCTGAATGCAGTCCATTCGATGAACGAAGTCTTTCCGCTGGAACGAGCCGCCGAGGCTTACGAGCGCATAATGAGCGGGAAGGCGCGTTTCCGCGTCGTGCTCAACGTCGGCGGTAAATGAAATCTCGTTACGACGTAGTCATTCTCGGTGCGGGCCATAATGGGCTTGTGGCCGCGAGTTATCTCGGGCGCGCTGGGTTGAGTGTGCTGTTACTGGAAAAAAATGATTACATCGGCGGAGCGACCACTTCGCAAAGGTTATTCCCGGATTATGACGCGCGGCTGTCGCTGTATGCCTATCTGGTTAGTCTATTTCCTCAGAAGATCATCCGCGACCTTGGCCTGAACCTCGAGCTGCGCAGGCGCGCGATTGCTTCGTGTACGCCGTACCTAAACCACGGTCAGCATGGCGCCTTGCTTTTGAGCAACCTCGAGGAGGAGGTGAGTCGAAAATCGATTGTCGATCTGACTGGAAGCGACGCCGAATTCAAGGCGATGAAAAAGTTTTACAATTTGCCGCGCGTTTTTGCTGAGCAGGTTTGGGACTCGATGCTTGAGCCGCTGGTGCCGAAACAGGAAATGGCGCGCCGGTTTAATGTGGACGCAATCTCGCGCGAGGCGTGGCGCAGTTTCGTTGACGAACCGCTCGGAAGCGCGATCGAGCGTTATCTGCGAAACGATCTCGTGCGCGGCATTGTCTTCACCGATGCGAAGATTGGCGTGTTCACATATCCGCACGATCCCTCGTTCGTACAGAACCGCTGTTTCCTTTATCACCTCATCGGAAACAAGACAGGCGAGTGGAAGGTTCCGGTGGGCGGGATGGGCGCCGTATCGTCCGAGTTGGAACGTACAGCGCGTAAAGCAGGCGCGGAACTACTCACGAATGTCGATGTGCACGCGTTAAACGTGACCGCCAAAACGCGCAGCGTTGAATTTCGAGTCGGTGGTAAAGGCGACGCCGTCGAGGCGCGGTTTTTATTGGTGAACTTTGGCCGGAACGTCCTGGCAAAATTTACGGGCCGATTTTTTCAACCCGATCGCACCGACGAAGGGTCGATGTTCAAGATAAACATGCTTCTGCGTCGTTTGCCCAGACTGAAGGCGAAGAAATATCCGGCGACGGAAGCGTTTTGCGGGACATTTCACAGCGACGAAGGCTACGAGCAAATGAATGCCAGTTATGATCGGGCCTCTGAAGGGCGGTTGCCGGAGAAGACCCCGTGCGAGATGTATTGCCACACGCTGACCGATGACAGCGTTCTCGAACTGGGCCTGCGAGAGGAAGGATTTCATACGATGACGCTGTTCGGACTCGATGCGCCGTGGAGCTTGTTCGCGAGAGACAACGACAACATGCGACGCGAGGCAGAGAAAAGATTTCTTGGAAGCGTAAACCAGTGGCTGGAAGAGCCGATTGAAGATTGCCTCGCCGTAGGGCGCGATGGCCGCCCTTGCATCGAAAGCAAAAGCCCAGTCGATATAGAGGATGCGCTGGGGATGTATCGTGGGAACATTTTTCAAAACTCGCCGACGTGGCCTTTTGCCGAACGCAGAGAGCAGGTCGGCACTTGGGGCGTGGAGACTGAATACGAAAATGTATTTCTATGTGGATCGAGCGCGTTACGCGGCGGCGCCGTCAGCGCGATTCCCGGCCATAACGCAGCAATGAAGGTGCTGGAGACAATCAAAGAGAGCTGATAGCTAATAATTGCCAGGAAAGTTTTCGGTCGCCGCGGCGACCTTTGGAGTGCGGCGGCTTGACGCCGCTTTCCCTGGCATAAACGCCAGCGCCGACCACAAGCAAACTTCGCAAATCAAAAGCTTTCGATATGTCTCCCCGCGGTGAACGCATTCACTTCCTTTGCGAATTCATCGAGGTTAATCGCCGCAGGTTCCGGCGCATAACGCAAAGCGATGTAGGTTTCGGTGATCTGGCGAACACGCGCGGACTCGTTAGGCAATGATTTGGCCGCCCGTGTTGCGAAATCCGATGGGCCTTCCCATGGGTCGCGCTGCACCCCGATGCGGGCAAGTTTCTGACAAAAGCGTTCATACAAGGCCTGAATCCGATCGGCGCGAGGACGCGTCCGCAATTGCATCCAGCCAGCATAAATGACTAACACCGCAGCGATGACAATCAGCACCTGCATGATGAGCGGGAGAGGTCCCCTATTGGTCAGTCCCAGCGAAGTCAGCAACACGTCCTGGACGTCGGCGTCGAAACCCATGACGCGAGTGTCCCACTGATAGTTAAGGGCTTCCCACAACGACTTAATCTGGTTGACGAGCGCCAACCGCACCAGCTGCGTGACGAACGAGCTTTGACCAGTAGCCATTTCTCCGGAAGCGACGTGGCCGGCTAAAAACGAGCTGAGATCTTGACTCGCTCTGTCGGGCGCAACCGCGGTAGTCGGATCGATTCGCGTCCATCCATTCTCTGGAATCCAGACTTCGCACCAGGCGTGAGTGTCTGCCTGGCGCACGAGAAAGAATCCGCCCAAGTCATTGTATTCGCCGCCCAGATAGCCGACCACGACCCGCGCCGGAATTCCGGCTAGCCGCATCAAAGTAGCGAAACAGGCTGCGTAGTGTCCGCAAAAGCCCGTTCGACGATGAAAGAGAAATTCCTCCAGATCGTTTTTGTTGTATTCGCCAGGTGACAATGAATAGCGAAATCCTTGCGTCCGAAAAAACTGAAGGGCCCTGGTTACCGTCGCCCGCGGCTCGGAATCGTGGGCCGCGAAGGATGCTGCCAACTCACGCACCGCGGGACTAATGGATGCGGGCAGTTGAAGCGCTTGCCGGCGTTCGTAAGCATCGAGTTCCTTTCCTACCGGTTCGGTGGATGAGAGCACTTCATAGCGGCGCGCTTTTCGAATCGGCTGAACGCTGTACAGATAATTGCCGCGTGCGAGCATTGTGCCGGAAGGGACTTCAAAGGGGCGATCCAACGCAAACATCCAGCGTGCCCCATGCGGTGCGATGGTAATTCGCTGGCGAATTGCCTTGTCGCTCGCGAGATGTGGGCGAGACGAATTGGCAACTGACGCTGGCCCGTAAGGCGCTCGCCATTCCATGCCTTCGCAATGCCACATGACCAGCCCCCGCCAATACATTGGACCGGGTGGCCCCGTCCTGTGGTCGGGAAACTCCGCGCGAAAAGCGATGTTCGTAGAATTCGCCAGCGCCGCAATGCCGCCGGGAGAAAGCCGATCGGAAAAACCGGTCTTCGCCAGGTGAGGGTCGCCAATCCGAAGCAGGAAGCCGATGTTAATTCGCGGAAACAGAAGGAAGAGTAAAACGACCAGCGGCCCGGCTTGGGCCAGCAATTTCAAAGTCGTCGCCAGCGGAATCCAGAAAGGACCCGGTGACGATCCACGATGGAACTGGATCAGCGCCGCAATCAGCAATGCGAACGCCACAAAGAGACAAAGCGCGATCGCAAGGTCCTGGGAAAGGAGAAAGCCACAAAGGCAAAGCACCCACGCCATCATCACTATTGCTTGAAACTCGCGCGCAGTGTGTGCTTCGAGAATTTTGATCAATACCAGAACAGCCAGAAACGATACCGCAGGCTCAATGCCTTTGAGAGTTGCGTAGCTGAGAAAGATGGCGCCGACCGTTACGGCTGCGAGAATTAGTTTCAAAATAGTCGAGCGAAGCCGGTAGCCTCTTGGCTCCATCCAGAATTTCATTGCCAGTGCGAGAAGAAAAAGAAACGGGACCCAGCTCGCGAGATTGCCGAACATCGCGGGAAGTGTGAACAGAAGCGCCGCTGCCAGCCAAAGCAGCGGCCGGCGTGGAATGGCCGTGTCTCTCCACTGCTGTGTGCGCCTGCTACTCCTACTCACGCTCGTGCTCATGCTCTTTCGCCTTCCGGGAACAAACTCAACGCGCGCAGGCATCGATGAAAATGCGCCTCTCCAACGGCGGGCGGGATGTCTGTGTTTGGCAGACGTAAACTGTAAGGGCGTCGCACGCGTTCGGCTTCGATCACCCATAGCGCAAGTTGCGACAGTCCCTCTTCGATGCCGTGAAAAGGCAGAGCAGAAAAATCGAGGTGCACGGAGCCTTCCGCTTCGGCGGCAAATTGTTTCGTCATGAGTGGCTGACCGCGCGCCACGGCTCTCCAATCGATGTGACGTTGAGATTCGCCCGGCACATAGGCGCGGACTCCTGCAAAATCATCGCCTTCTCCAAGCTCCGTTTGTGGCCGGCTGTGCGGTGAACGCGCACGATGCACAGGAAGTCGGGGATCGCCCGACGGCTTTGGATACACCAGGTAAGTTTGTGAGGAGACGATTTTTTTTAGAACGCGAACGAAACCGAGCGGATAAATACTCGTCAGGCGAAACGTTCCTACCTTGTGTTCGCCACGCTGCCCCGCTGGGAATCGAAGCGTCACACGAGCCGCTTTCCCAGCTGGAATGTAATCGATGCGTTTGCGCTCGCCGCCTGAACCCGGCAGAACTAATTCGATTCCGCGACGCGTGGTACGCGAACAATTCATAATCTCAACTGGCAGGGAAACCTCCTCGCCCGCAAATGCCGGCTTCGCAGATTCCGGCGCTATCGTCACATCGGCCAGATTGAGTAGCGTGTGCGGAATTGAAACCAGAAACACCGCCGTTACCCCAAACAGAAGCAGGTAAACGGCCGGGCTGTTTTGACTCGAGGCGGCGTACCACATCGCGCCCAGCACAAACAACAGCCCCGCAAAACCTACGGTCGGGTAAAGCAGCGCAAATTTTCCTGCTTTCACGGGACAGGCACGCTGTGCAGCAGATTATCAGCGAGTGTGCGTCCGCTTTGTCCGAGTTGCTCGATATCGTGACCGAGCCGATGCCCCATCACTGGTATGCCGATCGCTTGAATGTCCTCGGGCAAAACCATGTCGCGTCCATTCATTAGCGCCCATGCCTGGGACGCGTGCAACAAGGCCAGACCGGCGCGTGGCGACAAACCAATGGTGTGACGCTGTCGCGAGGCATCGAGCAAGTCCTGCAAATAATCGAGCAGCGCCACTGAAGCGTGCACCTTTCGCACGTTATCCTGGATCTCGATCAGCGTTCGCGGGCTGATGACGGGCTTCAATTCCTTCAACATCTCGCGCCGATCCATCCCTAAAAGCATGGCACGCTCGCTGGCCCGGTCCGGCATACCCAGCTCGATCCGCATTAGAAAACGGTCCAACTGCGATTCAGGCAACGGAAATGTGCCCACGGCAGTTTGCGGATTCTGGGTTGCGATTACAAAAAACGGCTCGGGCAGCTCGTAGGTCACGCCGTCGATCGAGATGTGGTGTTCCTCCATCGCTTCCAGAAGCGCGCTCTGCGTCTTCGGGGTCGCCCGGTTTACCTCGTCGATCAGCACTACTTGCGAAAAAAGTGGACCACGGTGAAAGACGAACCGCTGCTCATCACGGTCGAAGATGGAGTTACCGAGAATATCGGCAGGCAATAGATCGCTGGTAAATTGGATGCGTTGAAAGGCCAGCGCGAGGGAGCGCGCCAATGCCTGGGAGAGCGTAGTTTTGCCTACGCCCGGGATATCTTCGATCAGCAGGTGGCCCCGCGCGAGCAGACATGCCACGGCGAGCTTTACCGCCTGGCTCTTCCCTACGATCACCTCGCAAATCTGCTTTACAAAGGTGTCAATATGGTCCGTCACGCCGGAATCATCTGCGGGAATAACGCGGCGCGCAAACATCGTCTCTCGGTTGGAGGGTTTTCGGAGAAAAGAATGTGATCAGTGAACAGTGATCAGTGAACCGTATTATTGACCGCGATCACCGATCACCGATCACTGATCACGGATCACCGATCACTTAATCTTTATTCGGCTTAGGCGATGCGCGTTTGGCTTTTGTCGTCCTTATGGAGTTTGCTTGCTCCATTTTTCCTGCCGCCGGAGTAGGGGAGGGATGCGCGTCGCGATAACATTTTGTGACCAGCCCAAGCACGAAGGCCGCAACAACGAAAACGGCTACTCGCCTTTCTGTTGGAGTGAGGCGGAATCTCTGCCTCACTTCGTCGAATCTGAAACGCCAGAGCTTTTTCAACTCGCGAAAGGTTTCAACTTCAATTCCCAGATTGACCCGCGTGCCGCGGCTGAACCAGAACGGAGCGGTAATGCCGTCTGATATTGGAATCGTAGAACCGCGCTTTTGATTCTGCCGACATGAGGTCGCGATGCACGACGGAAGGCACATCGAGATAACGATAGATCGCGCCGTTCACGAATTCGATTTCAAGAATGCGCCGGCGTTTGCTGTAGCCAACGGCCGCAATGGCGCTCGATTCAACGCGCTGACGCGGAATGTGGGAGACGACGTGATTCGGCGTCGTGTTCGGTTCCGTGCAAAATGTCGCCGGGGCCGCTAGACTTGATATGGCAAGGCAAAGAATCAGCCAACGGCGTAACATGGTTGCCGTCGCTTATAAACTTTTAGCCGTCACGCCGTCGAGAAAAGACCGTGCGAGAATCGCGGCGTCCGGTCGGCGCAGCGCGCCGACCCTACCAATTTCGGAATTACCACAGCGCTTATTGCCCAAATGGGCTGTTTATTTCGGTCCCCGGCGGCGGCTTAAACTCGAAAGTCGAAGCGGGGATCGGCGCGCGCGTCTGGTTTGAATACGTGGTCACGATTCGATCGCCGTTCGGCAGCAGCATGTCGGTGCGTTCGACGCGCAGGTTGTCGTTGACTCGCAGATCAAGTTTTTGAAATGCTCGTTTCATCGAAGGCGCGCGCGGCAACAGTGTCAGCTCGTATCCATTTTCGGTCTTGGCCGCATTGATTTGAAACGTGTTTTCGATGTTCTCCAGATTTAACGCGGAATTGATCGCCGCTACTGTCGCATCGAGCGGCGATCCTTTGCCTAGTGGATAACGTTCGGCCGATTTGAAATTTGGATAATAAATCCAGAGCTGGCGACTGTCGCTAACTGTAACGCTGGGCGCATTGCCTTTCACTTCGCGCCGGAATTTGTTCGGCGGTTGAAACCAAATTCTCCCTAAGCTCAGGATCGGCTTCTTCATCAGCCGGATCACTCTTTCTTCCTGAAAATCGGCCTCCGTACTACGGTTCTGGCGAATTCCGGCGAGAAGATTCTTGAGATCAGCCTCGGAAAGCGGCACTGTTTTCCCAACAGATGTCAGCGCTACAAAGGCTATCGCTGCAAGTACAAATACGCGCATGCCACGATTCTATGCGCCCAAATCTAATTCTCAAAACCGTAGTAATCGCTAGCAGCCGCTCGCCACGTTTACCGAAAAGGCGAGCGCACGCCCTTGCCGGGACAACTCCGCGTGAGCGGCAGACAAGGATGCGTGCGCTCTCAATACTCGCGTTCGCTAATTTTAGTCCTCAGTGATGGTGACTTATCCCCTCCTGGCGCGGTCTGCTTCTCGTGCCAGTTGCGTCATATACGCAAAAAATGCTGGCGACTGACCAATGAAAAGCCCCATGTTTGTCAGAAAGGTGAGCGCCCCCATTGCAACACCTTGGGTCTTGGTCGGTCGAATAATCGAAACAATGGGCAGACTTCGATCCAGGAACGGACACGGCTCCGGCATGATCAGGTTCGTTTGGAACAGTTCGCCGCCAAATGGCGGAGAATTCAGATCTGGAAACGTCACCGACACACCAGTTACCGGATCAACGGCAGTCAACGGTGGCGCATTGCCTGCCTTGTCCGACCAGGTCTGAAAATGCATGGTCTCGGTGGGCCCTATGCTAATCAGGATTCGGATGGTTTCCTCATGGGTCGCCCTCTGTGCCAGCGAGGGGTACAGGCTGTTGCCACCCTGTTCGATGGTCGGAAAGTGGAAACCTGCCGTATTCGCGATCGCCTGCAGGAAATTAGAATTCATTGTGTCCGCATCGGTCCTTGGAATCGCGGTGTGCTGGTTAACCGCCAAGGTCGGGACAGCCTGCGGAAAGACATGGTTAGGATCAAGATCCGGGTTATGGTTGTCGTCGCGGTAGCGTGTCCACCAACTGGTATCTACTGTGAGTTGGGTCAGGTTGGTAAGCCGGTGACCAATCATGGCGGGGTTTACTCCGGTGGCGATGCTGCCCATCAGAGTCCGAAACGGATCGAGATTTGCAGGATTCGCTCCCTTCGAAACCAGATAGGCATTAAGGAACTGGTGATGAGTGATCTCATCGTCAGTGTTGTCGTGGATGTACTGTGCCATGTCTGAATCAAGGACTTCCAACGCCGCAGTGTAGGCTGAATTTCCAGAGCCACCTGGGACCTCTGGGTCTTGGACGCCGCCGAGTTCGTTGTATTGGATCCAAAAGTCCGCCTCGAGTAGTTCCAGCGCCGCTGGGAATCGTAGCAGTGCCGCGTCTCCCGGTGTTAAGCCGCCGTGATCGTGATCTGCTTCTGCGATTCGACCACCACCCAGTACGCCTACGCCGATTGTTCCTGCTCCCGCGGCGAGCGATGCGCCTAGGAACGAACGACGGCTGATAGAACGTCTCCGAGGTTTAACTCTCTTTTCCAAGTTGCCCTCTAAAGGACGATTCTCGTTTTTACTAGAATCATTTGCTGTAGGTGCATTAATTGTTTTCATGCCCGTAAAATCGGAGCAATTGGCGCTGCGGGCCGTATTGGAAAGGTAACACGCTTGTTACCTCAGCGGATGCGACAGAAGCCACGTGATCCAACCTGCCAAGTGCTTCGCAGCCTGCGACGCCCAAACTTGCTTACTTCCCGGCAAGCGTTCGTATGTAATTAATCAGGCTCCACCGATCCGTTTCCGATAGTTTTGCGCCATACCCCGGCATCGGCTTTTTTCCGTTGGTGATCTTCCAGAAGAGAGCGCCGTCAGATTGGCTTCGCGATTCAGACAGCCTCGCTGGCTGAATATGGAGTTGGGCAGCAGCCCGACCATCGCCGCCGCCGGAAGGTAGCTGCCTTCTGAACAACAAACTCTGCTGCAATGCCGAGCGCAGACAGCGCGGCGACAACGTAAAAGACGTAGATCAACCGTTCCCCGCGACGCATGTGCTCATCGAGCCATTTATCTCCGGCGTCATCGACCATCGCTTTCACACGATCGTATCCCGCTTCTCCGTAGTAATAAACTGGCCACGCTGATGCAGCGCTTAACAACACCAGCGCGAGCGCAGTTACGCGAGCTGTCCTGGTTTTAAACAAAAGGGCAATAAACAAGTCGAGCACGCCCACTGCGAGCCCGTAAACCGGCAGCGGATTCAGTAAGGCGTGGACATATTCAGGCTGGCTTAGGTGCTTGAACATGCTTTAGGGGAGCGCGATCACGCCATGATTAAGACGTCTACTGCTATGATCTTCTTCGCCGTGAATTACGCGACTTCACATCGAAGACTTTAGGAACTCGACGATGGCCCGTTGTTCCTGGCCGGTAATGTTGGCACGCAGACGCATGTGATGAACGATCACATCCCACTGCGCGTTGCCATACATTGTCGGCGGTCGAATATTATGGCAGCGCAGACAATTGTTAGACCAAAGCTCTTCACCCGTAAGACCCATGTAGGAATCGCTCGAGACCCCACCGCTCGACTCGGTTGCCGTTTTCCGATTTGCTTTAGGGTCCGCGAACAGATTCACGCTCGTGCTGATGAAGAGCAGGAGTAAAGCTGTGAGGAGACCGCGATTCAGGATTCTAATCATATAGGTCCTTTGCTCAGAAACCCATGGCCGTCTGAAAAAAGAGGGCGTTCCTGTTGCGCTCGCCGTTCGGCTTATCCCATTCGTACGCAGCTTTGATTACGGTGCTGGGGCTAAGCCAGTAATCCAGCCCAATCGTCCAGCGGGTTTCCTCCGGGTCGCCAAGCCCACTCGGTTCGGCGCTTAGGTGGTCCCAGCGGAAGATCATTTCAAGGTTCCTTAGGAAATCGATGTCGAGTTGGGTGGGTCGATATGCGATCTCCGCGTAACCACCATCGCGCTTAGCCGTCAAGGGAAGCGGGCCAAACCCGAGTGAACCATCGGGGTCATAGACTGCGTGATCGACTTTGCTCCACGCGTACTGCGCGAACAGATTGATGCGGCCTTTCAGTAGATCGGAATTGCGGGTAATCTCCAGATCAACAGACTGAACTAAAGCACGAACATCAGCGAAGGTGGTTCCTTGGAAGCCCGGCTTAGACGTTTCAAAGCCATAACCGACCTCGACTCCTGGGATCGGGAGAAAACCAACTCTGCCGCCAATTGCCTTGTCGTCGTTGTTATCCGTGTAGCTATTGAAATCGAGCGTACCCGCGGTGCGAGCATCAAATGTGTTGAGCGTAGGACCGTTGGAAACGTAGAAGGCGTAATCCACGCGAGTCGGACCGATCGGAAATCCTCCGCGCACTTGGGCGCCGACGGATATGTTTGGCAGGACGCCATGGTAAACACCGATCGGGCGATCAGGCAGTTTGTTGATCCATTGCGGCTCGAAGCGTTCGACAAAAACATTACTCGGACTAAAAAATTCTCCGACACCCAAGGCTACGTAATCATTGAGAAGATACGAGATCTGAGCATTCACAAGATTCACATTGGTGCCGCCACCGCTGGGCTCGATCTCGAGTCGGCCGTCGAATAAGATCTTCGGCGTCAATTCCCAGAGGAAGATGGGATTAAGAGAAGCGGAAAACGTGGACACACTGCCGTTACGCGCTTCAAACATTCCTTCGGCCCACCCGGCGAGTAAGAACTTCGTTGTTCCCAGCAGTGATCCTTCTGCTTCGACGACCGGCGGCGGGGCTTCCGTGGCGACTTGCTTGTGCGTGTCGGCGATGGCTTGGCCTTGGGAACTCTGTGACGGAGCGACTTCCCCATGGCTATCGACGATGGCCTGGCTTTGGGCGTTACCTTGCTTCTGACCGGATTCTCTTTCTCTCTTAAGAGCGTCCAGCTCTTTCTTCATTGCCAGCATCTGTGCTTTCATCTCCTCATATTCTTTTCTTGTGACGTATCCGTCTGTTGTCGGGTCCTGGGCGCGAGCGAGCGAAGACGCCATTATGAGGACTGTGCCTTGAATAATCGCTGCCAAATAATAACGCGGAATCCTTTTCATTTGTAGAATCTATAACTAGCGCAAGTAAACCCTGAGCTTACTGGATAGTGTCAAGTATATAATTCCGCCTCACTTTAGTTTACCTCTTGGCGAGGGTGCGAAGATAGTTGATTACGTCCCAGCGGTCGGTGGGCGATAGTCGCGTCCGGTAATTCGGCATTGGTTTTTTGCCGACGGTGATTTTCCAGAAGAATTCGCCATCTGTTTCTTGTTGGATCACCGGATCGGAGAGTTTGGCAGGATGAATGCCCAGATCAGCCGCATCTGGCCCATCGCCCTTTCCTGTCTTTCCGTGACAGCCTACGCAACGTTGCAGATAGATTTTTTGGCCGACCGCGAGTGAAGATTCGCTGGCGGCAACGGGATTTTTCTTGCGCGCCTCTGCTGCAGGGGCGACCCATTTCTCGTTCGATTGTTCTTCACTCAGCGCGACGAGAGCTAAGCCGAGCAAGACTGTAAGAATTCCCAATATCTTAAGGTGATGATGCCATGGGGTAATCATATTTCGCTCCGCAAAGAATTCTGAGGCGTGATATGGGTCGGAGTCAATCCTCGAAATCATTACCCAGCCGGTGACGCGATCCGCAAGCGGCCTGCCGTCCTCCTCACGATAGCACTGTCCCAATCATTAGGCGCTAGGGTGTGGTAAAGATCGCGTCACTACCCATCCTGGTGCCGCCGCTGTTGGTCGCTACGATTCGGAAATGATAAGTAGTGTGTGTAGTCAAGCCGCTGATGTTGGCAGCGATGTTCCGGTACGTATTTCCGGTCTGGCTCTGCATAGGAGTGGTGTGCCCGTAACTGGTTGTGGTGCCATATTGGAAAGAGACACTTGTGGTCAACCCATGCGGATCCAGTGAGCCATTGAGCGTCGCGGAAGAAGTAGTCAGATTAGTCGCCGGGCTGGTGCTCACGACTGGGGGCCCGGTCGCGGTGAGGGTGTTAAATGTCTTGTCACTACCCAAGGTGGTGCCGGCGGTGTTGCTGGCTACGATCCGGAAATGGTAAGTTGTGCTCGCAGTTAGGCTGCTGACGTTGGAAGTAACGTTCAGGTACGTGTTCCCACTGTGACTCTGAGGAGCAGTTGTGAGTCCGTAGCTGGTCGTTGTGCCGTACTGGAAGTGAACACTCGTAGTCAACCCATGAGGATCGACCAAGGCATTGAGCGCGGCTGAAAAACTCGCGATCAATGTGGCCGAATTAGTCACGACGACCGGAGAACCGGTCGCACCAAGCGTGGTAAATGTCCTGTCACCGCCGTGAGTTGTCCCGGCGCTGTTGGTGGCTACGATTTGGAAATGGTACGTGGTGTTCGCACTTAAGCCGCTGATGTTGGCACTGATGTTCCGGTAGGTGTTCCCGGTCTGAGTCTGCATGGCAGTGGTCGACCCGTAGCTGGTCGTGGTCCCGTACTGGAAGGAAACGGTCGTGGTTAACCCATGCGGATCGAGTGAGCCATTGAGCGTAGCCGAGAAACTCGCGATTAATGTTGCCGGATTAGTGATTACGACAGGGGACCCGGTCGCGCTGAGCGTGGTAAAGGTCCTGTCGCTGCCAAAGCTGGTGCCGCCGTTGTTGTGAGCTACGATTCGAAAATGATACGTCGTGCTCGCGTTTAAGCCGCTGATGTTTGCACTGACGGCCTGGACGGTGTTCCCAGTCTTAGTCTGCATCGCAGTCGTCGAGCCGTAGCTCGTGGTCAGGCCATACTGGAAATCGACAGTCGTGGTGGCCCCGCGCGGATTGACTGACCCATTGAGTGTAGCAGAAGAACTTGCGACGAACGTTGCCGGATTGGTTGTGACGGCCGGGGTGGGAGTTGGTGTGGCCGCTGGCGTAGCTGTAGGCGTCGGTGTCGGTGTCGGGCTCGGGCTCGCATTTGCCACCGTAATCGTGCCTGTCATTCCGCAGCATAGCCCATGCGGGGTGCAGTGATACGGAAAGGACCCGACAGTGTTGAAGGTGTGGGAGAATGTGGACCCCTGGTTAAGAATTCCAGAATCCCAGAGCCCGTTGGGGTTGCCCGGAGTACCTGAGGTGCTGCTGTGACCGGTAGAGCTCCAGGTCCATTGCACTGTATCGCCTGGGTGAATCGTCACCGATGAAGGCATGAAGCAGAGGCAATTGTTGCCAACCGTGACCGTAACCGTGGCCGCGCTTGCCACACCCGGGCGGAACGCCAGAAGCGTAGCGATAATCAGCAGGAATACCGCAATGCGCAGTGAAAAGGTTTTCATCAGATCAATATCGCACCGCCCAATTGCAAACAATCTGTTGCCGCATGCAAGACGGCAAAAGTAACGGCGTTGTCACTTTCCTCGAGCGCTACCTATGTGGCCGCACGACGGACCAGTGTGCCTCAATGGCGTTCGCGGGCGTTGATCGTATAACCAACATGACGCACGGTGTGAATCAGTGGAGGATCACCGATCTTTCTTCGCAAGCGGCCGATGAACACCTCGACCAGCTTTGTATCGTACTCGTGCGGGTGTTCCCAAACACGTTCGCACAGCTCAGTGCGCGTGAAGACACGGGCAGGTTCCCGCATTAGAACTTTCAGCAACATTAGTTCGCGCGGGGAAAGCTCGATTCGTTTCGCGCCCCGGTGAACATCGTGAGTGGCCAGGTCCAGTGTGAGATCACCAACCCGAAGGTTCAGCACCGGTTCTTCCGGATAACGTCGGCCCAGGGCATTCACGCGAGCCACTAGTTCGCGCATTGCAAACGGCTTTGGTAAATAATCGTCGGCGCCAAGTTGCAACCCGGTGACGCGGTCTTTGACCTCGCCTCGAGCCGTAAGCATCAGCACGCGGCTGGCCATGTGTTCCGAACGCAAATGCCGCAGGACGTCGAATCCGTCGATGCCAGGCAGAATGACATCCAGCACGATTAGATCGAACGGTTTCTGCTTTGTTTTATTCAAAGCTCGCTCACCATCATGAACGACGATCGGATGGTGCCCAGCCTCGGTGAGTGCCGACGCAATTTGCCTTGCTAACTGGACGTCATCTTCAACTACAAGAATGCGCATGAATTTTCCGAATGGTAGAAACTTAAAACCTTATCGTGAATTGAGCGGCGAATAGATGATTATCCTCCCCTTCGCCTGTGGTGTCGTGCTGATAATCATACTGGAGTTTTACCTGTGCGTGTGGCGTGAAGCGATACGTTGCGGCGATGTCGATTCTGCCGAGGTCTCGACTCCATTGAACATTATGGCCGTAGCCATCACCGATCGTGCCGAAGAGCTGTTGGTTCCACCGAACCGCGCCAAAGAACTGCGGGGTGAACTTATACTTTGCTTCGATGTAGTAAGCGAACGTATCTGCGTTGCCAACATGCGGAACCTCGAAGCGAGCTTCATAAAATTCGGCCCAGACTTGCACATGACGCCAGGCGAAGCTGGCGTCCTGCCCAAGAACAAATTCCCGATAATCATCGATGTCGCGTCCGGTTGGCAAGGTGGGTTCAGCTTCGCGCCGGAAATATGGGCCCTCGCTTGCTGACAAGCCAAAATTCCACGCCTCGTTAGGCCGGAAGCCGACCCGCGAACTGAAAGTCGGATTTTCGAAACCGTTCTCCGTAATAAGCCAGGATTCCGGTCGCGACGAGAGAGACGCATTCTTCATTTCAATTGCGTAATCGAACCGACCCAGTTTTCCTGAAATAGAAAAGCCATTCGCATAACTGGGTCCCCAAATCACCGGATTGAATGCGTATTTTTGAGCATAATAAGGGCCGTAAATGAAATCGGCCGGTGAATACGGAGCGTATTTATCCCGAATGGCAGTGACATTTTCGTAAACTAACGGCGCGTTGATAAACGGGTTGTCCCACGACAAGTGCCGCGGGACCCAATTGCCGACAACGGTGGCGAACTTGCCGGCCTGAAAGGTAAAACGGCCGTCCTCCCACGGCGTAATCCGAAGCGCGTATTCATCCAAACGAATTTGAGCGCCGTGATTGCTCGGATCAAAACCACGATCGAGCTGTGAGTGCGCAAAGAAATAAATCTGCGATCCGATTTGCGTATCCAGAAAGAGTGTCAACCGCGGGTTAAAAAGAGTGTCGATACTGCTGTCAATGAGACCAGGCGCGGGTTGTTCGAAGTGATAGATCTCCAAGTCGAGCGTGCCGCTCAATCGTGCGCGCAGATTGTCTTGAAATGCAGACATCGTGAGCGCAGTGTCGATTCGGTCGAGAAAATCATCGATATCGAAGGCGCACGCTGTGCAGGCAAAGAAGTAGAGGCTAAGGGCGCGCAACTTCATGCAACTGCATTAACACCGTCCGCGGCAGGAAAGCGCACTTCAAACTCGGTCCAATCGTTTTCCGAACGCACCAGGCACAAAACGCCGCCATGCAACCGGGCCAGTTCGCGTGCCAAATTCAAGCCGATTCCGTGACCCGAAGCAACCGAAGGCGTCGAGTTGTGATGAAACCGTTCGAAGATGTTCTCACCGGTCGGAATTGTGCGGCCCGTATTGCCGATAGTCAGCACAACGTCCTCGGCGTTGGCATGCGCGCTGACGCGGATCCGTCCCCCAGGGCGATTGTACTTTCGCGCGTTCTCCAGGAGATTCTGCACAATGAGGGATGTGTACTGTCTTTCGCCGGCTACGAACAGGCCGACTGGAAATTCTTTTTCGATCTTCACATCAGGCGAATCGGGAAGCGCGCCAAGATCGTCGAGCCACTCATCGATGAGCTGGCTAAGATTTACCGGTGTCGATGCGATTTGAAGATGACCAGCGTCCATGCGCGACAAAAGAAGCAGATCGTCAATTACACCGGTCAAACGATGTGTCTGATGGAGCAAAGCGGATAACTCCTCGTAAACTTCCGGTTTGAAATCTTCGCGCGCCAGCAATGATTCAATGCCAACGCGAAGAACGGTAACCGGACTTTTCAACTGATGCGAGGCATCGGCCGAATATCGTGTCGATCGTTCCAATTCCTCAGCGGTCGAGGCGAGCGCGGCTTCAGCGTGTCGTCGTCGTGCACGGTTCTCTTCTGAATCCAGCGCCAGCTTCTTTACTGGCGCCGAAAACCTCAGCGCCACCAAATGGCTTGCGATGAAACCGCCTAACAAAAGCAACGCGCCCGCGCCGCCAATTTGCCAGCGAAGCCGATGCAACTGCGCCATCGAATCGGCCAGTGGATAGACGCAAATTTCGTAAGCAGGCGAAAAGAGAGAACCGGGATTGAGCCGCTTGTAAAAGAGAAGCTGGGGCGCACCATCGACGTTGACACGAAAATTGCTTTCTGCGCGATCGGAATCCGCCACCACATTGGCCATTTTTTCGCTTAAAGTTGCCTCCGCAGATTTCGGAAGCGACGGCAAATGCAATTGGCCGTTCACCCAGATCCCGCTTTTCATCCCTGCGCCAGCATCCGTCTGCCTGGGCTGAAACGGCTTGAACCCGACCACGAGGGCCGAAATGACATTGCCCGTATCGGTCGAGAAAATCGGCACGGCCAGAACTTCCGCAACCGCGCCTCCGTTGGCGTCGATTTTTTCCTGGAGGTATCCGATTTGCTGCTTCTCAGGCAATTTCGTCAAGGACAGTTGTGCTTCCGCTTTCGCATCCAGCTGCCCAACTTCCTTCGGATTCGGCGGTTTCAGGACGGCCCCTGTGCCATCGAGAAACCGATAGAAAGTTGCGTGAAGCGATTGCGCTCCCTGCTCCGGGGACAGTTCTTCGCCTTCCATTAGATCGCGCAACTCGTCCTTTGCGCTCGGATACAGTAGATCGATGGCATTGTCCTCTATGGCCGCGTGGATCCGCGCCTTGGCCGCGAACGTATTGCAGCGGTCGGCCAGTGCGGCGTGGCGCAATTCTTCGAGCTTGTGCAGTGAAGAAAGTTCAGCCCGAAAATTCTCCTGCAAATTTCGTTCTGCATCGGCTGTGACCTTGCGCTCCGCGAAATAGAGACCAAGCGCGGTCAGGGCTGCCACGATGATCATCATGGCGGTGAACAACCGAGTGCGAAAGCTCGCTACCTCTTTGTCTCTCGCTTGGTCCGGCGCACTCATGGAAAATCAACGTGCAGCGTTTCTCCGTTCTTCAAGTCAACCGGCCTTTCTTGGGTGTTCCTGCTGTCAATCCACGCCTTGAGCGTGTAGTGACCCGTTGGAAGTCCACTCAATCGAAAGTGTCCGTTTGTGCCGGTCATCACGAAGTACGGAGTAGTTAAAACGAGAATCAACCCGCGCATGTGTTCGTGAATGTCGCACCGCAATGTGACCAGGCCCGGCTTGTCGAAAACTTGCGACGGGATCGGTCGTTCGTCGGTTCGATAACGCCCAAGATCAAATCGTTTGGCAGGCGAATACGAAAAAATGTTGTGATAAGTGTCATCAAGATTTGGGAATTCAACCTTCGTTCCAACTCGCACCGGCAGGAGCGCTGGAATGAAGGTTAAATCCTTTTGGGTGACTTGTTTCGTCGGTAGCGAAGCCGGTTGTGGAAAAGAACCGTCGAGATAAACCACGGCCAGCGGCGGCTGCGTGGAAAGAACGCCGCCTTTACTGACGATCTCGTAGCGTTTGGCCTGCACCGGCGCCGAATGCGATTTCGGCAGTTCCACGCGTCCCTCGACCGTGGCGCTCGCCGGAAGCGCCACGGGAAGCAACGGAAGAATCGCGCTACACCAAAGCAACCCGCGCAAACGCATTTTCTCGCTAGTTTAGCAGGCATTTCATCGGACGAAAAGTATTTGCGGCCGCATACAAAAAGTAACAGAGACGTGACTTTTTGTATCGCTGCGTGATTCAGCGTCGCTTTTGAATCGCTTCCTGATGGTCCTTTGATCTTTGCGCGTTTGCCTCGGCAGCTTTGGGGCCCAGTGCCGCCATTGCTGGGAGAGTGAAAAGAATCGTCGCGACCAGACTCCAGAAAATTCCGATGGCGCACGCGATACCAAGACCGGTGAGCGCCGGGTTTCGCGCAAGAGCGAGCGAACCGAAACCGCTCACCGCGGTCAAACCCGCGAGGAGAACCGGCTTCACCACGCCGGCAACATCGTGCTCAATTTCATGTGCCTTTTGCCAGACCAACACAACGTATATCCCGTAGTCCACGCCGATGGCCAGTACCAGGCGGAACGAGAGCACATTGAGCAGATTGAGATGGACGTGGAGCAGCTTCATTGAAGCGATCATTGCTCCGATTCCGAAGGCGAGTGTGATCACCTGGATAAGCCACAAACGAAGGTCGCGGTACAAAAGGGCCAGCAACGATATGTCGAAGATCGCCATTAACGCGCTGATTACAAGCAGTTGATGATGCGACCAAGGCTGGAGGTCCGCGAGCGCGTAGCTCCAGCCGGAAAGAATCATCGGAACATCAGCCACCGGCAGTTCGCGTCCCAGCTCCTGGCTTTGCGTGTAGGTCGAGACCGGCTGATCGGTCGTGACAAATCCAGTTGTCAACGATGGGTCCTTCCCGAAGTAGCGGTCCACTAAAAACCACCAGATCGACGATGCCGGCAATTGGGTCCGCCAGTTTGGTAGCGGCGCGTTTTGATCGGCAACATGCTGTAAGTCGTCAAGCAACGTGAATGCCGGCTCGAACGAATTGCGGCTGAATCCTTCGGCATCCAGTGTCTGCTCCAGCGCCTCCCGTGCTGCTTGCAAATTGATCGTGCGCAATCGTTGACGATTTGCCTGCATCCAATTTGGTGACGGACAAAGCGCGGCAGGCGTGGAGAAGTTTTTGATTTTGCCGGCTGCCCGGAGCTGTCGCCAATGCCCGGAGATTTTTTGCCAGTAATCGTGCAGTTCCTGTGGATTTTCCCCACGTACGATTGCCAACACCGGCTCCCAACGGACCGGCATTTTCTTCATGATTGCTTCAAGGGCGCGACTTGCGCGGATGTTTTTCGGTTCCAGTGAACGTGTGCTGGCTTCGAACTGGAGCGGGGGAACCGGCGAAAAGCCAATCGCAGTCAGCAGCAACAAAACGATACTCGAAGAAATCAGCATGGGCGCGGGTTTGCGCACAGTCCATCGCACATAATTTCTCACGATTTCGAAGAGCCAATCATGGCGAACCGCCCCGTGTCGTGCGCGAACAAACAGAAATAAAATCGAGCACATGAACAGACCGGCGACGAAAATTCCCATTGCAATGAGCACACCGAGTTGGGAAAAGCTCATGGCGCCGCTTAGCACCAGGGCAAGAAATCCTACGGCTGTGGTGAGCGCGCCAAAGAAAATCGCGCGTCCGAGTTTTGCCACTGACGTCGCGATCGCCTGCTGATGCGGTTCTCCGTCGGCCCGCGCCTGATGGTAGCGTCCGATGGTGAGAATTGCGAAATCCACGCCGAGCCCGACCAGAATCGCGCAGAAGGCGACGCTGATCATGCTGAGTCGCCCGAAAAGAAGCTGACCAGCGGTTAGTGCTACCAGACAAGATAAAAGAAGGCAGAATGCCATGCCCGCCAACGGCAGCCATCGGTGAAAACCTACAAAGAAAATGATACTTACCAGCACGACCGATCCAAGCAATGTCGCCACAACGTCGTAACGCATGCTCAACGAAATCTCCGACACAAAAGCTGGGCGCCCGGTCACGAGGACTTGCAACGGAGCGCCTTCCCATCCTTGTGCTGCTGTCGCACGAAATTCATTCACCCGGCGCATTAAACGCTGGCATTCAAACGCGCTGACGGTCGTTTGGTTCGTCACCACCAGAAAGATTCGCATGGTGCGATCCGGCGACGTGAGCGGCTGTTCCTGTTCAATCACGGTGCTTTCTGCAAAAGGCTTGAGCGCCGGCGCGATCAATCCGAGCGGATCGAACGAAAGCTCGAACTCCGGCCGCGGCGAGCCGGCCTCGATCTGTTGACGCAAGCGATGAAGACGATCGCGAATTTTCTCCGGCTGCAAGATCGACATCGTCTCGTCAAAAACGTGCGGTTCCAGATTGAGAAGTAACGGGACTGCGATGGATTGGAGATCGCGAATGCCTTCGGGTGTGGACATGGGCGAACCCGCCAGCACGCGTGCGCACCATGGTTGCTGCCGTAATCGTTCAGCAAATACTGGCGCGAACTCTTCCAGTTTATCGGCGTCATTTCGATTGCATAGAAGGGCGAACGTCAGCTCCCGCGTTTGCTCAAAATCGTGGTCGTAGATTTTGAGTCCTTGCACCGATGAAAATCTGCTGGGCAAGACGTTGAAGACCTCAGAATCAAGTCGCAACGACCTGATGAGAATCGCAATGCAAGCGACAGACAGCACACCGACACCACACCAAACTAGCGCTCGGCGCTGTGTAATGGTTCGGGCGATGAAATCGCTGATGCGCATGAACAAGCCACATTCAACACGAACCGGCCCGAAGATGCCAATGCTACAGGTGTGGGCTTCCAGCTGTCGTCTGCCCTATTTCACGATGCCCTCGAACATCCAATGCCGTGTTTATTGTAGGGCGTCTCTGCGAGAGGGCGGTGCAAAGGCGTTTGACACAAACACCCTACAGCTACCATCCCACGGTCGCTCGACAGAGCGCACACTACGGGCGCCGATCCTGTCGCGTTCGCTGTGCTTGTCGGAGAATCAGACCCTCAAAACCGGAATAGAAACGTCTCGTTGCCGGCGGTGTATCGCATGATCTTCTGATTCGGTGCGTGTAGGAATTGATTTCGCAACGCCAGCCAGCCGCGCAACTGCAGCGGCGCTTGTTCTACAGGACCAGACCAGCCCTGGCGGGCGAATCCTCCTTTAACTTCTGCAAACGCCGCGTCCTGTCGTAGAGACAACAGCGTTATTCCCGGACCTTTCGACACTGTTAATTCAAAATCGCCCGTTTTAGAAAAGCGAACCAGCGCGTCACCAATAAGCGTGATCTTCGCGGATCGATACATGAGCTGCCCGCTTTTGGTCTGCCATCCAGCAGTCGGCTCAGAAAATTCATGACGCGAGACGGTTGTGCAACTTGTTACGCAACAAATAGCAACCGCGATAGCGAGAACCAGGTAGGGGCGATTGACCTTAATCACCCATGTAAAAGGCAAAAACATCCGGGCGATTCGGTGAATCGCCCCTACCTGTACTCTCATGGCGCCGCGCGCACCGTTTCCATGGTCGCTGGCGCTTCTGCTTTCTCTGGCACCAGCGTGAGTCTTGGCGCAATCGGATGATGGCGTTGTAGCCAAACCAGGAAATAAAAAACCCACATTCGCCACCAGATTGGAAAGCTGTTGCCGACATTTCCGCCAAGCACTGCGTTCACTGCGGGCGCAAGCCCCAGGACATTGCGCGGCGCGAGAAAAACTTCGATGAATTCCTTCGTGTACCATGCGTTCACGAAACGAAGATAAACATCCATTGCGCGATTCACTGCTCGCTCGTACTGCGGGAACAACCGCTTCGCCTTGCGCGGATGATCAAGAACTTCGTTAAGCGCATCGGCAGCGAGTTCACCGCTGAACACGGCGAGGAAAACGCCACTGCTAAAAATTGGATCGATGAACCCGGCGGCGTCGCCTGCAAGTAACCAGCGCTCGCCATGTAGTCGCCCGGTGCGATAGGAAAAATCCGCTTCGACGTAAACTTGCGAGATCCGTCGTGCGTTCGTCATTCGTTTGGCGATGATTGGTTGTTCGGCGAGTGCTTGATCGAGAAAGTCTTCAGCACTGAGTTTTGACTTGCGAAAAGTTTCGCTGTCGAGGACCACTCCAACGCTGGTGCGATCGCCGGTGAGTGGAATCAACCAGAACCAGCGATCGATAGCACGGATCAAGACTGTGAGCGTGCCGTCGATTCCTTCCGCGCGCCAGACACCGTCGTAGTGCGCGAAGATGGATAGCTTCTGAAGATGATCGTACGTCTTTTTGATTTTGAATTGCCTGCCCAGAACCGAGGTACGCCCGCTGGCGTCGATGACATAACGTGCCCGGATTGAATGAGACGAACCGTTGGATCTGACTGCCAGCTCGACGTCGTCCTTCAAGAACTCGACTCCGTCGACTGAAGTCTCCTCGTGCACTTCCGCGCCGAATTCGGCGGCATGATCCAATAGCACTTTGTCAAAATCACCGCGTGTGACCTGATAAGCGTGATCGGTTTGCGAGCGATAGCCGTCCTTAAAGTAAAATTTCGTTCCAGTTTCCGAGCACGCGCCGACGATCTCGCCGCCGAATTTTTTCATGAACCCGGCGCGCAAGAACTTTTCGTGCAGACCCAGCCGGGTAAACGCTTTCATGCTGAAGGGCAGCAAAGATTCGCCTATGTGAAAACGCGGAAACTTTTCGCGTTCGAAAACAACCACGCGCCGTCCAGCGCGCGCGAGCAACGCTGCGGCAGTGCTGCCGGCCGGTCCTCCCCCTATGATCGCGACATCGTACATGGCAATGCTCATCGTGTATTGATGTTAGCAAATTATCCAGATTTTGGTAGGGACGCCGCGCTGCCCTTTTTTCCCGCGGTAGGGCGCGTCACTCCGTGCGCGCCGCGGGGCAGACGGCGTGCGGAGGACTGCCGGCCTACCAATTTGTGCTAACGTGTGCACCGGAAAATGAAACTGATCGATCGATTTATTAGCCGCGAGTTACTGGTCAACGTGGCATTTGCAATCGCGGTGCTGAGCCTTGTTCTCGTCGTCGGAAACATTTTCCGGAAACTTCTTCCGCTGTTGGTGAATCACGATGTTCCGATGGAATACCTCATTACCTTCATCGCGTATGTGTTGCCTTTCTCACTCATTTTCACAATTCCCTGGGGATTGTTGACCGCGATCCTGCTCGTGTTTGGACGGCTCTCTGCGGACAACGAATTGATCGCGTTGCGGTCAAATGGCGTGAGCATTTCGCGTATCTGCATTCCGCTCGGCGCGATCGCAGTGATGTGCACGGCGATCTGTCTCTGGCTCAATGTGCAGATTGCGCCGGCCGCGCAGGAAAAATTGCGCAGCACCATTTTCGATCTGGCGACGCGAAACCCGATGGCGCTGTTTGGAAGCGACCAGGTAATTGACCAATTTCCCGGACGCAAGATTTACGTTGGCAAGAAAGAGGGCAACAAGCTCGAGAACATTACTGTCTTCGAGCTGGACCACAATTCGCTGGCGGTAAAGGTGACTTTCGCGCGGACGGGGATGCTCGAAGCGGATTTGGCGAACAAGCAAATTCTCATGCACCTCTATCAGGCGCGTTACCAGGAGCGCGATTCGAAAGACCCATCGAACCTTCGGAAGATTCGAGACGGAATTAACATGGTCGAAGGCACATTGCCCATCAGTCTCGAGGAGCTTTACGAGAAAGAAAAAAAACGGCCAAGCCGTTCTGCATTGTCGATCGAGCAATTGCTTGACCAATTGAAAAGCGCTGATCAGCGGGAGCGCAGCGCCAGTCGCACTGAAATCAACAAACGCTTTTCATTTCCATTCGCGTGTATGGCCTTCGCAATAATCGGAGTGCCGCTTGGTGTCACCGCGCACCGCCGCGAGACCTCAATTGGGTTCGCCATGGGTCTGATTGTTGCCACCACCTATTTTCTCTTTGTCATCATTGGCGATACGTTGCGAGGCAACCCTGAGGTACATCCAGAGCTGCTTGTCTGGTTTCCCAATGTTCTCTTTATCGTACTGGGCGCGTTTTTATTTCGGCGATTGGCCCGGCATTAGATTACCTCTCGTCCTCCACTAAGATTCGCAGCCGTCTGACGAAGCCGTATGGTCGCACCGGCCCTCGCCGTTGTCGGTGCGATGATGATGCAAAATGTGGCGAAGATTGATTGGAAGGATTACACGGAATCGATTCCGGCTTTCCTGATCATCATTGGCATTCCGCTGTCATATTCAATTGCCGACGGCCTCGCGCTCGGTTTCATCAGCTACGCCATCATCAAGGCTCTCAGCGGTCGGGGCCGCGACATCAGCTGGCTCACGTACATTCTTGCGCTCGTGCTGGTGTTGTACTTCGTTTTTGTGCGAAGCCGAATGAGTTAACTAACGAAGGATTAATTCGCCGTTGTCAGTCTGAACGCTTCAGGCTTCCTCCGGCTCCGGTCCCAGCGAGAGGGAGGGCGCCCTCGCGGCTTTCGCCGATCCACGTTGAAAAATCGGAATCGGTATTGCAAGCGCGTTCCAAAGATAAAGAGCCACACACCCCAACACCAGGATCGATGCATACGGTCGAATGCTGTACAGCACGTCAATGGCCCGCAGCGTCGAGTCGAGTTTTTTATCGATCAACATCACGTGTATGATCATCGCGGTGCTTACGATCGAGATGATGAAATGCACGATGCTTAATCTGATGCTAACTCCCAGGGCGACAGCGCTGACGACCGCGCCCCACATGAGATAGCGCTCATGCATTTGCCCCAGCAACGCAAACATCAATAACCATGGCGTGGCGATGGCAATCAGCACCCGCGCATCGCGATCGCGCAGATGTCGCGCCATGCCGCGCGCACTCAGCACGAGTGCGCCAAGGTAAAGCAGACGCAGTGTCCATTGCAGCGTCAGATCCAAATCGAGCGATCCGATGTGAGCCGACAGAAGGGAGTCCTTCAATGACCAGCCGGCGTTCGAAAGCAGCGATGCAAGGTTGTAGCACGAGCTGATAAACAGGTACGGATAATGTTCGCTGCCGTAGAGAAAACCGACTTGTAACCAGGTGAAGCTGCCGCCGGTGAACGCGCCGATGAAAAATGCCGCGCAACCCGCAATTCCAGCGAGCCACGCGCCTGAGTGGCGGTATCTATGTTTCACAAGGAATGAGGAGGTGACGCTGGCGACAATACCAACGGAGATCCAGGCAACCGGGCCGCGCAGAATCCACGGCGAAACGATGAGCGCCGTCGTCGCCGTGAAGCCGGCGAGCACGCGCAGCGCACTGGTCCATCTTTTTTGCCACAACGGCCAGAGAACAAAAAACGGCGCAACGAATAATAGTTGTCCCTTGAGCATTGCACCCGCTGCGAGCAGACAGCCACAGCAGAACCACCGATTTTTCAACGCTGCGAGTGCGGCAAACAGATAGAAAGGCAGAACCCAGACGTCCCACTGTGGCCAGCCGTGCGCGTCGAGAATCATCGACGGTTCAAGCCATGCGACACTGGCGGCTGCCAGACCACAAATGGAAGCGCGATTTTTCAGAGGCAAGGCACCCAGAAAGCGTGACCGCGTTATGCGTGACGAGCGCCGCACACAGAAGCGGACCAGGAGAAAGATCGCTACTGCGGATAACAGTTCGCATAGGACATTGATCTTCAGCAGGGGATTGATGAGCTTTGGATGTCCATCTTCGACCTCGGGGAATTCGCTGCGCACATGTTTTGCCCAGACCGCCATGACCAGAAGTCGCAGCGGTGGATAATCGAGGCCGTAATCATTTTCGTAGGCCTCATCTTTGACTCGCTCGTATAGCGCGAAATAGCCGCGGAAGAATCCTGCCCATGAATTGGCAGAAGCTTCATCGGGCGATAAGCTATGCGCCTCTGCGAGAACCTCGCTGCCCCAGTAAAAACCGTTGATGATGTCGTGCTGATAACGCACGTGCCTCGTATTTTCCCCGATCCAGCGACGTAGCTGAATCCCCGCGATGAAAATCGTTGCCACCAGAAGCGCAACGAGAACACGTCGGATAAATTCCCGAGCACGCGCCGAAGTTATTCGGAGATGCAAGAAAGATCGAATACCCATTCCCCCCAAAGACAAAGACAGAAACTCGTTTCGACAGGTTACAGCAGATTTTTGTTCGAAACTCTGCTCAAACTAATCGTTCGTGAATCCAGGGGCAGCCGTATGACGCCGCAAATTCGTCAGCGGTGAATTGACCGTAATCGGCAGACTTCGGGTTGCCATTACGTCACACCGAGAGCGTAAAGCGTAGGTCCGCTTTAACAATACTCGACCAGACTGCGAAGAATGCCTCGGTTTATGGGGTAAATATGCTGATCACCGTGTGAACGGCTCTTCTTGTGCCCTTCACGGTGCTATGCGCGACATTCTTCGCCGTAATCGCAGTGTTCTTCGCCACGTGTCGCGCCGTGCGAACAGGGCCAGCCTGAACGCTGCCAACGCAAACAGCGAACGCGAGAATGACTGAAAATAACGCTTTCATAGTACTTAAATTTCGTAATTGAAGCGTCGCGTGCGCTTATGGTCGGGCAATTAACTGATTGGCAGTTGCCTCAAGCCAATCGTGCGCGAAAATACGCACTCGCCGGTTTTTCAATTGGGTGATCCAGCGTAGCTCAGTGGTAGAGTCCCGACTGTAGTCGGGATTAACCGATTGGCGCTTGCCGGCTGAGAGTGAGTGGGCAAGATATATCCCGCCGATTTTTTTAGCACTAACGATCCAGCGTAGCTCAGTGGTAGAGCGGTCGGCTGTTAACCGATTGGTCGTAGGTTCGAATCCTACCGCTGGAGCCAATTTCTATGTTCTGGGTGTACATCCTTCAAAATCCGGCCGACCTCTTTTACGTTGGCCACACGGATAATCTCAAAAACCGAGTCGCCAGTCATAATCGGACTGACAAGATCAGCGGAAAATTCACGTGGAAAAACGGGCCGTGGACCTTGGTTTGATCGGAAGAACATCCAGATCGCTCAAGCGCCACGCGACGCGAGCGCCAAATTAAGAACTGGACGTCTGCGCGCCTGATCCGAGATCGTTGACTGAGATCGAATGATAGCTCAGTGGTAGAGTCCCGACAGAGTCGGGATTAACCGATTGGTCGTAGGCTCGAATCCTACCGCAAGCAGGCGCATTAGGGGTTGCAATTTTTACCTTCGCCCACAACCATGAAGTGAGCAGGGCGGTCATTCATTTTCCGAGCATGTAAATCGTCAACGAGCGCGTATGGAACGTGAACTTGGTTGGTGGCGAAAATACCTTTTCTCAACTGACCACAAGGTCATCGGAATCCAGTATGCGATTTCGGGCCTCGTTTTTCTTTTCTTTGGTTTTTGCCTGATGATGCTGATGCGCTGGCAGTTGGCCTATCCCGGAAAACCGCTGCCGATTATTGGGAAACTGTTCGGAGCTTCCATGCCGGGAGGGGTGATGACACCCGATTTCTACAACTCGTTAGGCGCGATGCACGGAACGATTATGGTTTTCCTCGGAATTATCCCGGTGGCATTTGGTGGTTTTGGTAACTACATCGTCCCGCTGCAAATCGGGGCGCCCGATATGACCTTTCCGAAGGTAAACATGTTTAGCTACTGGGCGCTCATTCTTGGAGCAGTGACGTTGCTGGCGAGTTTTTTTCTCCCAACGGGAGCAGCCGCTAGCGGCTGGTCGTCGTATACGCCTCTGGCCGATATCGCGCAGCTGGGTCACGGACAGGCGATTCTGACGGGTCAAAGTTTTTGGCTGATCGGAATCGTGTTCCTCGCAACGTCCTCCGTCCTCGGTTCGATCAACTTCATTACCACCATCGTGCAGCTGCGGACGCCAGGAATGACCTGGATGTGACTGCCGTTCTTCGTTTGGGCTCAATTGGTCGCCGCGTTCCTTTTGTTGCTGGCGTTTCCACCGATGGAAGCGGGAACGATCATGCAACTGATGGATCGAATTGCGGGAACGAGTTTTTATTTGCCATCTGCTCTGGTGGTAAATGGCCAGAAAATGCTCGTGGCAGGTGGCGGTAGCCCACTGTTATGGCAGCACCTGTTTTGGTTTCTGATCCACCCTGAGGTTTACGTGTTGGTCCTGCCAGCGATGGGGATCGTTGCCGAGATCGTGGCAAACAATACACGCAAACCGCTTTATGGTTACAGGGGGATGGTTTTTTCTGCCTTTGGTATTGGTTTTCTTTCTTTTCTCGTTTGGGCGCACCACATGTTTCTCACCGGTATGGGGGAAGCGGTGAGTTCGTTTTTCTCATTAACCACCGTTCTCATCTCAGTGCCATCAGTGATTATCTTGAGCGCTCTACTCTTATCGCTTTGGCGCGGTTCCATTCGGTTCCCTGTGCCGATGCTCTTCGCCGCCGCTTGGATGCCGATGTTCGGCATCGGCGGCTTAACCGGCATCTCGCTGGCGCTGCCTCCGGCTGATCTCTATCTGCACGACACCTATTATATAATTGCGCACTTCCATTACCTCGTGGCGCCCGGAACGATCTTCGCCTTATTTGCCGCGACCTATTACTGGTTTCCCAAGGCTACCGGAAGAATGATGAGCGAATTCTGGGGCAAAGTACATTTCTGGCCCTCACTCATTTGCATGAACGTGATTTTCCTCCCGATGTATCTCCAAGGGATGCTCGGCATGCACCGGCGTTGGTACGATGGTGGCCAGGGCCATGGCGTGGCCGGCGATCACACCGTTTGGGGGCTGACTGGATTCCAGTGGAACCAACCGATCTCGTGGGCAGCGTGGATCATGGCTCTGGCCCAAATTCCTTTCATCATCAATTTCTTCTGGAGCATCAAGCACGGCAAAAAAGTGAACGACAATCCGTGGGAAGCCACCACGCTGGAGTGGACCGCGCCTTCGCCGCCGCCGCACGGAAATTTTACGAAACCGCCCACTGTGTATCGCGGACCCTACGATTACAGCGTTCGTGGGGCGGCGCAGGATTTTTGCTCACAGAACGAGGCTGTTGTTGCCTTACCCTGAGAAACGGGCTAAGCCCAGATCGACAGAAGGTTGACGAGCACCAAAGGATAGTTGCATGCGCATTATTTCTCTGGCTTAGCGCGCCGAGTAGTGCCAGCAGAATTGCCAGCAAACAGCAGTGAAAAAGTCCGCGCGCGAGTAATCGCGGAGTTTGCTTGATTACCCAGCGAAAACGCGCTTAGATCGGCTCAAACCCAGGGCAAGGAAGCGCCGTCCTACCGCTGGAGCCATTTCATATCGCATCGCCACGGGGAGTATGGGCGTGACATGACACAAAAAAGCGCTGCCGGCGCAGCGTGATTTAGGAAAAAGTTGGTTGCGGGGGCTGGATTTGAACCAGCGACCTTCAGGTTATGAGCCTGACGAGCTACCAGGCTGCTCCACCCCGCACGTTGAAGGTAGTTTCGATGCAGATGTTGCGCAAATCGAAAAACGTTTATTCGCTGGAACTCAACTGAAAATGCAATCGGGTTTGCTTTCGCCGACGCCGCGACTTCGTTGATGTGTGAGCGGAAAAATTCGTGTCGGCACAGCCAGCTGGTCGGACCCCGGTTTTGTGGAGCACTGGTATCCGACGAAGATGCCGGCGGGCGAGCGGCTCCGCTGGTATGCGCAACATTTCGAATTGGTCGAGGTAAACTCGACGTTTTATTCCGTGCCCGAACCGCGAATGGTGGAACGCTGGTGCGCAGCGACACCGACTGAGTTCACGTTCGATGTAAAGTTGCACCAACTGTTTTCGTATCACTCGACGCCGGCAAAGCTGTTGCCCCCGGATTTGCAAAGGCGCGCAGAGACGGACGTGAAAGGAAACGTGAAGTCGACACCGCATTTGCAGGATGCAATGCTCAAAACTTTTCTTCGCTCGATGTCGATCCTTCGAAACGCTGGGAAGCTAGGCTTATTACTTCTGCAACTTTCGCCGGCGTTTTCTCCGCGGAAACATCAGCTAAACGAACTCGAGCCGTTAATCGACATGCTGGGCGACTATGATCTTGCGATTGAGTTTCGAAATCGCAACTGGGCAGTCGGCGATCAATTGGAATCGACAATTGATTTTGTGCGCGAGCATCGCGCGATTTTTGTGAACGTGGACGCACCTGCATCGGATCATTTCACCGTGATGCCATCGGATATGGACGAAGTAACGAACCCGAGGGCCGCGTACCTGCGGCTGCATGGGCGCAATGCGAAGGCTTACGTGACCGGTAAAACGGTGGCTGCGCGTTTCGATTACGATTACAGCGACAAGGAAATCGCGGACGTCGACGAGCGCAGTAAGAAGCTCGCTCAAGAAGCGCGCGAGTTGCATGTGATTTTCAACAACAACAATCTCGATTATGCGCCGCGCGCGGCGCTTCGCTTGCGCAAGGCGCTAGGCCAAATCGTCAAAACGCCAGTCCAGACGCTGGAGTTGTTCTAGCGCTGAAGGCGCGACTCATTTTGGTTTATGACACACGCGCTTTCAGCGCTGAGGTCTTCTTGGTCCATAATTCCCTGGGGCGACTGCCCCAGGCTGACCTGAGTAGAGCGCCGTTGCGCTAAACACATACTCCCTTGGCCAAGGGGAGAGGCGGAACGCGGTGCCATGAGGATAAACACCTACAGCTGCGCAGCAGCTTGCAGACTTGAATTCATTTTGGCGTATCTTCGGAGAGTGCACGAGCCACACGAAGTAAGCGAGCCGGTTTACGAGTCGCGATTGCCAAGACCGCTGGCGCGGCTGAAGGGCTGGCTTGTCGCGCACCACATGACGTTGATGGCGATCGCTGACACGCCGCATTCTATTGCTCTCGGGTCGGCGATCGGAATTTTCTTTGGTTTCACGCCGCTGTATCCGCTCAAGACCTTGTTGTCGATCGCTGTGGCGTGGGTTTGCCGTTGCAATAAGATCGCAGCTGCGATTGCCGTGACGGTGCACGACGTCGCCATTTGGGCGATGCCCGCGCTTTATCTTGCCGAGTATCAATTGGGGTGCTGGAGCCTGAATCGCCCGGCTGCCCAGCGCGTGCATTTTCGCCAGTTTAGGCTGCACCATTTTGTGCACTGGCATGTATTTTCACAGGTCGTTTGGCCTACCTTCTGGCCCGCCTTCGTAGGTTCGCTCTTCCTCGCGGTCCCTTCGGCGATACTTATTTATTTTCTTATGCGCTTGCTGCTCAGTCGCGCCCGAACGCCGCACAGCGTGGACTAGGATTCTGTCATGTTGAGCGGAGCGAAACATCTCTGATTGTTTTTCCGGGGCGTCCATCCAGAAATCTCCAGAGATTCTTCGCTTTGCTCAGAATGACATTACCGGTACTGGAGAAGCCGATCCACCTCAACGCGTTCGCAAGCCGTTTGCGAATCAGAACGCGGCGATTAAGGTGCTGCCGTTCGAGAGGGTTTATGCATTTGTCAGGTGGATTTCGCGTTATCGTCCTAGCTTTTTTTGCCAGCGCGTCCGTTGTCCGCACGGTGGCTGCGGCGCAGGCATACGTCATTGCCGACGCACAAACGGGCTACATTTTGGAAGAACAAGAGCCCAGGAAAAAACTGCAAGTGGGCAGTCTGACCAAGATCGCGACGGCGAGTGTCGTGCTCGATTGGGCGGAGAAAAAATCAGGCGACCTGAACCAGGCCGTTACGATTCCACAAGCGGCGCTTGTTGGGATCTCCGAAAACAACATCGGCTTTCAACCCGGCGACAGCATCACGTTGCGCGATCTTCTCTACGCCGCGCTTGTGCAATCAGACAACATCGCGGCCTACGCGCTGGCGCACCACGTCGGTTCGCAGTTGAGGTCGCTTTTGCCCAGCGACGTTTCCTCGAAATTGACGCCCGCAGATGCGTTCGTCGCTCAGATGAATGCGCTGGCCAAACAGTTGAACATGGAGCGCACGCGTTTTGTGAATCCGCACGGAATCGATTACAAGGTCAGACCTCTGCCCTATTCAACAGCCGAAGACATGACGCGTCTGACTCGATACGCGATGAGCAAGGCAAGTTTCCGTTTTTATGTGTCGCAAAAAGAACGCCAAATTTCGTTCGATCGAGCCGGCCACCGACTTAATTACATGCTCCGCAACACAAACGAACTTCTTGGCAAGATGGGCATCGACGGAGTCAAGACCGGCACCTCAGCGCGGTCCGGCCAGTGTTTGATTCTCTACGCGAATCGTGAGTCAGAAGTAGTTCGCCAGGGCCAGATGGAAACCGTATATCCGCGTCATTTAATGGTCGTGCTCCTGGGCAGCGCGAGTCGATTTAATGAAGGGGCAACGCTTTTGCAGCGCGGCTGGCAGCTATACGACCAATGGGCGGCTGCGGGTCGTCTGGCCGATCCAAAAAAATTGCTCTGATTGTGAAGATGAAGCCGCGGATTGGTGTTCTTACCAGCGGGGGCGACTGTCCAGGACTCAACGCGGTGTTGCGCGGAGTCGTGCTCGCCGCAGAAAAACTCGGCTGGGAAGTGGTCGGTTTCCGCGACGGATTTGAAGGACTTCTTCCGCCCGGCGATCACATTGTTCTCGATCGCAAAAGCATTGACGGAATCATGGCGTTGGGCGGCACGATCATCGGCACAACAAATCGCGGCCATTTCGTGGCCAAAGTCGGCGCCGGCGATCGCACCCTTGCGCCCGCGCACATCATTGCAGGCGCCAAAAAGATCCTGGATGAGCTTCAGGTAAAAGCATTGATCATTGTGGGTGGCGACGGCTCGATGGTCACCGCGCAGCAATTGCAGGAAGCTGGCATCGATTGCATCGGTGTCCCCAAAACCATCGACAACGATCTCGAAGCGACTGCGGCGACGTTCGGATTCGATTCCGCCGTCGATGTGGTGGTGGACGCGCTCGATCGGTTGCACACCACCGCCGCCAGTCACAGGCGAGTTATGGTTGTCGAAGTGATGGGACGCCATGCAGGCTGGATCGCGTTGCACGGCGGCCTCGCGGGCGGCGCAGACATCATTTTAATTCCCGAAATTCCGTTCGATTACGACAAGATTGCAGGCGTGATCAGGGCGCGCCAGGCCGCTGGTTATCTGGGAACCGTCGTAGTGGTCGCGGAAGGCGCGCGCCCGAAACATGGCGAACAAGTAAAACGTGAGGTGGACAGCGGCGAATTTCGTCTTGGTGGGATTGGCGAAATCGTGGCGCGCGAAATTGCCAAACGCACCGGTAAGGAAACACGTTGCTGCGTGCTCGGCCATCTCCAGCGCGGCGGCGCGCCTACGACATTGGACAGAATTCTCGCCACGCGTTTCGGCGTGAAAGCCGTGCAATTAGCAAACGAAGGTCACTTTGGCTCGATGGTCAGCTATCAAAATTATCAGGTGCGCCACGTATCGATCGCCGAAGCTGTCAATCGTCTTAAACTGGTTCCTCCTAACGGTGAACTCGTCCAAACCGCGCGTGACGTGGACATTTCCTTCGGCGACTGATTTCTGTCATGTTGAGCGAAGCGAAACATCTCTGATTGTTGTTCTGATAGCTGTCGGCCCAAATACGAACAGAGATCCTTCGCTTCGCTCAGGATGACAGGGAAAAAGTCTGCGTTCCCCCCGTCCTAGGGAAACAAACGAAAATGAAGCACCCATGAAAATCGTTCTCGCATATTCCGGCGGCCTCGACACATCGATCATTCTGCGCTGGCTCAAGGAAAATTATCAGGCCGAGATCATCGCGTTTTGCGCCGATATCGGTCAGGAAGAAGAACTACCAGGCTTGGAGAAGAAAGCGCTGGCGACCGGCGCATCGAAATGCGTCATCGAAGATCTGCGCGAAGAGTTCGCCCGCCATTTCATCTTTCCGATGTTTCAGGCGGCGGCGATTTACGAGGGTCAGTATTTTCTCGGCACCAGCATCGCGCGGCCGCTTATTGCGAAGCGTATGGTCGAGATCGCGCGCGCTGAGAAGGCAGACACCATCGCGCATGGCGCGACAGGGAAGGGGAACGATCAGGTTCGGTTTGAATTAGCAGCGGCCGCGCTCGCGCCTGACCTGCGCGTGATCGCGCCGTGGCGTGAGGAACGTTTTCGCAAACAATTTCCCGGGCGCGCCGAGATGATCGCGTTTGCTGAAAAAAGCAAAATTCCCGTCGAGGCGACCACGGAGAAACCGTACTCGACGGATCGCAATCTTCTCCACATCAGCTACGAGAGCGGCGTGCTCGAAGATCCGTGGTTGGATGCCAGCTCACCCGAGCTGCGCAGTATGTACAAATTGAGCGTCGCACCGGAGGATGCGCCTAGTGAACCTGAATACGTCGAGCTCAAGTTTGAGAATGGCAATTGCGTCGATGTGAATGGCAAACAACTTTCGCCGCTCGGTGTGATCGAAATGCTAAATCGACTCGGCGGCAAACACGGCATCGGCCGAGTGGACATTGTCGAAAATCGTTTCGTCGGAATGAAAAGCCGCGGCGTTTACGAAACGCCCGGTGGCGCGATTCTACATTTTGCGCATCGCCAGATGGAAACGCTGACCATGGACCGCGAAGTCATGCATTTGCGTGACAGTCTCATTCCAAAATACAGCGAACTTGTTTACAACGGCTTCTGGTTCTCACCCGAACGCGAAGCGCTCCAGGCGCTCGTCACAGAAACGCAACGCGACGTGACCGGAGTCGTTAGGCTAAAACTTTACAAAGGCAACATCATCGTGACCGGCCGCAAAAGCCCGAAAAGTCTCTACGATCCAAAAATCGCGACCATGGAAGGCGACGCTTCGGCGTACGATCAGAACGACGCCACCGGATTCATTCGTCTTAATGCGCTGCGTTTGAAATTGCGGGCACAGCTGGATGAAAATTCTGGGTAAGCCCCGCGACAATCCTGCGTCCTTGCGAGCGACGGTCGCCGATCTTATATTTTAGAGGCGCGCTCCGCGCAAAAGAGTTAGGAGGTCATTATGCCAACGACAATTGCTGCTCCAAAAAAGAAAGGCGCCCCTCCGGCGCAGGACGATTTTTTGCCGCTTGAAGGTACAGATCACATCGAGTTTTACGTCGGTAACGCCAAGCAGGCGGCGCATTTTTACCAGGGCGCGCTGGGTTTTCAGCCGGTAGCCTACAGCGGACCGGAAACCGGCGTGAGAGAGCGTGCCAGCTATGTGGTCCGGCAGAACAAGATCACGTTTGTTCTGACCACGCCGATTCGGGCGAAACATCCAATTGCCGATCACATTCTCAAACATGGTGACGGCGTGAAAGTGATCGCGTTGAAAGTCAAAGATGCGACCTCCGCTTGGAAAGAAACCACGAAGCGCGGCGGCAAAAGTTACATGGAGCCGAAAACGCTGACAGATAAGCAGGGGAAAATCGTGCTCAGCGGCATCCACACTTACGGCGAAGTCGCGCACGTGTTTGTCGAGCGCGATGATTACACCGGGCCGTTCATGCCGGGTTTTGTGAAGTGGGATCCGTCGTTCCGCGCAACGGAGACGGGGTTGCAGCATGTCGATCATTGCGTCGGCAATGTCGGATGGAACCAGATGAACCCGTGGGTGAAGTTTTACGAAGACGTGATGGGTTTCCGCAACATTCTCACGTTCGATGACAAAGACATTTCCACCGAATACTCAGCGTTGATGAGCAAGGTGATGAGCAATGGCAATGGATTTGTAAAATTTCCGATCAACGAGCCCGCTGAAGGCAAGAAGAAATCGCAGGTGGAGGAATACCTCGAGTTTTACGATGGCGAAGGCGTCCAGCACATCGCCATGGCAACAAACAACATCATTGAAACGGTGACCGCGCTGCAGCAGCGCGGGCTCGACTTCCTGAAAGTTCCTTCGACTTACTATGACACGTTGCTCGATCGGGTCGGCCACATCGACGAAGAACTCAATGCGTTAAAGCGGCTCGGGATTTTGGTCGATCGCGATGACGAAGGTTATCTGCTGCAAATTTTCACCAAGCCGGTGGAAGATCGGCCGACGTTATTTTTCGAGATCATTCAGCGCAAAGGCGCGAAGAGCTTCGGCAAAGGAAATTTCAAGGCGCTGTTCGAAGCCATCGAGCGCGAACAAGCCGCACGAGGCAATTTATAATTTGTCATGTTGAGCGAGGCGAAACATCTCAGATTGACCAGAGATTCTTCTCCCGCGACTGCGAGATCAGAATGACAGAATAACAAAGGAGGATTCGACAATGCCGTATTACCAAAAACTTGGCGACATGCCGAGCAAGCATCACATCTGGTTCCACCGCGATGGCGCGGGACCCGGTTACAAAAACGAGGGCATCTATTACGAGCACGTAGTTACGACGGAAGGTTTCAACGAAGCGTTTTCAATCATGTACCATCTGCGGCCGCCGACGCGGGTGCGCAATGTAAAGCTCCTCAAATGCGAGGAGCTGAAGAAAATCACCGACAGCCCGCTGCGGCATCATCATCTGAAAACGGCGAATATTCCTCGCAAAGGTGATCTCTACACGGGTCGCATTCCGATTTTGTTTAATCAAGACATGACCGCGTATCGCGCGCGACCGGCGAAGGCTTACGACAAATTTGAATACTACAAAAACGGCGGCGCCGATGAGATTATTTTCGTTTTCAAAGGTGGCGGCACCGTCGAATCCATCTTCGGCAAACAACGTTATCGCGCCGAAGATTACATCGTGATTCCGCGCGGAATCACTTACAAGCTCGTGCCTGATAAAGTTGAAGAGGAAGATTATCTGATTCTCGAATCCGTCGGGCCGGTGCGAATTCCGCAACGCTATCTAAATAAAGAGGGCCAGATCAAAATGGGTTCGCCTTATTCCGAGCGCGACCTGCACGGGCCAACTGAGTTGAACACGATCGATAAAGAAGGCGACACCGAAATTCTGGTCAAAGACGGCCCGCGCTGGACTGTGGTGGCGATGGCGCATCATCCGTTCGATGTCGTCGGTTGGGATGGATACGTTTATCCGTTCACATTTAACGCGCAGGATTTCGAACCGATCACCGGCACAGTGCACCAGCCGCCGCCAATCCATCAGACATTCGAGATTCGCGGCTATGTCGTGTGCACGTTTGCGCCGCGCATGCTCGATACGCATCCTGAAGCGGTAAAGATTCCGTGGGTGCACGACAACGTCGAAGCCGACGAAGTTCTCTTTTACGTGCGCGGAAATTTTGGTTCGCGTCGCGGGATCGAGAGCGGTTCGATCACATTGCATCCGCGCGGCATTCCACACGGGCCGCACCCGGGTACGATCATGGCGAGCAGGAACGCGATGCGTACCGAAGAGCTGGCGGTAATGTTCGACACACAGCATACCCTCGAACTGACAGAGCAGGCTGTTGTGCTCGATGACGAAAAATATCCGCAGAGCTGGCTCGATTAAACACGTTGTCATTCCGAGCGAAGTCGAGGAATCCCGTGGCATAACCCTGAGGTAGTTTCGCGGGATGTCTCGACTTCGCTCGACATGACGGCCCATTTGTGATGGTGCGTAGGCTGGGTTAATTTCAGTCAGCAGCCGATGATTCAACGCCGCAATTCCGATCTTGATCTTGGGGAGCGATTCACGCGCGAGAGTAATCGGTTAGGGGAAAAGGACCTCGACCGAATCGCGAAAGCATATCGCGAACTGCTTCACGGGGTCGGCGAAGATCTTGATCGAGAAGGTCTGCGACGCACCCCGGATCGCGCTGCGCGAGCCCTGGAATTTCTCACGCAAGGCTACAGGCAGGACCTCGACGAGATTATTAACGATGCCGTCTTTGAGTCGGACGCGAGCGAGATCATTTTGGTCAAAGACATTGAGTTGTATTCATTGTGCGAACATCATCTTCTCCCTTTCATTGGCCGCGCGCATATTGCCTACATTCCAAATGGCAAAGTCATTGGGCTCTCAAAGGTGGCGCGCATTGTCGATGTTTTCGCGCGCCGATTGCAGATCCAGGAAAATCTTACCACTCAGATTGCCGAATCGCTCATGAGATGCCTCGAACCCTCCGGAGTGGCTGTTGTGGTGGAGGCGAAACATCTGTGCATGATGATGCGCGGCGTTGAAAAACAAAACTCGGTGATGAAAAGCTCGTGCCTCCTCGGTGTTTTTAAAGAGGACGCGCGAACGCGCTCCGAATTCCTCTCGCTGCTAAAGGATTAACTGTAGGGCGTTCGCCGCGGCGAACGCCGCTTAATTCAGGTGCCGTCTCGCAGAGACGGCCTACAATTAAGGATGCTCCTAACCGTAAGCAAGCGCCTCGAATTCTCCGCTTCCCGGCGTTTGCGCGTTGCCCAATGGAACGATGCTGAGAACCTGCGCGCTTTCGGCCCGGAAACGAATGCGCGCTATGGAAGCGGTCGCAATTACGTTGCATATTTTGTTTTCACGGGGCCGGTCGATTCAACAACGGGAATGCTGATTAACATCAGCGAAATCAAAGAGCGCGCGGGCAAAATTGTGCGCGCACGTTTCGATCACAAATTCCTTAACGAGGACAATTCCGCTTTCCGCGACGTTCCGCCGACCTCCGAGAACATTGCCCGGCAACTCTACGTCGATGTCGCGCCGCTGTTCTCCGATGTCGAAGCAAAACTGTGCGCTTGTCATCTGACTGAGTCGCCCCAGCGCAGCGCCACCTATTATGCCACCGGGGTGAGTGAGGCGAATTACTGGTTCGAATTCTCAGCAGCGCGCAGGACGATGTCGCCCCATCTGAGCGCGGAGGAAAATGCGCGCCTGTTTAGGCGGGCGACTTCAACACACGGACACAATTATCGCGCTCGACTGACGTTTCGTTCAAAACGCTTTGATGGCAAAGAGCCGCTGGTTCGCCATGATGCAATCGATGCTTGTCTTCGCGCGTTGCGTGCCGAACTCGATCATCGCTATCTCAACGAAGAGGTCATTGGACTAAAGGATCGTCCGATCACGACGGAGAGTTTGGCGCGATATATTTACGAACGTGCAAACACGACGCCACCGCTGCACCGCGTTCGTTTGCACGAGCGCGACGATTTTTTTGCGGAAGCATGGAAAGGCAACACGGTTTTTCTTGGATTGCAGGAGCGGTTCCATGCGGCGCATCGGCTGAATGCAGCCACGCTTTCTGAGGTCGAGAACTCGAAGCTTTATGGCAAATGCAACAATCCGCGCGGACACGGTCACGGTTATCTGACGGAAGCGACAGTGGGAGGCGAGTACGATGTACGCACCGGCACGCTCTACGACTTTGTCGCGTTGAAGAACGCGATGGCAGAATCGCTTGAGCCATGGCGAGATCGACATCTCGATCTCGAAACGGAGGATTTTTGCGATGCGCCGTCCACCGGAGAAAATATCGTTCGCGCGCTTTGGCCGAAGCTCGATAATCACCTCGGGCAACGGCTCGTTCGCTTACGTTTGTGGGAAACGGCGAATAATCGGTTTACGCTGCGGAGGACGTAGTTTCCAATTCGGCGTTGGACGTTGGGCGTTCGCCGTTCGACGTTTTCTGCGAGTACTATGAAGCGTTATCTCATCACGGGCGCGAGCCGCGGCATTGGTCGCGCGATAGCTGAGAAGCTTGCCGCGAAAGACGTGGAGTTGCTTTTGCACGGGCGCGACACGGTTGCCCTGGCGCAGACGCGAAAAGCCGTCGAGTCCCAATGCGCGAAAGTGGCGCTCTTAATTCATGATTTAGCGACTTCCGCTGGCGTGTCTGATTTAATCGCCGAAGTCGGCAATGAGCCAATCCGTTTGCTCGTGAACAATGCCGGCGTCGCAGTGGTGAAACCGTTCACAGAGATCACCCAAATCGAATGGGAACAAACCGTTGGCGTGAACATCACTGCGCCGTTCATGCTCACGCAGCATTTCGCTCCGCGAATGCCGCCGGGATCGAGCATCGTGAACATTCTCTCCGTTGCAGCCAAAAGAGGATTTCCCAACTGGAGCGCGTATTGCATGAGCAAGTTTGCACTTGAAGGATTCTCGCAATGCGTGCGCGACGAATTGCGCGACCGAAAAATTCGCGTGATCAATGTTTACCCCGCGGCGACCGACACCGAAATTTGGGACCAGATCGAGGGCAAATGGCCGCGTAAGAAAATGATGGGGGCTACGGAAGTGGGTGATGCGGTCGTGTTCGCCCTGGCGCGCCCGACGGACACACTCGTCGAGAATATCACGCTCTCGAGTCTCGCTGGAAATCTGTGATTCCCAGCACAAGTTTCGCGTTTTAGGAACATAGACCTCTGGTCTGTGCGGCCAGCAGGTTTGGAACCTGCGCGCACAGGCAGAATGCCTATGTTCCGGTACTTATGATTAGAGCCCTGCAAAGCGAGCTTAGCATCAATGTGATCGCTTCGATTATTGTCTCGCTGCTCTTTTTAGCGGCAGGATTTGCCTGGGGAAAATACAAGGAACGGCGACGGAAGTTTGGCAGAAATCTGGAAGAGTACGATTTCTACCCGTTCACGGTCACGCGCGAGAACTTTGGTGAATTCAGCCTTAAAGATTTCCGGCTTGGAATGCATTACTTCCTGAAGAACGAAGATCATACGGCCGCCCGACAGCTCATTTTTATTGGCGAGCAAAATAACGTGCGCGCACAACTCGAACCCGTTGAGCAAAAGGTGTACGCGCAGCTATTCGAGAAATACAACGGCAAAACGATTGCCGATGACACGCACGAATTCCTCGAAAACTACGAGCGGATTGTGCGCTTGATCGGAAAATCGTTTCCGAATACTGGCATCGAGATCTTGCTGCACAACCTGGCCGACCCTGCGCACTCGCTCATCACGCTTGAAAACAATGTTACCGGCCGGCATTTGCGTGACGGCACAACCAACCTGCTGATCGATCTCAAGCGCCGCCAGCTCCTCAACGAAGAGAAGCTGAATTACGAGCTGAACATCGGCACGCGAAAATTCAAATGCACCACCATTCCGATCAAACGAAAGGAATTTGGAATCGTCGGCGCGATCTGCATCAACATCGACGCGAACTACATCACCGAGGAAGTGCTGAAAGATCGGCAGCGCATCGAAGCGTGGTTCCAAAACTTCCTGCGCAACGACATGCAGCTCGACGAAAATATTCTGAGCAAGGACGAATACGCGAAAGCGCTAAAGGGCAAACGCCACTTCAAAGACGAGACTGTTTAAATTCGCCTCTGTCATCTCGAGCGAAGTCGAGAGATTTCTAATCCGATTGGGTGAACAGCGAGCATTGAGAGATTCCTCGACTCCGCTCGGAACGACACGTGAATGAGGAACATGCCAAGGCGGTAAGGCGACCCGTGAACGCGCGGAGGTGCTAACCGTCGTTGGCGTCCCGGACTTCGCACAGCGAAGCGGCTACAGCTACTTGGGCGAGGCGTGCAGTGCTGCCTGGTATTCTGGTTTCTTGTGATACTCGACCAGGCGGAATCCCCAGCTGATTAAGGTGGAGAGATCTTTGGTCTTGGCTTTTCTCTCGTTGAGAAACTTTTCGATTCTCGCTTTCAGTTCCGGCTGTTGATCGGTTGTGTCGAGGATTTCGAAGATTTCCATCGACAATAACCAGTCTTCGGGATGTTCGGCCTGCTGTGTTTCCCAGATTTCGCCAAGTCGTTCATAACCCGCCTTGCTCTCGCGAATCTTGCGCACCTGCGCGTAGACATTTTCGAGGCGTTTTCGTTTTGCGTCCGAAGGCACTTTGATGGTCCGCTCTTTCGGAATGAGCGCCACTTGATTGTAGGCGTCCTTGTCTGCCGCACCGTTAAAGACCGAACTAATTCGCTCGCCGACCGCCATGTCGTACGTTCCCCAATCGGGCTCGAACAAAGCGCGGTCGTCGTATTTCGCGCTGCAATTTGAGAACGTGATCAGCAACAGCTTCCCGTCGCGGCGCAAGATTTTCTCGACCTTGCCGGAAACCACAATACCGCTTACAAACTCAAGCTTCGCCTTTTTGCCCTCAACAATTCCGAGCGCATGTAGTTGATCGTTGGTGAGCGACTCAGGCGATGTCGTTGTTTGTTTCCATTTTCCGATCGGCGAACCGAAACCTTCCTTGTGATAATCGATGCCGTGGCCTTCGAGTTCTTTGTTCTGGAAGGCCAGCGCCGTCTTGCCACTTGTCCGCAGATAAATCGGGGAATTGTCTTCGTCCGTGATGACTTCGGTGAAAACTCCGCTGACCTGCAAGCCGGACGAATATTCACAGGTTGCGACATTCTTGCATTCGATTGCCTTGCTGATGCCCTCAAGTCCGCCGACCATGAATGCCATCTTGCTGGCGAATTCTTCCAGCACATCCTTGAGGTGTTGAAAATCGCGGCAGACAAAAAGCTGCGGCTGCTTGGTGGTGATATCAAACGGCTGATTCATCGCGTCGATGGAGTAGGAGATCTTCTTCACTGCGGGTTCTAGACATGAGACCGATTCGCCAATCGATGAAAGCAATCCCGCGCCGTAAATCTTCGGATTCTCGAGTGTACCGATAAGACCGTATTCGACTGTCCACCAATGCAACCGCGAGAGCAGCGCCATTTCGGAAGGTTCACCCAAAGTTTTTTGGCGGTGTTCGACCAGCTTGGTCGCTTCCTCGACTTCTTTCGGGTCCGCGTTCGGTCGCTCTTTTAAGATCGACAGGTGTCGGATCGCTTGGTACAGCTCGAAATCTTTCTTGGACGACATCGCTCTTGCGCCGACTTCCCCAAACCGTTGCAAATATTTCGAGTATTCGCGATCGACAATGATCGGCGCGTGGCCGGCAGCCTCGTGCACGATATCCGGCGCAGGTGTGTATTCGATGTGATGGATCTGACGCATGTCGCACGCGATCACCAGCACTTTGTAAGCTTGAAATTCCATGAACGCGGCCGGCGGAATGAACCCATCCACGGCCACCGCGCCCCAGTCGATTTTCGCCAGAATATCGTTCATCTCTTCGATGCGCGGGATTCGCTCGAATGAGATCCCGGTATTGAGCAGCCCCTTGAAATAAACTTTGTGCGCGTACTCCCTTAGAAAAAAAATGTTCTGGCGCATGATGAATCGCCAGACGGCATGATCGACCGGCGTGTAATCGTCGTAACGCTGATCGACAGCGAATTGGAGCAAATGTTTAGGACAACTGGCGACTGCCGCGTTGTCATAGCTGATACCGCCTTGGGCTTTCATCGGGCACCTCCTTCTTGGGCGAATATAACTTATGGCTCGTTTTGCGGACGGGCAAGAATGATTCCGTCCAGCTGCAGCGTGTCGTCCCGAGCAAAGCGAGGGACCCCACACAAGCTGGATGATCACACAATCTAACGAGAGCACGCAGACTGCGAGCGAGAGGTCCTTCGCCGTCTTCGCGGCTCAGGATGACAGAAGAGCGTGCGTGTGTATTACGATCTGAATTGGCGCGCGCGCAAAGTGCGTCTCGTAACCCACGCGATTGCCACGATTGCAATCACCCACGGCGCGAGGAACGCGACTGCCACGCCGATCATGCGCAGGCTCCACATGATGGCGCCGGCGCTTTGCGCGAGTGTGCGACGCAGCGTGGCGAGCAGACCGCTCTCGTGCGAAACGATGTTGCCCTGACTGTAAACCTGGATGGAGATGTCAGTCGGCGCGTTCGCTTCATCGATCTGTGTGCCTGTGCGGTCCTGGCGTTGCACACTTACGTTTTCGACTTTGCCGAGCGAGTTGAGCGACTGCATGAGCGTCGAGTAATTTTTCATCGGCACGCGCAGCCAGACGTTTGCCAGTTCGCGTCCGTCGGGATCGCGATTAAACGTCGAATTGCGAACACGTCCGCCTTGCTTCTCGGCGACGGCTCGAAGCTCCTTGGCCTTTTCGTCCACGGACGAGGTACGAATGCGCAGACTGGTCTGCTGCAAGGCTTGCTCCTGTTCCTCGCGCGAGATGGCGACGTTGAGTTCCACCTTGTCGCGTTTAGTCTTTGCATTTTCCGATCCCGCGGCTGCGGGACTGCCGCCCTGAGCGATGCGTTCTGTCTGCGTTTGAAAATTCTCGACGCGTCCAAAGCCTTTGACGCGGCTGATCACACTGTCGCTTTCTTCCGGTACGATCAACATGCTGATTGTCGCCGAGACGCGTCCTGAATAATCGCGGTTCAGTTGCGCGTTCGTGATCTGAACCTTTTGAGACGCGAGAGCTTTGATGTCGTTGTAAATCTTCTCTACGTCAGGCGCGTAAAGCGCAAGCTGCGAACGCTCCTTGAGCAGGAACGCTGCTGGTTCCTCCAAGTCTTTCTCCGCAAGCGAAATCGTCACCGTGGCGAACTGCACCTGCGAATCCCAATATTTCAGTTCGCCCTGCATCTTCTCGATCTCTTCGCGAACGCGACCGAGTTCCTTCTCCACCTGGAGCAAATCGGAAACTTTGCCGGTATTGGTTTTCAGCATGTCGATCAAACGCTGCTCCATTACGCGGGCGTTCTTCAGCCGCGCGTCGGTATCGAAGTACGCCTTCGTCACGTCTTCGGTGCCGAGTGTTTGGTTCTTTAATTCGCCAAGTCCGCGAATCTTTTGGAGAAACCGGTCCAGGTTTTCGGGCAGTACTTTGACGACGACTTCGCCGCGCAGCTTGCCATTTGCCTGCTTTTCGGAACTCGTTGTTTCGACATAGCCGCGTTCTTCATTTGCAAATGCCGTGATCTTTTGCACCGCATCATCAAAGCTGACGATCTCAAGCTGGACAGTCGCGTTGCGAATCAGTTTGCGATTTGCAACCTCTGGAGCAGGCGTTTCCGCTGGCTTGGGCGGTGCTTGTTCCGCCGCGGCCAATTTCGATTCGGTGCCGGTCATTGGTTTGCTCTTCGCGAAACTCTCTGCTTTGTCGCTCGCTTGAGTTGACGGCAGCGCCGGTGGCGGCGGTTCCGGAAGCGCCATGTCTCGTGATTGTGCGGTGTCGACTTTGGCGGATCGCATCAAACCGCTTGCTTGAGCTGGTCGCGATGCCGCGACCTGCGACGGCTGTTCGGCGAATTGCGTTCGGGCGTACTCTTCACGACCGGGCACCGCGCTCACACCTTCGCCCGTAACCATCCGACCGAGTTGCACCAGTCCGAGCAGCACCGCAGCAACTGCGGTGATTTGCACCGGGCGTAAACGCATCAGATCGACGAGCAATCTTACGAATCCAGGTCTTTGCGGGACGCGATTGCGGAATCCGGCGAGCATCCGCTGTTCGAAACGCAGATCGGGTTTTTCTTCAGCAAGAGTTTCTTCAAGGATTTTGTTCATAGTTTTGGTTTCTTGATGAGCTTTGCGGCACGCGGCGCAATCGACTAGATGAGTGTGCAACTGGCGCTGCTCTTCGTCCGAGAGGTCGCCGTGAAGATCGGCGGCGAGCCAGTTGTCGATTTCGTTGTGAACGGTTGCCATAGGTTTAGTCCGTCGAGGCGAGAACGGGGCGAAGTTGTTTTCGCATTGAAGCAAGCGCGCGGCCAAGAATCCCCCGCAGCGCGCCATTGCTGAGGTCCAACGCGTTTTCGATGGCTCGATAATCCATCTCTTCGAAGTAACGCAGCGTAAGCGCGGCGCGATGAAGCTCCGGCAAAGTTGCGAGCGCGGAATGCAGCTGTTGGTCTAAAGCAGTTGAGTCGAGTGCTCCCGTTTCGCTTATTTCGATTGGTTCAGGAGTTTCGGGAGGTAGGGGAATAGTCCGGCGTCTTCGCAAGAGGTCATGCGCCCGATGTCGCGCAATCGCTGCCAGCCAAGCGGGAAATTTTTCCGGGTCGCGTACGTGCCTTCGTGTTTTCCATGCTTTGACCAGCGCGTCTTGCACGACGTCTTCGGCTTCCTCGCGGTTTTGCAAAATACCGTAAGCGATGGCGAAAAGCGCGCGGCTGTTCGTCCGGATAATCATTTCAAATGCCTCCCGATCGCCGTGAATGGTCGCCTGGTATTGTTCGAGTTCACTGGCATCCATTGTATTGCAATCTAAAGCCTAGACGTTTGAGCACGCGATTCCGCACGAAAATTCTTCTGTAGCGGCGGTCTGCGACCGCCGAAACAAGGAGGGGCGGTTTCCAATCCGCCCTTTTGGAACGGCGGACTGGAGACCGCCGCTCCTTGATGCGCCTGCGCTTACGAAGCGCCGATACAATCAAAAAATGATCACCGTATTTCCCACGCTCACGAGGTCTTTTACTCGCGCGGCGTCCCAGTTTGCCAGGCGAATGCAACCGTGACTCGCGGCCCGGCCGATGGTTTCGGGATTGTTCGTGCCGTGAATCCCGATGCCGGGTTTGTTCAAGCCCATCCAGAGGATGCCGACGAGATTATTCGGGCCTGGCGGTAAATTGTAATAGTTTTCGGTGCGCACGCCGTAGTTCAGCATCCCTTCGTCGTAGCGGAACCACGGCCAAACAGCCGCGCCAAGAATTTTCCAAGTGCCCACCGGCGCAGGCAGCGCCTTCGATCCCGGCGTGATCGGAAACACGCAGACGAGCTGGTCGTGGTCGAAAACTTCGAGCAAATGCTCGTGCGTATCGACGAAGATTTTACGGGAGGCGAACGCAGGATTCTCGGGGACTTTTCCCTCAGTGAACTTTTCCACTTCAAATGGCAAGACGTTCGGCACCTTGAGCGTTTCGCCGGGCTGAAGGTGTTCCCAGTTTTTTCCTGGATTGAGCTTTTGGATGAACGCCTCGGCAGAATGAAAGCGCTCGGCGACGAACTCCAACAGCGACGTGTAAGGGAGCCATTTCAATCTCGCCTGTTCGGCGTGGCTGCTTGGCACATCGCCGATCATTTTCGCATCTTCATCTCTTATCGTGTAAGTGGTGTAAGTCACCGGGACTTGATCGAGTATCCATTGATCGACTGCGCCGGTCTTGGGCATCGCGTGGGCGTGCTTGTATGAAATGAGCGCTTTCCGAAAAAATTCGCCCATTTTGCCGTCGATTTTGCCCGGACCGAAATCGCTGTTGTCCAAAAAAATTTGCAACCGCGTGGCGGTCTCCTCATCATAGTTTGGTAACGCGACAGGATAGACTCTGGGTGGAGGCGTGTTTTTCTCCTGCGCAAGTCCGGAGATCGATAGCACGCTAAACAGGAGAATTAGAAAGCCGCATTTCATCGGCGCAAGTTATGCGCTGTAAATTCCGCCGGCGCAAACGCGTTACGTACGATAGGGAACATCATGAGCCCGCGAATCACGCGAATAGACGCGAATACTTCAAGAAGGAACGACGGCTTCCCAGCCGTCGTCTCCTTCCGATGTCAACCGGACGTCCTTGTGATCTTTGTTTGCGTCAACCGGCGTCATTCGCGGTTATGTACGGGTTGCAACGCGACAGTGGATTCGGCTGGCAAGGCCCATTGCTCCTTACCTGCGGTTGCAACCGCGCCTCCTCCGCCGTAGCGCGGGGACTGGCTGGTCCAAAGTGTTTCCCATTTGCAATCTGACGGAGGCGAAAGCAACGGTTCCGAAGCAGGATGCAAGATCTGCCTGTTTCCAAAGTTCACTACCAACAGACGATCGTCGTTGTTCTCCGAAAAGTATCTCAGAACGAAACTCACTGGTCCGAGGACCGCACCATCGATTCCGCCGGAACTCTGCTGCCGAAAGCGCGAATCTTCACGTCGCAATTTCAGAAGATCGATGTGCAGATTATAAAGTTCGCGATTCTTTTCCCGCTCGGACAAATCCAGTTTACAGTGAACGAATACCTCTGGGTCATCCGGTGCGGGCAGAGTTCGCCATGCTTCTTCTTCGGTAAGCGATAAAAATGGTGCCAGCCATTTAGCGCGACCTTTTCGAGTGGCATCGCGTACGGAAGCGTCGCCCACGTCTGCGAAAAAAAGGAACGGGCTGGAGGCGCCGAATTCTTCTCCCTGAAAAAGCAACGGTGTCCACGGACCTAGCAAAAGAAGGGCGGTCATCGCGCCGTAACGCCCAGGTGAAGTTTGAAAGCGCAATCGCTGGCCCAATCCGGTGTTGGCGATTTGGTCGTGGTTCTCGATGTAACAGACGAAGACCTCTGGATCGAGGCCGAACGCCGGAGTTCCACGTACCACTTTTCGCCATGAGCGCGCCTGGCCCTGATACAGAAAACCGTATTTCGCGGCGGAAATAAATTCCTGCGGCGCGCCGAGGTAATCGCCGTAGTAAGCTTCGTTGCGACCAGTCAGCGCTACCACGGCGCCGTGATGAAAATCGTCGTTCCACATCCCATCCAAGTCGTCACCGCCTTTACTTCGCGGTCGCGCCATCTTCGCCTCCTGGAGATCGTTCTCGGCGATCAGAAGGATTGAGCGCGCGCCGGCTGCCTCGCGCGCCGCGCGTCCAACCGCGGCGATGATATATTCAGTGGATTGATCGCGGATGGCGTGGGTGGCGTCGAAACGGAATCCGTCGAAATGAAATTCCTCAATCCAGTATTGCCCATTCGTGATGAAAAACTCCCGGACGGGTCCCGAATTCGGTCCATCAAAGTTGATCACATTGCCCCATTCGTTTTCCTTTTCGCGAATCAGGTAATCATCGGAAAAAACAGCGAGATAATTCCCATCGGGCCCGAAATGGTTGTAAACGACATCGAGAATTACGCCGACACCTAACGAGTGTGCCCGATCGATGAAAGCCCGCAGATCATCCGGCGTTCCGTACAAATGCGACGGTGCAAAAAGATTCACGCCGTCGTAAGCCCAGCCAAATTTGCCGGGGAAATCCGCGACCGGCATCATCTCGACGACCGTGATTCCGATGCGTGCCAGCTCCGACAACTGCTCCGCCGCGGCGCGCCACGTTCCTTCCTTCGTAAATGTGCCGATGTGCAATTCGTAGATGATTTGGCCCTTTAATCCCGCGACGGCGGGACCCGGCCAATTCGTATCCGACCATCGGAATTGCCGTGGATCGACTACGCAAGAAGGACCGTGTGGTCCTTCCGGTTGAAAGCGCGATGCCGGATCGGGATAAAAGTTTTCTCCGCCATTTACTCGAAACCGGTAACGGCTGCCCGGGCCGACGTTGACGGCGCCGGAAAAATATCCACCTGCTTCCGGTGTTAGCGCATAGAAGATTGGCTCAGAGCTAGCGCCATCTTCCAGAACAACATCAATGTCGCGGGCTTTTGGTGCCCAAACACGAAAATGCGTTTGGGTTTCGCCGATTACTTCGGCGCCAATGGGGTAGCGGCGTTGCGTGTGTAGCATCGAGAACTAACATGGCGCTCCCGGCTTACTAAACAACCGCGCGTCGCCAGCTGTAGTGTGCACTGCCCGCAGCGCATCCTTGGTGTATCCGCTGCGGACAGCGGACTCTACAGCACAGTGGGCTTGATTAGATTCGCGAAACCCGCTCAGAATGCCGCAAATGAATGGGACCGAACCAAAAATCGAAATCTTTAAACCGTTTGGGGAAGCGTTCGAATTGATGAAGACGATTCTCTTTCAACCGTTCGACGTAAAGAAATGGTTTGTGATTGGCTTTGCCGCGTGGCTGGCGAACCTGGGTGGTGGCGGTTTCAACTACCAGTACAACCGTCGCGAAGGCGTGCAGAAGCTACACGAGGCGATCAGCCAAATTCCGCATCCGATTCTCGTTATTGGCATTTGCGTTCTGATCGCATTGGTTCTCGTTCTCATTGTTCTATTTGCCTGGCTGCGAGCGCGGGGCGGCTTCATGTTTATCGACTGCATCGTCAAGAGTCGCGGGGCAATTGCAGAGCCATGGCATGACTTCCGAAAAGAGGGAAACAGCTATTTCTTGCTTTCGCTCTTGGTGGGGCTGTGCTTTCTGATATTTGCAGCGTTGCTTTCCCTGCCGTTGATCATCCTGGCGATCAAAGGCCGTTACTATTTGTATCTGCATCGAGATCGGCTGGATGTTTATGTGATATCGCTAATTGCCGGCTGGGTATTCGTCATCCTGCTGCTCGTACTTGTCTGGGCGCTGATCGCTAATTTTATGACGCCCGTGATGTATCGGCGCCGATGCCGAGCCTATGAGGCGTTCCGGGCTGTCATTGCGCTGATCGCGGCGAACCCGGGTGAAATCCTCTTGTATTGTTTGTTTTTGATTGTTCTGGCACTGGCAACGGTGATCGTCGCATGCCTGGTGACTTGCGCGACCTGCTGTATCGCTGCGATTCCGTATATCGGCACTGTGATTTTGCTACCGATCTTTGTTTTGCTTCGTTCATTTTCGCTTCTGTTTCTGCGCCAGTTCGGACCTGAATACGATGTGTGGGCGGGCTTCATGCCACCGGAGTTTTTGCCGATCTTGTCACCCGCGCCGCCACCTTCGACATCTGCGTTGAACCCGCCGCCAGAACCGCCTTTGCCTCCGGCTGGATGAAACGAGGGTGTGAGCGATGGGAAAAGTCTGGACGAACAGTCCGCGCCCGGGCTAAGGCGACGGCGGGCAAGGAAGTCGGAAGGCAGAAATCAGCGACTCGACCGGTTGATACTTTTATGCACGTTCCAAGGCAACTGACGTTTGTTATAGGGATGATGGCAGCGGCGATTCTACCAAGCGTTTCGCCTGCGCAAACGGCCAAGCCAATCATGAAAGCAATTGTAGTGCATGAGTACGGCGGCCCCGAGGTTTTGAAATACGAAGATAGGCCTCGGCCGGAACCGAAAGAAGACCAGATCCTGGTTCGCGTGATCGCAGCGGGTTTGAATCCGGTGGACGACGCGAGTCGCTCCGAAAAGTATGCGAAGTTTTTCGGAATAACGCTGCCGTTCATTCCGGGTTACGACATCGCCGGAGTCGTTGAGAAGACGGGAGCGAAAATCACAAAGTTCAAGGCTGGCGACCGGGTGTACGCGTACCTCGATCTGAAAGACGGCGGCGGATATGCAGAGTACGCCGTCGCGACAGAAGTCGAAGCGGCGGCAAAGCCGAAATCGATCAGCTTTGCCGAAGCGGCGGGCGTCCCGGTTGTCGCATTGACGGCGTGGCAGGCGTTAATCGACAAGGCAAAACTGAGTGCGGGCCAGACGGTGCTTATCCACGGCGGATCGGGCGGCGTAGGAAGTTTCGCGATCCAAATCGCCAAAGCACGCGGCGCGAAAGTGATCGCGACGGCATCGACTCGAAATCAGGACCTGCTCAAGCAACTCGGCGCGGATGTCGAAGTCGATTACACACAGCAAAAGTTCGAGGACGTCGCAAAGGATGTCGATGTGGTGCTCGATTCAGTTGGGAAAGATACGCTTGCGCGTTCCTACGGAGTGGTAAAGAAAGGCGGCTTTATCGTGACGCTCGTGGCGCGAATCGATCAAGCAGAGCTGGATAAGCACGGGATTCGAGGCGTATCCTTAGGCGTCGAACCGACTTCAAATGAGCTCGCTGAGATTGGCAAGTTGATCGACGAAAAGAAAATCAAAGTGATCGTGTCTCAAACGTTTCCGCTCTCGGAAGCGGTGAAAGCGCAGGAACAGGTCGCCACTGGTCACACGCGCGGGAAAATTGTTCTGAAAGTGGCCGAGGAACCGAAGTAGGGCTCATCCCACCAATGACCCTGTCATGTTGAGCGAAGCCAAACATCTCAATCTATTCCCCCACATCCAGAGATGATTAGAGATTCTTCGCTTCGCTCAGAATGACATTTATGGGATCGCTTGTGGTATAACGCAGATATGAACTGGGACGCGATTAGTGCAATCTCGCAACTGGTCGGCTCGGTGGCGGTCGTTTTGTCCGTGCTGTATCTGGCGCTACAAGTGCATCAGAGCACGCGCCGTGGCCAAGCTGGCCACGCAAGATGCGGCTGCCACAGCCCTGCGGGACGTTACCAAACCTTTGATGGAGAACGCGGAGCTGGAACGCATCTGGCGCGTTGGCCTCGAAAATGTCGCCGCGCTCTCCATTAAAGAACGAGCTCGATTCTTCCATGCTACCTACCAGTTCTTGAAAGCATTCGAGACAATTCATTTTCATTTCGTTTACGGCCTGATGGACAGGCAACTATGGGAAGGCTGGCGCGGACTTCTCCGGCACTATGTCGCCGCGCCGGGCATCGCGCACTATTGGAGACTCCGGCTTGAAGTTTTTTCAGAACGGTTTCGCAACTTCGTTAACTCGCTCGAACCGCCGGCGGATCAACGCACGGTAGGCACTCTTTTCGGGGAGGAACGAAAGTGAAGCTCCTTACCCTTGGCGGCGCGCACGGAGTGCGAGGCCCTACCGATCTTTTCGGGCAAGAGCGGAAGTAAAGGTCACTTACACGGCCCCGGGACGGGAATAACGAATTTGCCGCCTTTCTCAGCAATAAGGTTTTCTGTGCTGCTGGTGGAGCTGCCGTTGGCGTCTTTTTTCTCGATCTTGATGACCAGCTTTTTGGTTGGTTTGAGGGTCAGGCAAACTTTGCCAGTTGGTCCGTCCATTGGCGTCGTCGCTTTTTTCACGTCCTCCGGCGTGAGAGTAACAAGCTCAATCGTGGAAATTTTCTCTCCGGCTTCCACCGACTGCATCATCTTGTAAAACTCGACGGCCGCCGGGTCTGAGCCTTGCGTGTAAAGGAAGGACTGCAGCGTGGCCGTGTCCTTGCCTTCCATTGCTGTTTTATATTTGTCGACGAAGGCCTTTTCTTGTTCGGACGTGCCGGCTGCAAGTGGCAAGCTAATCGCGGCAAGGAGCGCAAAAACCAGACTGGAGATTTTGATGAAGGTTGTCATGTCTGCCAGCGTAGTCGGCCCGGTTTTAAACAGGCAAGGCAATTTGCAAAAGGAAAATCTTTGCTGATCTGTCTTTCGCGGGCTACTCCACTCCTCGCGGAATCTGCGAATGAACATTCACGAATATCAAGCCAAAGAATTGCTGCAGAGATTCGACGTGGCGACCACGCGTGGCAAAGTCGCCTCAACGCTCGATGAGGCGGAGCAAATCGCGCGCGAACTGGGCGACGTCGACATCGTTGTTAAAGCCCAAATTCACGCTGGCGGACGCGGCAAAGGAACTTTCAAGAATGGATTTCAGGGCGGGGTTCACGTCCGCAAGACACCTGAAGAAGTACGGGACCTTGCCGCAAAGATGCTCGGGCAAATTCTGGTGACGCACCAGACGGGCTCGGCCGGTCGCGTGGTGAACAAAGTGCTGGTCGCCGAATCGGCCGATATCGCACGCGAAATTTATTTTGCAATTCTACTCGATCGGACAACAGCTGGCCCTTTGATTGTCGCAAGCACGGAAGGCGGAGTGGAAATTGAAACCGTCGCAGCAAAATCGCCTGAGAAAATCATTCGCCAGGCGATTGATCCATTGGCCGGTCTGCAACCGTTCCAGACGCGAAAACTGGCGAAGCAGCTTGGCTTCGAGTCGTCGCAGCTAAAAAGCGATTCGAAATTATTTGAAGGACTTTATCGCACGTTCATTGCGTTCGATTGCTCAATGCTGGAGGTCAATCCACTGGTGGTGACAACCAGCGGTGACGTGCTCGCCCTCGACGCGAAGTTCAACTTTGATGATAACGCGCTTTATCGGCACCCGGAGATCGCGGCGCTGCGCGACGTAGCGGAAGAAGATCCACGCGAAGTGGAAGCATCAAAGCATGGGCTAAGCTATATCGGGCTGGACGGCAACATCGCGTGCCTCGTGAACGGCGCTGGCCTGGCCATGGCTACGATGGACATCATCAAATTTTACGGTGGCGAGCCAGCCAATTTCCTCGACGTAGGCGGTGGCGCGACCGAGGAACAGGTGACCGAAGCGTTCAAAATTTTGATCGCGGACAAAAAAGTAAAGGCCATTCTCGTGAACATTTTTGGCGGGATCATGAAAGGCGACATCATCGCGCACGGCATCATTAACGCAGCGAAAACGCTCAAACTATCAGTGCCGCTGGTTGTGCGTCTGGAAGGGACGAATGTAGAGAGAGGCAAGCAATTGTTGAAAGAAAGCGGTCTCGCGCTAATTGCCGCGGACGATCTTGCCGATGCGGCTCAGAAAGCAGTCCGCGCGGCAAAGGGAGAATGACGGTAAGATCGGCGATCTTTTTTCTCGCGTTCGCCGCGGTACTTTGCGCGGAGGAACTCCCGCGCAAAGCGAAGACGCCTCGCGAAAGCTATCCGAACGTCGATGTGATCTACGACTCGGTGACTGCACCCGACGGGAAACGCTTGCGCACGATCATTACCAAACCGCGCAATGCGAAAGGAAAACTGCCGGTCATTTTCGTGGCCGGTTGGTTGAGCTGCGATTCGGTTGAAGCGCCGGCGGGCACGAAAGACGCCAGTGGCCTTGTTTTTCAAGGCCTCGCGCGATTGCCGCAATTCTCGCTGGTTCGTGTCGATAAGCAGGGCGTCGGCGACAGCGAAGGCGTTTGCGCGGAAACAGATTTCGACTCAGAGCTTGGCGGTTATCGGGCCGCCTTTCGCGCGCTGAAAAATTACGAGTTCATCGATAGCAACCGCGTTTTCATTCTTGGAATCAGCAACGGTGGCGGCTTTGCGCCGCTGATTCCTGAGTCCCACGCCGAACAACAGCAGGTGCGCGGCTACATTTCCGTCGGCGGCTGGGCCAAGACCTGGTTCGAGCACATGCTCGAGATCGAGCAGCGACGCTTCGCGTTAATGGGGAAAACGCCGGCGGAAGTCACTGAGATGATGAAACGCGCAGCGACACTTTATTATGAATGGCTAATCAAAGGCCGCGGGGTCGACGACATTCTCAAGGAGCAACCGAATCTGGCGGATCTTTGGCCAGAAGGAAAAGATCACGCGCATTTGTATGGACGTCCGCTCGCGTTTTATCAGCAGTTACAAAAACTGAATCTCGCCGCCGCGTGGTCGCGTGTGATGGCGCCCACCTATGCGTTGCGCGGCGAGTTCGATTGGATCATGAGCCGCGAAGATCACCAATTGATCGCCGCGTTTGTTTCAGCAAATGGCCGAGACGCATATGGGTACGAGGTGCCGAAGACGGGTCACACGTTTCAGCATTATTTGAGTTTGGCCGACGCTTTCAAAGGTAAGGAAGCGCCGTTCGATTCAAAAGTGATTAGCTTGATAAGCGACTGGCTGATGAAGGAAGGAGTGACTCGTGAAGATTAACGCGATCGGCTTTGTGGCTATTCCTGTGACGGATATTCCGCGAGCACGGAAGTTTTACGAAGAGGTAATTGGATTGACGGTGTCAGATGAAATGATGGGCGGTAGGTGGATCGAATACGCGGTTGGCGAAGATCCGCTGGCGGTCGCAAGTCACATGTTTCGATGATAGTTTCAAAGGCGGTGCGCATCCGTGGCTGGTTACTGATCATTCTTGGCGCCTGCGTTAGCGTCGGCATGGCCATAAGCGCAGCGTTTCTCGCTTTAACCATCGCGCACAACGATCAACTGGGTGGTACGCATTGGACCGGCAGTCACGAGATGAGAATCAAGACGTTCGAGCCCGCTTTCTATTGGCCCATTATGCGTCAACAACAGCGAAATTCATTTTCGTCGGTGGCATACCAAGCTTAGAATGCACAGCGTCGCGCCGATGTGGCGAAATGGCAGACGCAACGGACTTAAAATCCGTTGGGCCGTAAAAGGCCCGTGCCGGTTCGAGTCCGGCCATCGGCAAGTTGAATTGCGAAATGCGGATCCGCCTTCGCCGAGGCTACGGCGGACAGGTTGCGGATTGCAGATTGCAACAAGGCGAAGGCTCGATATCAGACAAGATCGAGATGTCAGCCAATACGGAACGCCCGCTTTTTGTTCCAGTGATTCTGGGGACCGCTCGGCAGGGGAGGGAGAGCGAACAGGTCGCGCGTTTTGTTTTTGAGCAAACCAAGAAGCGCACAGATGTGGAGACGGAGCTGATCGACGTGAGGGCGCTTCCGATGCGGCTCGATGATGCCGGCGAGCAAATGAAAGATGCAGCATTCTCAGCGACGATCGAGCGGTGCGACGGAATCATCCTCGTTGTACCGGAATACAATCATGGCTATCCCGGACTTCTAAAGCATGCGCTGGACATGAATTTGAAAGAATACATTCACAAGGCGGTCGGGATTTGCGGTGTCTCGGCGGGGCCGTTTGGCGGCGCGCGTGTGATTGAGGGCCTCCTGCCGGTCATGCGCGAGCTCGGGCTCGTTGCAATTTTCGAAGACGTCAATTTTGGAAAGGTCGGGACACTTTTCGATGAGCAAGGCAATTTGTTCGATCAAAGTTATGTCCGACGGCTGGACAAATTTCTAAACGAGTTGATTTGGATGGCGCGTGTCCTTCGCCACGGTCGCGAAAACATTTCGTAAGTGGATGGTGGACTAAAGGAGTGACGCCGCAATGTTTGAAGATGTGGTAAGCGAGCGCATGCAGCGCCTTGGTATTCGCGTTGCCGATCTGAAGGAAGCATTTGCGAGATCGAGCGGGCCGGGCGGTCAAAATGTGAACAAGGTTGCAACCGCGGTGACGCTGCGTCATGAACCGACCGGCATTAGCGTCACCGTGCAGGATTCGCGTTCACAGGCAATGAACCGCAAGCTCGCGCGGGAGCGTTTGCTCGATGCCATCGAGAGTGCTCGAGAAAAGCGCCGCGCCGCGGAAATCGCAAAGAGCGAAAAGGTGCGTCGCCGAAAATCGCCGCGGCCAGCTGCGCTTAAGGCCAAGATTCTCGAAGCAAAGCGGAAACGGGGCGAGTTAAAGCGGCAACGTGCCAAGGTCGAAATTTAAGGGAATTTCTTCGTTCTAATACATCTTTCAGAGCCAGTTGTGACGAATCGTTGTTAAAGAGGCAATTCAACATCATGAAAAAATCGATCATTCTCATTTCTGCGCTTTCGCTGGTTGGCTTAATGCTGGTGTCTTGCTCAAGCGAACCCGAGACCACCACAACCACAACGCGTCAAACCACAGTGACTGCGCAGCCGCCGCCCAATATCCAGACCACAACAACGCATACGACCGGCTACTAAGAGCAGGAAGTTGCCGATCCGAGAAGGACGACCTGCCAAAAGGTCTTCCTTTTCATTTTTCAAACGTAATATGATCGATTTAACGCAGCTTCCCGGCGCGCGGCCAGCTGCGAAACTGCATTTACGTTTTATCGGCCGATGTGTCCGCGCTTTGCGCTTGTTCTTCTTCCACCTCACTGACCACAGGCGCGATGGCCCGCAGTTTTTCGCTGTTGCGCAGGTCCATCAATTTTACGCCCATGGTGTTGCGGCCGGTCTCGCGGATCTCTTTCACGCGAGTGCGCACCATCTGGCCCTTGTTCGTGATCAACATGATCTCGTCTGTCTCGCGTACGGTGAGCGCGCCGACGACGTCGCCGGTTTTTTCTCCGGTCTTCATGGTGATAATGCCTTTGCCGCCGCGCGATTGCCGCCGGTAATCATCGAACGGCGTGCGTTTGCCGATTCCATTTTCCCCGGCCACGAGCAGCATGGAGTTTGGATCGACGATCGCGATAGCCACGACGTGATCGTCCTTCTGCGGACGAATTCCCCAGACGCCGACGGTGTTGCGCCCCTGATCGCGCAGTTGTTCTTCATGGAAGCGCAAGCTCATCCCGTCTTTCGTGATGAGGACGATCTCGTTGTTGCCGTTCGTTAGTTTCGCGTCGATCAAACGGTCGCCTTCTTCGATTTGAATCGCGATGATGCCGCCGCGCCGGACGTTCGCATAATCAGACAAATTGGATTTTTTGACGATGCCTGACTCCGTCGCGAAAACGATGTGCAGGTTCTCATCCCACGTTTGATCGACAGCGTTCGGGCCGGTGCCGGATTTTTTGGATTGGACGCGGATCGTGGCCGCGATTTTTTCATCGGGCTTGAGCTCGAGAATATTCACGATGGAGCGACCCTTTGCTGCGCGTCCCATCTCCGGGATCTCGTAAACCTTTTCCACGTAAGCGCGTCCCCTCGCGGTGAAGAACATCAAATAATCGTGCGTGGTAGCCGTGAAAAGATGCTCGACGAAATCGCCTTCTTCCTGCTCAGTAGCGCCTTCGCGCGTCGCCATGCCGATCACGCCCTTGCCGCCACGGCGTTGTGCACGAAAGGCGCTGACGGCCGTGCGCTTGATAAAACCGCCATGCGTGATGCTGATGATGCAGCCCTCATTCGCGATGAGGTCTTCCATATTGATCTCTCCTTCATCAGGAACGATTTCCGTCAGGCGCGGTGAACCGTATTTGTCGCGAATTTCGCGCAGTTCCTTTTTTATGATGGTCAACACGCGCTGCTCTTTCGCCAGAATATCGCGAAGGTCCTTGATCGATTCGATTACATCCTTGTACTCCGTCTCGATCTTCTCCCGCTCGAGTCCGGTGAGCTGATACAAACGCAGGTTGAGGATCTCATCGGCCTGCTGTTCGCTGAAGGCGTAACGACCTTCTGCCAGTCGGGCCGGATTACGAATGACGATCCCGATTTGCTCGACCTGTCTTTTGGTGAAGTCGAATGCGAGGAGTTTCACGCGGGCCTCGTCGCGATTGGCTGATTCGCGAATGATGCGGATGAATTCGTCGAGGTTTTTCAGCGCGATCAAATAACCCTCGAGCGTTTCGGCGCGCTCCTCGGCTTTGCGCAATTCAAAACGGGTGCGGCGCAACACGACCTCGCGACGGTGTTCGATGTAAGCGGCATTGGCTTCCTTGAGCGGGAGCAGTTTGGGCCGACCATGATCGATCGCCAGCATGATCACGGCGAACGAGCTCTCCAGCGCGGTGTGTTTATAAAGATTGTTGATGACGATCTTTGGATTGGCGTCGCGTTTGAGCTCGATCACCACGCGCGTATTCTCGTCCGATTCATCGCGGATGGCGCTGATGTCACCGAGCACTTTTCCATTTACCAACTCGGCGATCCGTTCCACCAACGTCGCGCGGTTTACATTGAACGGAATTTCAGTAACGACGATCTGTTCTTTCCCGCCCTTGAGTTCCTCGACGCCCGCTTTGCCGCGCACTTTCATACTGCCGCGGCCTTCCTTCAGGTACTGTTTGATTCCCGCGTCGCCGCATATTGTGCAACCGGTAGGAAAATCCGGTCCTTGTACAAATTTCATCAGCTCTTCGAGCGTGATTTCGGGATCGTCGATCTGTGCGCAAATTCCGTCGATCACTTCGCTTAGATTGTGCGGCGGAATATTGGTCGCCATACCGACGGCGATGCCGGTGCCGCCGTTAACGAGCAGGTTCGGAAACGCTGCCGGAAAAACGGTTGGCTCGGTGCGCGTCTCGTCATAGTTCGGGACGAAATCAACCGTGTCCATGTCCATGTCGGTCATGAGCGCGGCGCCGAGATGCGTCATGCGCGCTTCGGTGTAACGCATCGCCGCCGGCGGATCGCCTTCGACCGAACCGAAGTTGCCCTGGCCATCGACCAGCCGCTCGCGCATCGCCCACGGCTGCGCCATGTGCACGAGTGTGGGGTAAATCACCGCCTCGCCGTGCGGATGATAATTACCGCTCGTGTCGCCGCAGATTTTTGCGCACTTGCGATGTTGCCGCCCCGGAAAAAGCGATAAATCGTGCATCGCGTAGAGAATTCTTCTCTGCGAAGGCTTCAATCCATCGCGCGCATCCGGCAACGCGCGCGAAATGATCACCGACATCGAGTAATCGAGGAACGATCTCGATACTTCCTCGGCCACATTCACCGGCTCGACTTTTTCGTTCGCGTTATACATGGCTAAATCCGTGCGACTGCGCGGAGGAACGTTCCATCAAACCGTCGATCATCAGATTGCTGCCCGAGCGCGGGATGGCGCAGATTGTGAAACCGACCGCCGATCGCGAAATTTAGACATCGAGGTTGCGCACGTTCAGCGCGTTGTCTTCGATAAACTGCCGGCGCGGTTCGACCACATCGCCCATCAAAATCGTGAACATCTTGTCGGCATCGACGGCGTTGTCCTCGTTCAAGTCCACCTTTAAAAGCTTCCGCTTCTCCGGGTTCATTGTGGTTTCGAACAACTCTTTGGCATTCATTTCGCCCAGACCTTTGAAACGCTTGATCTGCACGCCGCGACGGCCAATCTCCAAGACCTTCTGCAGGATTTCGGGAATCGAAAAAAGCGGATGCGTGACGGCTTTGTCGCCTTCGCCCTCGATTAATTCGAAGATAGGCTGGTCGCTTGTTGCGTAATGACCGACCTTCAAACCTTTTCGCGCCAGCTCCGCGATCAGTTTTTGTATGGCCGCCGATTCGTGCAACTCGACAAGCTTGCCACGCCGACGAACACCATTGGTTTTCGCAGGCGCCTGAGCTTCTCCCAAAGGCAACAACTCTTGTTCAATCTGAGTGTCGAACAAATTGAGGTCGAGATTTTGCTGATGAAAATGGCGCACAGCTGTTTCGTCGTGAAAATAATGCACCGTCTCCTCATTGCCCTCGCGTACTTTCACAAGATAGGTTGGCAATTTGCCCGATCGGGAATTCCGCTGGGCGAGGTAAGTTTCGAAATCGCCTCCGTGGCGGCGAACTGCTTCGCTCAGCTTCGCAAGTTTCCCGAGCGATTCGAGAATGTCCTTCAATTGCGCCACAGTGATTTCCTTGTCATCGGCCAAGTTTTTCAGCCGCACGTCCTCCGCGCCCAGCGAGATCAAGATTTTGTTTAGCTGGACGTCATCATCGACGTATTCCTCGCGCTTTTTTCGTTTGATCTGATAAAGCGGCGGCTGCGCGATGTAAATCCTTCCGGCACGCACGAGTTCGGTCATCTGCCGGAAGAAAAAGGTTAGCAACAGCGTTCGAATGTGCGAGCCGTCCACGTCTGCATCGGTCATGATGATGATGCGACCGTAGCGCAGCTTTGCGATATCGAACCGGCCTTCATCCTTACCATTGCCATCTTCTTTTGGCTTGCCAATGCCGGCGCCGATAGCCGTGATCATCGACTGGATCTCAGTGTTTTTGAGAAACTGGTCTTCGCGCGCTTTCTCGACGTTGATCAACTTGCCGCGAATCGGCAAAATCGCCTGATAACGTCGATCACGTCCCTGTTTCGCGGAGCCGCCAGCTGAGTCGCCCTCGACAATGTAAAGCTCCGTCAATTCCGGATCGCGCTCCGAACAATCAGCCAATTTTCCTGGCAACCCGCCACCGGTCAGCGCGCCTTTGCGAATTGTTTCCCGGGCTTTTCGAGCGGCTTCCCTTGCTCGCGCGGCAGTCAGCACCTTGTCGAAAACGCGGCGCGCAATCGGTGGATTTTTATCGAAGTAGGTCATCAGCCCGTCGTAAACGACGGAGTTCACGATCCCGTCGATCTCCGTGTTGACGAGTTTCACCTTGGTCTGCGATTCGAAGCGAGGATTGGGCAGCTTCACGCTGAGCACGCAGATTAATCCTTCGCGCACATCGTCTCCCGAAATAGATGGGTCCTTCTCTTTGAGGAGACTGTTTTGTCTCGAGTATTGATTGACTGCTTTGGTCAGCGCCGTGCGGAAACCGGTCAAATGCGTACCTCCGTCAGGATTCGGGATGGAGTTCGCAAACGGCAATATCTGGTCGTTGTAACTGTCGTTATATTGCAGCACTACATCGACAAACACTTCATCGCGCTGCCGTGAAATCACGATCGGCTTTGGGTGTAGGACTTGTTTGTTTTCGCCCAGCTGCTTTACGAACTCTTCGATGCCGTATTTGTAGAAGAATTTCTCCTTCTTCGGCGGATCGTTTCGCTCGTCCGTGAGCGTAATTTCAAGACCCGGATTAAGGAAGGCCAGTTCGCGCAAGCGCGTTGCGAGTCGCTCGAATTTGAACTCGGTCGTGATGGTGAAGATCGTCGGATCAGGCAGAAACGTAATCAGCGTCCCGGTGGTTTTTTTGCTTTTGACCTCACCGATCACCGTAAGTTTGTCGGTCGTTTTGCCCTTGGCGAAAGCCATGTGATAGACTTTGCCGTCGCGCGAGACTTCTACTTTGAACCACTCCGAAAGGGCATTGGTGCATTTCGCGCCCACGCCGTGGAGGCCGCCGGAGTATTTGTAAGCGCCTTGTCCAAATTTTCCGCCGGCGTGCAGATTTGTCAGCACCAGCTCAATCGCAGGCATTTTCCATTTGGGATGAATATCGACGGGAATGCCGCGGCCATTATCTCGAACGGAGACCGATCCATCCACATGCACGATCAGTTCGATCTTTGTGCAAAATCCCGCGAGATGTTCGTCAATGGAGTTATCGACGACTTCGTAAACCAGGTGATGCAGCCCACGCTCATCCGGATCGCCGATGAACATGCCGGGCCGTTTCCGGACCGCTTCGAGGCCTTCTAACTTGTCGATTTGCGCCGCGTCATATTTTTGCGTGGCAGCAATTCCGGTGGAGCTGCGAGATATTTTTTCGACCGGAATTGCTTCTTGAACTTGCGCCATAAAAGCGGGCCAACCGACCCACAAAAAAGACCATACCTAAAAACGGCCTTAAAACAACAAATAATCTCGTGGCTTTGAGCGAGTTATTTCCGCTAGGGATTGGAGGTCAGTGCGCCCCAAAGCCCATGATATTGTGGTTGCTGGGGCCGCCCCTCTTTGTTGATTTTTGGCGTCTTGACCGCGCTGTTTCGAACTCCGAAAATAGGCTCCTTTTATGCGCCTCCAAACACTCTGGGAAGCACGGTGGGTTTTGTTGTTCTTCGCGCTGTTGACAGTGGCGGGGGCGGCCTTTTCCGCATGGTTGTGCTGGTTCTTTTTCTTGCTGTTTCTTTTCACTGTTGCGTTTTTCCGAGACCCGGACCGCACGGCGCGGCCAGATCCGAATCTAATCGTGGCTCCGGCTGATGGAACTGTCATGGACATCGTTGAATCGGATGAAAGCCAGGTACTCAAAACGAGAATGCGCCGTGTCGGAATTTTTTTGTCGATCTTCGACGTCCATACCAACCGCGCGCCAATCGATGGCCGCGTTATCTATCGTCAACATCGAGCGGGACTCTGTCTTGACGCGCGTCGTGCGGATTGTTCCGAGAAAAACGAATCGATGACTTGGGCCTTCGAGAATCCGCGCGTCACGATCGTCGTGCGCCAGATCACGGGTGCAATTGCGAGACGCATCGTAGCTTGGGCGCAAAACGGAGACGAACTGAAGAAGGGCGAGCGCTTTGGAATGATTCGCTTCGGTTCGCGAACAGAATTATACTTGCCGCTCAACGCTGAAGTCCTCGTGAAAACAGGCGATCACGTCCTCGGTGGCTCGACAATTATCGCGCGGCTGCCCGACTCATGAACGAACAGCCATCTAAAATCTATCTCCTGCCCAATTTGATGACGGCGGGAAATCTGTTCTGCGGGTTCACCGCCACGCTCAAAATTCTTGAGGGCGCGCTGCTCCAAGCATCGAATCCTGATGCAGCTGGTGATCTTTTTCACGCTGCCATCTGGTTTGTTCTCGGCGCCTTTGTTTTTGATTTTTTAGATGGACGTCTTGCGCGGCTGGGCGGCCACGAGAGTGCGTTTGGTCGCGAGTTCGACTCGCTTGCGGATATTGTTTCATTCGGGCTTGCTCCGGCCCTGATGGTTTACCGCGTCGTGTTACAGGAGTTTCCGCGCGCCTGCTGGATTATTGCATTCATTTACCTCGCTTGCGGTGCGCTGCGCCTGGCCCGTTTCAATTCAGTGGGTGCAAAGAACGACGGAGCCAATCACCCAAACACCTTCACCGGTTTTCCCATCCCCGCTGCTGCCGGTCTAATTGCGTCGATCACGTTGTTTCTTCTTTGGCTCGCTGAAGGTGAACATCGTCTCGGCAACTGGCGGTTCGTTCTGCCACCGTTGTTGCTCTTTCTTTCGTTCATGATGTTCAGCCGATTTCAATATCCCAGCTTCAAGGCGGTTAATTGGAAAACGAAGAAATCGATCCCGCGTTTTCTAGCCATTATCCTTATTCTCATTTTTACAGTGATGAATTACGAGTGGATGCCAGCGGTATTGTTTCTGGCCTACTTGCTTTACGGAGTGCTGCGACCCTGGCTCTCCCGCGAATGGCGACGCGAAATCGAAGAAGAAATTGGCGAAGAGCCGCCTGCGGAACCAGCTGAACAAATGCGCTAAGGCCGACAATCTGTAGCGAAACCCGTGGCAGCGAAACCTAAATCCGATGCTCATCTTGCGATTGCTCACGTTTTATTCATTGACGTGGTGGGCTACTCGAAGTTGCTGGTTAACGAGCAGCGCGAAGTTGTTGATGAACTGACGCGCATTGTTCGTAAAACACCGCAATTCCGGAAGAGCGAAGCGGTTGGCAAACTGATTCGGATTCCGGCAGGCGACGGGATGGCGCTCGTGTTTTTTGAGACGCCGGAAGAGCCGGTGCAATGCGCGATGGAAATTGCTCGAGCATTGAAGAAGCATCCACGCATCCGGCTGCGCATGGGCGTGCACAGCGGGCCGGTCGATCAGGTGAAAGATGTCAACGACAGACTAAATGTGGCTGGCGCTGGGATCAACGTTGCCCAGCGCGTCATGGATTGCGGCGACGGAGGACACATTCTTTTGTCAAAGCGTGTGGCCGACGATCTGGCGCAAGACAGCCTTTGGCACCCGCATCTGCATGAGCTTGGCGAAATCGAGATCAAGCACGGCGCCAAGCTCGTGATTGTTAATCTCTACACCGAAGAGCTCGGCAATCCGCAAGAACCGGAGGGTTTTCGGAAGCCTCGAGGCGCAGCGAAAACGCCGCGATTCAAAGCGGACGCGAAGCTGAGCAAAGGCCGTTGGGCGTTTATCGCGGCGGCAGTGATAATCATCGGTGCGCTTGCACTTGGCATTCTGTTGTTCTGGCACAACCGCGGGCTTAGAGCGACAACCACCTCAACTGCTATTCCAGAGAAGAGCGTCGCGGTGCTTCCGTTTGAAAGCTTGAGTGAAGAAAAAGCGAACGCCTTTTTCGCCGATGGCGTGCAGGACGAAATCTTATCGGATCTCGCCAGGATCGCTGATTTGAAAGTGATCAGCCGCACTTCGGTGATGCAATACAAAAGTGGGATCGCACGTAACCTGCGAGAGATTGGCCAGCAACTCGGCGTTGCAAATGTCGTGGAAGGGAGCGTTCAGCGAATAGGCAATCACGTGCGCGTCAACGCGCAGTTGATCGATGCGCGGAATGACAAGCACCTTTGGGGGCAGATTTACGATCGCGATGTCGCCGACGTGTTCGCCATTCAGAGTGAGATCGCGAAGACGATCGCGGACCAGTTGCAGGCAAAGCTTTCGCCCAGCGAGAAGAGCGCAATCGAACGTCCACCAACCAGCGACATCACGGCCTTCGATTTGTACACGCGGGCCAAAAATATTATTTTGAGGTTCGGCAGCCTTGCCAGTGACCAAGAGAGGATGCACGTGCAGGCAGTCGATCTGCTGAACCAGGCTGTGGCGCGGGATCCATCGTTTTTCGATGCGTATTGCCAACTCGCCTGGGTCCATGATGGGGCATACTTTCTTGGCTACGATCATACATCCGCGCGCCTGGCGCTGGCGGATGCAGCCGTTCAAGCCGCGTCTCGTCTCCGTCCGGATGCGGGTGAAACGCGTCTCGCGCGGGGGCAGAATCTTTATCAGGGATACCTGGACTATGACGGCGCCCTAGCCGAGCTGGAACTTGCTCGTCAAACCTTGCCTAATGATTCGCGTGTATTCCTGTGGAAGGGGTTAATCGAGAGGCGTCAGGGGCGTTGGGAAGAATGCATACGAAACTTCGAGCGGGCAATCGAGCTTGACCCGCGCAACTATTTCACGCTTGGGCAAATTGCCCAGAGCTATCAAGCCCTGCGGCGGTATGCTGAAGAAAAAACGGCATACGATCGCGTATTGATGTTCGAGCCCAACGACGCTGTTATGAAGACAGCGCGTGCGTTCGTGGAATTGGATTCCAAAGCCGATACGCGGCCGTTGCATGAAATGATCGATTCAATCAGGGCCACGAATCCTGCTGCCATGCAGAGTATCGCTACTACGTGGCTTCTTTGCGCCCTGGCCGAACGCGATGCTGTCGCGGCAAGAAATGCCTTAATCGCGGAGCGCGAGAATCCAATCAACTTGGGCTTGATCGACAATGTTCTTTTCAATGGTCCATTCGTAGAAGGTATTATCGCTCGTATGACGAAGGACGATGACAAAGCACGCTCTGCTTTCACCGCTGCACGTGCCGAGCAAGAGAAAATCGTCCAGGCTGAACCGACTTACGGCCTGCCACTGTGCGCGCTGGGTTTGATCGATGCTGGTCTTGGGCGGAAAGAAGAAGCATTGCGCGAAGGCCGGCGCGCGGTCGAACTTTTACCCGTGGAAAAAGATTCGATGAACGGTTCGGGCATGATCAAGTATTTGGCAATGATCGCGGCGTGGGTCGGTGACAAGGATTTCGCTTGTGAGCAGCTTGCCATTGCCGTCCGCATCCCGAGCGGCCTTAGTTATGGTCAATTAAAACTGCTGCCCCTCTGGGATCCCCTGCGCGGCGACCCGCGTTTTGAGAAACTCGTTGAAGAAGCGAAGAAGCCCATTGCGCTGAAATAAAACATTGCGTTGAAATAAAAATTTGTAGGGCAATCGCTCCGGTTGGCTACCTGAACGAAGGCAGGCGCTGCGCCTCCCCTACAATTTCGAATTCAGCTGCGCAAGAATTTCTGGATCGCGCACGTCGCACCATCCTCCTGTCAGCACGAGCGCTTTCACTTTTTTGCCTGAATGCGCGAGGGCGCGGATTGCGTCGGTCAATTCGTATTCACCGCGTGGGGACAAGTTCAATTGGCCGGTGAATTCAAAAATGCTTGGACGAAACGCGTAAATGCCTGCGTTGTACCACGGGCTGGTTGTTTGGCCCGGCCTTGATTTTTCGCGAATATCGATGAGTTTCATCTGTTCGTTCAGAAAGACAGCGCCGCCTTTGCTGACGTCCTCACCACGCGTCACCGTCACAATCGCTTCGACATGCTCTGGGAGATCGACAACGTGTTTGTAATTAGCCGGCTCGACCAAAATGTCGCCGTAGCTCAAGACGAATGGCGACTCGCCGACGAAATCACGGGCAAGATCGACAACGCGACCGGTTCCATCCTGCACCGTCTGTGTTGTGTATTGAATGGCGATATCGTAGCGCGAACCGTCGCCGAAAAAATTCCGCACGGAATCCGGGTGATAGCCGACGACGATAAGAAATTCACGGATCCCTGCGTCGCGCAGGCCTTCGACGATGTGCTGCAAAACTGGTTTGCCGCGCACTTCGATCATTGGTTTAGGAAGATCGGCAGTCAGTTCGCGCATTCGTGTGCCGCGACCCGCGGCGAGGATTACCGCTTTGTCGATCTTGCTCATATTGGTAGGGCCGGCGCGCTGCGCTGACCGGACGCCGCGGCGCGGCGTCCCTACCATCAATCAGTCTTCTTTTCCGTGATGATTAACGCAGGCAAATTGGCTTGCTTGATCATTTCGCTCACTTTCGGGACATCTTCATTCTTGACCTGCGCCCATTTCTTTAACTGCTCGACAATCTGGCTGCTCAGCATTTGAAACACGTCGAGCTGCGGTTTGGTCGGTTCGCCATCGCCGTACTCGATGTAGTGGCTAAACGTATCAAATCGCTCGTTCAACATGTTCGGGAAAGCCAGATTCGCTTCCGAACCTTTCATGTTCACTTGGATGAGCTTCTGCTCCACTTCGGACATTTTGTGATCGAGATCGTCCGCGGCCGCGAGTGCCGGCTTGAGACGTTGATCGTCGCCGAAACGTTTGTGCAGCGTTTGAACTTGCGATTTGAGATCGCGGATTTCGTTGACCGCCTGATGCAGCTGTGAAATCCGATCGTTTACCTGCGTCGCCAAAGTGAACTGTTTCTGCACCGCCGCTTCCTGTCCTTTCGTTCGCGGATCGATTGCCAAATGCAGCGGGGCGGTCTGCGATTTCCCGCCAACAGTCAATTTCACTTGATAATCGCCAGGCAACGCGAGCGGGCCTTTGGGGCCGGTACCGGAATAAAACGCGCCCGGGATTTGTATTGGATCATCGTAACGCAGATCCCATGCGAACCGGTTCATCCCCTCGTTGGCTGGAATTGTCTTCACCCGTTCGACTCGATCCGGCCATTCAGGCGGCTGCTCGCCTTCGTTTTTCTCTTTGCTGGAAAGATGTCTGACGACTTTGCCTGAAGCATCGAGAATTTCCAGCGAGACATCCTCTTTCGGCGCGGTCTTGAAATAATAATCGACGAGTGCCCCGGGCGGCGGGTTGTCGCCCACGGGCTGGCGCTTGTCGAATTCCTCTGCGTAATGCAAGCGCAACGCGGTCTGCGGTTGATAAAGAATGGAGTCCGCCGCGTCGGATTGCGCGTTCACCTGACGAACTGGCGTCAAATCGTCCAACACCCAGAAAGAACGCCCGTGTGTCGCCACTACAAGATCGTCATCTTTGACGACCAGATCATGAATCGGTGTTACCGGCAGATTCAATTGCAATGGCTGCCAGTGCGCACCGTCGTCGAATGAAACAAAGACGCCGAGTTCGGTCCCTGCGTAGAGCAGCCCTTTGCGTTTGGGATCTTCGCGCACCGCATGCACGTACGCACCATCGGGAATTCCGTGCACGATCGAGCTCCAATTTTTTCCCAAATCGATCGTCTTAAAAATGTACGGCTTAAAGTCGTCGAGTTTATGTCGATCCACCGCGACGTAAGCGGTGTTGCCGTCGTGCGGAGATGGTTCGATCAGATCTACCGTGCTCCACTCGGGCACTTTCGGTGTGACGTTCGACCAATGCTGGCCGTCGTCGGTGGTAACCTGAACAATCCCATCGTCCGTGCCTGCCCAGATCGTTCCTTGTTTTATGGGCGATTCGGCCAACGCAAAGACCGTGTCGTAATATTCAACCGAAGTGATGTCGTTTGTCAGCGGGCCGCCACTTGGCTGCTGTTTCGATTTGTCGTTGCGCGTTAGATCACCACTGATTTGTGTCCAGCTTTGTCCGTGATCCGTGGATTTGAAAACGCACTCGCCCGCTGTGTAAATCACATCAGGGTTATGCGGCGAAAGCATGAGCGGCGTGACCCATTGAAAACGATGGACGAGATCGACAGCACCATGGCCGGAATTATCGATGGGGACCGGGCTAACGTCCTGCACTTCCTCTTTATTTTTATTGTAGCGGTTGATGTAGCCTTCGTTGTTTGAATAGATGATGTGCCAATCCCGTGGATCAGGCACGACGAAGCCGCATTCGCCGCCACCTGCTTCGAACCAATCCTGCCGCCCGATCGCGCCCCAATCAGTGCGGCTCGCGATGCAGACGTTCGAGTTGTCCTGTTGAGCGCCGTAAATGTGGTAGGGAAACGCGTTGTCCACAGCGACGTGGTAAAATTGTGCAGTGGGCTGGTTGTTTTGTGTTGTCCATGTTTTGCCGCCGTCGATGGAGATGCTGGCCCCGCCGTCGCTCACATTGGCGATGCGATTTGGGTTCGTGGGATCAATCCACAGCCCGTGATGATCGCCGTGACGCGCGGGCAAGAGAGTGAAATTCTTTCCACCATCGACCGATTTAAAGAGTCCGGTGTTTACCAGGTAAACTGTGTCCGCGGATTTCGGGTCTGCATAAACTTTGCTGAAATACCAAGCACGCTGACGAAACCGGCCATCGTCATTCACGCGAGTCCAAAGCTGCCCGGCGTCATCCGATCGGTAGAGCCCGCCATCCTTGGCCTCGATGATTGCATAGACGCGATTAGAATCGGCTCCAGAAACGGCGACGCCGATCTTGCCCAGGATTCCGCCAGGAAGACCGTTGCCTTCCAGACGTTTCCACGTCACGCCATTATCTTCCGAACGGTAAAGTCCGCTGCCCGGTCCGCCGCTGGAGAAAAACCATGGTTGTCGGCGCGTCTGCCAAAGCGACGCGAATACGATGTTCGGATTATGCGGATCGAAAACGATGTCGATCCCGCCAGTGTTTTCGTCTTTCGATAACACTTTGGTCCACGTTTTGCCGCCGTCGGTGGTTCGAAAAATTCCACGCTCTTGATTCGGACCAAACGCGTGACCCAATGCCGCAACGAGAACCACATTCTCATTCCTCGGATCGACAATCAGGGCGCCGATCTGCCGCGTGTCCTTGAGGCCGACGTTCTCCCAGGTTTTTCCGCCGTCGATCGATTTGAAGATTCCGGCGCCGTACGTGGTATTGCCGCGAATGGCCCCTTCGCCCGTGCCAGCATAAATCACATTGTGATCCGATTGCGCCACTGCGATCGCCCCGATCGAGGAAATCGGTTGCTTGTCGAAAAGTGGCATCCAGTTCGCGCCGCCGTCGGTCGTTTTCCAGACGCCGCCTGCGACCGCTCCGAAATAATATGTGTCTGGCTCGCCAACGACACCTTCGATTGCCAGTGCGCGCCCGCCGCGGAACGGACCGACTTGTCTCCAGCGCATTCCGTTGAACAACTTTTCATCTATCGTTCCAGGTGGCGTTGGGGTGGGGGATGGAGCCGATCGAAGAGAAGGTGCGAGAAGGGATACAGAAATAGCAAAAATGATTCTAACCAGTCTGAGAGAACCATAATTCGGCGTAATCATCCGCCTACAGTGGAAAGTTTGCGATTTAGTTCAACCGGAATTGCGCTAAACGCGGCGAGGTAATAGCTCCGCGCTCCAGGAAAATTAGTTAAGCGTTAATCGCAGCCATTCCGGGTGCGTGGGCTTCCAACGCGGTTCCCCCCGTTGAGCCGCTGCCAAAGTGCTGTGCGGCGTAATAGGAGCCAATCACCATTACTGCTGCAATCAGCTGCGCAACGAGTGTCTCAACTGTCGGAAATACGGCGAACCAGAGACCCATCCAAGGTGGAATGTAAGGCTTCAACGAGTCGACGGGCGTTGTGGAAATCCAATGTGCCAGCTGCATTTCCTGCGCTTGTTCGCCAACCATAACGAGCAACACAACTCCCAGGAGGATCCCGGTGGTAATTAACATTTTGCGGTACGGCAGACGCTGCTGGAGGAAAAAGGTCAGCACGGCCACCATTCCTGTCAGCACCATGCCCAGCAGCGCCCCTTTTAGTACCACCCCGCCGCCCAACCTCAGATTATAGCTCTGTAAAAAAAGCACCACTTCAAAGCCTTCCCGATATAAGGAAGTGAATCCGAGCAGGATCAATCCCCACCAGAGACGCGACTGCGAGATCTCGGCGGCGCGCGCATTTTCCAGTAACACTTTGCGTCGGCGATTATGGGCGCGAATCCACCCGCCCCAATAAATCTTATGGAAAAACCAATTCATGATGACGAGCAGAACAATCACGGCAAGCAGTCCCGTCGCGGCTTGAAGATCAAGCGCTGACATGTTGTCGCTAAGCGAGCCGACAATTCGCACCGCAACACACCACGTGATTAGGCTCGCTACAAACGCCAGGCCTGCGCCGAAAGCGACCGGCCGCCGATGCATGCGCTTCGGGCCAGTCATACTGGCGGTGATAGCGGCCAACACGAGAATGCATTCCAATCCTTCTCGAAACACGAGAACGCCGATATCGAGGAACGCGACGGTCGGGCTGGTATTCGGGCGCATCGGATCAGGCACGCCGTGCGCGGTGACTCCCTGCCAGATCAGCATCGCGATCACACAAAGCGCGGCTGCGACAACCTCAATGCGCAGAGCAAGCTTCATTTTGCACCTGAAGTTTATCATAGGGACCCGCTGAACGCTGCCGATTGATTGCTTTTTTTTAGCGGCTGCTTGCTCGTGCGAACGATACGTCGATTCAATGGTAGAGCCGGGGATTGCCGATCCCCTCACAGCCCACTAGGATCACCGAAAATGTCCGAATACGTTCTGGGTCATCATTTGAAAGGCGAAGGGAAGCGCCTGGCGTTGATGTCAGAATTGCTCGATCCGATACATCGAGGCGCTGAATGTCGTTAGGCCGGGAGCACGGACGCTTGAGGTTGGATGCGGCAACGGGTCGATTTCTGCGTGGCTCGCGCACGGGTGGAGTCCCGGCGGACAAGCCGTGGCGTTCGATCTCGATGTGTCGCTGGTCGAGGTGAGCGCGCCGAATCTTGAGTTGCGTCAAGGCGACATCGTTGCTGGTCCGGTAGAACGGGGCACCTTCGACCTGGTAACTGCGCGCGCAGTGCTTCATCACGTTCGGGATGCCGAAGCGGCAATCAAGAATTTGGTTGCAAGCGCGCGACCGGGCGGCTCGCTCTTGCTCATTGAGCCTGATTTTCTTCCGGTCAGCATCGCCGAACCGCCGGAGGTGCGAGTGTTCTGGGATGGCTGGCTTGGCTGGTCCCACGAACGTGGAATCGATTACCACATCGGGCGCACCCTCGCGCCACGACTCGCAGCCTTCGTTTTGACGCAAATAAGCGGCAGCGCGGAAACGGCCATCTACAACGGCGGCTCGCCATGGGCGGATTATTTCACGCAAACCATCACCGAACTTCAGAGCGACCTGATAGCTTCCGGCAAACTGAACGCTGCGCAGGTGGACACATTTCTTCATTATTGCGGCGATTCAAATTGGTGGACTCAAACTATTGCCTTTACCGCAGTGCACGGGTGCGCGCCCGACGGCTGAGCAAATGTGCACGAGCGGCGTCGGTTGTGATTTTGCGTCGATCGAGTAACTTCGGCGGTGCAACGTTTTCGGGCGTTTACATTAATCGAGATTGCCCTATCCATTTTCATACTGATGCTGCTGCTGATGTTGGCGGTGCCCAGCTTGAGTGGCGTCTTCGCAAGCAGGCGGCTGAAGCAATCCCTGGATGGATTCAACAATCTCGTGCACCAGGCGCAGGAACGAAGTGTGATGGAGCGCCGGCCGTACCTGATCGTTTGGACCAAGGGTGGTGTGCTGTTGCGCCCGGAAGCTTTTGGAGAAGATGAGGAAGTGAAACCGACGGCGGTATTTCGTGTCGGCAAGGGAACTGAGCTGAGGCTGTCCTTGCCCGCAGCGTTGGAGGAAAAGCACCCCTGGGAATGGATATTCTGGCCATCGGGAAACTGCGAACCGGCGATTGTTCAGTTCAGAGGCCCCATCGGTGTATGGACGGCAAGTTACTCGCCTCTCACGGCGCAGGCCGAGGTTACCCAGTATGCAGCAAGGTGAGCGACAGCGGAGTAATGAAGTGATGGAGAGATGGAGTAGTGGAATTTCGAACGCTCGAACACTCCGACACTCCAATACTCCAATGGCGCCCGCGAGACGAACGCAGCTTCGCGCAAGACTGCGATCCGCATTCGCCCTGTACGAGGTCCTTCTCGGGGTGGCGATCTTCGCGATCGGCTGCATCGCGCTTGGACGCGCGGTCGAGAATTGTCTCAATGCGAGCACGATCAGCGCGGAGGAAGGCGCCGTGCGACAGATTTTATCCGATCGGATGGCGGTAGTTCAGGCGGCGCCAGGCGCGCCGGACGCGGAGAAGCAATTCAAGATCAGCAGCAATTATGGCATGATAAGGTTGATCCAGAAAAGTGCGCCTGCGGAGTTGACCGAAGAAGACAAAACGCTCCTGAGCGGAATTAATCTTGTCACGTTGAGTGCCCAATGGCAGCACGCCGGCGTCCCGGAGTCAAAACGGATTCAGTTTTATGTTTATCGGTCTGAATAAAGCAACGAATCGGCGAATCGGCGAATCTGCCTCCGCCGGGGCTACGGCGGACAAGTGGGCGAATCGGTTTGGATTCACACTGCTCGAGATCATGCTGGCAGTGACGATTCTGGGAATGATGTCGCTGGCGATTTTTCGCTTTGTGCAAGCGAACATGATCGCGCTGCAGTTCTCGTCGGCTACAGCTGCTGCGGATGCGCAATATGACGGGTTGCGTGATTTGCTCACGGCCCAATGGCAAAGCCTGAGTCCCTTGCGTGCCAACATGATCGGAGAGCCGTTCAAGTTGGGCCGCGAGCGCGACGTAATAAAGTGGAGTTGTGGCGCGGGACCCGCACTGCTAACTCGCTACGCGGCGGGTGACTTTAACGTTACGCTGCTGTTGCAACCGGAAAGCGAAAAAGGCGACCGGCTGGATCTTGGTTTCTTACGAAAACCGCAGAAAGGTTCCGACGTTGGCGAGGCACAGGAGAGCTGGGTGCCATTGATCAAGAATGTGACCAGCCTCGAAATCAGCTATTTCGATCCTGGCGCGAATAATTGGTTGCCGCGGTGGCCGGGAGGCCGTCTGCCATCGCTTATCAAGATTAGCGTGGGACGCAGTGATTCAGCTGTCCCATGGGAAACAATTGTTCCACTGAGACGAACACCGTATTTCCAATGAAAGAGCCTCCTGAAAAATTGAAATCAGATCGGGGCGCTGCGCTGCTGTTAGCACTTTGGGCGCTATTTTTGCTCAGCGCGATGGTGATCGCATGGGCACTCAGCATCAATTCGCGCCTCGTGGTTTCCAGCAATGCTAATCGGGTTTTGGCCGCTGAAGCAATGGCATCTTCGGGGGCCGACGTCGCCTTATGCCGGGAGATCACGCCGAGTTCGCCAAACTTGCACAGGCAAATGGGCGGCGGAGAAGGTTACGATGTTCAGATGACTGGGGAATGCGGTCGCCTGAATTTGAATTTCCTTACCCAGGGGGAAGACCCAAACAAACTGCGAATTCTTCGCCAGTATCTCAATGTCAAAGGCGTAGACTTAAACGACCTCGACGTCATGATGGATTCTCTGCTCGATTGGGTGTCGCAAAATAGAGGACTTCACCACCTCAACGCGTGTCCCGAGACCGATGATTATCATCCGCCTCACGCCGGTCAGCTGTTTTCTGTAGATGAACTCAAAAAAGTCTGTGGCTGGGAGGAATTTACGTCCAAACCTGGCTGGCAGCAGGATTTCACCGTCGTAGGCAACTGTGGTCCTATTGATCTGGCTTGGGCATCGCGCGATGTGTTGCGCGCGTTGCCGGGCTTGGGAGACGATGGGGTTGATCGGTTCCTTCAGTTACGGCGCGGGCCCGACGGAATCGATGGAACGGCTGATGATTTTCAATTCGTCGCAACCGGTGGAACATCCGTGCCGCCTGAGGCTCAAGCTGCGTTAGGTTTGAATCCACAGCAATTTCAACAGATTCAGGCATTGGTTCAATTTAAAGGCCCGGTCATGCACATTGTGAGTGTAGGAAAATCAGGTGAGGTTACGCGCTCCGTAGAAATGGTGGTCCTGAAGCAGGTAGTGCCGGGCGGGGCGCCTGCTGGCAGCACGACCGTGCTCGGATTTGGCCGGCCTCAAATATTCAGCTGGAAGGAGCTTTGATATCGAGCCTGGGACGCCATCTATTTTCATAATTCCAACCGCGCATGGCTGGAATTTTGTCCGGTCGGCTGAGCCCGCATCGCTGCGCGAAGCTGCTGCGGGAAAACCTGAGCAAAACGGCTCATGGAATGTGCGCAAGCTGCAAACGCTGGACGAAGCGGTGCCGTTGCTAGCTGCGACCGACGATTTTGTACTGGGCTTGCCTGTCTCGGCTGTGCTGGCCCAACGATTTCGCCTGCCGAGTGTGGATCCGGCGGAGTTTCCTGAAATGATTCGTATCCAGATCGAGAAACTGCTGCCGTTCGCGGCGGATGAAGTGACAACCGATTTTGAACTCATCGAGCAAGACGAGAACGAGAGCGTGGTTTCAGCCGTCGCAATCAGAAACGAACAACTTAAAGACATGGCTTCGCCACTGTTGGAGCGCGGTTACATTCCGCGACAAATCACCGTCTATGCCGCGCAGCGCGCAAGCACCCATGCTCCCAAGGGAAATGCTGTTCTGATTTATCCAGAGGGCGAGACCCTCGTCTACGCCGTGACAGAGAACGGCAAGCTGAGCCTTGCCCGGGTGTTTGAAGGCGCTAATGGCGAGCAGCTGCAGCTTGAACTGCCCCAGTTGCGATTGAGCGCCGAGCTACAGGGAATAGATGCGTCGTCTCCGAATGTGTTGCTGGACGAGACCTGCTACGAACTGCGCGACACACTGCAGGGAATTCTGGCCAGTCCCACCGAAATAGTTGGCATCGAGCTACCACCAGCACCGGTTAAGCTTAACCTTCTGCCGGAAAGCTGGCGACGCCGTCGCTTGCAACTGGTAAGGCAGGCAGAATGGCGGAAACGACTCCTTTGGGCAGGCGGCGCTTATGGCGCGCTTCTCTTTCTCTTGCTGCTGTATCTTGGCGTGATGCGGTTTCAAATAGGTTGGCTTGACCGGCGTATCAGGCACGACGCGCCTCAGACCGAGTTTGTGCGCGCGACAGAAGCAAAGTGGAAAGCGCTCGCGCCGGCGATTGATGTGCATTATTACCCGGTCGAAATCCTGGAGGATCTATTCGAAAGCCTGCCCTCCGCCGACGTGCGCATAACAGCGTACAACCAGTCGGCGCGGCAGATTTCCGTGGATGGCGAAGCGAATACGGCTGCTCTGGCTTACGAATTCATCGACAAGATAAAAAAGAATTCAGAGTTGCGGGCCTTCCAATTTGACATGGCCGCGCCCCGTATTTTGGCGAATAACCATGCGCAGTTTCGAGTGGAGGGAAAACCAAGATGATACCGGCGTGGTACCAACGAATGAATCCACGCGAGCGCCTGCTCTCATGGATAGTGACCGGGACCGTACTCGTGCTGCTCAATCTTTGGATTTTGAGCTGGATCTTCGGCGCGCTCGGTGGCGCCCGCAAGGAGCTGGCAGCACGCAGAGCAACGTTGGCTGAGCAAACCCTCTACGTGAAAGAACGCGATCTCTGGATGAAACGCGACGAATGGATCCGGCAACATCAACCTACCCTCAAGAATCCAGCGGAAGCCTCCGCCCTGCTTGATCAATTGAAGGAGGTGGCCGGCAAATATGATATTCTGGTCGAGAATCCCCAGATCGGTCCCGGGGAGACCACGCCGTATCACCAGACGGTTTTCGCCTCTATTGAAACTAAAAGCCCGTGGCCGCCGTTGGTGCACTTCCTTTACGACGTGCAACGACCCGACACTTTTATCGTGTTCGAAAATGTTAATCTGGCGATCGACGGCAGCGAACCCACGATGATGCGTGGCAAATTTAAGATCGCCCGGTGGTTTGCGCCGGCGCAACTAACGAAGTAATAATACTAGCAAGCTTATGAAATATTGCCCTACGCTAATACTCATTCTCGCTCTGCTCGGAGTGATCCACAGTCAGGCCGAGGAAGTCCTGCCGCCGCATTTTAACTTCGATCGCTACTCAAAGATGGTGGATCATTCACCGTTCGCAGTCGCTACGGAGGTGGCGGCGCCTGCGGCTACGCCCGATTTTGCAAAAGACCTTTACATCGCTAACGCGGCGCGTTCGCCCGACGGGGATATGGTGACGCTCGCTTCCACTTCGGATCACAACTTCAAGAAATACCTTACTACCAGGGAGCCAGTGGACGGCTACACCATCGCCAACATCGAATGGTCGGACAAAGTGGGTGCGACCAAGGTGACAATTAGCAAGGACGGAAATTTTGCGACCCTCACGTTTAATCAGGCGCTCTTGTCGCAATCCGGGCCGAATCCAGGTCTTGCTTCCAAAGCGTTTGCGCCGCCCATGCTTGCAGCGCCTAACCCCGCGGGCGTTCCTAACCCGGCCGTACAGAATTTACCTCCTGGGTTGCCGGCGGAAGTGCAACAGTTGATTCCGTCTAAAGACGCCGCTCGCCCTCATGCGCGTGGCCTGATTCAGCGGAACCCCAACCCCAATATTCCCGCGAGGGTGCCTAATCACGCACCAGCTGCTGCTGCGGCCGCTAAGCAGTAAGTTTCGGGGATCGCCCGCGCAACGGCTATCCGCCGCCCCCAGTCGTCGTCTCCCGTGTCGGCCTGCCGGTCGGGCCCTGCCGAAAATAAATCGTAGCCGCTTGGATTTTTCAGACCAGGATTACGATAAATATAATTGCTGCCCCAGGGATCTTTTGGCAGCTCCCTGAACAACTGATACCAGCGAGTAGGCCGCGGGTCGTTCTGCGGTTGGGTCACCAGCGCCTGCAAACGCTGTTCTGTTGTTGGATAAAAACCGTTCATGCTTTGGTAGAGTTGGAGCTGTGTTTTGATCGCCTGAATGTCGGCCTGAACGCGCATGCTTTTGGCAATCGCTACGTGTTGCCGAGTTTTGAAATCGCTATTCCCAGGATCGGCGTGATCAAGATCAACCATAACGCGATGCTGACTAACCAATGGCCAGACCTGCGACAGCCATACCGCGCCCCTCCGAAGTCGAACTCTTGCGAATGTTAGATAGAGCCAGATGACCGCAAATCACGCCTGGTATACCAAAGATAAAACCGCAAGAAAAGAGGCTGACAATGCTGAGCACCAACGACCAAATGGCGAGCCCTTCCGTTTTACCTACAGCGGTTGCTACTGCAGGAGGAACGGCTGTTGATGGTGGACCAGCGTGCGGAGGCGAGCCGTAGAACGGTGCAAACTCTGGAAACTGCGAGAGCGGCTGCCAGTTCGCCGCTCCTTCGCACCACCCGATATCGGTAGGGCGAAGCGGCCCGTCCGCAGGCCTTCGCGGACGTCTTCTTCAGAGAAAATACCCAGAGCTGTTGCGCCCCGATTAACGTGGATCATGGCGATAATGCGGGCGTTTTAGCTAAATGCGGTGGGAAGCGCAAGTTGAATGCCAACTGTTGCGCTGATAAAACTGTGGAAACCGGAACGCGTCACTAAGTTGCAGGGTCGGCGCACCGGCTAATGGTTGCCCCAATCGTCGTCGGCCGTGTCGGGCTGTCGGTCGGGCCCTGCCGAATATAAATCGTAGCCACTTGGGTTTTTCAGACCGGGATTACGATAGATATAATTACTGCCCCAGGGATCTTTTGGCAGATCCGTGAACAATTGATACCAGCGAGTAGGCCGCGGGTCGTTCTGCGGTTGTGTTACCAGCGCCTGCAAACCCTGTTCAGTGCTCGGATAAAAACCGTTCATGCTCTCGTAGAGCTGCAGCTGTGTTTTGATCGCCTGAATATCGGCTTGAACGCGCATACTTTTCGCGATGCCCGTCGTATTGCCGAGTTTTGAAATCGCTACTCCCAGTATGATCACGATGATGCTCACCACGAGCATGATCTCCAGTAGCGTGAAGCCCTGCTGTTTTCTCGCTGTTCTCATCTTAAATAAAGGAGCGTCCCCTCCGTCCTGTGCGCGCACACACTACTCCCGTCTTCGAGAATTGCTAGTGGCCGGCGCGCAGAAGATAATCCGACTTATCCCAAATATACTTTAACTGGAGCTGTGTCGCGCGGATCGCAGAAGACCCGCGGCCGGCTCCATTAATGACGACCAGATCGTTCGCGCCCACTTTCAAGATTGTGGCCGGTATAATTTTCTGGGCGCGCAGCCACCCGGTATAGTGGAAATGCATTTGTGGCGAGAGCGCTTCGACTTCGCCGCGATACCCCGGATCGGCCAGGTCCGGCAGCGTCAGGGAAACTGGCCCGACATCCTGGCCGTTGAGATAAACTTCCGGCGGAGAATCGACGCTAGGGTTTGCGATTTCGAAGGTCAACAGCGCCGTCAGCGGTTGCGCTTCAATTGGGAATTGGAACGCGGCGCTTTCCTGGGTCTGTCCATCAACCCGGATCGGATCAGCCGCGAGAGTTGCCGTGACGGTTCCAAAGTTCTCAACGTCTTCCGGGGGCGCGTGCAGCGTGGGTACCGATGAGAACGGCTCCGGAATTACATCACGATGTTCCGCGTTCACCGGATGCACCACCTCACTGCTTGTCATCCAATCGAGATACGCTCCACGGATCGTTTTTCCATCGCCGGGGACCTCGATATCGATAGCAGAAGCGCCAGTCATCGGAATGACGACAGAATCTGAACTGGGCAGATTCATGCCGACACCAAGAGTGCCCGAGCGCAAGATGTGTGTGCCAGATTCATCCCACGCGACCAACTGAGGCTGCTGATTGGGTTTGTCGTCGAAGAACAAGCGAAAAAAGAGAACGTGATAGTCGGGGCCGGGTTGCGTCACGCGAATGCGAAACACGCTCTTGGACATCGCACCGCCTTCGGTCGTCTCGCCTGGCAGCAGAGTGAGTGCTTCCACCCATCCCGGCGCGTTTTGCATTTTCGAATTGCGAGGCGTGATTTGGCGCAGGTCAAGCCAGGCGCTTTCGGGGACCGGTTGCGCAATCATATCGGCCGGAGAAGGCAGGGCGTCGCTTAAAGCTTCCTGCGCGCACACGCGGGAAACCGCAGCGAAGAAGATCGCAAGGGCAACGCGAGCTAACATCGGGTTCGCGAGATTATTCGCAGACAGCCATTTTGCAAGCTTTCAGTTTCAATGCGGCCTGAATTGCACTGGTAGGCTGGGCAGTCCTCTGTCCGGCAATTCGGTAGCCTCAGTCTCAATGCGGCCTGACTTGCAGGCTGTGCGTCATCTCAAATACCGCCGACAATATGCTGAAAACAACCAGACCGACCAGAACGGCGATCACCACGATGATTACCGGCGGAATCAGCTGCGAGATTATGCCGACGCTCCGATCAAGTTCGCGCTCGTAAACGTCGGCGATGGCTTGCATGGTCTCGGCGAAATGGCCGGTTTGTTCGCCTACTGACATCATGTCGGTGAACAAATCTGGAAACATTTTTTGCGGTTGCAAAGCGGCGGATAGCGTCGCGCCATCGATCACCGCCCGACGCACCTCGCCAAGTTTTACTTCGAGGAAGCGGTTGCCGGCAATTTCCGTGACAAGATCAAGTGAACGAAGGAGAGGAACCCCATTTTCCATCAAGGTTCCCAATGTACGCGCAAACTGCGCATAGTAACGGTGGCGAATGACCCCGCCGTATCCAGGAATCAGCAGCCGGAAACGATCCCATGCGATGCGTCCTTCCTCAGCGCGCACAAAGGCGCGGAAACCAATGACAGCGCCAATCACTGCGATGACGCCGACCCACCAATAGCCTGTGATCGCATGATGAATTTGCAGCAGAATCCGCGTAGGCAATGGAAGCGCGCCACCAGTCTGCGCCATAAACCCGGTCAACTGCGGCACCATGAACGTGATGAAAATTGTGACGAGCACTGCGCCGGCCAGCGCGAGAAATGCCGGATAAATCAACGCCTGTTGTACGCGATCTCGCAGGTCTTTTGCCTGCATCAAATGCTTGACCAGCCGCAGGAGAATTTGCGGCAACGCTCCACTCGCCTCGCCCGCAGCCACCAGATTTACGTACAGTGGCGGGAAAATTCGCGGCAGTAAGCTGAGCGCCTGCGAAAAACTGCGGCCATCGACCAGCGCCTGATGCAGCGTATGCGTCATTTGCTGAACGCGCGGTTGCTTCAAACGTTTTTCCAAAACCGATAACGCTTCGTCGAGCGTCATCCCGGCTTGCAGCAAATGAGCGAGCTGCTCGGTGAAGATGAGCAGTTGGCCGTGCGGAATCTTCAAATTTTGCGTGGGCGCCTCCGGCAGCCCCCCGCTCGAACGAACCACTTTTGGCTCCGCGCCGACCATTTCGATCCGGATGGGAACGCAGTGTTTCAATTCAATTTGCCGGATCGCAACGGCTCGATCTGCGCAATCGAGCACGCCTTCAACCAGGCCCCCCTGCGCGTCGCGGGCGCGATAAGCAAACTGTGGCATCGACGTGGAAAATAATCGAAAATCCGAAATCCGAAATCCGAAACTGCAAATACCGATACTACTTTCAATCGACAACGAGTCGCGATGCTTGCTAGGTTCGGCGTATTCAGCTCCCCGAATGATTACGTTGCATGCCGCGCTTGCTCCTGGGCTCATCGCGGGCGTCAGCTCTGTCTTCACCAGTTGGCTCTGGATGGGCGTGATCTCTTTCATCGTTACCAACGCGAAACGCCGGAAACGTGGCGGCCTGAAGGTCCGCGCGATTATCTCGGTGCGAGTCTGCTTCGTGTCCTCGCCACGATCGGCATTGCTTGCATGTTCACGCTTATGGTGCGGTTCAACGTCATGGTCTTTGCCATTGGCTTTCGCGGCATCCTCTCCTTTGCGCTTTGCATTTGGGGCGCGCTCGCCCTGCCGATTCTCCTGGAATCCGCGATCTTCATTCGTTTGCATCGCCTGGTCATTCGCGGCCAGCTTCTCGATTGGCTGACTACTTAGCTGCTAGCCTCAATCGTAACCGGCCTTTGGCTGCGCCGATAAATTACAGGGAACGCAAAAAAATGCTTGCTATGCTGTGCGATTTTGATAAGAGCGCCCGGACATGAGATGTGCAGCAGTGATCGCACTCGTTTCCATTGCGTTCGTTTCACAAGCGTTCGGGGTTTTGCGGCCGCTTTTTCCGGCGAAAGCCGCGCCGCCATTTAACGGCGAACTGATTGTGATAGGAAACGATTCGATCCAGCATCCTTTGAACAAAGCGCCTGCTACTGTCCCGCGATAAGGACTATATCAGCCGCCGGCACGCAGGCACCTCGCCTGCGTGACAGGAGCTTTCTCACCTCTGCTCCGGGGCTTCGCACGTCGCGATACAAACACGCCGCAATCGAACTCCGAATAGAGTCCCTGTAGACGACTGATGCAGTTACCGCGTCAGAGGTATCAGAGAAGATATTCCTCTCGTTCCCCCGAGGTTCGTATTCGATAGATTCTGAACGCGCTCTTCTTGGCCCTCGAGCGACACGACCTGAACCCAGTAATAATTCTCAGTTGCACCGGCACCTGAAATATCCGCGTGACGCGGCCACATCCGTCTTTTTTCCGTATCATTCCAGATTAGGCGCTGGGTCTGCGCGGCGATAACATATGGTCCCGTTTTGGGCATTTGAATGGCGAACTTACCCTCCGCGTCTGTGTCCACCGTTTGAATTGGATGTCGTAGTTGGCTAAATAAAAACTCCTCAGAGTAATATATATGCCTGCTCTGCTCGCAGAGACTCGATTCGTGCTCTCGCCGCATCTGCTGCCTCCCTTGCTCTGTTTCGGGCTTCCCTCGCGGCATCTAGATCTCCTTCGGCGGCTTTTGCAACCTCTCCCGCTTGGTTCGCGGCTGCTACCGCAGCGTTTCGAGCTGTAACGCTGTCGCTCGATCCAAATCCCCTTTCCATATTTCCCGCCAGAGATTCTTTTGTCTCTTTCGCTCGCTGCTCGGCCGCCTTGGCCTCTGCTCCTCGCGCCTTAGCCGATTCCTCTTCAGCTCTCGCTTGTTCAGCGCCGCTTCCGCCTGCTTCTCCTTCTTCTTCGGCCGCCGCAATATCCAACTCCAGCTGCTCACTTCTTACATCTGCAAACGCCTTCAGTCCGGCGGCGAGAATAGCCAGCGCATCGCGGTCGAACAGCGATACTTGTCTTGCACCGAGCTTAACATTCTCACCTCCCTTGGTACCGACGAAGACTTGACCGGACAGCGACCCTTTCCAGCTGTTCCGATAGGCTTGCGCAGCTCGGCTCTCAGCAGCTTCAAACTCTTCCCCTGTTTTCGTTAGGATTGCGCGGGCCTTCTGCTCCTTGTCTGCACGCTGCTGCGTGCGTTCGTCTCCCTTTGCGCGTTGCAGTGCGGCGGTTTTTGCGGCCCTTTCGGCTTCGACTTTGGCAGGGTCATCATAATGGAATCGTTGTTGGACGTCTTCAGGCAATTCGACGAAGAAAACCTTCGAAATCCCGGCTTTCGTCTTCAGAACAATGCCGTCAGCCTCTATGCGGGTGACGGTCGCATTTTTGTATTCCTTACCACGAAGCGTTCTGAAATCATCTGCAAGAGTGATTGTGGTCACGCCTGCGATGAAAAGCGCGGCAAGCTTCGTCCGATCGCGATTTACAACACGCCGCATGGTCTTCGTCAATACTGTTTCACGCGGGCACGCAGAGAAAGAAGGCGGGGGCGGGAATCGAACCCGCGAATAGCGGTTTTGCAGACCGCGACCTTACCACTTGGCTACCCCGCCATTTGTGCCAGAGCGGACAATATCGTTGTAGCGGCGTTTGTATCAACTCGCGAAAGCTTTCGGAGTCAAGCGCCCGACGGTAGATACATAAGTGTTCGCCGCGGCCAACGCTTCTACAACTTCCGTGATTTGAGCGTTGAACGTTGAGCGTTGAGCGTTGAACGTTTGCTTCCTTGAATTCGCGATCATCAGGATTTTTCACACGCGCCCAAAAGCACATCCCGGGCGGCGTAAACTCGCCGGTGCGCGCGTTTCGCAATGTTGGCGGCGAACCGTTTTTTGTGGCGCGTGGTGAAGGCGCGCGGATCTGGGATGTCGATGGGAAGGAATACATCGATTACGTTGGGACCTGGGGACCGGCGATTCTTGGTCACGCGCCAAAAGTTGTCGTCGATGCAGTACGCGAGGCCGCTACACGCGGCTTAAGCTTTGGAATTCCAAATCCACTGGAAGTCGAAATGGCGGAGTTGATCTGCGGCTGGATGCCCTCGATCCAAAAAGTGCGGATGGTTAACAGCGGTACGGAAGCGACCATGTCGTGCATTCGCCTCGCTCGCGCGTTCACGCGACGCGACAAGATCATCAAGTTCGACGGTTGTTATCACGGGCACGTGGATGCGCTTCTGGTGAAAACGGGGAGTGGCGCACTCACGCATGGCCAGCCGAGTAGTGCTGGTGTGCCACCAGCGTTTGTCGATCTGACAATTTCGTTGCCGTTCAACGATCCCGAATTGCTGAGGAAAGCGTTTCGGGAAAACAAAAACGAAATCGCCGCCGTGATTCTCGAGCCGATTCCAGCGAACGCTGGCCTTTATTTTGCCAAGGAAAAATTTCTGTCTGTTTTGCGTGAGGAATGCACGAGGAACGGCGCGCTCCTGATTTTTGACGAAGTAATCTCCGGTTTTCGTGTGGCGCGCGGCGGCGCACAGGAAATTTACGGAGTTAAACCTGATCTGACCGCGCTGGGGAAAGTAATCGGGGGCGGATTGCCCGTCGGCGCATTTGGCGGACGCGCGGAAATCATGGACCAGCTTTCCCCAGATGGCCCGGTTTATCAGGCGGGGACGTTATCCGGCAATCCGTTGGCGATGGCGGCCGGTCTCGCGCAATTGCGCGAGCTGGAACGGATCGACGCATGGAAATTGCTCGAAGAATCGGGCGGGCAATTTGAAGAGCTCGCGCTGGACACGATCAAACATGCAAAGATCGATATAACGTTTCACCGGCGCGGGTCGCTGTTTTGTCTGTTCTTTGCCCCTGGGCCAATTATCGATCTGGCCAGCGCTCAACGCAGTAATCTGGAAATGTTCGCAAGATTTTTCCACGCTTGTTTGAAGCGCGGGGTCTATTTCGCGCCGTCGCAGTTTGAGACCGGATTCATCTCGACGGCGCACACGCCGGCTGACATCGAGCGCACGAGCGTGGTAATTCGTGAAGCGCTGGCGGCGCTGTAGGTGACACGCCACCCTGCAAACAAATGCGGTCATCCCGAGAGGAGCGAGGGACCTCACAGTCGGAGCTTGGTTCACGCAAACTAACCAGCGTGATCACTGCCCCGATGGGAGATCCTTCACTTCGTTCAGGATGACGGCGCGACAGCATTTCTCCTTTGTCATTCAGAGGGGAGTGGCTTGCCACGCCGTAGCTTTATGCGAAGGCTGGGAGGATCTTTACTTGATAAGTCGAGAGATTCCTCGACTTCGCTCGGAATGACGGAATAGCGCTCGAAATGACAAGCATAACAAACTCGCGAATTCGCCCGGTGGCGAAATTCTTTTTTGACGGAGACAAAAAGTTCTTTGTCAAAGGCGTCACCTACGGTCCTTTCAAGCCGGACGCAGAAGGAAATTACCTTGGCCGACCTGAGCAGGTCGATAGGGATCTCGCTCTGATGCGCCAAGCCGGTCTGAATGTTGTGCGGATTTATCATGCACCCCCGCGCTGGTTTCTTGATCGTTGTGCTGCCGCGCGAATGCGCGTCCTGGTGACGCTTCCCTGGGAAAAACATATCGAGTTCTTGCGTGAAAGATCGACCCGCAAAAAAATTATCGACGCCGTTCGCGCTGCCGTGAAAACACATGCGGGGCATCCTGCAATCTTTGGTTACCTGGTCGGCAACGAAATTTCCAGCACCATGGCGCGCTGGCTCGGCGGGCGCCGGGTGATTGAATTTGTAGAGGAATTAATTCGCATCGGGCGCGCAATCGATCCGGATGCTCTTTTTTCCTATGCGACCTATCCGCCGACCGAATATCTGCTGCCGCAGAATGCCGATTTTTGTTGTTTTAACGTCTATCTCCACAACCAACAAGATTTCGAGAGTTACCTGCTGCGCCTGCAAAATCTCACCGGCGAGCATCCGCTTATCCTTGGCGAATTCGGCATGGACACCATCCGGCATTCGCAGGAGGAACAGGCCGAAATGCTCGGCTGGCATGTGGATAGCGTGATAAAATGCGGTCTGGCTGGAACCGTTTTTTTTACATGGACGGATGAATGGTTCACCGGCGGCGAGGAAATTACAGACTGGGCATTTGGCATCGTCACGCGAGAGCGCGAACCCAAGAAGGCGTTCTACACACTTACAGAAAAACTGGAGCGAGACGATTCGGCCTTGCCGCATCGCCCCTTACCGCGGGCGCCGTTCGTCTCGGTAATTGTCTGTTCCTACAACGGCGGCAAGACTCTTGCGGCGTGCCTCGATTCGTTAGGTAAACTGAACTATCCCGAGTACGAAATTATTCTCGTCGATGACGGTTCGACCGATGACACAGCCTACATTGCGGCGCAGTTCCCACACGTGCGCTACATTCACCAGAGCAACCATGGGTTGAGTCACGCTCGCAACACTGGGGCCGCCGCCGCCAATGGCGAAGTGCTCGCCTACACCGATTCTGACTGCATGGCAGACGTGGATTGGCTCTATTATTTGATCGGTACACTCGTAAGCGGCGATTATGCCGGAGTCGGCGGGCCGAACATCACGCCGCCGGCACAAAATTGGATTCAAGCGTGCGTTGCTGCGGCGCCTGGCGGTCCAAGTCATGTTCTGCTTACTGACACAATTGCCGAGCACATTCCCGGGTGTAACATGGCTTTTTACCGTTGGGCCTTTGAAAGCGCGGGCGGCTTCGATCCCGAATATCGCAAGGCAGGTGATGACGTCGATTTTTGCTGGCGAATCCAGCAGGCTGGATGGGTCATCGCTTTCAGTCCAACTGCAATCGTGTGGCACTATCGGCGTTTTACTCTCACCGCTTTCTTGAAACAGCAAGATGGCTACGGTGAAGCGGAATCGTTGCTGCGGTTCAAACATTTAATTTTCTTTGGCCCGACTGGCACTGCGAAATGGCGCGGCCAAATCTATGGAACGCCGCGGTTCGGTTGGTTTGTTAATCGCCCGGTGATTTACCATGGAATTTTTGGGGAAGGATTTTTTCAATCGATTTATCCCGCGCCGCAATCGGATGTCGCCGCGTACCTGAGCAGTATTGAATGGTTCGCGGTGACCACTTTTCTTTTCGGTTTGGGAATTTTTCTGCCCGCGCTGCGAATCGTTCCTTACCTCATGCTGGGCGGCACTCTGTGCGTCGCGCTTTCGTACATGGTGCGGGCTCAGATTGAGCCGAAATTCGACACGGTGCGCGCGCGACTGCTCGTGATGCTCCTGGCATTTGTCCAGCCGCTCGTACGCGGATTTTCTCGCTATTTCACTTGGCTACGCTTCAAACGCACGCCGGCAAGCGTGATTCGGAAGCACGAACATCTGCCGGAACGCGATCGCTTCGCGGGCAGTCTGAGCCGCCGAGCTTTTTGGAGTGAGCAGAGCAGGGACCGTCACTATTTGCTTGGGGCCATCTTTCAGTTACTGGATGAGGAAGGCTGGCGCTATTCCACCGATAGCGGGTGGAACGAGTGGGACATTCAGATCTATGGGAATTTCTGGTGGAGTATAGCACTTCAAACCGTAACCGAATATCACGGCGGCGGGAAATGTTTGACCCGGGTTCGGCTTCGGAGCCGGCTCGTCACCACCACGATCATTTTTAATTTGGTTGCACTAAGTCTGTTGATCTATCGCCAGCTCAACATTTCTCATGTTGAGCTGTGGTCTATCGTTCCCTACGGACTGTTTTTGCTGTTTCTGTGGACGCGAGCACGCGCGCTAAAGTCGCGAGTAGCGGAACTGGTTGATGTCGCAGCGCACCGCGCAGGTCTGCAGCGGGTGATGCGCAAAGGTAAAACCGCTGCACCAACAGCAGACCCGGAGGTCCCCGTTGCAGTAAATGTGAGCGACCCGGCGACGCCGCATTTGCCGGGGTAGCGCGGTTCAAGGAATGACGGCTTCCCAGCCGTCAGTTTCCTTTTTCGACGGCTGCCCAAGCCGTCGCTCCTTGGTTGGGCGCTATCCTTCAGAACTTCAAACGCACCTTACCTGTGCCGCGCTCGATACGACCAATTTCTTTCGCTCGCAAGATCGATTTCGCCCGCTGCGCATTTTCCTCTGCGACGACCGCCGCCATTCCGACGCCCATGTTGAAGACCTGATACATCTCCCGAGAATCGACATCTCCGTTTTGTTGCAAGATTTGGAAGATGCGTGGGACCCGCCAGCTTTTCGTTTCGATGATCGCATCACAATTTGAAGGCAGAATCCGCGGCACATTGTCGATGAGACCGCCGCCCGTGATGTGGGCCAGGCCTTTGATCATGCGACTCGAAACCTTTTTCAAAAGCGGGTGATAATTTTTGTGCACGCGCAGCAATTCTTTTCCGACTGTGATGGTCGACCCGGGTAGAGGCGAACTCGGTTTCAGCCGCATTTTCTCAAACAGAATTTTTCGGGCCAGCGAATATCCGTTTGTATAAAGGCCATTTGACGCGAGGCCGAGAACGACGTCGCCCGGTTTGATTTTGCTCCCGTCGATGATCTTCGCTCGATCGACAACGCCGACAATGCAACCCGCAAGATCGTATTCGCCTTTGCGATACATCCCCGGCAGCTGGGCGGTCTCGCCACCGAGCAAGGTGCAACCGGCCGATCGGCACGCTCGCGAAAGTCCACGCAACAGTTGGCGGAAAACTTTCGGTTCGAGTTTCTCGCAACCGATGTAATCCAAAAAGAAAACTGGGCGCGCGCCGAGTACGGCGATGTCGTTGACGCAGTGGTTCACCAGATCGGCGCCCACCGTATCGTGCTTGTTCATCGCGAACGCGATTTTCAATTTCGTCCCGACGCCATCGATGCTGGCGACAAGAACCGGATCGCGCATTCCGGAAAAATTTGCTCGAAAGAGTCCACCGAATCCACCGATCTTTCCAAGAACTTGTCCGGCTGCAGCCGGATGAGTTTTCTTCACGAGCGACTGAATTTGGCGCTTCAGTCGGTTGCCAAGATCAACATCCACACCCGCGCGCGCGTACGCTTTTTGCTTCTTTGTCATTCCGAGCGAAGTCGAGGAATCTCTGTTTTTAATCTAAACAGCAAGAGATTTCTCGACTCCGCTGCGCTTCGCTCGAAATGACAAGCTATTACTACTTCAAACCGGCGAACAGGGTTGGCTGCGCTTCCTGATCGGCGAGGGCTTTGGCGCGTTGTTCGCGTTTTTCCATGATGAATTTGTCCAACGCGGGATCGACGGGCAGCGGATAATCGCCGTTAAAACAAGCCAGGCAAAAGCTGTTCAACGGCTTACCCGTCGCTCGCACCATGCCTTCCACATCGAGGTAGCCAAGACTATCCACACCGAGATATTTGCAGATGTCCTCCATCGACATCTGATTTGCGATCAATTTTTCTGGATCGGGAAAATCGATTCCGTAATGACAGGCGAAACGATGCGGCGGACAGCTCACTCGTATGTGCACTTCTTTCGCGCCGGCTTCGCGCAAGTTCACTACCCGCGCGCGCGCGGTTGTGCCACGCACGATGGAGTCGTCCACAACAACGACGCGTTTTCCGGCAACCATTTCCTTGATAAGATTTAGTTTTACGCGCACGTCGAAATCGCGGATGAGCTGGCTCGGCTGCAAAAAAGTGCGGCCGATGTAGTGATTCCGCACGAACGCGTGCGCGTACGGAATGTTCAACTCCTGCGCGAAACCGAGCGCGGCGTAGTTGCCCGAATCCGGAACGGGAATCACGATGTCGGCTTCGACCGGAAATTTTCTCGCCAGCTCGCGTCCCATCTCGGTCCGCACTTTTCCGACATTGACGCCGCCGATGATGCTGTCGGGCCGCGCAAAATAGACGTATTCGAACATGCAGAAGGCCGGCTGCTGCGGTTGAAACGGAAACTCCGAGCGCAAGCCGTTTTCATCGATGATCAGCACTTCGCCCGGCGCGATCTCGCGAACGAACTGCGCGTGGATGAGATCGAACGCGCACGTTTCAGAAGCGATTATGTAAGCGTCGTCCAATTTGCCAAGGGCAAGCGGTCGCCAGCCAAACGGATCGCGCACCGCGATCAATTCGCGCTCGCTCATGATGAGCAGCGAGAACGCGCCTTCGATTCTCCGCAATGCCGACAACACGCTCGCGCCGTTATCGGCGGGGCGCGCCAGGAGGTGCAGAATGATTTCGCTATCGGCCGTCGTTTGGAAAATCGATCCCTTGCGCTCGAGCTCGTCGCGCAACAAATCGGCGTTGATCAGATTTCCGTTGTGTGCGATCGCCATTTGGCCGCGCACACAATCGACCACGAATGGTTGCGCGTTTTTAATCGTGCTCGTCCCCGTCGTTGAATAGCGTGTGTGTCCGATCGCGCGTCTCCCTTTGAGCTTCGCCAATTCTTCCTGCCCGAACACCTGCGATACAAGGCCCATGTCTTTGTGCACGATGAAGGTCGTGTCCGGGCCATTGCTCGTCACAATTCCAGCGCTCTCCTGGCCGCGATGCTGTAGGGCAAACAATCCGTAATAGCTCAGCACCGCCGCGTTGGGATGGCCGAACACACCGAAAAGTCCGCACTCGTGCTGCGGCAGCGCGGCGGAATCCGGAGCCTCATCGATCTCGAATTTCTCTGGGGGAGCAATCACAATAGATAATCCATCAAATTGAGGCGTGTTCAACCGCGCGATTTTGGAGTGCGCGGACATGTCCGCGCTTTGAAAGCGGTGACATGTCGCTGCACTCCAAATTCACAAGCTCGGAATTCTTTCCTTTTCGGCTTCAACCGCACGACGAATTGCATTCCACCAATCATTGTAAAGATCGGTAATCGGCCAGCGAAAAGTTTCTTCGTTTAGTCGGATGCAAAGTTCTCCCGTAGTGACTTTTCCCAGCTGCTCAAACGGAACACCGCTCTCATTTAAGATTGATATCGTTCTTTCCAAGTCGGCAGCCGCAACGGAAACGACGATGCGAGACTGAGACTCATTGAAAAGCACTGTAGCGGCAGGCGTATCGCCAGCCTTCAGATCGATCTCTGCGCCGAAAAGTTTTTCCGGATGAAAGCAACATTCCGCCACGGCCACAGCGAGTCCGCCTTCGGAACAATCGTGTGCGCTTTTCACTAAACCTTGGCGGATCAAATCGCGAACGGCGTTTTGAACTTTGATCTCGTGCGCAAGATCGACATGCTGCGGCGGACCAATTTTCAGGCCGTGACAAACTTTCAGATAACGAGAGCCGCCAAGGTTGGAGCCGGGATCGGTGACCCCGGCCCCGGCATCACCGATGCCGGCTACAGTGCCGACGAGAATGATCACGTCGCCGGCTTCTTTGAACCACTGCGTAGTGATGTGGTTCTCCTCATCAATTAATCCGACCATCCCGATGGTCGGCGTCGGATCGACAACGCCAGCGGGGCTTTCGTTATACAAGGAAACGTTTCCGCCAGTGACCGGCGTGCCGAAGACGCGGCAGGCTTCCGCAACGCCCTCAACGGCTTCGCGCAGTTGCCAAAAGTTTTCCGGCTTGTAGGGGTTGCCGAAATTCAGGCAATCGGTCACGGCCAGTGGTCTCGCGCCGGAGCAGGTGAGATTGCGCGCGGCTTCCGCGACGGCGATTTTGCCGCCGTCACGCGGATCAAGCGCGCAATAGAGCGAATTGCAATCCGTGGTCGCAGCCAGGATTTTGTTTGCGTAGCGAACGAAGAACACGACGGCGTCGGATCCCGGCTTGACGAGCGTGCTGGTGCGCACGGTGTGATCGTACTGGCGATAAACCCAGTTTTTTGACGCGATCGTCGGATCCCGCAGCAATTGGCGAAGCGCTTCGTGATTATTGATTTTTTGTTGCCGTCGCTCTGTGAGCGACGACGCGGCTACAGGCTTTGCCTTACGCGAGTACAGGGGCGCTTCTTGGGCGAGAGGTTTGGCTGGGATTTCCGCGGCGATCGCGCCGTTATTCCGCACGCGCATCATGCCGTCGTCCGTCACGTGTCCGATTTCTGCGCATGGCACATCCCATTTCTCGAAAATTTCGCGGACCAGATTTTCTTTTCCCCGCTTGGCGATGATCAACATCCGTTCCTGCGATTCGCTCAACATAATTTCATACGGCGTCATGCCCGGCTCGCGCTTTGGAACTTTCGCCAGGTCAATTTCGATTCCGCTTCCGGCGCGGCTGGCCGTTTCGCACGTGGAACAAGTCAGGCCGGCCGCCCCCATGTCTTGAATTCCCGCAACTGCATCACGTGCCAGCAGTTCGAGACACGCTTCGAGCAATAACTTTTCCTTGAACGGATCGCCAACCTGCACGGCGGGACGATCCTCGCGTGATTGTTCGGTTAACTCGCGCGACGCAAAAGCTGCGCCTGCGAGACCGTCACGACCCGTTTCGGCGCCGACGTAAAAAACGGGATTGCCAGCGCCTTCTGCGGTGCCGCGCGCGAGTTGCTCGTGGCGCAATACGCCGAGGCAAAAAACGTTTATCAACGGATTTCCCTCGAAACTTTCATCAAAATAAATTTCGCCGCCGATTGTTGGAATGCCCACGCAATTTCCGTAATGCGCGATGCCGGAGATGACGCCTGTGAAGAGCCGGCGGTTCTCTGGCAGTTTCGGATTTCGGATTTCGGATTTCGAATTGTTGTCTATGATTGGCCCGAAGTGGAGCGAGTTGAGGCAAAATTCCGGACGCGCGCCCATAGTGAAAATGTCGCGAATGATTCCGCCTACTCCGGTGGCAGCGCCTTGGAATGGTTCAATCGCGCTGGGATGATTGTGGCTCTCCATCTTGAACGCGATCGCCCAGCCGTCGCCGATATCCACCACCCCCGCATTTTCTTCGCCGGCCTTGACCAAAATATTTGGGCCTGTGGTGGGAAATTTCTTCAGTTCTTTCCTCGAATTTTTGTACGAGCAGTGTTCACTCCACATTACAGAGAAGATCCCAAGCTCAGTGAAGTTCGGCTCGCGACCGAGAATTTTTTTGATCCGCTCGAACTCTTCTGGAGTGAGACCGTGCCGCTTGACGAGTTCGCGTGTAACAACTGGATCCGCAGGGGGCGTTTTATGGCTCATCGACATGCTACGTTAATGAATTCGCAAGAGTCACTCAACGACGCAAATAGCAAATAATTCGAATAGCGTCTTCGGGAAGCCGGTCAAAACATGCATGAGTCACGAACGAGTGGGTAAAACTAACCATAAACAGGAGGGATCATAGTGAAGAAAACAATCATTGGTTTGATCTGCGCGCTGGTTACGCCATTGGCTTTTGCGCAAACCAACACGACGACGACCGAAGAAACGACAACAACAAAACCAGCAACGACAACAGAAACGACTACTTCCACAACGTACACCGCCGGGACCGTAACCACCTATGAGCCGGGCAAGACCGTTGTGGTCAAGAGCGATCAGGGACCTGTTAGTTTCGCACTAGGCACGGCTGCACGAGTGGTTGACGGTGCCGGCAAAGTAGTGACAGCCCCGCTACGAGCTGGTCAAAAGGTACGTGTTTATTACACGGGGCCAACTGAGAGTCGCACGGTCGAGCATGTGGTCGTTGAGGATTAAAGGGGAAATCAGTTCGCAAATGTAAAAGTCGCAGGGTTCCTGTGAATCCTGCGAGTTTTTGCTGCAGGTATTTGAGGCATCCGAAACAAGCGCGCCCCGCGAAACAACTGTGGAAGCTCCAATTCAACGAAAGGGAACCGTATGAGACGAATAATTATTGTTTTTGTTTGCGCCATGATTGTGCCTTTGGCCTTCGCACAAACAAAGAAGACGAAAGTTCAACAAACGGCCGCGACACAACCGGCAGCGACCACGGAGACTGCCACAAGTTCTACTGCTGGGACGGTGAGGAAATATGAGCCCGGCAGGACAATGATGATCGACAGTACCCAAGGATCGCTCAGCTTCGCGCTTGGCGCGAGCGCGCGGATCGTCGATAACGCTGGTAATGTGGTTACGTCGCCGCTCAAGCCGGGCGAACGCGTCCGCGTTTACTACACCGGCACCAACGAAAATCGGATGGTTGAGCGCGTCGTTGTTGAGGATTAAGCGAAAATCAGTTCGCAAACGCAGAGTCGCAGGTTTCTTGTGAATCCTGCGACTTTTTGCGGTAGGGCAGATGGAGGCATCCGAACGAAGTGCGCGCCGCGAAAAAGCTACGGAAGTCAATTGAATGAAAGGAACTTATGAAACGAATCATTGTTGGTTTTGTTTGCGCGATCATTGTGCCCCTGGCATTCGCGCAAACCGTAGCAAAGACCTCAGGCGTTGAACACACGGGCCAGGTGCAGAAAGCGACTACGCAGATCACAACCGGCGCAGTTAAAATTGGGACGGTGACCGCGTTCAACCCCGGCCAAAGACCCATTGAGCCTGCTTCGCCGATCGTTGTGCAATCCTCACCCGACACCAAGCCGGTGTCTTACGTGCTCGGCAAGAAGGTTCGATTTGTCGATAAAGACGGCCGGGCATTTGACCCGCATCTGGTTCGGCCGGGCACTCGCGTGGAACTGGGTTTTGACCGCAGAGGCAGGGTCACTCGCGTTACCGTAGTTGAAAAAGGATAAGCGAAGCTAATTCGCGAAAGCTTAAGGCCGCAGGCATTGTCGTGCGGCGAAGGTAGGGACATCCGCGCTGCGATGTGTCCCGAAAGCTTTCGGGACCGCGCTGCACCGTCCCTACCCATTTGCGTTTGCGGGGCAAATCGCGGAAAATTGCCCGATGTCTTTGGATCTAAAGGAAATCGTCGCCGCGCGATTGGGTGAGAATTATCAGCTGCACGAGCGGCATGTGAACCGCACGCTGGTGGCCGCGCAGCGCGTGATCGGGTTCGACAAGGTCTATGCGCGGGCAGAGGGCGCCTACCTCTACGACATGGATAACCAGCCGTATCTTGATTTCCTGAGCGGTTACAGCGTTTTCAATATCGGGCGTAATCATCCGGTGGTGAAACAGGCGATCCGCGACGTGCTCGATCTCGATCTGCCAAACATGGTGCAGATGGATTGCTCGCTTCTGAGCGGATTGCTGGCGGAAGCAATCGTCAAAAGGACGCCTCCGCATCTGGACGCTGTTTTCTTTTGCAACTCCGGCACGGAAGCAATGGAAGGCGCGCTGAAATTTGCACGTGCAGCGACGGGACGTAAACGCGCGGTTTCCCTCGCGAGCGCGTTTCACGGACTCAGTCTTGGGTCGCTCTCGCTGATGGGTTGCGAAAGTTTCACCGAGGGATTCGGTCCGTTGATGGAAGGATTCGACGCGCGCGTGCCGCTCGAGGACGTCGACACATTGGATCGGCAACTGCGCTCGCGCGATGTCGCAGCGTTCGTGATTGAGACCGTTCAAGGGAAAGGCTGCCAGACATCCAAAATCGATTTCTTCCCGCGCGCGCAGGAACTCTGCCGCAAATATGGAACGTTGTTGATTTCCGATGAAGTGCAAACGGGGCTCGGTCGCACAGGAAAGATGTTCGGTTTCCAGCATTGGAATTTGGAGCCGGACATCATTACGCTCGCGAAAACTTTGAGCGGCGGTTATGTGCCGTGCGGCGCAATCGTGGCGCGACGCGAGATTTACCAGAAAACGTTTTCGCGGATGGATCGCTGCGTGGTGCATTCGACGACATTCGGACGCAACAACCTGGCCATGGCCTGTGGTCTTGCTGCGCTGGAAATTATCGATCAGGAAGATCTAGTCGAGAACGCGTCGAAAATCGGCGCGCTACTCATGGAAAAGATCGATGCGTTGCGCGCGAAACATTCGTTCATCAAAGAAGTTCGCGGCAGAGGCTTGATGATCGGGATCGAGTTTCACGAGCCAAGCGAGTTCAAGCTCAAGATGGCGTGGAAACTGTTGCACAAGATCGACAAGGTGCTCTTCGCGCAGATGATTGTGACTCAAATGTTGAGCAAGCATCGTATTCTCACGCAGGTAGCCGGTCACGCGATGGACGTGATGAAAATTCTGCCGCCACTGATCATAGGTGAAAGAGAAGTCGACATGTTCGTCAACGCGCTCGACGACGTGCTGACTGAATGCCGCAAATTCCCCGGCCCGATGTGGGAACTGGGAAATAATTTTGTTCGCGCAGCCCTCGGTTCGCGCAAAGCAGCGGAGCCGCGCCCGGTTTCAGCGTAAGGTCTCTGTCTGGTTCCTGTTAGAAACCAGGCAGGTGGAGAGAAGTCGACATACCAGTCACTTTCACCCTGGGAATCGTGCGAAATCAACCGCCGCCCGGCTCCCTTCGCCTTCCGCCACAGTAACCAGACCGCCGCTACAGATTTTCGATTGTCGATCTTTCGTGACAGGCGTACGTTAAAGCAGCCAAGTGAACACGCTTCTGCGTTCAATCAAATGGAGGATCTATTATGAGCACTGCTGTCGCTGAAGAAAAAAAGACGAAGCTGAATCAGCTCGAGCAGCTGAAGAAGTTCACCAAAGTTGTCGCGGACACCGCGGATTTTGAGTCGATGAAACAATTCAAGCCGCAGGACGCGACGACAAACCCGAGTTTGGTTTACGCTGCGACGCAAAAGCAGGAGTACGGGCATCTGCTCGAGGAGGTGCTGGCTGATCGAAAGAAATCAGGTCTGAGCGGTCACGAGCAAATCGAAGACATCTGCGATCATCTGCTGGTCCAATTCGGTTCCGACATTCTTGAAATCGTGCCGGGACGCGTCTCGACGGAGACGGACGCCCGCTTGTCGTACGATGTCGAAGGTTCGATCAACAAAGCGCGGCGACTGGTTCAACTTTACGAGGAGCATAAAATTCCACGCGAACGCGTGTTAATTAAAATCGCGTCAACCTGGGAAGGACTTCTTGCCGCCGAGCAACTTCAAAAAGAAGGGATCCGCTGCAATCTGACGCTGATGTTTTCGCTGCCCCAGGCGGTGCGTGCTGCAGAGGCCAAAGTGCAGCTGATCTCGCCGTTTGTGGGGCGGATTTACGATTGGTATAAAAAGGAGATGAAACGCGATTACACCGGCGCAGAAGATCCTGGTGTTCAATCAGTTACTGAGATTTATACTTGTTATAAGAAGTTCGATATCTCGACCGAAGTCATGGGCGCGAGCTTCCGCAACGCTGGTCAGATCCGCGAGCTGGCGGGGTGTGATTGCCTGACGATTAGCCCCGAACTGATGAAGGAACTTTCCGAAGCGACCGAGCCGCTCGAACGCAAACTTGATCCGGAAAAAGCGAAATCGGTGAAGATCGACAAGCTCGAATTGGACGAAAAGAAATTCCGGTGGTTGCTAAACGAGAATGCGATGGCGTACGAAAAAACTGGTGAAGGCATTCGCAAATTCGCTGCTGACGTGGTGAAGCTAGAAAAATTCGTCGCCAGAAAGATCACGTAACCGCGGATTGCGCGGATAAAACGAATCAGAAAAATCTGGAAGCCAGGAAGCCAGGAACTGAACCTAACAATTTCTTGGCTTCCTAGTTTCCAGATTAAATTTTTTTAGCGTCGAGTGTTCAACGTCATTCTGGTTGAGCCGGAGATTCCGCCAAACACGGGCAACATCGGTCGGCTTTGTGTCGCAACGGACTCAACCCTGCATCTGGTAAAGCCGCTCGGCTTCTCGCTTGACGATCGAGAATTGCGCCGGGCAGGCCTCGATTACTGGGAGGACGTGCGTCTGCAGTTGTGGGATTCGTTCGACGCGTTACGATGTGCGCATCCGTCGCCGACGCGTTTCTTTTTTGTGACAACGAAAAGCACACGACCTTATTACCAAGTGAGATTTCAGAAAGATGACTTCCTTGTGTTCGGTAGGGAAACCAAGGGTTTACCAGACAACTTACTTGCTGCGAACCGTAATAACTGCATCACCATTCCAATGCACGGGACGCGAAGCCTGAACCTCGCCACGGCGGTTGCAATTGTATTGTTTGAGGCCGTGCGGCAGCAGCGCTCAGGAGGCGCGTGCTGAGCGCAAAGGCTAAGGTTTTGTGGCAGCGAAGGCATCCGGAAGAGATTGTTCTAACGTTGAATAAATGCAGACTGAAAAAGGTCTAACAACCCCGAAGGAAAAATCACATGAAAATATTTATTGTTCTAATGTGCAGTCTTGCGCTCGTATGCGTTGCGTACGCGCAGCCAGAAGAAGGTAAACCGCAAAAGAAAAAGCAGGGACAAACAGCACAGCACGGGCCGCCGCCCACGGGGCATCCGACAGGCGCTGGAGCTGGCGGCAAGAAGATCTCGGTGGGGCCTTATCAGGTAAAGGGCAACAAAGGCCAAACCTCAATGGGACCCTATCAGGGACACAAGGGCAACAAGGGGCAAACCTCAGGGGGAGGTTATGAAGGTCAGAAGGGCAAGACCTCAACGGGAGCTTATGAAGGACAAACAGGCAAGGCAAAGGGTGGAAAAGTAACCGCAGCAGGCAAGCCAGGGGAGGTTACTACTGGCAAGGCAACAGCAAAGGGCAAGCCGTTCAAGCCGCAGCACTTCAATCTGCCAACGAAGACAACTCCGACAAAAGTCACAGCCGTAAACTTCCAGCAAGGCAGACACATCCAAGGGAGCCAAAACTGGCAGGGAACAAGGTACACGGTTTTCCGCAACTATTCATCGCAATGGCACGACAGAAACTGGTGGAGCGGCCATTACAACCGCGTCGTGTTCGTATATGGTGGATGGTATGCCTGGAATGCGGGATACTGGATCCCTGCTTGGGGCTACGCTCCTAACGCATATTATGCCTTTGATGGGCCGATCTACGGCTATAATGGCTTACCGCCCGATCAGGTGATCGCAAATGTCCAGACCGCACTGCAACAACAAGGTTATTATCAGGGGGAGGTGGATGGTCTGCTTGGGCCGCAGACGCGCGCCGCTATCGCAGATTACCAACGCGCCAACGGGCTGCCAGAAACAGCCTCGGTCGATCAACCAACGCTGGAATCATTGGGAATGTCGTAACGAGAATTCCTGGCGAGCGCTTTGTGGATCTGTAGGGGAAGCCGTCAGCTCCCCCTACAATTCATGATGATCTTGCGCGATGTCGATCTTAGCGGGAGATAGTTGCTCGTGCAGCCACCGCAATTAGTCGCCCGCGATATTTACCAGTCGTTTCGCATGGGTGCGCGGCGAATTGAAGTGCTGCGCGGCATTTCGATGGAGATCGAGCGCAACGAAGCAGTATTCCTTTCCGGAGCTTCCGGTGCGGGCAAGACGACGCTTCTCTACACATTGGCAGGCCTGGAGCGTCCTGAGTCAGGCACTGTCGAATTCGAAGGACTTCCACTGTATCATCTCGGCTCGTCCATGGAGGCGCGTCTGCGGAACGAAAAAATGGGCTTCGTTTTCCAAGGTTATTTTCTCTTGCCTGAACTTACTGCATTGGAAAACGTGCTCCTGCCCGCACTAATTGGGCGTCGAGCAACAAGGAACGAGGCTGAGGAGAGCCTGGCCGCGGTCGGACTCGCCGATCGCATGCATCATTTGCCGGCGGAGCTTTCGGGCGGGGAACAGCAGCGCGTCGCCATCGCGCGGGCGTTGACAAACAATCCTGACGTCATTTTTGCTGACGAACCAACCGGGAATCTCGATTCGAAAACAGGCGACGCCATTATGGATCTGCTGTTAGGCCTGGCGCGCGATCGAAAGAAAACGCTTCTCGTCGTCACGCACGATGCGCGTCTGGCAACGCGCGGCGACCGGCAGTTGCATATCAAGGATGGCGTTTTGCAGTAGGGCCTGAGTTAAAAAGTTAAAAGCCGTTACAAAGTTAAAATGGATTCGCGTTTCAACGCGCTTCATTTTGCTGCTTGAATTACGCCAGTAAACGTCGAACTTTTTTTTGCGATTATGAAAACAGCTGATGCGGCGGTATTAGACGAACCGAAAATTCATGAGCCCACTGCGGATGCAGTAGTTGAACCGGCAATCGAAGGTCGCGCGCGACCTAGCGCAGTCGGCGTTAAAGGAGCGAAGATTTACATAGACGGAAAATTTTACTCGGAAGCGGACGCAAAAGTTTCTGTCTTCGACCACGGTCTGCTGTATGGCGACGGAATCTTCGAGGGCATCCGCTTTTACAACGGGCGCGTTTTCCGGCTTGGAGAACACCTTGATCGCTTGTGGGATTCGGCTCGCTCAATCTGCCTGGAAATTCCACTGACCAAGCAGAACATGACCGAGTCGGTCCTTGAGACAATCCGGCAAAATCATATGCGTGACGGTTACATTCGGTTGTTGGTTACGCGCGGGATTGGCAATCTAGGTTTGAATCCAAAGCAATGTAAGTCTGCGAGCGTAATTATTATTGCAGCAGCGATCGCCCTCTATCACGAGAATATGTATCGAAAGGGACTAACGGTCGTGACATGTGCAACGCGCCGCTGCAATCCGGGCGCGCTGAATCCGGCAGTTAAGTCGCTCAATTATTTGAACAATGTGATGGCGCGTATCGAGGCTGATCTGGCTGGAGCGGACGAAGCGCTCATGTTGAATGACGCGGGCAACATTGCCGAATGCACGGCAGACAATATTTTCGTCGTCAAACGCGGCCAAATTGTTACGCCACCTGTTGCCGCAGGTGCGCTGCGTGGCATTACGCGCTCGGTGGTGTTTGAGATTGCGGCGGAACTCGGCTTCAAAACCTTAAAAGCGGATATCACGCGCCATGATGTTTTCGCCGCTGACGAATGTTTCCTCACGGGAACAGCTGCGGAGATCATTCCAGTTGTGAACGTTGATGGGCGCTCAATTGGGAATGGAAAACCGGGGCCGATTACTACGCGCATCATGGCGCGATTTCGCGAGATGACGCGCGAAACCGGAACGCCGATTTTTGACCAGGATTGAACGCAATCGCCTTGCGACATCTCGAAATTATTCCGGTTGAATCTTTCGAAAACTTCGCGGTCTAATTAACAGAGATGTTGTGCGACGTTTGCAAATGTAATGATGCGACGGTCTTCCTGACGCAGATTCTGGAAGGCAAAATGCACAAGGTGAATCTGTGCGAAGCTTGCTCGAAAGAAAAAGGCGTGCAGGATCCCACCAGCTTCGCGCTTGCCGATTTGCTGCTTGGCCTGGGCGCAACGGACGAGATTGAAAAGGGAGGACCGACCCAAAAATGCGCGGTGTGCGGTTTTAGCCAGGCTGATTTTAAAAAAACCGGACGTCTCGGATGCAGCGAATGCTACGTCACATTCGCAGAGGGCTTGGGTTCGCTTTTGAAAGCAATGCATAAAGGGACCGAACATGTGGGAAAACTGCCGGAACGCGCGCAGCGCTCAATTGCGCTCACTCACCGAATGCGGGCCCTGACCGAAAATCTACAGAAAGCGGTGGCAGACGAGAACTATGAGACGGCCGCCTCGTTACGCGATCAAATTAAACAGCTTGAGAGCGATCTCTCCAATTCGTCATGAAGTTTTCAAACATGCTTTCCACTGCGGGAGAATGGCTGCGCGGTGAAGGGCCGCATCACCAGATTGTAATCAGCAGCAGGGTGCGGCTCGCACGCAACCTACGCCATCGTCCTTTCCCGGGCTGGGCGAAGAAAGCGGAACGCAGTTCGATTCTCGAACTAATCAGGTCGCACGTGGAAGCGCTTCCGGAAATGCAGGAATCATTCTCCGAAAGCTTGCAGGACCTTTCGGCGTTGGACAGGCAGGTGCTGGTGGAGCGCCACCTGATCAGCCGCGAGCATGCCGCCAAGGGCGCAGGCAGCGCGGTGGTGGTGAATCGGCGTCAAACTCTCAGCGTCATGATCAACGAAGAAGATCATCTGCGGATGCAATCGATTCGTTCCGGTCTGCAGTTGAAACAGGCGTTTAAGCTCGTGGACAAGATCGATAGCGCACTTGAAAGCAAACTGGACTTGGCTTTCGATCCGCGGCTGGGATACTTGACCGCGTGTCCCACGAACGTCGGCACTGGGATGCGTGCATCCGCGATGCTCCACTTGCCGGGGCTTGTGCTGAGCGAGTTGATTAATCAAGTCATCCAAGCGGTGAGCAAAATCGGTCTCGCGGTGCGCGGTCTTTACGGCGAAGGGACCGAAGCAATGGGCAATCTTTTCCAAATTTCGAATCAGACGACGCTCGGCGAGAAGGAGGAAGAGATCATCAATCGCCTAAGCAAGGTGATTGAAACGATTATTGAAAAGGAACACGACGCGCGGCAAATTTTGCTCCAGAAAAAACCGAACACGCTTTGCGACCAGATCGGTCGTGCCTATGGCGTTTTGACCTACGCGCACGCCATGCCGTCGAAGGAAGCGCTCAACCTGTTGTCGATCATCAAACTCGGCATGGACTTGGGCGCGTTTCCAGAGAACCAGCGCCTACAGGTCGATGAATTATTTATCGAGACGCAGCCAGCGCATTTGCAAAAAAGCTCGCAACAAAAGCTGAATGCCGAAGAACGCGACCACTTGCGCGCCCAAATTATCCGCGAGCGTTTGAAACTCTTTCCCAAACCTGATATTAGTAAGATGGTAAGGGAGTCGAGCAACAGTTCGACAAACGCGCCATCGAACAATGAATAATTTCACCCCAAGGGCCCAACAGGTTTTGGCGCTTGCTCGCAAGGAAGCCGACCGATTTAATCATAATTACGTCGGCACCGAGCACCTGCTTTTGGGACTCATCAAACTGGGCCAGGGCGTGGCGGTAAATGTTTTGCAGAAGATGGGTCTCGATCTTGAGACGGTGCGGATGGAGGTGGAGAAACAGGTCGGCTCGGGACCGGAGACCAAGATCGTCGGCAACGTTCCCTACACGCCCCGGGTCAAGAAAGTGTTGGCGCTGGCGGGCAAGGAAGCCAAGGCACTCAATCATTCCTACGTCGGCACGGAACACATTTTGCTTGGGCTTTTGCGCGAAGGCGAGGGCGTGGCTGCCAGAGTGCTCAAGAGCCTCGAACTCGACATCGAACGCACGCGCAACGAGATTCTTAAGGAGCTTGATCCAAACTTCACACCTTCTGAATCGGACCAGGAGAGTACCGAAGCATCGGGAGCGAGAAAAGATGTTAAGACCCCGGCACTTCGCGCGTTTGGTCGTGACCTGACTGAGTTGGCGAGGAAAGGAGAACTCGATCCCGTAATTGGCCGGCGCAATGAGATCGAGCGGGTGATTCAAGTGCTTTGCCGTAGGACAAAGAATAATCCAGTCCTGATCGGCGAAGCAGGCGTGGGCAAAACGGCCATCGCGGAAGGATTGGCGCAGGAGATTGCAAACGGAAACGTGCCTGAATTGTTGCGTGACCGGCGGGTGATCACGCTCGATCTGGCGTTGATGGTGGCTGGGACAAAATACCGTGGTCAATTCGAAGAGCGCATCAAAGCGGTGATGGACGAAATTCGCCGTTCCAAGAGCGTGATTCTTTTCATTGACGAGTTGCACACCATCGTCGGGGCAGGCTCGGCCGAAGGCGCGATGGATGCATCGAACATTATCAAGCCCGCGCTGAGTCGTGGCGAATTGCAATGTGTCGGCGCGACCACGATGAACGAATACCGCAAGTACATCGAGAAAGACGCAGCGCTGGAACGGCGTTTCCAGACGATAAAGGTGGATGCGCCGACGGTTGATGAAGCCATTCAAATCTTGAAGGGTCTTCGACCCAAGTACGAGGCCCACCACAAAGCGAAACTCACGGATGAGGCGCTCGAAACCGCTGTCAGATTTTCCGATCGCTATATCACGGGACGGTTTCTTCCCGATAAGGCGATCGATGTCATGGATGAGGCCGGCGCACGCGCCCGCATCAACTCGATGACGCGGCCGCCTGACGTGAAGGATATCGAAAAGGAAATAGAAGAGATCCGCTTAGAAAAAGAAGGAGCAATCAAGGCGCAGGATTTTGAAAAAGCCGCCGCGCTTCGCGACAAGGAGAAGCAAACGAAAGAAAAACTCGATGCCATTCTAAACAAATGGCGCGAGGAGCGAGAAGAGAGAGAAGTCGTCGTGACCGCCGACGACATGATGCACATCATTTCGAAAGTGACCGGCGTTCCGCTCCAGCGGATGGAGCAGGAGGAAACGCAAAAGCTCCTTATGATGGAGGCCGAGATGAAACAGCGCGTTATCGGCCAGGACGAAGCTGTTACTGCAATCAGTAAGGCGTTGCGCCGGTCACGTGCTGATTTGAAGGATCCTCGGCGACCGATCGGTTCATTTGTCTTCCTCGGTCCGACCGGAGTCGGCAAAACCTTTCTGGCGCGCACTCTGGCGGAGTTCATGTTCGGTGACGCCGACGCATTGATCCAAATCGATATGTCGGAGTACATGGAAAAATTCACGGCCTCGCGTTTGATCGGCTCGCCGCCGGGCTACGTCGGATACGAGGAGGGCGGCCAACTTTCCGAGGCCGTGCGGCGGCGCCCGTACTCGGTTGTGCTTTTTGACGAGATCGAAAAGGCGCATCCCGACGTGATGCATTTGCTTTTGCAAATTCTCGAGGACGGCAAGATCACCGATTCGTTAGGACGCAAGATCGATTTTCGGAACACGATTATCATCATGACTTCCAACGTCGGCGCCGATTTGCTGAAGAAGCAAACTGTGATGGGATTCGGCGCACCGATCGAAGGGCACGATTACGAATCGATGCGTGACAAAATCCTCGATGAAACCAAGCGCGTGTTTAAGCCCGAGTTCCTCAACCGACTGGATGAGATCATCGTGTTTCATTCGCTGGGCAAACCGGATTTGCTGCGCATTGTCGATCTCGAAGCCAACAAAGTGCTCACCCGCATCAAAGCCAAAGATGTCCACATCGAGTTGCAGCAGAGCGCGAAGGAATTCCTGATCGAGAAGGGATACGATCCGCAATATGGCGCTCGCCCAATGCGCCGCGCGGTGGAACGTTTTCTCGAAGATCCACTCGCGGAAGAGTTACTCCGCGGCAACGTCAAAGCTGGCGACAAAGTCGAGGTTGTGGCCGTCGATGGGAAGTTGTCGTTCCAGGTTCCCGAATCGCAACCGCAGAGCAGCGCGCCTGCGTCAGCGAGCTGACACGCCTTGTAAAGTCACGCCCGCGGATGAGCGTCCGCGTAGGCTTTCTTCAGACGCTCGACTGTGACGTGTGTGTAGATTTGCGTGGTCGAAAGACTGGCATGCCCAAGTAATGCCTGGACACTGCGCAGATCGGCGCCGCGATCGAGCATGTGTGTTGCGAAACTGTGCCGCAACTTGTGCGGGCTGATCGAAATTGGAATCGATGTGTGACGCACATAGCGTTTTAACACGAGCCAGATCGAGCGCGCCGACATTCGCTTTCGCGCCTTATTTATGAAGAGCGGACCTGCATGGACATTGGCTGCGGCGCGATACCGCTGGATTGCTTCCAGTGCGGGCAAGCCCACCGGACAGACGCGTTCTTTGCGGCCTTTGCCAAATACGAGCGCCGATTCTGTGTAAGGATCGACATCGGCCACATCGAGCGCGGCCAGTTCGCTCAATCGTAAACCGCTGCTGTAAAACAATTCCATGATCGCGACGTCGCGCAGCGGCATCCAACCTGGCGCCGCGCGGTTCTTGTCAACCTTGAGCGGCGCTGCGATCAGTTCCTCGATCTGAGAGCGCGTGAGCACGAGCGGCAGTTTCTTTTCGAGTTTTGGCAATTGCACTTCGCGCACCGGGTTGCGTTGCAGCTTTTTTCGAGCTGCTAGAAACTGATAAAAGGTGCGCAACGCGGAGAATTGCAGCCGCACGTACGACCGCGCTTGCCCACGCTTCATAAGTGCAAAGAGATAATCGCGAAAATCGTCGGCTGTGCATTTTTTCCACGAGGTTTCGTTCTCCGCGCGGAAAGCGATCAGCGCCTGCCGATACGCCTTGAGCGTACGCGGCGAAGCGTTTCGCTCGTTCGCAAGATAACGCAGGAATTCCTCTACGAGGGGATCTCGCCTTTCGGAAGGGACTGCGAGCTTTGTCATGTCGAGCGGAGTCGAGACATCTCTAAATTTTTAAGTAACGCGCGACAAAAGCAAACAGCCAGAGATTCCTCGACTTCGCTCGGAATGACAACAGCAAATGTTATTCTGGTTTCTCTACCGTATAACGCAGTTCCGTCGGGGTCGGTCTCCCTTGGATCTGACTTCTGAAAATCGGCGGCGGATTGGTCGAAATTAATTCATAGCCCTTCAAAACGAACTCGGGATAAAATCCATTGCTCGCTGGTTCGTAAACGGTCTGGCCGCTGAAATGGCCGTAGAGTTTGTATTCGTAATTGTTGTCGCTGCCGAATTCAAGGCGTTCGCGATCGGGCGCCAGTTTTTCTTTTTCATTTAACATCACTAACTGCGCGGTGCTCCACGGTTGGCCCGGGCGCCGGATGTAACCCCAGAATTTGAAGTCGGGCTTGTAGTAACGCCGGCCGATGAAATAATCTCCTGCCGGTTCGGCGGCGATATGCTGCGCCATCTCGATCCTGGCATGATGGATCCCCTGTGGCGTGGTCTGGCAGCTACCGAGACATATCGCGCCAAGAAGAAGATTCAGAAAGTAAACGGCCCGCCTCATTCCTTGGATCGACACATCTCTTATCGCGGCTTCGCCCGGCGCGCAAATCACTGGCGACGCGCTCGTAGTCGCGGGCGCCTGATCGGAAGATAGACTTGCAGTCTGTGCGCTTGGCCGAGTTGCACTCTGCTCTCTCCGGGGCAGCGGAGAAAATCTCCGCGGGGCGCACAGGGCACAGCTCCATGTTCCGCACCGCAGCGTCCACTGAAAGATTTGACGACGCGCGAATTGCAGATCACAGATCAGCGCGAATCATGGTTCGATTCTTCAACGCTCTCGGCACGCCGCTGCTCTCGTTTGTTCAGTACTTGGGCGAGGTTGTCCTTCTCGCGGCCGACACCTTTCGTTCCATTTTCACGCACAGACTCCGCTGGAAATTATTCCTCAATCAAGTCGTTGAGATCGGTTTGCTTTCCCAGGTGCTGGTCATCATCACGGGAGGATTTACAGGTGCGGTTTTTTCTGCGCAGGCTTTTTTTCAATTCAATAAACTGGGAATGGGATCGGCCGTGGGTGCGGTGGTTTCGGTGTCGTTGTGCCGCGAACTGGCTCCCGTCCTGACGGCGTTAATGGTGGCTGGGCGTGTCGGTGCGGCGATGTCGGCTGAGATCGGGACGATGAAAGTGACCGAGCAGATCGACGCGCTGCGCGCGCTGGCCGTTTATCCGGTTGATTACCTGGTGGTGCCGCGAACACTAGCCATGATGGTCTCGATGCCGTTGCTAGTCGCAGAATGTATCGCGTTCGGCACCCTGGCTGGATATTTGGTTGCGGTCTATCTGCTCGATGTCAACGGTCCTTACTACGTCGCAAACATGGTCCGTTGGACGCGACCCAAGGACATCATCATGGGTCTGACCAAGGGATTTGTTTTCGCTCTGTTGATTGTTTTTATCAGTTGCCACAAAGGTCTGACTGCGCGCGAAGGAGCGGTGGGTGTCGGACGGGCAACAACTGAAGCAGTTGTAAACGCTTCGCTTGCGGTTTTGATCGTGAATTTTTTCCTCACAATGGGGCTGAACATCATTTTCCCAGCTGGCCACCAGTAAATGCCGCGCAGTTGAGAGTTGCACGTTGAGAGTTGAGAGTTTGAGCGTTGCGATGATCGAAGCGGCGCCATTTTCAAAGTCATCCACTGAGCCTCATCTGGTTGCTGGCAATTCGTCGCCGATGATCAAGGTGCGTTCATTGACGAAAAGAATTGGGCAACAGGAAATTCTGCGCGGCGTGGATCTTGAGATCTGCACGGGTGAAACCCTTGCAATCATCGGACGCAGCGGCGGGGGCAAGACCGTTTTGGTGAAGCATATGATCGGATTGATGGAGCCAGACGCCGGGGAGATTTGGGTACAAGACCAAAATATTATCGGACTAAACGAGCGCCAATTGGGGGCGATCCGCGAAAAGGTGGGCATTCTTTTCCAAGGCGGTGCGCTTTTTGATTCCATGACGGTCGCAGACAACATCGCTTTTCCTTTGCGCGAAGCCGGCGAGCGCGATCCGAAGGTTTTGCGCTCAAAAGTCGAGGAGATGCTTGAAGTGATGGAAATGGAAGGAGAGGAAGACAAAATGCCGGAAAGTTTAAGTGGTGGAATGAAAAAACGAGTCGGCCTTGCGCGCGCCATTATTCGCCGGCCCTCGTGCGTCTTGTATGATGAGCCCACATCCGGCCTCGACCCCGTAGTAGCGGACAGCATCAATCGATTGATCCGGCGCCTGCGACAGCGCCTTGGAATGACCAGCGTCGTGGTCACCCACGATATGAAGAGCGCATTCGATGTTTCAGACAAGATTGCGTATTTGCACGAAGGCCGAATTTATTTTCACGGAACAACGCGCGAACTTCAGGGCTCGACCGATCCGCTCATACAAGATTTCCTGCTCGGCCGATCCGAACACGGAGCGCCCGGCTGCTAGCGTAACGTTCAGCCGCTGGTAGGGAGCGTCCACTCCGTTGCGCGCCGCTGTCTGGAAACCCCACACGGCGTGTCCCGACGTGTTGGGACCCGCTCTACCGTGGGATGGCGTGCAGAGGACTGCCCGCCCCACCGTTGACGGCGTGCAGTGTGACTCACAAGTCGAGAAACGAAAACAGATTCTCGAGAATCACCGCTCCTTGCGAAATCGCCGCTAGGATCGACAATAAATCTTTCAAATGAATCGGCACGAAAGGGGTTTGGAATTCAAGGTCGGCATCTTTGTTTTTATAGGGTGCGCGGCGTTGGCTGCGCTGGTGGTCAAGTTTGGCCGGCTTGGCGAAGGCGTTAAAGCTTATTATCAGCTTACTGTTCGCTTCGCGGATGCTAGTGGTCTGTTAAAAGGTTCGGATGTTTTGCTCGGTGGCGCGAAGATTGGTCGTATCTCTGGTGGTCCACGTCTTGTTCCCGATGGACCTGGTGTTGCGGTGCCTTTGCGCATATACGACTACGTAAAGCTTCCTCTCGACAGCAAATTCACGGTTGGAAGTTCCGGTCTTCTCGGTGACCGCTTTGTCACGGTCTCCCCGCCAGCCGGACAGCCAACTGGATACATCGAGAAGAACGCGTTCATCGATGGAACGCGCGAGACCGGTATCGACGATCTTACCCGGCAGGGCGGCGCTCTCATGGGCGATCTGCGCACTACGGTCCAAAAGTTGAACCAGGACACGCTTTCCTCAGAGAACATGGAGAATTTGAAGTCGAGCATGGAACATTTGAACCAGGCCACCAGTTCACTCGCAGAATCTTCAAAGAAATTGGATGGCGTGATCGACCAGGCCGACTCAACCATGGCTTCAGCAAAAAAAGCAGCTGACGGTCTTCAGAGCGCCATCGCCGATACACGCAAGGTGCTGCGCAACGCCACGCAGGGAAAGGGTCTGGTGGCCGCGCTCTTAAACGATCAACAGTTGGCCGACGATCTGCACGCGCTGATAACCAATTTGCGCGCGCACGGCGTCTTATTTTACCGAGATACGGCCGCAACCAGTCAAACGAAGCCGCCGGAGCAAGGTAAACCTGCCCGTCAGGCCCGCGGCCGTTAAGATTGCCCGAAAATGGATTGCGCGGTCTGGCCCGTTTCCGCTTAGATCGGATCGCATGATACGGCGATCATTCCTAAAGCATCTCGCAACCGTTCCGCTTGTCGCGACCGCAGCGCCTTCTACTGTCGACGCGAGCACGACAAAACTAAAAATTCTAATGAAGAGTGCCTGGGGTTCGGACGACCCGACCAAAGCCGCTTTTCCATTTCTTCACGGCGATGCCCTTTCTGAAGCCGGTCATGAAGTTCAAATTTTTCTTCTCGGTGAAGCGGTCTCTCTGATGCGAAAATCCGTCGCGAATGCAGTTGTTCCCGTTGGCTGGCCGCCGTTATCTGAAGTTCTGAGCAAAATTGTGACGAAGAAGATACCAATCTACGCATGCGGCGCATGCTCGCGGGCCCGAGGAAATAACAGAAGCAGATTTGGTGGAATACGGCGCGAAATTCAGCAACCCAAAGATCTTCGTCTCATTAGTCGAGTGGGCGGATAAAGTAATCACCGAGTAGCCGTTCGATTCCTTTCAGATTGTCTCGAGCAATCGTCGTCGGGCGTCGTGTTCGCTTAGGCCTTCGATGCAAATCACCTTGTGACGCGATCGTTGGCCGTGTTCCAGAATGATTGCGCTCTTGGGGATGTTCAACTTTTCAGCCAGAAAACAACGCAGAGCGGCATTCGCTTTTCCTTCCAACGCTGGGGCGCGCAGTTTGATCTTAATCGCGTCGCCGTGCTCGCCAACGACTTTGTCACTCTTCGCATTTGCAACGATGTGGAACCGTAGCGTAGCCACCGACGATTCGGAATAGTTCCTAACGCAAACCAATCGCTTTGCGGACACGTTGCATCACTTCATCCGCAATTTCATTCGCGCGTATTGCCCCCCGGGCGAGGACATCATCAATGTACGATTTGTCGCGCAGAATTTCTTCGCGGTGTTTGCGCATCGGCGCGAAATATTTCCACAGTTTCTCGAACAGCTCTTTTTTGAAATCGCCGTAGCCGATCCCTCCTTTGTTGAACTGCTCTTTCATATTCGCGACTTCATCTTTCGAAGCGAACAGGGAGTACAGCTGAACGATTGTCGATCTTTCCGAATCTTTCGGCGCTTCGATGGGGGTCGAGTCCGTCACGATGCTCATGACGCGTTTCCGCGTTTCTTTTTCATCGCCGAAGATGTCGATGTTGTTGCCGTAACTTTTGCTCATCTTCTGACCATCGACACCGGGAACAACTTGCGTGCGGGGATTAATCCGCGCCTCGGGCAATTTAAAAACTTGGCCGAACGTTTCGTTCATCTTCACGGCGAGATCGCGGGTCATCTCGATGTGCTGTTTTTGATCTCTGCCAACCGGCACGACGTCGCTGTCATAAATCAAAATGTCCGCCGCCATGAGCACCGGGTAACTAAATAGTCCAACTGTAGCGGCCACTCCTCGCGCTAGCTTGTCTTTGTAAGAGTGGGCGCGCTCCAATAAACCCATTGGCGCGACCGTCGATAAAATCCACGCTAGCTCCGTGACCTGCGGCACATCTGAATGTCGGAAAAGTGTTGCGCGCTCCGGATCGAGTCCGCACGCCAAAAAATCGAGCGCAACGCGTCGGCTGTTGGCCCGCAGAACTTCCGGATCGCGCACACTTGTGAGCGCATGATAATCGGCGATGAAATAAAGCGCTTCCCCCTCGACTTGGAGCGCGATGGCAGGCCGCATCATGCCGAAGTAGTTACCGATGTGCAAAACGCCACTGGGCTGAATACCGGACAAAATGCGCATGGGCTGCAACGTTCAACGCTCAACGTTTAACTTTCAACGTCCAACTGACAATGTCGCGCCGGTCCGGTACGACGCGATTTGGCCATCCCTGACTTCCTGCTGGTAAACTTGCGCGGCAACCATTAGATAAAAATGCGTAATGGCCGCCAAAAATACCCAGCCCGTTTCCGTCGTGACCGGCGGTGCGGGTTTTCTCGGTTCGCATTTGGTAGATCGGCTTTTGGCCGAAGGGCATCGCATCATTGCCATCGATAATTTGATCACCGGCAACACGGCGAATATTGGGCATCTCGCGGGGAACGAGAATTTCCGGTTCATCAAGCATAATGTTTCCAATTTCATTTTTCTGCCGGAAGAAAAAATCGATTACGTTTTTCACTTCGCATCACCAGCCAGTCCGATTGATTATCTGGAACTCCCGATTCCCACCCTCAAAGTGGGCGCGCTCGGCACGCACAACACGCTCGGTTTAGCCAAGGACAAAAAGGCCTCGTTCATTCTCGCATCGACATCTGAGGTTTACGGCGATCCTCTCGAGCATCCACAGAAAGAAGATTACTGGGGCAACGTCAACCCGATTGGACCGCGTGGTGTTTACGATGAAGCCAAGCGTTTCGCCGAAGCGATCACGATGGCGTATCGCCGCTATCACAGAGTGGACACAAAAATCGTGCGCATCTTTAACACATACGGTCCGCGAATGCGGTTGCGCGATGGCCGCGTGGTTCCGGCATTTATCGGACAGGCCTTGAATGGTCAACCGCTGACCGTTTTTGGCGATGGCTCGCAGACGCGCTCGTTTTGTTACGTGTCCGATTTAATCGATGGAATTTTCAAACTGGCCATGAGCAGTTTTCACGAGCCAGTCAACCTGGGCAATCCGCGCGAGATGACCATCAAACAGTTCGCCGACGAAATTATTCGTATCACCGGAACAAAGTCGGCAATCGAATACAAAGCGTTGCCCGTTGACGACCCGAAGGTGCGCCAACCCGATATCGCTCGCGCGAAAGAGGTGCTTGGCTGGGAGCCGCGCGTGGGATTCGAAGAGGGAATCAGAAAGACGGTCGAGTATTTTAGAGAGTCGCTAAAGCGTTGATCCGCCTTCGCGCAAGGATGCGGCGCGACAAGAGCGGTTCGGCCGGCCAAAAATTTCACTGGCGCTTGTGGCGATTTGGTTGTGAATTCTGGCATGATCAGGCGCGGGGTTCCCGTCATCGTGGGGTTACTCGGTGTTTGCTTTGCAGTTGCAGCGCAACAAGCGAATTGGCGTGGAGCAACACAAAACGATCACACTTCTGCGCTGAGTCTCTATAAACCGGACATTTTCAGCGCGAAGGATAGTTCCCTTCTATTTCATAAGGGTCCGCTGCACACCTGGTCGGACGGCGGCCGACTGGCGAGCAACAACGCATTAGCCGAGATCGGCATGGCGTCGATTGATCTGTTTCCGGTTGCGAATGTACCCCCGAATGCTTCCGTAGTCGCGACAGCAAGGAAAGGAAGCGCTGCTGCCGATTCTCCAGCCGGAACTTTTGGACCGGATGGCAAGGATTTGCCAGGAATGATGATGTCGCCTTCCGATCAGGTTTATTACGGCGGTGAAGTGGGTATTTTGTACGGTCGATGGACGGGCAAGGGTGGCGGCGATCTCATGCAGAGCTATATTCTGGGCACGGTCGGCAATGACAAATTTCAGATCTCAGCTGGTGCTGAATATGAAGAGTCGAGTGGACACTCTGCGCGGTATCACTCATACGTTTTCCCAAGATAAGGTCTGCACTTCAGCGCCGACCCGAAGCCGTATCGGTGCGTGAAAGTGCCTTGAGAATCCAAAGCGGCACGACGCTGCCGCATTCCAAAACGTGGCCGTTGGTGCCAGTGTTATTACGGCAGGCGAAAAGCCGAAGTCTGAAATTCCAACGAATTTCAAATTCTAACAGTCAAAACAGACCGAGTGTTACCGAGTTGTCTTCAGATTTGCGTGTTGAAATTTAGTCTTGCATTTCGGAATTCGGATTTAGAGCTTTAGACCATGGCCGCACCGGCGCGTCTCATTACTCTCAATATCGGGTCCCAAACCATCGGTCTGGCGGAATTTCGAGTACTCCATGGGCGGCTGGTCTTGGTGAATTCTCGCTTCCGCGAAACGCCGCTCGATCCTGAAACTGGGCAACGCCGTGACGTCCACGCTGCCTTGCAGGAAACGGCGCTGGCGTTACGCGAAATGATGCGTGAAATGCACATTCATCAGGCATTCGTAAACTACGCAGTGCCCGGGCAATCGGTTTTTGCGCGCTTTGTCAAACTGCCGGGACTCGAAGCGGAAAAGATCGACAAGATCATCTCATTTGAGGTGCAACAGAATGTTCCGTTCCCCATTGACCAGGTGGTTTGGGATTACCAGCTCGTCGGAGGCGGTATGGGCGAGCAAATTCAGGTCGTCATTGCCGCGATCAAGCGCGATCTGCTCGATGAAATCAACAACGCCGTGGAAGAAACCGGCCTACGGACCCGCATCGTCGGTGTGGCGTCCATGGCCCTGTACAACGCATTTTGTTACAACTACACCGGTCTAAACGGATGCTCGCTGTTGGTGGATATTGGCGCACGCACGACGAACGTTCTCTTCATCGAGCCCGGAAGATTTTTCTTGCGCAGTATCGCGCTGGGCGGCAGCGCAATCACCGCCGCGATTGCGCGTGAATTTAACGAATCATTCGCCGCTGCGGAATCTCGAAGGAAACAGGACGGCTTTGTCGCTCTAGGGGGCGCCACGGAACCTGCCGACCCAAACATTGGCCGCGTCTCGAAGACAGTCCGCAGCACCATGACGCGGCTACACGCGGAGTTGATGCGTTCCATCAATCATTATCGTGCACAACAGGAGGGTAAGAGCCCGGCGCGCATCTTCCTTTGTGGCGGCGCCGCAGGCATCCCCAACATGTGCGAGTTCTTCCACGAAAAGTTTGAGCTGCCGATCGAGTTTTTTAATCCGCTTCAAAACGTTACCGTGTCGGCGTCGGCGCCGGAGGCGGCGCATTCGGCGCATTTGTTTGGCGAATTGGTTGGTCTGGCGTTGCGCAGCGTGACGGTCTGCCCAATGGAGTTGAATCTGCTTCCGGCCAGCGTCGTTCACAGACAGGACTTGGAAAAACGCCGGCCATTCTTCATGACTGCGGCGGCGTGCATTCTCCTCGCACTGCTCGGCTGGTCGGCTTACTACACGCGGGCCGCCCATGTCGCGCAGCAAACTGCGCAGGCAGTGCAGCAGAAGAACGACAGCATGCGCGTGGCGGAAGGGCAGCTTGATAAGGTTAAAAATCGAATCACCGCGTTGGACAACGTCGCTACTCCGCTCATCACCGCGGTGAGCGATCGCAACTTCTGGCCACAAATTCTTGAAGAATTAAACACGCGTCTGCCGGAAGCAGACATCTGGATCACCGAGCTTGCAGCAACTTCCGGTGGAAAACTGTTGGGGGCACCTGAAAAACGCGCCGGGGAAATGGCGCAGACTCCTCCGCCAACAGTTCCTCCCGGGTCGACAGGGAAAGCTGCGGCCAGCGTCGAGAAGTCGATCGACGGCATCATGGTGCGCGGACTTTACCTGTATAATCCGAAACAGCAGGAAATCGTGGTCGATTACCTTCGCAATCTGGCAAATTCGCCGCTGTTTGTTGTGAATGCCAAAACTCCGGAGCGCGTGATTAAATCCAATTCCGTTCCCAACGATACGGAATGGGCTTTTCCGTATGAGCTTCAGCTCACCCTGCGCAAGCCTGTGAAATTGCCATGAAGTGGTTTCAACAAAATCGCACCTTCGGCACGTTTCTGATTGGTTTTGGAATTTGCGCGTTGCTCGTGGTGGCACTGTTTTACTGGCGATGGAGCGCCTGGAGCCAGGCAAGACAAGCGTTCGACCAGGTGGCGGCAGAAAGGAACCGGCTGGAGCATCTCGATCCGTTTCCCAACGACGCCAATTACAGGAAACTGCAGGATTACATCGAGAAATACAGAGTCACACTGGACAAATTTAAAGAAGCTCTGAAAACCGAGGTCGTCCCTGCGCCGCCGCTTGCGCCCAATGAATTTCAATCGCGCTTGCGCCTCGTGACCATCGCAACGTTGGACAGAGCGCGTGTGAACAATGTGAAGTTGCCAGACAAATTCCAGCTCGGTTTCGACGAATTCGCCACGACCATGCCTGCCACGGCCGTCGCGTCGTTGCTTGGACAGGAGCTTACGCAAATCCAGAAGCTCATAAACATTTTGCTCGATGCCAAGGTGGATAGCGTGACGTCGCTTCGTCGCGCGCGTTTGCCCGAAGAACGCGGGGCTTCACCGACTCCAAAACCGTCTCCAACGACCGGAGGAAGAGTAGCAGTAGCGAAGCCCGGCGGCACGCCTGTGCCAACGTTGATCGAGCGCAACATCATCGATGTCACTTTTAAAGCGGCGCCCTCGGCAGCGCGGAAAGTCTTAAATGAAATCGCAAGTTCCTCCGGACAATTTTTTATCATTCGGACGCTGTACGTGCACAACGAGAAAGACAAAGGTCCGTCGCGCGAAAAAATGGCAGCTCCGCCGCCGGCTGAAAGCGGGCAGGCGACTCCGGCTCAGCCCGGTGCCGCCGCCCCGCTGAATTTCATCGTGGGCAACGAGCACATCGAAGTTTCAGCCACGATCGAAATGCTGCGATTTGCATTTTAACGTTAACCACGAATGGACACGAATGAACACAAATAAGAAAGGACAGATCTGCCCGCGAATGACGCGAATTAGCGCGTATCATTTTCTTTTGCCGGATTTTTCTGTCGCGTCGATTGGTGTGATTCGCGGGCTTCTTCCTTTGTCATTTTTTCGGCATTCGGATTTCGTCATTTTATTGGTGTCCATTCGTGTTCATTCGTGGTTAATGACTAGCCGTGGCAAAGGTTTTCGACTGGATTAAGGTGCATTACGATCGCGTTACGCTCATCGCGGCGGCGATCTTCCTTTTCATTTCCGCCATCGCTATTTGGTGGAGCGTCATCCAATTTGGCAACCGGCTCGTCAGCCCGCAGCAGCCTGGCGCAAAAACTGCCTCGCAGCCTGCCGTCGCCGTGGAACTTGATCGCGCGGCGGAGCAACTCGAGCAGCCGGCACAATGGAAAGCCAGCGTGCACTCGGGGCTTTTCGTTCCGGAAAGACATTTCATCGGCGCGGACGGCCTGCCGGCCACTCTGCAAAACACCCAGGTGCATCCCCCGGTCCCCAATGATTGGTTCGAAAAATACCGTTTGCCCATCGAAGACGCCGACGTTCTCGATCAGGATCCCGACAAAGACGGTTTTACGAATCTCGACGAATGGCAGGGCGGCACCGACCCCACGGACAAAAATTCACACCCGGATTACCTCACAAAATTACATTTGGTGTCTGCTACTGAGGAACCGTTCCGATACATTTTTTCATCGCGGATAAAAGAGAAATTCGGCATCAATACAATCGACCAGAGCGAGCCGACGCAATTCTTGAAGGTCGGCGACGTTGTCCGTGGCACCGACTTCAAGATCATGAAGTTCACGGAAAAACACGCTCGCAATCAATACGGCGTCAATGCCGATGTTTCGGAGCTGCTTCTCGAACACGAGCAGAGCCACGCAGAGGTTACGTTGGTGAAGGGGGAGGTAGCCACCTCGCCGCAATCCGTGGCCACGTTCGTTTATACCTGGGGCGGGCGCCGGGAATTCGAAGTGAGAAAAGATCAAGAATTTTCCCTGAAACCCGTAGAGGAGATCAAGTACAAGCTCCTGGAGGTGGAGCCGGCGAAGGCCGTAATCGTGAATACGCAACAGCCAAATGCGCCGATCGAGATCGGGTTCGGCGCTCCGTGAAAATCTTTTAAACACGAAGCACACGAATCCACACGAATTACTGCGGAAACCACGGATTACACGGATATCACGGATAGGCTGATTTACCCGGGAACTCTTTCCCGATCCGTGTCATCCGTGGTTAGCCCCAAAAAATCGTAAGAATTTTGCTTGCAGCCGGTGGAGCAAATCAAATACAAGCTCGTGGATGTGCAGCTAGAAAGATCGCTTATGAAAAAAATTCCATACACCCTCGGAAATATTGAACAGAAGGAAACGAAGTTAACGAAGGTTGGTTTTTTTGGGCAGTTGCCCAGAATCTTGGTTTTCTTTGTCGCCTTCTGTTTCACTCTCATCTGCTTCTCCTTCATTTGCGCGACGAGCTTTGCGCAAACCCCGGACAGTGTCGCGGAGCGTGAAGTGCAGCGGCGTCAGGCTACCATACCACAAGGCGAAGCAGCCCTGGCGCGCGCTAAGTCCGCCATGAAAGCGAAAAATTACACGCTCGCGCACGAAGAATTCAGGTCGGCCGTGAGTTATCTGCCCGATGCAGTCGTCTCGGGAAAAACGCACGACCAAGCTGTTGATGGCTTCTGCAAAAGCGGCGTTGCGTTAGCCGAAGCCCGCATCGCTGAGGGAAGAAACGCTGATGCCGAGGCGATCTTAAGCGAGATTTTGAGCGATCGGTATGATCCGAAATGCCGTCCGGCGCACCTACTTTACACCCGCCTGCGTCAGCCGGGTTCCTTCGATAAAACATCCTACGACAAAACAGTGAGGACTGCCAACAGCGGAGAAGTCGACTGTGCGGGAAAGCCAGCGCTGCCATTCCCTGAGCGGGTGGAGAGAGTGAAAGAATTGCTCGCCGACGCCGACAGCGCTTATCAATCCGGCCGGTACGATCTGGCGATGAAACGATACGATCAAGTCTTGTGTCTTGATCCGTACAACACAGCGGCCCGTCGCGGCCAGGAGAAAATCGACAACACCAAGTATCAATACGGCGAAGAAGCGTACAACGAGACGCGAGCGCGGCACATGTGGAAGGTGGAGGAAGCGTGGCAGCAGCCGGTCAGGAAATATGGTGCGGTGGGCGCACCAGCCGCAGTCGGAAGCCAACAGGAATTAGGCGGCACTGCCGCGATCACCAGCAAACTCAACAGGATCATCATTCCGCACATTGAATTTCGCGACGCGACTATTCGCGAAGCGATCGATGTTCTTCGGGAACAGGCAGCGGAGAACGACACAGGCCCAGAAGGGCAGAGAGGCGTGAACATTGTGCTGCGCCTGCAGAAGCTTGGAGACATCGCGCCGCCTTCAATTCCGGTCCAGCCCGCTCCAGCAGGTACTGGCACTCCGGTTCCCGGTGGTGGCGGCGCTCCTCCTGCGGGTCCTGCTGCTGGTGCTCCGCCCGCGGGGCAAGGTACCGCACCGGGCCAGGCAGGTCCTGGTGGAGCGCCAGCCGTTGTGCCCGCACCGGCCGTAACGAACGCGCGCATCACCGTTACGTTGGATAATATTCCACTCGGTGAAGCACTGCGGTACATCGCCAATCAAGCCGCATTGAAAATCAAAGTGGAACCGTACGCCATATCAGTAATCCCGCTCAGTGAGCAAAGCCACGATCTGATCACGAAACGATATCATGTACCTCCGGAATTCTTCGGCGGTCCATTAGATGTCGGTTACTACCTTACTCAGTCCCTCAGCGGCCCCCAGCAGGCTCAGACTGGCAACTCAACTAGCCAACCTCCCGTTTCGGAGAAGATTGCCGAACAGGAGCAATATATCGCAGCCACGAGCAGTCAATACACTGCTGCCAGCCAGATGCAAGGAACCGTGGGAGGATATGCGACTGCCGAGCAGTCCCAACGTACGCAAACTCCGGGAGGAACTGGCACATCGACCTATAGGCAGATATTATCTAACGATCGTCAACTGGTCGGGCGGGCTGACGCCAGAACGATGTTGGAAAGCATGGGGGTTGCATTTCCCCTGGGCGCAAACGCAACTTTCTGGCCGCACAGCGGCACCCTGATTGTTCGCAACACGCAGGACAATTTGGATTTCGTGGATGCCTTGGTCGATCAGGCGAATATTTCGCAGCCGAAGCAGGTCGAGATCGAATCAAAATTTGTCGAGATCAACCAGAACAATCTCAAGGAACTTGGTTTCGATTGGCTGCTCGGCCCGTTTAGCCTCAATGGGAAGGTCTTCGGCTCGGGTGGGACCGCGGGAAACGGCGGACCGGTGAATGGGGCGGATTTTCCCTTCGTTGATGCGAACGGCGTTCCGATCGGACAAAATCCTGTAACTAACGGAAACCGCAGCGGCAGCCTTGCAATCACCGGAAATGCGTTGGATGCTCTTTTGCCCGGCATGGGGCAAGCAGCTGGCGTCGCCCCGGGAATTTTTGGATTGGCCGGGGTTTTCACCAATCCGCAATTCCAGGTTGTAATTCGTGCGTTAAACCAAAAGAAAGGTATCGATCTTCTTTCCGCGCCCAGAGTTACGACCAAGAGTGGCCAGCGCGCCATCGTTGAAGTCATCAGGGAATTTCGGTATCCGAGAACATACACTCAGCCTCAGGTTCCCTCGATCGCCAGCACCACCTCCACTATCATTGGAGGAGCGTCGACCGTTCCAGTGGTTGTCACGCCAACGACGCCCCAAGATTGGGAAACGCGCAACACCGGCGTGACTCTGGAAGTGGAACCTGTAGTAGGAGGAGATGCGACGACAATCGATCTCAACTTAGTGCCACAGGTCGTGGAGTTCGAGGGCTTCATCAATTATGGCAGCCCCATCAACGCAGTCGGTGTCAATACCATTGCCGGCGCCATCACAACATCTGTGCCCGTCGAGCTGACCGCGAATGTGATTAACCAGCCAGTGTTTAGCACCCGTAAAGTAACGACAAGCGTCAGCGTTTATGATGGACAAACAGTGGTTTTGGGCGGCTTGATGCGTGAAGACGTGCAAAAAACCGAGGATAAGGTGCCCATCCTGGGGGACATTCCACTCCTCGGCCGCGCCTTTCGCACCAATGCGGAACAGCACATTAAAAAGAACCTGGTCATGTTCGTTACCGCGCGCATCGTCACGCCCGCAGGTGTGCCGTTGAACGAAGAGGAAGAAGAAGGCTTGGTGCCGCCGGAGTTACCCGAAGTGCCAGCATACAAGAAGTAAGGCACGTAAGCGCAAACGTCATGCTCTTCGCGCTCAGGCAGCGCTCATTAGTATCATCATCGCAATTCCGTCGCCGACGTAACGTTCGAATTGGATAGGTTCTGAACGTGCTGTTGTTCACCGTCAAGCGATACCGGCCGAAGCCAGTAATAGGTCTCGGTCTTGCCCCCTACGATGCGCTCGGCGTGAGCAGCGATTACAAACTCCCCTGTTCGGGGAACCTGAATCGCGAACCTCCCCTCACCATCGGTTTCTGTGGCCTGAATCGGGGATTGCAGATGGCTAAAGTAGAAATGATTGGAAACGTAATAGGTCTGTTCTGCTAAAAGAGGCGGGATTTGCTGTCTCGTTGCCTCCGCTGCATCCCTTGCCGCCCTTGCGGATTCCCTCGCGACATCTAGAGCTCTTCCTCCATCCGCGAAAGAGATTCCGTTTTCGATTCCTTTTTGGGTCGCCTCCGCCTGTTCCTGCGCTGCCTCCGCTTGCCGTTCCGCCGCAGTTGCGGCCGCGATATCCAGTCGCAGCTGCTCAAGTCTCGCAGCTGCAAACGAGTGTAATCCAGCCATAAGAACATCTATCGCATCGCTGGCAAACAGTGACACCTGCACCGCGCCAAGCTTAACGTTCTCGCCCCCCTTGGTAGCCACGAAGACTTGACCGGAGAGGGTCCCTTTTTCACTCGTTTTGTAAAAGTGCGCGGCGCGGAATTCGGCGGCTTGAAAATCCTCCTCTAAGCTCGCTAACGCCGCCGCTGCGCTCCGTTCCTTCTTCGGGCGCTCCTCGGTTTCCGCCGCTCTTTCGCGCTCCGCTTGGGAAGGATGGTAATGGAATTGCGCCCGGACCTCTTCTGGCAGCTCAGCGAAGTAAACTTTCGAGATTCCAAACTTCGTCTTAAGGACAATCCCATCCGCCTCGACGCGGATTACCGTTGCGTTATTGTATTCTTTTCCATGGATCGTTTTGAAGTCGTCAGCGAGAAGGGCTGACGCGAAGCATAGGATGGAAAACGCAAGCGCTTTCATCTTCATCGGTCCGAGTTCTTTCTGATGATCTGAGTTGGAGCGTGGCCATGATGTCAGGTTCCGCATATGACGCAAGTGCATTTACGGCGCGCATCGTCACGCCTGCGGGTTCGCCGTTAAACGAAGAAGAAGAAGAAGAAGAAGGCTTGCTGCCCCCCAAGTTGCCCGAAGTGCCGGCGTACAAGAAATGGGACCGTAGAGGCGAGCACAGCAGAAATGCTGGCAGGTTTCCCCGGTGGGTGCCCATTTTGCTCAAAGAGGTACGCCGAGTGGCGCATTTGGTTCCCATTTCGCCTAAAAAGGTGTACCTTTTGCCGCAATCGGCCTCCCTTTTGCCGAAAAACGCCTGCCTTTTGCCGCGGTCGGTCTCCGTTTTGCCCAACAAGGCCTACCTTTTTCCGCAATCGGCCTCCATCTTGTCGAAAAAGGCCTGTCTTTTTCCGGGACTGGCCTGAATTCTTGTAGGGTTTAGCTTGACAGAAGTGACTCAAACACGCAAAACCTGGCCTTATGACTAAAGCCATCATCGATTTCAGCGGATACACGGCAGCGGATCTGGTTGTCGCTGCGCAAAACATTCATGACCAAATGACGGCCAACGCCGCCACCTTCGCCACCCCACCGGTGACGATGACCGATTTTGAGACCTTGGTGGGCGCGGCCAGCGCAGCGTTGACCGGCAGAGCCAGCGGCGCGCGTGCGGACGTGATCGCTCTTCATGTGGCCCGACACGACCTGGAGGGCGCGCTCAATGAACTGGGCGGTTACGTCAACATAGTGGCAAAGGGCGACACAGCCATTGTGCAAAAGAGCAGCTTCCCTTCGTTCGAGACCCCGCCAGCCCGCTATACCGGACCGCCTGCTGCGCCGCAAAACCTGGTACTGCGCCAGGGCGACCTGAGCGGCTCGTTGGTAGCGCGTTATCGACCTGACCGCCGGCATAGCAGCGTCAACGAAGTGCAAATTAATACCAGCGATCCCAACAGCGAAAGCGACTGGAAACCAGCCGGCATTTTCAGCGGCGGCAGAGCCGTTCTGACCGGGCTTACCCCTGGCACAAATGTATGGGTGCGGGTGCGCACCTGCGGGGTGAAAGGCGTCATGGGCGCCTTTAGCGACCCGGCCAAGCTCATGGTGGTGTGACAACTGCAGCGGCGAACGAGTAGAACCTAGAAGAGGCTGACGGCTCACAAAGCCGTGGCTACAGGATGCTCTTCTCGGCAATCCTTGACGGTACCAGAATCGCCTCGCTCATCCCATGCAAGAATTTCTTGTCGGCGGGAGCGATTGTGGCGAGCACGCCGCGCAAATGCACGCGTTCGCCTTCGACGAAGTAATACGGGCAAAGGCGCACCCGGCCTTTCATCGCCTTTATCTCGCCGGAATCTGCTTCCCAATAGGGGTGCTCAAAGAGAGTCCCCTTGTGAAATTTTTGAAGAATCGTCGGATTCGACTCGAAGCTCGCCAGCGCGTGCTCGATTCGCTTCTCCCATTCGGCGTGCGGCAGATCGCTTCCGAGCGCGATACCACGACTGCCCCAGCCGAGCGGCGAGAATCCGCTCACTTTCAATAGAAGCTCCCGATCTTTCTGACTGAACTTCGCAGCCTCACGCCAATCCTGAATTTCAAGGCGCGGGATGACGGCGTGCTGTGGCAATGGCGTAGGATCAAGGAGCCAGGAGTAGGGAATTGCCTCTTGTAGCTTTATGAAATATTTCTCGCCCAGTTCGCGCCGCCAGAACTCGCGAAGGGGATGCATCCAAAAAAGCGCGAACCACATTTTCTCTTCAAGGTACGGTTTGACTGACGGCGTGATGGTGATTCGGCCTTCTGCATTTGCGCGCAGCGCTTTTTCGATCGCAGGAATATTAGGCAGATCGAATAATTCAAAAAACCGATACAGGGTGCGCCCATCTTGCGGCTCGTAATTCTCTGCCGACACAACGCGCCAGTTGTAGCCGGGATCGGTGATCCCGGCCGAGGTGAGATTGCGAACAGAACCGGAGTCACCGACTCCGGCTACGGCATGTCGTTGATTCAATCGTGCGGCGATCCATTCCATTTCCGGCCGATAAGTCGCCGATTCCTGCGAGATAACGATGTCACCGCCGTTTGGCAGCACAGAGCGAAATCCGTCCAGCATTCCGTTCGCGCCGCCAACGATCGCGTCATCGAATGTCGAATACGTCTGGTTGAGCCATCCAGTTAAGCCGATGCCGCCTGGGACCGAATCGATCTCAGCAATGATGTAACCCTTCTCAGTCAGGATGAGGTCAGGCCGTATCACTCGCGGCAAATCGTCGCGAATTTCTTTGCGCCGCGAAAATTCGATCAGCTCTTTCGGTTTACCCGCGTCGAGATAGCGCGCAATCCACGGCGGCTGCTTCCCTTTGACGCTCAGATGATAAAGCTGATTGCAGGCCCCTTGGAAAACAAACAGCCGATGACCAAGCTGCTCGAGGTCGACTAGAAATTTCTTATCGATGGGAAACGCGGCTGGGGAAAGGAGCCAGGCCTTCTCCGCGAAGAGGCCTTCTTTTGGGAACGCGGCGCGGATTGCGTCCAATCGGTTTTCGGCAACAGCGGCCATTTTTTATGAACGTCCAACGTTCAACGTCCAACGTCCAACGCTCAGTTAGGCGGACTTCTGAATTGGACGTTGAGCGTTAAGCGTTGGGCGTTGTGCGTTTTCGCAACAGAGAATTCAGCGTCCCGCGGCCATCCGTTTGAGTGCGACCTTGAGCAGTTCCTCTGCTGACTTCGCTTCGCCTTTGTCCTGTAGGTCGCGCACCGTTTTGTGTGCCTCGATTTGTTTGTAACCGAGCGCGATCAGCGCGAGCACGGCTTCATTGGCTTGCTCCTGTTCTGGCGTGGGTGCGTGCGCTGCGCTGGCTGCTTCCCATGCCGCAGCCACTCCCAATTTATCTTTCAGTTCCAAAACGATTCGCTCAGCTGTCTTTTTCCCGAGCCCGCTGATTTTCGAAATCGCGGCGATATCTGAATTGACCACTGCAGCTTTGAAATTGGTCACGCTCATTCCACTCAACACTGCGAGCGCCAGTTTTGGCCCGATCCCGCTGACATTGTTGACCAGCAACCGGAAAAGGTCGCGCTCGGCCGGTGTCATAAACCCGTAAAGCACATGCGCATCCTCGCGCACTGTCAGATGAGTAAGAATCCGAATGGACTGCCCGGCAGGTGGCAGTTTGTCGTAACTCGAAAGCGGGATAAAGACTTCATACCCGACGCCGCCGACATCGATAATAGCCTGCGTCGGCAGGGCACTCACGAGTTTGCCATCGAGAAAGGTGATCATGAGGATGGTGAAAAAGGTTGAAGCGTTGAAGCGGAAAATCCGTTTTTTGTCATTCTGAGCGAAGCGAAGAATCTCTGATTATTTCTGGGTGCTCATCTGCCGCAAGCCGATAGTCAGAGATGTTTCGCTCCGCTCAACATGACAGAGCAGGAAGACGCTTCAACGCTTAACCAGTCACTCTGACTTCAGCACCATTGTCAGATCGACGCGTTTCCCTTTGGCGATGTTAAACCCGCTGACTGTAAAAAATTTCCAAGTTTGCGGTGCATTGGTAAAAACTGCCCCGGCGACAGGCGTCGGCAGAACGATAAAACGCGGCCCGGACACGCTCATGAATTCTGTAGCGCGACGCTCATTCAATGGCGTGAGAAAACCTTTCACGCGCGAGCGAAAATACCAGACAACACTCGGCTCCTCGAATTCCACCGAGGCAAATTGCATGTCCGGCTGCAGAGAAGCGCGTGATACCTGAAAGAGCTGGTACGCCGGAAAAAACCGCGCGACCATAGGAGGGATGGCGAGAGCGATGGCGAGCCACAAGCACGCGGTCGTGACGGCGATGGTTGCGAACAAGGAGCGGCGGTTCGCAACCGCCGATAGCGACCAATGCCGCGCGAGCAAAAGTGCCAAGAGCGGAAACGCCGGCAGCGTGTAATGGGGCAACTTCGTTCTGACCAGCGAGAAAATTACGAAAATGATTGCCACGCCAGTGATAAGATAATTATCGATGCTATCGCGGCGGCGCCACAAGTTTTTCGTTAGCCACGGCAATTTGATCGACCAGGGAAAAAAACTGACAAAAACGGTCACGAAATAAAACGGCAGAAGCAGCAGACACATTCCGAGGGAATTCGCGCCGTGACCTTCCATAGTGGCGAATGAACGACCAATGACGTGCCGGCCAATTCCCACTGCAAAGAACTCGCCGTGGGTTTGAATCAGTGCCGGAATTCCCCAAAGCGCGACTACGGCGAGCGTCAGCAGAATTCCGGGTGAGAATTTGAAGCGTCGAGCCAAACGCCAATCTTGCGCGTAAATGATTATTGCACCGACCGTGAGCAGCGGCGTCCACGCGATTGGCCCTTTCGCAAGAAAACCGAGTGCAAGTGAAAGATAGAATGGCAGCCACCACTTTGTTCTCCCATTCTCGATGAGCTCATATCCCGCCCAATGCGCAGTCGTCATGAACAACACCAGCCACATGTCGGCGACGGCTGCTTTTGCGTGGAGAAACGTTTGCAGCGAAAGGGTAAAAATAATCGCCGCCCACCACGCAACTTTGTCCCCACCTATCCGTACACCCCAGGCGAAAATCGACAAAGCGATGAACGCAGCGACCAGAGCCGACGGGAAACGCGCTGCAAAATCGTTTTCACCAAAGATATGATAACTCGCAGCTTGCGCCCAATAGGCGAGGGGAGGCTTATCCAGACGAAGCTGATTATTGAAGTAGGGAACAACGTAATCTGCGCGTTCGATCATCTCGCGCGAGGCCTCTGCAAAACGCGGTTCGTCGCGGTCGATCAGCGGCAAGCTCCACGTGCCAGCCAAATGAAAGAGGACCGAACCGAAGAAGAGAAAGACGTAATTACGTATTGCGGATTTCAAGTGCGCACTCAAAATAGCGCCCGCTAAAACTGACGGGAACTTATTTGTGAAGCGCGCCGCCGTTTTTTATTGGCTGGTCGGCATCGCCATCGCGGCGATAGCGATCGGAGCGGCATTTTATTTGGATGACACCGTCTGGCATTTCATCATGCAACATCAAAACCGCGCGGTGCGCAGTTTCATGCAGAACGTCAGCCGATTTGGCGACTGGCCTTCCCATGTTGCGCTTGGATTGCTCCTGGCGGGAATCGCCTGGTGGCGCGGCAGTAAAAAATGGACACGCATTTTTTTGTCGATGCTGCTGGCGATGGCCATCGCAGGCATTGCCGGTCACGTGATTAAACGCACGGTTCCGCGCGCGCGTCCCTCGGTGAAATCGGAGCTTCGTTGGGGAGGCCCGCGTTTCAGCCCGAAATATCACGCGTTTCCATCCGGGCACGTTGCTGCCTCAACTGCATTTTTTGGCGTTTTAATTTTCGCTCGCCGGCGTGTCGGTCTCGCGTGCCTTCCCATCCCGATTCTAATCGGATTCTCGCGAATGTACATCGGTGCGCATTATCTGTCCGATGTTGTATGTGCCGCTGTCCTCGGAATATTGTGCGCGTTACTCACCGCACATTTTCTTCTGCTGCCGATCGCAAATCGGAAATCGGCAATCGAAAATTGATTGTGGCGGAGGGGGTGAGATTCGAACTCACGAGGCCTTTCGGCCTTCCGGTTTTCAAGACCGGCGCAATCAACCGCTCTGCCACCCCTCCAACGAAAAGTGATTAGTGATTGGTGATGAGTGATCGGTCGGTACTATAGCAGCCATTACTCCACGACTCCATTACTCCATGTGAAATTGCGCATGCGAGGCCTTGAGTAATGGAGTGATGAAGTTTGGAGCACTGGTGAAATTTTGGTTCGACAAGCGAATATGTTCAGCTGAACTTAACATTGTGGCGGCGAAAATGAAAATCCGGCCTGTCGTCGAGCAGACGCCTCAAAGCTCCGTGCCCATCCGCGGGCGCGGCGCATCCTGGAGCCCAGCGAATCGGTTTGAAAAGCTGCATGTCGATCTGACCGACATTGATTTTGTCGATGTTGATCCTGCCACTGAGGAACAGCCGCGGCGGCCTACACAGTATTTTCGTGATGGAACCAAATCGATCATCACTCGGAACAATAGTCCCGATGTGGGTTTCGAAACGAGCTTGAATCCATACCGCGGGTGCGAGCACGGCTGCATTTATTGTTACGCCCGGCCGACCCATGAATATCTCGGTTTTTCCGCCGGCCTCGATTTCGAAAGCAAAATCCTGGTGAAAACGAATGCGCCCGAGTTATTGCGGGCAGAACTGGAATCGCCGCGCTGGCAGCCACAGACGCTTGTCATGAGTGGCGTGACCGACCCTTATCAACCGATCGAGAGAAAGTTGCGCATTACGCGCGGCTGCCTCGAAGTGCTTGCCAAATTTCGCAATCCTGTTGCGATCATCACCAAGAACCGACTCGTTACACGCGATATCGATATTTTGCGCGATCTCGCAACATGCAATGCAATAGCCGTAAACATTTCGGTGACTTCACTGGTTCCAAATTTGCAGCGAGTGCTGGAGCCGCGCACGTCTTCACCTGAAGCCCGTTTGGATGCGATAAGGCAACTTCGTTGCGCAGGAGTTCCAACTGGCGTGATGGTTGCGCCGATTATTCCTGGACTCACGGATCACGAGGTTCCGAAGATTTTGGACGCGTGCGCAAAAGCAGGCGCGCAATTTGCCGGTTACACAATCATTCGTCTGCCGTGGGCGGTCGCACCGTTATTTGAACACTGGCTTGAGGAACATTTTCCGGACCGCAAAGAGAAGGTGCTCGGACGCATCCGGGAGATGCGGGGGAACCGGCTAAATAATTCTCAGTGGCACACGCGCATGACCGGGGAGGGCGTCTTTGCGGAACAAATAGCTTCGCTCTTCAGAGTCAGTTGTCGTCATGCCGGCATTCGCGAGCGGCCGACGCTCTCAACTGCGTCGTTTTGCAAATCGACAACACAACTGCGCCTTAAGTTGTAGGGGAAACTGTGAGCTTGCACTACGGCTTTGTCGTTAGAATGGCCCGCGTTTCTGCCAAGCGGACGCCTCGTTTTGCAATCGCTGTTCGGCTTCCAGCGACTCTGTAATGTCGATTTGCGGACTAGCATCCTCAGTAGCGGGAACGGGCGCCTTGCGCGTTGTCGGCCACTCTTGGAAATAGCCGGCGGCTATTGTAACCGGCGCTTGCACATCGGCGGATGCATTGATGTTTCCTTTCGCGCACGTTAACCGCGTCGTTTTGCCATCGGTCCAAACACAAAACAAACAGTCCGAATCAGGCTTGATCGTCAGCTGACCCGTGGTGATGGCAAATTGAGATGCGCTTCGATCAGTTGGAATGAACAGAACGATAGCTTTTCCCCGGCTTAATCGAATGCGCGCGGTCCGATCGCGCATACCGCCAGCGGTTTGATTGCCGTCTTTGGTTATACTGAGTTCGTCGATTTTGATTTCAGAACCGCCCGGAAGTTGTGCAAGAGCAGCTGGAATTAAGGCAAGGTCGATCGACGCGCCATCTGACGACCGCACAGTATCGCCGCTATGAATTCTGCTTTTAAGCGTGATCAGCTGAAAATCGTTTCGTTCCGCGTTTCCGAAGATGACTCTGCCTCTGACCGAAAACACAGCAGAGGCTGTTGCGCGATTGATGCCTTTCGAGCAGCTGCTCGCCAGAAGTAAACAGAGCGCAATAGAAAGAACGAGCAGTGGAAGGCGCATTAGCCGGGATTCGGTAATTCACCCGAGCCTAAGCGTCCTTGCGCATCGGCTGCAATACCTAAGGCGAATTCCAGCCGGCAAAAAAAAAGCTGGCTTGCAGGCAATCCAAGCCAGCTCAGCGATTTTTATGTCCTACATCAACTTAGTACTGATGATAGTAGTGATGACGGTGGTGGCGATAATAGCGGTGCCCATTGTAGTATGACCGCCCAGAATAGTAGCCGTAGTATGGATATGGCCGGTAGTATCCGTATGGATAATAACCATATCGGTAAGCCGGATAACCAAATCCGACTCCGACGCCTCCAACGCCAACCGTTATCTGAGCGTCTGAACGCTGGACGGGCACAAGCAGTAATCCAGTTGCCACCAATGCGATGAAGAGAAGTTTTTTCATATTTTTCCCCTTTCTGTTGACCCTCAATAATAGGATCGGATTTGAACGCGGCCGCGGTTCCCTGTCCTCAAAAATTGCGTAGCGTGGCAGCGCGTACGGGAGTCGAACCCGTGCACCAGCCTTGAGAGGGCTGTGTCCTAACCACTAGACGAACGCGCCACAAAAAAGGTGCGTGTAGGAATACTGTATCGAACGCGAGCTGGCAAGATGCCGACGGAAACTACGTATGAAATTTCTTTTTGTGTTTGTGCGCCGGCTTTTTAATTACGGGCGTGCCTGACGGCGTTGGCGTTGGCGTGGCGCCCTCCGGTGTAGGTGAAGGCCGCACCCGTGGCTGAGCTAACAAGCCCTGGTGAGAGGCCTTCAGTTCTTGCAACGCTAACTTGATTTCCGGTGTGGTGGCCAGGGCAGACATGCGTTCGTAATAGATGTCGTAGTACGCGCGGAGCCGGTTTCGTCTTTCCAAATCGGTTCGGGCAGCCTGGGCATATGCTTTCGCTGTCTGCACCTCTGGATCGTTCACTATTCGATTTTTGAGTTGTCGCCATTCAAGGTGTACCCTGAGCGCATCAGCGTCCTTGCCCAGCGATTTTGGTTGTGAAAAAGTCCGGTCAAGCTGCGATATCTCAGGCAGTTCAGGCCCGTTCGGAGGCGGAGGGGGAGTCGGTTCCGGCTGATTCTCATAAAGATCCACCGACGGCGGCGCGGCGTCCTGGCCGTGCATTATCAGCACGATGCTGATCAGCGCCACTAAAATGATCAACCCATATATTTTCATTCCCCGTTTCGTGGCAATGTAACCGAATTTCCGCATGCGGGAAGACGCTATCCATGATAAAGAATCACGCAGAAGCCGGGGCGTAGCTTAGCTTGGTAGAGCGCGTGGTTTGGGACCACGAGGTCGGAGGTTCAAATCCTCTCGCCCCGACGTTTGATCGCATCAGATGCTCTAATCCAAATTCGGTGCCAGCCGTTTTTCCACGGCAGCGACCGATTCGCCTCGGCGGGTCGCGTAATCGACTAACTGGTCACGCCCGATCTGGCCGACCCCGAAATATTTTGCCTCGGGATGCGAAAAATAGAGCCCGCTCACGCTGGGACCGGGATGCATCGCAAACGATTCAGTGAGTCTGATTCCAGCTTTGTTCTCCGCACCGAGCAAATCGAACAGCATTCGTTTTTCGGCGTGATCGGGACAGGCGGGATAACCAGCAGCGGGCCGAATGCCGCGATACTTTTCGCGCATGAGATCGGCATGCGACAATTGTTCGCCGTGCCCAAATCCCCAGGCGATGCGAGCTTGTTTATGCAGATATTCGGCAAACGCTTCGGCTAATCGATCTGCCAACGCTTTGGTCATGATTGCACTGTAGTCGTCGTGCTGGCGTTTCAGTTCTTCGGCGAGTTCATCCGCGCCGTGAATTGAGACCGCAAACCCGCCGAGATAGTCCTGTAGCGATCTATGACCTCCGTCACGCGGCGCAATGTAGTCGGCTAAACAATGATTAAATTGCCCCGGCGGTTTTTGCATTTGCTGACGTAGAAAATAAAACGTGGCGATTTCTTCACGTCGCTCTTTATCAGCGTAAACATGGACATCGTCGCCAACGGAGTTTGCCGGCCAAAAAGCATGAACGCCTCGCGGGGTTAGCAGATTTTTCGCGGTGATCCGCTCAAGAAGTTCCTGTGCATCATCGAAAAGTTCGCGCGCTTGTTTGCCAATCTTGGGGTCATCGAAAATCGCGGGGTAGCGCCCGCGCAATTCCCACGCATGAAAAAACGGCGACCAATCGATGAACTCGACCAGATTCCCCAGATCGCCTGCGCAAACCCGCACGCCGAGAAACTCTGGTTTCGGCGGGACGTATTTGCTCCAATCGAGAAGTGTCCGATTCTCGCGTGCCTCTTCGAGTGTCAGCAGCTTTTTCCTCTTCGTTCTTGTTGCGTATTCCTGGCGTAACCGTTCGTATTCTTCGCGCGTTTTTTTATCGAACTCCGATTTGAGTTCCTCGTTCAGCAGCGAATTCACCACGCCCACGGCGCGCGAGGCGTCCAGCACGTGCACGGTGCTTGCACCATAGTGCGGCGCGATCTTTACCGCGGTGTGCGCTCGGCTGGTAGTTGCGCCGCCGATCAAAAGCGGTAAACGAAATCCTTCGCGCTCCATTTCCTGCGCCACATGCACCATCTCGTCCAGCGATGGCGTGATCAGACCGCTCAAGCCGATCGCGTCCGCTTTTTTTTCTCGCGCTGTTTCCAGGATCGTCGCGGCGGGCACCATCACGCCAAGATCGACCACATCGTAGTTATTACATTGCAGCACGACCCCGACGATGTTTTTGCCAATATCATGCACGTCGCCTTTCACTGTCGCCATGACGATGCGCGCCTGCGGCTTTGCACCCGCAGATTTCTCCGCTTCCATGAACGGCAGTAGATAAGCGACAGCTTTTTTCATCACCCGCGCGCTTTTCACCACCTGTGGCAGAAACATTTTGCCTGCGCCAAATAAGTCGCCAACGACGCTCATACCGGCCATGAGCGGACCTTCGATAACGTCAAGCGGCCGCTTGCACTTTTGGCGCGCTTCCTCGGTGTCAGTGTCGATGTAGTCAACGATGCCTTTGACCAATGCGTGTTTCAGGCGCTGTTCGACGGGCTCTTTTCGCCAAGCTGCATCGGCAACAGGCGTTTTGTCTTTTGCTTTTACATTTTCCGCGAAATCGACCAGGCGTTCGGTTGCATCGTCTCGCCGGTTCAACAGCACGTCCTCGACGCGCTCTCGCAGCTCGGGATCGATTTCTTCGTAAACCGCCAACTGTCCCGCATTCACGATTCCCATGTCCAGACCGGCGCGAATGGCGTGAAAGAGAAAGGCGGCGTGCATCGCTTCCCGCACAGTGTTATTGCCGCGGAACGAAAACGAAATGTTACTTATCCCGCCGCTGACACGCGCGCCCGGAAGATTCTTTTTTATCCATCGCGTCGCTTCAATGAAATCCACCGCATAATTGCGATGTTCTTCCAGGCCAGTGGCAATCGTCAGGACATTTGGATCAAAAATAATATCGCTGGCCGGGAAGTCGGCTCGTTTAATCAAAAGATTGTAAGCCCGCGAACAGATCTCGATTTTGCGTTGAAAATTATCGGCCTGGCCTTGCTCATCGAATGCCATGACGATGGCCGCTGCGCCGTAACGCCGGACCAACCGCGCCTGACGGAGAAATTCTTCTTCGCCATTTTTCAGGCTGATGGAATTCACCACGGCTTTTCCTTGTGCGCATTTGAGTCCCGCTTCGATGACGCTCCACTTTGAGCTGTCGATCACGATAGGAATCCGCGCGATCTCCGGTTCGCTCCCGATCAAGTTCAGGAAGCGGATCATCGCCGCTTCCGAATCGATCATCGCTTCGTCCATGTTCACGTCGAGTAGGTTCGCGCCGCCTTGCACCTGCTGACGCGCAACGGCTAGCGCCCCCTCGAAATCGCCTTCGAGAACCAGCTTCGAAAACTTCGGCGACCCTGTGATGTTGGTGCGCTCACCAATGACCGCGAAGCCGAATTCCGGCGTAATATTCAGCGCTTCGAGCCCAGAAAGTCGGAGAATCATGCGTAGCTGATTGTGGTCCCAACAACACGGGGCGAAAATTGACGCACCAGTTTTGTCAGGGCACAGATGTGATCCGGGGTTGTGCCACAGCAACCGCCTACCACGTTGAGCCAGCCGTTCTCTGCCCACTTTGCGACCTTGGGTGCAAATGTCTCTGGAGTTTCGGGAAAACCGGTCGCCGATAGCGCATCCGGCAGACCAGCGTTCGGATACGCGCTCATGTAGTACGGCGAAATGCGCGCCAACTCTTCCACGAACGGCTCCATTTCATCCGGACCCAGCGAGCAATTCAAACCGAGGATCAGCGGCTGCGTGTGCGCGATCGATATGAGCAACGCTTCAACCGTTTGCCCGCTCAAGTTCCGACCGGACTTGTCGATCACGGTGCCCGAGATCATCAACGGCACGCTGCGTCCGGTTTTCTCAAATGCATCAGGGATAGCAAACAACGCAGCCTTTCCGTTGAGCGTGTCGAAAATGGTTTCGACAATGAGAAGATCGACACCGCCTTCGAGCAGTGCTTTCGCTTCATCGAAATAAGTCTGGCAAAGTTGGTCGAACGAGACAGCGCGAAACGCCGGATCGTTGACGTCAGGTGAAATGGAACCAGCAACAGGAAGAGGTCCCATTGATCCGCCAACAAATCGCTGCTGTCCGGTTTCATTCGCGACGCGATCCGCGACGCGGCGCGCGATCCTCGCCGCGTCAAAATTAATTTCATGAACGAGCGTACGAAGATCGACATCGTCCACCACACGCTGAAAAAATTCCTGACCTTTGCGACCGCGTGTCGGTTCGCCTTGAAACAGGAAATCGTGCAAGCCGATGGTTGTTCCGCTGAAGGTATTGGTCTCGATGATGTCGGCACCCGCATTCAGATAAGCCGCGTGAATTTCCTCGACGACTTGTGACCGTGTTAAATTGAGTAGTTCGAGACTCCCCTTGAGGTCTTTCCCTTTCCAACTAGCGAATCGCTTTCCGCGATAATCCTGCTCGGACAATTTGTAGCGCTGAATCATGGTGCCCATGGCGCCATCGAGCACGACGATGCGTTCGCGCAAGAGCGCTTCCAGGGGATGTAGACCGTTTGTTGGCATGATTGTCCGGTAACTAAAAGGCGTTTCCTTGCCGAATCAAGAAACAAATTGACGCATCATGATGCGTAGATGTGTTATGGGACTCCTACTGATGCTCCTGCTCGTCATCCGCAATCAAGCTAGGATCCGGAATATTGTTCCGCCCAGCGGCAACAATGACGAAATCCGAATGTCGAATTACGAAGGAATACAATCAGTTTTGTGGTAGGGCGCGTCACTCCTGTGCGCGCCGTTTCATTGGGGCGCAGAGGACTACCCATCCTACCTGCGGCGCCAACTACGGGCGGCGGTCTCGTCGGCGCTGTAGCCTTGGCGAAGGCGGCTAGTCCACCGGGGGGGGTGGATCTAGAAATCACCTTTCATCGTACGAAACGTTTGTAAGAAGGATTCGCCTTGGGTCGCAAGTCGCTCCTCAAGTTTCTTCGTGCAATCACAGTCGCAACAGGCCCACGGCTCTGTTCCGTTCTCATGCCGGCAGGTGCGGCGCGAGTGCGCGTCCTTCACGCTGAGCAACTGAAAATATTCCTGCCAATACGGGCGTTCTTCTGCTAGCGGCGGATCGCAAAAGCACGTTTCAACCCAGGTGGCGACGCCCTGATCGTTTACCCGCGCCTGCTCCATATCGCACAAGTATTCATCGCCTGCGATGGAACCCTTGCCGAGCGTGCCATCGTTGATAGCGCGAACCAACTCGCGTGCCTTTTCAGACTTCACGCGGGTTTTCACGAGATAACGCATGCGCAAAAATAGCATTAACCACGAATGCACACGAATCGATGGACGACGCGGGTGTCGTTGTAGAGGCGATTGTGTCAACTGCCTGGGTCGGTGCTCGCCGCGGCGAGCACCGCTACACACACCCGGGATGGGCGTGCTCCCCGGGAGTTGGGCGATTGAGGTCAATCGCCCCTGACCTGGTTCGCGCTGCGCTGCTTTACGGCGCGATGCGATCGGTCAGCGTGTCGGTATGAAAAGCAGCATGCTCACGCAACTGGTACCAAGGACTATCTGGTTTGGCAGTCTGCGCGACAGCGGTTTTCTCACCCGTGGCAAAGTCTTCCCATGAATTGTAGCGAGCGATCGTGAGGAAGGTCCAGGCGGCGCCCTCCAGATGCTGCATCAACACATTCCCGACAGTCGTGTCGCCTCGCCCAGTTGGCGCTTCGCTCAGCATTTTTTCCAATTGCTGGCGGTGACCGGGAGCGGGGCGATAATAGGAGACGGAATAAACCGAGCCCGTCGTCTTGGATTTCGAATCAGCGTCTATGCCCATCGCGCGCGTGAACTCTTCCCATGAAGGACCGTTCACAAACGTATCGGTGTGCCACTCACTCAGGTCACGTTTGTCGGGAGGCACAGCCGTCCCCGCAGGTTCCACGGTCGCTTTGGTGCCAATATGCGTAATGACCACGTAATCCCATGCATCGCCGTCTTGATGGCGAAGAACAATGAAATGATCAGGCATTGGGTTGCTGCGATCCGGCGTTTTAAGCCAATCGCCCAACTGAACTGCTTTGCCGAGAGCGGCCTTGGTGAAGTGGACATGATAAACGTCGCTTCGTTTGCCAGCCCCGGCGGGCGCCGCGCCGCCGGCAGCGGGCTTTGGCGATCCCTGGCCGTGAACGAACGCAACAGACAACAGGCCAAATAATGTGATGGCGACAATAGTAGTGATCGATTTCATGACAATTTCTCTTGCTGATTTAGGTTTGAACGAGAGCTCGTTCGAGATCTGTGCAGCCAGTCTGGGCGAGCCGCATTAGAGCGCGTGTGCTTCGTTACGTGCTTATTTCGCAAAGGTTATGCAGCCAATCTCTTTGAGTGTCAACGCTTATTTCGATCCGCCTGTGCGCCCCTGCCTTATCCGTGTCATTCGCGTAGTCCGCAGCTCTCCAGTCCGATTAATTCGCGTTTATTAGTGTTGATTCGTGGTTGCTCGAACTAGTTGAATCGCGTCGTGGAAGCGATCCGGCTATTCACACTGCTCGACCGCAATCAACGGAACACTTTCGTCGCCTGTTTTCTCGGGTGGGCACTGGATGCGTTCGATTTCTTTCTGCTCACGTTCGTGATCGTGCCGATGGCGCACGATTTCGGCACGAGCATCGCGGATCTGAGCTACGCGATCACGCTGACGCTGGCGATGCGACCGGTTGGCGCGTTCATCTTCGGTCTGCTTGGCGACCGGTTTGGCCGGCGCATCCCACTCATGATCGACATTATTTTTTATTCGCTCATGGAATTGCTCACGGCGTTTTCTCCGAATTACACAACGTTACTGATTTTCCGCGCGCTCTACGGAATCGGCATGGGCGGCGAATGGGGGCTCGGGGCGTCGTTGGTCATGGAAACCCTGCCGACGGAAGCGCGCGGATTGTTTTCCGGGATTCTGCAACAGGGATACGCGTTCGGTTACCTGCTGGCGGCAATTGTGTATTGGGTCGTGTTTCCGTTCTTCGGCTGGCGCGGCCTCTTCGTCGCGGGCACGCTCCCGGCGTTTCTTGTGCTTTACATCCGGGCGCGCGTGCCGGAATCGCCGGTCTGGTTGCGCCAGCAGCACGCGATGGTGGATTTTTGGAGCGACGTGCTGATTGTTATAAAACGCCATTGGGCGCTTTTTCTTTATGTCATTTTGTTAATGACAGCGTTCAACGCGATGTCGCACGGGACGCAAGACATGTATCAAACGTTTCTCGGCGAACAACGCCACTATGGAGTCACACAAAAGGCGGCGACCGGGATCATTTATGCTTTCGGCGCAATTTGCGGTGGAACGGTGGTCGGCCATCTCTCGCAAAAATGGGGACGCCGTCGTTCGATTATTTCGACTGCTGCGCTTGGAATTATCTTGATTCCTTTGTGGATGTTCTCACCCGGTTTCGCTCTTCTGGTGATAGGTGGGTTCGCCATGCAATTCATGGTGCAAGGCGCCTGGGGGATTGTGCCCGTACATCTCAACGAGCTTTCACCGAGCGCGGTGCGCGGAACTTTCCCTGGGTTTGCCTATCAACTTGGAAACTTATTCGCTGCCAATACAGCCGTTGTGGAAGCCCAATTGGCCAATCATTTCCGTGATGCGAATGGGCATCCGGATTACGCGAAAGCTCTCGCTCTTTTCACGTTCGTGATTTTCTTGGTGTTGATGTTGCTCGCCGCGATCGGGCCCGAAGAACGCGGGAAAGAATTTTAGTGATGCGCCGCGGCAGGCGTGAAGCCAGTCGGTGTTTCCGGCTGCGGTGATTGTGCAGCCACCTGCTGGGAACCGCGATAGACGCCGGGGCCGTAACGTTGCTCGACAATCGCCTCTGCAATTCTGTCTGCGAGTAGTTCACGATATTCCCAATCGCGCGCCTGATTGCCTTCGCTGCGATTACTCAAAAACCCACATTCCACCAACACCGATGGACACGTCGCCAGACGCAGCACGCGAAAATTTGCGGTGTGAACTCCGCGATTCGCAGAATGCGGGATCGTCATCAGCTTTTCTTGGATCCGATTCGCCAGATCGAATGAAGCGCCGGAATGATAATACGTCTCGAACCCATGAATGCCCGACCGTCGCGAATCGTTGAAGTGTATGCTGACGAAGATTGCGTTTTTCTGCGCATTCTCGATCGCAACCCGCTCATCAAGGGGAATAAACACGTCCGAGGAACGGGTCATCACCGTTTTTAATTGGGATTCGCGCAGTTTGCCGTTGAGACGCTGAGCAACATCGAGAGTTACGATCTTCTCCGGTGGACCAGAGCGCCGATACGCGCCGCTGTCTTTGCCCCCGTGTCCGGCATCCACCACCACGGTACTAAAAGTCTTGGTCGTGTTTTTGACTGCAGCATGCCGCATACTTGCGCAGGCAGGTAGCAAAGCGACAAACCCAATTGTAACGATCCGATTTACCAGGCGCGGCATTGTGATCTAATAGCAAAAAACACGTAGCCTACCAAAAAGTTTCTCCGTCAGAACGGGCACCGGTAGGGCGGGCAGTCCCCTGCACGCCGCCTTGGGGTGTACGGACAACGGCGCGCACGAAGTGACGCGCCCTACCTGCTCAACTGAAGCGCGGCCTGCTGCCCTGCGCAAAGTAGCGGTTGATAAATACGCCCGGTTTCCCCCAGTTGCGCGTAAATTGCACTTGTGTTTTGCGCCGCTACGCTTAAAGCCATACCACTTTTATGATGATCCGATTTGCGATTGTTCCATTGTTTCTGGCGCTCAACTTTTCGATGTGCAAGAGGGGCGAAACTGTTTCCCAGAACCCTCAGTCGTCCGGCGCTTCGTCGGGGTCGCCAGCTGCTGCAACCGCTGCCCCGGTGGCAGCGGCATCTCGGAAGATTACGAAGCCGGTTGTCGATCAAACGGCCCAGGTGATTATTTTTTGTTACCATCGTTTGGTCGATAAGGTCCGCTATCCCGGTACCGAGATCACGCCTGCCGCGTTTGAAGCGCAAATGAAGGAATTAAAAGACCGCGGGATCACAGTTATTCCAATGCAGGATTTGCTCGCATGGAAGCGCGGCGACAAAAATATACCCCCGCGATGCGCGGTCATTAGCTTCGATGATGGCTGGAAATCGCAGTACGAAGTCGCGTGGCCGATCATGAAGAAATTCGGATATCCGTTCACAATGTTCATTTACACGGAAGGCGTGCGCGGCGGTTCGTTAGGCGGCGGGGAAGCGATCACGTGGGAACAACTTGCCGACATGCGCGACAACGGCGTCGACATAGAGGCGCACTCCGCGACGCACCAGGACTTACGCGAAGGGCATACCATCATGGTCGCAAATCCTGGAGGCAAGCGAAGCAAGACAAAACTTACCGGGCCGCAATACGAGCAATGGGTGCAAAACGAAGTGGTCGGCTGCAAGGAACTGCTTGAGCAGCGGCTCGGCATCAAAGTGAACTGTTTTGCGGTGCCTTTCGGAAATTATAACGAGCATGTCAAAGAACTCGCGCGGAATGCCGGTTACGAAGCGATGTTTACTGTTTACGGTCAGCCCATCACCTTTACCTCGTCTCTCGATTCACTTGGTCGCTACGCGATCGAAGCGAACAAGCCCAAGGTATTCGAAGATGCTATGAAGATGATCGGCACATCAACCGGAGGCGCGGCAGCCGTTGCCGAAGTAGGCGCGAAGGATCTCGCGACTCAACCAGGAGACGGCGAAACGGTGCGCACCGCGCTGCCTCTCATCAAAGCCAACCTCAGCGCCATCGGCCAAATCGAACCTGGCAGTGTGCAAATGCGCGTGAGCGGCCTCGGTGTTGTTCCAGCCAGCTACGATCCCAAGACAGGAATCGTGTCATATCAAGTGACGCAAAAACTGCGCGAGAAGTCGTGCAGTGTATTTGTCAGCGCGAAATCCGCGGGCAAGAAGGTCGAGGCGCACTGGACGTTTGGAATCGAAGAAGGCGCGGCGGCGCCACCAGCAGCAGGCACGCCAATACCAAAGAGATAATTCTGGGGAGAGCGCGCGCCTCGCGTGCTGGCGATCGCGCCGTCGCGTTCGCGTTATCAAATTATGTTTCCACAACTTAGCGACAAGCTTCAGGAAGTTTTCAAAGAGCTCCGTGGGCATGGCGTTATCAGCGAGTCGAATATCGACGCTGCCTTGCGTCAGGTTCGCCTGGCGCTGCTCGAAGCGGATGTCGATTTCCAGGTCGCAAGAAAATTCATTGCGAGCGTCAAGGAAAAAGCGCTGGGTGAAATAGTTGTTCGCAGTATTACGCCCGGACAGCAGATCGTAAAAATTTTCCACGACGAATTGACTGCGCTGCTCGGAGGCGATTCCGCACCGCTTCATCTGGAGGACCAGGGCCGTATTTTGATGGTCGGTCTCAATGGTTCAGGCAAGACGACTTCCTCGGCCAAGCTGGCGCGCTTTTTACAGAAGCAGGATTATGCCCCTGTGCTGGTGCCGTGCGATCTGCAACGGCCGGCAGCGATCGAGCAACTCGTAACGCTCGGCAAACAAATTAACGCGCCGGTTTTCACTCCTGATCCGGGCGAGCAAAATATTCAACGCGCCGCAGCAGCAGCAATTGGTAGGGCGCGACCGCCGGGCGCACCCGGCATTTACATATTCGACACTGCAGGCCGCCAGGAAATCGATGACGCGTTGATACACGAGTTGAAAGAGCTGAAGGAATTTTTGCAGCCGCAGGAAACTTTGCTCGTCGTGGACGCGGCAACCGGTCAGCAAGCGGTCAGCGTAGCGACTCATTTCAACGAGGCTTTATCGATCACCGGGATCATTCTAACAAAGCTCGATGGTGATGCCCGAGGCGGGGCGGCTTTGTCGATGCGCGAAGTGACGCGCCGGCCTATCAAATTCGTCGGCACCGGTGAAAAGCTCGATCAGTTCGAGCTTTTCATTCCGGAACGGCTCGCCGGCCGGATTCTCGGAATGGGCGATATGGTTGGTCTTGTCGAGAAAGCTGCCGAAGCGGTGGAAGCCGAAGACGCTGCTCGACTTGAGCGCAAATTGCGCACGGCTTTATTCGACTTCAATGATTTCCTGGCGCAGTTCAAGATGATGCGAAAGATGGGGCCGCTAGAGAATATTCTTGGCATGTTGCCCGGCATGAGTAATGTGCAGGGCCTCTCGATTGACGAGAAGCAGCTTAAGCGCACGGAAGCCATCGTGCTTTCGATGACGAACGAAGAGCGGGCGCGCCCCGACATTCTGAATGCGCGGCGTCGGCAGCGCATCGCGCGCGGCAGCGGCTGCACTGTCACGGAGGTGAACGATTTGTTGCGGCGCTTTGATCAGATGCGCAAGATGATGAAAAGCGCAGGCAAAATGAAGAAAATGATGGCGCAATTGGCCCGAATGAAAAGGTAACATGTCAGTTTCAATCAGATTACGTAGAGAGGGCGCGAAAAATCGCCCGTATTACAAGGTGGTGGTGGCCGACAGCCGCAGCCCACGCGACGGGAAATTTATCGAGGTCATCGGTACATACGATCCGAAAAAACCTGGTCACAATAGCTCGTTGAATGTGGAACGGGCCGAATACTGGATCAGCAAAGGCGCCCAACCGTCGGATACGGTGCGTAGCTTGATCAAAAAGAACAAGAAAACGGTAACGGCCGCCGAGCCGTCATCCCAACCAGAGCGAGAGCCCGCGGAATCGGCCGTGGATGAAGTGTCGTCTGCGTCGCCCCCAGCTGACACGTCCAGCTAGTGCGATGATTGCTCTCTTGTTGTAGCGGCCCTCTCTGAGCGTCGCAATCACGCATTTGTTTCCGTTATTGTGTCGCCGCGAGGGCAGGAAGCGTCTCTCAAGACCATCAGCCCGGCGCTTCGCACAGCGAAGCGGCTACAGCTCGAAAATTCGTGTTTATTCGTGTTCATTCGTGATTAGTTTTCTGACGCATGAGGGAATTTCTTGAGTTCGTCATTCGGCAGCTGATTGAATTTCCTGACGATATTGTACTGACGGAAATTCCAAGCGGCAGGATGACTATCTTCAAATTGCAACTTCGACGCGGGGATGTTGGCCGAGTGATTGGCCGAGGCGGTCAAACCATTCAGGCTATTCGCGCGTTGCTTGCCAGTTCTGCCGCGCGCCACGGCCAGCGGGCTGTTTTAGAAATCGTAGAATAATTGTAGGGCATCTGTGTCTGACGCCGTGGCGTTTCACAGAATGAAGCCGGCGGACGCCGACCGACATAGACGGGCAGATCGAAGACCGAGCCAACCGGGAGCGAACAAATGCCCTACAATTCGACGTTGGACGTTGGATGTTGGGCGTTCGATGTTTCATCCTCGATGAAGATCGACATCGTCACGCTGTTTCCTGAAATCTGCCGCGCGCCGTTAGGCGAGAGCATCATGAAACGCGTACAGGAAAAGGGAATCGTCGACGTTTACATTCATAACCTGCGCCATTGGACGACGGACAAACATCACGTTGTGGATGACGCGCCGTTTGGAGGAGGGCAGGGGATGGTGATGAAACCGGAACCGATCTTTGCCGCGGTGGAAGATTTGCAACGTCCAACGTCCAATGCTCAACGTCCAACGCCCAACGCGCAATCACAGAGTCCAAAAGTGATCTTGATGTCGCCGGCGGGTCGGCGTTTGGACCAAGAAATGGCGAGACAACTTTCGCAGGAATCGCATCTAATCGTCGTTTGCGGACATTACGAAGGAGTCGATCACCGCGTGATCGAACATCTTGTCGATCTAGAGATTTCCATCGGTGACTACGTGCTGACCAACGGCGCAATCGCTGCGGTAGTTCTCGTTGACGCAATCGTGCGTTTGCTGCCGGGCGCACTCGGCCACGAGCAATCCGCCTCCGATGATAGCTTCAGCAGCGGGCTTCTCGAAGCGCCGCAGTATACGCGGCCAGCTGAGTTTCGCGGTTGGAACGTGCCGGAGATTCTGCTCTCAGGAAATCATGCCCACATCGCGAAATGGCGGAAGCAAGAGGCGCTTAAGCGCACGAAGAAAGATCGTCCGGATTTGTTGAGGTAGTCTTATGAAGAGAATTATTTTGACTACGCTGTCGTTGATTCTTTTCTTGGTGCTGGTCGTGGCCATTTCAGCACGACTCGGTTGGTGCCCAGTTAGTGCGAACGCGATGCCGCCTCAGTGGGAGTCCGTTTTCGGTCAGGCTATGCTGCAAGCCTCGATTTCACGCCAAGCGAGTGGCCTAGAGAATCCGGTCCGGTCTTCAAACGACGTTCTCATCACGGGTCTGAAGATTTTTAAGATGAATTGCGCCGGGTGCCATGGATCACGAGGTCAACCGAGCTAATGGGGCACTCGAAACTTCTATCCTCGCGTTCCGCAATTCGCAGATAATCCACCACATTTATCAGCGCCGCAGATGTTTGTGGCGATTAAAGATGGAATTCGCTACTCCGGAATGGGCGCGTGGGATGGAATGATGTCCGACGAAGAGATTTGGAAAGTAGCAACGTTTCTCGAACACATCGGATCGCTCCCGCCCGAAGTCGAGGCGAATTGGAAAGCGACTCAATAAACTTTGCCGAGCACGATGGAGCCGTTGATCCCACCGAAACCGAATGAATTACTCATGACGTAATTCAACTCCGCGGCACGACCATGATTCGGCACAATGTCGAGATCACACGAAGGATCGCGATTCGTATAGTTAATTGTAGGCGGAACCCATTGCTGATCTAAAGCGAGCGCGCAAAGCGCTGCCTCGATGGCGCCGGTCGCGCCCAGCGGATGCGCGTAATAGCCTTTCGTCCCGCTCACAGGAATTCGTTGCGCATGTTCGCCGAACACTTGTTTGATCGACGCGGTTTCCGCGCTGTCATTCAACTGGGTCGAACTGGCGTGCGCATTGACGTAATCGATCTGCTCGGGCACCACTTGCGCGTCCGCGAGTGCTTCGCGCATCGCGCGAATGCACGATTCGCCGTTCGGCAGGGGCGATGTCATGTGGAACGCGTCATTGTTTAAGCTGTAGCCGAGCACTTCCGCATAGATGCGAGCGCCGCGGGCCCGCGCGTGTTCGAGTTCCTCGACGACCAGCGAAGCGCCGCCTTCACCCATGACAAATCCATCACGCAACAGGTCGAATGGACGACAGGCCAAGCCCGGCTCGCCCGTCCATCTGCTCATGGTCTTAATGATGTCGAATGCGCCGATGGTAATTGCGGTCAGTGGTGCTTCTGCTCCCCCGGCAACCATCACATCCGCAAAATCATCTCGAATGTAACGGAGCGCTTCGCCAACGGACACCGTGCCACTGGCGCAACTGTTTGAATTTGTCGTGCCGACGCCGCGAAACCCGAATTCGATCGCGATGTTTGAATGGGCCGAACCACCAAACACCTGGACAGCGAGCGTGGGTTGGACTCCGCGCGCGCCCTTTTTCAAATATCTGATGTATTGCTCCTCGGCTTTGCAGACGCCGCCTAGCGCGGTGCCGAAGCTGACACCGATGCGATCTTGTGGTTTTTCGCGGGAGTAATCGATACGGGCATCGTTGAGCGCGAGCCTTGCTGATACGACTGCGAACTGCGCGTAGCGATCGAGGCGTTTCAATCGGTGCGGTTGAAAAAACTCTTCTGGATTCCAATCGCGAATCTCACCGGCACAACGCACGCGGAAAATGGTTGGATCAAAGGTTGTGATGCTGTTGATGCCACTTCTTTCCGCCAGGATACCTTTCCAAAAATGATCGACGCCGGTGCCGATGCATGTGATGGGGCCGATGCCAGTGATGACCGCGCGTCTTCGGGCCTGCCGCGCCGTAGCCTTTGGCGTAGGCGGGCTCATGCGATCACCTTGTTTGCTCTTGCTTCCAAATAAGCCTTCATACAGCGCAAGGTTTTATTGGCGATGTTATGAATAAAAAAATCGCCGATGATTGGATCGACAATTGGTGCGAGGACCGGAATGCGAAATTGCAGGTCGTGTGAGATCGTGACCAGCACGCCGTCGCTGGTATCAGAAAACGTCCAGACCACGCGCATCCCTTTTGTCCAGGCCTTTAGATGATGAAAATGAATTTCGAGGCTGCTGCGATCGATGATTTGCTCTGAGGTCCATGAGATCGGAATCCCGGAACGCCGCGCTGCCATCACCACAATGTTGCGATCGGTGCCGCGCTCCAGAAAACGGATGTAGCGATAATGCGGGAGAATTTTTGGCCACAACTCCAGGTTTGCCGCTGTTTCGAAGATCTCCATCTTCGGCGCGTGCATGAGCAGGGAATTGGTCTTGTGCATTCTGGTTGCTGTTTATGATAAGATTCAAACCGCGCAGTTTACCGATGTTGCGCAGTTTGCGAATATAGAATCCTTCGTTGAAAAACCGTTTTGGTGGAAGCGGAAAATCATCGCTGGAAAAGTTACACGCTTGTTACCGGCCCGAATTCAGCGCTAGCACATTTCTCCAATTTTCGATATAGGGCATTCCAATCCCTCGACCACCGCTGTCAACAAGATGAAAGTGGAGCCTACGGGATTCGAACCCGTGACCTCCTCAATGCCATTGAGGCGCTCTACCAACTGAGCTAAGACCCCGGAAGATTTCAGAGTGTAAATTTCAGATTGCCGATTGCAACTTGCATGCTGGTTTTTTACGGCGCACAATCCAGCGTGCAGATTCGAGACTGATCCTTGGCGAGCAAATAATCAGTCCAGTCCCTGAATAACTTTGAACGCGTTTCAGTCGAAGCTTGCAACAAAGAAACGTTTGTGATGTTGAATAGTCGGAGCGATTTATGAAAGAATCTAAATTTTCGGCGCTCTGCTTGATCGCGGCGCTTTTCACAAGCATCCAGAGTGGCTCTGGACAAGCAATCAACGCAACCGTGCAAAATGTCTCTTCGCGCCCGGCGCCCAGCCGCGCCTTACCGCATGTCGCTCCCAGGCCAACGGGCTTCGTCCCGCGAACTGGAAGCCCGTACGTGCCTCGCACCGTTGGTCAATCTGCGCCAAATCTTCTGCCGAATTATCCGGTCGTTGCGCGGTCAGTGAATCCTACTGTCGCAGCGATCAATGCGCAGCGGATTCGATGGAGCGCTGGACAGGAACCGGTCACGCTTGATCCAGCAACGCGTCAACGGGAATTGCGTACTTTGGCAGCAATGCGTGAACGGCGGAATTTCGGGACTGAGAATCGAACGCTCGCAGCGATAAATGCCCAACGGCCCGTGGTGACCCACGATCCGGCGGCGCACCCTCAGCCGGAGAAGCGCGAATCACCAGCAGACCTCGCAAAATGGCACAGCGCGAATGATCGCCCCAACTATTCCGACGCGTTGCGCCGGCATTGGCATGAGTGGCATGATCGAAACTGGTGGCACGGTCATTGTGACACCATCGTTTTCGTTATCGGCGGATACTATTTTCTGGACGGCAGCTATTGGTACCCGGCATGGGGTTACGATCCGTTGCAGAGCAACTACGACTACGACGGGCCGATTTATACCTACGGTAATCTTCTCCCAGACGAGGTGATTGCGAATGTCCAAGTCGCCTTGCAAGATGCAGGGTACTATCTTGGAGCAATCACTGGCTCGTTAAATTTCGAGATGCGGGCGGCTCTTGCGAATTTCCAACGCGATTACGGTTTGCCAATTACAGGCGCGATTGACGAATCGACTGTCGAGTCGCTGGGGTTGGGTCAGTCTGAGGTGTACCAGTCTGCCGACGTGCCGAATTCAAGCTACTAGCGGCCCCCGCTCGAGTCTTGGAATGCGAGCCGCGCTCCGCCGCTTTCGATTCCGCACTGAAAACTGGAAGATTGCCAATCAGGGTTCGCGATCGTCCAGCGATACCATGATTGGCTTGATCGCCGCGCATAGAACGCGCTAAGAGTCCTGTTATGGGCGACATCAGTTTCCAGAACAACGTTCCCGACTTGCTGCTGTCCGGGAAAGAATTGCCCACGTTCAAATTCGAATTGGAGAAATCTAAGGGCAAAGTTCTCGGCAACAGCTTTGGCAAGGAAGCGACAGTCGAGCAGTTGCCAATCTCGAAAGGAATCGCGGGCGTATCGATGCAACTCGAGCCGGGCGTAATGCGTGAGCTTCACTGGCACGCGACCGCCGCTGAATGGGCTTTCGTGATGCGAGGACATGTGCGCACGACTGTGATCAACCCTGCAGGGCAAACCGAAACGAACGACTTTGACCCGGGCGACATCTGGTACTTTCCAAGGGGACACGCTCACATGCTCGAGTGCCTTGGCAATGAACCGACTCATTTCATTCTGATTTTCGATAACGGCTACTTCTCGGAGTTCGGCACATTCAGCATTACCGATTGGATCGGACACGTGCCGAAGCCGCTGCTGGCGAAAAATTTCGGATTGGCTGAGTCAGCTTTTGATGGTTTTCCCAACGGGGAGGTTTACTTCGCGCGGGGTGCCATTCCACCGGATCCGATACCGGAGAATCTTCAGGGGCCGCGCGTTTCGCCGGCAGAAACACACAGGTTCCGAATGCTTGCAGGCGCGCCACATGCTGTATTCAAGGGCGGACGCGAGTGGCGCATCGATTCCACACGATTCCCAATCTCGACAACGGTGACCGGCGTGATTTTGGATCTGGAACCGGGCGCATTGCGCGAGTTGCATTGGCATCCCAACGCGGATGAATGGCAATACGTCATCGAAGGTGACCTTAGCGTGACGATGTTTGGCTCACACGGCCGGTTTAGCATCGAGCAACTGCACCCCGGCGACGTCGCTTACATCCCACAAGGCTATGGACACTCCATCGAAAACATTGGCAGCACACCGAGCCGGATGCTGATCGGATTTAACACCGGCATCTACGAAGCAATTGATCTCTCGGCATGGATTGCAGGGAATCCAGTGGATGTTCTGGCGACAAATTTCAACAAACCGGCGTCCCTGTTCGAGAAGTTCCCACACAAGGACGTTTTCATTTCGCCAAATCAATAGCATATCAGAAGCGAGGATCGGATGATGGACGAAGCTTCGGAGAAGTTCATTGGCGGCAAAATTGTGCGCGGCGAAAGCCCGCTCAATCTCGAGATGCCATTCTCGACGCTGGATAGTTTCATCACGCCAACCGAATCATTCTATGTCCGAACGCATTTCCCGATTCCGGCAATCGATGGCGATGAATGGTGGTTGCGTTTAGAAGGCGAGGTTGAGAAGCCATTCGCAATCAATTACGAACAATTGCTCAAGTTGAAATCGGTGACGATCCCGGTAACGCTGGAGTGCGCGGGTAACAGTCGCAATTTTCTCGAGCCAAAAGTCATAGGCATCCAATGGCACCTTGGCGCGGTCGGCACGGCGGAATGGACTGGCGTGCCGCTGTCAATTCTCCTCGACCGCGCAGGTGTGAAACCAAACGCCTGCGAGGTAATTCTCGAAGGGGCGGATGGCGGCATACTGGAAGATCCAAAGAGTCCGCCGGGCGAGTTGCACTTTGTCCGGAGCATTCCCATGGAGAAAGCGCGCGCGGACGTTTTGCTCGCTTACAAAATGAATGGCGTCGAGCTGCCGCCTCAAAATGGTTTCCCGGTGCGCGCAATTGTTCCCGGCTGGTACGCAGTGGCGTCGGTCAAATGGCTACAGCGAATCATCGTCACCGACCAAGCGTTCACCGGATACTATCAGACCGTCGATTACTCTTACTGGAAGAGGCAAGCGGAAGTGGCTGAGCTCACGCCGGTGGCCGAGTTGCAAGTCAAATCTGAAATCGCCAGGCCGGCTCACGGCGGAACCGTTCCGGCAAATTCGAATGTGCGCGTCCACGGCGCCGCGTGGACGAGCGACGCCGAAATCACAAAAGTGGAACTGAGCACGGACGGTGGAGCGACTTGGAGCGATGCGAATCTGCTCGGAGAATCGAAGCCAAACGCGTGGCGGCTGTGGGAATTCAACTGGCAGACGCCCGGCGCGCCGGGAAAGCAAACGCTCATCGCGCGCGCAACCGATTCACTTGGCCGAACGCAACCGGTGCTACGCGACACGGATCGCGGCGCTTACATCATCAATCACCTGCTGCCGATTACTGTGGAAGTACGCTGAGTCGATTCTGGGTAGCGCATGTGTCTCACATGCTGGCGAGCGCGTCCTCGCGATCGCGAACTTCGCTTGAGGTGACGTAATCACTGGCTGCAAAAGAACTTGAAGGAAAAGTCCGTTTCGGCGCGACGCCGAAACCAACACGCGGGACGCGTGCGCTACCCAAGGCAAAGAATGCCATTCGCGATCTTGTTGAAGTTACCGACGCAATCGAGTTAAATCCTATCGTGTCGCTTGTCTTTAAAACCATCCAGACCGAAGGCATTGCTGAGCTTTCCTATCTGGTCGGCGACGATGACGACGGAATTGCTGCCGTGTTCGATCCTCGCGCGGACTGCGATGTCTATATCGAGACGGCGCGCGAAGCCGGCGTGGCCATCACACACATTTTCGAGACGCATATTCACGCCGACCTCGTGAGTGGTTCGCGCGAGCTGTGCGCGCGCCTGGAGTCGGCCAAGATTTACGCGAGCGGGGAAGGCGGCGCAGAGTACGGTTTTGAGCCTGAGAAGATAAAAGACGGCGACCGCTTCACATTTGGCGAAGTGCTGGTGACGGCGCGGCATACTCCCGGGCATACCCCAGAGCACATGTCCTATTTGCTGGCCGAAGCAGATCATCCGGACGAGCCGTGGGCCGTGCTCACCGGCGATTCGCTCTTTGTTTCTTCCGCTGGACGGCCAGACTTGTTAGGCGAGAAACACACGAAGCAGCTCACCGAACAACAATTCCACACACTCCGCGATTTCTATCTCAATCTTCCGGATCATGTGATCATTTATCCGAATCACGGCGCGGGGTCGCCATGCGGCGCAGACATCGGCGCGCGCTTGAGCAGCACGATCGGTTACGAGCGGAAATTCAACAGATTTTTGCAATTCGCTGACGGCAAAAGTTTCAGCGACTTTGCGATCAAAACTGCGCCGCCGGTCCCGCATTATTATCCCGTCATGAAACGCGTGAACGCGGAAGGCCCAAAAGTGTTGGGAAGCCTGCCTCGCGTTCCTGGCCTTCCTCCGAAAGCCTTCAAAGAAGCGATCGAGAAAAAAGCTGGCGTCCTCGTCGATGCGCGCAACATGCTGGCATTTGGTGGTGGACATATTGCAGGCGCGCTCAATATCGCCGGCACACCGATTCTATCCATCTGGGCAGGTTGGATGCTCGACCCGAAAGACCCAATTCTTCTCGTGATGGAAAGCGATGACGATCTTGAGAAAATCGTGCGCCTTTTCGTGCGGACCGGATACACGAAATTCGCCGGCTATTTGATCGGCGGAATGAAAGCGTGGCATGCGGCGGGATTCCCGCTCGAACGAATCGGGCAGATGAGCGTGCACGAATTGAATGAACGAAAATCTTCGCTGCAGGTCGTCGATGTGCGTTCGCCGGGTGAATGGAAAAAGGGTCATGTTCCCGGCGCGCGTCACATTTTTGTCCCGGAACTTGGCAAACGGATGAGTGAACTCGATCGCAACAAACCAACAGCGGTTTATTGTGGCAGCGGCTATCGTGCGAGCATAGCCACGAGCATCTTGAAACCGCAAGGATTTAAGGAGCTATGGAATGTTCCCGGCAGTTGGGAAGCATGGAAAAAGGCAAAACTGCCAATCGAAGGAGCCGACGGCGAATGAATGGAACGACAGCGTTGGCGCGCCGTTCATTCGGCGAAACAATGCGCTCCGACATTTGGTGGTTGCAACCGTTGCTCGTTTTTCTCGGCTTAGCGACGTTTATCGTTTACTCGACTTGGGCGGCATTTCAGGGCACGCATTATTTTTTCGGCAACTATATTTCTCCATTTTACTCACCGGAAATTTTCGGTGACTCGCCGCACAGTTGGTTTGGACCGAAACCAACTTGGTGGCCGGCCTGGTTGTTGTTTTCTCCCGCGCTTCTGATCCTGTGGGCGCCGGGCGGGTTCCGGCTGACCTGCTATTACTATAGAGGCGCCTATTACAAGGCCTTTTGGGCCGATCCGCCAGCGTGTACCGTCGGTGAGCCGCGCAAGAGCTATTGGGGCGAACGATCGTTCCCTCTCATCATGCAAAATGTGCATCGCTATTTTCTTTATCTCGCGCTCGCTTTCATCGTCATTCTCACGATCGATGTGTGGAAGGCGATGTGGTTTGCGGATGGATTCGGCATCGGGATCGGAACCATTGTACTGGCAATCAATGTGGTGCTGCTCGGCGGTTATACTTTCGGCTGTCATTCCTTGCGCCACTTGATCGGCGGATTTCGCGATGAGCTCACAAAATCGACATCATCCTATCGCGCCTATGCCTGTGTGACCTGTCTCAACCGGCGCCACATGCTCTGGGCGTGGCTCAGTTTGTCTTGGGTCGGTTTCTCCGATCTGTACGTGCGGCTGTGTTCGATGGGCATCTGGCACGATTTTCGAATCTTGTAGTCCCATGGCGGACTACGAAACACAACAGCACGATGTTCTCGTGATCGGCAGCGGGGGCGCCGGCTTGCGCGCGGCGATCGAGGCATCCGCCGCGGGAGTTTCTGTTGGGATGGTTTGCAAATGCTTGCTCGGCAAAGCGCACACGGTCATGGCCGAAGGCGGGATCGCGGCCGCGCTGGCTAATGTTGATGATCGCGACAATTGGAAGGTGCATTTCGCCGACACCATGCGCGGCGGTCAATACGTAAACAATTGGCGAATGGCCGAGCTGCACGCGAAGGAAGCGCCTGATCGTGTGCGCGAACTCGAAGCATGGGGCGCGGTGTTCGATCGCACAAAAGATGGTCGCATTCTTCAGCGCAATTTTGGCGGACACAAATATCCGCGGCTGGCGCACGTTGGGGATCGCACCGGTCTGGAAATGATTCGCACGTTGCAGGATCATGGCGTGCATCAAGGCATCGAGGTTTACATGGAGATTTGCATCGTAGCGTTGTTGAAAGATGGCGACCGCGTCATCGGCGCCTTCGGATACGATCGCGAACGCGGTCGGTTCAAAGTTTTTCGCGCCAAAGCAGTTATTCTCGCCACCGGCGGAATTGGCAAAGCCTACAAGGTTACGAGCAACAGTTGGGATTGCACCGGCGACGGGCATTCACTCGCGTATCATGCCGGCGCGGCGTTGATCGACATGGAGTTTATTCAATTTCACCCCACCGGCATGGTTTGGCCGCCGAGCGTCGCGGGAATGCTCGTGACCGAAGGCGTGCGCGGCGAGGGCGGCGTCCTAACGAATGCCGACGGCAAACGTTTCATGTTCGGTTTCATTCCCGACAATTACAAAGCGCAGACCGCCGATAACGAAGAAGAAGGGTGGCGTTACACTCAAGGCGACAAGAATGCGCGGCGGCCGCCGGAATTATTGACGCGCGATCACGTCTCGCGCTGCATTGTGCGCGAGATCAAGGAAGGGCGGGGGACTCCGCACGGCGGCGTTTATCTCGACATCTCATGGATCAAAAAGAAGATCGGCAACGCCGAAGAGCACATCAAACGCAAACTGCCGAGCATGTATCATCAATTCAAAGCGCTTGGCGATATTGATATTACCAAAGAGCCGATGGAGGTCGGGCCGACGACCCATTACATCATGGGCGGCGTGCACGTGAATGCCGACACGCAAATGTCGGACGTGCCGGGATTATTTGCCGCCGGCGAATGCGCAGCGGGGATCAATGGTGCAAATCGGCTCGGCGGAAATTCGCTTTCGGACCTGATTGTCTTTGGCAAACGCGCCGGCGAATTCGCGGCGAAGTTCGCGAAAGAAAATTCGCACGGCACGATCGACAACGAAAAGATCGACATCTACGCGCACGAAGCGCTGAAACCGTTTGAGAACAGCCGCGGCGAAAATCCGTATTCTGTTCAGCGCGACTTGCAGGAAACCATGCAGCACAACGTCGGCATAGTGCGCGATGAAAGCGAAATGTTGGCCGAACTTGATCACCTAAGAACCTATTGGGAACGTGCCGCCGGTGTCGGCGTAATTGGCAATCGCGATTTCAATCCCGGATGGCACACCGCGCTCGATTTGAAAAACCTGCTGACCGTTTCGGAGGCGATCACTCGCGCGGCGCTGGAGCGAAAGGAAAGTCGCGGCGCGCAATTCCGCGAAGATTATCCAAATAAGGACGACAAGTTTTCGAAAGTGAACACAATCATTCGCAAAACCTCCGACGGGACAATGGAAGTTCGACTGGAGCCGCTGCCGGAAATGCCGGATTATTTGAAACAGGTGATTGAGGAAATGAAATGACCGCGCAGAAGCAAGCAACATTCAGGATCTGGCGGGGCAACTCGAGCGGCGGCGAATTTCGCGATTACACGACCGGCGTCTCGGAAGGGATGGTCGTGCTCGATGCGGTCAATCACATCCAGGCCACGCAGGCGAACGACCTCGCAACTCGCTGGAACTGCAAGGCAGGAAAATGCGGATCGTGCTCCGCGGAAATCAATGGGATGCCGAAACTGATGTGCATGACGCGGTTGAGCGAACTTCCACTCGCCAAGCCGGTCACGGTTCAGCCCATGAAGGCGTTTCCGCCGATCAAGGACTTAATCACCGATGTCTCCTGGAATTTTCGCGTGAAGAAAAAGATTAAGAAGTTCAAACCGCGCTCGCCTGACGCTCCGGACGGCACCTGGCGAATGCAGCAGGAGGACATTGATCGCGTGCAGGAGTTCCGAAAGTGCATCGAATGCTTTCTTTGTCAGGACGTTTGCCACGTGCTGCGCGACCACCAGATGCACGACAAATTCATCGGGCCACGTTTCCTGATTCATGTCGCAGCATTGGAGATGCATCCACTCGATACCGAAGATCGCATCGAAGAATTGCGAAACACGCAGGGAATCGGTTACTGCAACATCACGAAATGCTGCACGAAGGTTTGCCCGGAAAGCATTCAGATCACAGACAACGGAATCATTCCTCTAAAAGAACGCGTGGTGGATGAGTTTTACGATCCGTTTGGTTGGATTTGGAGAGTGCTGAAGAGATTGTTGAATCGTTGAAGGGTTGAACCGTTGAAGCGTTAAAGCGAAAATGGTCTGCATGCGAACGGCTTCAATGCTTCAACGGTTTAACGATTCAACCTCGTCGTCGCCATGCCTGAACTAAAACGACTGCACAAAAACGCAATTCCTGCCGCGCTGGAAAAGGCGGAGCGTTATCGGCTGCTCAACGAACCGGGCGAGGCCGAGAGCATTTGCCTCGACATTCTTCATGTCGATCCGGAAAACCAACAGGCGATCATCGTGCTGTTGCTCGCGTTGACCGATCGTTTCGAGAAGGGCTACGGTGTCAGCGATTCGCAAACAAAGGAACTGCTGGCGCGGCTCAATTCGGAATATGACCGCGCATATTATTCCGGAATCGTGGCCGAGCGTCGCGCGAAGATGAAACTGCGGCAGCACACACCGGGTTGCCGGTTTCAGGCGTATGATCTTTTACGTGAAGCAATGAGCTGGTTCGAAAAAGCCGAACCGCTTTGTCCGCCAGGTCACGACGATGCAATCCTGCGTTGGAATACCTGCGCGAGAATCATCGAGCGAAATAAACTGGTTCCGCGCGAGGAGGAGGAACCGATGGAATTTCCTCTAGAATAGGAAGACAAGGTTCCAGCTTGTCTACGTTTGCCAAATCGAATTGTCACCGCTACAACCTGATCAGGATGGACCAAGTTCCGGACGGATTTACTCAGTTCGAGCATGAAGGCTGGGATCGAGTGGCGGACAAATACGATGCGGTGTGGTCGTCACTGACGCGGCAGTTTATTCCCTATCTGATAAATGCCGCGGAGGTTAAATCCGGCATGTCCGTGTTAGATGTCGCATGCGGTCCCGGTTACATGTCCGATGCGGTCAGGAAGGCAGGCGCTATTGCAAAAGGGATCGATTTTTCCGAGAAAATGATCGCCATCGCAAAAACAACATTTCCTGATCTCTCTTTCATCCAAGGCGACGCTCAGAACTTGCCATTCGAAGACGCTGGTTTTGATCGTGTCATGATCAATTTTGGTTTGCTCCATCTCTCACATCCCGAAAAGGGATGTGCGGAAGCCTGCCGTGTTTTGAAATCCGACGGGAGGTTTGGTTTCACTGTTTGGGTCGGGCCGGAAGAGAATCCCGGGGCCAAGATTGTCAATGACGCGATTGAAGCGCACGCGGACCTGGATGTGGGATTGCCCGAAGGTCCGCCGCATTATTTGTACGGCGACAGGCAAGAGTGCCAAAAAGTTTTGGAACACGCGGGCTTTGACGGCAACTCGATGAACTATAACACGCGCACCGTCGAGTGGCGTCTTCCGAGTGCATCTTATTTTTTCCAAGCAGAACGCGATGCAGGCGTTCGCACCGCCGGGCTTCTCGCGCGCCAGTCGCCAGAAAGGTTGGGCGCGATTCGCGTGGCAATTGAAAATGGTATCCGGCGATATGCCAGAGGGAGCGAAATCGTACTGCCAATGGCTGCGCGTGTGGTTGTCGTGTCCAAAGCCTAAGGGCGGTTCACCCGTCGTCACGTATCTAACAAAAGATGAGTGACCCAGCTCTCGCGAGAAGTTGGTCATGGTGGTGGTCGGCGCGCGGCGTATGGCTGGGGCCGGTAGCATTTGCGCTGTCGCTGTTGGGCACGGAACTGCTGCGTCGCGAGTCTTTGCGAATCTGGGCTGCACTCTTGCTCCTAGGAGCTGGTGTGCTGGCCGTGCTGGCTTGGAGCGACAGCCGATGGTCCGCTGCCTTTCCGACAGGTTGGGTTGACAGGCTCGGTGACGCGCACCTGCAAGCGTGGCGAAGGCGGTCCGCGCTGGCAATGCTCGCTGGCGCGATGCTCTTAGCGGGATTGTCCCATGTGGCCTTCCTGGCTGCGCCTCGTGACGCGTTTGGTGTGGCGGGCTGGCTGTGGCTGGCGGGGATCGCCCTCGTGATAGCTGCGGCCGCACTGCGTCCCGTTATCCATTCGGGACAGAATGATGGCGAAGCCGACAGTCCGGCGTCGTGGACATGGTGGGAGGTTGCCGTGGTTGCCTCAATTGCAGTCTTGGCGGTGGCACTGCGCGTATGGGACTTGAGAAATTTTCCCTTCAATATCTACCCCGACGAAATCATGACTGGGTCGGTAGCCGAGCGAGCTTATGTTAACGGCCTAAGCCCTGCGCCTAGCCTGTTCAGCACGCTGTGGAGTGATGTCGAGCTTCCGGCGCTTTGGTTTGCCATTGTCGCGGCAGCGCTCAAGCTTGGCGGAATAGGATTGGCAACGGTCAGGCTGCCTGCGGCCCTGTTCGGTGCCGCGACGGTAGTGCCATTTTATGGACTGGTGCGTGGCGTGTGGGGGAGAATTGCAGCCATCGCAGGCGCGGGCATTATGGCGTTCAGCGCTGCGAATGTGCACTACAGTCGCATGGCGCTGAACAATATTACCACGCCGTTTTTCTGGGTGTTATGCTTCTTCTTCTTGCTACGTGGCCTGCGTAATCGTAGGCCCCTGGATTGGACGCTAGTCGGATTGGCCGCAGGCGTGAGCGAACATTTTTACTACGGGACGCGCCTGCTGCCATTCGTTCTCGTAGCGTTCGTGGCGTATCTACTCGTCGTACACTGGCGCCGCGCACGACAATACGTGGCGCAATTCGGGTGGCTGACGCTCGGTTACCTCATCGGGTTCGGCCCACTGCTGAGTTACTTCATAACACATCCGGGCTTGTACTACGGACGGGGCGCAGGTCTAATGACTTGGAACCGGATACCGGCGAGCTGGCATGACTTACAGCCGATGTGGAGCACGCTGTGGCCGATCATGTCCGAGAACCTGCTAGGCATTAGCACTCAAAGTGCTCAGGACATCATGTACTATGCTCCGCTGCTGCTGCCGGCAGAGGCCGCACTGCTGGTGCTTGGAGTAGCACTGCTGATGTGGCGATGGCGACACCCAGCGGCGTTTCTGGTGCTGCTCTCTGGTCTGGGAGTACTCTTCGTTGGGGGCACCCTAGTACTGTACCCAAATAGCGCGCCGCCGATGCTGGCGCATTGGACACCAGCTTTCCCAGCTTTCTACGCGGCGATTGCTGTGCCGATCGGAGCATGGGTCGGATCTACAGAGGTTTGTCTACCCGGAAGGCAGAGATGGATAACGATCGCGGTCGTGGTGACCGGGCTGGCGATATTGGCGTACGCCAATATCAACTTCTATTTTTACAGGTATTACGCAGACCCAGAGAGTTTAAGGAACGAGCGCTACAAGACAGCGCAGACGCTGTACGAAGTGCAGACGGTTCAAAGCCGGTACATGGCTTCGCTCGGGCCAGCCTACCGAGTGGTAGTAGTCGGACAGTCGCCATATCCATATGATGCAGACACAACAAGGTATCTTGTAGCAGGTCAGGAATACATAACGATTCGCGATCCACAGGAACAGTTGTCACTGCAGCCAGCAGCCGGGAAGGGACTGGCATTTCTGTTCTTCCCACGAAACGAGCAATACCAGGCGCGAATTCGTGAACGATACCTGGGTGGGAAGGCAGGGGAGGTGCGCAATCCAGTGGGGCGGCATCTGTTCGATACGTACGTAGTAGAGCCAGGAAAAATTCGGAGTGATTCTCAACCGCGCTAAGTAAAGGAGATCAGCGGACCAGGATGCCTGTGTTGCCAGTCACACAATTGCGCCACCGCAACTGGAACCGGCGCCAGCAGTGCAACCGAAGCAGTGATCACCGGTCATGATCTTGCATCCTTCGAGTGAGTCCGGAGCGATATCCCAAAGAAATAGCGGCTTGCTCCGGCCGTTGCCGCAGCATTGCATGCCGAGCTGCTGATTGAAATCACAATCGTAAATTTCTCCGCGCCAGCCCACGCTGATGGTATTGCGACACATCAAGCCGTGAATGGTTGCGGGGTTGAAGGCCTGAATTAGCAGTTGCATGTATTCATCGAGCTTATTGTTACGACGCAGGTAACTGGCGAACCGGCCAATGGGGAGATTCGTCAGCGTATAGAGTTTGTTAAACACGACGCCGAAATGCTTTTTCAATTCCCGCTTGTAATCGGCTTCAAGCTCGGCTTGAGATGGTGGTAGGAACGCGCCCACCGGATTGTAAACGAGATGCAGAGGCAATTCTGGATCGATTCCATAGCCTAACGAGTTAAGTACTTGCAACGCAACGATGCTGCCTTCAAAAACGCCTTCACCGCGTTGCGCATTTACGTTTTGCGGCGCGTAGCACGGCATCGACGCAATAATCTCGACTTCGTTCGTTGCGAGAAATTCCCCGAGATCTTCGTAGCCGCGATCGAGCAAGATTGTCAGATTGCAACGATCGATGACATGCCGGGCGGGCTGAAGCTCTTTTACTCGCTCAATGAAATAGCGAAAGTCGGGGATCATTTCCGGCGCGCCACCGGTAAGATCGACAATTGCGATGTCAGTCTTTGCGAGCCAACTAATGACGCGATCAATCGTCTCGCGCGTCATGATTTCCTTGCGCTTTGGCCCAGCGTTCACGTGACAATGCACGCAGGTGAGATTGCAAAGCTTGCCTACGTTGACCTGGAGAATCTCGGGATGCTCACGGCGAAGTGAGATCGACTGCTCCGCCAGTTTTTGTGCGAAACGATTCATCCCGAATCAACAGCAACTGCCGCCATCGCAGCATTTGTTATTCGCTTCTGTCGTCGCCTTGTAATCCTCGCCCTTGGTTTCTTTCGGGTGGCGCAGCGCAGTGCGTGAGCAATCGAACGGTTTCGCTTGATCGAGGGGTACTTCGACAACTGGATCGACGAATTCGAAAAATCCCCGGTAAGGCGCTTTTTTGTAGAGATGGTAAGTTTTATCGCAAACGGCATAACGCCTGCCGCGCTGCATCCGGTGATTGTCATCGTCGAGCACTTCCTTGAACGGGCCGCGATAAATTACCGCCTGATTGCGCTCGAAGCATTCGCCCTGTTTTCCTTTGAAGGCTTCCACCGTGACCGAGCGAAACTCGACTCCTTCCACCGTGCGCCACGGATTGACGTCCCGCTTGAGAATCTGGATTCCGTAAAAGCCGGCCTTCTCGAATGCAGCCAAAAAACCCTCTTCAGTAAAGGCACCGGAGATGCAGCCGCTCCAAAGCTCTGGATCGTTTTGCATTTCTTCAGGCACTTCTTCATCGCTCACAATGTCCGAGATCACTGCCCGCCCGCCTTTTTTTAGAACGCGAAAAATTTCGTCGAAGAGGTGCGGTCTCGATTTCGGCTCGACCAAATTGAAGACGCAGCTGGAAACGACCACGTCGATAGAATCGCTCGCGATGAGAGGACGCTTCATGCACAGCTCTTCGGCCAGCTCGTCAGCCGCGAGAAACGAAGCTGCGTCGGTAATCGGGTTCTCTTTCAATTTTCGATCGAGCAATTCCAAATCGAGCGCCAGGTCCTGAATGCGGCCCTTGCGGAATTCCACATTCGCGTAACCGATACACTGGGCAACGATTGGCGCATTTCGCCGTGCAACCTCGAGCATTTCATCTGTCATATCGACGCCGATCACTTTGCCGCTTGGTCCGACAATTTGCGCGGCGATAAAACAGATTTTTCCCGCGCCACTGCCGAGATCGAGCACCGCTTCACCTCCGAGCAGATAATGAGAGGGGTCGCCACAACCGTAATCGCGCTCGATCACTTCCCGCGGAATCACCTTCAGATACTCCGATTCATATTCGACCGGGCAACAAAGTTTGTCGGCGCGTTCCTTTGCTCCCGCCGCGTAACGCTGGCGGACGATGCTCTCTTTGCTTTGGGTCTCGATCATCTTGATGCGAAGCTTTAGCAGACCGGCTTGTTCCTGAGAAGCTCGTAATTCTACGCTGCTTCGGTCCTCCGCAGCGCGTCGCGCGCGATCTTCGTCACCCAGATCGTCACCACGACGGTAGCGGCGAGGCCGAAGCCGATCAAAGTCCAGTATTGCCAGCCGTGTTTCACGGCTTCACCGCTGGCTGCGGCTGAAACCGCCAGTTTGCTCGCAGTGCCGATGTAAACGTAAAGAAACGTGCCGGGGATCATCCCGCTCCAGCTTGCGAATACGTACGGCCAGAACTTCACGCCGGAGAGACCGTAAAAGTAATTGCTGAGATTAAAAGGGATGACCGGACTGAGCCGAAGGAGAAAAATCAGCTTTGCGCCTTGTCTGCCGATCGAATTGTCGATCTTGCGAAACTTTTCGTTTCGCCTTGCAATCGCTTCGACTTTGTCGCGTGCGACGAACCGGGCCACGAGAAAGGCGAGGGCGGCGCCGAGAGTGGAACCAGCGGACACCGCGAGAAAACCTATCCACAAACCAAACGCGAACCCGGCCCTGATAGTTAGGATCGACCCGGGCGCGAGTAGCACCGTGGCTACGGCATAAAAGCCAATGAAAACAAGAATACCGGCCACACCCATCTGGCTGACCCAGTCGTTGAAATTTCTCGTCCATTCTTGAAGGGGCAGAAACTTCATCGCGAGGAGCAGCGCGATAAGAAGTGCCGCCAGCACAATAAGTTGGCTGATTGCGTTTTTCCTTTCGTTCAGAGCCATGTCATCAATGTCATTCCGAACGAAGTCGAGGAACCCCGTTCACGGGCAACTTCACGGGATGTCTCGACTTCGCTCGACATGACAGAATAATTTAAGACCCGGTCAAGCGGCATGTTTTCTGTGCGAACATTTCTAACTGAGCTGCATGCGTGGCAATGGATCGGTATTGTTGTGGCGCGATTAGCAGCCGGTTCGCTGTTCCTTCTTTCCGGGCGCGCCAAACTTTTTGTCGCTAAGCGGCGGGAACAAATGCGTCAAACATTGATCGAAGCGCGTGTTCCGTTTCCTGAGTTCAACGCTGTCTTTGTTTCTGCTGTGGAATTTGCTTGCGGCTTACTGCTTATCTTTGGAGCACTGACGCCTCTCGCGTGTGCAATGCTCGGTGGCGTAATGATTGTGGCTATTTCAACAACGGCAATTCGCAAGATCAAAGCGACATCTCTGTCAGCTTGGCTCTCGGAATTTTTATATCTTCCCGAGGTGCTCTATCTGGTGATTCTTATTTGGGTTTTCTTCTCTGGGCCGGGCTGGCTTAGCGTTGATTACTTAATTTTGTCTCAAATCCGGTTCTAACATCAACGCGCGAGCGCTATCGCGGCGGAGCAATTACTCCGCAAGCTCATCCGCTGATTGGACTGCGCGCTCCGGAATCTCGCCGTCAGGCAGTCGCCATTCACGCTGCCCGCGAAATGGCAATGCCAAGAGTTTCCCCAGGGTGAGTTCGTGTTCCTCGCGGTAGGCGGCAACGCCGATAGTAATAGCGTCCTGCGGAATATCGCGGCGCAACGTGCGATGGAGTTTGTCCCACCAGCAAAAAATCGTGCCCCAGTTTGAATTGGTCTCGCGCTGCACGATGGAATGATGAATCCCGTGCATCCGGGGCGTCACGATGAGCAGATTCAGAACTCGTTCCAGCTTAATCGGCAATCGCCAGTTGGAATGATGAAAAAGCGTTGCAGCCTCGAATGCAATAAAGAAGACGACCAGCATTATCGGCGCGACGCCAAAGAGCGTGACCGCAAGGGAAAGAAATCCAATCGAGAAAATCATTTCGCCGAAATGAAATCGCGCTGCCGTTGTCACATCGAGGTCGAGGTCGGTGTGATGCACGTTATGAAAGCGCCAGAAGAACGGGACCATGTGGTTGGCCCAATGCCACCACCAATAGGCGTAATCCATCAGCAGAAACGTTGCAATGACAGTGGTCCAGCCGGGGAGTGGGAGCCAGTTCAACAAACCGATCCGTCGATGTTGCGCCCATAATGCCACAGCGATTGGAATCGGCAGCATGGCGAGGCGAACGATGGCGAAGCCGGGAATCGAGAGCACAAAATTGCGCACGAGCCGATGGAGCATGCTGAAATGCTGGCGTCGCAGCGGAAATCGCCACTGCAGCCAGAGCAGCGCGAGAAACATGCAAGCCAACAGCGGCCTGCCGACATAATCCATCAGGGGAATTTTTTGCACAGTCAGGCGTAATGTCGCTGTGACTCTAACATTGCTGAATGCGTAACGACAATGACGAGCTAATCAGACCAAGCGTTGTCTCTACGCCCCGATGCGCCGGAACATAAAGGTGGTCTCGGGTTTTACGATCTCGCCATTCATCTCAAGCAAAGGGTACGCAAGAAAATTGATCGGTCCGCTTTGGGGCTCCGGATCAGCCACGAGGTCGCGGCCCTTCGTCAGTTCGAAGCGATTCGCTGGGTTGTGACCAAAATAATAATCAGCAAGCTTCGGATTCTTCCATGCTTCGCTAATGTCCACAGGCACCCAGCGTCCATCTGCCAGAAATTCTGCCCAGCAATGGTAGCCGTCGATCATGCCTTCGTTCTTGTCGGCTGGGATTGTAGCGCCGATCGCGAAACGCGCCGGAATACCAATGCTGCGCGCGAGAGCAATGAAATAGGAGTGGAAATCGGTGCAGTTACCGGTGCGCATATCACAGGCGTACTTGGCGTCGCCGTGACCCCAGCCAGTTCCTGATTTGTCGTAGCGCATCCGGCCGATGACATGATCGTAGAGCGCTTTCGCACGATCGAGATCGTCAGTTTTTCCCGCCGTTGCTTTCTGAGCGAGCGTTCTGAACGTTTCGTTGATCGGTACCAGTTTTTCCGGGCGCAAGTAACGCGCAGCTTCTGTATTGCCCGCGGGATAAGCAGACTTTTCCCTGCGCACCACATGGTATCGCACCTCGATCGTTTTGCCGCTGTCTTCGGGCTGAGGATGGAGAACGCAAATGTCATTGCCATAATCCCGGTCCTGAACCTTTTCCCATTTCATTGGAATATTCAGCTCTTCCACGGTCACAGTTTGAAATGCGTCCGTCTTCGCCAGCGGTATCCAAACGCGAGCCTCGCCCGTTATGTCTGGAAGTTTAACGCGATAGACAAACTCGAACTGATCAGCGCCTTTGATAATGCCGGACTCGCCGGCAGCGTGAAGCGCAAGCGCGCTGGCCAGGAGAACGACGGGAACAGCGACAAAGCGCGTCGGTAGCTTGATCACCATTTTTCCGTGGAAGGCAACGCTACTGGTTTCGCATCCGGACTATTCGTCAGCTTGCAGGCACCTTTTGCCACTGGCCGTTTTCTTCCTTCCAGTTATAAAGCGGTTTGCCATCGATCTTGTGAACGGACGTCTCGGTCACTTTCATTTTACCCGGCTGCCCGGTCAGAAAGAAATCGATGTCATAAGTCTTTCCATCCGTCGCTTTCATATCAACACACGCGAAGTATTTCCCCCCACCTAGGTCCTGCAGGCGATCGTCGTGCACCTTTATCAAGTCGAGAGCCAGATCCTGCCCCTCATGTTTAACATGAAACTTGCCATCGCTGCCCTTTTTGGTTTCGGCTTCGATGTTCTGTTTTATACCGGCGGAAATATCGGCGGTGCTAACCTGCTTTTCGGCTCCGCCTTTCTTCGCGTGTTCTGTTCCGCTTTTCTTGGGATGTTCTGGATGCTCTTGTGAAAAGAGCACTGTTGTTGGCGTAAAAAATAGTGCAATCGCGGTTGCTACAATAATTCTTATGATCATATCAATTCCTCCGTGTTCGATTTCGTTAAACTGTATTCATCCAACAGACGCCCCAAGCAACCATTTTATTTCGGTAAAATTCTTTGCGGGGGAATTCGTGAGAGGAAGAATCGGTCCGCGAATGGAGTAAGACAATGCAGTTTTCGATCATTGTTCCGGTTTTCAACGAGGCGCCCTTGATACGGCGATTTCTCGCGCACCTGCGCGAGCGAGCGCCTGGAGCCGAAATCATTGTCGCCGATGGTGGAAGCACCGATGGCACGGCTGACCTCGCTGCAGGTTTCTGCGATCGCCTCGTTGAGAGCCAGCGGAGTCGTGCCACACAAATGAATGCAGGAGCGCACGCCGCGCGCGGGGAAATCCTTTGGTTCCTCCACGCCGATGCCGAACTGCCACTGCAATGTTTGGATGAGATTGTGCGCATCATGGAGGATTCGAATGTTGTCGGCGGCTACTTTCGAATTCGCCTGCCGAGAGCCTTCGTTTATCGGTTAACGGACAGTTTCGCCCATTACGCGGGCGTCCTCTTCCGAATGCGATGCGGCGATCATGGAATCTTCTGCCGGCGAACCACGTTTTTTAATATCGGCGGATTTCCCGCGGTGCCGTTGATGGAAGATGTGGAATTTTTTCGCCAGCTTCATCGCTACGGGCGCGTAATGCACAGTGAGAAGCGAATTGTGGTAAGTCCTCGCCGGTACGAAGCAATCGGACGTGCCCGCCTGACGTTTGCCTATGGATTCATCGCAACGCTTTATATTTTCGGCGTCTCGCCCTCGATGCTTGCGTCGATTTACAAACGAATGTGCTGCGCGGCGCACTAGCTGATGGCGTCGCGGCGGAGATGATCCGACATTTTCGCGGAGCCTGTCCTGAGCGAAGCCGAAGGGTTCAGAATGACAACGGCGACTTGCGATTTTGGTCGTTTCGGACTTGCTCAAGCTCATCGAGTGAGTCCTATTTGGCGCGATTAAATGAGCAGTTTGCGCCTGGGAGTGAACATCGATCATGTGGCGACGTTGCGGCAGGCGCGTTATGCCACCATGCCGGAATCCAAAAACGCAGAGCCTGATCCAATCCTGGCGGCTTCAATTTGCGAGCGAGCGGGCGCTGGCGGAATCGTTACCCATCTGCGCGCTGATCGCAGGCACATTCAAGATCGAGACATCGAACGGCTGCGCCAAAACATCATGACCAAACTAAATCTGGAGATGGGCAACACGGAGCAGATCATTGATATCGCGTTGCGCATCGTGCCAGATGAGGTCTGCCTCGTTCCGGAAAAACGTGAAGAAGTGACGACAGAGGGAGGCCTTGATGTCATTACTCAACGCAAGGAACTCGAACCGACTGTCAAACGTCTGCAACTTGCCGGAATTCGCGTCAGCTTGTTTGTCGATCCTACATTAGAGCAGGTAGATGCCGCGGCCGAGCTCGGCGTGGAAATGATCGAGCTGCATACTGGCAAACTGGCCAACGCATTTACGGAAAAGATCCAAAAGGAAGAACTTGAACAACTGCGAGCTGCTGCGCGCGCAGCATCGGAATCACATCTGCAGGTCAACGCTGGCCACGGCATCAATTACAAAAATATTGCGCTCATTAACCAGGTTCCGTGTTTGACCGAACTTAACATTGGTCACTCCATCGTATCGCGCGCGATGCGGGTTGGACTGGAGACCGCCGTGAAAGAAATGCTCGCCGCGATGGCGAATTATCCGGGATGAGTGTGCCGATATGGGCCTTTGTAGGGCGTCTGTGTCAGACGCCGAGATCCGGCGTTTCACAGAGCGGAGCAGCGGGGACGCCAGCGACACAGACGGGCAGCCCGTACGGGCGAGCAAGCTGGAGCGAACGAGTCAAACGCCCTGCAATTCTACCCAGATGAGCGTAATTGGAATCGGTGTCGATCTTGTGGAGTGCGCGCGCATTCAGCGTTCCATTGACCGATTTGGAGATCGCTTTCTGCATCGGGTTTTCACAGACGGCGAGATTGAATACTCCATGTCGATGAAGTTCCCGGCGCGCCACTTGGCTGCGCGTTTCGCCGGAAAAGAAGCGGTGTCAAAAGCATTCGGTAGTGGCATCGGGAAAGCGATGGGCTGGCGCAACATCGACATCCAAAAAAAAGAGAGCGGCGAGCCGTTTCTGGTTTTTTCGGGACCTGCCGAAGCATTTGCCGCAAAGCGAGGCGTAACCTCGGCCCTGATCACGCTCAGCCATACCGAACACCACGCGGTCGCCTGCGTCGTTCTTGAGGGATAATTGCGCGAAGGTGGAACGGTCGCCGCGGCGACTCCTCAACGCGTTGCCTAGGAACAGCATTGAAAATCGGCGCGCTTTCCGGCAATAAAGACAGTCATGGAAAATTTTCGGCAGATTATGGACATCGTCGGCACCAGTGTAGATGGCGTGGGCGTACTTATCGTTGTAGGCGGCGCGCTTTTCGCGACGGTGCGCCTCGCAATTCGCCGGATGCATGGCGTCGGAAGTTATTATGTGTCTTACCGCCAGGATGTAGGCCGCGCGATTTTGCTCGGTTTGGAATTTCTCATCGCTGGTGATCTGATCCGGACGGTGGTTGTCGCTCCGACTATGCAAAACGTGGCCGTCCTGGGGCTGATCGTGCTAATTCGCACGTTCCTGAGTTTGTCACTCCAACTGGAAATCGAAGGAAGATTGCCGTGGCGCCGTGACGCGCCGCAGCCAACCGCGGACTGAGGTGGTTCAGTCGCGCCTTGACTGGATTGACGTATCGGTAACCGCTCGCTAATCTCGTAAGCGTGCTTCGTTGCATTGCTCGCGCCGTAACGATTTTCGCGCTTTGCTGCGCGATCGGTCTGCAATGGGTAGCGCTCCAATCCATCGCGTGGACAGCGATGATTGTGGATTATTCGAAGCGCGCGCCGCTGTGTCAGGCGATTACTGAAACATTTGATGGCGCTCATCCATGCTCGCTTTGCCATGCGGTTAACGCCGGTAAGAATTCGGAAAAGAAATCTGATCTGCAGTCGCCGGCACTAAAGATCGACATGATCTGCGTGTCGCGGACGGCATCATTGTTACGGCCGTCTATTCCTTTTGAATACACGGTGCGCGATTTTTGTTCTTCTCAAATCGGGCGATCTCCGCCTGTACCGCCACCACGCTCAGTCCTCAGTTAGTTCGCGCTTGATGGGTTGCGCCGTGCGTGTGCACGGGTCGTAGCCTGGCGCGCATTACACAACTGGAGACCGCCGCGGAGCAATCGCGGTTGTTTCGACTTTCGGAGGATTGAAGTGAAATTTTTATCTTTGTTTTTTTGGCTTATTTGCGCCGCGTGCGAATTCAGTGCAACGGGCCGGGCTTACGGCCACGGTTTTGCCGGAGCGCGGTTTTTCCCGGCAACGCTCTCGACCGACGATCCGTTCGTCGCCAACGAACTTTCGCTTCCAACTGTTTCCAGCATCGTCACACCAGATGGAGGCGGCACGCGGGACACGGAGATTTCCTCCGATATCGCTCTGCGCATCACGCCGAAATGGGACATTGAGTTTGGCGAGACGTTCATCACGCTCAACCCTTCACAGGGCAAGGCCGTGAACGGCTTCGACAATCTCTCCATCGCCTCGAAATACGAGTTCTTTGAAAACGACGAACATGAAGCCGTAGTATCCCTCGGCCTCGGCGTAGATGTCGGCGGTACGGGAAGCAAGGAATTAGGAGCAGATACTTTCAGCACGTGGACGCCGGGGATTTTTTTCGGCAAAGGGTTTGGCGATTTGCCTACTGAGCTGCGTTTCTTGAAGCCGTTCGCCCTCACAGGGCAGGTCGGCATCGCGATCCCCACAAGCGCGAGCACGCGCAGCTTCACGGTCAATGACCGGACCGGCGAAGGCGAGGTTGAGATCGAACGACATCCTGACACGCTGGAGTTGGGTTTTGCGCTGGAGTACAGCCTGATCTATCTGCAGTCGCAAGTGCAGGACATTCACTTGCCTGCGCCGATTGATCGGTTGATTCCGCTGGTAGAGTTCCCGCTCGAAATTCCGCTGAACCGCGGCGCGCGCGGAGAAACGACCGGCACGATCAATCCCGGCATCATCTGGTCTGGCAAATACTTTCAAGTGGGCGCCGAAGCGGTGATTCCTATTAATTCGCGCACCGAAAATGACGTCGGCTTTATTGCGCAGTTGCACTTTTATCTGGACGATCTTTTCCCGCACAGCCTGGGCCGGCCGCTCTTCGGAGGAAATAAATGAAACGTATCGTCATTGGCTTCTTTCTAATTCTTCTGATCGAATCAGCCCGGCTCGAAGCACACGCCTTTCTCCAACGCGCGGAACCAAGCGTGGGCAGCACGGTGCAAACATCGCCGAGCGAGGTTCGAATCCGATTTACTGAGAACATCGAAGCCGCATTTAGCAGCATTCAGGTTTTCGACGCGTCCGGCAAAGAAGTGGACAAACGCGATGTGCATCTGGATCGCTCCGACTCCGCGCTGCTGCACGTTTCGCTGCCGCGGCTCGGCGCCGGAACGTACAAGGTTGTGTGGCGCGTAGTTTCCGTCGACACACACGTAACAAACGGAGACTTCACGTTCCGGGTCGCGCGTTAGCACGCATCTCTAAACCACCTGTCATGTTGAGCGAAGCGAAACATCTCTGGCCATTCGCTCGATCCGAAGACAACCAGAGATTCTTCGCTCCACTCAGAATGACATTTATGAAATTGCTCGTAGGCCACTGCGCGCGGAGAAACTGATGCTCACGGCGCTGTTAATAGTTGCCCGCGGTGTGCACATCGGCGCGTCGATGCTGTTTGCGGGAATCTTCACCTTCGACGTCATCATACTTTTCCCCGCAGCTCGGCGCTTGAGTGGCGATTCCCAAGAAGTCGATCGGCGCTTATTCCGCCTGGCCGTTTGGAGTCTGCTCGCGGCACTTCTCTCCGCTCTGCTTTGGTTTTGGCTGGAAGTCGCGAGCATGAATGAGTTGTCGCTCAAGGATGCTTTCTCCACGACGGCGTGGCAGACGGTTTTATTTGAAACGAAATTCGGTCGAGTCTGGCAGCTTCGTCTCGGTCTGATCGCAGCTGCGTTTGTGCTCGTCGCCTCAGCGCTGGCGCAAGTTAAAGTACGAAGGGCGCTGATCGCGGTTCTCTGGCTAGTAAGCGTTGTTTTTCTTGTTTCGCTGGCCTGGATCAGTCACGCTGCGGCAGCCACAGTGCGTCCATATGGTGTGTTAGGCGACATGCTTCATCTTTGCGCGGCGGGCGTGTGGATCGGCGGACTGTTGCCGCTGGCGATTTTCCTGGCACGCGCCGCCCATGCATCGTTCTCGTTAGTCGAAATGGTGCCTCGTGTACTGCGTCGTTTTTCTACGATCAGCCTTTGCTGCGTGAGCGTTCTGGTCGCCAGCGGAATTTCCAATAGTTGGCTATTAGTCGGTTCAATTTACGCGCTTTTTACGACGCCTTATGGTTGGCTTCTGCTTGTTAAACTCACATCTTTCGCCATCCTGGTTGGTTTCGGCGCACGCAACCGGTTCCTGGTCAAAGCAAAGCTGCCAAACGCTGCCGAAGACCCACACTTGCTGGCTCAACTCCGCCGCAATGTCGTCCGCGAACTCTGTCTCGGCGCTGCAGTGCTGGCGATCGTCGCGTGTCTAGGTGTGACGCCGCCCGCACGGCATCCATGAGGGATAGTCGCCTTTACGAAGTTGGCGGTGAAAAGAGTGCGAAGCCATAATTCATCCTTTACGACTGAGTCACTCCGTTGTGCTTGTGCGGTGCCATCAAAAAATAGTCTTAACTGACCGCGATCTATGCAAAACATTTTGAAGAAACGAGCGTTGATCCGCATCACGTTCATCATCATGACTCTGGCGGTCGCTGCAGCCATCGTGATTGGCGCTCTCGTGCGCCACGCGGCCCGGCGCGAGCTGCGCGAGGCGATTCTTGCGGAACTTCAGCCAGTCGCGTTGAAGAACTGTACGTTCAAGCGCTTCGGCAGCGCCAACGACGGCGGATACCTAATGTGCGAGAATCTGATTGAGCCGCTCGATGCAGCCTACTCGTACGGCGTCGGCCAGAACGACGACTGGGGATGCGAGGTGTCGCGCCGGTATCACGTTCCGGTGCATCAGTACGACTGTTTTGATCCCGCGCGACCAACCTGCAACGGCGGCACGTTCGTGTTTCACGACGAATGCGTCGGCGATGGAACCGGCTACAGGAAATCGCGTTTCTTCGACACGCTGGAAAACCAGATTAGAAGGAACGGCGACACCGGTCGGCGCCTGCTCATCAAGATGGACATCGAGGGCGGGGAATGGGATTCGCTCCTCGCAGCCCCCGAGGAGCTGCTCGCATCGATTCCGCAGATCACGATGGAGATGCACGGCTACGACGATCCAAAGATTCTCGAGGTAATCCGAAAACTTAGGCGGAATTTTTATCTCGTGAACCTCCACTTCAACAACTGGTCGTGCACGTCGAAGGCGGCGCCGCTCCCTGCGTGGGCGTACCAGACACATTGGGTGAGTAAACGCATCGGCGTGCCCGATTCGGCGGTGCCCGTCCCCGCGCCGATGAGCCCGCTCAACGCGCCCGACTCGCCGACGTGGCCCGATTGTCAGTTGCGCGCCCCTAGATCGCAGCCCTGAAGGAATTACTAAGTCTTGCCGCAATCACACTCACCGCTGATCGCTGCACGCGCCTCTTTGATAAGAAATGGAATCAACGCGAGTGCAGCGACGCTATCCAGCCACCACCAACCAAGAATGCGGGTGGCTGCGAGTCCAACAATCAACACGATCGACAGGTAGCCACACGTGATTGATTCGATTGCGTCAGCTCTTAACGCGCGGGAATTCAGGCGGGCGGCGACTTTCAGTTTGTACGCCGCCAGGATCGGCATTCCAATTTTTGCGACGAGGCCGATGAGAATGCCCCAGACGCTTTCATGCGTGTCGGTGATGCGCTTGGCAACGAACAATCCGTAGCCGGAATTGAGAACGACATAAACAACCAATGCGTAAAGCGAGTAGCCGACCAAACGCGCTGCGCGACGCTCAACGAGATCGACACGTTCTGATGCCGCGATGCCGCTCGCCTCAACCCGCAGTCGCCACAGCAAAACGGAAGCGCTGAAAAGTTCGATGACGCTGTCGATTCCGAACGCTTCCAACAGCAGGCTCTTGGACATCCATCCAAGGAGCAGCGCGGCGGCTCCTTCGATCGTCATCCAGCCGATCGTAATGTACGTCAGCAATAGAGCGAGCCGAATATCGTCGGAGCGCTGTCGAATTGGTTGAGCGTCTGTTCCCTCTAAACAACGTGTTTGGGTTTTTGCGAACATGAATAATCGTTTTTGCACTCCTGACTCCGCCCTCGAATTTTTGGTAGCGCCCACGGCTGTTGGGACGAAACTAAGCCCATGAAAAATTACACGAAAATCCTGTTTTCGATTCTGGTTGCAGCCATGTGCACGGTCTCATTTGCGGGGGACAAGCCGAATTGCAAAAAGACCGGCAAGAACTGCCCCATGAATGACAACAAGGAATGCAATTGCGGGAAAAGTTGCGACTGCGCAAAGTAAGAAAAGCGCTTTCAAGTCCGAGCCGAAAGATCGACATCGGCCAAGGATCAAGACGCAGTGACAAGCCAGCGGCGAGCTCACTTTCTTGTTCCGCCGAGCTTGCGTTATTTCAGGCGCGATTGTTTGCTTACACGCAACACGCTGCGCCCATCTGAATGGGTGGGCATGGTACTGATCCGTAACTGCAAAAGACGCAGCAGTCACCGAGCTTCGGCTTTAGCTTCGCACCGCACGCTGGACAATCGTAAAAGAAGAGACACGCATTCGTCGGCATGGTTTCTTCGGCCCGATGTCCGCATTTCGGGCATGTGATCACGGACTGCAAGACCACGCCCGCTTCATTACCTCTGCGCTTTCGTGAAAGGAGAAAATTCCAGACGCTCGCAACGGATAACCCGCCCAGACCAAGATAAACCAACAGCGCGGAGAATCTCGCGTGAAAAGAATAAAACAAAACTAAAGCAGCGAGCCCGCCCAGAATGAGCGGACCAAATTGCCTGAGCCTCCACGCGGCGGAGGCGAGACCAATCAGCGCAATCAAAGCGAAACCTTGGAGCGCGAGCAAAACAAATTTTTCATTCAGTCCCAACGCGGTGATACCAACTGCACCTGCAATCATCGCGAATAAAGGAAGACAGCACGGTGCGGCAAGAGCCATCAAGAGAGCTCCCACGGATCCAATACCGTCGAGCAAAGCTACGGTGCGTGTCAGGCGGCTTGTGCTCATTTCCAGAAAAGTTTCGCAATCACAACAATCAAGACCACGATCAGAAGAATGCCAACAGTGGCCCACACCCACATTGGACAAACGATCAGATAATTCATCACTTTGTTTGTGTCCGCGCCAGGTCAGCCAACCGCTTCGATTAAAGCACAGAACTCGGCTGCAATCGGGCCACGCCGTTTCCGTTTCCATCGTGTCAAGTTCGCTGCGAGCCTATCCTTAAATTGGTGCAATTCTTTGAGCTTTGTCTCGGTTTCGGCAAGCGTGGCTTCGGCCATCGCGATGACGCAGCGGCAGGTTTCTTTCCCTTGCCCGCGCAAGCTGATGATGCGCCGGATTTCGTCGAGGCTGAAGCCGAGTGATTGCGCTTTGCGGATGAAGCGCACTTGGTTCAACGCGGCGTCGTCATACACGCGATATCCGCTCGCCGTGCGCGACGGCTTCGGGAGAAGCCCGCTCCGCTCGTAAAAGCGGATTGTGTCGGGCCTCACTCCCGAAAGCTTCGCCAGCCGGCCAATCAACAGCGGCTTCTGATTCATCGCGTGAGCAACGCCGCTTGCTCGCGTGTGATTCGCCCTTCGAAGATGATTGCCCCGTTCACGACAACCGTAGGCATCGCACGAACGCCGTAAGCTTTGCCTTCCTCACACATTCGCTGAGGCGGGCAGCGTCGCTCAGTCACCTCGCAACCACACGAGGCAACCGCGTCTTTCACTAACCGCAATGTGTTGTCGCACAGCGAGCAACCCGCCGTGAAAACTTCGATCTTTCTTTTCCCTGCCATTCCAATTCACCTCCTTTTAGTGGGCTTTGTTGGCTACATTCCCGTGCAGCAACACTTGTCGAGCGTTTTGCCCGTGAGTTTGCAAAGGAATTTGCCGTTCTGTGTTTCGCAGCAGCACGTCTTCACTTCTTTATTCGTGAGAGTGCACACCATCTTCGGAGAAGCAGCCGAGGCAATGCCTGCGACCGCTATCGCTGCCAACAACGGCAGCCATTTTGCAATTCTTTTCATCAATTCACCTCCTTTGTTTCGTTTGACTTCATCTCTCTACACCTTGGAGCCTAGTCGAAGGTCAAACGATTATTTTCGGAATTTTGCACCCGCGATTGGGCCTGCCGAATCACTTCTTCAGAAGCTTGGCGATAACGACGAAGAGAAGCACACCAGCAAAACGCCGGCGAGCCACCAATCCACATTCCGGCCATCATGTCCGGAATGGGTTATTTACCTTATTGACACGCACCCATAATATCGGAGAATCCCGATATATGGAAGCTGCTCTCGCCTTTGGGAAAGCATTGGCTGATCCAACTCGATTGCGCGTGCTCGCGTTACTGCGCGAACGCGAGCTTTGTGTCTGTGAAATTTGTGATGCACTGGAGATTTCGCAATCGACGCTCTCAACCCACTTGGCCATTTTGCGGGACGCCGGCGCAGTGCGCACCCGCAAAGAGGGGCAATGGATTTATTACAGCGTCGAACCCGAGCGCGTTCGTTTGCTCGATACTTTCTTCGAGCATCATCAATCAGATTTCAGCCGAGACAGGCGTCTTCAGCGAGACGCAAAACGAATGAAACAACGCATGAAGCTCCGCGAGAATGGGCGCTGCGTTCGCGGTTTTGCGCAGTTGGATTCAACCAGGAAAGCAGCAGCGTGAGCCTGGGAAGCCACGAATGAGCGCCGTACTTCACAATTTTCTCGATTTTCTCGTCGATGCCACCCCCTGGTTTTTGGGCGGCGCAATTCTCGGCGCCGTGCGCGTCGTCGCGTTCGTCGTGAAAAAGATGCTCGTCTTCCATGACGTGCTAACCAGCGGAGAAACCGGAGATTGAACGTGCTGACAACGAGCACGCTCTATTGGGGAGTGAGCCAATGACTTGACGAATGAGCCGCAGAAACATTAACGTAACCACAATGCGCTGGCCCCACCGACACTTAAGCCCGCGACTTCGCCTGATGGCGACGACGACGCTTGTGTTTTACCTGGCCGCGATGACGTTTTGCGCGCTGGCTCAATCCGGTAGTTCTCGCTCCGCCGCGCCGACGAAAATGATGTGTGCCGGGATCGATAGGTGCGCCGGTCATTGCAAACACGGGTCTTCGTCGTCTTCCCCATTCAAGCCCATTTGTCCACCCGGGAGCAACGCCTGCGACGTTCTGAAGACCGCATTGCCCGGTCCGTCCGCTGCGGAACTTATTCCGCCGTCGCTGCCTGTTCTCTCTACGCTGCCGTTTTTTGCACTCGCACTCGACGTGAAGCTGGACCAGCTGACGGCTTCGATTTTTCGCCAAGTTCGACAGCGTGATTGGGTGTTCACGCCGGAGGTGTGTCTTGGCCCCGCGTTCCGCAGTCACGCCCCTCCTTCTCTGGCCTAACAAGTGAATCACACCGGCGCTTTTAGCGCGGGGATTCACTTCTTCCGTTCATTCCGCGCCGCCGTTCGGCGTGGAGTGTTTCTGTCCCTCACTCAAGGAAGTTAAACTGTGCGTCTTCGTGACGCGCTAACCGAAAGAGAAGTTAGGCTATGAAAGAAATTAAATCTGATGCGATGCGGAAAGCCACGCTCGGTGGGAGTGTGATCGCCGCCGTTTCCGCTTCGCTCTGCTGTATCGGCCCGCTGGCGGCGGTAGCGTTGGGCGCAAGCGGTTTTGCGGCGTCAACGGTGTTCGCCAATTGGCGGTGGTTGTTTTTGCTCGCGACGTTCGCGCTGCTTGGGTTGGCTTGGTATCTGACGTATCGCAAGCCGAAGCAAGTATGTGCCGAAGGCTCGGCCTGCGCCGCGAAGCCTGTTGCTCGCTGGAACAAACGGGTGCTGTGGCTTGCGACGACCGTTGCTGTAGCAGCGGCGGCATTTCCGCAGATCGGCAACGTTGCAACGAAGGCATTCAGTTCCTCCGCAGCACCCGTCGTTGGCGGCACGCAATTCGCCACACTGAACGCCAGAATCCCCACGATGGAATGCTCGCTCTGCGCCAATCTCATCGCCGCGAAAGTCGAGAAGCAGAGTGGCGTGCAAGACGTGCGGGTCAGCTTCGATTCCAAAGAAGCGGTCGTGCATTACGACGCGAGCAAGGTTTCTCGCGAGCAGATTCTCGCGGTGATAGATGGAACTGGCTACAAAGCCGAACCCGTCGAAGCACCGCCAGACGCCATCGCGTGGCGCGGTAGTTTGGATGCCGCCAAGGAAGAAGCCAAGCAAACCGGCAAGCCGATCCTCGTTGATTTTTTCGCGTCCTGGTGTGGGCCGTGCAAACTCATGGACAAGCAGACGTGGGCGAATGCGGACGTGATTAAGGAGACGCAACGCTGGATCACCGTCAGAGTGGACGTTGACCGAAATAAACAACTGGCGGCGCAATACCATCTCCAAGCGATACCGACCGTGTTTTTGCTGCGCTCTGATGCCAGCGTCATCAGCAGTTCTGTCGGCTTCGTCAGCCCCGGTGACCTGCTCACTCTCGCGAGAGAAGCAGCCGCGCAGGCCAAAGTGGTTAAGAGCGCGATGATGAATGGAAATCAATTTGCGGGCAAACGCAGCAACCACGAATTCGGCGGCATCAGGCCCGCACCCGGCGCGGAATCCGCGTCGCGGGCCGTCGCGCTCGTCACCAACAACAATGCGCATCTTCCATGAGGCGCTTACGAAAGGAAAACAGACATGAAAATGATAATGAATCTCCGAACAACAGCAGCAATGGCCGCACTCGTCGCACTGGTTGGCGGCGGATTGGTAATCACCAGCTACGCGCAAGATAAAAGCGCAGAAGGAAAATCCGCGGACGACATGCCCGCCTGCTGCAAACAAATGATGCAAGCAATGCAGAAAGGACAAATGAACATGAACATGCCGAGGATGATGCAAGGAATTGGGCCGGAAATGATGAAACAGATGATGGGGCAAATGACGCCGGAGACGATGGACCGAATGCAATTGTTAATGCGAACGCCCATCTTCCTCGATGCGCCATGTCCCATCTTCGCCCAAGCGGAAAAATTGGGGCTGAATGAAGAACAGAAAAAGAAGCTCGGCGAAATCGAGAAGGAGGCGCGCGCAAAAGCGCGGGCGGTCCTCACGCCGGAGCAGCAGAGCAAACTTGGGAAAGTCCCGGACAAGCCCGTAACGATGATGGAGACCTGCCCCATGATGAAGATGATGCAGGGAATGCAACAAGGGCAGAAGGACAAGACACAGCCATCAACTCCCAAATAGGACAATCCTGAAAATGTGTATGAACCCTGAATACTTCTGGTCCAGCGGCATGTGGATCATTCCCATCTTCATGGCTGTGGTGATGCTGACCGCGCTTTATCTGATATTCGGCAGAGGCGGCTGGCGCGGCCCCTGCGGGCGCGGCGACGATTTGCCGCCCCGTAAGGACTCCGACACGGCGCTGGACATTCTGAAAAAGCGTTATGCCCAAGGCGAGATTTCCAAGGACGAATTCGACCGTATGAAGAAAGACCTCATTGCCGACTGAAAGACGAAAACATGAACGACATGTCGACCGAAACAGACCACGCGGTCTTGGACGCGCAGCACGAGCAATGGCAGTCCACGTTTGTGTCCAGACCGGAAATGTTCGGCGTCGAGCCGAGCTACCCCGCGCGTCAAACCGCCGCTCGCTGTGAGCATGAGGGGCGGCGAACGATTCTTGAACTCGGTTGTGGGCAAGGTCGCGATGCGCTCTTTTTTGCTGGCTGTGGGTTTCAAGTTACGGCGCTCGATTATTCCGAGCGAGGATTGCAAGACCTTCGAGCCAAAGCGGAACAAGCGGGATTGAGCCTCAGGCTCAACACGGTTTCCCACGATATTCGCACGCCGCTCCCCTTCGATGAAGGCAGCTTCGATGTTTGCTTCTCGCACATGGTGTATTGCATGGCGTTGACGACTGCCGAACTGAAAACGCTGTCGGACGACATTCACCGAGTCCTTAAACCTGGCGGACTGAACATTTATACAGCGAGGAATACCGCCGACTCGGATTACCGCTCAGGCATTCATCGGGGTGAAGAAATGTATGAACTCGAAGGAGGGTTCATCGTGCATTTCTTCACTCGCAAGAAAGTGGAGTGGCTAGCCGAGAACTTCGAGTTAGTCGGCGTAGAGCAGTTTGAAGAAGGCGGTCTGCCCAAGCGGCTGTTCCTCGTGACTCTCAGGAAACCAATGAACAGAGAAAGGAAATAAGTATGTATCAAGCGAACCAATTCATTACGAGCGTGGCCATCGCTGCCGGTTTGGTAGCATGCGGAGCGGTCGTGGCCCAGATGGCAAAGTCGCCTCCGAAAGAGCAGTCGGCGTTTGACCATCGCGCCGCCGGGAAACTTTTCCTAGCGAATTGCGTCTCCTGTCATGGCGAGCACGCACAGGGGAAAAAGACCGGATGCCCGATGATGCAAGGCCCGCCGCTGCTTTCCGCAGTGCGCAACTTGAGCCGAGATGAATTCCATCAGGAAGTCCATCGCGTCGCCGAGGAAAATTGCTGCGCGGGAAATTTGTCCCGCGTGAAGGACTCGGAATTGGACATCATCCGCGCGTTCCTTCTGGACATGGCGAGCAAGGACTCGGGCGCAGCCAAATCCGACGCGTCGTCGCAATCTTCGAAGGGCGGCCAAGCGTCGCCAACAGAGAAGCGAGGCAGTGAAACAACACCGAGAAAGGAGTGAGCTATGAAAACAACCTACAATCTTTTCGCCTTTGCCATGCTTGTTGTCGCACTGTTGTGCGGCAATAAAGTCGTGGCCGCACAATCGCATATTGGCGAGCGGCTACCAGATTTCTCGTTCAGCGTAAACGGCAGTGAGGCGGCTTCGTTGAAGCAAGAGGGAAACCGAATCCTCGTCGTGCAAGGCAATGAAACTGCCACAGTATCCGTTCTGCTCGTTCACTTTTTCCAGCCGGATTGCTTGCAGTGCCAAGATGAAATGAAGGCGCTGGAAGCAACGTATCAAAGCTACGAGCAGAAAGGTGTGTTAGTAATTGGTGTTTCCCATCGCGATAGTCGCGAGGCGGCGCAATCGGTGACCAAACGGCTCAAGGTGACATATCCCCTGCTGCTTGGCACGGGCTCTGAATTTGCCAAGACGTTCGCTGCGGGCGACGCCCTCTATATTGCCGACAATCGCGGAGTGATTCGCTTCTCGCAAGCGGGCTATGGGGGTGGTGACGAGAAGCTATGGCGCGAAAACATTGACTTGCTGCTCGCGGGCAAGCCAGTCGCCAAAGAGACGACTGAACGCGAGAACCTGAACGTCGGCGACCGATTGCCGACCATCGAACTAAATTCGCTAATGAGCGGCGCGAAAATCGCGCTCACAGGGAAAGACGGTCGTCTCACCTTCACAGACGAGAATGGCAAATCCATCCAGCCCAAGGCGGCGGTCGGCCTGTTTTCTCGTTACTGCGCGTTCACGAGAGAGGAAATGGGGCAACTGGAGAAACTTCACGAGAAATACGCGAATGACGGGGTGTTTGTTTTCACCATCGCGCTCCATCCCAAGCCGGAAGAAGCGAAAGCGACCACTCGCAAGCTGGGCGTCACGTATCCCGTGTTTGAAGGGCACGGCTCGGACTTGGAGAAACAATACGGCTACGGCTGCCCGGCTTACATCGTGGATGCCAGTGGCATCGTGCGATACACGCAGACCGGCTTTGAAGCGGGCGACGAGAAAAAATACGAGGCCGAGATCAAAAAACTGCTGGAAGAAAAATAGACGGCTTAATCGAACATGAGCGAGAAATGCGGCAATACATGCGGCGAGTCTGAGCGGAATAAGGGTAAATTGAGCGAAATGACTAGAACACTCAGGCAGGTTTTGGTGAGTGTTGCGGCAATCGCCGCGTTATTGGCTGTCGCGCAATCACACGCACAGACGCCGGAGGGGGAATCGGTGATTGTTGTAGATAAAGTCGTGGCGAATCCAGAAAAGTTTAAAGGCACCATCAACGTGAGTGGCCGAGTAGCAAAACTCGGCGGAAAGCTCGGTCTGTTCGCATTGAGTTGCGAAGATGCCTGCTTCTCGATGCCTGTAAGATTTTCAGGAACGCCGCCGAAGGCTGGCAGCGATCTTATTGTGCGCGGTCAAGTAAGCAAAGACGCGAACGGCCATTATGTCTTTAGTGCGCAGAGCATAATGCCCAAGAAATGAGTGACATCTTGAAACGTCGGATTGCAGTCGGAGCAGAAAGGTTCAAAAAACAGGGATAGATTGAACTATGGACGACATTGAAGCGGAAGTGGTGGCGCGATTCTCGCGGGTCGCGACGTCGCCTGAACAAGAGCAAGTTTTCCCCGTCGGTGCTGAAAGTGCTAAGGCGCTTGGCTATGATGCCGGTGTAATCGACCGCTTGCCGCAGAGCGTCACGGAATCCTTCTCTGGCGTCGGCAACCCGCATTCGCTGGGTGAATATCGGCACGGCCAGACGGTGCTGGATCTCGGCTGCGGCGCTGGCTTGGACTCGATAATTGCGGCCAGGGCTGTCGGCACAGCGGGCAAAGTCATCGCCATTGACTTAACCGAAGCGATGATCGACAAAGCGAGAAAAAACGCTGAAGCGCTGGATCTGCGCAACATTGAGTTCATTCAAGGCAATATTTCGGATTTGCCGTTGGAGAACGAAAGCGCAGATGTGGCGATCACGAACGGCGTTTTCAATCTCTGCCCCGACAAGCTGAAAGTCCTGAAGGAAGTCTTACGAGTGCTTCGTCCCGGCGGCCGGCTCCAAATGGCCGATATCCTTTTGGAGGAGCACGTCTCACCGGATGAAGTGGCGCAGAAAGGAGCGTGGTCGGATTGAATTGCTGGCGCGATATGGGAGCGGTCGCTCCTGCAAATGCTCAACGACGCCGGTTTTGTGGAGAGGACCTTTCACTGCTGGACCGGCTACCGCACTTCCGATTGCACGCAAGGGGCAACCATCACGGCGAAGAAGCCGTAAGGGGACCGAAGTTGAGATGAAAAGAAAAGTTGCGTTGCTTCTGTCAGTTGGCATTGCCGTGTTCGCGCTGCATGCAGGCTTCCTGATCTGGAGAGCGGAACGCATCGCGCGGCAATGGATCGACATCGACGGCGAGTCGCCATTTCGTCATTACATTTCGCAGCACGATTATCTGCTGAGTCTTTCCTACGCTCTCGTCGCTGCGTTCACCTTGTATTCGTTGACGCGCGCGCGAGAGAGAGTGAAGTCCGGTGCGGCTGGCGTCGCCGGCGGGTTTACGCTCGCAAGTTTGCTCGCTTTGGGTGGCTGCTGGCTGATTGGTTGTTGCGGCTCGCCGCTGCTGCCGGTGTATCTCAGTCTGTTCGGCTCGTCTTTTGTGGGATTCACGAAGCCGCTCGTTTTCTCACTCACATTGTCATCGGTCGGTTTTAGTTTGTGGTGGATGAACCGAAAGTCACGACGCAGCGAGTGTGGCTGCGGCGATTCAGGTTGCGAAACAGAGGCGAAAGAGCAGCAGCCGGTCCGGGAAATCCGCGCCGAGCTTGCCGAGGGCATGAACCTGCCGAAGTGCCAGCAATGCGGTTGCATGAAAGAGACACTGGAACAACTCGGCGGTGTTTTACCTTCGCTCAAGACCGCAACCGCAGGTGCTTTAGCGAGCGAGCTTGGAAAATGGCAGCAGCAGATGAAGCCAATCAAATACGCCTGTCTCGGCTGCGCGCATTGTTATCCCGCTGTCGCGATGAATGTCTTGCACAAAGAATTTCCTGAGACCGAAAAGATTGCATCGTTGAGTTGCGAGTTTGAAGTGCGACCCAACACCTGGCCGCCGGTGCCAGGCGAATACTTCGATTTGTGCGAAGGCGATAGCTGCCCCGTCGCCATTTCAACTCTCGCCAGTCCAGAACTCGCCGACACGCTCGCCCAACGCCGACCGCTCGAATTGTGCATTGTCGGCAAAACGGAAACGGAAAACATCGGCATCGATAAACTCATCAAGAACACAATTACGAATCGAACAATTCGCTACCTCGTCGTCGCCGGACGTGATCCAAAAGGCCACGACTCTGGCAAGACGCTTCTCGCGCTGGCGAACAACGGCGTCGATGATTCGATGCGCGTGATTGGTTCGTCGGGCAGACGGCCCATCCTGCGCAATGTGACGCGCGACGAGGTAGAGACATTCCGCCGTCAGGTCGAAGTCGTGGACATGATTGGATGCGACGATGTCGATCTTGTGATCAATCGTATCAAGGATTTACCTGTAGCAAAGCCCTCGTCGTGCGGTTGCTCGGGTGAGGATGAGCCGGTCATTCCTCCGGCGTCGGTTTCAAAAGCCCCGATCGTGCGTGCGCAACCGCCGACGCGAGTTGAAATGGACAAGGCCGGGTACTTCGTCATCATTCCCCGCGAGGAAAAAGGCGACATCATTGTCGAGCATTATTCTTACGACAATAAGATGCTGCAGACCATTGAAGGCCGCGACGCGCGGAGCATCTATTCGACGATTGTTCAACATGGTTGGGTTAGCCAACTGAGCCATGCGGCGTATCTCGGCAAGGAACTCACGCGCGCGGAGCTATCCTTGAAGCACGGGTTCAAATTCGTTCAAGACGGCGCGTAGGATTCGCGAAAATTGTTCACGCGAGCAGCCGCCATTTATCCGCTTCGAAGCCGGCGCGCGCTTGCGATTCGCACGAACTCCGAAGACATGGAAATCATTTTACGGTTACCGAAAAACTCTGTTGTCCTTTGCCGCGTGAGCCGTCGTAGGAAATTTCCGCGTTCCAATCGCCGGCCATGTCGGCTCTCACTTCGGCGCGGTATTGCCCGGTTGTACCCGTTTTTTGCGCCGGGCCGCCATCGCGCATTGCCATGCCGGGCATGTTCATATCGATCGTAAAATTAACATCGCCAACATCGACAAGTTGCCCACCCGAGTCGCGAAACTCGATCAGGACATTGTTGTCGCCTTTTTGAAGCTGACCTGCTGGAGCCATCAACTTTACTATGAGATCGTTCACGGTCTGGGTGGCAAAGGGCGGGCTAGTGATTTTTCTCGCAGAGGCTTTGTGCCAGACGAAACTCGCGCCGTAAATCAGCCCGATCGAGATGAGGGTGGTGGCGATGATTCTTGGCAAATGATGCCGGAGGCGGTGAGATGGTATCAGCGCCGGCGGCACAATTGGTGCAGGCTCTGCTTCAGTTCTATCTGACAGTTCGCGTCGCCGCCAGATGACGTAGATCACGGGGTAAATGAGCAACTCCAGGATTGCGGAGGTGACAACGCCGCCGATCATCGGTGTGGCAATGCGTTTCATGACATCGGCGCCTGCTTGCATCGCGGGCGACCACATGATCGGCAACAGACCAAAGAGAATCGCGCACACGGTCATGATTTTCGGCCTCACGCGGCCCACCGCGCCCTCAATCACGGCGTCGTGCAGGTCGCGCGTGTTGTTCATCCGACCTTCACCACGGAATTTTTCCCATGCGTGATCGAGGTAGAGAAGCATGACGACACCTGTCTCGGCGTCGAGTCCAGCAAGCGCGATGAGTCCAACCCAAACGGCGACGCTCATGTTGTAGCCAAGGATGTAAAGAAGCCAGAAAGCGCCGATCAACGAGAACGGCACGGCGAGTAACACGATTGCAGTTTTCACCAACGATTTCGTGTTCATGTAGAGGAGCACGAAAATGATCAGCAGCGTGAAAGGGATCACGATCTTGAGCCGCTCCTTGGCCGCTTGCAGATATTGGAACTGGCCTGCCCACGAAATGTAATAGCCCGGCGGATATTGAATGCGCTGGCTGAGCTGTTGCGATGCCTTGCGAACATAGCCGTCGATGTCGCTTGTGGTGATGTCCACAAAAACGAACCCGACCAATTTTCCGTTCTCACTGCGCACGGAGGGAGGACCGGTCTTGTAGCGAATGTCAGCGAGCAAGTCGATCGGCACCTGCGCACCGGTGGGCGTGGCGACAAGCACGCGTTTGAGTGCGTCGATGTCCTGCCGAAAATCGCGGGCATAACGTGCGTTGACCGGGTAACGCTCGCGCCCCTCAACGGTGGTCGTAATGTTTTTGCCACCGATGGCTGACTCGACGATATCATTCACGTCGCCAACTCTTAAACCGTACCGCGCCGCGGCTTCGCGGTTAACGGTGAAGTCGAGGAAATAGCCGCCGACCGTCCGCTCTGCAAATGCACTGCGCGTGTTTGGTAAATCGGCGAGTTCTTTTTCGATTTGCACGGCGAGCTTTTGGATTTCGCCGAGATCTGGGCCGAAAACTTTTATACCGAGCACGCTGCGGAACCCGGTGGCTAGCATTTCGGTGCGCGTCTGGATCGGCATCCAGAAAATGTTCGCCATGCCAGGCGTCTTGATATTGGCGTTCAGCTCAGCGAGCAGCTTGTCCCAGGTCATTCCCTTGCGCCACTGATGGGGCGGCTTAAGCGCAACAACAGTTTCGAACATCGACAGCGGCGCAGGATCGGTTGGCGTATCGGCCTGGCCCGCTTTGCCGAATACGGTCACCGCTTCCGGAATTTTTTTGAGCTGGCGATCCTGGATCTGCAAAATTTTCGCGGCCTCGGCAATCGACATTCCCGGAATCGCCGTCGGCATGTAAAGCAGGGTGCCTTCGTTGAGCGGTGGCATGAATTCGCTGCCAAGTTTCTTGAACGGAAAAATCGTGAGCGCGAGAAGGACCGCGGCACAGGCGAGCGTAAACAGGCGATAGCGCAGCACGAAATTCGCGAGCGGTTGATACGCCCAGATCAAGAATCGATTCACCGGATTTTTGATCTCGGGTGTGATTTTGCCGCGGATCAAAAGCACCATCAGCACGGGAACCAGTGTCACGCCGAGAAATGCGGCGAAGAACATCGAAAAGGTCTTTGTGAAAGCGAGCGGCTTAAAGAGACGGCCTTCCTGCGCGGTGAGCGAGAATACCGGAATGAAGCTCACCGTGATGACCAGCAGCGCGAAAAAGAGGGAGCGACCCACGCTTTTGGCCGCGACGATGATCACCCCCGCGCGCTCGACCGCGCTCGGCTCGCGCTTGTGTTCATAGCGAAACTGTTCGAGCGCCTTGTGCGCGTTCTCGATCATGATGATCGCTGAATCCACCATCGCGCCGATGGCAATCGCGATGCCCCCAAGCGACATGATGTTCGAAGTCAGATTCATCCACCACATCGGGATAAACGCCAGGATGATGGCGACGGGCAGCGTGATGATCGCCACCAGCGAGGAGCGCACGTGCCAGAGAAAAATGACGCAGACGAGAGCGACCACGATGCTTTCTTCAATCAGCTTTTCGCGCAGCGTCGCAATCGCGCGCTTGATCAACTCGCTCCGGTCGTAAGTCGGCACGATGCGCACACCGGCTGGCAGAGACGATTTGATCTCCTCGATTTTCTTTTTGACACCATCGATGACGTTGAGCGCGTTCTCGCCGTAACGCATCACAACGATCCCGCCAACGGTCTCGCCTTTGCCGTCCAGTTCCGCGATCCCGCGCCGGATATCGCCGCCGAGATGCACGGTGCCAACGTTCTTCACGTAAACCGGCGTGCCTTTATCCACTTTCAGCACAATGTTTTCGATGTCGGCGACGCTTTTGATGTAGCCGCGGCCACGCACGAAATATTCCGTGGTCGCGATTTCGAAAGTTTTGCCGCCTACGTCTGCGTTGCTCGTTTTGATCGCGCTGACGACGTCGCTGAGCGGAATGTTGTAGGCGACGAGCGCGTTTGGATCGAGATCGACCTGGTATTGCTTTACGAAGCCGCCGACCGGCGCGACTTCGGACACCCCTTTCACGGAGGCAAGCGCGTAACGCAAATTCCAATCCTGAATTGAACGCAGCGCCGCCAGATCATGCTTTCCGCTATCGTCAACCAGCGCGTATTCGTACACCCACCCCACACCGGTCGCGTCCGGCCCGATTACAGGATTAACACCCTCGGGCAGCGAGCCGCGCACCGAATTCAAATATTCAATGACGCGCGATCGCGCCCAATAAATGTCGGTACCGTCCTCGAAGATGACGTAAACGAACGATTTGCCGAACATCGATTCGCCGCGCACGAACTTTACTTTGGGCGCGGCGATGAACACCGTGGAAATTGGATAAGTGATTTGGTCCTCGACCAGATCGGGCGAACGTCCCTCCCAATCCGTATAGACGATCACCTGGACATCGCTCAGGTCGGGAATCGCGTCGAGCGGCGTGTGGATCAGCCCGTAAATGCCGGCTGCGACACCAAAGATGGTGAAAATGAAAACGAGAAATTTGTTCCGCGCACTCGCCTCAATCAGTCGCTCGATCACGATTGCCTCCGTTTATTGCTGCTCAAAATCTTTGACCGCACCCTGAATTTTTGATTCGGCGTCGATCAGAAAATTCGCGCTCGCCACGACGCGTTCGCCTTCCTTCAAACCGCTCTTGACGGCGTAAACGTCGCCAAACTTTCCGCCGAGTTCGAGAACGCGTGGCTCGAGTTTGCCGTCGCCTTTATCAACAAAGGCGATGTTGCGCTTGCCCGTCGGGATAATCGCACTCACCGGTACGACCAGCGATCTTCCCATGTCCATGTCGAGCACAAGATCGACATACATGTCGGGCTTGAGTTTTAAGTCCGGGTTCTGAATGTCGAGTCGCACCCGGCCGGTTCGTTTCACGTTGTCAATGAAGGGATCAATGAGCGTGATTTGTCCCCGAAACTTTTCGCCGGGATATGAGGAGGAGGTCACCGTCACCTCCTGACCGATTTGAAGCATCGGTAATTCGTCCTGATAAAACTCGCCCCAAACCCACACCACAGAGAGATCAGCCACCTCTACAAGCGGAGTGCCCATCGCGACGCTCGCCCCTTGCGTCACTGGAAGGCTTTGAACAACGCCATCAACTTTCGAAAGGATCGGGAGCGACTCCTCCGCCTGCCGTGTTTGTTCAATCTTCGCGATCTGTTCGTCAGTGACGTTCCAGAGCTTGAGCCGCCGTTCCGCTGATTCGATCAGACGCTGGAAATCCCCGCGCGCCGAGTGCGTGTTCTTGGCCGTGCCGTCGCGCGAACGCAGCAGGTCGATCAATTCGCGCTGTGTGGTTAGCAACTCAGGGCTGTAAAGCTTCATCAGCACCTGATTTTTTTTAACCAGCTCGCCTGGAGCATTGACGCCGAGTTCCTGCACGTAGGCTGCGGTTCGCGAGACGACGCGCCAGACTCGTTGTGTTTCCGGCACGACGCGACCAACCGCACGGATGCTGTGACTGAGCGGTTTCATTTCGACGGTGGCGAAACTCACGCCGATCTGTTGTTGCCGCTCGACCGGCACAACGAATTCGTGTGACGGCGATGAAGTCACGCTGCTGTCGGTCGGTTTTCCGGCCAGCATTGCCGCGTGGTCATGTTGAGGGGCGTTTTTAGTGGAGCGCGCTGGGGTTGCGCTCTCCTTCATCACCGGCACAAGGTCCATTGAACAGATAGGACATTTTCCGGGTCCCTTCTCTCGTACCGAAGGATGCATTGTGCATGTCCAGTAATCGATGTTGCTATCTCTGCCGCCCGCGCCGCCGCGTTTCGAGCACCCCGGCGTGATCGCAAACATCACTACGGCAATTGCCAAACGGAAAACGGGATTGTGGAATAGCTGCTTCATTTTGATTTCCTCTTCTCCCTGAAATTTTGCGAAGGAAGCCGATCCTCGATGCCAACGATGGCGTCGAGCTCCGCGACCGCGACTTGGTAGTCGGCGAGATGATTTACGTGGGCCGATTCAACGTCTTGCAGGACGCGCTGCGCAGTAATTAGCTCCAGGAAATTCGCACTGCTTGTCTCGTACGCGACTCGATTCGATTGGACTGCCTGCCGCGCCAGCGGCAAAATTTTGTCGCTATACAGCTCGTAGTGATGAGCCGCCGTTTCGATTTTCTTAAGCTGATCACGAACCAGGCCGAGCGTTTCGGTCCGCGTGGCTTCGAGCTCGTGCTGCGCGCTTTCGAAATTCCGCCGGGCCTCGGTTACTGCCGCGGAATATTTTCTTGGATTGAGAAATGGCAGGCCGATCGAAACGCCCACGTCGAGCTCGCTCACGGCTTGGCCCGCTTCGTTGTATCGCTGCGCTTGAACATCGAGTGTTGGATCGGGGAACCGCTGACGATTCGCGAGCTCAACGCGGAATCTTTCGACGTCGAGCCGGTTTTGAGCTCGCTGCATTTCCGGTCGCGCGCTCAGGGCGGCAGCTTGCAACACTTGCAATGAAAAGTGCGGGGGTTGAAACGGAATCTGAGATGGCTGGGCGAGCGGCGATTGCGCTGGCCGATTCATCAGTACGTTGAGCTGCGATTGCGCGTCTGAAATTCGGCGGAAAATATCGGACTGTGCTTCGAGCAGCTTGGCTGCGTCGGTTTGCGCAGTGAGCACATCGGCCTGACTGGCGTTGCCAACTTCGTAGCGCTGGCGGTTTACTTCGGCGAATTGATTGAGCAGGTCGACGTTGCGTTGGTTTACTTCGAGCTGCGCATATTCGTTCGCCAGCCGATGAAAGGCCGCGCGGGCGCGCGAAAGCACATCGAGCTCGGTCCGCCGAAAATCCTCGAAGGCTGCGCCGGCTTCGGCCGTCGCTGCTCGTGCTCGACTCAGATTTTTTCCTGAAATTGGAACTTCTTGCTGGAGAATGAAGCTTTGATCCGTAAACGCGTTCGGCGGGATCGAGACGTAGCGCGCGGCGCGCGACCTTGCCTGCGCTCTCAAATCCTCCCACGCGGCGGCTTGCGGCACGCGCGCCTTCATTGCCTGCCATTTCTCCTGCGCCGCTTTGATTGCCGGATTATTTGCGAGGACGACGTTCGTCACCTCATCGAGCGAAAGGCGACCCTCTCGAACTGCGCTGTCATTATCTCCGGCCTGCGCAGTCCGAAAAGCTAAAGCTAAAATTAGATTAAGTAATAAGAGGTAAGTTGTTTTCATTGATCCAAGAGAACGGTTGAAGTCCAGGCGTGCCGATGGATGGGCACACCTTGAGCGTCAGCGTCCGTGGATCAAATGAGACGAATGCAGATCAACGCGAGTGTCGGCGGCGAATGCGCGCCAGACGCGGCGGTAGAAAATACAAAGTGTTGAGCGCCGAATTCCCGGCTGGGCGAGACCGCGCTCGGTAACGAGACCCATGTCGCGTTTAGTTTGTAGCTGGAATCGGCTTTCGCCAGCGGCTGCGTTGGACTCGCTTTGTGCTCGGCTGAAGTCGCGCAACAGGTCTTATTGGCGCAGCAACCCGACTTACAGCCTTGTTGAGCCGGTGCACTGGAGAGAATGCATGATCGCGAGGCGAGACCCTCCGGAGCCGTAAAAAGCGCGGAGGCCATCGCCAACGAAATTATGATCCTGCTCAACATTGATTTGCGTATAGCACAAGTTAGACCGCGCGTCGAAGAAAAGCGTTCAGCGCCTTCCTGCTCCTACTCATGCTCTTCGGGTGCGTTGTAGTGTGCACTGTCCTCAGCGCATCAGATGGGCACGCTCTGCATTTCCGCTGAGACAGCGGACGCTACAGCCTGCGAACAGCAGGAGAGAGGGACGCGCGGAAGCTTTTGAGGGACGCACCGCAGCGTGCTGTCCCTACGATGTTGCCGCCGGTTTTCATTTGCATTTCTCCAAGCATTTTGCGAGGAAGGAGGTGATCATTTTGTTGTGCGTCCTGAGAGAAAACTATGAAAACTGAAAATTTAGAAGCTGTAGCAAAAAAACTCGTTGCCCCGGGCAAGGGGATCCTGGCAGCCGATGAAAGTTCGGGGACGATCGAGAAACGATTGAAAAGCATTAATGTCCCGTCAACGGAGGAGAACCGTCGTGCGTATCGGGAAGTTTTGTTTACGACGAAGGGAGCCGGGGACTTCATCAGCGGCGTGATTCTTTTTGACGAAACGATTCGGCAGAAGACTCGCGACGGTCGCACTTTCGTCGAAGCGTTGGAGCAGCAGGGGATCGTCCCAGGGATTAAGGTGGATAAAGGCGCCAAAGCGATGGCGAATTTTCCGGGCGAGAAAATCACGGAGGGCCTGGACGGCTTGCGCGACCGCCTGGCGGAATATCGCCAGTTGGGAGCGCGCTTTGCCAAATGGCGCGCAGTCATCGCGATCGACGAAAAAATTCCAACACGTACATGCATCGAGGCGAACGCGGAGGCGTTGGCGCGTTATGCGGCACTTTGCCAGGAAGCAGACGTGATGCCGATCGTCGAACCGGAGGTGCTCATGGATGGCGCGCATACGATCGAGCGGCATTTCGACGTCACCGAGCAAACGCTGCGAAGCGTTTTCGATGCGTTGGCTGAGCATCGCGTTGTGTTGGAGGAGATGTTGCTCAAGCCGAACATGGTGCTTTCAGGGAAAGAATGTCCGCAGCAGGCGTCAGTGGAGGAAGTCGCTGAAGCTACAGTGCGCTGCATGAAGCGCGTTGTGCCGGCAGCTGTGCCCGGTCTGGTGTTTCTCTCGGGTGGCCAGAGCGATCTGCAAGCCACCGAACATCTCAACGCGATGAACCGCATCGAGGACTTGCCGTGGCAACTCAGTTTTTCATTTGGGCGCGCTTTGCAAGCGCCCGTGCTGAAAGCGTGGAAAGGGGAGGCGGTGAACGTAGCTGCTGCGCAACAGGCGTTCCATCACCGCGCCTGGTGCAACAGCAAAGCGCGCTTTGGCAAATACACCGAAGGGATGGAGACAGCGAAAGCAGCCGCATGAAAACCTATCAGATGAACAGATTATCCTTCACAATGTCAATCGTGTGGCTTTTAGCTTTGGCTACGCCGCTTTCTGTTGTGGGGCAACACCCGGTGCCTCTCCGGCAACCAACAATACAGGTCCCGCCAGCAACAACAGCGAGTTCTCCGCAGATCAACGTCCTGACGAGAGAAGTGAGCAAGGCCGATATCTCTGCCGGAATCAAAAGCCACATCAATAACGAGCGGAGAAGAGCCACCGACAAAAAGTTTCACGTCAACTACCGGGGCAAAAACCTGGCGCTCGATTTGATGAAGGTGCACGATGATCGGCTTTCCAGTCTGGGCGGCGGCAAATATTTTGCGTGCGTTGATATGAAAGCCGCCGACGGCACAATTTACGACATTGATTTCTTCATGACCGGGCAACCGGGCAGCATGACGGTCACGGAGACTTCCGTCCACAAGATCAACGGCAAACCGCTTTACAATTGGAAAGAACAAGGCGGCGTTTGGAAAAAAGTGCGCGTTTCCTAGCATACGCTGTAGCCGCTGCCCTGTGGGCCGCGTGCGCGCGTCGCATAGCGACGCGGCTACAGAATCGTCGCAGCGACTACAGTTGACGGTTGCGTGCTACGTGTTGCACCCGCAATATCTCCAAGCCAATGCCGAAGACATTTTTCATCACCACCGCAATCTATTACACGAACTCGTCGCCGCACGTCGGGCACGCTTACGAGATGGTGCTGGCCGACGTGATTGCACGCTATCACCGGCTCAAAGGTGAAAGAGTCTTTTTTCTTACAGGCGTCGATCAACACGGCCAGAAAGTGCAGCAATCCGCAGCGAAAGCAGGAATTCCCCCGGCTGAATTCGTCAAGGGCATTACGCAAGAGTTCGTCGACCTCGGGAAAAAACTCGATGTGAGATACGACGAGTGGGCGGAGACGACCCACGAGCGCCACAAGAAGGTCGTTCGAGGAATTTTGCAGCGGCTGTTCGACGAGGGGCAGATCTACAAAGACAAGCAAGCCGGGTATTACTCAGTTCGGCAGGAACAATTCTTGACCGACAAGGAACGCGGCCCCGATGGCCAGTTCGGCCCGGAGTGGGGAGAGATCGAGTTTCGCGAAGAAGAAAATTATTATTTCAAGCTTGGCCAGCACAAAGAATGGCTTTTCCAGTATCTCAACAATCGCGCAGACGCGGTCATTCCTGATTTTCGTCAGACTGAACTGCGCAATGCTGTCGAGAAAATCAGCGGCGACCTTTGCATCTCGCGACCGAAATCGCGGCTCGACTGGGGAATCGAGCTGCCGTTCGACAAAGATTTTGTGACCTATGTTTGGTTCGACGCGCTAACGAACTACATCAGCTTCGCTGGTTACACTGTAGGGGAAGCTGACAGCTTCCCCTACAACGCCCAACCATCAACTTTCCGCGACAAATGGCCTGCTCTGCAAGTTATCGGCAAGGACATTCTCGTTCCCGCGCACGGCATTTACTGGCTGATCATGCTGCACGCGATCGGCTTTCCCGACGACCAAATGCCGCAATTGCTAGTCCACGGCTGGTGGAATCTCGGTGGCGCAAAGATGAGCAAGAGTGCCGGCAACATCATCGATCCCTTCGTGCTGATCGAAAAATACGGTGCCGAAGCGCTCCGCTATTATTTGATGAGCGACATTGTCATGGGACGGGACGCTGATTTCTCAGAAAGACGACTTACAACTGTCTTTAATTCTCAGCTCTCGAATGCATTGGGAAATTTGTTGAACCGCACTATCGGGATGGCCCGGCGCTACAGCGACGGCGCGCTAGGATCTTCTAAGAATGGCCGCGTCCGCGGAATCGCTGGTCACGCTGTGAAAGCGTACGATTTCTGCATGAAGCAATTGGAAATTGGCGGCCAAGTAGATGTTTCTTGGCGAGGTATCGAGGGCCAAGAGGATTTTGATCCTGTGAATAGACTGGCTGGTGGTCTAGGAAACATTGTTTCGTTCGCGCGGTGGTTAAATCAATACGTTGAGCAAAATGCGCCTTGGAAAAGGACTGAAACCGGCGACGTATCGGCCGTCGGGTCTTTTCTGTATGAGCTGGCTGAATCACTCCGAATTATTGCCATTCTCATTTCACCCGTCTTGCAAAAGGCAGCGCATGGAATTTTCGATCAACTGAATTGGAAAATGGAATTGATGGGAAAGGAAGAGCGGTTCTCACTCACAGACGCAGAGTGGGGGAAACTGCCGGACGGACACATCGTCGGCAAACCGGTGCCGTTGTTTCCACGAATCGAAATTGATAAAACGATTTTAAGTAAGCCACTCGAAGAATAGGCACTCACTGCGCGCATTCTTCGAAGGCGACGGGTTGACCGCGCAGATGCGCGAGGACTTCGCCGGCGAAATGGAGCGAGCCGGTGATCAAAATCGGATTAGGTTTCGCGCGTGCGACATCGAGGGCTTCGGCGACAGACAGAGTCATGGAGTAGGGGAGGGATGGAGTGATGACCGAGATGACTTTTGCTAATTCTTCTGGGTGAGCGGCGCGTTCGCTCCGAATCTTGGGAAGAAGAATTGAATCAGCAATTGGCGCGAGTTCTTTGCAGATGCCACGCAAGTTTTTGTCGGAAAGAACTGCAAGAACCAGCGTCGCTTTCTGATCGCCAAAAGCTTCGCGCCATGTTTCGGCGAGTATGTGTGCTGCGGCAGGATTATGCGCCCCATCGATGATTGTGCGCTCATCCCCGTTTTGAAAGCGCGCGGGCCACTCGATGTTGGCAAGTCCGCGTGCAATTGCTTTGTCGTCGATCTCGATCGTTGCGGCGTGAACGGCGGCGATCGCCACAGCGGCATTCTGTTGTTGATGCTGACCGCGCAAAGCAATTGACGACCGATCGTAACGTTCACTTACGAATTGAAGTGGCGCTGTGCATTCGGCGGCTCGCACGCGAATGATTTTTTCCGCTTCTGGTCGCTGCGCGGTAGAAACGACCGGAACGCCCCGCTTAATGATTCCCGCTTTTTCAGTCGCGATCTCCGGGATTGTTTTGCCCAGCCATTGTTCGTGATCGAAATCGATCGGCGTGATCACCGAGACGTCAGATTGGACGGCGTTGGTCGCGTCGAGGCGCCCACCGATGCCGGTTTCAAGAATGGCCACATCAATTTTCGCTTCGGAAAAGTATTCTAGCGCGAGCGCAGTCGTGACTTCGAAAAATGTCGGATGCGGATCCCAATCGGCGACCACATTACGAATCGCGGTCAAACCGTTGGCAACCGCGTTCTCGGAAATCATTTCGCCATTTACGCGAACCCGCTCTCGAAAAGTTACCAGGTGAGGGGATGTGAAGAGGCCGGTGCGATATCCCTGCGCGCGACAGATCGAATCGATCATGGCACAAACGGAGCCTTTGCCGTTTGTGCCTGCGACGTGGATGATCTTACATGCAGGGGCGGTTTCCAAACCGCCTTGGGCGAACTGGAGATCGCCCCTCCTTGATAACTCGTCGAGCAGGCGCCGAATATTTTCCAGGCCAAACTTGATGCCAAAGCGCTGGAGGCTGTAGAGCCAGGCGAGCGCCTCTTTGTAAGTTAAAGGTGGTCGCGGCACCGCCTCCTTCGGTCGCCGCGGCGACCTACGGCGTGCCAAGGAGGCCTCTCCCACATTCACGGCGTCACAGCAAAGTAACTCAGCAATCGGCTGATTTCTTCGCGCAGTTTTTTGCGATGCACGATCATGTCGATCAAACCGTGTTCCTGGAGAAATTCAGCGGTCTGAAATCGTTCCGGTAACTCCTGATGAGTGGTTTCTTTGATCACGCGCGGCCCCGCGAAACCGATCATGCTTTTAGGCTCAGCGATAATGACGTCGCCCAGTGAAGCGAAGCTGGCCATCACTCCAGCCGTTGTCGGGTCTGTGAGAACTGAAATGTACGGGAGTCGTTCTTGCGCATGCTGCGCGAGCGCGCCGCTTGTTTTTGCCATTTGCATCAAACTCAACATGCCTTCGTACATGCGCGCACCACCGGAAGCAGCAACGATGACGACCGCGCACCGCTGTGCGGTACCGTATTCAATCGTGCGCGTAATTTTCTCTCCAACAACAGATCCCATGGTCGCGGCGAGAAAGCCAAAATCCATCACCGCGATGGCTACCTTATAGCCGTCGAGAATGCCATAACCGCTGATCACAGCGTCGAGCAAGCCTGTGCTCCCCTGGTATTTTTTGAGCCGATCTTTATACGTCGCCATTCCTTGAAACCGCAAGATGTCCACGGATTTCAAATCGGCATCCATTTCTACGAAAGTCTCCGAGTCGAGCAGATTCTGAATCCGCTCCCTGGCGGGTTGCGCAAAGTGATAGTCGCAGCGCGGACAGATGCGTTGATTTTGCGCCAGCTCGATTTCAGGCACTACTTCCGAACAACCCGGGCACTTCTGAAAAAGACCGCGCGGCATTTCTCGCTTTTTGCCGGCATCCGCCTTAATCGCTGGCTTCTTGAAAATTGCCATGGGGACTTATGCGCGTGCCGCCGTCGCCGCGTGAATGGAGAGCGCACCGGCGCGTTTCAAAACCCGCGCACACTCGTTGAGCGTGGAACCGGTTGTCAGAACATCATCGATTAACAACACCCGCAAACCTCGCACGTCCGCGTTTTTTCGTAAACGGAATGCGTTATGCAAATTTTCCATGCGCTCGGACCGATCAAGCGCAGTTTGCGTGGTGGTATAGCGAATGCGCTCGAGCACCGGCTTGGCAGGAATCGAGGTCTGTGCGCTCAACAATGCTGCAAGCAAGCTCGCCTGATTAAAGCCGCGTTCTCGTTGTCGCGTGGCGTGCAATGGCACCGGCACGATGATATCGAATTGCCTTTCGCGAAGCCTTTCGTCATCCAGCGCAGTATGAAGCCAGCGCGCTACAAGATGACGCAGGTGAATTTGGCGTCCGTATTTAAATTCATGGATGATCTGGCGAACAACACCGCGACCGCGGTATGCGGATACTGCTGCGTCGAAGTGAATCGTGCGATGGGCGCAGTTGGCACAGGTAAACTCGCTGGTAATAGAGCCTTCGAAAGGCTCGGAGCATTTCTGACAAAATGGCGCGACGATGCGGACGGCCTTTGCTTCACACTGATTGCAGAGATACTCATTAGCTCGCACGCCTCGCCCGCAAATTGTGCAGACTGATGGGTAAAGAAGCGATACGGCCGCTTCCAATGGTTCAAACTTTTGAAGCGCGATCATATTTCAGCCAGGCTCGCATTATTATCCACGTTACTGTCGCTATGCCCAGAGGCACAATTCCAACGAGCAGATTCTTTCCCAGCCATGGGAGGGCGATAATTTGCCGATGCGTCAGCCAGCTGAAAGTGCCGCTCCCGAAAATCAATCCAGCATGCAAGCCGATCGGTAGCCATAACGACTGGGTGTGCAGACGCGCTACCGCGAGAATGCAGCCGAAAAGAAATAATGTCGCAAAGGCGGACGCCAGCGTGGTCGGGTCGCCAACTCCTCCAAACGAATGGGCAATCGAATTCAAGCCTGAAATCCACGTTACGATGGCGGATGTCCGTGTCGGCGCTTTGAAAAAATGAACTGCCGCAAAGACCGCGGAGACGGCGAGGATGGCCATGTACTTTCGACCCGTCCTAAGTAAGACGCCCAAAACAATGCCGCGGAAGAACGTCTCTTCGATGAATGGAACGATGATTGAAGCAACAAGGATGTTGCCAAGTCGCGGCCAGGCAAACGTGTGCCGAAATGAGTAAACGTGAATTGCAACGAGCAAAGCGCCGCAGCAGAGCAGGGGAATTACCGAGAGAAGAATGCCGGCGCACAGATCGCGGCCCCAACGTGGATTGGGTGCAAGGCCGAGGTCAGCCATGCAACGCACATGGCTGACGTGCAGGAAAGGCCACAGCAACAGCGCAGCCGCGATCAGGATGGCGCGATGAAAGAACGTCTCGAAATCGTACTTTGCCAGAAAGGAAAACAGACCGTGCGCTGCAAGCGACTGGGCTGACCAAAAAAGAATTGGAGCAAGCAGCGCTGCAACGATAACCACCCCGACAAAATACGCCGCCAATTTAGCTACGTGTTTCAATCCGGCTAATGTAAGGTCTGACCGCAATGCGGAGTCAACATATATGGACGGACAGGAATCAACATGGGTGGAAACGCGAAGTGCGAGCCACAAAGTTCGGTGGTGTGTGGCGGTTCCAAGCGAAAACTGCCGGCGAGGTTGGCTGGATCTATTATAAGCGACCGTCGTTAGAAGACTTGTTAGCGTTAAAAGAAATCCTCGTGCGAAAATACCAGCGACGGCGCGCTTCGAACGATGACCTTGCATCTGTGGAGAAGCTTATCGAGCAGCACGGCAATGAGTGACAGGTGAAAAATCGATGCTGGATGCTTGATGCTGGATACTGGATTTAGCCGCGCGCGAATCTTAGCCAGTAATCGAGAATCCAGAATCGAATATCGGTCATGACTGAATGGGACACGGATAAATTAGTCGACTGGGACAAGCGGTTCGTTTGGCATCCGTTTACCGATATGCGTGAATGGTGCGCTACGGACCATGAGCCACTGGTTTTGGTCGAGGGCAAAGGCGCATTGCTGCGCGATAGCAAAGGCCGCGAATACATCGATGGGAATTCGTCCATCTGGACAAATATCCATGGCCATAACCACCCACATATCAATGCGGCCATCCGCCGCCAACTCAGCCGGGTAGCGCACACGTCGTTTCTGGGCTTCACGAACCCCGCAGCCATCGAACTTGCGCGAGCAATCGTCGCGCTCTTCCCGGACACGTCCTCGAACAGAGTGTTTTTCTCGGATGACGGCTCAACAGGAATTGAGGTCGCTTTGAGAGTTGCCGATCAGTACTGGCGAATGCGGCGCTCGAGAAAACATCAGTTCATTGCCTTTCGGAGCGGTTATCATGGCGATACCGCGGGCGCAGCGAGTCTGGGTGCCGCGGCGATGTTCCAAACCAGATCGTCCCCGTGGAACTTTCCTGCCATTCAAGTCCCAAATATGCAGGCACTGGAGGCGCTTTCTCCGGCCGAGATAGCGAAGATCGCTGCCGTCGTGATCGAACCGCTGATCCAGGGGGCTGCCGGGATGCGCCTTTGGCCGTCTGGCACATTGCGCGCGATCCGTGAATGGTGCAGTCGGACCGATACATTGTTGATCGTGGATGAAGTCATGACCGGCTTTGGCCGAACCGGCCGAATGTTTGCGAGTGAGCATGAAGGCGTGATTTCGGATATGATGGTTTTAGGTAAAGGCCTGACTGGAGGCTATCTTCCACTCGCTATTACTTTAATCTCTGAAAACTTATTTTCCGCTTTCAATGGCTCCGTTGCCGAGGGTAAGGCGCTTGCCTACGGCCATAGTTACACAGGAAATCCGCTTGGTTGCGCCGCGGCCAAAGCAAGTCTCGAGGTTTTTGAGAAAGAGGGCGTCCTGGAGGCGCTCCAGCCGAAAATCCGGCATTTGAGCTCGGCACTTGACGCACTAAGAAAACTTCCCGGAGTAAAGGAAGTCCGCCAGTGCGGGTTCATTGCGGGAATAGAGATGGAAGACTCTCCGGAAACCGCAGGACCCGCTATGGCCGCAGGCGTTTGCATCGAAGCGCGACGCCACAGCCTTCTGACCAGACCGATTTCGAACGTCGTCGTCCTGATGCCGCCCTTGTGCATCACAATCGCTCAGTTAAGCAAAGCCGTGGAAGCCCTCCGCGCGTCGATCATCAAGGTCTGGCGGTGCAGCAATGCCACTGTGAGGAAAGATGTCGAAGAAGTTACGGCTTGATCAACTTCTTGTGGGGAAAGGGTTGTTCTCCAGCCGCGAGCAAGCGCAACGAGCAATAATGGCCGGCGAAGTCATCGTCGGCACGCGGATTGCAGCGAAGCCATCTGAGCTTCTTGAGGAACAAGCGGCTATCACTGTGAAGCCGACGCGAAAATACGTGGGGCGAGGCGCGTTGAAGCTGGAAGCCGCGCTCGATCATTTTAACATCGATGTATGCAGGAAGACGGCATTGGACATTGGCGCCTCAACAGGGGGGTTTACCGATTGTATGTCGCAACGCGCCGCCAAAAAAGTCTATGCGGTTGACGTCGGCCACGGGCAACTAGATTGGAAGCTCCGCAACGATCCACGCGTGATTGTTCTCGAAAAAGTCAATGCCCGGTCTCTTTCGCGCGAGCACATTGCGGAACCTGTCGATCTTTGTGTGATTGATGTCTCCTTCATTTCGCTAACTTTGATCCTGCCGAACGCATTCGACTTGTTAACCCCAACTGGACTGATTCTTGCGTTGATCAAACCGCAGTTTGAGCTGCAACGCTCCGAGGTAGGAAAAGGCGGAATTGTTCGCGATCCGGGCTTGCACCAAAAGGCACAAGACAAGATTGTCGCCTTTGTGACGCGTCTGGGCCACGTGGTGACTGGGATCGCCTCGTCTGCTATTAAAGGCGCGGACGGGAACCAGGAATTTTTTGCATGCATGCGAAAACGATCGGCTTAATAGCCCACACTGGGAAACCGGGCGTTGCTGAGCTGATCAACGCAATTGCCCAGGAGTTCCGCCGTTTTTCAATATCGACCCTGTTCGAAAAGGAAACCGCTCAAATTGCCGGAAAGAAATCGGGGCTCTCACTGGCCGAATTGGGCGCTGCCGTGGACCTGCTTGTCGTAGCCGGCGGCGACGGAACGATCCTGCATGTGGTTGGGCAACTTGGCGAAATCGTTAAGCCAATCTTTGGCATCAACGTCGGTTCGCTCGGCTTTCTGACCTGCGCCAGTTCTTTGACCTATCGCGAAGCGGTGGAATGCATCGCTGGAGACCGGATTAATTTTAGTCAGCGGGCGCTACTCGAGACACGAGTTCATCTGGGCGATAAAAGAACGGCCAAAATGATCGCGCTGAACGATGCCGTGTTAAGCCGCGGCGAACTTTCGCGCCTGGTCCTGTTGCGCACAAGAGTCAACGGCGAAGTGCTCACTGAGTTCAACGCCGACGGGTTGATTGTCGCGACTCCGACCGGTTCGACGGCTTACTCGCTATCGGCTGGCGGGCCAATTCTCGATCCTGAGTCCGGCGTGTTCGTGATCACGCCGATTTGCCCACACGTTCTCACGAATCGATCAATCATTGTTGCGGAAGGATCCATAATCGAAATCGAAGCGAGCGATCCCGAGTATCCGGTCTATCTGACGGTAGATGGGCGCAAGCCGATCCATGTCGAGCGAGGATCAATTGTTACGATTCGCAAAGCAAAAAGAACGCTTCCTTTGGCGTCGTTGCCTGAAGCCTCATTCTTCAGCGTGGTCCGGCAAAAACTCAAGTGGAGCGGTAGCAATGTCTGAACGGCGCAGTCGAAAACCGCGCGGGGTTTCTCATTTTTTCATGTCCAAATAGTTTGAACCCATCGGGAGAGGGACTAGCTTAATGAAGAACTTCCGAAGGAACAAACTTATGAACAAAATAATTCTCCCGAAGTCACTCATTCTTAGCTTCGTTGGTTCACTGTTTGTAACCTTCACCGTCTGCGCTGGCACCTCGGTTATTGAAGGGTTTGTGAAAGACCCAGGCGGCCGTCCTGTCAAAGGCGCCGATGTCCGGATTGAAGCGAAAAACTTTTCCAAGATTGTTAAAACTGATGCCAACGGCCACTACGTCTGCGATGGCTTGGGAGTTGCCACTTACAAGGCCACTCTTGTTATCAATGGACAAGTCAAAGCATCGATCGCCAACGCCAAGACGCAGGCAGGCAAGCCCGCTCAACTCAACTTCAATCTGACGGGGCAAATGGCATCGGCTAAGAAACACACACACATGGTTTATGTCCAGCCCGACATAGATACGCATATCGGCGGCGGGCGCTGGGTTGAGGTCGATGATCACGGCAATATCGTGAACAACGGTACCAACACCGGAGCTAGCAGCAATGTCACGACAGTCACTGGAACGGCCGTGCAAGACACGAAAATCAACATGCGCACGTTCGGCGGTCATTGACGCGCACTAGAGCGTAGATTTACGCGGCAGCGCCAGTTTCTGTGCGGCTCCTTTCGCATATCGCTTGATTCCGCTACAATTTCGTTGAAAACGCTCTAGTCGCATGGAGACAGATTCATCAAAGAGTGTCAGGAATGCTTTTTCTTTGTGTGCTTCCTTCGGACCTGATAGTCAGTATGGGCCATGAATCTTATGAGCACACCGGATGGCCGCATCATAAATCTTGATCACCTCACATCCGCAGAGCGTACGGGCGAGTACGTGGTCTTGCATTTTAGTGGCGGCGGTGATGGTGGGTCGGAATCGATTATCAGACTTAAGCAAGGCGAAGGCGCAAGGCGGGTCTGGGCGTATCTCGCCGAAAAACGCACGGCCAAGATCGAGCCGACGCTTTAAATACTTGCCCGGAATCGAAATATACTGCCGATCGCTAAGAATTGTCTTGATCTCGGGCGTCCGTTTTTGCTAAATCGCCAAACATACCAGGGGTGGCCGAGTGCGGATTGCATCCTCAAGGCAAAACCGGACACATCACTCAGCCACCCCTTCGGTTGCCAGCAATTTGAGCTGAGATTATAGCAAACTCTCTTTTTCGGCGGGCACTATGGCGAACAAGCAAACAGGGCTCAGTAACCGACCTTATATCGCAACATTCTCCCTTTTCCTTGTAGTCGCTGTCCTTGCATGTACTAAGGGCAAGGAAGTGCCATCGGCCTCTGTTCCAGCCGACTGCCGACAGTTTCTGGACAAGTATTTTAACGCATGGAAATCAAAAGATATCGCTACACTGCAGGCCCTTTCTTTCTATCTATCGCCCGAAGACAGGTCACGACTTCCGGAGGGCAGTCTAGAAATGTGGCGCGAATCGAAAAACAAGCTGGTGGCTGAGAACTTCGAGCGAGTGACTGGGAAGTTTGGCGATTTTAAAGGTTACGAGCTACTGAGGGCGAAGACCACCACGATATCTCCGCAAGATCAGCCTGCAGCAAATACAATCGGCTCAGGAACGCATACCGAGCTGGTTTGCAAAGCCAAGTTCTCCAAGAAGCATGACGTGCACGTCGGGCTCCACCTCATAAGGCAAACAGAAGGCTCACAGTACATTGTCGCGGCCTGGAATTTCGAAGCAGAGCCATGAAGATTCGCGGGCAGTGAATGAATCGGTGGATGCGCGAGGAGATGCGATTGTCGAAAGCCCAATCGGCACCAACACTAATTCATATGACATATAGCAAGTGCGATTTTGTCGGCGCAGATTATGCTCGCCTTTCTTTGCGCGGGCGAGTTGCGGTGACGGTTAGTGACGCCGGCCACCTACGACTAAAGATATTTCGTCGAGACACGAGCCATTATAATGGTTGGGATGCGGTGGGCGCCCCTCAGCGGCATCGATGAGTTGGAATATCGTCTCAACCTCCGACCTGGCAATCAGGCCTTCTCCTCTTTTCAACTGTTTTAGCGTCCGGGAATCGTCATCATGCCAGCCTCGTTTAAGCATGAATTCGTTCCACATGTAAATTTCAGCTTCAGATGGGCGATGTCCCATGCTAAAACACGATTCCAAAATCGCTTCATCGGATAGACCTTCGTTCACATATTGGACCACTCGATTGTAGGTGATGCCGAGAAAGTTTGCGCAGTGTTCGTCGAGACCTTTTCCAAGGTTCGCTTGATACTCTGGAGGCAGTTCCCCGTTGGCGTGAGCCCGGATTTGATCGACCATTCGACCAAAATAGACCACGCCTGCGACCTTATCGCAGGGACTACGCAGACCCAGATTTTTCATGTAAGGGGGGCTTTTCTTTAGAAAAGTAACCTTCTTAAGAAAAGTGACCTAAGAGTGTCAAGACAAAAATTCGAGGTGATAAGCAATCGGCCATGCCTGTCGATTTTGGCTGACATATACAAGTATTGATTTTTTAGGGCACGGGTTTTGCCCTCCGGAATTGCGGTTGACGTCATGCAGTGTTTTCCGGCAAACTGCCTCTATGGAGGCAGAAATAGATTGCAAGTTGCACTCTAATTCTAGTTCGACAGACTCGACAGACCCAATGATCGAAATCGGTGAGTGAGATCGATGAAGAGAGCTGTGACCAGCAAAAAGCGACTGAACCATGAGCCGCCGGCCGTGACAGCGAAGCTCGGATGGCGGTACCACCACATCGGGATTCCACACACGCAGCCTCGTGCTCGGGAGCATCATGTCGCGCACCTCGGGGTTCACGTCGCCGGTTTTGAGACCAGCCCCTACGGGATCGAGTGGATCCGGTTCGAGCCGCATTGCCACGTGCCCGAGATCGTCAGAACCGTTCCGCACATCGCCTTTGCCGTCGACGATTTGGACGAAGCCCTAAAAGGTAGAGAGATTTTGATCGCACCGACGGAGCCATCGGCTGGAGTTCGTGTTGCGTTCATACTTGACGATGGAGCACCGGTTGAGCTGCTGGAGTTTTACACGGCCAAGGCGGTCCGCCCAAGGACAAGGCACGCTGCCGAACAGCGCACTGCACCTGACGACGGCGCGCGTGCAAAAGGCAAACGCCGTCGCAGGTGAGCGCGAAGGTTAGACGGAAAGGAGACGGATTTGCCGGAAGACCAACCCGAATGTCATTACAGCTTTTGGGGGCCGCTATCCACGATTTTGTGGGGGGTCTTTATCGTCGCCTTATTTATTATTGCAGGAGTAATCACTGTTGTCCTTTATGTAGCGTTCACAATTGGAAAGATTTCACCGGGGCAGGCTCCTGCGGTCTTAATGCCTTTGAAATACGATGGTCTACTTCTCTCGTTTTCGACGTTTTCGAGCGCCGTAGTCTGCGTGCTGGCTACTGTTGCCATCGTAAAGCTAAGGCGTGGCTCCAATCTTCGAGAGTATTTAGGGTTAACCCTGCCAAATAGGCGGCAATTCTTTCAGTGGTCCTCGGCTATCGTTGCATACATCGCGTTATCAGATGGCTTTTCACTTTTGTTAGGCAAACCGGTCGTCACAGAGTTTATGTCGAAAACATATTCATCGCTTCAGTCTCCCTGGATTTTATGGGTAGCCTTACTACTTGCCGCGCCGCTATCTGAAGAAGCATTTTTCCGAGGCTTTCTCATAAAGGGTCTGTCCGCATCTGCCTTTCGTTGGTATGGTGCAGTTATTGTTTCGTCCGCAGCATGGGCGATGATCCATATCCAATACGACGTTTATGGCATCGTTGAGATTTTTGTTCTGGGCTTGCTTTTGGGCGCAGCCAGAGTCAAAACTGGTTCAATCATTCTCACGATGTTTCTCCATTTTGTGTGCAATCTTGTGGCAACTGCGGAAGCTGCAATACATGCTCATCGCCTGTTTGCCTAAACAGGCAGCCTAATAACACTTCGGGTCATCAAACTTCTGTCTCCATCAAACCCCAAAGCATCCAAATAATTAATTGGATCAAGTGAATGAATCGTCTAACCATGCGATGCAGCGAACGACTGCCCGCTGCGCGACCACGTTTTCCAATGATTAGAACACTCCCACTTCGATTTGCGCTCGCCCCCCGGTAGCTGCTGCTGACCTTGTTCTCGTTAGACGGCGTCGCGCAGGGTTTATGTGGTTCCCGAAGAAACCGACACCGTCGGAATACGCGGTGCTTGTCGTTTCCAGTTCGATACTCTTTGTGGCAATCGGAGTCATCGAGCTGGTGTTCGCAATTCGAGTACCCGAGAGCAAGCACGAGTTGGCAGTTGCCTTGGCGTACCGTGGTTTTTGGTGCTTGGGTATCGGCATAGCGATCGCCGTTGCCTATTGGTTGTTTCGACGATTGAAAGATTCGTAGTTGAGCATGGATACACCGTCGCCTAACCATGCAGCCACCCGTTGTCGATTTTGGCTGACATATAGTTTTTTACGGAAATTTTTGGGCACGCTGTTTGCTCCAAAATAGAGGTTGCCATCTTACAGCTTTTTTCGGCAAACTCCCTCTATGGAGGCAGAAATCCAATCCAAGTGCAGATCATGAGATGAAAAAACTAAGCTTATCATTAGCGGCTCTGCTCGCGAGTCTGACAATCTCTCAGGCGGAGATTGGGGAGACCATGAAAGAAGTGTTGGGTCACGCTCACAGCTGGAAACCTATACAGTGTCACGACTGTCCGGCACTTCAAAATTTATCGGTCACAAGGGGAACCGTCACACTAATCTTTAGCCCTAAAACGAACCGTCAAATCGCCACCATATTCGACTCGCGACACGGATTATCAGCAGAACACGTGGACACACCTAGGAATTCATATGGTCAATGGCAAATTGTCCAAGACACCCCCAAGCTGGCGTCGTGGCATCTCAAGCATCCCCGGCTGGGGGATTTATGGATGGTAGTTACCGCCAATGCACATGTGGTTATCATCGCAACACCGGAAGGACTTGAGAAGGTCGGGTTGCACGCCGCGAAGTCCCCCTGAGAAAAGCTGTGGGGCCATCGATTTTGCCTGACATATACAAGCTTTACTTGCTGCACAATGCACGCGGCTGATTGTGGAGCTTGGGGACTGCGGGGGAGTGCATCAGGCTCTGGCGTTTAGTTATCCCTACTCCGTGGTAAAAGGGCATAGGTGTTTGTGGGGCGGCGGTAGCCGCCCCACAGCACCCAGGGACTTGATAAAGCGGAGCTGTGTGCCGAAATTTCAGTGAATTGGGAGGATCCGGTGGAAAAGATTAACAGCAAGATGCGTCAGTGCGGCGTGTGCGCTTGCTGGACGAAAGAGGGCTATCACTTACCGAGTGGGAATCGAAACCCGCGGACGGGTGAAACGCCCTGTGACAGTTTTATCTGTTGGCGTTGCACGCGGGAGGCGGAGCGGAATTGGTTTGTGAAGCGGCAGGCTGGTTTGATAAAGGCGCAGAGCGATGCTGTCTCGGACGGCGCTCGAAAAGCTGCTTGACGGGCTGCTGGCCGTCAGGAAAAGGCGTTCCGGGCTGTGAGCCGCATCTTAACGAGAACAAGATGAGCGACGGCGGACGAGACCGCGCGTCGCTTCGAGTGGAAATGTGGAAGTCATCTCAAAAGTGGAGCGTACAGCGGTCCGCCGTTCGCTCCATCGCCCGGTTAGGTCTCATTTGAATCCTCGCTCTGGCCTCGCGTAGCGCTTCTCCCACTCGTCTAATTTGTCGGAAGCTTTTTCTTCAAGGCTTCCGCCGGTGTTCTCACCATTGAATGTGCCGTCGGTATGCCACCGCAGGAAGCGGAGTAAAACTAACTTGTCTTTTCCTCTCTGGAAAATAAAGCCAACGTATTGCGGCTCCGGACCTATCCCGAAGGTACTATCATGACAGTGGCACCAACTACTGTCTTTTCCGAGCAGGCGCTGTAACCTGCGACGCGCGTTTATGTCGACGATCTGCCTAGCATGCTTAAAATCCCAGTGCGGCGTGACGGTGGTATACATCCCGCTTATTTCAGCACGCTGGCGCTTCTCTGTAAGTTTCACCGGCATGACGTAAACCTGATCGGCCGTCCTGATCAGGCGCATGGCTTCAGGTATGTCCCAAACGACACGTCCAGGAGAGGACTCGGCCACGGCTGAATGAGCTGCTGCGACGAACGCCGCGAATACCAATGGGCGCATGAGACCTAACGAGAATTATACGGCAATTTGTCGTCTATTTCTTGCCCCATAGAGGTAAGTATCCCGTAAAAGGCGGCAAGATGGCAAGCACGTAATGGCCGCGAGGAAATGGCCTTCCGGCCTGAGGATTCAAGACCGCGCTCCGCGCCGATTTCGTGTGGTAGCCCTGTTGGTCACACTTGCGCGGGGCAGGGATTCGCTCGTTTCCATCCTCTGGAGAACAGCACCCGCCTTACGTGCTCTTTTGATGATCGAGACGATCTTATTGTGATCGTTTCCGCTGAGAGCGTTTTGGAGAGATTGATCGTGTTGGTGTCGGATGCTGCGTTGCTGCTCCCGGTGAAGGTGCAGAATGTAGCGTAGGGTTTCTTCGAGGTTCCATTGTGCGTTCACGGCAAGTTGGATCCCCAAATGTGTCGCGTTTGGATCGGTGATCGGGATTTGGTTCGTCAACTCGCGGTTTCGTGCGAGCTGGCGCAAGAGTGCTTCGGAGTCGAAAAGCCAGGGATCCGGGAGTTTTTCCGGTGGCCGGGTTTGGTTTTGCATGGTGAGCTCATCGTTGTGTGACGCCTCAACCGAAGTGCCCGGGCGCGTCGCTGGTTCACGATGAGCGCGCTTGGTGTTTTGCAACCAAGAACGGTCGGCCAGTGAGAGTGTGAGGTTCGCCGCGGTGGTTGTCCAGTGGTTTTTCTCTTGACATGCGCTGAGCTTAGTGATTGGTGTTGCCTCCGATTGCGCCCGATACGCGCGCTAGAGCGCCCATTTCCGAACTGAGGTATTGGAGCTTCTTATCGCTTGGCAGATGTCTGAGTCCCTAGGCTCGTGAGTCTGCCAAGCGTTTCTTTTTCCGCCGCTGCGGTGTTGGGTCAGATTGCCGATCCCTTTTAGCGGCGCGGCTCGAATGATACCTCTTTGCCGTAAATCTTCGCAACGTAGCCGATGCTAAACGGCGTCTGATATTCTTTGAACTCGTGCACTATTCGCGTCACCTCGAAGGTTCTCTCTTTGTCGAGGAATGAAGCCAGCTCGCCAACGCGCGGCAGAATGACTGCGCTTTCCATGTTCCCGTAATGTTCAACCTGCTCGCCGTCCTCGTTGTAGAACTCCAGATGATATTCGATGCTGTTTACGTTCATGCCTTAGACTCGTATCGCCAGCGATACTATTTGCAAGATTCCATTTATGGCGTTCTTTAGGCTCGTGCCCGAGCGCGACGAAAACACTGAGGCGGTCCGCAACGTCGAGAAAGCGACCGAATCCGAGCCGGTTAAAGGTGAAGACCTCCTCGGCTCCGAAGAGTTAAAGCGAAAGCTCGCTGAGGCCAAAAAGCGCCTCAAATCTGAGCAGCAAGGTCAATAACTTTTTTCCATCTAAAAAGTTACGTTTCCCACCATTTTTAGCTTGTCATGGTGTGAGAGGATGATATTCTATTCATCCAGATGGGGTAAAAATGACAGAAGAACAGATCAGGCAGTTCATTAGTGAAACGGAAGATGACCTTATTACGGCGAAGAAATTTCTCGCGATGTGGCAGCGACGCAATCAAACAGCGTCACTGAATCTCACTCAGCAACTTCCACTCAACGGAACCGGCGAAGAGAAACAACACGGCAAAATTGCAGACGATGTCCGAGCAGCGATAGCTCGCTGTTCACCGCTAGGGTTCACGCTTGACGACATCGAAGCGAGGCTTTTGTCGATGAATAAGCGAATCCCCCGCGCCACGATCGCGCAGAGCGTGTCACGCCTACTGCGAGCAAAAAAACCTATTATCAGAGTGACACAAAAAGGACGTGGCCGAAAAGCCGCAAGCTACGAAATGAAATGAATTTGATTTATGAAGTTAAAACGACAGCGCAAGACGATCTCAGCCCGGTCGCGACCAGCGCAATGACATAAAAGGCACCGGGGGCGAGTGGCGAAAGTTCTTTGCAGGACTCTTAAACCACCCGTCCCCCGGTAGGGCAATGGGGCTATCCTCTGGTGAGGCAGGCCGTCTCCTAAACGCTCCTGTGCGGGGTTCGATTCCCCCTGGCTCCACCGCTTTCTTGTATTACGGAATCACGAAGCGGTAGAATTGTCAATCAAACATTTTCTAGCCCACTCGCGAACCTTTTGACCAGCGCGCTTCGCTGTTCGGTGCATCGCGTCTAGTTCGTCTTTAGAGAAGCGGAGCGTAAAGACATTTCGTGCTTTGTTTTTCGGGAGTCGTGGGCGTCCGGGCTTTGGCATAAATTATTTATCGTAATACGAAAATTCTTCTTGACGAACTACTCTAATTTTTGTATTACATTAAATCAAGAGGAAAATTTATGGCAAACAAAAGACTCTCCAAAGAAAAGCAGGCTTTAGTTTTGTCGGCATTGTGCGAGGGCACGCCCATTGAAGCTGTCGCTAGAATGTTCAAGATCGGAACGAATACCATCACGCGAGTTATCCGTGAAACCGGCGAAGCGTTCGCCGATTACATGGACAAGGAACTGCGCGATCTTCCATGTAGCCGAATCGAAATGGATGAACAGTGGCAGTATGTCGGCTGTCATGCTGGCAGACTTCCGAAAGACGACAAGACAGAGCGCGGGGATTATTGGCTGTGGTGTTGCATCGACGCGGACACAAAGCTTGTCTTTTCGCACAAGATTGGAAAGCGCGACTATTGGACGGGCAACACGTTTGTTGAGGATGTTCGCAATCGCGTAAAGTTGCCCGTCCAGATCGCAACAGACAATCACCGGCCATACGCTTTTCACATTCGCCAACACTTCGGATATGAGGGCTATAGCTACGGAACGGAAACAAAGGTATTCGGCGAGCCGATGCTGTCAGACGGCACGCTGGCGCGTCTTGGACGCAATGAAGGCGTCCGCAGGATGCAGACAGCGGAACGTGCGGCAGTGGTAGGCTCGCCGGACTTAGAAAGCCTTACTACGAGCCACGTAGAGCGCGCATTTCTGACTGTGCGCCAAGAGTTGAAGCGGTTTCAGCGCAAAGGACTGGGCTACAGCAAGAGCGTGGAAATGCACAAACACGCGGTCGCAATTCATTTCGGCGTTTACAATTTTGTGCGTCAACATCACACGCTCGGAACCACGCCAGCGGTAGCCGCTGGCCTTGAAGAAAAGCCGTGGGATTTAGAACAGGTCGTGGAAATGACGCAATCCTATTGGCTGAGGAAAAAGCAAACGGGGCTGATCTAATTTCCGTCTTTGCCTAAATCAGTTTGTGAAGGTAAAACGGAGTTGTGGGTATCGCTGACGTTGCTAAAGCCGCACTTGAAGAGATTCCTTTGTCGAGCGTATTGCGAGAGCGCGTATCGCTTGCGCTTGATCATCTTGCTGACGCAGAACGCCAAATAGCGGATTTGCAAACGGAGAAAGGTGGCCTTCAGGCGCAGCTTCAACGTGAGCGCCTCGATCACGAAAAGACAAAGCAAGAATTGAAAGCACTCCAAGACTCTCACCATGAGGAGATTCGACTTGTCGGAGATATAGAATTTAGAAAGGGAACGCGAACCGGAGGAAAATGGGCTCCGTTTTGTCCGAAATGTCATCTTCCTCTCGTATTTCCGAAAGATAGTGCTGATCAGTTTTGGTGTGGCTCCTGCAAATGGGGTTCCGGCTCGCTTTCGTACGAAGTTCGGGAGGCGAGTCGCCAACTTGAATAGCGATTCAGGCTTCATCTAGCCAATCGGAGGCAACACCTAGTGATTTTATATGACATATATTGTCTGATGTTATTGGCATGCGCCCGTAGGCCTGTTCCGTGAGGGCCCTTTTCCAGTCCTTCCCCTGCATTCGTTCCCTGCTGCGGTCTTTTTTAAATTAGCGGTGGGATTTCGGCGTAGTCGCTACCTTGACGTTGCAGCGGCTGGTGTTAGCGTCGCGAAATTTCGGTAACGTGTAGATATGATGAAGACTTTGGGCAGCGGTTCGATTTCTTGTCTGATGATCGCCGCGCTTTTCATTCTTGGCTCCGCGAGACCGGCCTGGGCAGCTGATCAGATACTCTCCGGAAGCATCAAGGAAATGATGTCTCCGGAGGAATTTAAGGCGGCCGGCTTAAATAAGCTCTCGTCCGAAGAGCTCGAGAAGCTCAATGCGTGGCTGCAGGGCTACCGGGAAACCACCGAGAAAGTCACCGAGAAAAAGACTGAAAAAAGGGTTGCTGCTTCGCAGTCCTTCTTCCACCATGACCCGATCGTAAGCCGGGTCGATGGTTCGTTTGCCGGTCTTAAGGGCCGCACAGTGATCAAACTGGAAGACGGAACAGTCTGGAAGCAAGCCAATATAGACGACCACGCTGGCCCGAGTCCGATCGATCATCCCGGAGCGGCAGTTGTGTGGTCGGGTCTTGGATACAAGATGCGAATTCAGGGCGTGGCGGAATTCTATGTTAATCCGGTGAAAACGCGCTAATCGATCTACGTTAGTGTGCTTTACGTCAGCGGCTGCGTCGCAGCGGCGGCGGACATCAATCGAGCCAGACCGAACTCGCTGTGTATCAGGCGAGCTGCGCGCTCAGCATCCTTTTCGTCGATGACTACCGCGATCTTGATCTCGGAAGTGGACACCAGTTGAATGTTGATCTTGCCACGGCCCAAGCACTCGAACATTCGTGCCGCGACGCCCGAGTGCGATCGCATGCCGATACCGACGACGCTTAGCTTCGCCACTCCGCTTGACGTATTCAAGCGTTTGGCGCCGATCTCGCCGACTACCGGCATAATGATTTTGCGGGCGTTTTCCAGTTCGTCCTCATGAATTGTGAATGAAATGTCGGTCGTTTTGCCGATGGGCGCACTTTGCACGATCATGTCCACGACGATATGCGCCGCGGCAACGTTGGAGAAAATTCGCCCCGCAATTCCCGGTTTGTCAGGCACGCCTGCGATGGTGAGTTTCGCCTGGTGACAATCAAGGCTGATGCCCCTAATCACCACATCCTCCATGCTGGGGCTTTCTTCCTTGGTGATTGTTCCCCTGCTCTTGTTGAAACTCGAGCGCACCTCGAATTCGACGCCGAACTTTTTGGCAAATTCCACGGCGCGCGACTGCATTACCTTTGCGCCGCTACCGGCCATTTCGAGCAGTTCGTCGTAAGCGATCTCGTCGAGTTTCTTCGCCTCTTTTACAATTCGGGGATCGCAGGTGAAAACGCCATCAACATCACTGAAAATCTGACACGCGCCGGCGTTTAATGCGCCAGCCAGCGCAATTGCCGTCAAGTCCGAGCCGCCGCGTCCCAAGGTAGTCGTTTCTCCTTCTGGAGTCTGCCCCTGAAAACCTGCGACGATCACGATGTAATCGTCCGATAACAGCTCGTGAATTTGCTTTGGACTGATGTTCGCGATTCGCGCTCTGACGTGGTTGCGGTCAGTTAAAATCCCGGCCTGCGCACCGGTCAGCGAAATGGCTCGTCCACCGAGTGCGTTCACCGCCATGGCGGTCAAAGCAGTGGCGGCGTGCTCGCCAGTCGATAGCAGAATATCGAGCTCCCGCTCTGTCGGGTGCGGTGATATTTCGTGCGCGAGCTTGACAAGGTTGTCAGTCACGCCTGCCATCGCAGAGATGATCGCCACGACCTGACAGCCCTCGCGCTGTGTTTTGACAAGCCGGCGTGCGACGCTCTGGATGCGCTTCGGAGTCGCGACGGAAGTGCCACCATATTTTTGGACCACCAGAGGCATAGCGGATGAGATTAATTCCGTATTTTCATAACCGTCATTCCGAGCAGAGTCGAGGCTGCAACGCAGCCGCCGAAGGCGGCGAGGCCAGGCTTTCAATCCCGTTGCCTAACTCACCGGTAACTTCACGGGATGTCTCGACTTCGCTCGACATGACAGGTGGTCGCACGCTACAGTCCAATTGTACGCCGCACATCATCCACAGTTGCCGCAACCGGTTTCAATTCTTCCATTCGACGGAGGATCGCCTCGGGATCTTTCAAGCCGTGTCCTGTGACTGTGCAAACTATCCGACTCGCCTCCGGAATCTTTTGGAATGAGTGCGCCGCTTCGCGTGAATCGCAACATTTGAAAAATCCGGCGATCGCTGCAGCGCTGGCAGGTTCGACAAAAATCCCTTCATGCCGAGCCAGCCAACTCTGCGCTGCGACGATTTCTTCGTCGCTCACCACGTCAATTGCCCCATGCGACTCGGCGATGGCCGCGCGCGCTTTTTTCCAGCTTGCTGGATTTCCAATTCGAATTGCGGACGCCATCGTCTCCGGTTTTTCGATGACGCGATTGTGAAAAATCGGCGCTGCTCCAGCTGCTTGAAAGCCGAGCATCGCCGGTAACTTTGTCGATCTTCCTTGGGCGTGATATTCGCCGTATCCTGCCCAATATGCAGTGATGTTTCCGGCGTTGCCGACTGGCAGCAAATGAAAATCGGGCGCATCGCCCATTTCGTCGACAATCTCAAATGCCGCGGTCGTCTGTCCTGCGATCCGGTCCGGATTGATGGAATTTACAATGACGAAATCGCCGCTTTCCCCGAGCTCGCGCACGATTCGCAGGGCGTCATCAAAATTGCCATCGATCGCGACGATTTTCGCACCATAAACGAAAGCTTGCAGCAATTTCGCCGTCGCAATTTTTCCCGCAGGCAGAATGACGACGCATGAAATTCCCACGTGCGCAGCATAAGCGGATGCCGAAGCGGAAGTATTCCCGGTTGAAGCGCAGATGATCGCCTTTGCGCCGCGCTCCAGCGCTTTGGACACGGCCACGGTCATGCCGCGGTCCTTGAAGGAACCTGTCGGATTGACTCCCTCGTTCTTGACGAAAACTTCGCAGCCGCGGCCAACCCGATTGCTTAATTGCGGACAATAAATCAGCGGTGTGTTCCCCTCGCCCAAAGAGACAATCGGCGTCGAAACAGAGACTGGGAGAAATTCGCGGTAATGTTCGATCACTCCCCTGCTCCGCCGCGATTTTGGTGTTGCCGAATCCATCTACATTTCTTATGCGAAGCAAATCCGCCGGATTGTCGATCTATAAGCGCGATGTAAAGTCAACCGTATGCCTGCCCTTAGCAAAGAAGATAAGTTGCGGCTCTTAACCACGATGCTGGAAAGTCGCCACGCAGATTTGCGCGAGCAGAATCTGATTCGTCAGGGCAAAGGACATTTTCACGTTTCCGGCATGGGGCACGAGGCGCTGGCGGCGGTCTCCATCCAAACGGATCAGGGCGATTACATCGTTTCGTATTATCGCGACCGCGGACTGGTGCTCGGGCGCGGCATGACCACGCGCCAGCTGGGTCTCGAATATTTCGCCAAGAGAAACACCGGGAGCGGCGGGCGCCAGATGCCATCGCATTACAGCGATGCGGACCTACACATCTGGAGTGTGCCCACGCCAACCGGATCGCAGTTGCTCCCCGCGTGCGGCATCGCCTGGGGCATTCAGCTCGATGGCAAAAAAAATCTCGTTGTGGCCACAGTAGGCGACGCCGCGACTCGGCAGGGAGATTTTTTTGAAGCGATCTGTTTCGCCAAAGAGAAGAAACTTCCCATGCTCTTTCTCGTCGAAGACAACGCCTACGGGATCAGCATGCCCACGCGCAAGACGAATCCGCTCGCGTTGAACGTTCTCGAGTCTGACAACTGGCGTCGAATCGATGGAGAAAACGTGCAACAGGTTTACAACGCGACAGCTGAAGCGTTCGACAAAATCCGCGCTGGCGGCGGGCCATTCTTTTTCTGGATCACGATGGAGCGACTCTCGAGTCACACCAGTTCTGACGATCAGAAACTTTATCGCAGCGAGGAGGAACTGCGCGGACTAAAAGAATTCGATCCGCTTAAATGCTGGAAGGATCAGCTGATCGAAGACGGCATTATTACCGCCGAAGAATTCGCGAAGCTCGACAACGAAATTAAGGAGCGCGTTCGTCGTGAATATGCCGAGGCCGAGAAAGCGGAAGACCCCTCGCCTAACGAGCTTCTGGCCAACGTCACCAAACCGCCGCCAAAGATTGACAAGGAAATCCTGGCGCCTGGGAAATATCGGATCGGCGATACGGTGAACAAGACCTTACGCGCGGGCTTGGAAGATGATCCGCGTCGAATTCTCTTCGGGGAAGACATCGAAGATCCAAAAGGAGGCGTGTTCCGTCTCACACAGAAGCTTTCGACAGAATTCCCGAAGCAGGTTTTCAATTCGCCCCTTGCTGAATCGACCATTCTTGGAGTGGCCTGCGGCTTGGCTGCGTACGGGAAGCGCCCCGTGTTCGAGGTGCAATTCATCGATTTCCTTTATCCGGGGTTCAATCAACTCGTTACCAACATCTCGAATTTGCGTTGGCGATCGTTCGGAAACTGGACGTGTCCGGCCGTGATTTACGCGCCCTACGGCGCGTACTTGCCCGGCGGAAGTTTGTGGCACAGCCAAGCAAACGAATCGGCGCTCGCACATTATCCCGGCCTGAACGTTGTGATTCCCAGCACGCCCGCAGACGCAGCGGGATTGCTTTGGACGGCGATGCATGGTGAAGACCCGGTCATTTTTCTAATTCCAAAGCATTTGCTCTGGGCCGAACACGAATATGCAGAGCCAATCCGGGCCGTTCCACTTGGGCGTGCGCGCCAATGCACGACCGGCTCCGACGTGACCATGATCGCCTGGGGAAATACGATCGAAAAATCTCTCGAAGCAATTGCGAAAATAGACAATGAAATCAGCGTCGAGCTGATCGACCTGCGATCGATCGTTCCGTGGGACAAGGCTGCGATCGAAGATTCAGTCCGTAAAACTCGCCGCCTGGTTGTCGTGCAAGAGGACACCGAGAACTGCAGCGTGGGACAAATGATTATCTCCCACGTCACGAGCAGGCCGGAACTCTGGAATGAACTGATCAGTCCGCCGATTTTGGTCAGCAAAGCCAACGTGATGATCGGATACAATCCGATCTACGAGTACGCCGCGCTGCCGGATGTGGAGCGCATTATCGCTGCGATCAGGCGTTCAGCTGCAACCAAACATGAACGCGTTGCTGTAGCCGGAATCGATGGTTCCGGCCGTGCCGCGCTAGAACCAGAGTTTCCCCAGCCTGGATCAACGATCCCGGCTACAGAGCGGCGCGTCCAAAGCATTACCGTGCCTGTGATGGGCGAAGGAATTCGCAACGCAAAGATTGTTTCACTTTTGAAGAAACCGGGCGATCCCATCGCACTAGATGACGAATTGTGCGAAGTAGAAACCGACAAAGCGGTTTATCCGATCCAATCATCGTTTGCCGGAATAATGGGCGAATGGAAAACGAAAGTCGGCGACACGGTCGAGATCGCTCAGGAACTCGGCACGCTTTTCACCGACGAAGAACCGTCAGCTGTAGCCGCGATCGGTGATCGCGGCCGCGCAGCACCTGAAGCCGTGTTGAGAAAGCCGGGATCACCGATCCCGGCTACAGCAGTCGAGCCGGCGCTTTCGCCTACGATCACGCGCAAGCTGAGTCGCGTTATTCCCGCGAATCTGCAAATCGATGCGCGCTGGGACGCAATTCAGGGAGCCCGCGAGGCAGCGAAAAAGAAAGACCAAAACCATGCCCCCTCCCCTTCCGTCATGATCGCGTGGTCGGTCGTACGAGCAATGGAAAAACATGCGCCTTTTCGCCGGCTGATTCTCGAAGACGATCAGATTGTGCAGAATGACGATTTCGATCTGGGTGTCGCGGTGGCGCTCGAGGGTGATCGCCTGGCGACTGCGGTAATCACAAATGCAAACAAAAAAAGCTGGCCGGAATTCGTAAAGGCTTACGACGAGGCCGTTGTTGCTACGCGCGGCGGCCGCGTTGACGCCATGAACGCCCCGGTCGTGATCACGAGTCTGGGCGCGTTCGGAGTCAAAGCGGGCGCGCCGATTGTCGTACCGCCATCGGTCGGCACGCTGTTCGTCGGTACCGCCCACCGCGAATTAGTTCCCAACAAAAACAAAAACGAGAGCGCAGAGGTAATTACGCTATCACTCACATTTGATCACCGGGTTGTAAACGGCGCCGGCGCGGCGGCTTTCGCCAACGAAATCAAAAAGCAAATCGAAGGATTTCGAATTCCCGAGCAGGAAAAACGTGCCGCGTCGGCATAAAATCGCAGAAGTTAAGATCGTCGGCGGGGCTTTCGTCGCGTGTGGCCGTCCAGTGGCATAGCACGCTCGATCAGTAACGCGCTAATGTGGTCCGGGGCCTCTCTGGGATCTTTTGCATCTATATCTATAACGATAACGTACGACCCCTTGGGCGAGACCGTGATGAAATCGGGGTGCGCAACCTCATAGCTTTCACCGCTCACAGTACGAATCTCGTACGGCACGAATGGCACGGCCCGATTGAATTTGCGTATGGATTCGATAGCCACGCGAAAACAATAGTTTATGGGAGTGCCTTATCAAGATGCTGGGTGGATGAAGAAGTGCTTGTGGACACCGGATTAGTTTCCAGTCGAAAACCCGACGACATCCCAGCGTTCAACTAGGTCGTATTCGCCACGCGGGCGCGGCGGGGGTGATTGTAGGGCGTCTGTGTCAGAGTCGATCAGGAATTGGCGTTTCGCAGAAACGCCCTACAATTATTTGCGCCACCCGCGTTATGACCACGGCCAACAAGATCACCGTTGTTCGGATTTTGATGATTCCGTTATTCGTGATGCTGGCGATCTATTACGGACAAAGTGTTCAGCGCGGCGAGCCGCTTCCATGGGAACGCTTTGCCGCAATTTTTGTGTTTCTCCTCGCGGCGGTGAGCGACGGGCTCGATGGATACGTCGCGCGCCGCTATAATCAACGGAGTTCGCTGGGAGTTATCCTCGACCCAATTGCCGACAAAGGATTACTGCTCAGCGGAATCATCACGTTAAGCATCAGCAACTGGAGCGAGGTCGAGCCCGACTACGGCAGGTTTCCGATCTGGTTCCCCGTTCTCGTGATCTCTCGCGACGCCATTCTCTTTGTCGGCACAGGCATCTTGTATTTGCTCAACGGCAAAGTGCACGTGAAACCAAACTGGACAGGAAAAGTCGCGACTGTTCTACAGATGGTCGCCATCGGTTGGGTCATGCTGCAACTACGACTGTTTCCCCTTATCTATGTTGTGATCGCAGCCGGCTTTTTCACTTTAGTCTCCGGAATCATTTACGTCGCAGACGGGGTCCGGCAATTGCAGGCTGCGGGCCATGCCCACCCGGCGAAACCCTAGATTCGGCCTGTTGTGGCGAATGACGCGAACATTATGGCGAATGTCGCAATCGTCGGCCGGCCGAACGTAGGCAAATCCGCGCTCTTCAATCGTATGGTCGGCCGGAAGATTGCCATCGTTCACGATCAACCTGGAATCACACGCGACCGGATTTCTGGGATTTGCACTCGGGGCCCGGGCCCGTTCACAGTGTGGGACACCGGCGGGATTTTCGGCGTCGGAGAACGTGAATTGAGCACGGAAGTGCGCCGCGCCGCAGAAGAAGCGCTGCGCGACAGCGATCTTCTCCTCTTTGTTGTTGATGCAAAGGAAGGTTTATCGCCGATCGATGAAGAGCTGGCGCGCATGCTTCGCAAATCACAAAAACCAGTCGTGCTTGTCATTAACAAAATCGACAACGAAAAGCACGAGCCGCTGGCAGCAGAGTTCGATTCGTTAGGCTTCGAACCAAGTTTTTCGATCAGCGCAGAACATGATCGCGGAATTTCGCACTTGTTAAGTGAAATCGAACGACGTCTCCCCTCGCCTGCAAACATCGAACATCGCACATCGAACATCGAAGGTCAGATCGCGATTGCGATCGTCGGCCGTCCGAACGTCGGTAAATCTTCGCTCATCAATTCTATTGTGCGAGGCGAGCGCGCGATTGTGAGCGAATTGCCCGGAACCACGCGCGATTCCGTTGACATTTTTTACGAGCGCGATGGGCGAAAGTTCGTTTTTATCGACACCGCCGGAATTCGCCGGCGTGGGAAACATTCGAGCTCGGTCGAGGTTTTCAGCGTCATGCGCGCAGAGCGCAGTATTCGCCGCGCTGATCTGTGTGTGCTCATTGTCGATCTCACGATGGGCGTAACCGCCCAGGACAAACGGATTGCAGGATTGATTCAAAAAGCGCGCAAAGCAGCGCTGATTGTTTTGAATAAGTGGGATTTGATAAGGCCGGAGCGAAATGAGAAGAAAACCATGTCACAGCTTATCGAGCGCACGCTCGCAGAAATTTTCTTTCTCGATTTCGCGCCGATCCTGGTTGCATCTGCACTAACCGGAGAAAACATCGACAAGTTATTTGTGCTCATCGAAAAAATTCAACGCGCGGCGCATGAGCGCATCGGCACTGGAATACTCAACCGATTGCTGCGACAGGCGTTTGAAGCAAACCCGCCGCCGATGCTCAAAGGCCGCCGGCTCAAACTCTTTTACGCCACGCAACCAAGGAGTGGCGGTCTCCAGTCCGCCATCGAGCCCCCAGAATTCGTCCTCTTCGTGAATGACCCGCAGCTGATAAACGAAACGTATCGTCGTTATCTTGAATCCCGGATTCGTACGGCCGAACCATATCCCGGTCTGCCGATTGTCTTAACACTGCGGCGGCGCACCAGCGTGCGACACGAGAACCGCGGAGTTCGCGCTGCCAAGCGAAAGAAAGAGCACATCGGCAGGAAACTTAATCGAACGTTCTCGTAGCTGTACGTGTCTGACGAGACCGTATGAAATCGACGCAGGAAATCACGCAGCAAGTGCGGGAGCTAGGCCAATGGATTCCGTCGCTCCGCCAGCAGGTCGCTCATGTTGTGGTGGGCCAAAAGTATTTAGTGGACCGCCTTCTGCTCGGACTCCTGGCCAATGGTCATCTCTTGCTCGAAGGCGTTCCGGGGCTGGCCAAGACGCTCACCGTGAAAACGATGGCCGCCTGCATTCAGACCGGTTTTCAAAGATTGCAATTCACGCCCGATCTTTTGCCTGCGGATTTGATCGGCACGCTAATTTACAATCCGCGCACCGGCGAATTTACAACAAAGCTCGGCCCGATTTTTTCAAATCTGATCCTGGCCGACGAAATCAATCGCGCCCCGGCCAAGGTTCAGAGCGCGTTACTCGAAGCGATGCAGGAGCGACAGGTCACAATCGGCGAACAAACGTACCCCCTCTCCGATCCCTTTCTTGTTCTAGCGACTCAAAACCCAATCGAACAGGAAGGAACCTATCAGTTGCCCGAGGCGCAACTCGATCGTTTCATGTTCAAATTAAACATTGGCTATCCACAGAAAAGAGAGGAACGAACGATACTTGATTTGATGGCGACTTCGGCACCCGATTTGCGAGTAGATCCCGTGATCGAACCGAAGCAGATCATCGCCGCTCGCAATGTGGTAAACGAAATCTACATCGATGATCGCGTGAAAGATTACATTGTCGATGTAGTCTGGGCGACACGCGAGCCTGCCTCATATAATTTGCGGCTTGAAGGCTTGATCCGTTACGGCGCGTCGCCGCGCGCAACCATTTATCTGGCGCTCGGCGCGCGCGCCCATGCGTTTCTGAACGGACGCGGGTATGTCACTCCTCAGGACGTAAAAAGCATCGGTCCCGACGTGTTACGGCATCGGATCATCGTTAGCTACGAAGCCGAAGCGGAAGCGGTCACCAGTGAGACGATCATCGAGCGAATTTTTGCGGGTCTGCCTGTGCCGTGAGCTCCGTCATTCCGAGCGGAGTCGAGGAATCCCGTGGCGCAATCCAAGACTTACTAATGCGACATCAAAATTATTTCGTTTACATTTTGACGAACGCAGATCGCCACACCGTGTTATACATTGGTGTCACGAACAGCCTGGAGCGGCGCGCCAGTGAACATTCACTTAGAGTCGGAAGCGCCTTTGCTCGGCAGTACAATGCCCACAAGCTGATTTATTACGAAGCGTATTCAGATCCGACCAGCGCGATAGCGAGAGAAAAACAACTCAAACGCTGGAGCCGCGCAAAAAAGGAAGCGCTCATTGCCCCACGAAATCCTGAATGGCACGACCTGTTTGCAGAGATGTACGCCTTGCGGCCATGCAAAGCTCCTCGGTAATGCAACGGGATCCCTCGACTTCGCTTCGCTTCGCTCGGGACGACGAGCGCGCAAAGACCACAACCGAAATTCTAAAAAAGATTCGCGCACTCGAGATCAAGACGCGCGGCCTGGTCGAAACCGCATTCGCCGGCGACTACCACAGCGTTTTCAAAGGACGCGGGATGAACTTCGAAGACGTGCGCGAATATCAGCCGGGCGATGAAATTCGCTCAATCGATTGGAACGTCACAGCGAGAATGGGCAACGCGTTTGTAAAAAAGTTCACCGAAGAACGCGAACTAACGGTGATGCTGGTTGTGGATGTCAGTGCCTCCGGGAATTTTGGAAGCACAACACAATCCAAACGCGAGCTGGCGGCGGAGGTTGCTTGTTTGCTCGCCTTCAGTGCGATCAGGAATAATGACAAGGTCGGACTGATACTTTTCACGGATCGCGTCGAGCTTTTTATTCCACCAAAAAAAGGCCGGTCTCACACGCTGCGACTTATCCGCGAGATTCTGTTTTTCCAACCGCAGGGTCGCGGGACGGAGCCGGCGCTGGCGCTTGATTACCTGAATAAGCTCGTAACACGGCGCGCGGTGGTTTTCTTCATCTCGGATTTTCAGGCGCCTGATTTCTCGCGAGCGCTCGCGGTAAGTGGACGGCGACACGATTTCATAGCCGTCCACATTCACGATGAACGAGAAAACGTATTGCCGAACATCGGCATGATTACATTAGAGGACGCCGAGACCGGAGAACAAATCGAGATCAACACAGCCGATCGCAAAACGCGCGCTCTCTTTATGGACGTTGTCCGCGGACGCAACACAGAACTTTCCCGCACACTGCGGCGGAACAACATCGATGCGATCGCGTTGCAGACCGGAAAAGATTATTTGCCGCCGCTGCGCTCGTTTTTCAAACAACGCGAACGCCGAATCCGTGTTCGATGAATTGGATGGTTAAACCGTTGAAGCGGGTGGAAAAATGAAAGTGTTGAGTTTTCTCGCTGAAGAATTCCACGATATCGCGCCGCCGTTGGATTATTCACTGATTCCGCCCTGGCTAGTTTTTGTGATCGTATTTGTGACGCTCTCACTTCTCGGTCTGGTGGTGTGGTTGTTCGCGAAGCGCCGCAAACCGCCCCTGCCTCCAAAGTTGCCGCGCGAGATCGCGCTCGAAGAACTCGAACGAATTGGCTGCGAAATTGAAAGGATGAGCCCATATCAGTTTAGCATTCGTGTATCCGACATTCTGCGAAAATACGTGACGCAACAGTACGGGGTGCCAGCGACACGACAAACTTCCATCGAATTTTTGACCGCGCTGGCAAAGGCCTCGCCGTTCTCCGGGGAAGAAAAATCGTTGCTAGAGGACTTCTTGAACCGGTGCGATCTGATTAAGTTCGCGCGATACGAAGCGACAACGTCGGACAGTGAGGTGCTACTGGGGGAAGCAATCCGTTTTGTGAAAGGAGGCGAGCTTGCAACGGCTGAGCCAGAGATGTCTCGACTTCGCTCGACATGACAAACTTGTTTGATTGGTGGCCGGCAAATAGCGCGCTGACCTTTGCCCGCCCGTGGCTGCTCCTGTTTCTGCTCGCAATTCCGTTGCTGGCGTATTTGCGCGGAAAACGCGGGCCAGCTGCGGCGGTGACTTATTCATCGACAGCGACCCTTCGGGCAATCGGGAAACAAAGCGCCGCACGCGCGGGAAGAATTCTGCGGACGCTGCTGCTGGCTTCGCTCGCGATCTTCGTAGTTGCGCTTGCGCGTCCGCAGCTCGACAAAAGCCTCACTCAGATTGAGGCGAGCGGGATCGACATCATGGTCGTGCTGGATGTCTCGGGTTCGATGCTGACAAAGGATTTTACGATCGGCGGACAGGAAGCGACGCGAGTGGATACCATTCGCGAAGTTACACGCAAGTTCATCGAGGAACGGCCAAACGATCGAATCGGCATCATTGCATTCGCCGGTCGTCCGTATGTCGTCAGCCCGATGACATTGGATCATGACTGGCTTTTGCAAAATCTGGAGCGATTGCGGATAGGATTAGTCGAAGACGGCACTGCGATTGGATCGGCGATAGCAGCAGCAGCCAATCGACTAAATGATAAACGTTCTAAAAGTCGCGTGCTGGTTCTGTTGACTGACGGTGAAAATAATGCCGGCAAAATTCCGCCAAATACTGCCGCGGAGGCCGTGAAAGCATTAAAGATTCATTTCTACGCCATTGGCGCCGGCATCAACGGAATTGCGCCAGCGCCGATCTTCACTAACCGAGGCCCCTTAACCGATGCGCTGGGCAATATACTCTATGAAAACCAGCGCGTGGAGTTTAACGAGACCGGTTTGAAAGAGGTTGCGAGAATTGCGGACGGGAAATTTTTCCGAGCGACTGACACGAAATCGCTCGAACAAATTTATGACGACATAGACAAGCTGGAAAAATCCACGGTCAGCGTGAAGAAATATCAGCAATACCGCGATCTATTTCCGCTGTGTCTTATGGGTGGCTGTGGACTGCTGGTCGCGCAGATTTTGTTGTCGCAAACGGTCTGGAAGAAATTGCCATGAATCCTTCACCGTCATTCCGAGCGAAGTCGAGGAATCCCGTGATGTTACCCCGGGGTATTTCTGCGGGATCCCTCGACTTCGCTTCGCTCGGGATGACACAAGCACCATGACCTTCGGCGCACCAGAATGGCTTTGGGGCTTGTTGCTGGTCCCGCTTTTGATTGCGGTCTTTGTCCGCGCAGAGCGTCGCGGGTATCGGCGCTTGCAGGAGTTTGTTTCAGCACGTTTGCTGCCGCAGCTTGCCGGAACCGTGAACCGGCCGCGGCGCCTAATAAGATTTGCTCTCCAGTTGCTTGGACTTTCATTGGCTATTGTCAGTCTTGCGCAACCGAGCTGGGGTTACACTTTTCAGGATGTGAAACGTAAAGGTCTCGATCTGCTTATCGTCGTGGACACGTCGCGCAGCATGCTTTCTAACGACGTCCAGCCGAACCGGCTCGAGCGCGTCAAGCTTGCCGTCCAGGATTTGATCAACGAACTCCAAGGCGACCGTGTTGGCCTAATTGCTTTTGCCGGGCGCGCTTTTTTGCAAGCGCCACTTACGATTGATTACGATGCCGTAGTTGAGGCCATCAATGATCTGGACACGAAGACGATTCCCGAAGGCGGGACCAATATCTCCAGCGCCATTTCTCTCGCCATGCAAAGTTTCGGCAAAAGCGCTACTGGGAATCGAGCGCTAATCATCTTTACCGACGGCGAGGAATTGAGCGGTGACGCTGTAAAGATGGCAAAAGAAGCGACTGACGCCGGTGTGCGAATTTTCACCGTGGGCGTCGGCACACCGCAAGGCTCGCTTATTCCCATCATCGGCGAAGACGGCCAAACCGCTTTTGTAAAGGACTCAGCCGGCCAGGTCGTGAAATCGAAGCTGGACGACAAACGTTTGCGGGAAATCGCGCAGGCCACAGGTGGGTTTTATATTCATTTGGAAAGTGGGCCCCGCACGATGCAACAGATTCAAAGTGAAGGATTGGCAAAAATGCAGGCTGCCGAAATGGATGTGCGTTTGTCGCGGCGTCCAATTGAGCGCTACGAATGGCCGTTGGGTGCGGCGTTGATCGCTCTGGCCTTGTCGGTGCTGATTCCCGAGCGGAAATCCGCCACCGGACGGATTCGTCGTGGTGAACGCGTCCGCGAAAGGAGCTACGTTCCTGCGACCGCCAGAGCTGCCGGTGCGACGGTCGCTCTTCTATTGTTCCTCTCCTCATTTGCGCTTGGTGCCGCACCGGGGATTAACGCGTATCGCGACGGGAAATTCGAAGATGCCTATGGCCAGTTTCAGCAGACGCTGAAATCGCATCCGCAATCGGGCGCCGAGGACAAGCTCCAGTTCGATTCGGGCGCGGCGGCTTACAAACTAAAGGATTATAACAGGGCTCTGGAATCGTTTAGTCAGGCCTTGCTTACGCAAGATACCGGTTTGCAGAGCAAGGGTCATTACAATCTCGGCAACACGCTTTATCAACGCGGTGAAACGGAAAAAAGCGACGATAAAAAGCTTAGCGATTGGACAAACGCGTTGGACCATTATGAGCAAACTCTCAAGCTCGATCCGCAAGATAATGACGCCAAAGACAACTACGAGTACGTCAAAAAGAAGATCGAGGAGTTAAAGAACAAGAAATCCCAACAACAGCCCTCCCCTTCCCCCTCTCCGCCGGAAAAGAACAAACAGAACCAACAACAGAGCAAACAAGATCAGCAGCAACAGCAGAATCAGGACGAGCACCAGCAAAAACAGTCGCAGCAGAATCAACAGCAACAGAAAGACCAACAGCAAAAGCAGCAACAACAGAACCAGCAGAACCAACAGCAGCAGCAAGGTCAGAGTCAGCAAGAGAAAAAGGACCAGCAGCAGCAATCACAAGACCAGCAATCGCAAAACGAATCGGCTAACAAGAAAGAACGAAAGCAAAACGACCAAGCCCAGGCGAAGAACGAGCCACAAAGGAAACAGCAGCAACAATCAGGCGAGAGTCCTTCTCCCTCGCCAGGCGCAGAAAATCAGAAGGCGAACCAGCCTTCACCGTCACCAGGGGAACGACAAGCTGAAGAATCACCGAGCCCAGGCCAAGGAGAAAATGAAATACCATCACCCTCGCCGGGAGAAGGTGAAAATGAGCTACCCTCGCCTTCGCCTGGCGAGGGCGAAGGCGCGGAACCATCAGCTACACCCGCGGAATCTCCGCAGAAAAAATTTGCCGGTGAAGTGAAAGGCGCAGGTGAAGACAAATCGCAGAAGCCGCCTGACAAGAACGCGCAGATTGCGGAGGCCGAGTTGGAAAAGGAGGGCCAGATGAGCGAACGCCAAGCTCTGGCGCTCATTGAATCGATGAAAGACGAAGAGGCGCGAGTTCGACTTGATGAACGCAGAGTAACGCGCCATGTCTATAACGACTGGTAGGAGGGTTTGTCATGTCGAGCGGAGTCGAGACATCCCGTGAATTTGCTCGTCGGTTATGCCACGAGATTCCTCCCGCCTTCACCGCGCTACGGCGCGGCAGGCGACTCTGCTCGACATGACGGTTGCAAGATGCGCTCCAGGATATTCCAACAAATCTTCATCGCGGTTTTCGCTGCACTCGCATCTGTGGAGTTCGCATTTGCCGATTCGCCTACGGTCACAGCGGTGCTGAGTAACTCGGAGACTGCTGTTGGCGAAACGGTTGAGCTGCAAATCAAGGTAACCGGCCCCGGCGACGCGAGCCCTCCTGAAGAGATTTCAATCGACGGGTTGGAAATTCACGCCACCGGGCAATCGCGACAGTTCGAAATACACAATTTCAGCACCAGTTCGAGCGTGACATACAATTACACGATCCTCCCGCTCAGGGCCGGCAAATTCACGATCCCGCCGCAAATAGTTCGCGCCGGCGGCAGTTTGCTCAGGGCGCCGGAACTGACATTAAACGTCGCGGACTCACCGGGCAGTTTGCCTAACGCGAGGCCGAGTCGTGGCACGCAGAGTCAGTCAGTCCGCGCAAGCGATCTGGTTTTTGCCGAATTGATTGTGCCAGAAAAAAAGGCCTACGTCGGCGAGATCGTTCCTGTGCAGATCCGGATGGGATTTGACCCGCGCGTACGTCCGAGACTGATCGAACCACCTGAACTCACCGGAGAAGGATTCACTGCGCAGAAATTACAGGAATCCGGCCAAAATTCAGAAACCATCAATGGCAGACCTTACGATGTGGTTACCTATAAGACCGCGATCGCTGCGGCGCGCGCAGGAAAATTCGAGGTCGGGCCGGTGAAAGCCAAGGCACAAGTTCTAGTTCCGCGTGCACGAAGCGCGCCGCGACCTCGTTCGCGTTCGCCATTCGACGTGTTCGATCTGGATGATCCATTCTCGGATCCATTCTTTAGCAATCCGTTTGCTCAAATGGGTGAGCGCCGAGAGGTAGAGATCAAAAGCGAACCTGTGGCTCTGGAAGTTAAACCGTTGCCGCCGAATGCGCCGCAGAGTTTTTCAGGCGCAATTGGAAACTTTACAATGAGTACCGATGCCAAGCCCAAGGATCTGCAAGTTGGCGATCCCATCACCGTCACAACTGCAATCTCGGGGCGCGGCAACTTCGATCGCGTCAATGCGCCAGTAGTAGAAGATGAGCGTGGCTGGCACAAATATCCGCCATCTTCCAAGTTTAAACAGGACGACGAGGTCGGCATCAGCGGCACAAAAACTTTCGAGACAGTGCTTTCGCCCAACGAAAAAAAGCAAGCAGTGCCGGTGCTTGCATTTTCTTATTTCGATCCGGTGAAAGAACAATATGTGACGGTGCGCAGCGAGCCGATTGCGATCAGTGTGCAAGGAGGAGCGGCCGCGGCAAACGTCGCCGCGACTCAGCCGGGGTCATCGCCTCCGGCTACAGCAGCCCGGCCAGCACCACCAGTTTCGTTTATTAGCAAGCCGCAGGATATTCTTTATCAACTCACGGAACGGCCGCGCGCAACGGAATCGTTTACACCGATTTACACGCGTCGCTTCTTCTGGGGCGCACAATTAATTCCATTGCTCGCACTGCTTGGTTTCGCTGTCTGGAAAATTCGAAGGGCGAAGGCCGAAAATCGCGAGGCACAACGAATGGCCGCGCTGCACCATGAAGCAGCTCAGCTGATGCATAAATTGCGTCGTAACGATGTGTCGCCGCGCGAATATTATGCCGAAGCCTTGAGAGTCGTTCGGGTGAAGACGGCGCTGGCGTCCTCCGGCGGCGGGATCGATCCAAACATTGTGGACGCGGAAACTGCGTCGGAAACTTTCAAGCTGAATACCGACGAGCGCGACCGGCTGCGACGTTTATTCGAGCAAAGCGATGAATGGCAATACAGCGGAGCGCATAACGGCCCTGGAAGGATCTCCCCGGAAAACCGCCGCGAGGTGCTGGAGTTGATTGAAAATCTAAAATGAAGATACCCGCGTCCTTGATTGCATTTCTTTTTTGCGCGCTCCCGACTCCTTCGGTATTCGCGCAAGGGGACATCGAGTTTGGAAAGGCGAACCAAGAATTTGCTCAAAGCCATTTCAAGGAAGCGATCTCGGATTACGAGGCGCTAATTCGCGACGGGCAATGGAGCGCAAACATATTTTACGACCTCGGCAACGCTTATTTTCGCACAGGTGATTTCGGACGCGCCATTTTGAATTACGAACGCGCGCTCGCGTTGGACCGGCATCATCCGGAAGCAACGGCGAATTTGCAGATCGCACGCGACGAGGCGCACGCGCTGGAGCTCCAGCCAAGCTGGCCAGAGCGTTATCTGCAATTTGCGAGTGTAAGTCAGTACAGTATCGCTGCAGCTGTCGCGTTCTGGGTCGCAGCGTTTTGTTTGGCAGCATTGATTTTCACGCCTCGCCGATCAGCCGCCATGATCAGCTTGTTTGTTGTGATGCTTCTGGCTTTTGCTGGATCGATCTTTGCAATCTGGCAACTCGAGCACGGAAGCAAAGGCGACGCACTGGCTATTGTGACAGGCAAAGATGTCCAAGCACGTCTCGCGACCGCAGATACAGCGAACGCCGTTTTGGCGTTGCCTCCCGGTAGTGAGATCAAGGTGTTGAGCACGCGCGGTGATTGGATCTACGCAGCGCTGCCGAATAACCTGCGCGGTTGGATTCCCGCGAAGAACGCCGAGCAAGTGCGACTGTAGCGACATTCTCTAATACCGAATTTTTACTCCGGCGTCTGACACAGACGCCCTACAAAGTCCGAGATTTGCGGCGATTGCGAATCACCGGTAGAGGATTTGTATGACTCCAGAGGTGGAAATCGGCACCGACAGAAAGGCGCTGCAAATCAATCTGGATCCGGCCAAGTACGGGACGTTTGCAGAAGTTGGCGCCGGCCAGGAAGTCGCGCGTCGATTTTTTCGCATCGGCGGCGCAGCTGGCACAATTGCCAAGACCATGTCTGCCTACGACATGACATTTAGCGACGCGATCTATGGCCCGGCGGACCGCTACGTCAGCCGAGTTCGTCTCCAGACAATGCTCGACCACGAATACAGCCTTCTCATCGAGCGGCTCGACGCGAAATTCGGAATGGAGAAAACCTTCTTCGTCTTTGCAGATACCGTTGCGGCGCGCAGTTTTAAGCAGCGCAGCGAATCGCATGGCTGGCTGGGCATGCGCTTTCAACGCGAGCCACGCGCGAAGCCGAGCCAGATTATCATCCACGTCCGGTTACTCGACCAAACCAACGTCGAACAACAGGAAGCCCTCGGCGTGATCGGAGTGAATCTTCTATACGGCGCGTTCTATCATCGCCAGCCGGAGAAATTGATTTCGTCGCTTCAGGAAAATCTCCCATCGGGACGAATCGAAGTGGACATGATCAAATTTTCAGGGCCCGTCTTTCAAAGCGTCGATAACCGATTGATGAGTTTGCAGCTCGTCAGCCGGGGCCTGACGAATGCCGTGATGTTCAAAGCGGATGGAGAAACCGTTCAGCCTGCCGAAGTTTTTTACAAAAAAGCGATCCTCGTTGAACGCGGCAATTTTCGGCCTGTAACCTACGCCACCAATGACATGCTGGACGGCGCGCGTCGCGTGTTTCTGAAGCACTGCGATTGTTCGGAAGACGAGGTCGTTGTGTTGATGGAGATAACGCTGGAGAATTTGCTCGCCGACGGCAAGGTCGATCACGCCGATTTCCTCGCCCGCGTAGACATTCTCGGCGCGCTGGGACGAACGGTCTTGATCTCCAGGTTTCGTGAATACTACCGGCTGGCAGGTTATCTCTTTCGCTACACGACCAGGGCGATCGGCCTCGTGATGGGTGTGCCGAGTCTGCTCGAGATTTTCAACGAAAAATATTACACGAATCTGGAAGGTGGAATTTTGGAAGCGCTGGGAAGGATGTTTAAGGGAGGGCTAAAACTTTATGTTTATCCAATGGTTGATGAGGCGAGCGGAAACCTCGTCACCGCAACACAAATCGAAGTCGCACCAAATCTTCGCTCGCTATTTCGATATTTGATCGACAACGAATATGTCCACGAAATCACCGACTATGATCCGGAATATTTGCGAATTCATCCGCCAGACGTCTTAGTCAGATTGCAATCTGGAGACAGCAGCTGGGAGCGAATGGTTCCACCAGAGGTCGTGCACATAATCAAGAAGCGCGAATTCTTCGGCTACCGCAGATCGATCGCGGCCTAGGACGCATGATTAATAGCGCTGTCATGTTGAGCCCTTCGACTTCGCTCAGGACAGGCTTCGCGAAACATCTCTGACTATGGCTTTGTGGGAGATCGCTCCATAAATGATCAGAGATGGAAAGCCTGGCCTCGCGGACTCCGTCCGCTGCGTTGCAGCTTCACTTCGCTCAGAATGACACTTTCATGAAAATCGCAGTTGCTCAAATTTCGTGTTCGCTCGGCGATCCCGAAGCGAACCTAATTAAGGTTCGCGACTTTTCTCGCCGTGCCAAAGATGTTGGCGGCGCGGAGCTGATCGTTTTTCCGGAGATGACTGACACTGGCTACTCGATGCCGGTGATCCGAGAGCATGCGAGCGATTGGACAAACGGATTTGTTCCCGGTGTCCAGGAAATCGCGAAGAGAATTTCGATCGGGATCGTCAGCGGCGTCTCGGAGCGGAATGGCTCATCCATTTACAATTCGCAGATCCTTGTCGATCCACAGGGCAAGATCGCAGCGAAGTATCGCAAGACTCATCTCTATGCAGTGGCGCCCGTCGAGGAACAAACGTGCTTTGCCCCGGGTGATTCCTTTGTGAGCTTTGAGCTAGGCGGTCTACTTTTTGGCTTCAGCGTCTGTTACGATCTTCGCTTTCCGGAGATGTACCGAAAACTCGCCGTCGAACAGAAGGTTGGCGCTTTTGTCGTCTCCTCTGCCTGGCCCTTCCCGCGTCTGGAACATTTTCGAACACTCGCCATGGCACGGGCAATTGAAAACCAGAGTTACGTCATTGCATCGAACCGCGTCGGGAAAGATGACGACTTGTGGTTTTGTGGCAGCTCCGCAATCATCGATCCCCGCGGAGTTGTAATTGCAGCCGCATCGGCAGATCGCGAAGAACTTATTCAGGCCGATTTATCCGAAGATCTCGTCCGCTCAGTCCGGACCCGGGTAGAGTCCTTCGCGCATCGCCGAGAGGATCTATACGGATAAGGCGGTGATTTAAAACTGTGCGAGCTGCGCGGGGCTAATTGGCACGAATTCGCTTTCGTGCAAAACGACGCGTCTTGTCCCGCGAATTAGCTGCCACCATTGTCGCGCAGAGCTGAGCACAATCGCGAGCACGAGCGCTAGAAAGAAGGCAGCAACGAGCGCATCGAATCGCCAGACGCTTGCCTGACGTACCAGTTCAGCAGCCTTCGTTGCGTCGGCCATTTCCGATGCCTCACTCAAAAGTGAGCGCGCGCCACTCAAGAAACCAAGTCGCGGATCAGACGAAAACACTTTGAGATAACCCGCGGAGAAAGTGACGGCGCACATGAAGCAAAGCGGGACAAGCGTCACAAAGAGATATTTGCTTTTGTGCATCTTGATCAAAAGCGTCGTGCCGAGGCAAAGCGCCACTACTGAGAGCAATTGGTTGGCAAGTCCGAACAGTGGCCAAAGCGAGTTGATGCCGCCAAGGGGATCAATCACGCCCTCATACAAGAACCAGCCCCAGGCCGCCACCAGTAACGCACTGCAGAGAAAATTCGCGCTCCAGGAACGCGTATTGCCAAGTGGCCGCCAGATATTGCCTAGGAAATCCTGAAGCAGAAACCGTCCCACCCGCGTTCCGGCGTCAATCGTTGTCAGAATGAACAGAGCTTCGAACATAATGGCGAAGTGATACCACAGCGCCAAGGCAGTCGGCTTGGCGGAGACGCGCGAAAACATATCTGCCATGCCAACTGCAAAAGTCGGCGCGCCCCCTGCGCGATTAAACATGGTGGATTCTCCAAGGTTCGTGGCGAGCTTTTGCATTTCCCCCTCAGTGACCGGAAAACCCGCAGCGGAAATTTTTGCGACAACCTCTGTAGGCGAACCCTTGGTGTTAATCGCAAAATATTCTCCCGGTTGCAGCACGCACGCTGCGATCATCGCCATCAAAGCCACCATCATCTCGGTCACCATCGCACCGTAGCCAATAGGACGTATTCGCGATTCGCGTCTTATCATTTTCGGCGTGGTGCCCGAGGCAATGAGCGAATGGAACCCTGAGACTGCCCCGCAGGCGATGGTGATGCAGACAAACGGGAACACTGGCCCTGCGAAGACAAGGCCGCTACCGTCGATAAATTTTGTGATCGCCGGCATTCGCAGCGTGGGATTAATCAGCATCACCGCAGCCGCGAGCATCGCTACGGTGCCGAGTTTCAAAAATGTGCTCAGATAATCGCGCGGCGTCAGCAACATCCAGACAGGCAGCACCGATGCGGCGAGTCCGTAGATCATGATCGCCCATGCGAGCCACTTCTGGTCGTGACGGAACCACGCTTCAATCGCAGGAAACTGCGCGAGAAATTGTCCGCCCCACACGCCAAATGCCAGACCGAGCAATCCAAAAACTGTAACTGCAATGACGCTTACTTTTCCCGTGCGCAGCGCAATGCCAATAATCAGCGCCAGAGGAATCGTCGTCGCGATGGTGAAAACGCCCCACGGACTTTCCGCAAGAGCTTGAACGACTACCAGTGCCAGAACCGCCAGCAAAATAATCATGATCGCCAGGACACTGACGAGAGCGAGCAGGCCAACCCCGGACCCGATTTCGTCCTTTACCATTTGACCGAGCGTTTTCCCGCCTCGCCGGATCGAGGCAAACAGAACAATCATGTCGTGCACGCCTCCGCCGAGCGTTGCACCGATCAAAATCCAGAGCGTCCCGGGCAAGAACCCGAATTGTGCAGCCAGCACCGGCCCAACCAGAGGCCCCGGCCCGGCAATCGCTGCAAAATGGTGTCCGAAAACCATCCATCGATTGGTTGGCACATAATCCTTATTGTCATTTTGCAGAATTGCCGGCGTGGCGCGCTCTTCATTTAACACGAGCACCTTTGTCGCCAGCCATTTGCTGTAAAAACGGTAGCTGATGGACAACGCGCAAAACCCAGCCAGAACGATCCAGAGCGCGCTGATCTGTTCGCCGCGGGAGAGCGCCAGGCGGACCATCGCCCACGCACCCAGCGCGGAGATGACAACCCAGAGCACCTTTTTCCACCAACTCATTTCATTTGCAGTTTAGTTGAGATTGTTGCGCGTCGCCACAAGCTGTGGTCTATCCTCCAGTGCGAAGACTCAAGAAACTTCCCCATAAACTTAGGAAGCTTGTAAATGGCGAAAGCTGGGCTAGCGCAAGAAGGCACACGCTCAGGCTTCTTTGGCCGAACCGTTTTCGACTGGAGACGAAGCGAGTAATCGAAACGATCGATCCCCGGGGTTTCGAGCAGATTCGCCAGCAGTACGCCGTTGAAGGTCCCACCGCGGACTGGCCCAAATTTCTGGATCTCGAGCGATGGATCGACATCAACATTCGCCGGATTCGCGAGATCGAAATCGATCTGATGCGCCCGAAGCGAATTCTCGATCTTGGCTGCGGTACAGCATATTTCCTTTACATCGCTCAGCTACTCGGTCATCAGGGGCTCGGGCTCGATTTGGATGAGCTCCCCATGTTTGGCGACCTTACGCGCCTGCTCGGCGTGCGCCGTGTGATCTGGCAAATCAACGCTTTTGATCCCCTGCCCGACGCCTTGGGGAAGTTCGACGTGATCACTGCCTTCCTGATCTGCTTCAATCGTCATAAACAGACCAATGTGTGGGGTGTGCCTGAGTGGGAATTTTTTCTAGACGATCTGGCGAAACATCTGACGCCGCGAGGTCGGGTCTGGCTCGAGTTGAACCAGGAATGCGACGGCACGTTCTACACACCTGAGCTAAAAGAATTCTTCCAAAAGCGCGGCGCAAGAATCGACCGGCACAAAGTGAATTTTAATTCAGGTCTTCTCTAGCCTGTTTCAACCTCGCTAGTTGCGCGCTGAGATTTTGGACTGCGGCGACACGTCGCCGCTTTGAAAGCGCAGACATCTCCGAGCACTCCAAACCGCGAGCCGTTAGGACAAGCTATCTCGTGCCTGTTTCAGCTTCGCCAGTTGTGCGCTGAGATCTTTCACGCGTTTCCGATGCTCCTCCACAACTGGGGCGGGGGCGCGATCAACAAAGGATTTGTTTTCCAATTTGTTCTCCGCTGTTCGCAATTCGTTCTCGATTTTTGCAATTTCCTTATCCAGCCGCTCTCGTTCTCGTGCCTTGTCCGATGCGGCGATGGCTAGAAAAATCTCACCGAGAGGTGTAACCGCCACAGGATTGCCGGCCGGGGCTTGATATTTGCGATCCAGCTTTACGTCATCGGCATTCAACAGCCGCGTCAACGTCGGAAGCTCCCCGGAAACTAATTTCTCATCTGCACGTAAAATAAAGCCTATCTTCTTGTTCGACTGCAGCTTGAATTCTGCACGAAGATTTCGACCCGCCTGCACCGTTTGGTAAACGGCCGAGACGAGCTCGCGTTTGCGTGGAACATCGGCGACGTCGTCCAGCGCAATCTTTTGCGGCGGGGCGGCAAATTGAATCGAAGCCTTTCCAAAACCCAATAGGGACCACAGCTCTTCAGTGATGTGCGGCATAAAAGGATGCAGCAATCGCAAGATAGCCGAGAGCACAAAATCCATTGTAGCCAGCGTGGATTTCTTCTCCGCCTCGTCCTCGCCGAAGATTTCGGTCTTGGCCGTTTCAACAAACCAGTCGCAATAATCGCTCCAAACAAAATCATAAAGCCGCTGTGCGACGGCGTTGAATTGATAGTCGCGATACGCTGCGTCGATCGCATCGATCGTTTCGTTTAGTCGCGAAAGCACCTCGATGGCATAGATCGACAGTTGCTTGTTGTCGATTTTTACCCCGAAAGCATTCGGGATCGCCTCATGCATTTGTCGCAAACGCGCAACATTCCAGAGCTTCGTGGCGAAATTGCGGCCCTCTTCGATTTGTTTTTCATCGTAACCAATGTCCTGACCGCTGGGGGCGATGCGCATCAGACCAAATCGCAAGCCGTCGGCGCCATATTTATCAATCAACTCGAGCGGATCTGGCGAGTTGCCCAGCGACTTCGACATCTTTCGCCAGAGCTTATCACGAATCAGGCCCGTGAAATAAACATGGCGAAATGGAATATTGTCGTCATCGCGATCCGATTTACCTGGCTTAAACTCAAGCCCAGCAATAATCATGCGCGCCACCCAGAAGAAAATGATCTCCGGTGCGGTCACCAGCACGCTGGTTGGATAAAATTTCCTGCGCGTCTCTTCATCCATGGTTTCATAAGCCCATAGCCACGATGAAAACCATGTATCGAGTGTATCGGGATCTTGAACCCAATTTTCCGGATCGGGCGGTGGCTCGATGCCGACATAAATTTCGGATTTCGGATTTCGGATTTCGGATTCTTGCTTCGGGTACCACGCCGGTACCCGGTGTCCCCACCACACCTGCCGGCTGATGCACCAATCGCGGATGTTCTCCAGCCATTGAGCGTAAACTTTCTCCCAATGCACGGGGAAGAAGCGGATGAGATGATCGCGCACCACGGCGAGCGCTTCTTTCGTTTTTGGATAACGTAGGAACCACTGCTCGCTGATGCGGGGCTCGATCGGAACATCGCTGCGATCGCTGAATCCAACATTGTTTTCATACGAAGCGGTTTTGGCCAGCGCTCCCCTCGCCTGCAAGAGTTCCACGGCTTTTTCTCGCGCTTGGAATCGGTCTAGCCCATTCAACTCCGGTTCTGTCGGGCAATTGATGCGGCCATCCGGATGCAGCACATCGAGAATTGGCAGGTCGTGGCGCTGGCCGATCTCGAAATCCACGGAATCATGCGCAGGCGTGACTTTCAAAACGCCGGTGCCGAACTCCGGATCGATTGCTTCGTCGGAGATGATGGGAATTTCTTCGCGCGCGAGGGGACGCCACGCGTGTTTGCCCAGGAGGCTCACGTATCGCTGGTCGCGTGGATGAAAAGCCATCGCCGTGTCGGCCATGATCGTTTCCGGTCGCGTGGTTGCGACTTCGAGAAAACGACCCGGTTCTTCCACGATCTCGTAGCGAACAAAATAGAGATATCCTTTCTGCGGCTTGGAGACGACCTCCTCATCCGAGAGCGCCGTTTGCGCAGCTGGATCCCAGTTAATCATCCGGCGGCCGCGGTAGATCAGGCCTTTGTTGTAAAGATCAACAAAAACGCTTTGGACTGCGCGCGCGTAATCCTCGTCCAGGGTATAGCGCTGGCGCGACCAATCGCAGGAGCAGCCGAGCCGTTTCAGTTGCTCGATGATGATGCCGCCGTGTTTATCCTGCCATTCGAGAACGCGCCGTAAAAATTCTTCGCGACCGAGATCGTGGCGCGTTTTGTTTTCAGTCCTCCGCAAATATTTCTCGACAGCAGTTTGCGTCCCGATTCCGGCGTGATCTGTGCCCGGCAACCAAAGCACCTCGAAGCCCTGCATGCGCGCGCGACGACAGAGAATGTCCTGGATGGTGTTGTTCAAAACGTGGCCGAGCGTGAGCACGCCGGTGACGTTAGGCGGGGGCATTACGATGGAGAACGGCGCCTTTGACGATTTCGAGTTCGCAACAAAATCGTGACTATCAATCCAGTGCCGATACCATTTCGGCTCAACGGTCTTCGGATCGTATCTCTTCGGAAGTTCAGCCATCGCGATCAATCATCCAAAACCGGAGCGCGTTTGCAAATAATCGACTCACATTACGCGAGATATTCCGCCTCTCCCTTGGTGAAGGGAGAGGATTGAGGTGAGGGATCGCTCAACTCTCAACACTCAACACTCACCCTACTCTCCCCTTGAGAAAGGAGAAGCGACACGTAGTTGCACCACTTCGCCACTGCGATGATTTTCCGCTAAATGAGCGACCCGCGACCCATTGGCGTTTTCGATTCCGGCATTGGAGGACTGACTGTGGTCAAAGCTCTGCGCCAGCTATTGCCGGGCGAAAACATTTTTTATCTCGGGGATACAGCGCGCGTTCCTTACGGCGGAAAGAGTGCGAGCACAGTCGAGCGCTACAGCGTCGAAATGACTGACATGCTTGTCGCGGAAGACGTGAAGGCTGTCGTGATCGCGTGCAATTCCGCGTCGGCGGTGGCGTTGCCGAAGCTGGAAGAAACGCTCTCTGTTCCAGTGATCGGTGTAATCAAACCTGGTGCGCAGGCTGCCCTCGCGGCCACGCGCAACCGCCACGTTGGCGTGATCGGCACACGCGCAACGATCAAAAGTGGCGCCTACGAACGAGAATTGCGCGCGCTAGATCCAGATGTGCGTATATCAATGCGCGCTTGCCCGTTGCTCGTTCCTTTGATTGAGGAAGGCTGGCTGGATGACCAACTGACGGATGGCGTCATTGCGCGCTACCTTGAGCCGCTCACGCATGACGGGATCGATACGTTGGTTCTCGGCTGCACGCATTATCCGTTGCTGTCCGATGCCATCGCTCGCTTTCTCGCGGGGAAAGTCAAGCTTGTCGATTCTGCGCGAAATTGCGCGAAGGCAGTCGAGCAACTTTTGGATCAACAATCACTTCGCGCGTCGCGCGAAGGCGAAGGCAGCCTGCAAGTCGCGCTGACCGATGCGCCCGATACTTTCCTGGGCGTCGCGCGCGGGGCATTGCAGTTGGAAATCGGCGAAGTGCAACTACGCGAAGTGTTGCATCCGGCGAAGTTGTAGGGGCGCTTGTGTCCAGCGCTAGCCATAAGCAGGCGGCTGACACAGCCGCCTCTACAACAATTGGCGCTTCGCGTCCGGTAAACGCTTGACCACCAACTCGTAGGAATGGTCGATCATTTTACGCAGTTCCGCGTCTGGTATTGCGCTGTCAATCTCCACAGTGTTCCAGTGTTTCTTGTTCATGTGATAGCCGGGCCTGACCTGCTCGTATCGATCGCGTAGATCGAGCGCCAAATCTGGGTCGCATTTCAAATTCGCGGTGGCAGGCACCTGGTCGAGAGCTGCCAATGCGAATATCCTGCCGCTGACTTTGAACACGAGAACATCAGGGCCGAACGGCGTGCTCTCAGTCGCGCGAGCTTTGCTAAGAGAGTATTCGCGAAACTGCGCGAGATCCATCAAGGAAGCTGGTGTTCAAGACGCTTGCCCCACAATTAAGGGAATGGACCCCGCATGATGTCCATCAACTGCGAGATCAATCGCGTAATCGCCAAATCTGGGCAGAATCAATTGCTGGATTACGAGGACGAGCGATGCTGTTGCAGTGGAATCAGTCGGTCCGAATCGCACTTGGGTCGTCGTATTTAGAGTTGGCATAACTGGTTTGCCGTCTGTGTCTACAAATTGGATTCGGATTGACTTCGTTCCTTCTTCAACTCGTTCGAACCTCAACTTAATAGCTAACGCACATTGAGGGTGCGTGACCGGAGCTTGCGCCGCGTTCAGTCGGTCAAACGACCCAAGGATGTTTAGTTTCCCCGCGGCGTCTGTCGTTGCTGCGTCACACAGCGTGAAAACTTCAACTTTCATCTTTCAAAATGCTCCGCATCCCTACGCGCTGATCGCGCGTAAATCAACGAATACGTGAAGTCAAAATTTCCCGCAGAACCCTGATCGCGACGCGCTCCTGTTTCATCGAATCGCGATCGCGCAACGTAACTGTGTCGCGGAGCGCAGCATTCTTCTCTCCTAGCGTTTCAAAATCAACGGTCACTCCGAACGGAGTGCCGACTTCATCTTGACGCCGGTAACGACGTCCGATTGCCCCGCTCTCATCATAGAAAACAGTTATGTGCGGCCGCAAAAGCTCGACGATCTCTTTTGCTTTAGCGACCAGCTGCGACTTGTTCTTGAGCAGCGGAAATACCCCGCACTTGACCGGAGCAATCCGGGGATGAAAACGAAGCACCACGCGCGTTTCCATTTTTCCTTTTTCATCAGGTGCCTGATCTTCCGAATACGCCTCACAAATCAGCGCCAGCATTGTGCGATCGACACCAGCACTCGGTTCCACAACGTGCGGGACAAATCGCTGCTTGGTTTCCTCGTCAAAGTATTCGAGAGATTTCCCGCTGGCTTTCTGATGCTGTGATAAATCGTAATCAGTGCGATACGCGACGCCTTCCAATTCCTGCCGGCCGAACGGAAAATCGTATTCGATGTCGTATGTGCCTTTTGAATAGAAGGCACGCTCATCATCCGGAACTGTCCTGACGTACAGCTTGTCGCGCGGGATACCGATGCTCTCATAAAACTTCAGACGCTCTTCCTTCCAATATTCAAGCAATTCCATTCCCTTCTCCGGCGGGCAAAAATATTCGAGCTCCATTTGTTCAAACTCGCGCGAACGAAAGGTGAAATTGCGTGGATTAATTTCGTTGCGAAACGCCTTGCCGATTTGCGCGATGCCGAAAGGGAGTTTTTTGCGCGACACTTCGAGAACGTTTTTGAACTGTACGAAGATCGATTGTGCTGTTTCCGGTCGTAGATATGCGATGGAACTTTCATCGGCCGCGGCTCCAACATGCGTTTCGAACATCAGATTGAACTGCCGCGCTTCGGTCAGATCTTTGCCGCCGCAGCTTGGACACTGCTTCACTCCGTTTTTCTCGACGAGCTGATCGAGTCGCAGATGCGCCTTGCATGTGCGGCAATCAATCATCGGATCGGAAAATCCTTCGACGTGTCCGGATGCCTTTAGCACAGCGGGGTGCGTTAGAATCGATCCATCCAAGCCGACAACATCGTCGCGCTCATGCACCATGACGCGCCACCAGTAGTTTTTTAGATTGCGTTTCAACTCGACACCAAGCGGGCCGTAGTCCCAGAGACCATTTAGACCGCCATAGATTTCGCTCGATTGGAAAATGAAGCCGCGCCGCTTGCACAAGCTGACGATCTTCTCCATTCGCTGAGCATCGGATGGCGCACTCATATCTCGCTCACAGATTACACGGGTCAGGAAACGTTGTAGAGGCGTTTGTGCCAAACGCCTTTCCCATTGGTTCGGCGGCTGGCACAGCCGCCGCTACGACTACGTGGTCAGCTTTGTGTTTCCACTTTGACCTCGGTCTTGACCGAATTAGCGATGAAACATTGCTCGTGCGCCGCGTGATTCATTTCTTCGAGTTCCTGCGACGTGGGTTGTTTATCGTCGGAGAATTTGAGTCGCTGCCGTAACGTCACCCGGGTGATGGCCAATCTGCCTTCGGAGTTTTTCTCCATAACGCCGACCGCGTCGTCAACATATTCATCGAGCACGAACTTCTTTTTGCAGGCGATCGCGAGGAACGTCAGCATGTGACAACTCGAAAGCGATGCAACGAATGCTTCCTCTGGATCGACCAGGTTCGGGTTACCCAGATAAGCGGGAGCAGCCGATGCCTGCATCTCGTGCCCTCCGTCAAATTTCCAAGTGTGATCGCGCGAGTATTTCTGATATTCAAACGGCTTATCGCCGCGCTTCCAAGTGAGAGTGATTTTGTGTTCAGACATGTCTCTAGATAAAATGCGACGCCGCGCACGGCAACTCCGAAGGCTTTTGGGGCTGCCCCACAATTCCTGTGTACCGCTTGCGCTCTCCGGCGCGCTCTTTATTTTGTCGGTTTCTGAAAACTCGCGCGATTAGCTCAGTGGTAGAGCACTTGCTTCACACGCAAGGGGTCGCTGGTTCGATACCAGCATCGCGCACCAGATTCTGTCTTTCACAGCATGGCAAATAAGTCCCCAAATTCTATGGTTCTCATTCAGGAAGTTCTCGAAATCGTCAAAAAACGTAATCCCAACGAGCCTGAGTTTCTTCAGGCGGTAACCGAAGTGTTGGAATCAATCCGGCCCGTGATCCAGCGCAGCAAGAAGTGCCGAGACGCCAAAATTCTGGAGCGTCTGGTCGAACCGGAACGCATGATTCAGTTTCGCGTCCCTTGGATTGATGACAAAGGACAGATTCAGGTCAACCGCGGTTTTCGCGTTCAGATGAATAGCGCCCTTGGTCCGTACAAGGGCGGCTTGCGTTTTCATCCGACGGTCTGTGCCAGCATCATCAAGTTCCTTGCGTTCGAACAAGTTTTTAAAAATTCGCTAACGGGTCTGCCGATGGGCGGCGGCAAGGGCGGCTCCGACTTTGACCCAAAGGGGAAATCCGACAGAGAGGTCATGCGGTTCTGCCAATCGTTTATGACCGAGCTGTTCCGCCACGTTGGTCCGCATACCGACGTGCCTGCGGGCGACATCGGCGTAGGCGGGCGCGAGATCGGGTATCTCTTCGGCCAATACAAGCGGCTCGCGAACGAATTCACAGGTGTGCTAACCGGAAAAGGGCTCACTTGGGGCGGGTCGCTGATTCGCCCGGAGGCGACCGGTTACGGCGCAGTGTATTTTGCGCAGGAAATGCTTAAAACGCGCAATGAAGCTATTGAAGGCAAAATTTGCACGGTCTCAGGCGCTGGTAATGCAGCACAATTTACTGTTGAAAAACTAATCCAGTGCGGCGCAAAGCCTGTGACCATGTCCGACTCCAGCGGCTTAATTTACGACAAGAACGGCATCGATGAAGAAAAACTCGCCTGGGTTAAAAGTATCAAGAACGTGCGGCGCGGGCGCATCAGCGAGTACGCTAAAAAATTCCGCGGCTCAAAATACGTCGCTAGCCAGCGGCCGTGGGGAATCAAGTGCGATTGCGCGTTCCCATGTGCGACGCAGAATGAGATCTCTGTTGAAGACGCACGAAAATTAGTCGAGAACGGTTGCTATTTGGTCTCCGAAGCGGCCAACATGCCGAGCGTCCCCGCGGCGGTCGATCTCTTCCTTGAGAAAAAAATTCTTTTCGGTCCCGGCAAAGCGGCTAATGCCGGCGGAGTGGCGACGTCAGGACTTGAGATGAGCCAAAACTCGATGCGTTTGCCGTGGCCACGCGAAGAAGTTGATTCCCGCTTGCGTCATATCATGTCCACGATCTTCAAAAACGCTTGGGAAACCGCGGACGAATACGGTCAGCCAGGCAATCTCGTTGTAGGCGCGAACATTGCCGGATTTGTCAAAGTGGCGGATGCCATGCTCGACCAGGGCGTTGTTTAGTTGCATGGGTCCGCCCAAAAAGATTAAACAGATGACATGAAAAAGAATTTTGATGCTCGTCTTAGCAGCGAACTTGGTGCCCCAGCAAAATGGGCACTGATGATATTCACGTTGATCTTTGTTTCCGCCGCTAATGCCCGTCAGCTCTCGGACAGTTCTGCAGCCGGTCTGGACGGTCAGTGGTATCACAACGGCAAACCGACACGAATTCTCGTTGCGCCTGATGGGCGAAGCATAACGATCACCAATGAATTCGGCCAAAGTAACGACGGCTACGCGAATGGTCCTCGCAATTTAGTCATTCCCTCGTTAGGTATAAGCGGTGAGGTTAACAAAAAAGGACGACGAATCAGTTGGACGAACGGGACGGAATGGACACGCGAACCAAAGAATCCCGGTCCGGATTTTGGAGTAAACCTTAGCGGACGCTGGTTTCGCAACGGCCAGGCGACGAGCATCAATGTCGCACCCGACGGCAGAAATTTCACCATCACCAACGAATGGGGACTGCCGGGGGTCGGCTATATAACCCGCAGCGGCGAATTAAAGATCCAATCTTGGGGAGTTACGGGTCATCTGAGCAAGAACGGTCAACGAATCTCCTGGTCAAACGGCACTGAGTGGACGCGCCCGCGGCTGTATTAGTTCTCCCCGTCGGCTGCCGTCGCTGGGGCTCATTAGGTTTGCTGTTTCTGCGGAAGAGTGCCGTGAAATTCACATGGTCATGAAAGCGGGGCACGTAAAACCTCTCTCGAATGCGAATATTACTATATGAAAATGAAATCGTTAATTCTCCGACTTGCTTTGGTTTGCGCCGCGCTCGGTGCAGCGGGGTGCGAAGGGACTTATAGCGCCTACCCTGGCTACGGGCCGAATTATGGTGGACCGTATTATGGTGGACCGAATTACGGCGGACCCTATTATGGAGGTTATCCGGGCTCCGTCACGGTCGAGGTTGGCGATCGGCCTTATTACGTTCACGGCTCTGGTTACTACGCAGGCCACACGTATTACGTCTGGAGGCCAGGACATCGGGCGTGGCGCCATGGTCAGCGAGTCTGGATCCACGGCCATTACGTCGTGCGAGGATACTGATCGGGCAGTGTTTCGTGGCAATCGATATTTAAACAATTGGCCGAGCCAGGCCCCAGCGCGCCAAACGGAAACGCAGCGCCGTTGCCAGGCAACCTAGTCCGTAGCGCACGCTTCTCCGGAAATTGATCGATGACGCTTCGGGCATGTACCGGGCTGGACACGTCACTTCACCGATTGCCGAGCCGAGGGCAATGATTTGCGCGAGGATCTGGTTGTCGAAAACAAAGTCGTCAGAGTTTGCCGACAGCGGCAGCCGTTCCAATAATTGGCGCGAAAAGGCCCGATAACCGGTGTGATATTCCGAGAGCTTCGCGCCGATGAGAAAATTCTCTACCAGCGTCAGGAACCGGTTTGACACGTATTTCCACCAAGGCATGCCGCCGCGCAGGGCGCCTCCGCCAAGAATCCGTGAAGCGAGCACGCAGGGATAAAGACCGCTTGCTACGAGGGCCGCCATCGCTGGAATTAACTGTGGCGTGTACTGATAATCAGGATGAATCATGATGACGATGTCCGCACCTGCGGCCAGGGCGAGCCGGTAACAAGTTTTTTGGTTCGCGCCGTAACCACGATTCTCTGGATGTACCTCAACTTGTGCGTGTGGCAGCGTGCGCGCGATTGTCACCGTCTCATCGTGACTGGCGTCGTCCACGACGATCACGAAATCCACAATGCCATGCACCATGACTTCATCATAAGTCTGCCGCAATGTGCGCGCGGCGTTATACGCGGGCATTACTACCACAATTCTCTGGCCGTTTAGCATCTTCGTAGGGGAATATGCGTTGGATCGCTACGTTGCAACCTAGATGACGATTTTTTACGATCCAAGGTGTCTTGAATATTCGAGCCCAAGCCATCCGGAACGGCCAGACCGCATTGCTCGGACGACGCCACTGATAAAGGATCGGCATCCCGATTGGGAATGGCACGAGCCCGTCCCGGCGACCGACAATGAACTACTGCGCGCGCATTCGCGTCAGCACATCGAACGCGTCGCCACTCCGCGGCAAGACTTCGATCCCGATACGCCGTATTATCCAAACATCGACACGCATGCGCGCCGCTCAGCAGGGGCTGCGATTGAAACAGCGCGCGCCGCATTGCGCGGCGAACTGGCGTTTAGCCTGATGCGGCCTCCCGGGCATCACGCCACGCACGATCGCGCGATGGGTTTCTGTTATTTCAGCAATGTTGCCATCGCTGCGCTGGACGCGTTGCAAGGTGGCATTGGCTTCCAGCCAATTTTTGGATCATCGGCTGGAAGCCGGTGCCACAAAGTTGCGATCTGGGATTTTGATGGACATCACGGCAACGGCACCGAAGCAATCGTGGCGCACAATGAGCTAATTCGATTCGCGTCGATCCATCAATTCCCGGCGTATCCGGGAACTGGCGCCAAATCGTTTGCGAACATCGACAATTATCCCGTGGCTCCTTTCACTCCGCGCAACGAGATTGTTAAGATTGCAAAGCAGTCGCTGGAAAAGCTGGTCGCGTTCAAACCTAATCTGCTACTTGTTTCAGCGGGCTTCGATGCTTATGCGCGGGATCCCCTCCTGCAGATGACACTCGAGCGTGAGGACTTCGCGCAATTCGGTCAATGGTTAAGCAACATCGATGTTCCAGTCGCGGTAGCCCTCGAAGGCGGCTACACCAACGACTTGCCTGAACTAATCGACGCGTTTTTAACGGGCTGGCAGAGTTAACGCCACAGATTTACACAGATGGGACACAGATTTCTAAATCTGTGAGAATCCGTATTAATCCGTGGTTGATTCTTTGTTTCGCGCTCCAATGCGGCAGCGGCATTTTCGATTTCGGCGTAGCCGTATTGGCGAGCTCTGCTTCGTGCTGCGAGAAGCCCGCAGCGGTGAACGTTTTTGAAATCGCCATAAGGGAATTTGTATCTGCGCTTCGTATTCGCACCGTACCGCTCGTCGATTCCGAGATGCCACTTTGCATATTCGCCGAAGCCGTGCAGACGGATAAACTGATTTTCCTCGTCCGCTGAAGGCCGATGTTTGCTCCATGCTCCTTTTCCGTCCGCAATAACATGCCCTTCCTTGATGAGTCGCGCGGCGAACGCCGAGGCGTCTTCGTTTAACTTGATGCTCCCACGCGACTCAGCGAAAACGTCGCCGATCGCGCAGAAAAGAACTCCAACTGCGACGAAACTGACAAATGCAGGTCTTGAGATGGCGGATTTCATCAAATCGGCCGGAAATGTTTGCCTCAAACCTGGAAGTGGCAAACAGTATTCACTCCAGCGGGCTGTAGTTCAGCTTGGTAGAACGCTTGAATGGGGTTCAAGAGGTCGTGGGTTCAAATCCCGCCAGCCCGATAGTATCAAAACAAGGTAGCGCAAGCGTCCCGGCTTGCGATTTCCCGGCGCAAGCCAGACGCTCACGCTACATTGCATCATGCTCAGCGCGGGAATTGTCGGATTACCGAACGTCGGGAAATCGACGCTTTTCAATGCGGTCACGCGCACTCACAAAGCGCCAGCAGAAAATTATCCGTTCTGCACGATCGATCCGAACGTCGGAGTCGTCACTGTGCCCGATCCGCGACTGGCTAGGATCGCGCAAATTTCCGACTCAAAAAAAATCACGCCAACCGCGATTGAGTTCGTCGATATCGCCGGTCTGGTGAAAGGCGCGAGCGCGGGCGAAGGACTGGGAAACCAGTTTCTCCATCACATCCGTGAAGTGGAAGCGATCGTGCAGGTGGTTCGTTGTTTTGAAAATCCAGACGTTCATCATGTGAGCGCTACGATTGATCCAATCCGCGACATCGAGGTGATCAATACAGAGCTCGTGCTCGCGGATTTGGCGTCTTTGCAGAAACGGCACGACCGATTACAGAAGCAGCTGCATGCCGGTGACAAGACGGCAAAGATCGAAGATGCAATCATCGAAAAACTCTCCGCGCATCTCGACGCCGGGAAACCGGCGATTACTGCAGAATTGACTGCGGAAGAAAAGGCAATCGCGCGCGGTCTTTTCCTGCTCACATCGAAGCCAACAATTTTTGCATGCAACGTGGCGGAATCCGACTTGGCGGCGATTTCGACCGGTGATCGAGGAAGTGCGACCGCACGACATGTCGATCTTGTCCAAGATTACGCGCGTCATCACTTTGCCACGGAAGCCATTGTGATTAGCGCGCAGATCGAGAGCGAACTCGTCGATCTTAGCGAGCAAGAGGCGCTGGAATATTTACAAAATCTTGGCGTTGAAGACAGCGGCGTGCACGCGCTCATTCGCGCGGTCTATCATCTGCTCGGATTGCGCACGTTTTTTACCACTGGTGAAAAGGAGACGCGCGCATGGACAATTCATGAGGGCGAGAAAGCGCCAACTGCAGCCGGGGCGATCCATTCGGACTTCGAGCGCGGCTTCATTGCAGCGGAGACGATCCACTACGATGACCTGGCTGCGCTCTGTTCCTTCGCGAAAGCTCGCGAAGCGGGCAAACTGCGGCTGGAAGGAAAAGATTACGTCGTGCACGACGGCGATGTGATCTTATTCCGATTTAATGTGTGAGCGAATACCTAACCACCCTCACCTCAATTCTCTCCCTCACAGCGAGAGGAGGACGCGAAGCGCCTGATGAGGGTGGGGTCGGTTACGCCGCGTCGTAGAGAATCCGGCCGCAATTTTCACAGCTCACGATTTCTTTTCCTGCTCTGACTCCCGCCGCGGTGGCAGTCGTCACCTTCATGTGGCAACCCGTGCAAACGCCATGCTCGATCGCGACGACGGCCGCGTCACCTTTGCTGTTGAAAAGGCGTTCGAACCGGCCAAGCAAATCGCCATCAACGTTGCCAGCAAGTGCCTCCCGCTCCTTTGCCAGTTCTTCTTGCCGGCTCTCGAGCGTTTTGGATTTCGTTTCGAGATCGCTCAACTGCCGTGAAATTGATTCTTTCGTTACCCGGGCTGCTTTCTCCGCCGCTTCAAGTTCGGCTTTGACCTTGTCAGCCTGGAGCATCACTTCCAGCTCGTCATCCTCGAGCCTTCGGATTTCATTTTCGTACCGCTCAATTTCGTGCCCGATCGCCTGAAACTCATCATTCTTGCGGGTCTGATACTGCTGGGTCTTAAGACGTGATATCGTTTCGGTCCGCGTGCCTACGTCGAGCTCCAATCGCTTGCGATCGATTTCAAGCTGCCGCCCTTTTTGCTTCAGCGCCTCAACGCCCGCTGCACTCGCGGCCAGTTGGGATTCAAGATGATTGCGTTGCAACGGCAGCGTTTTGATCTCAGTCTGAATCTGTCTGATCTTTTGTTGTCGATCTTGAAGAACGAGCAGTTGTTCCAATTCGGAATGCACGTGCGCTGAAGGTATTGACTCGGCGGAGCGCCGTCAATCACTGCGAGGCAGGTCCAATTTGGTTGAATGCGTCCAGCACTTGCTCGGGCCGCGCGCGCACAGCGATGTTCTCCGTAAGATTGACCCAGCGAACCATGCCGTTCGGATCAATCAGAAACTCGGCGGGCCGGGCAATGTCCGCGCCTTTAGGTCCTGCCCCGGGATGCAACACATCGTAACGGCGAATAACTTCTGCCTTGGGATCGGAAAGCAGCGGGAAAGTGTAGCCGCGTTTTTGCGATTCCCGTCGATTGATATCAGGCGGATCGACGCTGATGCCGACTATGCGGATCCCGCGCGCATCGAAATCCGAGAGCCGTCGCTGAAAACTCCGCAACTCGGAGTTGCAGAGCGGTCACCAGAAGCCGCGATAAAAAATTAGCAGGACAGCTTTTGAGTCGGAAAGAAATTCCGCCAAGGCGACTGATCTTCCATTTTGATCGACCAACGTGAACTCCGGCGCCTTTTCCCCAACGCGTGGCGCCTGAGCGGAGAGTGGAACCTGGCGAAGGACGTAAAAAATTTCGTAACTAAAAAATGCGAAAAGGAACAGTGCGATCGCAGTGAAGATCGAGCCGAAGATTTTACCACGATAAAGCTGCGGCCGGCCAAATGCGCGAAAGAGTCCCGCGAGCAGCAACACGGTGCCAATTCCAAAGAGCAACAAATTTGCCCATGGAAAATCGCGGGTGATTGGAAACCGAACGAAGAAATCGTAAGAGAGCAATCCGCCGCCGGCGACAACAAAGCCGAGCCAAATCGGCCAATTCCATTTCCGTTTCATGTCGATCTTGCCGACGCCATTCGGAGGATCCAGCGGTAAAGCACGAACGCGATCGCCGCGAACGCGACGCCGCCAATGATGATTCCGGCTCTTTCGTAGGCTGGGCCTACCACCGAGAGCGGGAAATCCTTGCCAGAAAACACCACCAGGGCCGATATGACGACTCCAATAATGCCCTCGCCGACGATCAAGCCTGACGCGAGCAACACGCCAAGCTGCTTTGTCGCTTCCGGCTTGGGAGTGCGATTCGCGCGCTGATCGAAAAACCAACCGACAATCGCGCCGACGACAATCATCAGCGTGCTTTGCGTCGGCAGATAAATTCCAAGCCCGACCGCCAACGGCGGAACATGCATGTGTTTCGTCGTGCGACGAAGGATTTCGTCGAGCAGAATGATTCCGACGCCAATCATTGCGCCGATTCGAATTAGACTCCAATCGATGTCCGCGGCTATGACGCCTTGAGCCAAAGAGGAAATCAGTCCCGCCTGCGGTGCCGGCAGTGGATGCGGTCGAAGCTCTGCTCCCGGTGCGCCGACGAAACCGTAGGCGTGATTCACCAGATCGAGCACCGGCGGAATCACAAATGCGCCCGCAATGACACCGATGACCAGTGCGACCTGCTGTTTCCACGGCGTGGCGTCGACCAGCTGCCCGGTCTTTAGATCTTGGAGGTTGTTGTTTGCAATTGCGGCAACATTGAAAATCACGGCCGTGGTGAACAGCGCGAATGCAATCAACGCTTTGGCGGTGTCGGGGCCGACGTACGGTTTGACGCCAATCACCAGCAATAACGCCGCTCCAATCACCACTAGAATTCCAATGCCGGAGAGCGGGCTATTAGAGGAACCGATCAAACCCGCCATGTAACCGCACACGGCGGAAACAAAGAAACTCATCAACACGATGTAAACAACGCCGCCGATAATGAGCGTCGGCAAATGCGCGCCGAGACCGCTCGAGTTCCCGAAATAACCGAGGAGCCAGCCGATCGGTAGCATGCAAAGCAGCGTGACAAGACCAACAATGCCAATTGGAATGTCGCGCTCGGTGATCGGCAGCGTGTCCGCCCGGCCTGCTTTCCGCGCGCGCGACGCCGCCATCGCGCTCGTTAGGCCGCGCGTCACCGGTTGAACCAACTTCAGCAAAGTCCAAATCGCCGAAACGCCGATTGCGCCCGCGCCGACAAAGCGCACTTTTGTGCTCCAAGTTCTTTGGGCAATCGCCGCCGCAGCTGTAGTGAGGTCTCCCGCCATCGCAGAAAAATGCGGCACGCCCCACCCCCAACCAATCAACGCGCCGATCAGCATCGCGATTCCAACTGAAAGACCGACCAAATGCCCGATCCCGAGAAGTGCAAACGACAAAAAGAAATCGTAACCGCTGACCGCGCCGCGACGGCCGATTCGAAAAGTTTGGGCGACGTCTGCCGCGAAGATCTGGGTCGCAACGATCACCGCGAACACCGCGGAGACGATCGATCCCCACAAAACTGCGAGCAGACCGGCGCGGCCGTGTTCGATATCGGATGCATTCTTTCCTTCATCGCCACTGCCGACTTTTAAAACTTCAGCGCAGGCGACGCCTTCCGGATAGGGCAAGTCTGAAGTCGTCACTAACGCGCGCCGAAGCGGGATCGAATACATCACGCCCAGAATTCCGCCGAGCGCACAGATCCAAAACGAAGTCCAGAATGGAAAACTGGTCCACCACCCGATCATGATGAGACCCGGCAACACGAAGATAATCGACGACAACGTGCCCGCCGCTGAGGCGACGGTCTGCACAATGTTGTTTTCCTGGATGGTCGCATCGCGGAAACCCCGCAGGATTGCCATGGAAATCACCGCCGCAGGGATAGATGTCGAAAAGGTGAGACCGGCTTTGAGGCCGAAGTACACGTTGGCCGCGGTGAACACCAGCGTGATGAGGATTCCTATGATCAGTCCGCGAATGGTAAGTTCGGCGCGCATATTCGCTGTGATGTGCCAATCGACGAGAGCGGAGAATAGTGTGGAGCCGCCCTAACGGTCAAGACACCGTAATTCATCTGCCTGTAGGGTCTGCGAGCATAAGAGGCACGGTGCGAGCTGGGGAGATTTGACGCGTGCGATCCCAGAGTCAGAACATCTCCACCGGCGAGCGCAGGATAGTTCTGGGACTGGTTTCCTTGGCACCTTCTTCGCCAAGAGTAGCCACGCGGAGGCCCCAGATTTCGCTGTCGACGTCGCGAAAGGCGGCTTCGGAAAATTCGTCGGGTGCCATTAGATTTTTCTTGAAGCGAGCCACGCTCGTCAGCGCGCGATCAATTTCTTCGCGCGGCAAGGTTCCCAGAATCCGGCGCACATTCTCGATCTCAGGAATACGATGGCAAATCATGGCAAGATCATCTCCGGCGGCGATGGCCAGCCGAATTGTATCTTCGAGACGGTATCCGGTGAGAATCGCACCCATATCGAGATCGTCGGTCATGATGAGACCCTCGAAGCCAAGTTCCTTGCGCAACAAATCTGTGATGATAGGCCGCGACAATGTGGCAGGCGTTTTCTTCGATTCAAAACATGGATACCAGCCATGACAAATCATCATGCTGTCCACGACCTGGTAGGGATGGCTCTCCGAGCTGTCCGACAAATTCTTCGGACGTTTCGGAGAAACGTCCCTACCTATGAATGCGCGAAAGACGGCCAACTCGTATTGATCAAGTTGTTCACGGGTGCGATCGATTCGCGGCAATTGGTAATGAGCATCTGAGGTTGCAGCCGAGTAACCGGGGAAATGTTTTCCGCAGCTTGCGATCCCCTGCCCTCTCATCGCTTCGTTAAATGCGCCGGCATTCCGCACGACTTGTGTGACATTTTTTCCGTAGCATCGACCGCGCAACGAATTATCAGCGTCGTCATCAAATGAAATGTCGAGGACAGGACACAAATTTAAATTGAATCCGAAAAGGCGGAGCAAACGTCCGGTAATGTCGCCGTGACGCCGGATCAATTCCACATCACCTTTGTCGCGCAATTGTTGCGCGTTCGGCGGCTCGTTGCCGATCAGACGCAATCGCGAGACGCGACCGCCTTCCTGGTCGATGGTAATGATCGGCTCGACTTCGCTCAGGTCGCGCAAACCGTCGATCAGCCTTCGCAGTTGCGCGGCGCTTTCGATATTGCGACCGAAAAGAATGAAGCCACCCGGTTGCACTTTGCGGAAAAGCCTGGCCGTCGCGGGCTCGAGCTCTTTTCCAGGCACACCCGTGATGATCAGTTGACCGGGCGAATCGCCTTTCATAGTTTCGCAACTTAGATGTCGATCTTCACGGCAGGAAACAAAAAACTGAAAAAGATCGGCATTTATGGCGGCTCATTCGATCCGATCCATCATGGTCATTTGATTTTGGCTCGCGAAGCGCGCGAGGCTTTGGATTTGGAGACAGTAATTTTTGTTCCCGCCGCGGTGTCGCCGTTTAAAGGACGCGCCGCGGCAGCGAGCGGCGATATGCGATTAAAGATGTTGCAAGCCGCGATCGAAGGTGAGGAGGGATTTGCAACCGACGATTGCGAGCTGCGGCGGCCGCCGCCATCGTGGACGATCGATACAGTGTTGGAAATTCAGAGACGCGAGACCGACTCCGAGATTCATCTTCTCATCGGCGAAGATAACGTGGCGACGCTGGATCGTTGGCGGCGGTTCGACGAGTTAAAGGAAATGGTGCGCTTTGTAGTCCTCGACCGCACCGGCTCACAGATGCAGCGCAATTTCCAGGTCGTGCGCCGGAAGATCGACATCTCAGCCACGGACATCAGAAAGAGAGTTGCACGCGGACAATCGATCCGTTATCTCGTACCGCCAGCGGTGGAGGAAATTATTCAGCGCCAAAAACTTTATCGGGAGCAATCGAAATAACGCCGGAAAACTTAGCAAAGACCTGCGCGGAACTCGCCTCGAACAAAAAGGCCGAGGACATCGTTGTGCTGGATTTGCGCGACATCTCGACGTTTACGGATTTTTTTGTGATCTGCTCCGGCACGTCCGAGCCTCAACTGAAAGCGATTGCAAACGAAATCGAAACGCGCTTGCGTGAGGACCATTCACTCCGACCCGTAGCCATCGATGGATTTCCTGCCAGCCAATGGATGGTCCTCGACTACCTGCAAGTGGTTGTCCACATCTTTCACCGAGACAAGCGCGCCTTCTACAGCCTGGAAGACCTATGGGGCGACGCGCCCCGCATAGAATGGGAAACGGCCCTCAAGGAATGACGGCTGTCCCCGGCTGCGCCGAGGCTACGGCGGCGAGGCAAGCGGTCGTTCCTTGAAAGGTCAAGCCGTTACAATTTCGGCGTTGGCTTAGGCGGCGCCGGCGGACCTTTCGGTGCACCCTGTGGGGCTGGCGCTGAGCCTGGTGGGGCGGGTGTCGGAGGAGGTTTAACCTCCAGCAGTTCTACTTCAAAAATGAGAGTCGCGTTCGGCGCAATTTCCGCACCCACGGCCCGCTCGCCATATGCTAGGTTCGACGGAACGAAAAACTGATATTTCGATCCCGCCTTCATCAGTTGAAGCCCTTCCGTCCATCCCTTGATGACGCCGTTAAGCGGGAAGGTGGCCGGTTGGCCGCGCTTGTATGAACTGTCGAACTCCGTGCCGTCAATCAGCGTGCCACGATAATTAACTGTCACCATGTCAGTCGCCTTGGGTTGCGCTCCTGTTCCCTCTTTAAGGACTTTATATTCCAACCCGCTGGCAGTGGTTTTTACCCCTTCTTTCTTTTTGTTTTCCTCGAGGAACTTCGTGCCATCCGCCTTATTTTTCTCTCCGGCTGCCTTCTGTTTTTGTTCCATGTCTTTCTCGAATTGCGTCATGACGTCCTTGACCTGGTCCTGTGTGAGCTGCGGTTTACCAGCGATGGCATCTTTTATGCCAGCAACCAGCAGGTCTGGATTGATATCTACCTTCTGCCGGCTCAGGTTCAATCCGATATTCATGCCGATGCTATAGCTGACCTTGTCCTTCTGGTCTTTTAGTTGCGGTGATTTCTCTTGCCCGAACAAAGGCAATGCAAGTAAGGATGCGCTGACAATAATAATAAAACGTTTCATAAGATGGTTTTTTTCCGCGCCGCGTTAGTTAAATATTCGACGCAGAAAGCCGCACGCTAATGGATAAATGCCGCCCGTCAAGAAAACAGCGTTTTTGCCTGCCGAGGGACGCTTGTTTTTTGGCCGGATCGCTCGTTGCCGTCATAATTGCGCTCTGGCCACACATATTGTGTGCAATCACGTTCTCGCATGGTGACATTCTGAGAATCGGAAAAAGAGTTTGGCAAAATGAATGCAACGGAACTATTTCCGGACTCACCGCGTGGAACCAAGGCGAAGACTTCGCGTCGCTGGGCATCGGCCATTTCATCTGGTATCCGAAGGGACGGCGCGGCCCTTTCGAAGAGAGTTTCCCAAAACTCGTAAGCTTCATCTCAAAGCGCGGCGCGAAATTGCCAACATTGCTCTTGACGAGCGGCGAACAGCCATGTCCATGGAACTCACGTGCCGAGTTTCTTCACGCGCAACACACACCGGAGATGAATCAGTTACGCCAGTTTCTTGTCGATACGATCGACCTTCAGGCTGAATTTCTGATTGCGCGGTTAGAGGGCGCGCTCCCTAAAATGTTGGATGAAGCGGCGCCTGCCGATCGAGCAAATGTCCAGCAACAGTTCGAGCGCCTGGAGAGAACACCACAGGGATGCTTCGCTCTTGTCGATTACGTAAACTTTAAAGGGGAAGGCGTCCTGGACACCGAGCGTTATCAAGGCCAGGGATGGGGCTTGCTTCAAGTGCTCGAAGCAATGCATCGCACTTCTGACGCCGGTGCGGTCGATGAATTCGCTCGCGCAGCGAAGGCGACCTTGATTCGACGCGTGCACAATTCCCCGGCCGAACGTCACGAATCACGATGGTTATCGGGTTGGATTCGGCGCGTGAACAGCTACAGTGGCGGCTAATCTATGCGACCAAAACTTCGCATACCGCTTTGCGCAATCTTACTGACTGTTCTTACCAGTTCGGTCAGCGGTCAGTTCCGTTTGTTCGGACCAAGATCACCCAGGCCAACGCCACCGCCAATGCGCAAAGCGTCCGAGCTTATTAGCAGGCAACCACCGTTAAAGGTGAATCAATCTTTACTTAAACAGGCGACGCCGGACAATACACACATCGTCGTCTCGATTCCAAAGCAGCGCGCTTACCTGATGATCGACGACAAAGTCGTTGCCGATGGTCCAATCTCGTCCGGCAGACGCGGACACGAGTCGCCGACGGGGCACTTGCAGGTGCTTGAGAAAGACCCGAATCACCATTCTAATCTGTACGGCGATTTTGTGGACTCTTCTGGCCGCGTGGTCCGCGCTGGAGTTAGCGCCCGGATCGATTCAGCTCCAAGCGGCACGCACTTCGCCGGCGCGCCGATGAGATGGTTCCTGCGTTTGACCGAAGAAGGCGTGGGTATGCACGTGGGGATTTTGCCCGGCTACCCCGCTTCACATGGCTGCATCCGTCAATCGGCCGACGGCGCAAAATTGCTTTACGATTATGTGAAGGTAGGCACGCCTGTGGACGTGGGCGATTACTGACATTTTTCGGCTGTCATTCCGAGTTGAATTGAGGAATCTCGAATTTAAAATAGCAATCCCGCAATCGCAGGAGACTTCGCTCGACGTGGCAAGAGCCGTTAGCTTGAAGCAAGCAATTTCCGCCGCAACATCTCAAACGCGGCCTGCGTCGCTAATTGCTTGAATGTCTCCCGATCGGTGGGGAAAAAGAACCTTTTCGCCATCGTTTCTGACTGTCCTAAGGCCAACGCAACGTAAACTGTTCCAACTGGTTTTTCTGGCGACCCACCGGTTGGTCCGGCGATGCCAGTTGTCGCGAGACCATAGTCAGATTCTGCAGAGGCACGGGCATGTTCGGCCAACGCGCGCGCGACTGGCTCGCTCACGGCGCCATGCGCTTCGATGAGCTTTGGATCGACATCCAGCATGTCAGTCTTCGCGCGATTGGCGTAACAAACATAGCCAGCCACAAAAATTCTCGATGCGCCGGGCACGTTCGTGATGCGGTTCGCGATCAATCCACCTGTGCATGATTCTGCTGTCGCCAGCGTTTGATTACGCTTCGTGAGCAGTTTGACGATCACTTCCTCCAGTGTTTCATCCGCTGTAGAAAAGATCGACAGGCCCAGCGTCGATCTAATGATGGCGTCTGCCTGTTCGATGGCCTCTGCTTTTCCGACGATGCGCACTTCGACTTCACCCGGCCTCGCACAGTAACCGAGCTCAATTCCCGGAAACGCGAGAATCTTTTTGCCGATTGCTTCTTCAACCAGCGACTCGCCGACTCCGGCGACCCGATACAACCGCCGCTCCAGTAATGCCGAAGGCGGTACGAGCGAGCGCAAGATCGGCATAACATATTTCGAAAACATCGGCTGAAGCTCGCGCGGCGGGCCTGGCAGAACAAAAACGTCTGGGGACGGAATGTTCGGATTGATATTTGCCTTCAAATAGAATCCGGGCGCGCTTCCGTTTTCGTTTGGAAGAACCTGCGCGCCGGCTGGGAGGTCGGACTGACGGGCAATTCCCGCAGCCCATTTGATTCCGCGAATGCGAAGTCTTTGCCGGAGGGAAGTCAGCAATTGAGGATCCTGACACAGTTCTAATCCGAGCGAATCTGCAATCATCTCTCGCGTGATGTCGTCGCTGGTTGGACCCAAACCGCCGGTCACAAAGAGAATCTCACAACGCGGAAATAATTCAGCCAACGAGCGTCGAATCGCATCACTATCAGGAACCGTGCGCCGCTCCTCGATTCGCAGACCCAACGGAAAAATCTCGCGCGCAATGAACGCAAGATGCGCGTCTTGAACGTCGCCAAGCAAAAGCTCGGTGCCGGTGTTGATGAGAATTGTTCGCATGAGCAGAAAACGCTCAACGTTTAACGCTCAACACTCAACGTCCAATTTGGCTCTGAATTGAACGTTCAAAGTTGAACGTTGAGCGTTGGACGTTTGCCGGCAATTGTTACGCGGCTGTCTTGTCTTGTTTCTTGCGAATCAGCGGTAGCTTTTTGCCCTCCACCACCGCGCGATTGATCGTAACTTCGGCAATATCTTCGCGACTCGGCACATCGTACATGATGTCGAGCATGATCCTTTCGAGCATCGAACGCAACGCGCGCGCGCCTGTTCCCTTTGTGACGGCCTGCGCCGCCAGCGCGCGCAAGGCATCCTTGGTAACCGATAAACGCACGCCTTCCATCGAGAAAAGCTTCGTGTACTGCTTCAGCATCGCGTTCTTTGTCTCGGTAAGAATGGCTACCATTTCTTGCTCGGTTAGCGCATCGAGCGAACTGACCACCGGCAGGCGTCCGATGAATTCGGGAATCATTCCAAAGGCAAGCAAGTCTTCCGGCTCGACGTGGCGGATGGCTTGTTTTCGTAATGCTTCCTCTACTTCGAGAGTCGGGCTGCCAAAGCCCATCACCTTTTGGCCGATGCGTTTTTGAATGATTTTGTCGAGTCCGATGAATGCGCCGCCGCAAATGAAAAGAATTTTCTCGGTATTAACTTGGATATATTCCTGATGCGGATGCTTGCGGCCGCCTTGCGGTGGAACGTTACACATGCTGCCTTCCAAAATTTTCAAGAGCGCCTGCTGCACGCCTTCGCCGGAAACATCGCGTGTGATGCTTACGTTATCGGTCTTGCGGCCGATCTTGTCGATCTCGTCAATGTAAACAATGCCGATCTCGGCTCGTTTCACATCGTAATCAGCATTTTGAAGCAATCGCAGAATGATGTTTTCGACGTCTTCACCGACATATCCGGCCTCGGTCAGCGTAGTCGCGTCGGCGATGCAAAATGGCACGTCGAGGATTCTGGCCAACGTTTTCGCGAGCAAAGTCTTCCCGGAGCCCGTTGGGCCGATGAGCAAAATGTTGCTCTTCTCAATCTCAACGTCCGCAAACGGGTCCGGCTGAAAGGTAGTGGAGACGTCGCCTTGGGACGCGGTTTGCAGTACACGCTTATAGTGATTGTGAACTGCCACCGATAGCGTCTTTTTGGCGATCTCCTGGCCGATCACATACTGATCAAGCGCGCTCCGGATTCCTGCTGGCTTCGGGACGCGAATATTGGACGACTGGCGTCGGGCGTCTTCGTTGAGTTCTTTATCCAGAATGCTCTTGCAAACGTTGATGCAGCTATCGCAGATATAAACACCAGGCCCGGCGATTAGCTTGCGCACCTCGGCATGGCTCTTGCCGCAGAACGAGCACATCGTGAGGTTAGAAGCGCGGGCCATATTGGTCTGGGGGTAAGAACGCTGTTATCCCGACACCTTGCGCGGTAACGCTACCTCCGCAACTTCTATTGACCGATCACCGGACGGCGGCGTAGCACCGTCGAGCAACTTTATTTCCTTTCGCGACTTGATCACCTCGTCCACCAAACCGTATGCCTTCGCCTCGTCGGCGGACATATAATAATCGCGATCCGAATCGCCCCGGACCTGCTCCTCAGATTTGCCAGTGTGTTGCGCGATGATTCGGATAAGACGCTTCTTCAGCTTGAACATGTAATCAACCTGGCGTTCCACATCACTCGCCGCGCCTTGCGCGCCGCCGGAAACCTGATGGATCATGATGTCGGAATTTGGTAGCGCGAAGCGTTTGCCTTTCGTACCCGCGCAGAGCAAGACCGCGCCCATGCTCGCCGCCATGCCGAGACAGTACGTTGTCACGTCGCAGGTGAGAAACTGCATCGTGTCGTAAACGGCAAGCCCGGCTGAAACTACGCCGCCGGGACAATTGATGTAAACGTTGATGTCTTTCTTGGAATCCTCCATCTGCAAAAACAGCAACTGCGCGATCACAAGATTCGCGATGTGATCGTCAATCGGCGTTCCGATAAAAACGATCCGATCTTTGAGCAGCCGCGAGTAGATATCATAGCTGCGTTCGCCACGGCCAGTCTGCTCCACGACCATCGGGATCAGCACCTGCGAAACGTTTTCGTCTGACGCGCTCATGGTTTTTCTTCTTTAACAGTGGATTCTTCTGTCGGTTCGATGCTAACATTCGCCTTCAGGAAATCAAGGGTCTTACCCAGTAGAATCTGTTCGGCCACGTCGTCCAACGCATCTTTTTGCTGCAATTCCTTGCGCATTTTTTCAGGCGAAATGTCGTAACGCGCCGCCTCCTGTCTAATTCGAAGATCGAGGTCTTCCTTCTTCACCTGAATGTTCTCGCGCTCTGCGATCCGATGCAGAATGAAATTTGTTTTCAACCGATTCGCCGCCAGGCCTGCGGCGCCCTCGATCAGCTCTTTTTCTTTTTCCTTCAGCATCTCATCGGTAACACCGCGCTCGCGATTCCGTTGCACTAATTCAGCCAGCGCGCGGCGCGTTTCGTTTTGAAGCAGCGCCGAAGGCAACTCGAACTGGATGTGCTCATGCAAATATTTAAGGATCTGTGATTCCTTGGCGCGCTCGACGTCATGCTGTTTCGCATGTTGGATATCACTCTCGATCATCTGGCGAAGATCGGAAAGCGTTTTGTCCGGAACCAATTTGGCTGCAAGCGCGTCATCGATCGCTGGCAAAACTTTCTCCTTAATTTCACGCAGCGTAACGGCGTAGTCCGCTTTTTTGCCTGCCAATTCTTTAACCGGAAAATCCGCTGGGAATTCCACGATCGCCAGGCGCGTTTCGCCCGGCTTTTGTCCCACCAGCTGCTCACAAAATTTCGGCAGAAAATTGTCAGTCGCCAGATGCAGCCAGAATTTTTTGCCGCCTTGCAAATTCTTGCTGGCCTGCGGCGCAATTTCGCTGATCGGCTTGGTGTCCACCGAACCTTCGAAATCGATGACCGCAAAATCGCCCATTTGTAATCCCCGTCCCGGCACATCTACAAACTCAGCTGATTGATCACGCAAGCGCTCCAGCGCCGCTTCAACTTCGGAATCAGAGACTTTTGTCTCCGGCAACTGCACCGGAATGTTTTTGTAATCCGGCAGCTCGAACTCGGGCGCGGTGACGACGGTCGCGCGGAACCGCATCGATTTATCCTCGCCGAACTGGATGTCTTCGATGTTCGTCAACGAAGCCACACGCAATTGCTCCTGCTCGACTGCTTCGTGATAACTTTTCGAGACGAGTTTTTTAGTCAGTTCATCCTGGATTTCCTTGCGAAATCTTTTGTCGATTACGGTGCGCGGTGCCTTGCCCGGACGGTAACCTGGAATTTTGGCAAATCGCGCGAAGCTGTTCGCAATCGCATCCCACTCCTTCGCCACCTCCTCAGGCGGCAATTCAATCTGCAGCTTCGAGACGGAGCCAGGCTGCTTTTCCACTTCAACCTTCATTGGAAGCTCACGCTACGCTGCGCGCTTTTGTAGGGCAACCGCTGCGGTTGCCGTTCGGCTTACGGCGGCGGACTAGAGACCGCCGCTCCTTGAAACGCGGTTGCCCTTCACGTAAACGGAATGCGCTCCCTGCATTCCAAACCAGTACGCCAATTCCCGATAATCTTCGCAATCGAAGACAGAGAAGTTCGCAAGCTTTCCTCGCTCAAGCGAGCCGATCTTGCTTCCCCGATCGAGGCTGTAAGCGGCATTGATCGTCGCTGCCGTTATCGCTTCTGCGGGCGACATTTTCATTTGTGTGCAAGCGAGAGAAAAAATCATTGGCATGCTCGGCGTCGGTGACGAGCCCGGGTTGAAATCTGTTGCGATCACAACGGCGAGACCCGCCTCGATCATTTCGCGCGCGCGGGGATAAGCCGACGATCCGAGCGCATACACCGAACCCGGCAAGAGCACCGGTTGCACGCCCGCGGATTTCAGTGCCGCAATCCCATGCTCATCCGTTCTTTCCAGATGATCAGCAGTCGTCGCCTCCAGTTCTGCGGCCAGTTTTGCGCCGCCCAAATTACTTAGTTGGTCAGCGTGGATTCGCAGGTGTAGCCCGACCTTTCTGGCTGCCATCAAAATTCTTTTCGATTGCTCAACGTCGAAGTAACCGCGCTCGCAAAATACGTCGCAAAACTCCGCGAGTTTTTCCCTTGCGATGCGCGGCAACATCTGATCGATCACAAGGTCGATATATTCATCGGCGTCCATCTCGCGCGGCACTGCGTGTGCTCCGAGAAACGTCGGCACAATCTCAAGCGGCGATTGGTCGTTGAGCGACCGCATCACGCGCAAGATTTTCAGCTCATCGTCAAGCGTCAGCCCGTAGCCGGATTTGCTCTCGATAGTTGTTGTCCCGCAGCGTAGGAACCAGTCTGCATGTCTCTTTGCCTGCACGACAAGATCGTCATCGCTGGCCGCGCGCGTCTTCTCTACCGTGGACCAAATTCCGCCGCCAGCTTTGGAGATTTGCTCATAACTTTCGCCGCACGCGCGCCGTTCAAAATCATCGAGCCGATTTCCAGCAAAAATCAGGTGCGTGTGCGCATCGACAAATCCTGGCAACACAACGCGACCGCCGGCATCGACAATCTCCGCCCCACGCGATTTCTTTTCGATCTCGGCGCGAGGGCCAACACTGTCGATCTTGCCGTCACGAATTAGCATTCCGCCATCGCGAATAATTCCCAGCTCGGCCATTTCCGTCCCAACGCGCGGACGTTTCTGACCAGCCAGCGTGACCAATTGCGAAACGTGAAGAAAAACCAATGACTTCACGATTTGCTTAGCTTGCTTTCAACAATCTGGTTGATCTTTTTGAACTGCGCCTCCGAATCAGCGCTGATCTTTCGAAGTTTATCTTGAAGATTCGTTTTGAATTTTTCGTCCTTCAACTGGCCGAGGTTGATTCGCACATTCAGCGCCGCGCCTTCAATACATGCGCGAATGGCCAGCGCACCGACACTCACATCCGAGATAGAGGCCGGATTTCCTTTTTCTGCCATTTCCGCCAGCAATGCGTACGATCTTGATGCCGTTTCCATAACGTTCAAAGGCACTTTCGCCGCGTATTTCATCGCTGCTTCAATCGCAGCCGAACGCGCCGTTTTCTCTTCTGCCGACTCTTTTGGCAGCGCAAACGAGTCCATCACCTTGTTAAAGGCGGCGGTGTCTTCGTCCACCAGCGATAGCAATTCATCTTTGAGTTGCTGCGCTTTGACCGCCCAATCGCTGAAATATTCGAGCTTGTCATCCCAGCCACGTTTACCGGCGGAAAGATTTGCAACCATTCCGCCCAATGACGCGCCCAACGCGCCCATCAACGCGGCGACGGAACCGCCGCCCGGCGCAGGTGAATCGCTCAAGGTCTCATTGCAAAACTCGCGCACATCCATTTTTACGAGGGATTTTTTTGACTCACCAGATTGAATCTTTAATTCAATCACCTTTTCGTTTGGATCGAAAGGCTTCAGTTCGCTCAAGCCCATGGAGCGAATCGCAATGTCTATGAGTTCCTCTTCCGAAGCACCTTCGGACCATCGTTGCTTGCGCAAAAAATAACGGCCGGCATCGACCAGACATTTCTTCGGCAGCATTCCCACAATTTCTGAGCCTGTTACGCGCATGCCGCGTTTGGCTGCCGCTTCAACGCACGCGTCGAATGCCACGTGCAACGGCGTCTTCTCGATGTTCGTCAGATTCATCGACACCTGTGCTATCCCGTATTCCTTCACGAACCAGCCAATCGCTTTGACGTGTTTCAACGCCCCGGGAATGCGAACGGGTTCGCCATTTGCATCCAGCACCGGTTTTCCCGACGGCGTGCCGTCTTCTGTCTTCACCCTCCCCTGCTCTCGCACATCAAACGCAACCGAGGTCGCGCGCCGCACCGACTTTGTGTTCAGGTTTACGTTGTAAGCCACCAGGAAATCGCGAACACCGATTACGGTCGCGCCCGATTTCTCGTTAAACACGGCGGGACCGAAATCCGGCTTCCATTCTGCTTTTTTTATCTTCTCGAAGAACCCTTCGTATTCGCCAACGCGAATCACTGAAAGATTCGAACGCGCCTTAACTTTTGCCGCTTTTTCGTAGAGATAGACCGGGATTTTTAATTCCTCGCCGACGCGTTTTCCGAGTTGAGTCGCGCACCCGATTGCTTCTTCCCAAGTCACGTTGCTCACCGGGATGAATGGGCAAACGTCGGTCGCGCCCATTCGGGGATGCGCGCCTTTGTGTTTGCGCATGTCGATAAGCTCCGCGGCTTTTTGGATAGCGCGAAATGCCGCTTCCACCGCCACATCGGGATTTCCGACAAAGGTCACCACTGTCCGGTTCGTGCTCGCCCCGGGATCGACATCCAGCAACGAGACGCCATCTACCGATTTGATCGCATCTGTAATCTGCCGAATGATGTTTTGATCGCGCCCTTCGGAAAAATTCGGCACGCACTCGATTAACTTTTGCATCAGAAGGAACTTCGACACCGCGTTAATCCCGCGCTCGCGGCTGCATCGGGAGCTCGACGTTGTTGGCAACGGCGAATTCGATGGCGCGGGAGTAGCCGGCGTCGGCGTGGCGAAGGATGCCGGTACCGGGATCACTGGTAAGAACGCGTTCCAATCGGCGCTTGGAATTTTCGCTGCCGTCGGCAACAACGACCATGCCTGCATGTTGCGAGAACCCGATGCCGACACCGCCACCGTTATGGATCGATATCCACGACGCGCCGGCGGCAGTGTTGATTAGTGCATTGAGCAATGGCCAATCGGCAATTGCATCGCTGCCGTCGAGCATGCCTTCGGTTTCGCGATTGGGCGACGCGACGGAGCCGGAATCGAGATGATCGCGGCCGATTACGATGGGCGCTTTGATTTCGCCGCGCCTAACGAGTTCGTTCATCGCGACGCCAAACGCGGCGCGTTCGCCATAGCCTAGCCAGCAAATTCGCGCCGGTAATCCTTGAAATTGAATTCGCTTCTCGGCGAGTTTCATCCATCCGGCTAGCGTTTGGTTTTCCGGAAATAATTCGAGCGCGAGTTTGTCGGTGCGCGCGATGTCTTCGGGGTTGCCGCTCAACGCAACCCAGCGAAACGGACCGCGCCCTTCGCAAAACAACGGACGGATATATTCCGGAACAAAGCCGGGAATGTCGAAAGCGTTTTTGATGCCGGCTTTTGTTGCCTGTGCGCGAATGTTGTTTCCATAATCAAACGTCACTGCGCCTTGTTTCTGCAATGCGAGCATGGCTTCAACGTGCACAGCCATCGACTGCATCGCGCGGTCGATATATTCCTCTGGATTTTTTCGGCGCAACGCGAGCGCGTCGTCGAGCGACATCCCGTGCGGCACGTAGCCGTTTAATGCGTCGTGCGCGCTGGTTTGATCTGTCAAAATGTCGGGCACAATCCCGCGTTTTACGATTTCCGGCAGAACATCGGCGCAATTACCGACAAGTCCGACCGAAAGTGATTTGCGATTTTTGCGCGACTGATCGATCAACTGAAGCGCTTCCTCCAGGGTTGACGCGATCTTGTCGCAGTAACCGCTTTTCAATCGCTTCTCGATGCGTGTTGGATCGACTTCGACACCGAGAAAGACCGCACCGTTCATCGTCGCAGCCAGCGGTTGCGCGCCTCCCATACCGCCAAGCCCACCCGACAAAACGAATTTTCCATCAAGCGAACCACCGAAATGTTTGCGACCAGCCGCTGCAAAGGTTTCAAACGTTCCCTGCACAATCCCCTGGCTGCCGATGTAAATCCATGAGCCAGCAGTCATCTGGCCGTACATTGTCAGCCCCATTCTTTCGAACCGATTGAACTCGGCGTAATTGTTCCATTGTCCGACAAGATTCGAGTTCGCGATGAGGACGCGCGGCGCTTCTTCGTGTGTGCGAAATTTGCCGACCGGTTTCCCTGATTGCACGAGAAGCGTTTCATCATTTTCGAGTTCGCGCAGCGAGAGCACGATCGCGTCGAACGCTTCCCAGCTTCTCGCAGCGCGCCCCGTTCCGCCGTACACAACCAACTGATCTGGATTTTCCGCTACATCCGGATCGAGATTGTTCATCAGCATGCGCATGGCCGCTTCCTGATGCCAGCCTTTGCAACTGCGCTTGCTCCCACGCGGCGCGTGTATGATTCGTTTTCCGCTCATATGATAATGATGCCAGTTCCGCGGCGCTCGGCAATTCATCTTGCCTGGTCGGCGGCGTCACAGGCAGAGCATTGCCGCCGCTGTCAACGCTGTCTCGATTGCAAATCGCGCACGGAAATCTTTCCATCCCCCTCTGATTCTGATAAACAGCGGATACCCGATTGCTTGGAAAACGTATGCAGTTGCATGGTTTAGGGCGTCTATCACGCAGCCGGTCTTCCGCCAACAACATGGCACCGAATGCCTAACGTGCGCCTTCCCAAGGAGTGTCAACGGAGTTTCTGGTCGCAAATCAGAGAATTCTCACATGTCGCGCGCGATTGGCTGCGCAAAGTGCGCAGAAGAGTGCGCAAAGCTTTGATGATTGACGAAGCTGCCGCAGCGCTAAGACGCACGCGGATCGTGATTGCATATGGCGCTGTGCAACACGCCCGCCGCGGTTGTCGGATCGCGGTGTTGGGTCGCGCCATCGGCTCCTTTTCGCGACCACCGCCGTCTAACGGCGCGAATGTCTGCGAGATCAATTCGCTTGCCGAGTTTGATGCAGGCTGCGCGCGATTGGCATCGTTGCTTGGGCAGCTTCCCAAGCCACGCTCGCCGGGTGAATTGGAATTTCTTCAATCCATCCCCAGACGCCGCAAGATTTACTACGCCGGTAGTATCGGACTGCAGGATTACCTTTTCCTCACGGCCGTCATTGGCATCCTGGCGCCGGCACGCGTGGTCGAGATCGGAACACTTACTGGGTTTTCGACAGGATTGATTGCGGCGACTCTCGCCCATACCCACGGGAGCAAGCGCGCGAACTGCGTCGATACGATTGATCGGTTGACTCAATGCGCGGTTGATCAAACGCGGCCGACCGGATTCGAGATTCCAGAGGTGTTTGGTGAATTTGCCTCGATGATCCGGGTGCACGCGCCACAGGATGCGCGGTTCGTCTCGCAAATCGCCGGATCCAACGAGCTGGAGTTAGCATTTATCGATGCAGATCATCGCCATCCGTTGCCGCTACTCGACTTGCTTCAGCTGGCGCCCTGCATGCGTCCAGCCAGTTGGGTGCTCTTGCACGACACCCGCCTGGGCACGCTGACCCGCCAGGCACTTGATGCGGGCTGCAAACCGATGTTTGAGCCAGTATACGGAGCCGAATGGCTCTTCGCACATTGGCCATTTCGCAAAATCAGCGGCGGCAACATCGGCGCGGTTCAGTTGCCTGTAGAGAAAGGCGCACTCATTCCGTTTGCGGTGCGGATGATGACAATTCCGTTCCAAATCACGGGCCAGCACGAACATGCCACCCGAACCGCGCTCTACGAGAGTCTCGGTGTCCTGTGCTAATTGAGGAATCCCGTAGTGCAACCTGAAAGGCGCCAATGCCAGATCGTTCGACTCCGCTTCGCTCCGCTCAGGATGACAGCGCTGGTTGCTCTTTGAACTGTAGAACTTGGAGCTTTCCTGGTGTGCTCCGCCGGACGGATCCGCCGTGGCAGGACGGCGGTGCTACATTCCGCTTCAACGCTTCAACGGTCAACGAATCACTCAGTATCAAAATCGCCCCGGCGAATCGCTTCGGCAACCCGCGCGATATCGCCGGAAAGCGCGCGGTCCTCCGTAAGCGGCGGCGCGATTTTCCGCACAGCAGCAAATGCGTGTTCGACGCCAACGCCACCTTTCAACGGTCGGCGATGTTCCAAGCCTTCAGCAGCTGCGAGCAATTCGATGGCGACCAAATTTTCAACCAGATCGACGATCGCACGCAGCTTTAGCGCGCTCGTCATTCCCATGGAAACGTGATCTTCTTTCCCACCGGAAGTGGTGATGTTATCAATGCTCGCAGGATGCGCGAGCACGCGCGCTTCATTGACCAGCGAGGCGGCCGCGACGTGCGCAATCATGAAGCCTGATTGCAAACCCGGCTCTCGCGCTAGAAACGCAGGCAGCCCTTCGTTCTTGTCTGGATTGACCAGCCGATCCGTCCGGCGTTCGCTCATGCTCATTAGATCGGTAATTGCGATCGCAGCGTAATCGAACGCAAGCGCAAGCGGCGCGCCATGAAAATTCCCACCGGAAATCACTTCACTGCTTTCAGCAAACACAAGCGGATTATCCGTGGCCGACGCGGATTCAATTAGCAAAACATCTTCGCAATGTCCCAGCGCGCCGCGAACTGCCCCGTGCACCTGTGGCATGCAACGAAGGCTGTATGCGTCCTGAACGCGCAGATCGCTTTTGAGGTGCGACTGGCGAATTTCGCTCCCTTCCATTAACGACAAAAGATGTTCGGCCACAGCTTTCTGACCCGGGTGCGGCCGCGCCTCCTGAAGGCGCGAATCGAAAGCGGCAGGTGTGCCTTTCAGCGCTTCGAGACTCATCGCGCCGGCAACGTCCGCGATCCGCGACAGACGCTTCGCGCGCAAAAGCGCCAGTCCGCCCACGGCGTGCATTGCCTGCGTGCCGTTGAGCAGTGCCAGGCCTTCCTTCGCTTCGAGTTGCAGTGGCTTAAGTTGAGCCTGTCGCAGCGCCTCGGCGCTCGTCATCCGTTGCGCTTCAAAAAACGCTTCGCCTTCGCCGATGAGACTCAAAGCCAGATGTGCCAGCGGCGCCAGATCGCCGCTCGCGCCTACCGAGCCTTTTTCCGGAACCACTGGACAGACGCGCCGGTTGAGCATTTCGCAAAGCAGCTCGATGACTTCGAAACGGATTCCACTGAAGCCGAGGGCCAGAACATTCGCCCGCAGCATCATCATTGCTCGCACCTCAGCCTCGGACAGCGGATTTCCAATTCCGCAGGCGTGGCTGCGGACAAGGTTCAACTGAAGCTGGCGCAATTCGGTTTGCGGAATGCGGACATCGGAGAGCTTGCCGAAACCGGTGTTCACTCCGTAAACGACCGCATCGCGCTCAACGATTTGTTCGATCGCTTTGCGCGAGGCTAGAATACGCGGCTGCGCGACAGGCGAAATATGAACGGCCTCGCCTCCGAGAGCGACCGCTGCAAGTCGAACAAGAGAAATTTGCTCTCCCTTCAGCTCCATTGACGCAATTTAGTCAGAATCATTGAAGCGGAAAAAGAAAAAGGCCAGGCCGTAGCACGACCTGGCCTCTTGGGCGAAACCGCCCAGATTAAATTGGGTGCCGGATTTATTTTCCGCTCGACGCTGGAGGTGGTGTCACTACCTCCTTGTGTTGCGCGCAAGCCCCCAGTCCCAAAGCGGTGGCCATAACGGCCACGACCATGATCGTTTTCAATAGTTTCAATCTATCTCGCCTCCTTTCGCAGCAAGTTGCTCCGGTCTGTTTAGTTAGGGAATCAGGGGGACGCAATGCTTTTCTGAAGTTTTTTTTATCGATCACAAACTGGGTGCCCGGCTTTATTTAGCATAACCGGTCGTTCCCGCGCCTGTGGTCACAGTCTCTTTGTGTTGAGCGCAAGCACCAAAACTCAAAGCAGTGGCCAAAATGGCCACGATCATGATCGCTCGTAAAAGTTTCAAATCTATCTCGCCTCCTTTCGTCGCAAGCTGCACTGCCCGTTTAAGATCACAGGGAAACAACGTTTCTCTTGTCTTCTTTGGATGTATCGCCGGGCGGATTCCGCCCGAAGGTTCCAACGTCCAAGTCATGCCTCTATTACGACTGGTATGCCTTCGTCAACCAAATCGAACAGTTCAATTACATCCGCATTCCGCATTCGCACGCAACCGCAGCTGGCGGGCGTGCCGATTTTGTCGTCGTGCTTGGTGCCATGAATGTAGATGTAGCGGTCGCGTGTATTGGCATTCTGCTCGTCCAATCCGTCGAGCCATAAAATCCGCGACATGACGAGGTCCTCCGTCGGAGGAAGCGGATCAATAGGCTGAAGCGCCACGCGGCCTCGAAAAACAGTACCGCTCGGCGTGTCGCCCCCAATCTTTTCCGCGAGACGAAAACGACCGGTTGGCGTTTTCATGCTTCCCATCTCCGTCCCAACGCCGAACCGCGAAGTGGACACCGGGTAAGTGCGGACCGGCGTGTCGCCGTCCTTCAACGTAAGCTTCTGATCACGGATCGATATGTGGATGTTTCGCGAAGTTTGCATCGAATCACCCGGGCGATAAACTGCGCCTGCGGATGAAAGGTTATCATATCGCCATCGTTGGCGCGACTGGTGCTGTTGGGAAAGAGCTTTTGCGTGTGCTGGAACGGCGAAATTTTCCAGTGGCGAGTGTGCGCCCGATTGGCTCTGCACGTTCCGCCGGCAAATCAGTGCGATTTCGAGATGAATCAGTGTCAGTGCAACAACTCAACGAGCATTCATTCGAAAACATCGACGTCGCATTTTTCAGCGCTGGTGGCGAAATCTCGCGAGAATACGTGCCGATTGCTTGCCAGGCGGCCGCAATCGTTATCGACAACTCGTCGGCCTTCAGGATGGACGCGCATGTGCCGTTGGTAATTCCCGAGATCAACGCTGAGGATGTGCGGGGGCACCGCGGCCTCATCGCGAATCCAAATTGCACCACGGCCATCACGTTGATGGCGCTTTTTCCTCTGCACCGGGCGTTCGGCGTCCGCCGAATTTTTGCCGCGAGTTATCAGGCTGTTTCCGGCAGCGGCGCGCGCGCGATCGATGAATTAACTCAGCAAGCACAAAGAGGGGCGGAAGATCAGGAAGCTTGTAGCCGTCGCACTGTGGGCGACGTGACTGCAGCGAGTGCAAATGAACGGCACGCTTCGCACAGCGAAGCGGCTACAGTTTATCCGCATCCAATCGCATTCAATGTGTTGCCGCACGTCGATTCTTTTTTGGAAACCGGGTACACCAGGGAGGAAATGAAAATGCAGAACGAGGCGCGCAAGATCATGCACCTGCCGCAATTCTGCGCGTCGGTCACTTGTGTGCGTGTGCCCGTGTACCGCGCACATTCGGTGGCGGTCAGCGCTGAATTTGAAAGAACGGTTTCATTGGAACGAGCGCGCGAAGTTTTGGCCAAAGCGCCGGGGCTCGAGCTCGTGGATGAACCGCAGAATAATCGTTACCCGATGCCACTAAGTGTTACGGGAAAAGACAATTGTCAGGTAGGCAGGCTGCGGCTGGATTGTGCGTTTGAAAACGGGATTTCGTTTTGGGTGTCAGGCGATCAGTTGCTTAAAGGCGCAGCGCTAAACGCGGTCCAGATTGCAGAGTTGTTGTAACGCGGGATGCCAAAATGTGTAGGGCGTTTCTGTGAAACGCCAAGGCTTGGTATCTGAATTTGGCTGGCGTCTGACACAGACGCCCTACAAGCTATGCTTTATGGCTCGACCGCCACGCATTCCGGTGATGCTGCCCTGGGAATGCAAAGTCATTTATTTTATTACGCTTTGCATCGTGCCTCGCTGCAAGGCGCTGGCGAATGACGCCGCTTGGAAAGCGGTGTGTGAAACGCTCGGCCGGTTGGACAAGTGGAATACGTATTGCATCATGACAATGCCCGATCACATTCACTTGCTTACTGCGCCGCGCGATCGAGAGCTGAGCGTTGCTGCTTTTCTGAAATGGTTCAAACGCTGGTTTAATGAGTCATATGGCGCGCGTGAAGAATGGCGATGGCAGCCAGGCGGCTTTGACCGTCTCCTTCGAACGTCGGAATCAATTCACGAAAAGTGGAACTACATTCGAGAGAATCCAGTTCGAGCTGGTTTGGTCGCTCACTGGAAACAGTGGCCATATCGAGAAGGTTTTGCCGACGACGAGTAGATCATGGCTTGGCGTCTGACACAGACGCCCTACAAAGACGCATTCAAAAAAAGCGGCTCCGGAACTTTCGTTCCGGAGCCGCAAATCGAACAGGAGCAGAAAATTATTGTGGGCCTGGCGGTGGTGATTCTTTTTCAGGCTTTTTCTTTCCGCGCTCTGGCTGTCCCTGGCTGCGCTCGGCCGCCGGACCAGGTGCTCCACTTCTTGGTGGCGGTGGCCCGCCAGGTTGACCATAGGCGCCTTGACCTCTTTCTCTCGCGCCGCGCACTTCACCCGGAGGTGCGCCAGTAGGCGGCGACGTGGCTGGCTGGCGAACCGCAGGTTGTGATCGTTGTTCTGGGCCGCGACGCTCATACTCACCCGCGCCCACTGGCGGCGGAGTGCCGAATCGCTGAGTTGCGGGTCCCTTGCCGCGACCTTGCGGCGGAATATTCTCAGGACCACCCGCACCCGGACTTGGAGTCTCACCCAGTTTGCGCGCCGGTGGCCGGCCATGTTCCGCCGATGGCTGTGAAGGGCGGAAAGCTGGTGGCGCGGTCGCTGCCGGTTCCCCGGCTGGGCCGGTTGTCGCTCCGGGTTGAGGTCGTCCACCTGGTTTGCCTCTTGGGCTCGGCGGTCCGCCTGCCCCGGGCACTGGAGGCGTTGCCGTTAATCCGGGCCGTGCACCGGGTCTGGGTTTGCCTCGCTCAAACGGTGAAGGCGAGACACCTGCTGGAGCTGCGGTCGCGCCTGGTGGCACCCGCCCAGGTTTGCCTCGAGGACCGGGCGCAATCGGCTTCCTGGCGCCGGCCGGAGCCGGTGGACTCTCGCCAGCAGCGGCAGACGGGCTGCCAGGGCGCGCGGCTGCGCGAGTTGGCGGCGGGATATTCTTGGGATTTTGATTTTTAATCTTTTCTTTAAGCTCCGCCTCGTTAGGAACACCGGCCCAGCCATGTTGGACTTTTGGCTGCGCGACTTTGGCTTTCACAGCCGGCGGCGCAACGCTGGGAGGCGCTTGCGCGAGCTTAGGCGGTGCAGCCACCATGAGCTTGTTCCCCTGCACTTTGGTGAGCGCTCCCGATTTAGCCGCGCCGGATAAATCAGCGGCAGTCTGCCGCTCGATAGTGAGTCGCTGAATCGGCCGGCTCGAGTATGCGCTGACCGTATCGTAATTCGGGCCGTAACTATAGACCGCATTGTTCTGAACGTAGATGTTCGTCACGTTCACCGTGTTGGTGATGTAGGTAACGTTCTGCGTTGGCGGAAAGATGCGGTCCCGCAAGACCGGTTCACCGATAAAGCGAATATCGCAGAAGTTGTAAGACTCCGGGCCAATATCGAATTCGACGTCCACGGTTGCGCCGATCGGCTGTCCTTCATAAACGATGCCCGGACCGCGCGGGGGCAATGGCGCCCAGCCAATGTAATCGCCACCGGTTCGCCACGAGACCCAGGCCGGGCCCCAATCCAAATCGGTTCCCGGAAACCACATCCAGCCGTAATCCCCTAGATTCGCCCAGCGACCATAGTGATAGGCCGCCCAACCGAAATCTTCGTAACTGATCCAGGTCCATCCGTAATCTGTGTACGCCCAATACCCGTCCGAATAAGGACGCCAGTTCGGATCGCTCACAGCTATGTCAGGCTGCCAGCCATAGCCGTAGCCTTCAACGTCCACCCAGTTCCCGCCGGAAAGATTGTTGTAAAAGAAGTCAACCGATACGTCGGCTCCCCTCGCCTGAGGAAGAGCAGACGCAACACAAGCAAGCATGGTTAATGCAAAGAGAATTTTTTTCATAATTGTTAAAAAGGTTTACGAGGCTTTCGACTTTACTGCTCCGCGATTTATTCAGGTTATGATTCGAAAAGTCTGTTTGCATCGCGCGTGCGCGCGGGGAGCGGGCAAACACGCGGAGAGTTCAAACCACGAATAAACACTAATCGACACGAATGGGTGTACTGCCAAGAGTCAGCGCCTGGCCCAGACGGTAAACAAATTAGTGTCCATTTGTGTTCATTCGTGGTTAGCAGGGAAAACAAAAACTGATCGGGTTGTAGAGCCAGCGCGATTGAATTAAGCGAAATTCTCTTTGCGTTATCAGGAATTCAACCAAAGATACCCGAACACCGCGTGCGCACCGAGCCTGCCTCATCAATATCGCCCAAAGAAGGAACTGACGTGATGCCGAGCTTCGAACCTTGGTATAAGGGAATAGTGAGGCAAAAAAAATGAGACGGATATTTCTGAGTGGCATGCTGTTTGGCGTGATGATCACGACCGCGTTCACGTTAGCGTTCGCAATTCCGGCCAACAGCGATTACTGGCGAATGGAGATCTGGAAACGCGGTGGCGCAGCTTGGACCATGGACATGAAAACCGGCCATACCGGCTGGAAGTGGATGGTTGAACCGATCCCCGATGCTCCCATTCCCGCAAAGCGGGTTATCGTACCGCCATCTAAGGTCAAGGTTTCCGTCGAGCAACTGTAAGTCAACCCAAGCAGCGCGCTTGTGGTGGATCGACTTCTCCGAACGCGATGAGTAACCGCCGAAGGCGCAATTTCCGCGCCTTAGTACATTAACGTGCCGGCAGGATCGAGGGCTGTGACAGTGCCCGGGTTATCGCCGTGCTTCAAGCCAACACCGTTCTGAAACTTGTTTTGATCATTTCCCCAACCGGCGACAGTGGCCTGGCCTGAGTTAAAGACGCTCGCATCGCCGCCCTTACGTACGACAATAAATCCGTTCCTACCGTAAGGAACGGAGCCACCTGCTATTGCGGTGTTATAGACGTAATTGTGGCTGGTGCAAAGGATCGTATTGGGAGAATCTCTTCGCTCCGCTACCTTTGCGGGCTTAACTGCGCCTGGGCCTGGCGCAGGCCCTCGGCCGCAGCTTTGAATTCCGGCTGGAGACGTAGCGCAGCCTCGAATTCCGGAATGCTCTCTTGGGGTTTCCCGGCTGCAAGGAGGACCACCCCCAGATTGGCATGGGCCGCGGCGTTGTTGGGATTCATCCGCACCGCTTCGTGAAATTCATTAACCGCCTCTGGAATTCTGCCCAACCGCGCCAGGGCCAGTCCAAGATCGTTCCGAATGTCCGCGTCTTTGGGCGACAACTCTACCGCGCGGCGCAGTTCATCGAGCGCGGCTTCGTTGCGGTTCTGCTTTGCCAATGCTATGCCCAGCAGATTGTGCGCTTTTGCCGAGTCCGGCTGCGAACGGATCGCCGCTTGGACATATTCGATGGCTTCTGGCACCCGGCCTTGGTAAAAGCGGTTAAAGCTCATGTTCAATAGCGACATGTATTCATCGGGTTTGATTCGCAGGGCCTTCTCAAAATGCGCCGCGGCTTCATCGAGCTGACCGCTCCTCTGCAGGGCATACCCCAGAAGGTTTTCTATGGCGAGATTAGGTGGAGTGACTGCGAGAGTGTGCTCAAATAGAGTGAAGCTGTTACTCCAGCGCTGAATCTGCGCGTTGGTAAGAGTAGCAAGAACCAGCAGAACCACGCCCGCTATTGCTGCACCGATCCACGGCACAACGCGTCGCCTTTTCGCGATGTCCGCTAATCCGAACACGAGCGCAACGAACAAACCGATCGACGGAATGTAGAAGTAGCGATCCGCCATGGCTTGTCCGCCAACCTGAGCGAGTCCGATGACGGGAACCAGTGTTCCCAGGAACCAAAGCCAGCCTACGATGAGGTACGGCCGGATTTTCCATTGGAAAAGACAGAATGCCGTAATTGCAATCAATAGCAACGCTGCGCCGATGATCTGCCAGGCCGGTATGCCCGCCGCCGGGAATGGGTAAAACACGGCAAGATCATTCGGCCAGAACGTGAGCAGCAAGTACTTCGCATACGAGACAAGCGCGTTCGACAGCCGCAGCGTAACAGAAACCTCGGTGAATGTGCGCACAGCGCCTGCGTGAGATTGCGCGATCGATGTGACAACCGCGGACGCCGCCACGAGAGCAAACAGCGGTAGCTTCTCGATGATAAGCTTCTTTACGGTCATCCCGAGCGAAGTCGAGGGACCCCGTGTTGTTAGCTTTGAGGTTTTTCGGCGGGATTCCTCGACTTCGCTCGGAATGACGGCAGAAAATCTTTTCAACGGCCAGTAATCGAGCAGCAACATGACGAAAGGCCACGTCACCAGCATCGGCTTGGCCAATAGTCCCAAAGCGAGCGTGATGGAGGTCCACGCGTAGCGCTTGACCGAAGGCGCCTCCGCGTAACGCGTGTAAGCGATGAGCGACAGCAACCCGAAAAATGTGGAGAGCGTATCCTTGCGTTCAGCCGCCCACGCTACCGATTCCACGTGCAACGGATGAAGCGCAAAAAGCGCGGCGACCAGCGCGCTCGCCCATCGGGCGCGTGTTGTTCCCAACAGAAGCCAAAAGACAAGCAGCGTGTTTGCCACATGCATCAGCGCGTTAACGAGCAGATGGCCGCCTGCAAATATGCCGAAGAGTTGGCCGTCGATCATATGTGCGATCCACGTGAGCGGATGCCAGTTTCCCTGGTGGAAAGTGGTAAACGCCCAGGCGAGCCCGCCGAGCGTAACACCGCGATTCACCATTGGGTTCTCCTCGATATACGAAAGGTCATCCATAATGATGAAGCGGTGCCCGATCACTTGCAGGTAAATGCCAAATGTGGTGATCGCCAGACCGGTGGCGATGAGACCGAATGTTGTAACGCGGCTGACCTGAAAAGCTTTCGGGGTTCGTCCGTTGGCTGCGGTAAAGCCGACAGCTTTTCTCTTTTGTGTTGTTTGCCTGGCCATTGTGGGCAGTAGTCTTTCGTCTCGCTGAAAAATCGATGAAGCGCAAGGCCGCAGAACGCGACAGAGTTTTGGAAGCCGCGTGGATTTTTCTCGCAGTGATCGTCCTTGGTCTTGTGACTGTGGATGCTAAACTGGCCGAGGCGCCGGCGCGAAGCGCCAGCGGAGGCGATGCTTCTCAGTCAGGCCCAACAGGCGCTCTCTCAGCGCATTGCGCCAAACTGGCGGAATAATTTCGGCCGGCAGTGGCTCAGTTTGAACAATATGACCCAACACCCAGTAAATTAGCGATAACAAAGCGGGCGGGAATTTTTCTTCCCGCCCGCTCGTTTTGGGGCAGTCAATCGGCGGTCATCGGAGACCGCCGTTACAGCTAGGTTGCCATGTGCGAGGTGGGGTCGCTCCAATCACCAGTGCCAGAGCTTCCGCCCACGGCGCGAACTTGCATGGTGTAAACCGTGCCGGGCGTTAGATCGGTGAACAGGACCGATTTGGAATTCGGAAACGAAATCGGTGCGCCGTAGTCAGCGTTGCCCGATTTGATTCGTCCGTCGAATCCTTTGGCGTTGGCTACTGGATTGATCCGAACCTTGAGTTGGCCGGAAAGGCCATTGTCCACGCCGATGATTTGCACCTGGTCGAGCGTGCTCTGCGCGCGATTAGTGCTCGCGGTCAGATAGCCCGAGCTGAGTATCTTCGGCAGATCGTTGTCTGCGGTGATCTCGACATAGTGCGCGTTTTTTCGCAGCGCCGAGACGAGCGCGTCACGCGCATCGTTTTTGGCTGCGGTCGCAGTCGTCCCGCCCTGGGCGGTGGCGGCGATTGCGTTTTCGAACGCGGTCTGGAGCGCGCTCAACTGTGCCACGGTCACCGGCGGCGTTGGGAATGCGGCGTTCCCGGTTAAGCCGGTAACCACTGCGCCCGCGAAATCGTCGAGGGCGGTATCCGGCAGTTGGGCGAATGCTAATGCTACACGATATTGAGGCATATTTTCCTTTCGTTTGGTTTAGTTTTTCAATGCACAGCCGCTCCAACGACGGACTAACCGGCTCCGAGGGAAATTGCTGTGCTTTAACGGCCATGCTGACTGGCAGGCAACCAGGCGTCAATCTATTTTGTAGGGTTATGCCCTACATGTAACTCCGCCGGAGGCGTAAGCATTCGCGAGGCAAGGCGCGGCAGCCGTTTCCGTTGTTTTTAGCGTCACAACAGAACTTTTTAGCGCCACACCAAAAGGTTTCGCGCGCTCGAAAAACCTTTCGGAACGACACCAAAGCCCTTGGAAACGACGGCAAAAAGTTAAGGAGAGCGGCCAAAAGTTTATGAATAGACGATAAAACCTTCGGGAAGATCAACAAAAGACTCGGCAACGCGCGGCAACCCTTTTGGACACGCACCAAAACCTTTGGAAGCCGCTGACGAACCTTTTCGTATCGCTCCAAAAACCACGGAAACCAACCCAAAATCTATTAGAGCGCACGAGAACTCTTTTGCGATGCTGACGAAAAGCTCTCTAACGCCGTCCAAAACCCTGCGCTTGGAATCGAAGTCTATGCGCTGCAGCTATTGTCGATGCGCCCAGAGTACTTGACTCTCAATTGACGCTTCACGACTCTTGGCGGCGAACTATTCATGACGCGTCTTCGATACTTCGGCCAGGCAACGCCAGTTCTCCGTTATTCTAATTTAGTCGCTGCCGCTCTGGTAACATTGTGCGCAACGTTTTTGCATGTGCTTTTTTTTCTGAACGCGGGAGGGCTGTGGCGGGACGAAGTCGATCTTGTGCATTTGTCGCTGCTGCCTTCGCTTTCGGAAGTGTGGCAAAAACTGCCGCATGATTCCTGCCCGATTCTGATGCACCTCCTCGTGCGCGCATGGTCGGCGGCCGGCTTCGGAAATACGGATCCCAGTTTGCGTGTCTTAGGTTTGTACGTCGGGTTGTTTTTGCTGTTGGCGTTTTGGTTTGCCAGTTGGACGATGCGTAGCGGCGCGCCGCTGCTGGCCGTAACACTCGCGGGCTTGAATGTGACGATCGTCCGTGCGGGAGATTCGCTTCGCGCTTACGGTCTGGGCTCAGCCCTGGCGGTGCTGGTGCTGGCATCTATCTGGCGTCTAACCTGCCGTCCCAGCCTTGCAGCTTTTTCCTGCGCAGTCGTGCTAGCCGTCCTTAGTGTTCAGTCCCTTTACCAAAATGCTTTCCTGCTATTCGCCGCGTGCTGCGGTGGATTTGTGCTATGCGCCGTAGAACGGCGGTGGCGTGACACGCTTCCAATTTTCGCCGTAGGAGCCACTGCAGCGGTCTCGTTGCTGCCTTACATTCCGTTGATCGTTCGCGCACAGGATATGTACATCACCATGAAGTTTGGTTTTCGCTTTTCACACGCATGGAAGGTGTTCTCGGTGGCGACCGGTTCACCGCTCACAGGTTTCACGTGGGTGTGGGTCGCACTATGGATAGGCGCACTCGCAGCGGCAATTTGCGTCCTTTTTTGGCGCCGGGATCGTCTTCCAAACCAAAGCCTGATTCTGTTTGTGGGCACCAGCGTAGTTCTAGGGGCGACGGGTTACGCTTTCTTTCTAAAGCTATCGGAGTATCCCACGCAACCGTGGAATTACATCCCGCTGATGGCTTTTTCGGCGGCCTGTCTCGACGCCGTGTTTTTTACAGCGTGGCGTTGGGCGCGACCTGCAGCGATGATTTTCGCGGCGTTAACGATTTCTGCCACTTTTCTATTCGGGCTGCCCACGGTGAAATGCCGTCAGACTAACGTGGATCTCATTGCAGTCGATCTTTCCACCGAGGTGGCTCCAAACGATTATGTGATCGTCCATCCATGGTATTGTGGGGTCACGTTTAAACGCTATTACAAAGCCGCCGCGTCGTGGACAACACTTCCGCCATTGGAAGACTACACACTTCAGCGCTGGGACCTTTTTAAGGCAAAGATACAAACAAAGAACCCCATCGCGCCGGTAATCGACCGGATTACTTCGACGCTTCAATCGGGGAATCGTATCTGGTTTGTAGGGGACATGCCGTTCAGCCAAGGGCCGCTCCCGGAAATTCACCCGGCCCCGAATAATCCGTGGGGCTGGTCCGCTGGGCCTTATCAGTCCTACTGGGGTGCCGAGGTCACTCAATTCCTTTCAGCTCATTGCCGGCGGTCCGCTGTGGTGATCGCTCCTTCCATGAATTGCGTCAATCCATATGAGAACCTGCCGCTTGTCGTGCTGACAGGGTGGAAGCCGTAACACGACGTTGAGATACGAAAGGTTATCGATAGTGATGAAGCGATGCCCGATCACTTGCGCATAAATCCCAAACGTCACTACGGCTAAACCGAGCAGGATGAGAACATCGGGTCGCTCGAATGTTTTAACCTGGCTGGCCTCGAAAGCTTTCGGGGTTCGTCCGTTGGCTGCGGTAAACCCGACAGCTTTTCTCTTTTGCGCCGTCCGTTTAGCCATGCCGTTTGCGAGACTATTAGATAGGCTTGACGCACAAAACGCTCAAATTGTTTCATAAATTATCGCGTGGAGGCGGTTGATCCTGGTCGATCCAAAACCACGCAATGATGTCACCTTCGCGCAGATCAAGCGCTCGATAATGTTCGCGCCAAAGGCGCTGTCTCATCGCCAGCCTGGGGCAACGCCCCAGTGTTTGTGAAATGAAGAAACCCACAAGCGCTGAAAGCGCGATTCACGTCCGGCACCAGTTCGGCCACCGACTAGATTGAAACGCGCTTTCAGCGCTTGTTTTACATGGTGATCTGAATTCCTGGGGCGATGCCCCAGGCTCCCAGATGAACACCGCGCCTTTGGCGCTAAAGGCTCCCAGCGTTGAAACGCTGGCTTATTATCACGGCAGCTCCTCGAGCTGTTTTCTTGTACAAACAAAAGCGCCCCGCCGAGGCGGGGCGCTTTGAATTAATTAAACTAAACGAGCTAGCTTCGCGTCTTAGTGAAACTTCAAGGTGCTACCGGGGTCGCCCGCAGTCGGACCGTTCTCCGGATCGCAGGTGCCGGTTTCGTCACACTTGATGCCGACGTTGGTCTGAAACGCTATAGAAGTCGCCCAGCCGGCGGCTGTGGCCTGGCCTTCCTTAAACACCGCCGCACTGCCGCCCTTCTGGACGACAATGAAGCCGTTTGTGCCGTAAGGAATCTGCGAGGCCGAGACGTTCAGCGCTGTGTCGTAGTCGTAGTTATTGCTCGTGCAAAAGATCGCGCTGGACGGAGCCGCGTCACTGACAGGATAAACTTTCAGAGACGATGTCCCACCGGTCAACGTGATCGTGTCGGGGTTACCGGCAACTATGTCGGCGGTGAGAGAAGTGCCGGGAGCGTTCAAGAGCTTCAAGAAATCGCCGGCCTTCAAATAACCTTTTGTGCACAAGAACTTGTTAATGTACGAACCGACGTCTGATCCCAAATCGTTCGGGGTAAGCAGGCCGGCTTGGATGAGGTCACCAGGCCACGCTGAGCTCGCGTCGCCCGTTGCCGCGCCGTCATTCGACATTTGGAATTGTGCCAAATAGAGCTGGTGGGCGTTGTTCATTGTGCCGGTCTGTTGAGCCTTCTTCAGAGCCGACGTTAACGCGGGCACTGCCAGGGCTGCCAGAATTGCGATAATCGCAATCACGACCAGCAACTCAATCAGCGTAAATGCTGAGTAGAATTTATTTATTTTAGTTTTCATAGTTGGTTTTATAGCTGCAGTTGTTTCTGAGGGTGTTTGGTCTCAGAGGGTTTGGTTTTCGAGTTGTTCCGCCTTCGTCCCGCAATCGCGGGGCTTGGGCGGACAACTGTTCTGGGGTTCTGTTCTGGGGTTCTGTTCTGGGGTTTTGGGTTTCGGTTGTTGTTTGATTCGTTCCCAGGGTTTTGGTCTGAGAATGATATGCGCATATCGTAGCCTTCACAGATGAAGTCAATAGTTATTTTTTACTTTTTGGGGCTGTAACAAGAATTGCACAGTCTTTGACAAGATACGGGCAATAGGGGCCACACCCTGATAGGAGCCACCGACCCCAACTCGCGAAAGCTTTCGGAGTTTAGGTGAATCGCCCCTATCATTTCACCGCAGAGATCGCAGAGGCCGCGGAGAAGAGGCAACCACGGATTCCACGAATGACACGGATGTTTGGGAAATGACCCGCTTCGTCCCGCAGTCGCGGGACTGCTCCGAAGGTTTTCGCGAGCGGGCGGCGTGGTAGGCGGAGAGAGCTGAACAGAAGTGATCAGTGATCGGTGATCAGTCTGTCGTAATCTGCGGATCGTTGATGTTAGGCGCGCGCCATTGCGGCGGTGATGGTGAGAAGCGGAACGATCGCGAAGTGTTCAGCGCCGTTCTCTTCATACGACACAATCACCGATGTCTTTCGGGTAGAAAAACTCACAAAATCCCGATGTGGCACTTCGAACAATCGCCCCGAAGCCGTTTCGATTTTGAACGGCTTGTTTGAGGCGATCAACCCTTCTAGCAGTGAAGCGTCCATTGATTCACCCAAATTCAACCACCAATCCGCCTTCGCGCAAGGCTACGGCGGACATGCAGACACGAATCAACACTAATTCAGGCAGACCACAGGTTGCGCGGATGCTCACGCAATAACGAAGCACGAATGATTGTAGGGCGTTTCTGTGAAACGCCATGGCGTCTGACACAGACGCCCTACAACGTCCGTTTCTTTCGCGTGGTTCGCGGGCCCTGCGAATTTTCAGCGCTCACACAGCGCTGCTACAGGACAATTGTCGTGTTCATTCGCGGTTATTTTTAGGCGTGCAAACGCGCCGGACTTGCCTCAAGAAAGACTTATGAACATCACCAAAAATCTCGGAATGCTTCTGCTCGCAATCTATCTGATTCTCATTGGAATCATAGCTCTCTTTCACCTCGGTATCCCCGTGATCGTGACCGGAATCCTGGCGCTGGCAGCCGGCATTTTGATTCTGATCGGCAGGTAAAAGGGCTGCGCCTACGTTGAAGCGTTGCAGCGGTAAAAACGGTTTCGTCATTCGCCTCCCTCGCGGTTGCGATGCGAAGACGGATGTTTCGGTGCTCCGATGTACATGTTTAGCGCCAAAGGCGCGGTTTCATGAAAGAGCCTGGGGCAACACCCCAGGATCCTGAAAACCCAAAATTGTCTAGCGCTGAAAGCGCGGTTCACTTCTGCTCGCATTTCGTTCATCGTTAGCGCCGTGCCCCAATCGCTCAGTAAAGTCATCCTTCACGTTATCTTTAGTACGAAGAGTCGCGAGCCCTGGCTCGGTTCAGACGTGCGGCCGCGTATGCATGCTTATCTGGCCACGATTTGCCGTGACCTTGGCGCCGAATTCGTAAATGTCGGCGGCGTCGCCGATCACGTTCACATTGTGACAACGTTGCCTCGAACTCTTTCCCAGGCCGACCTCATCGAACAGATAAAGAAGGCGTCCTCGAAATGGATTAAAACGCTCGACGCTCGGTATCGCGGCTTTTTCTGGCAACGCGGGTACGGCGCGTTTTCGGTGAGCCCGAGTCAGCTAGAGGACGTGCTGCGATACGTTGAAGCGCAACAAGAGCACCATCGACTCGCACGTTTCAGGAAGAATATTGCGAGTTGCTCCGCAAGCACGGGGTGGATTTTGACGAGCGCTATGTCTGGGATTGAGAATTAGCAGCTTCGATTGAGACGCGCTTTCAGCGCTTGGTTTAACCGATGATCGAACACCTGGGGCGATGCCCCAGGCTAACGCTGAGGCAGCGCCTTTGGCGTTAACCATAGTTCCTACAGAACGCCGACCGCTCGTGAGATGAGCAAGATCAAAATAGTAAGCGAGATCAAAATCTGGATCATCGCCATGACCTTCGCCCAGCGCGCCAGCAGCGGCGCATCAGTGGGGCCAAAGGTTGAGCTTTGGGTGAAAGCAACAAATAGATAATCGACGAAACGCGCCCGCCAGCGCGTACACGCAAATTGGGCGCGCTCGTCATGCGGGATTTGCATCTGCGGAAAAAGGAAGCTCGTGCTGCCGAATTTGTTTTGCATGTGGCGCAGGGTTGGCCCACCGCCGTCCAGTCGCCAATACCACAGAGCGAACACGATCACATTGGTTAGCCAGAGCAAGCCGCCTGAACGCAGCAGCTGTAAGGGGGAGTCCCGATGGGAAGGCAGTGCGCGGACGAGCAAAATTACCGATCCGATCAACGCTACGGTTGTAATTCCATTAATAAGAACTCCGAGCGCGCGATTGAGTGAAAGTTTTCCAACGCGATGGCTTACGACTGTGGGGATGAGTAAAACCACGATCGCAGTGGGCAACAGCCAAATCGGGCCGACAACCAGATTGCGTGGCAGCGAGAGATAAATTGCGCAAATCGCCAGAAATGCGGCTAGCGCCTGCCAGCGCGGTTCTGGCTTATCGACGCGATCGGTCGAAGGGTTCATCACCTCGGCTTATACCGAGATCCATGACTCATGCGAGGCTTCAGTTTCGAATAAGCCGAATAGTTCAGCGACGAAGAGCAGCCACAGATTTACACGGATAAAACACAGATAAAAATCCGTGTCGATCTGTGTTCATCTGTGGCTCATAGTTTTGCGATTGTGGTGCGCAAACTTCTGATCAGCCTTGCAATTCTCGTCGCAGTTATCGCTGCGTTGTTGGCCGCGTGGATCTTTGGCGGGCGCAAAGCCTCAATGTTTATCGATCGGTTCGGAACGATTGAAATGACTTCCGTGCCGATTCACTCGGTCAGTTACGAAGGCAGCGGAACCGGCGGCTGGCTCACGGTCAACGATGCCCATTTAAGTTTGGACGATACAAATCCAAACATCGCGCCGAGTATCGGCTCGACTAAAGACAATCAATTTGGCCTGGCGAGCCGCGGGAAAGTTTTCGCCCTCGGCCCGCTTACGCACACAGGAGAAAATGGAGGCGACTATCTTGCCGTTGTGCCGCAGCCAGGCGACAAAGCGTTTCTTGTGACGCGTCGCAGCGCTCTCAGTTGGCCGACACCGTTTGAATTCAATTTCATGACTGGCCATTCGCCGTCTTGGAAACGGCATATGTATTATGAGCTGCGCTGGAAAAAACCGTCCGGCGCGACGCTCGATATGCTTTGGCGCTACGAGCAACCCTTTTATGGGCGACAGCTCGTTCCCGGCGACGGCTGGGGAAACGGATTCGGCGTCCATGAAGGTTCCACCGGCGTTATCCAGGTAGAAATTCGACCTTGAGAAGACACCTGGGGCAACGCCCGATTGTATTGCGCCAAAGGCGCAGCTTCATTGTTAGCCTGGGGCAACGCGCCCCAGGTTCGTGAAAACAAGAAAAAACCAGTAGCGCTGAAAGCGCGATTCACTTCTGGCGTCATCTCGTTCAAGGTTAGCGCCGTGCCACAATCACTCAGCAAAGTCACCCTTCATATCATCTTTAGCACCAAGGATCGCGAGCCCTGGCTCGGTTCAGAAGTGCGGCCGCGCATGCACGCGTATCTCGCCACAATCTTGCCGTGACCTCGGTGGCGAACTCGTGCGCGTTGGCGGTGTCGCTGATCACGTTCACATTGTCACCACGCTGCCCCGAACTCTTTCCCAGGCTCAACTCATCGAGCAGATAAAGAAGACATCTTCAAAATGGATCAAAACGATTGATGCTAGCTGTCGCGGTTTTTTCTGGCAGCGCGGTTATGGTGCGTTTTCCGTCAGTCCGAGTCAGCTTGAGGCCGTGCTGCAATACGTCGATGGGCAACAAGAGCACCATCGCACGCGCACGTTTCAAGAAGAATATCGCGAACTGTTACGCAGGCACGGGGTGGATTTCGACGAGCGCCATGTTTGGGATTGAGAACTGCCAGCTTCAATTGAAACGCGCTTTCAGCGCTCATTTTTTCTTTTGATCAAATTTCCTGGGGCGGTGCCCCAGGCTAACGTGAAGCAGCGCCTTTGGCGCTAAAGACGCACACTTTTCAGGATTACTCCTCGAGAGCCATGCTTGTCTCTAGCGAGCTTCGCTGCTTGGTTTCTGGGTGCGACTTTCGCGTAAACTCGAAAAACTGTTTTCGCTCGACGCTGCCCAGAGCCTGTGGGAGCACATCTGCCGATGGACTCATCCCGTGAGCGCGCGGCGGATTCTCGCCACGATTGATCAGGCTGAATTAGAAAGACTGCGCAAAAATTATCCTTACCGCCCCAACGCGCGAAGAATCAACGCCTACGAAGACGCAGCCTACTGGATCGGCGTCAACGTCAAGCACGTCCAGGACCTCTGGCTCGATCGCGCGCCACCGCTTCAAATTCTCGATCTTGGCTGCGGCGCCGGTTACTTCCTCTACCTCTGCCAGCTCTTTGGCCACGAGGGACTCGGGATCGACACCGGCGAAGACCCTTTCTTTGGAGGAACGACCCAGTTTTTAGGGGTTCACCGCGTCATTGCGCGGATCATTGCGCAAACCCCTCTCCCTGATCTGGGAAAGAGATTCGATCTCGTCACCGGTCACCGTGTCTGTTTCCATTGGATCGCGTGCGCCGAAAACGACGAACGGCTGGAATGGACACCCGCGGATTGGGAATTTTTCATCAACGATATCCGCACACGATTTCTGAAACCACGCGGGCGCTTGCTCTTGGATATTAATCCACGGCCGGACGGTTCTTCATTTTTTACCGAAGAGTTGCGGGGCTTTTTTGAGTCGCAAGGTGCGCGCATTTTTCGCGGGAAAGCGCTGCTGGCAGCGGACCCTGCGGAACGCCCGCGATTCAAACAACCGCGGTAGGGACGCCGCGCTGCGGCGTCCGGACAGCGCAGCGCGCTGTCCCTACCAATTTACAGTTTCCAATCGGAGCAATCCCAGCCGAGCATTTGCTCAACGTTTGCGATGTCTTCGGCAAACAGGTTGTAGAGGAAAACCCTCTCCTCCCAGTTCATCGCGCGCTCGTATGGCACAACGTTTCTGTCTTTGCTGCGCACTGAACGCAGTGGTTTGCAGCCCAGAAACGAAAAGATGGATGCAAGCGTTTCGCGCTGGTGCTCCTTGAACTCTTCGAACTTCACAACCTTCACTTGCTCGCGTGGGAAGAATTTGAAGAGACGGGCGAGTTGGCGTGAATAAAATCCCCGATCGACATAAGCGAAGCGCCGCGCTTCAGCAGGAGGCGCGCCGGCGATGCGCCCCTGTTCTTCCCGCACGGCATCGAAGAAATCCAACGGCTCGCGGCCTTTGAACCGTTGCATATTCCAATGAGCAAAAGCGCGATCCACTGGATTTCGCAGAAGGATCAGCAATTTAATCTTCGGGTTGTATTTCCAGATCCGTTCCGCCGCCGGCTCGTGATATATGTAACTGGGCGTGCAATCACCTGCGATCTTCGCGGGAGCGAGCAGCGGATAATGTTCGTGCAATTGCTCATAGTCCACGTCCGAAACAAACATCGCGTCGTTATCAAAAAAATGCATTTCCTGCTGGTCGCCCATGGTGATGTCTGGGTGCTTGCTTAAAAAATAATGCAGCGCGGTCGTGCCGGATTTTTGAGCGCCGGCCAGGATGAAATCGACCCGCTCGATTTTGCGCCGCCTGCTTCGAAACATCGTCATGAATCAATAACTGCTCACTTCATCGCGCAATCGGCTTCGCCCAAGCAGAAAACGGGGCTCTGAACGTTGTCGATCTTTTTTGTAACCTTACAATGCGTCTGGCTGTCTTAATACAGCGATGAGTCTTGCTCTGAAGACGTGCGCGCGCGGGGTGTTAACGTTCGTTCAGTTTATCATTGTTGTCGCCTTCGTTGTATCGCTTGCCGTAATCGCGGCTCTCGGTTGTTTAGGAGCGCGCAAGCGGAGCCGGGCCTCCGAAATTCCTAACGTCCTGTTCGATCGAGTCAGAAATCACGCGGCTTGATCGCGCGGTGATAGGACAAAAGTTGTCGCGCGCTCGGTAGCGTTTTATGCTCGGCGATGCTTACGGCTTTTTCGACATCACAAAAACTGCGGTCATTTGCCGTCGCGTGCACAATTGGCTTTGTCGCATCCGCCGTTGCCGACGAAGGGATGTGGCCCTTCAATGCGCCGCCGCTGAAACAGCTCAAGGAGAAATATCAGTTCGAGCCGACGCCGCAGTGGCTCGATCATCTGCAAAAGGCCAGTGTCCGTTTCAATTCGGGCGGCAGCGGCTCGTTTGTTTCCGCGAACGGGCTTGTCATCACGAACCACCACGTGGGGGCCGACACATTGCAGAAGATAGGCGACGCACAGCACAATTATCTGCGGGACGGCTTTTATGCGAAAACGCAGGCGGATGAAATTAAATCGACCGATCTGGAGCTCAATGTTCTGATCTCTATCGAAGACGTGACCGCGCGCGTCAACGGCGCACTGAAAGCGGGAATGACCAGCGAACAAGCGGCCAACGCCCGCCAAGCCGCCATCGCCGCCATTGAAAAGGAAAGCAAGGATAAAACCGGGCTGCGCACTGATGTTGTCACGTTGTATCAGGGCGGCGCATACCATCTTTATCGCTACAAACGCTATGATGACGTGCGGCTGGTCTTCGCGCCTGAGCAGCAGATCGCGTTCTACGGCGGCGACCCGGACAATTTCGAATATCCGCGTTACGACCTCGATATTTGTATCTTTCGCGTTTACGAAAATGGTCAGCCGGCAAAGGTCGACAATTTTTTGAAATTTAATTCGCAGGGTCCCAGCGACGGTGAATTGACTTTTGTCAGCGGTAGTCCGGGCAAGACAGATCGGCAACTTACTTTGGATGAACTGGCCGACACCCGCGATCGATATCTGCCTTACGTCCTGCGCATGTTCAATCGGCGCGAAGTGCTGGAGTTGGCTTATAGCGGCCGCTCATTCGAAAACGCAAGAAAAGCGCGCGAAGATCTTTTCGGCGACCAAAACAACCGGAAACGGTATGACGGTTATCTGGCCGGTCTGCTCGATCCGCAGATTTGGTCGCAGCTCAAAGCGCGCGAACAAAAATTGCGCGACGCTATTGCGCGGGATCCCAAACTAAAATCGACAATTACGGCGTACGATCGGATTAAACGCGCCCAGGCCGAGATCGCCAAAAACGCGGCGCTGTACAATTATCTCGAACAGGAGCGGCCGGTCACCATCGGTTATCGTGGGCCGCGAGCGTTATCGGGAAATCTCTTTAAATACGCGCGCTTAATAACGCGTGCCATCGACGAGCGTGCCAAGCCAAATGGCGAACGGCTCCCGCAATTTCGCGACAGCGCGCGCGAATCTCTCGAGCTGGACCTCTTCTCGACTGAACCGATTTATGGCGATTACGAAATCTTGCGTCTGAGCGATTCGCTAACCGATTTCGCTTCTCAATTTGGCGCAAACGATCCGATGGTTCAGAAGGTGCTCGCCGGCAAATCGCCGCACGCGCGCGCGGTGGAACTTGTCTCCGGAACAAAGCTGAAAGATGTGGCAGTGCGGAAAGACCTTTATGCCAAAGATGCGGCCGCGTTGTCGGCGGCGCATGATCCAATGCTTGATCTCGCGCGCCTCGTGGACCGGCCCGCAAGAGATGCGCGGAAGATTTACGATGCGCAGGAGGAAATAAAGAAACAGGCGTATGCCGAAATTGCGAAGGCGCGCTTTGCCATCGAAGGCACCGGCAGCTATCCCGATGCGACTTTCACGCTCCGGCTCTCCTATGGAACAGTGCGCGGGTACGAGCAGGACGGGAAACAAATTCCCGCGTTTACAGATTTCGCCGGGTTATATCAACGTTCTGCCGAGCACGACAACAAACCGCCATTCGATCTGCCGCTGCCTTGGATCGACAAGAAAGCGAACTTAAATCTGGCAACTCATTTCGATTTTGTCTCCGACGCCGACATCATTGGCGGCAACAGCGGCAGCCCGGTCGTAAATAAGGACAACGAATTCGTCGGCATCATTTTCGACGGCAACATTCAATCTCTGGTGCTCGATTGCATTTTCACCGACACGCAAGCGCGCGCCGTTTCAGTCGATTCCGCCGCCATTATCGAGGCGCTCCGCAAAGTTTATGACGCAGGCGCGCTCGCCGACGAATTGGAAGGCACCAGGAAATAGTTTTGTTGATGCCTCCGATCAATATCGGGCGTCGCGCAGTTATCGTTGCGCTATTGATCGCATTCGGGACGCCGATTTCTGGGAAGGCCGATGAGATGGACGACTACATCGCCGCGCAAATGCGGCGGTTGCACATCCCGGGCGTTTCGCTCGCCATTGTTCGCGACGGCCACATCGTCAAAGCGCAAGGGTACGGATTCGCCAATTTTGAGCTGAAAGCACCTGCCAGAAAAGAGACGGTTTACGAAATCGGCTCGAACACCAAGCAATTCACCGCCGCCGCAATCATGATGCTGGTTGACGAAGGCAAGGTCCGTCTCGACGACTCAGTCACAAAACATTTTCCGGAAGCGCCGGAAGCATGGCGTGGAATAACAATTCGACATCTGCTCACCCATACATCGGGAATCCAAAATCATGTCGCCGTACCAGATTGGCTCGATGTTTTCAGAACGAACCTCAAATTTGAGACGGCACCACCGCGAGATGAGCTGCTCAAGATGTTTTTCAAATTGCCTCTTGAGTTTCAGCCTGGAGAGACGTGGGCGTACGACAACACTGGGTATTATTTGCTCGGCATCGTCATAGAGAAGGCGAGTGGCAAATCCTACTGGCAATTTTTGGATGAGCGCATTTTCAAGCCGCTCCGCATGAACGCGACGCGCAATACCGATCCGCAACCAGTCGTTCCGAACCGCGCCTCAGGTTACGAATGGAAGAACGATCACTTTGAAAACCGGCCCGTTCTTCTTCCAGCAATCGCATTTTCAGCGGGAAGCCTGCTTTCCACCGCCGAAGACATGGCGAAATGGGATGCCGCGCTTTACGCAGAAAAATTGCTAAAGAAATCGAGTCTTGATCAAATGTGGACGGCTGCTCTGACCAAGGATGGTGCGGCCGCATCATTTAACTACGGCTTTGGCTGGTTCGTTGACAGCTATCACGGTCATCGTCTCGTCCAGCACAGTGGCGGGACGCCGGGCTTTTCGTCGGTCATCTACCGATTCATCGATGACAAACTGACGATCATTATTCTCACCAACCACGCTGACAGAATCCTTGATCAATTAGCAATTGATCTCGCGGGAATCTGTTCGCCAGCGTTGAAGCGGCCTGCGGCGAGTCCTGATGCCGATCCAAAAACGACGACGATGCTGAAGGATGTTGTGTCCGGTCTGCTAAACGGAAATTACGAGGCAGGATCGTTCACGCGCGCGATGCGCATCTTTTTAGGCACAGCAACAGGCAAAGCTTTTTGGAAATGGTTCGCAGAGCATGGCGCATTGGATTCCTTTGTTTTCTCTGATCGAGAGAATAGAGGAGACGGTCAAGTGCTGCGCTACAAAGTCAGCCTGGGAGGAAACTCGTACTGGTTTTCCGTCGCAATGACAAAAGACGGCAAGATCGCGCAGATCTATTGGTGGTGACGGCCATCGTTCTCCTGCTTGTCATTCCGAGCGAAGTCGAGGAATCCCGTTGCGTTACCCTTTAAGGCAGCAACACGGGATCCTTCGACTCCGCTGCGCTCCGTTCAGGATGACGCGACTAACGCAACTGCTTCAATAGGTTCTTCCACCGCGTCCACGCTTCGTCGCGCGCTTTCTTGTCGCCTTCACGGACGTCTGGGTTGTTGGGTTCGCCTGATCGCATGAAACCGTGGCCGGCGCCTTTGTAAATCACAGGCTCATATTTTTTGCCTGCGGCTTTCATTAGCTCTTCCGCTTTGGGGATGGTCGCGGTTACCCGCTCATCGTTCTCGGCGTAAAAACCGTAAACCGGACAGGCGATGTTTTTCACTTTGTCGGCCGAATCCGGCGCGGTCCCGTAAAACGAATACGCCGCTTTCAGTTTCGGATTTTCATTCGCGTACGCGAACGTCACTCCTCCGCCCCAGCAGAATCCGCAGATGCCGAGTGCGCCGTTGCACGACGGAATTTTCGTCAACGCGTAATCCGCTCTTGCATCTAGATCGGCTTTGACTTGCTCCTTGGGTAACGCCGAGGTCGCCTTGCGCGCAGCATCGAGATCTTCAAACTTCTTACTGTGCAAATCGGGCGCGATGGCGATGACGCCGTTCTCGGCCAACTCGTCGCACAAACTGCGGACCCAATCGGTCAGGCCAAAAATTTCGCTGACCACGAGTACAGCAGGCGCTTTGTCTTTGCGCTCGGGATAAACGACAAACGCCTTGATCGTTCGTGCGCCCGATCTGATATCGACCCAGTCGGCGTGTCGCGGTGAGCTGTTCAGCCGGTCTCTACCGAAATCTTTGATTACTTCCGCTCGGAGCGATTGCAGACCGAAGGCGGAAAGCAGGACCAAGATCAGTTGCTTCATGAATACAAAAAATTAGAGATTTCTCGACTTCGCTCGAAATGACAAGGCTAAGCAGTGGAGGGCATCGCAGCCGCGGCTTTTCGTTTGCCGATCAGCGCGTCAATGCTCCAGCGGCCTGGTCCGTAAAACACCATGAAGAAGAATACCCAGCACAAAACCACTGCCAGTTCTCCCTTATTTATAATGGGAAAAAATGTGTCGATCGGACTCCCAGCTTGCGCGAGGGCCTTACCCGCGGCGTGCACCATGAAATAGGCAACGGCCATTTCGCCGCTGGAGATGAAGGCCGCCAGACGCGTGAGCAACCCAAATGCAATCAAGAAACCGCCAACAAGTTCAATAATTGCGCCGAGGAGCATCAGGCCATGCGCACCGCCATGTCCGCCGCCCGGAAAACCGAGAAGCTTTTGCCCGCCATGGCACGCAAATACCAAGCCCACAATCAAACGCATCAGGCAATAGACCGGGTCTGTAAATCGATTGAGAAAATTCACGCCTGTCAGGCTGAACGATCTCGAGCGGACGTGTCAAGCCCGCAGGAGCATCGAAGGTGGAACGCGTTGTCCTCAACGCGTTGCCGACTGCGGCTTTGCCGCCACATTTGCGCCTTCGCGATGAGCTCGACATCGTCTTCGGAGAAGCCGATCCACCTCACGCTGCTTTCTTCACGGGCTGCGCTTTTTTGCCGCGTGATTTGGTTGTCGTCTTTTTCTTCGCGCCGGTTTCCTTCAGACTCTTTTGAAGAACGGAAACCAGATCGATCACCTTCGTTGGTTTGGGCGCTTTCTTTAGTTTCTCTTCGATTTCTTTCCCGCCGGCTTCAACTTTTTCCTCGATCACTTCCATGAGCGCTTCGCGATAGTCGTCCTTGTATTTCTCCGGGTTCCACTTCGAGCTCATGCTATCGATCAGTGACTTGGCCATGGTCATTTCGCGTTTGCCCACTTCGGTCTTTTTGGGGACATGCAACTCTTCTGGATCCGCCAGTTCATCGGCGAAGTGCATCAAATCCAAGGCCAGCGCGCTGTCCTCCGGCTTCACGCCGGCCAGGTATTGGCGCGTCTTGATCACCACCTTGGCGATGCCAACCTTGTTCGTGTCTTTGAGCGCGTCGCGCAGAAGCGCGTAGGCTTTATCGCCGCCTTTTTGCGGCTCAAGATAGTACGGCTTGTAGAAAAACATCGGATCGATCTCGTTCTGATCGACGAAGTCTTGAATGTCCACCGTCTGTGTGGCCTCGAAATCAACCCGCTGGAAATCTTCGTCCTTGAGCACGACGTACTTCCCCTTCTCGTACTCGTAACCCTTGACGATCTGTTCCCAGGGAACTTCCTTGCCGTCCTTCTCGGCAACGCGCTTGTAATTGACTGGGCTTAAATCGCTCTTGCGCAGCAGACGAAACTTAAGTTCTTCTCGTCTCGTGGCGGGATAAAGAGCGATGGGAATATTAACCAGCCCGAAGCTGATGTTGCCTTTCCAGATTGCTCGCGCCATACAAAAGTATTTCGCATGTGGTGAAGTGTCCGCGCGTGGAGTTGTCCATCGTGTGCTCCAGGCATTCTTATTGACACCCCATTTCAGTGAGGTGGCTTCCTGCAGCGGAAATGGCCAAACCGTTTAAACGGTTTTGTTTTCGGCCTGAGCGGCTACACCGCGCTAAAGGCGCGGTGTTAATCAGAACACCAAAACACAATGATCAGCTTACGCGGCCAGCTCGAGTTCCCGCCGAGAGATGCCGCGCAATTCGAAAAGCCGGATCAGCGTTTCTTCAATCAAATTGTTCGGACACGACGCACCGGCAGTAATTCCTATGACCGCCCGGCCACTCGGTAGCCAGAAATACGAAACGATTTCGCGCTTCTCGTGCAGGTTGTAATGCTTGATCTCGGTGCTGGAAACCAGTCGAGAGGCGTTGAGCACAAAGTAGGTGGGCAATTTTTCTTCGCCCATCTCAGCGAGATGCGACGTGTTCGAGCTGTTGTAGCCCCCCACCACCAATAGGAGATCCATTGGCACATTGAGCAATTCGCGCAATGCATCCTGCCGCTCCTGCGTGGCCCCGCAGATGGTGTCGAAGAATCGGAAATTCTTTTCAGCAAGCTCAGCTCCGTCGCGGTCAATAACGGCTTGCCGAATTCGTCGTTGCACTTCCTCAGTCTCGCCGCGCAGCATCGTCGTCTGATTCGCCACGCCGACCGTTTGCAGGTGCACGTCGGGATCGAAGTCCGGCGAATGCGCGCCCTTAAATTTTTCCAGGAACGCCTGCTTATCGCCGCCGTGCCGGATGTAGTCGCAAACGTAATCGGTATCTGCAAGCGTCAGCACCACCAGGTAATGGCCGCTTCCGTCGCCGAGGGCGCGCGAGCTGGTGGCCTTGGTCTCTTCGTGCTCGGCTTTGCCATGAATGATGGAAGTAGCCGATTCGCTCGCGTACTTGCGTACGCGTTTCCAGACACTCATCACGTCGCCGCAAGTCGTATCGACAATCTGGCAGCCGCGGTCTTTAATCTGTTGCTGGATCGACAACTCGGTTCCAAACGCCGGGACGATCACGACGTCTTCGGGTCCAAGATCAGAAATGTCCGCCTGTTTATTTTTGCCGGTAAGATTTTTAATGCCTAACGAGGCGATTTGATGATTGACCTCGGGGTTATGAATGATTTCGCCGACAATAAAAAGCTGGCGATCTTTGAAAACCTTGCGCGCTGCGTAGGCAAGATCGATCGCGCGCTCGACCCCGTAACAAAAGCCGAACTCTTTTGCCAGGCGCACGGTGGTATCGCCCACGGAAATGATTCCGCCCGCCCGGCGCACCTTCTCGACAATGTCGCTGCGATAATGGGATTCGACCTGTTGCTGCACCGCGGCCATCACATCCGGCGTGCGGAGGTTCACTTTCTCCCGCGCGGTTGTGCCGCTGGAAATCAGGTTCGTGCTCATGAGGAAATGCGGTAAGAGCCGCAGCCATTATTCTGGCCTAACAGACCAAACTTTACAACCCGACGGCGATCCGGTGGTTGTAGCGGCGCTCTGTGAGCGCCGCAGTTCGCCTGTGTCGATCTTATTGCAGCAGCGGACCGCTGGGTGTTTCGAACGCCGCGTCCGTAACCATAAGGTGCGGGTCCGGATCCGGCGCGCGCGAATCGTCCACTCGCTGCACGTTTGGCCCAATCGCGGCGTCTTCCGGCTGCGTCGTGGCAATGTTCACCGGCGTCCCGATTTTCACCAGCGCAAAAAATTTCGGCGCGGCTTCGCCGTGCAAGCGGATGCACCCGTGTGTGCGCGGAGTAGGATGAACAAAGCCCTGATGAAAACCGTAACCCGGCGAAAACTCGCACCAGTAACCCATGGGATAACCGACGTAATGACCTCCGGCGTGCCCTGCTGTGGTCGCTACGACGGTGTTTCCCTGCACACTGAAGCCGTACTCGCCGGAGCGCTTGTGTTCCTGTTTGGAGTAAATTGTGAAACTGCCACGCGGCGTCGGCTTATTCGGCAGACCTACCGAGATCGCTGCCGCCATTAGACAACGATCACCCTCCATCACGTAAACGTTCTCCTTCGAAAGTGAAACTTTCACGCGCACGGCTGAAGGATCATGTGGGCGATAAGCCGTGACGTGGTATGGCCCGCCAACCGGCACGCGGGTCGTTCCGCAACCAGCAAGCAACGAAACCAGGCCTGCACCGGCAACTATTAGAATGAATCGGGAGATATGTCGCATACGTGTGTACTGGATAAGATGGCGGGGCGTCTTGTCAACTTTGCACGTTTGTTTGCTATTTTGTGGTGAAAATTGCAAAGAACGCCACTTCGATGGCAAGGGCTTCGTGAATGTTGCGACCGAGGTGATCGCGCAATTCTTCGAGGCAACGAATGCGTTTTAGGATTTCAGCGCTGCTGAAGCGCATTGCGAGTGTGGCGGTTTCTTTCTTGGCATGGTCCAGATCACGCTGAACCACACCGTTGCTCGCCCGAAGAACATCAGTCCACCAGGCGAATAATGTCTCGATCAAGCCGGCGCGCCGTTGCAGGTAAAGACTTTCCGTGAGCGCCTTGTAGTAATCTTCTCGTTCTTCCAGCCATGTGCCATCAGTTGCATCCTTGTAGCGTGTTTCTTCCTTTTTAAATGCCTCATCGGTTTCGCGCTTTACTTCCCCACGCACTTCGCGAAGCAGGTGTTGAAATTCCTGAGCAAGCCTATAGGCAAACTGAATCGTCCAGCTTTCTTGACCGGACGCTTGTTGCAACAATTTTACCAACTTCCCTTCTTCGTTCTTGCTTTGACGCTGCCCATTTGGCGCGAGCGGAATCGCAATGCATCGCGAGAGAATTGTCTCCGGCAGAGCCTCAGGCAAAGCGCTTAGCAAAAGCAGCAAGGAATCTTTTGGAGGTTCTTCCAATGTTTTGAGAAACGCGTTGGCAGCTTGTGCTACGAGCCGATCGGCATCGGGAATGATGCCCACCTTGCGACGGCCGTTTGATGCCCGCATTTGCAGCGCGTGCTCGAGATCTCGTATTTGCTCAATCAAAATGCGTCGCGATTTCGATTCGGGTCGGGCTACGAAAATCTCCCTGGCTTTCGATGAGAAAACATCTTTGGCCGGTGTGCCATTAACCAGGCTGGCGAGATCAGCCGCCAGCAGTTCCTTGCCGCTGCCCGGCGGTCCCGTAATCAAATAAGCGTGCCCGAGTCGATTCTGCTCGTGTGCCCGGTGCAAATACTCAAGCGCGGTTTTTCGCGAGAAGGCCATTTCAAATGTTCGATGTGCGATGTTCGATGTTCGACGCTTTGGCCAGCACAGGAAAACGTGACCGAAGCATTTCCCAGATCTCGTTCTCAATCTGGTTTGCGTCGCGCGAGCCGTCGATCAACACAATTCGCTTTGGTTCGCGCTTAGCCAGCTCGCGATATGCTTCGCGAACACGCTCATAAAACTCAGCGGGCTGTTGTTCCATCCGATCGGCCTTGCGCGGCTTCGGCATTCGCGACTCCGCCGTCGCAGCATCGACATCGAGGACGAAAGTAATGTCCGGAACACAATCGCCGACTGCAAACGCATTCAAGCGCTCGACCATCTCCCGATTCAATTTTCGCGCCGCGCCTTGATAGACCGTCGTGGAATCAAAGAAACGATCTGCGATCACGCAGATGCTGCGTTCGAGCGCCGGCTTAACTATCTCACGCACGAGCTGACTACGACTGGCCTCAAACAGAAGCAGCTCGGTTTCCGGCGTCATGCCGGAGTTGTGCGGAGCAAATTGCAAAAGTTCGCGAATCGTTTCGCCAATCGGAGTGCCACCCGGTTCGCGGGTTACCAGATGTGCAATTCCCAGCCGATCGAGACGCACAGCCAGTCTCTGGGCTTGTGTCGTTTTTCCGCATCCTTCCGAGCCTTCAAACGTGATGAATGGCATCCGCGCCATGATCGATTCTGAAACAAAGCAGCCGAATTGTCGAACGCGCGGCGTACCACAGGCTGGAAGCCTGTGCTACGTTACGCGCATGAAATCGTTTTGGCTGGTGAAACAGGAGCCATCCTCCTATTCGTGGTCGGACTTCATCGAAGAAGGCCAGACCAGCTGGACGGGCGTGCGCAATTACGCTGCGAGAAATAATCTCCGCAAAATGCGCAAGGGCGATGAAGTCCTTTTCTATCACAGCAGCGAGGAAAAAGCTGTGGTTGGAATCGCAAGAGTGATGCGACCTGCGTATCGGGATCCGACAGCAAAGGAAGGCGATTGGTCCACCGTCGATGTTGCTCCGCTAAAACCGCTGCGACATCCGGTGACGCTTCGTGAGATCAAAGCCAATTCGCGTCTGAAGGGGATCCCGTTGATTCGGCAGTCGCGTTTATCGGTTATGCCTCTGTCGGAATCCGCGTTTCGGGAAATTGTGAAGATGGGCGCACGTCCACCGTCATCCTGAGCGTAGCGCAGCGAAGTCGAAACGCCCTCGGTTATGCAACGGGATTCCTCGACTTCGCTCGGAATGACAGTACTCGATTTTGCCTTGTTCAAACCTGCTCTGGAGCCGAAAATTCCCAAGTGAGCACAATTGCGGCAACTGAATTTCTTCCCCTGGTCGCAACTGCCGAGGCCGCCACGGATTCTATCGTCGTGTCTCTGCACGACGTCGCTCCTTCCACTCAGCAAATTACAGACACAATCATTTCGGAACTAGCCCGTCAGGGCGTGCGCGTCTCTTCTCTCCTTGTGGTGCCGGATTATCATCATGAGGGACTGTTCGCAAAAGACCGGCAATTTGTTTCGTGGCTGCGGGGTTTGGAAGCGGACGGTCATGAAATCGCCATCCACGGTTATTTCCACGAACGTCCTCCGCGTGCGAAAGAAACTTTGCGCGACAAATTTCTGACAAGATTTTACACGCAGCATGAAGGCGAGTTTTACGACCTCGGTTATGACGAAGCTCTGCGTCGCATCGCAAGCGCGCGCGATGAATTCCGCGCGCACGGGCTTAAGCCGCGAGGTTTTGTGGCGCCTGCGTGGTTGCTTGGCGATGAAGCGGAGCGCGCCGCGCGCGATGCGCAAATGGAATATACCACGCGCCTGCGCACTGTGTGTGATCTCCGCTCGGGCAACGTATTTCCTGCAAGAACGCTGGTCTATAGCGTTGAAAGCAATTGGCGCCGTGCCATGAGTCGCAGCTGGAACGCAGCGTTGTTCCGATTCCTGAATAGCAAGCCGCTCTTGCGCATAAGCATTCATCCGCCTGATTACTTCCATCCGGCGATTTGGAGGCAGATTCTCGCTTTGATCACAGCAACAAGCAGTGTGCGCACCGCTACGACCTACCAGGATTGGATCACCGAGCAAAGATTGAGACGCGGACTCTAGTGTTGTGTAACCGGTATGACTTGCCAATCGTTGAGTTCAAAATGGCCCGCCGCCAAGGCGCGACGAGGGAGCATGTCCTCCGCGACCTGTGACCGAGACGCAACGCAGGCGCCGGGCCATTTTCAACTCAACCCTCGGGGCCGCAGTTCTTTGGTCGAATTTCGGCGTCGCTCGCGCGGCCAGTATCGCAATGGATACAGGCGCTGCGCTGGCTTCTTGAAATTCGCCAAAACTCCTTGCGGCGATTGGCAAGCCATACCGGTTACACAACACTAGATGTGAGCAGGTGCGATTTACATATTCACTCGCGTTACAGCGCGCGCTCGGAAGAATGGCTCTTCCGTCGCCTTGATTTTCCCGACAGTTATTCGGACCCAAAACAGCTGCATGAGCAATTGGTCATGCACGGGATGGATTACGTCACCATCACCGATCACGATGCGATCGCGGGCTGCCTGCAGATTGCGCACCTGCCTCGCACTTTTATCAGCGAACAGGTCACGACGTATTTCCCTAATGATCCATGCAAGCTGCACATCCTTGTTTGGGGCATTTCAGAGCAGCAACATCGCGAGATCGAAGGCGTCCGGGACAATATCTTCGAGCTGCAACGCTACCTGCAAACGACGCAGATCGCGCACGCGGTCGCGCATCCTCTCTACAGCGTCAACGGCAAGCTTGAGGCAAGACATCTCGAGCAGCTCACCCTTATTTTCAAACATTTCGAGGGCATCAACGGCTTGCGCGACGCGCTTCTGAGCGATCTGGCCCAGACCCTTTTCAAGCAGGTGACGCCGGAAAGGATCGACGAACTCGCAAATCGTCACAATCTTGCGCCCACGCACGCGGAGCCGTGGAAAAAAATTTTCGTCGGCGGCTCGGACGATCACGGCGGACAGTTTGCCGCTTCGGCTTTTACAGAAACGCCGGCTGCGGGTTCTGCAGAAAAATTTCTGGAACTGATTCGCAGCGGCGATTGCACCGCGCGAGGCCACGGAGGAACGCCGCTGATGCTGTCGCACGGTTTTTACAACACGCTGGCTTGTTTCATCCAAGACCGTTTCCACGAAAAACTCGGCCCCGGCGGAGCGCTACTGGAGAAAATGTTTTCTCGCTTTATGGAGGGCCGGGCTCCCACTGAATTCACTCTCAGAGAAAAAATGGAGTTTATCGTGCAAGGCGTTGTGTCGGGAAAAATTTTCGAATTCGTCAAGCCGGCGAATGTGTCACTTTGGAAAGAGCTCTCAGGTTATTTCGCGCGGCCAGAGGTAAAGGCGAAACTCGCTGCGCAATTGGACGGAGTCAGCGAGCCGGAACGCCGCACGTTTCTCATGGCGAACATGGTCGCCGAGCAGCTGGCGTTTCGTTTCTTCAAGAAGTTCGTTCAGCAAATCAGCGGCGGCAACATGCTCGAGAGCATGCAGGCACTTAGCGCGATTGTGCCGATCCTCGTAATTCTCACGCCGTACATTTACGGCTTTCACAGTCAGGCGCCTTCTCGAAAATGGTTGCGATCGATTTTTAAGGAATTGACCGGCGAAATTCCGATCGCCTTGCAAAATCGCAAACGCGCCTGGTTCACCGATACCCTCGAAGACGTTAATGGCGTTGCCACTACCATTCGGAAAATGACCGCGGCCGGAACAGCCAGCGGGAAGGAGCTCATCGTCGTAACCTCCCAGAGTAATTTGCAAATTTGCGACATCCCAATCAAGAATTTCCCGCCCATCGGCGAATTTGAATTGCCGGAGTACGAACTGCAAAAATTGAGTTTCCCGCCGATCCTCCAAATGCTGGATTACATACAGCGGGAAAAATTCACTGAGATTATCATCAGCACGCCAGGACCCGTTGGATTAACCGCACTGCTCGCGGCCAAGATGCTCAACCTCCAAACGAGCGGCATTTATCACACCGATTTTCCGCAGTACATTCGCATTCTAACCGAAGACAGCTTCCTTGAAAGCATGGCGTGGCGTTACATGCATTGGTTCTATGGACAGCTCGATACCGTCTTTATTAACTCCGAAGAATATCGGCAAAGCTGGATCAAGCACGGGCTTGATCCCTCGAAACTGAAAATTTTTCCGCGCGGGCTCGATACCGAGCTGTTTCATCCTGGTCGCCGCAAACCGGCGTTCTTTGAAAAATTCACGGCACGCAACGGCGAGGTTCGCCTCCTGTACGTGGGCCGCATTTCACGCGAGAAAGACCTCGACCTTCTGGCAGCCGCTTATCACCGTCTGCGTGACGAAGGACTGCCGGTCCAACTTTTCATCGTCGGTCATGGCCCGTACTCCGAGGCGTTCGCGAAATCTTTGCCGGAAGCGTTTTTCACCGGCTATCTCACTGGTACCGAATTGGCCACGGCTTATGCATCGGCAGACGTATTCGTGTTTCCGAGCACAACCGACACTTTCGGCAACGTCATCCTCGAAGCGCAGGCATGCGGTCTGCCAGTAGTCGTTTCCGACTCCGGCGGGCCCAAGGAATTAGTTGAAGACAAGGCCAACGGTCTGATCACCAAATCACATGACGTGGAAGACTTCACCCGCGCGATTCGAGCGCTGGTGACGGATTCCGCGCTGCGGGAGCGCATGGGCAAATCCGCTCGAAGCAGCGTTATCGACTTGAACTGGCCCAGCGCATTCAACAAATTCTGGGCTGCGACGGAGGTCTAGTCTTGCTACGACCGATGGTTTCCTGATCACGGAAGAATTCGTGCTAGGGACACCGCACTTCACCCGCTCGAAAATCGCAATCTTGTGTTTAACGCCAAAGGCGCGGCATTCAATTTGAAGCCTGGGGCGATGCCCCAGGCTGGAAGTGAGATGGCGCCTTTGGCGCCAGAGACCGCCTCCGGGCCCGCGATGTCTCTATCTCGTTTTCATCCACGGGAGCGCGTCCAGATCCACGTTGCCGCCGGTGAGAATAATCCCGGCGTGTTTCCCCTCGAGGGCGATTTTGTTTTCAACGATCGCTGCATACGGAACAGCCGCTGATGGCTCGATGACTATTTTCATCGTTTCCCAAATCGTGCGCATCGCCGAGACGATTGCTTCCTCGCTCACTGTTACAATGTCGTCCACGTAACGCTGGATGATCGCAAAATTTGGCTCGCCAACATTTGTCCGAAGACCATCAGCGATCGTGAATTTCTTTTCAGTTACGAGCCGTCGCCCCGCGCGAAACGATTGCGCCGCATCATCCGCGTTCTCCGGCTCAACTGCGATCACTTTGATCTTCGGCCGCATCGATTTCGCCGCGATCGCCGTGCCAGATAGCAAACCACCGCCGCCAACCGGGCACATCACAAGATCGAGATCGGAGACCTCTTCGAGCAATTCCACCGCTGCTGTCCCCTGCCCCGCCATCACATTTTCGCTCTCGAATGAATGAATCAACGTCGCGCCGGTTTTCTTGATCACGTGTGCGCAGGTCGTTTCGCGTGCCTCTTCCGTCGGTTCGCAAAAGACAATGTGCGCGCCATAGCTCTCCACCGCGCGCACCTTCACCTTCGCCGAGTTCGATGGCATGATAATGTGCGCCGGAATACCCCGCAGTTTCGCCGCGCGCGCGACGGCTGCCCCGTGATTGCCCGATGAATGCGTTGCCACTCCGCGTCGCGCGGTCGCATCGTCGAGGGCGAAGACCGCATTGTTCGCGCCGCGTGCCTTGAACGCCCCAATCTTCTGAAAATTTTCGCACTTAAAAAACAACGACGACCCGCTCGCCCCGTTCAGTCGTGAGCTGGTTAACACCGGCGTGCGATGGATATGCGGCCGAATCCGCTCATGCGCCGCGCGGATGCTATCAAGGTCCAGCTGCATGGTTGATCGTATCCGCCGGATACAGGCAAAACAAACGTGGAATTCCTTAGACTGTGCTTGGACTCCGGAAATGCTCCGGTCGCGGACCAAGGCCAATGAAGCGGGCGGCCAGTTGTCGCAGAATCGGAAACCACTTCAGCAAGCGAAGCACGAACGGCAAAGACTTGCCGCTGCCCGAAGTTTGGCCGGTGACCACTCGGTGATGGATGAAAACCTGCATTCCCTGGATCAGGCGGGTCGGCCATTCGCGACGCGCCTGCACTTTTCGCAAATCGTCAACCGAAACCGGGCCACTGCGTAATTTATCCGCGAGCAAGTTCGCCGCCGCGACGGCATCCTGGATGGCAAGATTGATGCCGACGCCGCCGGCCGGCGACATGGCATGCGCGGAATCGCCAATGCAAAGCAATCCGTCGAGACACCAATCGCGGAGACGATTGATTTGCACTGTGAGCAATTTGATCTTTAACCAGTCGTCCAGCTCGGTTACTCGGTCGCGTAGAAACCCGGCGAAACTGACAATTTCATTTTGAAACTGCGGCAGACCACGCGCTTTGATCTCGTCAAAGCCGCCTTTGGGAATGACGAAACCGCATTGCCAGTAATCGCCACGATCCAGCAACACCAGCAGCTTGCCGTGTTGAAAAAAGCCGAACGATTGTTCCGGGTCATCTTGTTTCTTCGAAATTCGCATCCAGAGCACGTCGATCGGCACGCCAAACTCCCGCCGCTGAAACTCGGCACGCGCTTGAACGATCGAGTGCCGTCCGTCCGCGCCAATCACGAGGTCTGCGTCGACGTCTAGCTCGCCACGTGGCGTCTTTGCGCGGACGCCGACGACCCGATCGTTCTCCATGAGCAAATCGACGACCTCAGTTTGCATGTGCAATTGGAAGGACGGGAATTTTTTCGCATGACCGGAGAGGAAATTGAGAAAGTCCCACTGCGGCATGAACGCGATGAACTTGCAGCGCGTAGGAAGTTTCGTGAAATCCGCGACGGGTACGACCTGCCCATTGACCACCGCGCGCAGCTCGCGCACTTCCTGATGCGGCTGTTTCAGGAATTCATCAAGTAATCCTAGTTCGTCCATCAACTCCAGTGTGGATGGATGAATGGTGTCGCCACGAAAATCGCGATTGAAATCGGCATGTTTTTCCAGCACCGCCACCACCACGCCCGCTCGTGCGAGTAAATAACCGGCCATCATTCCGGCTGGTCCGCCACCCACGATCACGCAGCGCGTTTGCAATTTTTCAACCACGGATTCCACGGATAACACGGATGCAAAACAATAACCACTAACGCACCCGCCTTCACTCCGCTACGGCGCGGCGGGCACGAATAGACACGAATTTCGTCTTCCTGATTGGTGTTCATTCGTGTTCATTCGTCGTTAAACCAATGAAGCCGCTTTTTCTCGACGAGGAACAAGTGCGGAAGCATTTACGGATGGCAGACTTGATCCCCGCAATGGAGAAAGCGCTGATCGATTTCTCCGCAGGCAAAGTGACTCAGCCTGTTCGCTCAGTGATCAAGGTCGAGCCATCCGGCGGATTTTTGGGTCTAATGCCGGCGCTTACACAAGACGGGCTCGGGTTGAAAGCCGTCACGTTCTATCCGTCAAATGCAGAGCGTGGAATCCCGACACATATGGCCACAATTTTCGTTGTCGATCCGGAGACAGGCACGCCACTCGCGATAATGGATGGCCGGTTGATCACGGAGATGAGAACGGCAGCCGTTTCAGCGACAGCGACGAGACTTCTCGCACAGCCAGATGCGAAAATTCTCGCTATCCTCGGCAGCGGCGTGCAGGCGCGGAGTCATGTAGAGGCGTTGCGACTCGTCAGGCGATTCGAGGAAATTCGCGTCTGGAGCCCCAATTGGGAACATGCGAAGCGTTTCGCAAACGAAGTCGGTGCAAAAGCGATGTCTGCCGAAGACGCGGTACGTGGCGCAGATGTGGTCGTGACTGCGACAAACTCGAAGTCGCCGGTGTTAAAAGGTTCGTGGCTAAAAACCGGTTGCCACGTGAATGCCATCGGCGCGTGTCGGCCAGATTGGCGAGAGCTCGACAACGACGCAATGAGCAATGTCATCTTCGTCGATTCGCGTGAAGGCGCGCTGAAAGAATCCGGCGACGTGATTCTTTCCGGCACAAAAATCTATGCCGAGGTCGGCGAAGCGCTCGCCGGCAAAGTTCCGGCACGCGCAAATGAAACGACGATTTTCAAGTCGTTAGGCATGGCGGTTGAAGATATCGCTGCAGCGATGCTCGTGTATCGAGCGGCGACAGCGTGACTGTAGGGCGCTCGCTTCAGTTGCCCTTTTACTCGGCAAGCGGAACGCTTACCCTACGAGCGCAGATGACGGAACAGTTGCCAGCAATGTCAGCCCACCTCGAATACCTGAATTCACAGATCAAACAGGCCGTTGCAGACGGGCAGTTGATGGAATCGACAGCGAACAATATTGGCACGCTCCTCAGTGGAGCGCGGACAGATCTCTATTTCAGGTCCGTAAACGAACTGGTCAGTTGGACGCAGTGGTCGGAGTTAAATGATCGTTTCTATCAGACGCTCGCGTTTGGGACGGGCGGCCTTCGGGGCCGGACGATCGGAAGAATCGTGACGGCGGCTGAGCGCGGGAACGCGGGCGAAGACGAGCGACCCCAATTCCCCTGCGTCGGCACGAACGCGATGAATTTTTTTAATATCAACCGTGCAACGCGAGGGCTTGTTGCTTATCTGCACGATTGGAACCGACGCGAGAAAATTTCGGCGAGGCCCAAGCTCGTGATCGCGCATGATCCACGGTTTTTCTCGAAAGAGTTCGCCGAACTTGCGGCGAAAGTCGCGGCTGAAAACGATTGCGAGGCGTGCGTGTTCGACGGGCCACGCTCGGTGCCGGAGCTTTCTTTTACGGTTCGTTATCTCAAAGCAAGCGCGGGCATTGTGATCACCGCGAGTCACAACCCCCCATATGATAACGGCTACAAGGTTTATTTCAGCGACGGAGCACAAGTGATCGAACCCTATGCCAGCGGGATCATCGCCAAAGTAAACGCCATCACGACCGAATCGTTCACACCGCTTCCAAAGGATCGACAAGGCAAAGTGAGCACGATCGGGAAGGACATCGATCAAGCTTACATGCGTCGGCTGGAAACATTGATTCTCGATCCGCAAGTGATTCGGGAAACGAAATCGCTGCGAATCATTTACACGCCGCTGCATGGAACCGGCAGCGTAATCATCAAACCGATACTCACGCGGCTCGGTTTCAATTTCCAGGTCGTGCCAGAGCAGGATCGCTTCGATGGTCGATTCCCGACCGTAAAATCGCCGAACCCGGAAAACGCGGAGGCGTTAACCATGGCAATCAATCTTGCTCAAAAAGAAGATGCGGACCTGGTCGTCGCGACGGACCCAGATTGTGATCGCATGGGAGCAGCAGTCCGCGCAAAGGATGGCAAAATGAAATTGCTAAGTGGAAATCAAATCGGTTCGCTCCTCGCCTGGTATCGAATCAAGACGCTTTTCGACAAGGGGGTGTTGAATAAACAGAATGCCTCGCGCGCTGTGCTGATCAAGACTTTCGTTACCACCGATCTGCAGAAGGCGATCGCCAATTCCTACGGATTGCGGTGTGTCGAAACGCTGACCGGTTTTAAATACATCGGCGCGAAACTGGGTATGTACGAGCGCGCGATCCCGGAACAGCTGCGACAGAATTATGCTCACCTCACGGAACAGGAAACTCGGCGGCTTCGTCTTGCTCACTCTTCATTCTATGTTTTCGGCGGGGAAGAAAGCTACGGCTACAGCGCCGCCGATTTTGTTCGCGATAAGGACGGCAACGGCGCCGCAATCATGTTTTGTGAAGTGGCCGCCTATGCGAAATCGCGCGGGCAGACAGTCGATAAATTGCTCGACGAAATTTTCGCGACGTTTGGTTATTTTGAGGAGAAAACCAGGGCGCTCGTTTTCGAAGGCGCAGATGGCGCAAACAAAATTGCGCGCCTGATCGAGTCATATAGCGCCAGCCCATTTTTAGAAGTGCCGGGATCAAGAGTGATCGGAATCAAAAATTTCGAGACGGAAATGGTCGAAGATGTCGAGGGCGACCTGATCCCCAAAGAAAAGATGTTGATTTTTGAACTCGAAGATCCCGCAGGCGCGGGACGGATCGCCGTGCGGCCATCGGGAACGGAGCCAAAGATCAAGTATTACCTTTTTGCGCAACGCCGGCCGGAGAATGAAAAATTCGATCCTGCAGAACTCAGCCGAATCAAGGCGCAAGTCGGAGAAAAACTCGATCGTCTCTGGGATTGGCTGCAACAGGATGCCGGATTCCGGCTGCGATAATCCGAAGCTCCAAATCTCAAGCTCCAACACCCAGAGACGCAATTGTCATCCTGAGCGAAGCGAAGGATCTCTGGCATTTCTCCCAGTTCCCGATCAACAATCAGAGATGTTTCGCTTCGCTCAACATGACACTATGAGTGTGCCTGCTGCCAAGCATCGCGCTTGAGATTTGAAGTTTCTCTGGAGCTTGGATGTTGAAGCTTGCAGCTTAAGACCTCCGGATGTTGGAGCTTAGGACCTAAAACTTTGAAATGCACGAGACAGTGAAAAAGGTAACAGCCGGGTGGCCGTGGCTGGCAGCGATCTGTAGTGGACTGCTCTGTACGTTCTGTTTTCCGCCATTTGATCAGAGCTGGTTCTGCTGGTTCGCGCTCACGCCGCTTATCGCGGCTGTCTGGTTTTCCGGAGAAAATTCAAAGCGCCGATGGCTGCGCAACCTGTTGCTGGGCTACGTGGCAGGCGGTGTGTTTTTTACAGCGACGTTTAGTTGGCTGGGTTCGCTGGGAGTTCTGTATCAAAATTTTTGGCTTCGCGGGTTATCGCTTCTTTTAGCTGTTTACCTCGGCGTTTACTTTGCTTTTTGGGGTTGGTTTGTTGGCCTCATCGCGCCACGCAATTTCCTGGCTTCGTGGCGGAATTTGCTATTAGCGTTTTTAGCTGCATCCGCGTGGACCGCGCACGAATGGATCCGCGGGTGGTTGTTTGGCGGTTTTGGCTGGAACGGGCTTGGCGTTTCGTTGCACAACACATGGCCGCTTATTCAAATTGCCGAATTCACGGGTGTAACCGGCTTGTCCTTCGTGGTTGCGTTTGCAAACGTCATCGCGGTCACAACGCCGGTTCGTTTGTATTTGGAAGCAAAAACGCACCAAGTGCGACCGCATTTTGACCTTACGCTGACGTTGGCCGGCCTCGTCGGGCTTCTGGCGTTTGGGCTGTACAGCGTCCAAAACCTGCCGTCCACGGAACCGCTTCGGGTTGCCGCTGTGCAGGCCGACGTTCCTCAGCAAGAAAAATTTGATCCGCAGTTCAGCGCCGAAATTTTTGAACGTTTTCAGCGACTGAGCGAAATCGCGGTGCATTCCAATCCGCCCCCTGCCTTGCTGATCTGGCCGGAGAGCTCAATGCCCGATCCAGTTCGCGACCCCGCGACGGAAAGCAACGACTTCGTCACCGAGTTTTCCGCATCCTCAAAAACAGATCTCCTTCTGGGAACGGTCGATGTGGAAAATGGAAAGGACTATAACGCAGCGGTTCTGATTTCCGGCGCCACGCAGGAGATGCAGATATATTGGAAGGTGCATCTGGTTCCGTTTGGCGAATACGTCCCGTTGCGACGTTCTTTTCCGCTGTTCGCCGCGGTAGCCAAGGAGTGGGTGCGGGGCGATTTCGCCGCAGGCAAACGATACACGCTGTTTCGCCTCACCAATGGCAATGCGGAGATCGCGCCGCTGATTTGCTTCGAAGACACGATTGGCGATTTGACGCGGCAATTCGTAATTCGAGGCGCAAACTTGCTGATGAACCTCACAAACGATGGATGGTTTTTGCATTCTGCTGGGTCGCAGCAGCATTTGACGAACGCAATTTTTCGCTGTGTCGAAACGCGTCGCCCGATGGTCCGGGCAGCCAACACGGGGGTGACCTGTTTTGTAAATCAGTTCGGCCGCGTCACTCAAGTATTGCGCGATGAAACTGGCAGCACGTTAACCGAGGGCGTGCTCACTGGCGAAATCAAGATTCCGACGGAACACGAGCTAACATTTTACACACGCCATGGCGAACTGTTTGCGAAATCATCTACAGTGATCACCCTGGTCGCGATTTTGATAGTTTTCGGCATTCGCAGATGGAAGCGGGTGTAGAGGCGTTTGTGTCAAACGCCGGATTGTCGCCGGTGCTTGACACAAGCAGCGCTACAACTCTCGCGCGAAATTCCGCCTCGTGATAGAAGAGCCACGTGCGCGTTGAACTCCCACTTGACCATCTAGGCGAACTTTGGCCGAAGAAATTTCGCGGCGCGCGCGTCGGCGCGCTGCTTCATCCGGCATCGGTTTCGTCAACCATTGAACACGCCTCGCGAGTTCTGGAGCAACACAACAACGACCTCTTTCGTCTCGCTGCGTTTTTTGGGCCGCAACATGGATTCCTCGGCCAGGCACAGGACAACATGGTGGAATGGAAAAGCTACGAACATCCGCGCTTGCGCATTCCGGTTTACAGTCTGTATGGCGAACATCGCGAACCGACTGCGGAAATGTTGAAGGATCTCGATGTGTTCGTCGTTGATCTTCAGGATGTCGGAGCACGTTACTACACGTTCATCTGGACTCTGTATCTCTGCATGCGCGCCTGCGAAAAGATCGGCGTTGCGGTTGTTGTGTTCGATCGACCGAACCCAATCAATGGCGTAACGACAGAAGGGCCGGCGCTCAATCCCAATTACAAATCGTTCGTCGGGATGCATCCCATTCCGGTTCGTCATGGAAAAACCATCGGCGAATTGGCGCAGCAATTTCGCGACGAAGCATTTCTTAAATGTCGATTGTCGATCTTGCCGATGAAGAATTGGAAACGCGAGATGTGGTTCGACCACACAGGTCTGCCGTGGGTTATGCCATCACCGAACATGCCGACACTCGACGCGGCTACTGTTTACCCGGGTATGTGCTTACTCGAAGGCACAAATATTTCCGAAGGTCGCGGCACAACGCGGCCCTTCGAAATTTTCGGCGCGCCGTTCATCGATGCCGAGAAGCTCTGCAACGAGTTGAATAAGCTGAAATTGCCGGGCGTGTTCTTTCGGGAAAATTATTTTCAACCAACCTTTCACAAATTTGCCGGAGAACTCTGTGGCGGCGCGCAACTGCATGTGATCGACCGCGAAACTTTCCACCCCTTTCTTACCGGAGTGCAAATCATCAGGCACATCCGCAAGATGTATCCTGAGCAATTTCAATGGAAACAACCTCCTTACGAATACGAATGGAAACGACTTCCTATCGAAATTCTAATCGGCGGTCCAATCGAATCGGGTTTCGGCGACTGATCACTACGGTCGCGATTTTGGCAGCAGGGTCTTCGCAGATTTGCGCGGACATTCCGTGGCCGGAAGTGGTGCAGCGACTGGCCTATGAGAACGGCAAACTGGCCCGACGCCCGCAAGGTCATGACGGCGAGTACTTCGTGGTTTGCACACTTTACTACACACCAAAAGAATCTGGTTTCACTTTTGAGCGCGGCTTCGACGCAACGCCGATCACAAAGCCTGGATTACAGGGGCGAACGTATCCGCGCGATTTTCTTCGCTCGGTGAAAAAGGAGGGCTTTGGCCGAATTGTTACGCCGGTTAACGAGCGCCATTACATTCGTTACAACGGTGGAGGCTCGTTTGCTTTCGCTTCGCACCCCACAGGCGGAGGCGGGGTGTTGGTGGATCGGTATTCAGCAGCAATCAAGTCAACCCAAGGCAGCTTGCGGCACGGAGCCATTGTCGAGACGTCTTCTCCAGAGGTACAAAAAATCTTTGGCAGCACTCGATGGAAGATCATGGATACGGGCGGCGGGCTGCGCCGCTGGCAAATCGATTGTTATTTCGGCGAAGACGAACCTCTTGGCCCAGGCAAGCTACAGGGTCGACCACGTGCGACTACTTTTGAATACGCTTACGCCAATGCACGAATCGTTGATTAATGTGAAGCCGTTTTCAGTTCGTCTCCATGTCTATGGCGATCTTGATTTTTTTCTCGGATCAAGGACTCGTCGTGAAAGAATTGAGCGTCGCTTAAGCGAAAAGACATCCGTAAAAGATGTGATCGAGTCGTGCGGGATCCCGCATCCGGAAGTCGATTTGATCCTGGTTAACGGAAAGGCGGTCGATTTTCGGTACGCTGTCACCGGCGATGCCGAAATCGACCTTTATCCACCGGGAATACAATCTTCGAACTTCAAAGAAAAACGATTACAAGTCTTTGAGATTAGGCAGTTTGTTTCGGACGGACATCTCGGCAAACTCGTTCGCGATCTCCGCTTGCTCGGGATTGACGTTGCTTATGATCCCGCGGCCGAAGATCGACAATTGGTAGAGATCGCCAGCAGGAATAATCGCGCTCTCCTCACCCGCGACCGGCGCCTGCTGATGCATGCGGCTGTACGCCACGGCTATTATCTGCGCTCGCAAAACCCACTCGAGCAGACCGTCGAAGTGCTGCGACGATTCGACCTCAGCTCTATTTTGTCACCGTTCAGCCGTTGTTTGCGCTGCAACGCTTTGCTGGAGTCCGCTGAAAAGGAAAAGGTAATTGGCCAGCTCGAATCCCTCACCAAGATTTATTACGAGGAGTTCCGGCGTTGCACCGGTTGCGGACAAGTTTATTGGTCAGGATCGCACTTCACGAAACTTCAGAAACGCCTCGAGGACATCCGCGCGAATCTCGGCGGCTGAGCGGAGAACAGCACGAAATTTCGAGCGCGATGAAATTCACCGGCGCTATTACCAGATCTGAAAATGGAATTTGCGCTTCCACGTAGCTTACTGCTTGCCGTTCTTATCACCGTCCGATTGACAATATCGGCGGAAGCGTACGGCCCGCTGGGGCATGAGATTGTCGGCGGGATTGCCGATGAACGATTGGCCGGCACGCCCACTGCTACGAAAATCGCAGCGCTGCTCGATGGGCTTAGCTTGGAAAAGGCCGCTGTTATAGCAGATGAGATCAAAGGCTGGGATAAAAAAGGGGTGGACGATCCAAGATCATTTCATTACTCGGCACATCGGGATATTGACAGACAATTGCGCGATTTCTGGCGGGCAAATCCGCCGACGCACGAGATGAATTCAACTACGCCTTCGCATCATTGGTTTCACTACAGCGACGTGCCAGTCGTGCCGGCGCAAAAGTATCGAGACGGAAACACCGGTCGCAGCAAATGGGACGTAGTGCACATGATCCCGTACTGCATCGGAGTTTTGCAGGGGCAAGTGCCCGAGGAAAACGAGCGCAAGATTACCAAGCCGGTAGCGCTCCTTTTGCTGGCCCATTATGTCGGGGATATTCACCAGCCACTGCACATAGGCGCCGAATATTTCGATCAGCAAGGCCGAATCGCCGATCCTGATAAAGACAAGTCGGCGCTTGGAGATGACGGCGGAAATGCGTTCACGCTCGAGTTGAGTGGTGAGCTGCCACGCAGACGCGGCATCCATAAGAAAAAATTCCACGGCTTTTGGGACTACGATGCTGTCAATGCGCTTTTCCCAGATGCGCCGCGCTACTTGCCGAAAGAGGATTTTCTGGCGCAGATCGAACCATTGAAGAAAACGCTGATTCACGAGATGGCGACGCAAGAACCGCGAAACTGGCGAATGCCCTCAAATATTCCCGTCAATAGCTATGCTGAGATCTGGGCGGACGAAATCTTGCCGATCGCGCGCGAGGCACATGCGCGATTGGAATTTCGGAACGTAAAGCCGTTGTTGGATGGAGAGCGTACCATTGCAGCAGGCGAGGCAATCGAAAAACCGGCTGCGGATCATACGCTTTATCGGACATGGGCGACGAATGTGGTGCGCGACGAATTGCACAAAGCCGGCTGGCGTCTTGCCGATATACTCGAGAAAGTTTTGTAGCGCGGGGGTTGCACGTCAGTATGAATAGTGCGCAAGCAGGAGATCGAGCGTCGCCGCGCAAACCTATTAAGCCGAACCAACGACACAAATCCTTTTAGGCCGAAAATGCGAGCCGTTGTCCAGCGTGTAAGCCGCGCGCGCGTAACCGTGGAGGGTCGCGTCGTCGGAGAAATCGGGGCCGGTCTCATGATTTTGCTTGGCATCGGCCGCAACGATGCCTCCCCTGTCGCTGTCAGTATGGCCGAGAAGGTCGCGCACCTGAGGATTTTTGAGGACGATGAAGGAAAAATGAACCGCTCCCTCCTGGAGGTGAAGGGCAGCGCGCTGGTCGTGTCGCAGTTTACGCTTTACGGTGACGCACGCGATCAACGCAGGCCGAGCTTTGTTGCCGCGGCGCCGCCGGACCAAGCGAAGAAGTTGTACGAAGAGTTCAGTGAAGCGCTGCGCAAATTGGGAGTTACCGTGGCGACAGGAGTTTTCAAAGCCATTATGTCGGTCGAATCAGTCAACGAAGGCCCGGTCACAATCCTCCTGGATTCTGACAAAGCGTTCTAGACGGCTACGTCACGCCTTAGGAGGTCGCGACGCAGCCCAACAAAAAATACGCCGGAATTTCTTCCGGCGCTGTTTCATATGTCATTCTGAGCAAAGCGAAGAATCTCTCTGTTAATCGAACGCTAGCTACTTCGTGAGATCCCTCGCTTTCGCTCGGGATGACAATCAAACTAGGTCAGGCCTCAGTCTTCCTTGCATTCGCTGTCTTCTTGCATTGCGCTTTCAGCTGCGCGAACTGCTCGGTAGAAAGAACCCCTTTGGCCCGACTCAGGAACGTCTGCCTGCTTTCCTTAGTGCAGCCGGCTTTCATGCAATCGGCCTGCCACGTTTCGATTTTGGTCTTTTGATCGGGTGTCAGATTGAGCGTTGCCAAATTAACGCACGCCATTGAACCCGTATTCGACGCGCCTTTAGCGCAGCAAGCCTTGTCTCCTGCAAACGCGCTCGATGCCGTCAGCATCGCGGCTGCAACTAAAACGGCGGTAGTAATTTTAATCATGGTGAATGCTCAGACAGCGCGGCGCAAGAACTGTTCAATTTGTATTGGGCGACGGTCCCACCTTGATGCAGATCTGTTTCCGCGCTGCTACTTTTGCGAGCCTAACTGGGCCTGCGCGCGCCGGAGGTTGTCGCCTGCGCCTTTCAACTCGGGCTTGAGACGCAGCGCCAATTCAAATTCAGGAATGCTTTCCTGCGCTTTACCTGAGGCGAGCAGAGCCAATCCCAAATTGTTATGAGCCTCGGCGTTGTTAGGATTCAGCCGGAGCGCTTCGTGAAGTTGCTCGATAGCCTCCGGTATTCTGCCGGCCAGCCCCAGCGCAAGTCCCAAGTCAGCCCGAATGTCTGCGTCGTTGGGTGCAAGCTGTGATGCGCGGCTCATCTCCTCAAGCGCGGCTTCATCGCGGTTCTCCGTCCACAGTGCGTGGGCTAACTGCACGCGCGCTTTCGGTGCGTCCGGCTGTGATTGGATTGCGGCTTGGAAATAGTCGATGGCTTCCGGCAGCCGGCCTTGGTGCGCACGGGTAACGCCCATGGCCACCAAGCCATCGTAGAAATTGGGGTCGATCTGCAACGCCTTCTCAAAATGCGCCGCGGCCTCATCGTATCTGTCGCTCGCGCCCAAGGCCACGCCCAGATTGTGTTCAATGCGGAGATTAGGTGGAGTGACTGCGAGCGTGTGCTCAAACAAAGCGAAGCTGTCACGCCAACGTTGAATTTGCGCGTTCGTAAGCGTGGCAAGAATCAGTAGAACCCCGCCAGCTATTCCTGCGCTGAGCGCTGGTGCGACACGCCAGCTCTTGGCGATGTCCGCTAATCCGAACACGAGCGCAATGAACAAACCGATCGACGGAATATAGAAGTAGCGGTCCGCCATGATTTGCCCGCCAACCTGAACGAGTCCTATAACCGGAACCAGTGTTCCCAGAAACCAAAGCCAGCCTACGATGAGGTACGGCCGGATTCTCCGTTGAGAAACACAAAACACCGTAATTCCAATCAGCAGAAACGCTGCGCCGATGATCTGCCAAGCCCGTATGCCCGCAAACGGATAATAGACCGCCAGATCATTCGGCCAGAAGGTTAGCAGTAGGTATTTCGCATACGACACAACCGCGTTGGGCAGCCGGAACCCAATTGGCGCATGGGCTAATGTGCGCACAGCGCCCCCATGAGATTGCGCGATGAATGTGATCAACGCGGATGCCGCCACGAGAGCAAACAGCGGCAATTTCTCCCACACTAGCCATGCGATCCCTGTAGCCGCTTTCCTGTGGGAAGCGCCTCGCCGATGTTCCTTCACCATCGGATCTGCCAAACGTCCCAACGGCCAGTAGTCGAGTAGCAGCATTACCAAAGGCCAGGTCACCAGCATCGGTTTCGCCAATAAGCCGAGAGCGAGGGTTATGGCGACCCAGGCGTACCGACTGATCGAAGGTGCTTTTGCATAGCGCACGTAAGCGATCAGGGAAAGCAATCCGAAAAATGTGGAGAGAGTATCTTTGCGTTCAGACGCCCACGCTACCGATTCCACGTGCAACGGATGCAGCGCAAAAAGTGCCGCGACCAACGCGCTCGGCCAGCGGGCGCGTGTTGTTCGCAACAGAAACCAGAAGACAAGTAACGTGTTTGCCACATGAATCAGCGCGTTGACCAGCAGGTGGCGGCCTGCGTTCATGCCAAAAAGCTGGCAATCGATCATGTGTGAAATCCAGGTGAGCGGATGCCAGTTCGTCGCATAAAACGTGGTGAACGTCCAGGCGAGTCCCGCGCGGGTAACACCGTGATTCACCATTGGATTTTCCTGGATATACGTGGGGTCATCCAGAGTGATGAACTGATGCCCGATCACTTGCGCATAAATCGCGAACGTCACAACAGTCAGAGCACCGGCGATGAGGAAATTCATTCGACCGACCAATGCACTCTTAAGATTGCCGGATGCCGCATGTCGTTCGCGAGCGACGCGAATGCCACTTTGCTTTCTTTTTCGCACTCCGTGTTTGGCCATTGCGTTAAGGAGATAGCTTCGCAATTATATTTTTATCTGCCCACGCAAATCTTAGCCGATTCCAGTGCCGCGGAACCATTACGCGTGAGTGAACTGGCCTCCATTTGCAGCTTCGCTGAGATGGCCGCGGGGTCAAAAGCATTCAAACATCATCGAGGTCGGATTGCGGATGCAACAGCTGCCTCTACAGTAAAGACCCATGCCCAAAACACTGGAACGTGTCCGGCCGATTGAACCCTCAGAAATCCGCGCTGCCCGCGAGCGAATCGCAAAGACAATCGTGCGCACGCCGTTAATTCGCCTCGAACTCGGCCCAGAGTTTCCTGACATTCGACTCAAGCTGGAGAATCTCCAGCCCATCAACGCGTATAAATTGCGTGGTGCAGCTAACGCCGTGGCACTTCTCTCCGAAGAAGAACGCAAGCACGGCGTCTGGACAATCAGCGCGGGGAACGCGGGTCAGGGCGTTGCCTACGCGGCGAGAGCGGCAGGCGTGCCGTGCACGGTCGTGGTTGTTGAAACAGCGCCCAGATCCAAACTGGAACGGATGAAAGCGCTCGGAGCTACACTCATTCCCGTTCCGTACGAGGTCGCCTGGAAAGCGCTCGAGGACCGATCGTTTCCCGGAGCTGACGGAACGTTCATTCACCCGTTCGACGACGACAATTTCATCGCTGGCCACGCAACGATGGGACTGGAGATTCTGGAGGAGGCGCCGAACGCGGCAGCGGTCATTGCAAGCATTGGCGGCGGCGGGCTGATCACCGGCGTGGGCAGCGCAATCAAGGCGCTCAAACCCGAGACCAAGGTGTTCGGCGTTGAGCCGGAGACGGCGGCGCCCGCAGCGCTCTCATTCGAGAAAGGTTCGCCACAGATATTCAAAAATTGGAAAGCATCCTTCGTCGATGGGGCCGGTGGCCAAAGTATGTTTCCTCGGATGTGGGAACGAATGCAACCGGTCGTGGACGGTTACTTAGTTGTCAGCCTGGAGGAAACAAAGAAAGCGATGCGGTTAATGGCGGAAAAAACACGCGTTATTGCCGAGGGCGCGGGCGCACTGCCGCTCGCTGCGGCGCTGAGTGGAAGAGCCGGCAAAGGTCCGATCATCGCAATCGTTTCGGGCGGCAACATCGATCTCAACAAGTTCTGCGAGCTGATCGCACAGTAAAAACCCTGGCATTACCACGCGAGCATTGACTTAGACTTGAAAATCTGAAATAACCCTTGTCTAAAAAAGGAGGAGGAAAACAAATGAAAATTGGCGATACCGCACCTGATTTTGAGGCAGCAACCACCGAGGGCCGGATCCGTTTTCATGATTGGATCGGTAACTCTTGGGCGATTCTGTTCTCACATCCGAAGGACTTCACCCCTGTGTGCACAACCGAGCTCGGTTACATGGCAAAAATAAAGCCGGAGTTCGAGCGCAGAAACGTGAAGATCATGGGATTATCAGTCGATTCCACGGGCGATCACAAGGGATGGGCCAAAGACATTGAAGAAACTCAGGGCCACGCGCCGAACTATCCAATCGTCGGTGATGCCGACTTCAAGATCTCAAAGTTGTACGGGATGCTCCCCGCCGACGTCGAGGGCGACCCGAAGGAGCGCACAGCCGCCGATAACGCGACCGTGCGCAACGTTTACGTCGTCGGCCCGGACAAGAAGATCAAGTTGATCCTCATCTATCCCATGACAACAGGCCGTAACTTCGACGAGGTGCTGCGAGTGATTGATTCGCTGCAATTGACTGCAAAGCATCAGGTAGCAACGCCGGTCAATTGGAAGCAAGGAGAAGACGTAATCATCGCCGGTTCGGTTTCCAACGAGGAGGCGAAGAAGCGTTACCCGCAAGGCTGGAAAGCGCCAAAGCCGTATCTCAGGATCGTGCCGCAACCGCAGTAATTTGTAAGGCGTTTGATTCGCTCGCTCCCGCGAGCTTCACCCTTCAAGCTTCCCGTCTGTGTTGCTCGGCTCCCCGCCGGCCCGCTCCGCCGTTCGCCAAGGGATGAAGACCGTTCGCGATTGAAAAAGAAAACCTCGACCGCTTAGGCATCCAACACAGAAACAAGGAACGAAATAGTCGTGATATGGCGCGTCGAATTCCCGTAGGATCGGGCGTCGAGGGGACTCTGGAAAAACTCCTGCTATGAAGAGGAGACGCACTGATCAATGTGGTTTCTTCAATCTGCGTCCCTCAATCACAGTTCTCGCTTGCGTCGCCGCGGCGTGTTCGATGGTAGGCGGAGCGCTGCTGGCTTCCTTCAGTTCCGAAGCGCCGGCGAAGACTTCCCAAAGAACGCTCACGTTCCAAGAGCGCGTGGGATATCAGCGAGCGATTGAAGAAGTTTACTGGCGTCACCGCATCTGGCCAAAAGAGAATTCGAAGTCGAAGCCCTCACTCGATGAGTTGATGTCTCAGGAGCAGCTGGAAAAGAAGGTGACAGATTACCTGCGCAAGTCACAGGCGCTGGAAGATTACTGGCAGAAACCTATCGCTCCCGAGCAACTCCAAGCGGAGATGGAGCGGATGGCCCGGAACACAAAACAGCCAAAAGTCCTGCGGGAAGTGTTTGAGGCTCTTGGCAACGATCCGTTTGTTATTGCTGAGTGCTTGGCCAGGTCAGTGTTAGCGGAACGCCTGGTCGCCGATTTATCTGCCCACGACAAAGGCCAGCGCTTTGCCTTGCTACGAACCGAAGTCGCCGGCAGCAATCCTAGCATCCCAACGTTAGGCAGAACTACCTATGCTCTTCCAAAGATTGATCCGTGCACCGATGACACGTGGACGCCAACGAGCCTTATCAACGCGCCCTCTGCGCGAGAGCAGCATACGGCAGTCTGGACAGGCAGCGAAATGATTGTCTGGGGCGCGACAGGCGACAGCACCGGCGGGAGATACAACCCCAGCACGGATAGTTGGACAGCCACCAGCACCACCAACGCGCCTGGTCAGCGATCCTATCACACGGCAGTGTGGACCGGCAGCGAAATGATCGTCTGGGGCGGCACGGGGCCGGGCAGTCTTCTGAATACCGGCGGGAGATATAACCCGAGTACCGACACTTGGACGGCCACAAGCACTACCGGCGCACCCGATGGCCGAGAGCTTCACACAGCAGTCTGGTCGGGGAGCGAAATGATCGTATGGGCGGACTTGTTAAGGGGATCCCAGTGAACACCGGCGGAAGATACAATTCCAGCAGTAACACGTGGGCAGCCACCCCCACCACCAACGCGCCCTCTGGACGATCCTTTCACACGGCAGTGTGGACCGGCAGTGAAATGATCGTATGGGGCGGCGGCGGTCAGTCGGGCGAATTGAACACCGGCGGGAGATTGGGCGCAGGCGGTTGGACAGCGACTAGCACCGCCAACGCGCCCACCGCCCGACAGGAACACACTGCGGTGTGGACCGAGAGTGAAATGATTGTATGGGGCGGGGGCTACAACAACACTGGCGGGAGATACAACCCGAATAGCGACACTTGGACAGCCACCAGCACCACCGGCGCGCCCACTGCCCGAAGCCGTCACACGGCAGTATGGACCGGCAGTGAAATGATTATCTGGGGTGGAATTTATAGCACCGAATTGAACACCGGTGGGAGATACAATCCAGGTACAGACAGTTGGACAGCTACCAGCATCACCAACGTCCCCTCCATTAGAGAATGGCACACAGCAGTGTGGACCGACAGTGAAATGATCGTCTGGGGTGGCTACTTCTTTGGCGGCGCATTGAATACCGGCGGCAGATACTGCGCGCAATCCAGCGCCACGCCGACGCCAACTCCAACTGCAACAGCGACGCCTACGGCAACGTCAACTCCAACGGCGACAGCAACAGCTACGGTAACAGCAACACCTACCGCAACAGCAACGCCAAGACCTACGCTCACTCCGAGGGGCACACCACCGGCTAGGCCGCGCCCGACTCCGTCGCCGCGCCCGTAGCTTTTGATCCAATCACGAGTGACCTATTGTCGATACTCTCAGGTATCGATGGCCGCGCGTGAAGCGACCCAGTTAATTCGACCTCCGCCTCGACAACTGCGCAAGCAGCTGTTAAAAACTGCAACTGATTTGTTCCGGTGAAACGCCGGCCCGGCCGCCGCAGCGCGCCGCCCTACCAGGGGTCGATCTCCTCAGCGGAATATTCGGCTGGATCCTGCGAAAAATATTTTCGCAATTCCCAGTACAGGTTCGGATGACGAGCGCGCAACGCACGTGGTCGCTCGAAGAAAGCTTCGACTGATACAGCGAAAAACTCAGTGGGATTCGTGGCTCCGTAGGTATCGAGCAACGTCGGTATTCCGTTTTCATCAGCAGCTCGCAGCGACGCAAACTCCGATCTCATAACTTCGCTCCAGGCCAATTCCTGCTCGCCCGTTTCCAACGCCGGCACTCCATCCGCAGCATGATTTTCGTAGTCGAGTTGGTGAGCAAATTCGTGAAGAACAACGTTCTTACCATCGGAAGGATCAGCCGCGCCGTGTTTGACGGCGCCCCAGGACAGGACCAACGAACCCATTCTGCGACCGGTCTCGCCAAGGCGACTCATGGTCCCTTCTTCCCAAACGTGCTCTGCAACCTGCCGTTTTTCTTCCGCCATGTATGTTAAGGGATAAACAAGAATCGTGAGCAAATCTGGGAAGTAATCTGTCTCGCGATGCAGCAACAGAAGACAAGCTTGCGCCGCAATAGTGACGCGGACCTCATCGGTGATCGCGAAACCGCCACATCCCTCGAAACGTTTCTCGGCAAGAAATACCTGAATATGACCAAGTAGTTCCGCGCGGTCGCTCGCGGACAGTTTGGGGAAAAATATGACGTGACGCTGAATCAACTTCAGCCAGTCTTTCGGGAACGGCCGCCCTCGCAGGCGACGTCGCCTCCATTGCTTCAGGAAGTCAAAGATCATGTCAAAATGTTAGTAGACGTTTCACCAAGTTCGCCTCAGTGGGTGCGCTTCGGTATTAAAGATGACTTTATCGAATTGCAAGGTTTCAGGCGACGCGAAGAGCAAATAAAAGTATTTGAAAGTCTCAGCCAGCACGAAGCTCTCCATTTCGTCGCGCTGTTGCTTGGTGATCACGTCGGCAAGCGCGGCGTAGCCGGCTTCCGTGCGGCAATATTTAACAAAGTCATCGAACATTTTCTTGCCCATCTGCCGATAGCGCGGATCACCCGTGTAATGATAAAGGTAGTAGGTGGACTCCACGATCTCGGGACGCAGATGATAACTTCCAGCAATCACGCGCATCGTTTTGTAATCAAGAATTTCCGGCTCGATGCCATAAAGATTCCACATCTTGAACGATGAAGCTTGCAGGCGACGCGCGCGCTTTAAATCGCCGGACAGAGTGAGTAATGCAGGGAAGAATGCATCGAGCGCGCCATAAGTTGTCTCGGTCCGCTTACCTGTCTGCATGTCGGCGTGCCCGTACCACAATTCGCCGCGGATTTCGTCTGCAAGATATTTGTGAACGATGGGAATGCTTGCGTTCCACATGTCGCGACAATCTTTATCGCCGAACAGGAGCCAGCACTTCCAAAGATACTCGTAGTACGAATCAATGCCGCCGCTGATGTGACTGTCAGTGTTCGTCCAGGCACCTGTCTCGACGTTAATGCTTTCCCCGACAAGGCCGAGCGGCGAACGCCTTTTGAAGGTCTCGACCAACGCGCGTTTTGCTTTCTCGTAGAAAACGGGTTTACCAGTCAGTTTACTTAGGGTGCCAAATTCCAATAGCAGCGTGCCGGTTTCTGCCGGGTTCGTCACCGCGTCGCGTATCTGGCCGGTGTGGAGATTAACATACACATAAGGCAGCCCCGTCGGTGAATTGAAGACCGGCAGCAATCGGTTGCCCAAATCTTCGGCCAAGCTCAAGAGACGCTGGTCGCCCGTCAGTTGATAGCTGGAGAGAAGCCCGCCGAGTAGGCGTATCGTTATCTCGAAATTTTCGACGTAAATATCCCGATCGAACGACAGCTCGCTAACGATAAGCGATCGCGCCCTTGCTGCTTCGTCATCGAGATGCATCAGGATGAGCGTGTCGAGCGCATCGACTGGCGTCATTAACAGCGACTGCCCGTACCAGTCGTGCGCCGTTTTACTTAAAGGTCGCAACGCGTCGTGACCCCACGCATAACGCTCGTAATTGTTCCACGCGTGCAAAAATTCACTGCGCACACGCGCAGCGAGCTGCCGCGCGTCATCGTCCTGGCGTGATTTGGCACGTGCATGCATTGCGAATGCGACGAAAGCAGCCATTGAAAATGTGGTTAGCGCAATTTGACCTCGCATTTGGCTCCGATCAGCCTGACAATCGACGTTAAGGAGGATTCAAGAAATGAATACCATGTCTATTTCTCGTCGTAAATTTGCTCAATTGTTAGGTGCAGGCGCCGCAGTCGCAGTCGTTAGGCCGCACCTTTCTTTCGCAAAGCCAACTCAATCTGGTGCCACGTCTTCAACAGGAGGTGGCAACATTGTCCGCTTAAGCGCGAATGAAAATCCTTACGGACCTTCGCCGAAGGCATTTCAGGCGATGACGGATTCCTTCAGTCTCGCCTGCCGTTATCCGGATGAACATAACAATGTGCTGATTGAGAAACTGGCGAAGCTAAACGACGTCAATCACGATCAGATCCTGCTCGGCGACGGTTCCAGCGAGATTCTGAAGCTCTGCGCAGAGACATTCACCGGAAAAACGCGCGGGACACTTATCGCCGCTGATCCGACTTTTGAACCGATCTTGCAACAGGCGGGACTCAACGGTGCCGAAGTCGTAAAGGTGCCGCTGACCGCCACCTTTGCGCATGATCTACCGAAGATGCTTGCCGCCGCGAAGCGAGGTTTGATCTACGTGTGCAACCCGAACAACCCCACCGCCAGCGTTACGCCCAAGAATCAACTCAGTGAATTCATCGGAAAAACGCCACGCGAAACGATAGTTCTCGTGGACGAAGCGTACTTTCATTACGCCGACAGCGCCGATTACGAAAGTGTCATCCCGCTGGTAAAGGAGCATCCGAACCTGATTGTGTCGCGTACGTTTTCAAAAATTTATGGCATGGCGGGGTTACGCTGCGGTTACTGCGTCGCGCAAAAGGAAACGCTCGACCAACTGCGTGCGCATCAAATGTGGGATAGCGTCAACATCATGGCGTTGGCCGCGGCCGGCGCGAGCCTCGACGATCCCGATCAAGTTCCAAACGGCCAGCGTTTGATTAGTGAAGCGAAAGCATTCACGATTGGCGAGCTCGATAGACTGGGCTTCAAAACAATTCCTTCTCAGGCGAACTTCATCATGTTCGACTGTAAACGTCCCGTCGTGCCGCTGATCCAAGCGTTGAAGCAACGCAACGTCCAGGTCGGCCGCCTATTCCCAGCACTTCCAAACTACATGCGCCTCAGCATTGGAAAGAAATCCGAAATGGAATCCTTTCTGGGCGCATTCAAGGAAGTGACCGCGTAACGACGAAAGTTGTAGGGGCGGTTGTGCTCGCCACGCCGAAGCCTAGCGACGGCGGGTCAACCGCGGAACGAAAGCCGCTCCTCTATAAGCTCGGCCTTCTAGCCGAACAAGCCGTGCAACCAGAGATAAACAGCTCCGGCGAGAACGCTGACGCCGACCGCGATTAGCAGCATTTTCTTTTGCCTGATTTTCGGCGGCTCAGTGACGGATACCGCAATGCTTGACGGGAAGACCGCTTCGAGCGCTTCGTGATACAAGTGTCGGTCGTCCACCGACATTTCGCCGGCATGATTGAACTCGGCGCCGTTCATGATGATCTTCGCGTTGAGTTTTGCCGCCAGTCGCGCCCCAGAATGAAGCTCGGGTTTCTCGGCCATCGAGCGATCATATGCAGCCCTGATGCGGACAGGCATGTCGTCAGTACTGGCGTACTCGCGGCCGTTGAACTGGATCATGGTTTTAGGTCTCGCGCTTACCAAAAGACGGAATCAATGCCCGAATCCCAGAGTTTTGACAACTATTTTTCCTGAAATTCTAGCGCGCCATCTTTTGCATCCACGCGGACGGTTTGGCCTTCGCGGACTTTGCCTTCGAGGATGTCGATGCTAAGTGGGTCGAGAATTTCTCGTTGAATGGTGCGCCGCAGCGGGCGTGCACCCAAACCAGGATCGTACCCTTCGCGCGCTAGCAGTTCTTTCGCGGAATCTGAGAGCTTGAGAGTGATCTTTTGTTGCTCGAGTCGTTTCGACAGTCGCCTAAGCTGAATTTCGACAATCTTCTTCAAATCATCTTCGGTAAGCCGATCGAAGATGATGATTTCATCGACACGGTTGAGAAACTCGGGACGAAAATGAGCGCGCAACGCATCTGTGACCAGTCGGCGGCGCGCTTCGCGCGATTCTTCCTCGGTGATGTATTGCGAGCCGATGTTTGAGGTCATGATCACGACCGTGTTTTTGAAATCGACCGTTCTCCCTTTCCCGTCTGTGATGCGGCCATCATCGAGCACTTGCAGCAGCACGTTGAATACGTCCGGATGCGCTTTTTCGATTTCGTCGAAGAGCACGACCGAGTACGGTCTGCGCCGAACGGCTTCGGAAAGTTGGCCGCCCTCTTCGTAGCCGACGTAGCCCGGCGGCGCACCGATCAAACGCGCGACTGTGTGTTTCTCCATGTATTCGCTCATGTCGATGCGGATCATGGCGTTCTCGTCGTCGAACAAAAACTCGGCAAACGCTCGTGCCAATTCCGTTTTGCCGACGCCGGTCGGTCCGAGAAAAATGAATGAGCCAAGCGGGCGATTTGGATCCTGCAAGCCCGCGCGGGCGCGGCGCACAGCGTTGGCAACGGCGTTTATCGCTTCGTCCTGCCCGACGACGCGCAAATGCAAATGCTCCTCCAATTTCACCAGTTTTTCCCGCTCGCCCTCCTGCAATCGCGAGACCGGAATGTGCGTCCAACTGGAAACAACTTCAGCGATGTCTTCCTCAGTTACCTCTTCGCGGAGAAGCTTGGGCCGATCTTTCGCCGTTTTGGCTGTGGCCGCGGCAAGTTTGTTTTCCAACTCAGGGATTCGCCCGTACTGAATCTCGCTTGCCTTGGCGAGCTCACCACGCCGCTGCGCACGTTCGAGCTCCGTACGAAGTCGCTCAAGCTCCTCCTTCCATTTTCGCTGCTCTTCAAGAACTGCTTTTTCCTTCTGCCACTCGGCTTTGAGCGCATTCGACTTCTCCTTTAGCTCAGCCAATTCTCTTTCAAGCTTCTTCAAGCGTTCCTTGCTTGCGGGATCTTTCTCTTTCTTGAGCGCTTGCCGTTCCATTTCGTGCTGCATGATCTCGCGCTCGATCACGTCGATCTCGGTTGGCATCGAATCGAGCTCGATCTTCAAACGCGACGCCGCTTCATCGACCAGATCGATTGCCTTATCGGGCAGAAAACGATCCGTGATGTACCGATGCGACAGCATCGCCGCAGCGACCAGCGCGCCGTCGGTAATCCTCACGCCGTGGTGCACTTCGTAGCGCTCCTTTAACCCCCGCAGAATTGCGATCGTGTCTTCGACGGTCGGTTCATTCACCAGCACCGGCTGAAAACGCCGCTCGAGCGCAGCATCTTTCTCGATGTATTTGCGGTATTCATCGATCGTAGTTGCGCCGACCGTACGCAATTCGCCGCGGGCAAGCATTGGCTTGAGCATGTTCGAAGCGTCCACGGAACCTTCTGCCGCGCCTGCGCCGACGATCGTGTGCAATTCATCGATGAATAGGATGATCTGACCCTGTGCATCGGTCACCTCTTTCAAAAACGCTTTGAGACGATCTTCAAATTCGCCTCGGAACTTTGCGCCTGCGACCATCGCGCCAATATCCATGGCGATGATTCGCTTTTGCTTTAAGGAATCCGGCACGTCGCCGCTGATGATTCGCCGTGCCAGGCCTTCCACGATTGCCGTTTTACCGACACCCGGATCGCCAATGAGCACTGGATTATTTTTCGTCCGGCGTGACAACACCTGCATGATTCGCCGGATTTCGTTGTCGCGTCCGATCACCGGATCGATCTTGCCGCGTCGCGCCAACTCGGTGAGGTCGCGGCCGTATTTCTCCAGCGTCTGATACTTGCCTTCGGGATTTTGATCGGTCACCCGCTGGGAGCCGCGCACTTGCTGAAGCCCTTGCATGAGCTTGTCGCGCGTGACACCGAGATCCTTCAGTAATTTTGCCGCGGGAACCCCGCTCGGCGGGGCGCCGGCTAATGCCAGCAAGTAATGCTCAGCGCTGGTGAATTCATCCTTCAGCTTCGACATCTCCTTCTCCGCGTTGTCCAGCACGCTGCGAAGCTCGTTCGACAGGCGCAGATCGGCGGCGGCGCCATGGATTTTCGGGCGGCGCTCCAGCTCTGAGCGCAGCTGTGCACGGAGCTGATCTACGTTTGCCCCAATCTTCTCAAGGAGCGGCCGCGTTATGCCCTCGCCTTGGTCCAGAAGCGCGGAAAGAAAATGCTCGTTGGTGATTTCCGGATGATTGGCCTGCGAAGCCAGATCCTGCGCCGCCTGCAGCGCCTCCTGCATCTTCTGTGTGAACCGGTCGATGCGCATCCTTCAAGATATGAACGCGAGCGGCAGAGGCAATTGCGCGGTCGTCATTCCGAGCGAAGCGAGGAACCTCACAGCCGAAGCCAGGAGCACGCAAGGAATCAATTGCGTGATCAACGATCTTTTGGGAGGTCCTTCGCTCCGCTCAGGATGACCGCTAGGAACGTGCCAGCGTGCTCATCCATTGCAGCCGCGCTTCATCCCGGCTATGAGTGTTTGCGATGAGCACGGAGGTAAAATTGGGCACTCGGCACGCATTGCGCGTTCTGCGGCCGGGTCCGTTTCGCCGTTATATCATCGGCAGTGCGATCTCCGACACCGGAACGTGGATGCAGGTGATGGCGCAGGGTTACGTGATGAGCACGCTCACGAGCAAAGCGCTCATGCTCGGAATGGCCAATCTCGCTGCCGGTCTGCCGATGCTCCTTTTAACGATGGTCGGCGGCTCGGCTGCCGATCGTTTCGACAAGCGAAAAATTCTTCTCACGACTCAGTACGTTCAGATCGCGCTCGCAATTTCCATGGGGTTCTTGATCATGAGCGGCAAAATTCAGATCTGGCACATCCTGGCGTTTGCCGCCGTGCTCGGTATTTCGAACTCATTTGAAATGCCGACGCTCAACGCGCTCGTGCCCGAACTGGTGACCCGCGATGAAATTCAAAGCGCGATTGCTATCGACCGCGCGGTGTTTCACGGGTCGCGCGTCGTGGGTCCGTCGCTCGCCGGAATTTTCATCGGCGCGTGGGGCACAGCTTCGGTGTTTTTCGGCAACGCGATTTCGTTCATCGCGCTGATCATCGCTTTGTTCACGATCCCGCCACGCCCACGCGGTACCGCCGAGGAGGAACACAAACGCGCGAGTGGAATTAAGGATGGATTTCGCTACGTCGCGAAAGACAAACCGAGTCTTGCGATGATCGGCCTCATCGCAGCGACCACGGTTTTCATTTTTCCGATCATCACCGTGATGATGCCGTTATATGTGCGACTGGTGCTCGGCCTCGGCGCAGATCGACTGGGCTTCTTGATGGGGGCTTCAGCAGTCGGGTCCGTGGTCGGCGCAATTTTCCTGATCAGCATTCCGCGCGAGAAACGGGTGGCGTTTATGATGGTGAACGTCTGCATCGTCGCGTGTGCGATTTTCAGTTTGTCGCGGGCGCCAAGTTTCTATCTCGCGACTGCGCTGCTTATTTTTAATTCGCTAGGATTGGCGATGAACTTTGGACTGGCGAACACGATTGTACAGGAACGGGCGCCCGATTATCTGCGTGGGCGCGTTTCGGCTGTGTTCATGTTGAGCTTTGTTGGTCTCATGCCAGTCGCGGGGTTGGGAATTACTGGCCTATCGGATCTCATCGGAATGCGCACAGCACTGGCAATCGCGGCCGGTTGCTACGCTGTGATCGCCTTGATTGTGCTGGGACGCGTGCGCCGGCAGTGCGCCCAACCTGCGGTCACAGAAGCGCCCAAGGCCGAAGCGCCGCCGCCGCCGATCGCCGCTGCTGTTTAGCGTGATCGCGTTCTCCACGTGCTGGAACTCCGGCCGCCATACCGCCGGAGACGCAATGCTGCGCGAAATCCAAACCGAACTTGGATTTGATTTGATCGAGCTGGGCCATGGTATCCGCCTGTCGCTGATGCCGGGAATCCAAAAAGTATTTGATGCGGGAGAAGTGCGGTTCAGCAGTTTGCATAACTTTTGTCCGTTGCCCGTCGAAGTGATGATGGCTTCGCCAGACTGCTACCGATTTTCCGCCGTTTCTTCCGAGGAACGTGAGCGTGCCGTGAAGCAGACGCTTCAGACAATTGATTTCGCAGCGCGATTAGACGCGCCGTTTGTCGTGCTGCATTTGGGGCAAGTGAATATGGCGCCTGTCACCGATCATTTGATCAAGCTAGCGACAAACGGGGCATACCTGTCCCGCAAATATGTGAGATTAAAGGTAGGGGCAGTGCAAAAACGGGAAAGAATCGCACCGGCTTATTTGCAACGCGTGAAAGATTGCCTGCGCCGCATCATTGATCACGCCGCTTCGAAAAAGGTCAGGTTGGCTCTAGAAAGCCGGCGTGGTTACGAAGAAATTCCGACCGAGCGCGAGTTGCCGGCGCTGCTGGACGAACTGAATTCACCGCAGCTTGCGTACTGGCACGATTTCGGTCACTCACAAATCAAAGAGAACCTAGGGTTCATTGATCACGCCGAATGGCTGCGTTCGATCGGTCCGCGCGCGTTTGGCTGCCACGTGCAGGACTGCGTTTGGCCTGCAAAAGATCACGAACCGCCGTTTACGGGCGATGTGAATTTTGAGAAACTTGTTCCGCTCCTCCCCGCAAACTGCTTATTTGTCTGGGAGATGAGTCCGAACAAACCCGCCGATGCGATTCGCCATTCGGTAGAAATTTGGAAGAAACGCTTTGGCGAATGAAAAAAATCCTGGTCACACTTTTCCAACTTAGCGTCACCATCGGGGTGCTTTACTGGGTCTATCACGATCCCAACAGGCGCGCGCAAATGGCAGAGGCGATCCGAAACGCCGAGTATCGGTGGGTTGGCATGGGCATTCTGGCATATGTGGTGGTAGAAATCGCGGCCGCTTTTCGCTGGAATGTTTTGCTGAAGGTTCAAAAGATTCACCTGACGCTGCCCCGTCTTACCGGCTTGTTTTTTATCGGGATGTTTTACAACCAGTTTCTTCCGGGCGGCACCGGCGGCGACATCATAAAAAGCTATTACCTGCTGAAGGAGACCCCCGACAAGAAAGCGGGCGCGCTGCTGGCGGTGGTGTTCGATCGCTTTATCGGCCTTGTCGCGTTGGTCGCCATTACCGCCACACTCATCAGCTTGCGTTATGATTTCCTTTCGCAAAAACCCGAGACGCGAAATTTGCTTTGGCTCTTGTTATTCCTTCTTGGCACGTCAGTTGCCTTTTTACTTGCAACCTTCGTCATTAGTGGATTCAAACTGTTGCATTCGTTACCTGCGCGGTTCCCAGGCCGCGACAGATTAATCGAGATCTCGGCGGCTTATCATCTCTACGCGCATCATTGGCGGGCGACACTCGTTGCGTTTGGCGCATCGGTGGTGGCGCACCTTGCCACGTTCGCGACTTTTCTATGTGCGGCCTATGCGTTGGGCGCGCCCGTGCCCCTGGTGAATTTTTTTGCTGTGATGCCGGTCGAACGCACGATCTCGGCGTTACCGATCAGCTTCGCGGGAATTGGCCTTCGCGAAAAAGTTTTGCAGATTATGCTGAACGGTCTCTGCGGCGTGCCGGAAGCAAAAGCCATTCTGATCGGCTCGCTGAGTTTTCTCATTATTCTGGTTTGCTGCCTCCCAGGGGCTGTCGTTTATCTCTTTTACAAGCCGAGCCGGCCAGCTCCCCATTTGAGCTTGCGCGAGATGGAACAGGAAGTGGTTACCCTGGAACATGAGCTCGGCGAAGCAGAATGAGGAGCATTTTCAACATCCAACGCTCAACGCTCAACGCTCAACGCTCAATTCAAAGAGTTGTGCGTTTGACGTTGGATGTTGAACGTTGGGCGTTCTCCTTACAATGAGGCAAAGCCGCAGGCGTCCATTTGTTGTCGCCACTTTTGCCATGACGGTGGATGGCAAAGTGACTACGAAAAACTTCGCACCAGTTGATTTCACTTCGCGCGAAGACAAGCTGCATTTATTTCGCCAGCGCGCTCTGGCCGATGCGGTTTTGCTCGGGCACACCAGTTTGAAACGCGACAACGTCCGGCTCGGCATTCCGGAGGATTTCCGGCAAGCCAGAATCAAGCGAAGGCAAGCCCCTGCCCCATTGCGCGTAATTGTCTCTAACAAAGGCAGGATCGACAGCCGATTGAAGATTTTTCAATCCACCATTTCGCCGGTCCTCATTTTTTCCACGACACGAATGCCAAAGAAGACCCAAGCCGCTCTCAAAGGGAAAGCCACGTTGCATCTCACTGAATCCGGCGAGATCGATCTCGCCGCCATGCTGGAAACATTGCGAAGCAGATACAACGTGCGCAGGCTTGCGTGCGAAGGCGGACCAACGCTCTTTCGCGCGTTACTGGAACGGGACTTGATCGATCAGCTCAATCTCACGATTGCGCCCTACATGTTCGGCGGAGCCAAAGCGCCTACGCTGACAGGTCTGAGCAAAGAATTCCTGCCCGCCAGCGTGCATTGCTCGCTGATCGGCATGCGCACGATCGGCGATGAGTGTTTTCTCACCTATCGAATTAAGCATCAGCGGAGGCGGAACTAGACGACTCTTCGCGCCGCGGCCGCTGCACAAGTTCACCTTCGCAGTTTGGGCAACCGAAGTTCATTTGCTCGGCGCAACTCGCGCAATAGGTACATTCGTAACTACAAATGTAAGCTATTCCACTCGTTGTAAGGGTCGTTCCGCATGTTTCGCAAACGTTTTTCAGTTCCAGCGCCATGAAAGCTACTCAACGGGCAACGATCGATATCTTCGAGCGATTGGCAACGTCAACGATCGCGTCGTGATCGAGTAGTAAAGCCTTTCCAGCTTCAACAGCGATAACCCGCAGCTTTGCCTCGGCGGCAATGTCAATTGTTTCGACGCCGATCACCGGCACGTCGAACCGCATGTCTTGATTTGGCTTGGCAACCTTGACCATGACGGCGCCGTTGCGCGCGAGCGTCCCTCCGCGCTTGATTGTTTCATTTGTTCCTTCAAACGCTTCCACGGCGACAATCGTTCCATTTTTCACAATCACGGTCTGGCCAATGTCGAGCCGCGCGATCTCCTTCGCGATTTTCCAGCCAACATCGACATCTTCTTCTTCCTGGCGGGATAACTTCGCTCCGGCAATTAGCCCTGACGGTGCGAGCGAATCTTCGAGAAATGTTGTTGCCGGCAAAAGCTCGACATCGATTTTTGCGAGCTCATTCGCGATGGCTGCGAAGATGGATTCGGCACTGCGCTCTTTAAGTTTGCCCAGCAACATCAACGCTTTCCAATCCGGACGCAGATCGAAAAGATTTTTCGGCGCGATTTGTCCGGCCATGATTGCGTGATGAATATTTCGCGTACGGAAAAATTTCAGAAGCCGATTCAGTTGACCGACGCGCATCCAGTCGATCAGATCCACATGTTGCTCCAGCGCTGGATCGGTCTCGCCGGTGAATGCCGCAGCGATGATTTTCTTAACCCCAGCCTTCCGCGCTGAATCAGCAAGCAGTCTGGGGTATACGCCGTTGCCGGCGAGGATTCCGAGAGCGTCTAGCGGTGCTTGTGCCAAGCACCAAATTTGAAATAGACAGGCGCTTGACACAAGCGCCTCTACAACTGTCGCGGATCGGGACACTAAGGTCCCTCCCACACTAGCCGTGGTGGCGCCGCCGTTTGACGTGCAACTGGGCGAGTGCTTTCTGCAGCGACGCTTGAATGGCTGCCACCTGTTCGGGGGTCTGATCTTCTTTCATCGCCGCCTTGGCGCGCTCGACCGCTGCCTCGGCCGCGGCAATGTCGATCTTCTCGGATTCAAGTGCCATGTCAGTTAAGACCGACACGGCGTCGGCCTTAATTTCAACAAAGCCTTCGCCTATTGCCATGGATCTTTCGCGCCCGTCCTTTAGGACACGCAGCTCGCCCGGTACCAAGGTCGTTAGCAACGGGACGTGTTTGGGGTAAACGCCCAACTCTCCTTCCGAACCCGGCAACGTGACCATCTCCACGTCTTCGGAATAGATTTTTTCCTCGGGCGTTACAATCTCGAGCTTCAGTGTGGCCATTGATGAAAGTTACAAGGTTACAAGAGTTACAAAGTTGAATTGTGAAAAACGAATCGTTTTAACGAAGTAACCTTGTGCAACATTTTTAACCCTCTTTGATCGTATCGATGTTGCCCTTCATATAGAAATTTTGCTCCGGCACATCGTCGTGTTTGCCGTCGAGGATTTCTTTGAAACCGCGGACTGTTTCGGCAACCGGAACATATTGGCCCTTGAAGCCGGTGAAAACTTCGGCCACGTGGAAGGGTTGACTAAGAAACCGCTGAATCTTGCGTGCGCGATGAACACTGATCTTGTCCTCCGGGCTTAATTCATCCATTCCGAGAATCGCGATGATGTCCTGCAAATCCTTGTAACGCTGCAAAACACGCTGCACGCCACGTGCAACGTCATAATGCTCCTCGCCGACAATCTCCGGCGCCAGCGCTTTCGATGTTGATGCCAGCGGATCGACCGCTGGATAAATTCCGAGTTCCGCGATGGAACGTTCAAGCACGATGGTCGAGTCCAGGTGCGCGAAAGTGTTTGCCGGCGCTGGATCAGTGAGATCGTCCGCTGGAACGTAGACTGCCTGGAACGAAGTGATCGATCCTTTATTTGTCGATGTAATTCGCTCCTGCAAATCACCCATCTCAGCAGCAAGCGTCGGCTGATAGCCAACAGCGCTTGGTGTTCGACCCAGCAACGCTGACACTTCCGAGCCTGCTTGCGAGAATCGAAAGATGTTGTCGATAAAAAGAAGCACGTCCTGGTTGCGTTCGTCGCGAAAATATTCGGTCATTGCAAGGGCAGAAAGAGCAACCCGTAAACGCGCGCCCGGTGGTTCGTTCATCTGGCCGAAAACCATTCCTACTTTCGACTTGGACAAGTCCTTTTGATCGATCACGCCCGCCTCGCTCATTTCCTTGTAAAGATCATTGCCTTCCCGGCTCCGTTCGCCTACTCCGGCAAAAATGGAAACACCCCCGTGTTTCATGGCGATGTTGTTGATTAACTCCTGGATGACAACAGTCTTGCCGACACCGGCGCCACCAAATGCGCCGACTTTGCCGCCTTTTGTAAATGGGCAAACAAGATCGATGACCTTGATCCCTGTTTCCAAAATCTTTGCCGTAGTGTCTTGTTCCATGAGTGTCGGCGCCGGGCGATGGATTGGGTAACGCTTCGTGTAGTTCACCGGGCCACGGTTATCAATCGCGTCGCCAGTGACGTTAAAAAGCCGACCAAGCACGGCCTCGCCTACTGGCACGCTGATCGGACCGCCAGTATCTGTTACTGTCATTCCGCGCTTCAACCCTTCCGTCGATGACATTGCGATGGAGCGAACCCAGCTTTCGCCAAGATGCTGCTGCACTTCGAGCGTCAACTTCGTCGGGTTGCCGTTCACTTCGTACTCAATTTCGAGGGCGTTGTAGATTTTCGGCAGCGTCTTTTCGTCCGGAAATTCCACATCCACTACTGGACCGATTACTTGAACTATGTTTCCTTTATTCATAAATCTTGACTAACCGCCTAGTGCCATTTGCGCGGTGGCGATCTCGAGCAACTCGGTTGTGATGCTGGCCTGACGCATCTTGTTGTATTCCAGCGTAAGGTCCTTGATAAATTGATTCGCGTTGTCGGTGGCGTTCTTCATCGCCACCATTCGCGCGCTGTGCTCAGACGCGCGCGCGTCGAGAATCATCTGAAAAACCTGGTAGGAGACATAATACGGAAGCATCGAATCGAGAACGACCTCAGCGTTAGGCTCGAACACGTAGCCTATCATTGGATCGTGACCTTCACTTTCAGCGTGGGCGGCTTCGCTTTTCGGCAAATCAAAACTACTGATCGGCAGCAGGGTTTGTACAACCGCACGCTGGCTGATCGTATTGATAAAATGCGTGTAGAGCACGGACACTTTGTCGACCTCGCGTCTCAGAAATTTTTCCATGCAAAACTTCGAGATCGGCTTCGCTTCAACGAAGGTCGGCGAATCTTTCAATTCAAAATCAGCCAATAATTCGCGCTTTGTACGGGCGATGAATTGTCGCGCCTTCTTTCCTGTTACCACGAACGCTGTTTTAGCCGAATCAAAGTTGCTCGCCTCCCGAAACAGATTCGTGTTCAACGCTCCGCAGAGTCCCTTGTCTGTGCTGATGATTAAGACCAACTCTTTCTTGAGCGGGCGCACAGCGAGAAGTGGATGAAATCTCGCGTCTGTCCGTTTTTGCAGCGAAACGAGAACCTTATTCATCAAGGCGGCATAAGGGCGTCCCGCCAGAGCGTGCTGCTGGGCTTTGCGCATCTTGGAGGCAGCCACCATTTGCATTGCTTTGGTGATCTGCGCGGTGTTGCGGATCGATCTTATCCGGCGCCGTATGTCCTGCGTGTTCGCCATTACAAATTACAAATTGAAAACTGCGGGTCGCGGAGCCGCAGTATCATCGCCAGGTCGTCTTGAATTCGTCGAGTGCGGTTTTCAATTGCGACTCAAGGTCTTTGTCGAGTTCCTTTTTCTCGCGAATCGCTCCAAGCAATCCTTCTTTCCGCGTTTCCAGCCAGTCCTGAAGTTTTAATTGGTACTCCTTGACGCGCTCGACTGGGACCGAATCGATGTATCCATTTTGCATCGCCCACATCACGGCCACCTGTTCGTCCACCGGAATCGGGTTGTACTGTTTTTGTTTAAAAAGCTCGACAATGCGTTGACCGCGATCGAGTCGCGCCCTGGTCGCCGCGTCCAGATCGGAACCAAACTGCGCGAAGGCAGCTAGCTCGCGGAATTGTGCCAGATCGAGTTTCACCTTGCCGGCGACCTGCTTAATCGCCTTGATTTGGGCCGCCGAACCGACACGGCTGACAGAGAGCCCCACGGAAATTGCCGGTCGCACACCTTGATAGAACAGATCGGTCTCGAGGTATATCTGACCGTCCGTAATCGAGATCACGTTTGTGGGAATGTAGGCCGAGACGTCGCCAGCCTGGGTCTCGATGATCGGTAACGCGGTTAACGAGCCACCGCCGAATTCATCGCTCATCCGCGCGGCGCGTTCGAGCAAACGTGAGTGCAAGTAAAATACATCGCCCGGATAAGCTTCACGACCCGACGGACGCTTTAGCACCAGCGAAACCTGCCGATAAGCCACTGCGTGTTTCGAGAGATCATCGTAAACGATCAGTGCATCCATTCCATTATCCATGAACCACTCGCCCATGGCCGCTCCAGCAAATGGCGCCAGGTATTGATTCGTGGCGCTATCCGAAGCCGGTGCCGATATGATGGTCGTGTATGGCATGGCGCCTTCTTTTTCGAGCACTGCGAGCGCGCGCGCCACGTTGGAATTTTTTTGACCGATCGCGACGTAGATACAGTAAAGCGGCCGATGATTCTTATCGCCCTGGTCCTCAGCTGCCTTGTTCAAACGGGCCTGGCTGATGATCGTGTCTATGGCGATGGTAGTTTTGCCGGTTGCCCGGTCGCCGATAATCAGCTCGCGCTGGCCGCGACCAATCGGAATCATGGCATCGATCGCCATAATGCCGGTTTGCACCGGTTGATTCACGCTGCGGCGCTTAATCACGCCCGGCGCAATTTTTTCCAGCGGATAAAATGTTTCGGTTTTGATCGGTCCTTTGTCATCGAGTGGCTGGCCGAGCGTGTTTACCACACGGCCCAGGAGCGCTTTGCCAACCGGAACGGAAAGAAGTCGGCCGGTGGTTTTAACTTCGTCGCCTTCAGAAACCTTCGTCGGGTCCCCCAGCAGAATTGCGCCGACTTCAGTTTCTTCGAGGTTCAACGCGAGACCGAATACTCCGTTTGGAAATTCGATCATCTCGTTGAGCATGACATCACTCAGACCTTCAATGCGCGCGACGCCATCGCCCGTTTCACGCACAACGCCGACGTTGCTTTTGGTTGTCGATGTTTTTAGCCCTTCAATTTTCGTTTCGATCTCTTCGAGTATGCTGCTCATGATTTTGCCTTGATTAAAGTTCTTGCTGAAGACGTTCGAGCCGATTGCGCACCGTTCCGTCCCAGACATCGCTCCCCACGCGAATACGCATTCCGCCAAGAAGTTCCGGGTTAACAAAGAACTGCGTTGTCAGGTCGCTACCGTATTTACTTTTTAGATTCGCCACGAGCTCCGAAGTCATCGCGGAATCCACTTCGCTCGCCGTCTCGATTCTTGCCTGCCGCTTTTCCAGTTCGAGCCGAAGCAGACGTCTGTAGTTCTTAAGGACCTCGACGTAATGACGTGGTTTTCTCGCGATAAGGGAATCGACCAGGGACCAAATCCTTCCAGAGTCGAGTTGGCCGTTAGTGAAGCTTGCCCGAAGCATTTCACGCGAAAGCTGGCGAATTTCCTTGTTGATCTTCATCAGGCCAGCTGACGACTTGCTTCCTCTTGCAAGCGCCGTTGATCTTCCGGTGTTAACACCTTCCCAGCCACTTTAGCGGTGGTATCAACTACCAGGCGCCCAAGCTCGCGTTTTAAAGACTCCATTGTGCGCTCGTGCTCAATCGCGCTGGCTTCACGCGCCTTGGCAATGATTTGTTCCGCAGCAGTAATCGCCTCCTGCTGCTTACGCTCGGATAAATGCGCAGCGCTTTCGCGCGCTTCGTCAATCATCTTTTGCGCGTCCGCGTTCGCTTTCGACAGAATTTCCTGGTAGCGCTTCTCGGCTTCCGCGAGTTCCTTCTTGATTTTTTCCGCGTTGAGCTGGCCCTCTTCGATCTTGCGCCGGCGCTCCTCAAGTACGGCAAGAATCGGTTTGTAAGCGAATCGCTGCAGAAGGAATGCAACAATGCAGAAGCTAATGACCTGCGACAGAAACAACTTCCAATTCCACCCGAACGTTTCAGCTGTTTCGCGCAAGATGTCGGTTACGCCTCCGCTACTGGCGGCAATTATCAGATTCATAAACTAGGTTACGGGCGCGACATTGATTGCCTCCCCGATGAAAATTAGTGAACGAGATACAACGCGTAGAAAACGATCGCCTCGGTCAACGCGATGGCGAGAATTCCGTGCACGAGCACTTGCGTGAACGCACCGGGATTGCGACCGACCGCGCTGGTCATTCCCAAGCCGGTCAAGCCTATTCCGATTCCGACGCCCATCGCGGCAAGCCCGACGTGAATGCTTCCGCTCAGTTCTGCTAGTATTGGTAGTATCATATTTTTCTTAGTTGGTTTTGCGATCTCGTCGTGAGATCGCGGAAAATCAGTGCGCGTGCTCCGGTCCCCCCTGGTGTTCTGCAATCAACATTGTGAAAACCGCAGTCAGGAGCATGAAAACGAGCGCCTGTACAAATCCCACGAGCACTTCGAGGAAGTAGAACGGAATCGGCAAGATCGGCGACAGCCACGGATTCATCGTGGACATCGCTTCGAGAATGCTTTCGCCGGCATAGATGTTCCCGAATAATCGAAAACTGAGCGCAATCGGTCGAAATAGAATCGAAATCACTTCGAGCCAGCCGACGGCGAAAAATATGACAATCATGAGGATCTTCACGATTCCGGTCGTCTCACCTTTTGGGCCAAACAATTCTTTCAAGAATCCGCCGACACCGTTGGCCTGAATCGCCCAGACAAACCACATCACGAAAAAGATGGCCGACATTGCGGTCGTCATGTTTAGGTCCGCGTTACCACCGCGCAGCAACGGCCGATCGACGTGAAAATTTCCTGTCGCGTCGTAATGGCCCCAACCAACAGTTCCGATTCCTGGAATTAGTCCAAACCAGTTCACGAACAGAATAAAAATGAAAATCGTCGCAAAAAACCAGAATCCTTTGGTCACTAACTCACGGCCGATGATGTTTTCCAAGAAATTGTGCAAACCCCCAACTAACCACTCCCAAAAATTTTGAATCCCGCTGGGGATTGCCTTAACCCGACGGGTTGCGATTTGTGAAAAAATGATGATGCCGGCGGCGACGATCCAGGTCACCAGCATCGAGTTTGTGATCCCGAAACCGCCGAACTGAACAAGCATCTGGGGTTTTAACGAGACGCCTTCGTGCTCAGTCGTGCCCGCTTCAGCTGCAAAGGTCGACGTGGCAAGCATTGCGCTGGAGGCCAACGCCAGGATCGACATCAGTAAACAACGATTGCGCATTTTGTTTTAAACACAGCTGTAGCCGGCATCGGTGATGCCGGCCTGCCAAGGTCATCCGCCTTCGTCCCGCACTTTAGGGATTACGACGGCAAGGCCACCCCGGCTACAACTCGAACGCGCATATGAAAGCGCGTTTTGCGCCAGATGACAAACGAAATCTCGGACGCGACTTATTTCGCCGGCACGCTCTCCGCAAACTGCGGAGCAAGCCGGGTCGCGGCCCTCGATTTCACGGGTTCGGAGGCACCATTCATTGTGATCGCTTCTTCGTAGAACGATTCTAGCTGATCGATTTGCGCGTCCTGTTCGAATCGCCCGACCACGGCGGCGTGGGCGCGTTCTCCCATTTGCTTGAACAAACCGGGCGAACTTGTGATTAGCTGCATGGCATTCGCTAATCCGACGTGATCTTCCTCGGCAACCAGGAACCCGGTGCGCCCGTGATCAACCGCTTCCGGAATTCCACCGTGGCGGGTCGCAACCACCGGCAACCCGGTCGACATCGCTTCCAAAACCGAGTTCGGCACACCTTCCTGATCTTGGTTTGGGGATATTTCGCTTGGGTGCAAAAACAACTGCGAACTGGCATAAAGCTGCAGCAGCTTCGGCTGCGAGAGAAATCCAACGAAATGCACGTCTCTGAGAATCCCCAGCCCTCCCGCGAGCATTTCTAATTCCGGCTGCAATGGTCCCTTGCCAGCGATAAAAAATTCCGCTCCAGGATTGTCTTTCTTAAAAATCGCAAAAGCGCGCAAGCTCGTGGCAACGCCTTTCTTTGGAATCAGCCGACAGGCTTGAACCACTCGCCATTTGTCGTCTCGCGGCGGCTCCCTAGCCACGTATGGAAATTCATTTGGCGGGATGCCGGTGCGATTGATGCGCAGCTTGTCGGGCGGGCAGCCCAATTGGATCAGTCGGTCAGCAAGCGATTGAGAACGCGCGAAGACGAGCGGGACCACATTAAAAAGACGACGCAGTTTTCCCGGATAATCTTTGATCTCCGGTTTGTGTGCGACGTCGGCGCCATGGAAAGATACGACGCACGGTTTGTCCCATTGCTCGATGAAAGGAAGCAAATGCACACCCGTATGGCCAAAATAAATGTGCATGAGATCGGCGCCATGCCGTTCCAACAATGAGTCAAGCGTCTGATACTCGCCCCGATAGACGATGGGAGGCCGCCGTGCCACGAATTTCAGCCAGCCGTGCACGAGCAGATTGGTGCGCCGCTTTGGAATGATTTCGATATTGTCAAACGGAAACCGCTCCGCATTTTGAACCTCTTTCGTGACCACGAAGGTATCCACACCGCGCAGTGCCTTAACCTGCCGGTAAATGTGCAACATCTCCGGCTTGAGAAAGCTGGAGCAATAACTCGCCACAACCCGCCTACCCATAGCGCCCAGTTTCGTTGGGATTCTAGACTTGTCCATCTCAAACTCCCGCGGGAACCATATCTTTATCGTTTGTCATGGTCGCTGCGAGCGCCTCCTTCAACGCATCGATTCCCTCTCCTCTTGCGGCTGACGTGGGAATGATCTTGAGCCCCGCGAATCTCTGTTGCACCGCTTCCAGGTTCTTCTTCGCATCCGGCAAATCCATCTTGTTGGCAACAACCAGCCATGGGCGCGACGAAAGCCTCGGGTCATAAAGATCAATTTCCCGTCGAAGATTCTGCAAATCTTCCACCGGATTGCGTCCTTCGCTTCCGGCGACATCGATTACGAATACCAAAATGCGGCAGCGCGTGATGTGGCGCAAAAATTCGTGGCCAAGACCAAGCCCCCGGTGCGCTCCCTCGATCAAGCCAGGAATATCTGCAATGGTTGCTCGCCGGTAACCGGGAAATTCAATCACGCCGACGATCGGATGCAATGTGGTGAACGGATATGCCGCAACCTTCGGCCGGGCAGCGGAAATCTTCCGCAACAGCGTCGATTTGCCAGCATTTGGATAACCAACCAATCCTGCGTCGGCGATCGTTCGCAGTTCGAGCAGGAAATATCCTTCCTCCCCTTCTTCGCCCTCCGTGTATTGGCGCGGCGCACGGTTGCGCGAACTTTTGAAGTGCACATTGCCCTTCCCCCCTGCTCCACCTCGACAAAGCACAAATTCCTCACGGTCGCGCGTGAGATCGACAAGGGACTGCTCTACATCCGACTTATGAACCGTATGTGACTGATCTGTCCCATTGCCATTCGCGGTATAGACGATCGTCCCCAACGGAATTCTTATGATTTTATCGGCGCCTGCACGTCCCGTCATTTTCTTCCCTTTCCCGTGCCCACCGTTTTTTGCTTTTATGATCGGCTCGTAGAAAAGATTGGCGAGATTATCGACATGCCGGTCGGCTCGTAAAATTACGTCGCCGCCGCGTCCGCCATCGCCGCCATCGGGGCCGCCCTTTGGCACAAATTTTTCCCGGCGAAAACTGACGCACCCGCGTCCGCCCTTTCCTGCTTGCACGAAAACTTTGATCCGATCGACAAACATGGCTTCTCTGCGTTACAGGGTTAAAACGTCGAAGCGTCGAAGCGGTATGGCGTGCAATCCTAAAACGCTTTAAGGCCTCAACGTCTCGTATAACTTCTTCGTTTTCTCCGCAATTGCAGCCCAACTAAAGTTCTCTTCAGCTCGTTTACGCCCGGCTTTACCAAATCGTTCGCGCAGTTGCCGATCTTTCATTAATTGATTGACGCGCGCAGCGAGGTCTCGTGCGAATTTTTCGGGATTTATTGCTTCGAATGGGCTTTCGTTCATTTGCTCCAGCGGAACGAGAAAACCAGTTTCACCGTTAACAACAACCTCTTTGATCCCGCCGACGGCACTGGCCACGACAGCAGTTTCGCACGCCATCGCTTCAAGATTGATGATGCCGAATGGTTCGTAGATGGACGGGCAAACGAACACCGCCGCGTGCGAATAAAGTTCACAGGCCGTCTTTTGATCAACCATTTCGTCGATCCAAATAATCCCCGACCGCTGCGCTTTTACACGTTCTACGGCGGCTCTCATTTCCTCTCCCATGCCCGGAGTGTCTGGCGCAGCGGCGCAAAGCACGATCTGAAAACCGCAATCCATGAATTGGATCGCGCGTACGAGATGTTGGAATCCTTTTTGGCGGGTGATCCGCCCCACAAAAAGCAAGTACGGCGTATCCGAATCAATGCCGTAATGCTTGAGAGCGTCGGTTGAATCGACCTTCCGGTATTGGTCCAGATCGATCCCGTTGTAAATCACATGCACCCGCGCTGAATCGACGTCGAACAGGCGCTCGATGTCGCGCTTGGTTTCGGTGGAAACGGCGATGATCGCATCCGCCATTTCCAACGCGGTTTTCTCTACCCAAAGCGAAAAGTCATAGCCGCCAGCGAGCTGTTCGCGCTTCCAAGGCCGAAGCGGCTCGAGCGAATGAACCGTAATGACAAGCGGGATGCCATAATTCTTTTTTGCCAGAATCCCGCCAAAATGAGTGTACCACGTGTGACAATGCACCAGGTTGGCATCGATGTTGGTGGTGTTGAAATCGATGCATCGCCGCACTGCCCCGAAAGCGGAGCGCAGTGGTCTCGGGCAAGTGAAATTGCTCGTGTCGAGCTCGAATCCAATGACCTTGAGGTTGCCTTCTTCAAGATGCTGGTCGCCAAAACAACACACTTCCACCGGCATCGTCTTTGCCAGTTCGCGCGAGAGATAACCCACGTGCACACCCGCCCCGCCGTAGATGTGCGGCGGATACTCATTTGTGAGGAAAAGGACCTTCACGCGCGTTTTAGGTCGTTGTAGCGGCGCTTGTGTCAAGCGCCGAATCGGCAAGCAGGCGCTCGCCGCGGCGAACGCCCCTGCACTTACTTCGCGCGCACCAGCAACACCGGCACATCGACCGCGTGGCGAACTTTGTCTGCAGTTGCGCCGTAAAGAATGTCGCTGATGAAGCGATGGCCGTGCGTCGTCATCGCGATAAGATCGGCATTTCTTTCGCGGGCAAGTTTGATGATTTCGTCAGACGGTTCACCTAGCGCGAGAACGGCATCACAGGCGAAGCCTTCCTCCGTCAACTCGCGCGTCCGCGTTTCCAAATACGCGCGGTCCTGTTTCATTTCCTCGCTTTCAGCGAGCTGGAGTTGATCGAAATTTCGTGCGACCCAGCCATCGGCCACATGCACAAGCAGCAACCTCGCGCCCGTCAGGCGGGCAAGCTGCTTGATGTGGCCGAGAATTGTCTCGTCGGCATCGCTATTTTCGAGCGGGACAAGAATGCGTTGATACATCGCGGCAGATTATTACGAGGGAACAGGCAAATGAAGGAAACCGTAAAATGCTTTGAGCACTGAGTCAGGCATGAATATGTCGAAGAGCAGTTTCACGTTGAGCACGATAATGATCGCCGCTGTCATCCACCCAAGAATTTTCAACCAGACCCTATTAGCGAATTCGCCCATCTTTGCTTTTTCGTCAGTGAAGCGCAGGAGCGGCCAGACGGCGAAGCCGAGTTGCATCGATAACACCACCTGGCTCGCGATCAGCAATTGCGTGGTTTTACTTTCACCAAAAATTCCAATCACGAGCACCGCAGGAATGATCGCCAGCGCCCGCGTGATCAGCCGGCGCAGCCACGGCCGCAATCGGATGTTGAGAAAACCTTCCATCACCACCTGGCCGGCCAACGTGCCGGTGAGAGTCGAATTCTGTCCCGAAGCAAGCAGTGCGACGGCAAAGAGCACGCTCGCAAAACTGACGCCGAGAAGCGGGCTAAGCAGTTTGTAGGCGTCCTGAATTTCAGCCACGTTTTCGTGACCGGACCAATGGAAAGCAGAGGCGGCCAGCACCAAGATCGCAGCGTTGATAAATAGCGCGAACATGAGCGCACCGGCCGAGTCGATGCTGGCATACTTGATTGCTTCCCGCTTGCCTTCCGAGGTCTGCTCAAACTTGCGTGTCTGCACAATGGATGAATGCAAATAAAGATTGTGCGGCATTACGGTCGCACCGATGATGCCAATGCTGATGTAAAGCATCTCCTGATTCGTAACAATGCGCGGCCCCGGCACGAACCCGAGCATGACGCCTACGAGACTCGGCTTGGAGAAAATCAGCTCTGCTGCGAAGCAACTGGCGATCGTCGCGATCAACGTGATCACCAACGCCTCGATGTAACGGAAGCCTTTTGTCTGCAAGAAGAGCACGGCGAGAACATCTAGGGCGGTAATAATGCATCCCCATACAAGCGGAATGCCGAAAAGAAGTTGCAAGGCGATGGCCGAACCGACCACCTCAGCCAGATCGCACGCGGCAATAGCCGTTTCGCAGAGAATCCAGAGACACCAGACTGTCGCGGTCGAGTAGTGGTCCCGGCACGCTTGCGCGAGGTCGCGTCCGGTGGCGACGCCAAGTTTGATGCATAAATGCTGCAGCAGGATCGCCATGAAGTTAGAAATCATGACGATGACCAAGAGCGTGTAGCCGAATTTCGCGCCTCCCGCCAAATCCGTAGCCCAGTTGCCGGGGTCCATGTAACCGACCGCCACGAGAAAACCAGGCCCGGAAAAAGCGAACAGCTTCCTCCAAAACGAAGCTGTCGTTGGAACGACAATACTGCGATGAACTTCGGCCAGCGAAATCCCTCCCGACGGTCTGCGCCAAGCGGTTGCCGGTTCCAGAAAAATGCGGCTAGGTTGATCCATGAGTTCGAATTTCTGATTTAGGTTAGCCTAATTTAGTTGTATCATTATATAATTCTGTCAACTGACAATTATTTATTTGGTTGACTATTTCACTCGCCTTTCTATTTTTCCATCCGTGCCAGGCAAAAAAAATTCTCAATCCGCGCTCGGCAGTTCTGCCGCGGTCGAGGATTATCTGGAACGCATCCTGGAGCTGATTAATTCCAAGGGATACGCCCGGGTTGTCGATATCGCGGCTGCGCTGAAGATTTCGCAGGCCAGCGTGACGAACATGGTACAGCGGCTCGACGCGGCGGGGCTTCTGAAATACGAGAAATATCGCGGCCTGATTTTGACCGCAGCCGGCAAGAATCTCGCTCGCAAAATTGCGCACCGACACAAACTTCTCACGGATTTTCTCAGACTGCTCGGGCTGGATGACCGCGTCATTTATCATGACGTGGAAGGAATGGAACATCACATCAGCCCTCCAACATTGCGCGCGATCCAGGCACTGACCACGCAATTGCGACGACGACCGGCGTTACGCGCCAAATTGGAAGCGGCAGTTGCCTAGAGTAATGGCGCAGGCGCCACTACAGACTACAATCAAGCTCGACAATTGCTCCCGGACGACAACGGATCGTCAGCGTAATTGGGCGGCAACAGACGACGCAATCCTCGATCAGCGTTTGTTCCGGCTGCGAAGTATCGATCTGGATCGGGAAAATTTCGCCGCAGTGTGGGCAGGTGATCTCCGTCTTCGTGATAAGGTCCATGTTGTAGCACGTCCCCGCGACCCTAACAGCGCGCAGCGCCATGTTTATGAGGCACTCGATTTTGTCACGGAAAGAGATTCTTCGTCAGCAACGTCGCTCAATTTCTTAAAGTGAAGTTGCTTGACGCGGCGACTATCGGCTTGTGAAACGGTGACCAGATAATTGTCGATCTTGACTTGCTCGCCCGTCTTCGGCAGGTGGCCAAGCAGATGGGTAACATAACCGCCGATGGTGCTTACGTCCGCACTCTCAAGCTCAAGCTTGGCGAGATCGCTCAGTTCATAAAGCCCGAGCGCTCCGTCCACGCTAAATTCGTTCGCGCTGATCTTGCGAAATTCTTCCTTTTCGAAATCGAACTCGTCCTGGATATCGCCGACTAACTCCTCGAGCACATTTTCCAGCGTGACCATGCCGACAGTGCCGCCGAATTCATCTACCGCGATCGCGAGGTGCGCGTGCTTGCTCAGGAATAACTTCAGCAAGCTTTCCAGCGGCATCATCTCGGGCAGGGGAATCAAGTCACGCTTGATCTTCAAGAGATCGGGGTGCGGATCGCGCATCATGGGAAGCAGTTCCTTGATGTGAACAAGGCCCACCGTATTATCGAGATTCTCGCGGCAGAGCGGAAAGCGCGTGTGACGAGATTCGATGGCCTTTTTCACGTTGATTTCGAAATCATCCTCCAAGTCGAGGTAAACGATTTCGCCGCGCGGCGTCATGATGTCGCGGACCACGCGGTCGCGCAGGTCAAGCACGTTAAAAACGAGCTGACGGCCGAGCGGAGTGACGTCCGCGGATTTTTCGCTCTGCTCAAGAATTAATCGTAATTCCTCCTCGCTGTGCGCGAGCTCGCTCGCGCGAATCGGTTGAAGCCGGAGCACTCTGCGCAACAGAAAATTGGCAGATTTATTCAAAAGCCAGATCGCCGGTTTAAATAGGACGTAAAACGCGCCGAGCGGTCGCATCAGGCGAAGGGCCACCGGCAACGGATCGGAAATTGCGATGTATTTGGGCGCTAGTTCTCCAAACACGATGTGCAAAAAAGTGATGCCAGCGAAAGCGAGCGCGATGGCGATCCAAGTTGCGACAGCGTAGGAGTAGATGTGCACGATGGCGAGGGCCGGTTGCAGGATCGACACCAGCGATTGCTCACCAATCCACCCGAGCGCGAGGCTGGCCAGCGTCACACCTAATTGCGTTGCCGAAAGGTAAGCGTCGAGGTGTGTGCGAACGTGCTTGACGAAACGTGCGCGCAGATTGCCTTGTTCCAAAAGCGCGTCGAGCTGAGTCGTCCGCACTTTCACAATCGAAAATTCGCAGGCGACGAAAAACGCGTTCAGCGCGACAAGCGCTGCAATCGCCACCAGTTTTCCAAGGAGTAGCATCGGCGGATCCCAATGGGGCGCAACGCCTCCAGCGGTCACTGCCGGCAGAAATATCACGGGAATGTTCATTAGTCGGACGCGCGGTCTGGCATCCGAAACGAGATATCGATCCTAACTTACCAGCTGGACTTGGTTACGCCAGGGATGAGTCCTTGCGAAGCCAGTTCGCGAAAGGTGAGACGCGACATCTTGAACCGGCGAATAAAGGCGCGCCGGCGCCCGGTGACTTCGCACCGGTTCACCACACGCGTCGGGCTGGCGTCACGTGGCAATTGCGCGAGGCCGGTATAATCTTTTTTCGCTTTCAACTCGGCGCGCAACGCGGCGTATTTTTTCACCGTTGCACGCTTGCGTGCATTGCGATTGATCCAGGCAGTCTTAGCCATAAGAAGGTGCTGACTATAATGCTAGCCCTACAATTTGCAACGGCGCCCGGGTGCGATTAACCCAAAGCACCTGCCCGTCGTTGTTGTTTGACCAGCGCGCTCGTAGTTCGGCGGCTACCGGGTCGAACAGCGCTGCGTTTTTGCCTGACTGCTTGCGTCCGGCTGAGGCTATCTTGCAAAACCTTAACCAGATCGACCACGTTGGTCGGCACGGGAGGAGCCGGCGCTTTCGTGGTGATCTCTTTGTGCTGCGCCTTTTGTTCGATGATCTCCATCAATGCATTCCGGTATTCGTCGCGATATTTTTCCGGCTCCCAAGAAACAGTCATGCTCTCGATGAGCGCCTGCGCCATTTTATATTCCTTATCGCTAACAGCTGTGGTGGAACCGTTCTTCAAAACCTCAGCGCTTAGAATCTCACTGGCGAAGTGCATCAGCTCGAGAATCAGGAACAAGCCATCGGGTTTCACAGCGGCCAGATGCTCGCGGTTACTGATCACAACCTTGGCAATACCGATCTTGCCCGTACCGCTGAGTGCCTTGTGCAAAACTGCGTAGGCTTTTTCCCCACCCTTTTGCGGTTCGAGGAAATATGGCCTGTAGAAAAACTTCGGATCGACTTGTTCCAAATCCACGAAATCGGTGATGTCGATCGAATGCGTTGACTCGATCCGCACCTTCTCGAAGTCCTCATCCTTTAGAACAACATAACGGCCGCGCTCGTATTCAAAACCCTTCACGATTTGATCGGCTGGGACTTCCTTCGAGTCTGCTTCTGCCACCTTCTTGTATCTGATAGGGCTGAGATCGCTGGAACGAAGCTGCCGGAAACTCAGCCTCTCCTCGCGCGTGGCCGGATAAACCGCCACCGGAATATAGACCAGGCCGAAACTGATGCTGCCTTTCCAGATAGGACGCATAGGTGGATCAATTTTCTCTCATAGTAGCATTTGCGTGTCAAATTTCAGTGCCTGGTAGGGACGCCCCTTGGAAGGCCCGGGCGGCGCAGCTCCTACCAAGTCGCTCTCTGGTATTCTGAAATCCCTTGCAAGTCGGAGAAACGGTCTGATGTTGGAGTTGCTATGAACCTCCTCGCCAGCTTCATGAACTTGGCAGGGCCCGACTTGATTGTCATCCTGCTGATTATTCTGGTGTTGTTCGGAGCAAAGAAACTGCCGGAGCTCGCCCGCGGTATGGGCCAGGCGGTAAAGGAGTTTCAAAAAGCAAAGGATGAATTCAGCGACGAACTGCATAAGGCCGGAAAGTCTGATACAGACACCGCCAAGTCCGATGTGAAACCGGCACAATCGATCGTGGCGCGAAGCGAGAACCAACCTCCAGCCAGCGTGACGCCGCCACAGTCAACTGAAGCAGTTGCGCCGGGCGACAAGGCCGATCAGGTGTAGTCTTCGAAAGCGACGCGCGAGGACGCGTGCGCACTGCCAAAGCTTACGCGAAATAAATCAGGCACCTTTTGTTATTTCGCGCGAAGTGCTTTTTGAGTGCGAGACGTGCTCGGATCGCTTTAGGGCGTCCAGATTATTATTGGGTGCGTGCGCGTTTGACCTGACCGGCGATTTACGGCAAAATCGCGGCTCGCTTATGTCCGAGCCTGATTTGCGTGCCCAAATTAAGGAGATGCTTGTTAAAAATCTGATGCTGCAAGTTACTCCCGAGCAGATCGGCGATGATTTACCACTTTTCGGTCCAGATGGACTCGGCTTAGATTCCATCGACGCACTCGAGCTGGCGGTGAGCATGGAAAAAACATTTGGAGTCGGTGTGCCTAGTTCTGACGTAGCTACTAAAGCGCTTCGAACGGTAAATACGATTCACGATTATATTCTCGAAAAGCGTACCGCGGCTGCTTAGGTTGTGTCGGGACAAAGTTCGTCGGCATTACAGATGAGATCCTTCAAAATTTCGCGCATATGACGGATGGGCAGCGAATAGTGTCCGGCGTCATCAACGAAACGCGCTTTACAATTGGGCAAACGTTTTGCGACCTGTTCGGCGAGACGAACTGAGAAAGCGCGGTCTTGCTTTCCATGCCATAATCGAACCGGTACCTGCACATCTTCAATGGCAAAGCCCCACTGCTGCGCATAAATCTGTGCGTCAGCCATCACGCCTTCAGCCGAGCCGAGCCAAGCGCGCCGTTGGCTTTCAAAAATGGCTTCAAACGCCGCTGCGTCACGCAAGCTTTCTGCATCTGTCGGTCGCAACATAAGCATTTTCAAAAGCAGCGGGCGAAGGCGTACAGGCGGCCGCAATGACAGAATCGGCCGCGCGAGATAAAATAATCTGCGCAAGAGTCGCGGTCGGGTTCGATAAAGTGCCAGCATCCAGCGGTAAAGCGGGAGCAATCCTTGGGCATCGACGAGTTCCGCCATCGGAGGCGCGCCACCGACTATTGCGATTGCCTGTACCCGCTGAGGCATCGCTACGGCCGTCGCAAAAGCGTACGGAGCGCCGCCGGATATCGCAAGCATTCGAAACTCGCGGACATCGAGTTGCTCAACGATTCGTTCTACAACGCATGGCCAATCGGTCAACTTGCGATTGGGATGCAAACTCGAACTACTAATGCCTGGTCGATCGGGTGAAACGATGCGAATACCGAGATCACGCGCTGGTTCGTCTGTGAGTCGCGCCATCGTGCGCGAGCTCGGCCAACCGTGGCAAAATATTACCGGCGCTCCGTTTGGATCGCCATATTCTTCAAAAGCAACGATGGCGCCATCTTGGAGTTGGACAAAGTTTTCGTTACTCATTTTAAAACGCGGATAACTCTTTTACCGCTTGTATTGCAAGCGTATTGCAAGCCTCCAATCTGTAGTCGAGAGTGTACTGTGAATAGAGCGCCCTGACCTTTCGCAGAGTTGGTTATGAACGATTACTCACAACCTCGCCCGGGAAAAATCGAGCTGCACGGCAACGGCCTCGGCGCACCGTCATCGGAGGAAGTGGAAAGACGCGCCAGAGAAATTGCGATGATAGACGAGCGCAACCCGGATGAATTTACTGAGGCGGATTGGAAACAGGCGCGCAGAGAATTGATGGGCGCAGAAAATAATACTCCCCCCGAGGAGACTCCCGATAATGCCGACCTGACGGAAGAATGGAGTGTGATCGCCAGCTCCAGAGGTCACCGCATACCGCGCCCCGGTACCGAGGAAGAGGAAACGATAGGCGAGCAGTGCGTGGTAGATGGGCTCGAGGAAGCGGCCCACGATCAGATGCTCGAAGCGCGCCGGGAAGAACTCCAACAAGAGGGAGAAATTCTTTGAGCCTGGCCTCAGCCGACGCCGCTACGGGCACGGCAGCGGCGGAACGATCTCATTTGAATTCGAACCGGGGGCGTGTTGAAGGCGTGCTGGGACGTTTTCATCGAAGCAGAAATTTTACCAACGCGCTGTGCTCAGGTCTTGAACCGGAAGATTACGTCGTCCAATCGATGCCCGACGTCAGCCCGACCAAGTGGCACCTCGCCCATACCACCTGGTTTTTTGAAACGTTTATCCTGAAAAAGTTCCTTGCAGGATATCGGGCCGAAATTCCTGAATACGCTTATCTTTTTAATTCATATTACAATGCCGCTGGCGATATGCATCGGCGCGACCTGCGCGGATTGATTTCTCGCCCAACAGTGCAGGAAGCACAGCGCTACCGCGCATCCATCGATTCGCATATCGACGATCTGCTCTCCGACGCTGATGAAAAGTTGCTGCATGAAATCGAGCCGATCGTTGTTCTGGGCATTCATCATGAACAGCAACATCAGGAATTGCTCGTCACAGACATCAAGCACGTGTTTGCGCAAAATCCGCTGTATCCGGTTTTTCGAAAAGGTAGGGCGGGCAGTCCTCTGCCCGCCGAAAACGGCGCGTACGGAGTGACGCGCCCCCCTACAACTCCGCTGGGCGCGCCGAAAATTCTGACACAATTCATCGACTTTGAGGAAACAACAACCGTGATCGGCCACGACGGGCACGGATTCGCCTATGACAACGAAGGGCCGCGGCATCGAGCGCTGGTTCCCGCATTTTCACTCGCGTCACGACCGGTAACGAATGGCGAGTACATCGAATTCATCGAAAACGGCGGCTATAAGCGACCGGAATTTTGGTTATCGCTCGGTTGGATGACGGTGAACGAACAACGCTGGCAAGCGCCGCTTTATTGGACCAAACGTGAGGGCGCTTGGTGGCACTTCACGCTCTCAGGGTTTCGCCCCGTCAATGAATCTGAGCCAGTGACGCACGTAAGTTATTTCGAAGCCGACGCGTATGCGAATTGGGCAGGCGCGCGCCTCCCCACGGAATTCGAATGGGAGCGCGCTGCGTTCGATTGTCCGATCGAAGGAAATTTCGTCGAGGACGAAAATTTTCATCCGCGTGCGTTGTTCACTTCGGGCCAGCACTTGCATCTTGATCAAATGTTTGGCGACGTCTGGGAATGGACGCGCAGCGCCTACTCGCCTTATCCCGGTTATCGCGCAGCGCCCGGTGCGCTTGGTGAATACAACGGCAAATTCATGTGCAACCAATACGTCTTGCGCGGCGGTTCCTGCGCCACGTCGCGCAGTCACATTCGCCGCACCTACCGCAATTTCTTTCAACCGGAAAAACGCTGGCAATTTACAGGGATCAGACTCGCCCGCGATCTACGGTGAATTGACAAGGCGCGACCACCGGGTGCGCGCCGAACGATAATGGCATAATGACCGCCGAAACTCGAACGGCCATTCCACCTGTTTCTGAGGTTCCGTCTGCCGATTCTGATTTCCTGGCAGACGTGATTGCTGGTCTTTCGACTAATCCGCGAACGCTTCCGAGCAAATATTTTTACGATGAGCGGGGCGCCGCGTTGTTCCAAAAAATCTGCGAGCTGCCGGAGTATTACATCACGCGAAACGAGATCGATATTCTGGATCGAAATCGCACCGACATCGCATCGCAGCTCGGACCAAACATCGAGTTGATCGGACTCGGCACCGGCGCTGGCACAAAGACTCGTATTCTCATTGAAGCACTCGTGCGCCCCGCGGTTTACATCCCGGTGGATATTTCGGCAAAGCAATTGCGCGAATCGAGTGTTCTTTTCCAAAGTATTTTCCCGGACTTGGAAATCCTGCCAGTCTGTGCTGATTACCTGCAACCTGTCGTGCTGCCCTCACCAAGCCGCAAAGCTACGCGCAACATTGTCTATTTCCCAGGATCGACCATCGGGAACTTCGATCCGACCGAAGCGACGGAATTTTTGCGTCGCGTAGCCAACGTTACCCGGAAAAATGGCGGGCTGCTCATCGGCGTTGATTTAAAAAAGGAGCACGATGTCCTCGAAGCCGCTTACAACGACAGCGCTGGCGTTACCGCGCAATTCAATTTGAATTTGTTAGAGCACATCAACCGCGAGTTGGGCGCAGATTTTGATCTCGATCAATGGAGGCACCGAGCGATCTACAATTCAGGCGCCGGCCGAATTGAAATGCACCTGATCAGCGAAATCGACCAGTTTGTTTACCTTGACGACCAAAAGTTTCACTTCCGTCGAGGCGAAAAAATCATCACTGAGTTTTCCTACAAATACGCGCCGGAAGAGTTTGCTGCGCTCGCCGGCAAAGCGGGATTCGAATTTATTCAAATGTGGACTGACGCGGCGCGTTTGTTCGGCGTTTTCTATTTTGTAGCTGCAACGTGACGGCAGACAATCTTGTCTGCAAGAGGCTGCAAGGAGCGGCGGTCTCCAGTCCGCCGCTGGGCGATCTGGAGATCGCTCCTCTTCGAGAGTGTTTGCAGATCGGGACGTTGCAGGCAGGATTGCGTGCATCACTCGCCAGCAATGAGCACTCTCGTTCAACTCGTAGATGTCAGCAAAGGTTACGTAGACGCTGCCGCGTTGCAGCCGACGAATCTCTCTATCGAGCGCGGCAAGACCACTGTACTCATCGGTCCGAGCGGCTGCGGCAAATCAACTTTGCTGCGGTTGATCATTGGTTTGATCGAGCCTGACTCCGGCCGCATCAACTTCGGCGGAGAACCGATTAACCCCGATAACATCGATTCTCTCCGCCGCCGGATTGGTTACGTCATCCAAGAGGGCGGGCTGTTCCCGCACCTGACCGCGCGCGCCAATGTCCTCTTGATGGCAAGGCACGTTGGAAAATCCCAGGAGGAAATGCAAACGCGGCTGCTCGAATTGTGCGAGCTGACAAGATTTTCCGGCAACCTGCTCACCCGATATCCTGTCGAACTTTCAGGTGGGCAACGGCAGCGCGTCAGCTTGATGCGCGCGTTGATGCTCGCACCGGAGCTGCTGTTGCTCGACGAACCGCTCGGTGCCCTGGACCCACTGGTGCGCGCTTCTTTGCAAAAGGATCTCAAGGAAATTTTCGCGCGCTTGGGTCAGACAGTGCTCTTCGTCACTCATGATTTAGCGGAGGCCATTTATTTCGGTGACGAAATAGTGCTCATGAACGAAGGCCGAGTGGTGCAAAAAGGCACGGTTAGCGATCTCCGCGAGAGGCCAGCTGATCCTTTCGTGTTGGAATTCATCAACGCGCAACGCGGAATCGCGACTCTATGAATCGAATCAGGAAAGCAGGAACACAGGAGACAGCTGAGTCTGGCAGCCAGGAATCCAAGAAAGGAAATTCAATAATTCCGTTTTTCCTGGTTTCCTGGCTTCCAGATTTTCTTCTGGTTTTTTCCTGCATTCCTTTTTTTCTGATTCATTCTTCTGCTGCTCCCGATGTTATAATCGGCTCAAAGAAATTCACTGAATCGTACGTGCTCGGAGAAATCGCAAAGCGCACGTTAATCGATGCTGGAATTCCAGCGGAACATCGCCAGGGCATGGGCGGCACAATCATTCTTTGGCAAGCGCTGCGCGGCGGGCAGATCGATGCCTACCCGGAATACACCGGAACGATCACACAAGAGATTCTAAAAAGGGCCGACGCATCATCGCTCGAACAAATTCGCGAGTCGCTCGCAAGGTTCGGCGTGGGTATGACGGAGCCGCTAGGCTTCAACAATACTTATGCGCTGGTGATGCGACGCAGCGAAGCGCAACGGCTCGGCGTGCGCGCCATCAGCGATCTTCAAAAATATCCCGAGTTCAAGATTGGACTCACGCACGAATTCCTCGATCGGCAAGACGGTTGGCGACCGTTGCGCGAGCGCTATGCTCTTCCCCAGCAGAATGTCGTTGGAATTGATCATGCACTCGGGTACGCCGCGCTTGCCAATAGCTCGATTGACGTAAAGGACGCCTATTCGACCGACGCAAAGATAGAACAAAATGACCTCATTGTTCTCGAAGACGACCTTCAGTTTTTTCCAAAGTATGACGCGGTCTTCTTGTTTCGACGGTCCATGCGCCCGGACGCGATTGCTGCATTGCGCCGCCTGGAAGGAACGCTCGATGAAAAACGGACGATTCGTCTCAATGCGGAAGCCGAGCGCACAAAAAATTACACGAGAGCTGCAAGCCTATATTTTGAAGACGGCGCTGGATCGACGAATACCATCGGCGAATCCTTTCCACAGAAGCTCACGCGCTGGACGCTTCGCCATCTCCAGTTGGCTGGTTTTTCGCTGCTGCTTTCGGTCATCTTCGGCATTCCACTCGGCATCGTTGCCAGTCGCGGTGGAGCAATCGGGCAGGCGATTCTTGGCTTTGCGAGCATTGTGCAAACGATTCCATCGCTCGCCTTGCTAGCCTTGCTTGTTCCTCTTCCCTTTTTCGGAATTAGCGTTCGCACTGCCATCGCTGCGCTTTTCCTTTATGGTTTGCTGCCGATCGTGCGCAACACTGCAAGCGGCTTGCAGGACATCTCGCGATCGCTGCGCGAATCCGCCATTGCATTAGGACTCAGCCCGCTCACGCGCCTCTGGGAAATTTATCTCCCGATGGCGTCGCGCTCGATTCTGTCCGGAATCAAAACAAGCGCTGTGATCAATATCGGCACCGCTACACTAGCGGCATTGATCGGAGCTGGAGGTTTGGGAGAGCCGATCTTGAGCGGCCTCAACCTGAACGATCACGTAACGATCCTGCAAGGCGCCATTCCCGCGGCCTTGCTGGCGCTGCTGGTGCAGTGGTTTTTCGATTTGCTCGATCGCGTTCTGATCCCAAAAGGATTGCGAATCTAGAAAGTAGCGCAAATGTCCTCGCTTGCGTGCGGCCTTTTGTCGCAAGCTGGGAAGCTTGCGCTACATTTATTAATGCCAATCGCGTCGATCAATCCTGCGACCGGCGAAAAGCTGAAGGATTTTTCTGCTTTCGACGATGCAGAAATCGAGAGACGATTGAGCCGCGCAGAAAACGCATTTAGAGAATATCGCCGAACTACGTTTACTGAGCGCTCGGAACTTTTGCACGCTGTCACGGAGTTGCTGTTCCAAGAAAAGAAAAAGCTCGCGGAGATCATCACGCTGGAGATGGGAAAATTGTTTCGCGATTCGGTGGCAGAAATCGAGAAATGCGCACGTGGTTGTCGGTTTTACGCCGAGAATGGAGAGCGATTTTTGGAGGACGAGGTAGCGCAGACCGATGCCGCTGAAAGTTACGTGCAGTACCAACCGCTCGGACCCGTGCTCGCGATCATGCCGTGGAATTTTCCGTTCTGGCAGGTATTTCGGTTCGCAGGACCAGCGCTATTGGCAGGTAACGTCGGGCTGCTCAAGCATGCATCGAATGTCCCGCAGTGCGCGCTGGCCATTGAAGAAATCTTTTGCCGCGCCGGATTCGATGACGGCGTTTTCCAAACGCTGCTGATCGAACCGAATCAGGTGGAAAAAGTGATCGTCGATCCGCGCGTGAAAGCAGTGACGCTAACGGGCAGCGAGAAAGCGGGAAGCGCAGTCGCCAGCACGGCCGCGCGCGAGATCAAGAAAAGCGTGCTTGAGCTTGGCGGCAGCGACGCGTTCATCGTAATGCCCAGCGCAGACTTCGAGAGCGCACTAAGCACTGCAGTCAAAGCACGCATCATCAACACCGGGCAATCATGCATCGCGGCAAAAAGATTTATGATCGCGGATCGGATTTACGACGAGTTTCTCAATCAGTTCGTCGCGCGCATGCGCGCGCTCAAGGTCGGCGACCCCATGGATCCGGCGACTGACATTGGTCCACTCGCGACGGAACAAATCCTGCGAGGCGTGCACGATCAGGTTCAGAAAACCATCGCCGCAGGGTCAAAATTACTGACCGGCGGAAATCGCATTCATGGCCCGGGATTTTTCTACGAGCCAACTGTTCTTGTCGATGTGCCGAAAGGATCACCCGCGTACCGCGAAGAAGTGTTCGGCCCGGTCGCATCTATTTTCCGTGTGCGCGATGCCGCCGACGCGATTGAGCTAGCAAACGACACCACGTTTGGCCTCGGCTCCAGCGCGTGGACCAACGACCGCAAGGAGCAAAAACTTTTCGTATCTGAGTTGGACACCGGAATGGTTTTCATAAACGCGATGGTTGCGTCCGATCCACGTCTGCCATTCGGCGGCGTGAAACGTTCTGGGTTTGGCCGCGAGCTTGGCGCCGCCGGAATCCGCGAATTCACAAACACGAAAACGATCTGGATTTCATGAACTTGTTTAAACTGAGCATCGAACCTAACATGACCCGGGAAAGGTTTTTTCATGAATCCCGATCAGAATAAGCTTCTGGCGCGTCGCGCCATCGACGAACTATGGAGTGAGGGAAAATTGACAGTGGTACCCGAGCTCTACGGACCCGAGTTCGTTAGCCACCAACACAGCCACCCTAACGTGCGTGACGTGCGCGGCATCCCCGCGTTGATTGCGTTCGTGCGCGAATTCCGGACAGCGTTCCAGGACTTCCACGACATGATTGATGACCAGGTAGCCGAAGGGAGATAAAGTCGTCACTCGCTTCACGTCCACTGGCACGCACCGAGGCGTATTGATGGGTTTCCAGCCGACCAACAAACGCGCGACCTGGATGGGCATAGTTGTCGACCGCATTCAGGACGGAAAAATCGTGGAAGAGTGGGTCAGCTGGGATCTTTTCGGGATGAGGCAGCAGTTGGGTGCAATCGCGTAAGATTGAGCCCAGTCTGGTTCACATGCGGATCATACCAGGCAGTTATTACACCCTCCATAGAACTTGCTGTTACATGTGCTCAAAGGACCGCGGAAGACTTTTCCCAAAGCGAAACCCTGTTCGCGAATAACCCAGCGCTTTGTAAAATCGATGCGCCTCCTTACGAGTGGCTCGCGTTGTTAGACTCACTCGCATAACTTCTCGCTTCACGAAGTCTTTCTCAGCTGCGGCAATGAGCGCCCGGCCGATGCCGCTGCGCCGCTGTTTCTTTGAAACCACGAGCGCGATGATTTTGCCGGAAGAATCGTTGTGCTCGTGGCTGGCGTGCGTCAGCGTGCCAATCATTCCGCAAACTTGATGGTCGATCTCGGCGACAAATGTGCGAAAGCCAGCATCGCTTAAGATGGATTTCAAACGCTGCCGCATTTCAGCACTGGCTGTTTCGTAGCCGAGCTCACACACGAGCGACGCAAGCGCTGGCGCGTCGCTCAATCTGGCGTTCCGAATTGTAAGAGGCACATCAGCCGACGCGTCAGTCGTTCGCGCCGTAGTTCCTCAAACGCGGCAACAACTGCTCGAGAATCGTCGCGACCGACTCGTCGACAGTTTGCTTGTCCGTGGGCACGACGATCTCCGGGTTCTCCGGCGCTTCGTAGGGAGCGTCAATTCCGGTGAACTCGCGGATTTCGCCGGCCCGCGCTTTCTTGTAGAGGTTCTTGGGGTCGCGCGCTTCGCAAACCTCCAGCGGCGCATCGACGAACACTTCGATAAACTCGGCATTGCCCTCGAGCGCAATCTCGCGCGCACGGCGGCGATCCATTCGATACGGCGAGATGAACGCGGTGATCACGACCGTACCTGCGTCGGCCATGAGTTTCGCGACTTCGCTCACCCGGCGAATGTTCTCCACCCGATCGTCCGGCGAAAATCCGAGGTTCGAATTCAAGCCGTGCCGGATGTTGTCGCCGTCGAGCACGTAGGTGTGCATGCCGCGATGGAACAGGTCGCGTTCGAGCGACTGCGCGATGGTCGATTTCCCGGCGCCGGAAAGTCCGGTTAACCAGACGACCGCGCCACGATGTCCGGTCCGGATCGCGCGTTCGCGCGACGTTATTTTCCCCTCGATCCAAAAGATATTTTTGCTTTTTGCGACGGTTCGATCTGTGTAAACGCCGCCAAAAATCGTGCCGCCACCGCAGATTTGACCGTCGTCGATGATAACAAAGCGGCCCAAATTCGGAATGCGGTCATGATTGTCGATGACGAGTGGTCCGCGCGTTTGAATGGTAAGTCTGCCAATCTCGTTTCGCTCCAATTGTTCGCGCTGGTCGCTCTTTGTCTCCAGCGTGGCTGAATCCATGACCTGCTCGATCGAAACGATCTGACATTTCACCTGCTGTGTCGCCAGACGCAGGTCGTAAAAGTGTCCTACCCGCAGCGGCTCGCGCACAATCCAGAACAAGTCAGCGTGAAAACGATTTGTCTCGATTGGCGTTTCGTTCTGGTGCGATGCGACATAGCCGCGCTCAATGAAAATCTGTTCGGCCAGAGTGACGCCGATCGAATCGCCTGCTATGGCGAGTTCATCCGTAATCCCGGGCGAAGTCGAAGGATCCCGTTGAGTTATCTTCGAGGTTTTGCTGCGGGATTCCTCGACTTCGCTCGGAATGACCGGATGCCAACGTTCGATCGTCGCGACAATCGACGACTTGTTTGCCGGCGAAAATATCAGCTCGTCCCCCATCCTAAGCGTTCCCGTCTCGATCCGCCCTGCAATGATCCGCCGCCCGTCGAAGCGATAAACGTCCTGAACACAAAAGCGCAGTGGAAGATCGATGTCCCCCTTTTGCGGCTCCAGCAGATCGAGCGCCTCAAGAACGTTCGCGGCGCAGTACCATTTCATTTTCATACTCGCCCGCGCGACGTTCTCCCCTTGCCTTGCCGATGCCGGAATAAACGTGCGCGCGTTCAACCCGAGCTGTTGAAGAAACTTCCGATAGTCCTGCTCGATTTCGCGAAATCGTTTCTCAGCGTAATCGACAAGGTCCATCTTGTTCACGACCACAATGACTTGCTTGATGCCAAGCATGCCGAGCAGATAAGCGTGACGGCGGCTCTGCTCGCGCACCCCTTCATCGGCACCGATCACCAAAATCGCTGCGTCCGCTCTCGACGCGCCGGTAATCATATTCTTCAAAAATTCCTTGTGGCCCGGCGCATCGATGATGGCGTAACGGCGGCGCGCTGTTCGGAACGGAATCTCCGTCGTATCGATGGTGACGTTTTGCTTCTGCTCTTCGAGAAGCGCATCGAGCAGAAACGCGAATTCAAACTCCATTCCTTCGGCTGCGCAGTCCTTTTTTATTTCCTCGATCTTGCCATCAGGTAAGGAACCAGTGTCATGTAAAATGCGCCCGATGAGCGTGGACTTTCCATGATCGACGTGACCTGCGAATACGACGCGGAGCTTCGGCTCAATGTCTGGCGTTGGAGGTTGAGCGTTGGACGTTGAGCGTTGGGCGTTTGCTTTTTCAATCATAGAAATCCCTTCGCTCGGAGCTTCTGCATGGCATTGCGCTCGTAATGGTCCTGAGCGCGGCCGGCGCGCTCGGTTGTTTTTGTCGCCTCAAGTTCAGCGATGATTTCGTCGATTGTGGACGCGGTGCTTTCAATGGGGTGTGTGATAGGGCTGCAGCCTAGCGAGCGAAAACGTTTTCCGTTTCGCGTAAAATACATTTTCGGGATCGGAATGTTCTCTCGCTGGATATACCGCCAAATATCGACCTCGGTCCAATCGAGCAACGGCTGCACGCGAACATGTTCGCCCTTGGCAACTGTAGTTACGAATTGGCTCCAGAATTCCGGCGGCTGATCCTTATAATCCCATTCGAACTGCGCGTTGCGGGGCGAGAAATATCTTTCCTTCGCGCGGGTGGGATCTTCGTCACGTCGAATGCCGGTGATCAGCGCGTCCCATTTGTATTCGGCGAGGGCTTGCTGCAACGCTACCGTCTTTAATTCATGCGTCACCGTCACGGAATCATGCGTCTCGTATCCGATCCCGCGCTCCCGCGCCTCGGTATTGATCTTTACGATCAGATTCAGATTGTGATACTTCGTCGCCCATTCGCGGAACTCCAGCATTTCTGGGAATTCGTAGGTCGTGTCGATGTGCAAAACCGGGAACGGCACGCGCCCAAAAAAAGCTTTACGCGCCAGCCAAATCAGAACGTTTGAGTCCTTACCCATCGACCAAGGCATGGCGATGTTTTTGAAGGCGTGATACGCCTCGCGAAAAATGAAAATGCTCTGGTTCTCGAGTTGATCGAGATGAGAACGGCTTAATTCTGTCATGAGATGGTTTTGCTGTAAAAGGATTACGGAATTAGCCACAGATGAACACGGATTTACACAGATTCATATTAGGCCGGTTTAGCGTGTTCTTTTCGTAATCTGTGTTTCATCTGTGTCAATCTGTGGCTCGTTTTCTCTTGCGGAGGTGGAGTGTGATCTTACTGTCCGCTGATGCCGGAAACTCGCTCGACAGCGTACGATTCGAAAATTGAAGGCAACGTGATTTTGACGCGCTTTGATGCGGCGCTCAATTGGGTGCGAAAAAACTCGCTGTGGCCGATGCCCATGGGACTGGCCTGTTGCGCGATCGAGTTAATGGCGACCGCTGCGTCGCGTTTCGATATTGCCAGGTTTGGCGCGGAGGTGATGCGCTTCTCGCCGCGACAATGTGATGTGATGATCGTGGCCGGCACGGTGACCTATAAAATGGCGCTCGCGGTGAAACGAATTTACGAGCAAATGCCGGAGCCAAAATGGGTGATTGCGATGGGCGCATGCGCTTCCACCGGCGGCATGTATCGCTCTTACGCTACGCTGCAGGGAATCGACCAGCTTATCCCTGTCGATGTTTACATTTCTGGTTGCCCGCCCCGTCCCGAGGCGTTGCTCGCTGGTTTGATAAAATTACAGGAGAAGATTTCGACAGAACGCTCGTTGAGAGACCAGAAGCCGAAACTGACAGAAAAACTCGACGACGCGCTTGCATGATAATCAGGCGTGCAAACGTGAACTGTAGGGCAAGCTCTTCGCTTGCCCGTTCTCTTAATTCCGACAGGTGGAGCGCCTGCCCTACAACAACATAGCGCATGAGCTGTGACAAACTGTTCGGGTCGTTAGGCAAATCGTTCGGTGAAAACATTCAGCATCAGAGTGAATTTCGTGGCGAGACGACTTACACGATTTCTGCCAGTGATCTCCGCGAAATCGCAAAGTTCTGTCGCGACGAACTTTCGTTCGATTATTTGCTCGATATCACGAGCATCGACAATTTCGGCGAAGAGCCGCGGTTCGAAATCGTTTATCATCTCTACTCGATGCCGCACGCTGTTACCCTTCGATTGAAACTGAAAGTCTCGGAGGACGTCGGCGTGGTCGATACCGTTTCAGACATTTGGCCGACAGCGAACTGGCACGAACGAGAGATTTACGACATGATGGGAATCAAGTTCGACGGGCATCCCGATCTCCGTCGCATTTTGATGTGGGACGGCTACCCGTTCTTCCCGTTACGAAAGGATTTCCCACTTGAAGGTTTGCCGAGTGAAATGCCCGATGTCGCTTTCACGAAAGTGACCCCGATGGAAGGCGGCCCATTTGTTACTGTCCCAAGCTCGGCCACGTCCAAAGACCGCGAGCCCCGCGCGAGACCGCCAGAATTGTGATGGCCGAAATCATCAAAAGTATTTCAGAATTTCTGCAAGCTCAGGGGCCTTTAGTGTCAACCCTCATCGTTGCGATAGTAGCCCTCCTTACATCGTTTCGGATTTTCTTAAGGTACAAGACCGAGATTTCAGAGACTCAGCCCCAACAGGACGCATTCCGAGCACAGCAAGTACCTAAGAACCTCGACAATCTCGCCGAACTACTTATTCAGAATTTGATACTGAACTCGTTCTATTCTGAAAACCTGTCGCAGTATCGTAATAGTTCGATAGCCAGCATCTCGGTTGCCGTACTCGGCTTCATCGTCATCATCGCAGGGGTGCTGATCGCTTTTTTAAGCAATCAGGTGACTTTAGGCGCGGTTAGTTCCGCGTCGGGCATTATAGGTGAGGCTGCCGCGGTGTTGTTTTTCCGCCAGACGCGTACGTTCCAAATCCAGATGGAATCATCCCTGCAAAAGCTTGTTTCTGCGCAGTACCTTATGACGTCCATAGCCCTCGCTAAAGAACTGGAAGGTGAGGCCAAGACAAAAGAATTTACTCAGATCAATAACCACCTGCGCACCTTGATGAATGCACTACACGGGCACTGATCGTGTAGAGAGTCGCCTAGCATCGTTCCTTAAATTGATAATCCCACTTGCAGTAGCCCGGTGAAATTACCGGATGTATTTTTTTCGGCTTCGAGCACCTCCGCGTGCTTGAGTTTTTCTTTGCAAAGTTCGACGGCGAGATTCGTTAGGGCGGAGCTGGCGACTTCGAGGCCGAGGACGATTCATGAGACTTCGCATCGACAACGAGCGAACTGAGACCGCAGCCGAGGATGATTGCAGTTTCTGCAGATTAACTGCGCAATTGTTCGACGGCGGCCTCGTTGTTCGCCACGTGCGTCCGCGCCGGGAGGTCACGCGCTATCTACGCAGCCGAGACTGGCGGAGCAGTTTCAGGCTTTCGCGTGGCGGCCATTACGTCTGGACGCAAAGTTTCGTCTCGTGACGCCGCGGGTTTCTGTCCCGCCTTCGGATAAGCGATCCGGCTGTGCAACATCGATAGAAGCGTGAATCGGAAACGGTCGGAGATGACTTTGAGTTCGCCAAGCGTTAGATCGCAGTCGTCTAGCTGCCGGTCGCTAATGCGTTCCTCGATCAACTCATTCACGAGCGCTTCGATTTTCTGCGGCGTTGGTTTCTCCAGACTGCGAGAAGCGCTCTCAACGGTGTCGGCCAGACTGACAATGGCACTTTCCTTCGTTTGTGGCTTTGATCCGCTGTAACGAAAACTTTCTTCCTTCACCTCTGGAATATCGTCTTCGCGCAGCTTCATAATTTTTCCGCCTGCGCGCGCGTCCTCATGCTGCTGGAGCGCGCGTTGATAAAAATATCGCACGAGCGATGTGCCGTGATGCTCCTGGATAATATCGATGATGCGCTGGTTTAGCCGATGCTTGAGCGCGAGATCCACGCCTTCCTTGACGTGCGCGATAATGATCAACGCGCTCATCGTCGGCGCGAGGTCATCATGCGGATTGCGTTCGAAACTCATGTTCTCGGTGAAGTATTCCGGTTTCACCAGTTTGCCGACGTCGTGAAAATAAGCGCAGACGCGGCAGAGCGTCGCGTTTGCGCCGATCGCTTCCGCGGCGGCTTCGGCAAGATTGGCCACGACAAGGCTATGATGATAAGTGCCCGGCGCTTCGATAGTCATCTGACGCAGCAACGGGTGGTTCAGATCGGACGCTTCCAGCCAGGAGATGTCCGTGGTGATTCCAAAGAGATTCTCCAGCATGGGTAGCGCGCCGCCAACGATTGTTGCCGTGACGATGCCATTGCCGATGGCCAGAGCGCTTTGCCATCCGATCATACCCCAGTCGTTTGCCGTTGGGTAAAACCAATTGATCGGCCCGATCAAACCAAACGTCAGCGACAACAACCAGATCGCGAGCCCGACATAGAAACCAGCACGGATCAATTTGCTGCGCCGTCGCACCTGGAGCGTGAGAGAGACCGCAGTGAATCCGCTGATCAAACTGGTTATTAAAAGAGGGGCATCAATTGGACCGAACAACATGCTTCCCCATAGGCTCACGAAAAATGCGGCGTAGAGACCGTGCTGCCGGCCTAGCAGCACGCTTAACACGAGCGGCGCAAACGCATAGGGCGTGATCAATCCGGCCATTTCCGGCTTCAAGAACCGGTAATTGCCGCTGTTACAAATAACCAGCAACAGTTTGGTGACGGCCAGTTGCACAAGAATAACGGAAAAAACAAGAAGGATTCGCGAGTTTTGCGAAAAACTTTTCGGCTGGTTGATCCAAAGCTGGGTGATCGCAGTGGCCAGAACCAGCAGGGCAATTACAAAGTTCTTCGTCGGTTCCGCTTGCTTGCCACTAAAGACGAGAAATGCGAGACCGCCGGCAAACAGCGCAAAGACCAACACCTTGACGTATGGCGAGTTTTCCAGGTTGCGCATGAGTTCGCTGCCCACCCGACGACGCCGAGTTTTCCGCGAGGCCAAACCGCGTTTGATGAGTCGCCCGCGTTTCAGAAAATCGAACATACTTTTCTTTATTTGCGCGACGCCGGCGCGGGCGAGCGGTGCTGCTGGTATGCGCCGATGATAGCGCGCACCAGTTCATGCCGCACAACGTCGCGCTCGGTAAAATATACAGTCACAATTCCCGGCACTGTTTTCAATGCCTGCAATGCCTCGACGACGCCGGAGCGCTTGTTCGCTGGTAAATCGATCTGTGTGACGTCGCCGGTCACCACGCATTTGGAATTCAAACCGATTCGCGTCAGCAACATGAACATCTGCTCGGTCGTAGTGTTTTGGGCCTCATCGAGGATAACAAAGGCGTTGTTCAACGTGCGTCCGCGCATATACGCCAGCGGAGCCACCTCAATTGTTTGCCGTGCGATCGCCCGTTCCATCTCTTCCGGCTCCAACATGTCGCGTAACGCATCGTAAAGCGGACGGAGATACGGAGTGATCTTTTGTTCGAGGTCGCCCGGCAAGAAACCAAGGGCTTCGCCGGCTTCCACCGCGGGTCTCGTCAAGATAATGCGCCCCACTTGCTCCTTTTTGAGCGCCGCCACAGCCATTGCGACGGCCAGATAAGTCTTGCCCGTGCCCGCGGGTCCGATTCCAAAAACGACGTCGTGTTTTTGAATTGCCTCAACGTACGCGCGCTGATTCGCGCTGCGCGCTACAATCGGCGGCTTGCGCAACGACGTTGTGATTTTTGTCGAAACAATGTCGCCGAGGTTTGCATCGTGGTCTTCGCTCACGGCCTTAATGGCATAATTAAATTCGTGCTTGTGAATGTCCACGCCTTGCTGGCGCGCTTTCTCAAGTTGTTCGAACACCTGCTGCGCTTTATCGACATGGCCTGGGTCTCCCTCCAATTTCACCCAGCCCTCGCGCGTGGTCACTTTCACGCCCAGAGAGTCCTCGAGATTTTTCAGAAGCTTAATATCATTAGCATAAAGCGACTGCAAAGCGCGTGGGCTTTCAAACTGCAGCGTACGAGTTTCAGTCATTTTCTGAGTGGCATCGGCATCTGTGCCGATCGATTGGTTGGAAGCCAATGCCACTAAACTTACCGGAAGCCATACACCAGCGCCCAGTGCGTGCGTTCCTCTGGTGATTCCTCAACACTGACTATGATAAAATAGCTGCCGGTAGCTTTTGGAATCACGTGCGCCGCCGCGAAGTGACCTTTCTGCCAGCCATCCGATTCTTCCGCCAGCTTTCCGTCCGAATCATAGACGTGGACGGAAACCTTTGCCCGATCGACTTCCGTTCCCAACCAAAACCAATATTCGTTTCCTTTAAACAGTTGCTGCCGCACGGCTTTTTTCTCGCCAGAACCGAGGTCGCCTCCCCAGTAATCTTCACGCACTTGGAAGCCCTGTTTCACGTAAGGTTCTGCAGCTTGGAGAGCAAATGACTGCGCGTCATCCACAGACGCGAAGATTGCGGGCTGCACTGCCATGAGGGCCAGCAGCAGAGAGCTAGTGCGGAACAGAACTTTCGCGAACAAGTTCATTGGAATTTCTTAATCTTTCGTCACGATGCCATGGCCGAGCCGCGTCGTGATTTCATTGACCTTCTTTACAGATTCGGCAGGAATGCGCCGGTCACCGACGTCAATCAACGGTTTCACCTCGACCAGCGCGTCCTGAATTTGGCGGATAATTGGGAGATTAAACTCTGGCATTGCCTGGAGTCTTGTCTGAAAATAGGAAAGCAGATCAGGCTGGTGCAGCAGTTCCGCGCCATCGGCGGAAAAATGCTCCTTCACGACCAACGTCAACACTTCCGTGCCACGCAGCCATCCGCCCAAGCTGACAAGCTGCGACAATTTTTCATCGTGCACCTCGTTCATCGCTTGCTGCACGCTGTTCTGGGTGCGATCCAATTCCTGGCGCACGTTTTCCCATTTGCGCTTGTCTGCCGCATCGATGATCGCCTTCGCATGTGGCGTGATTGAATTTCCCACCCCGATTCCTTTTGCCAGCGTCAGGACACGCTGGCCAATCTCTTTTACCGTCGGTGCGTCTTCCGCCTGCACCGCGATAAAACCATCGGCGATCACGGTGCCCAGCAGAAGGGCGATACGTGGACGCTCGGTAAAGTTAGGTCCCTTATCGCTGCGGACATGTTCCTTCCAGTTGACCGTTCCTAGTTTGTTCAGCGCCCCGAAAATTTCATTCGGCAACGGCACCACAACATCTTCTACAGTCGTGGATAGTTGTTTAATATCGATGTGCTGCGGGGCTTGGGCGCCATTTGCGCAGAGTGCAAGCCCAAAGATTACACCTACACTTAACTTCACATGTCTGGTAAATGGAATCATTGGCAGTTTGGACTGTTGATTTCGGCTTCGTATTCGGGATTTAATGGAGCAAACCTTAACCGGAACCGCTGCCCTACACAAATCCCAGCACAAAACATTTTGACTCACTCTAATCGAACCAGTTCTTTGCCTCGGCGGTATTGCCGCTTTCATTTCCTATGGATCTAAGCCGGCTAGAGCAGATCCTCGATCGCGCGCCTTCCGTGCGGATCACGGTAATCGGCGATTTGATGCTGGACGAATTTGTCTGGGGAAAGGTCGGCCGCATCTCGCCGGAAGCGCCTGTGCCTGTGGTCGAGGTAACCGGAGAATCGTTTTACCCCGGAGGAGCGGCCAACGTTGCCCGCAATCTGCGTGAGTTCGTCCAGAGCGTCGGCGTCATTGGAATGCTCGGTAAAGATCGGAGCGGTCAGCAACTGCGAGAGTTATTGACTGCGCAGAACATTGATACGTCCGATGCCGTCGAGGATGAAAACTTCAGCACGATTGTCAAAACCCGAATCATCGCACTCCATCAACAAGTGGTTCGTGTCGATCGCGAAAAAATTGTCAGCCCATCGCCCGAGCAGATCGCGAAAGTAGTCGCAGCGATCCGAAACATTATCCAGACAACCGATGCAATTATTTTTGAAGATTATGGCAAAGGCTTTGTAACGACTGAGCTGGTTTCCCAAATTGCGCGCGACGCGCGGGCGGCCGGTAAAATCGTCGCGGCTGATCCCAACCCCCGGCATTCTGTCGATTGGCGCGGTGTCACAGCGGTCAAACCAAATCGCGCCGAAGCTTTTCTCGGCTCAGGCGTTCCATGGCGAGAACCAGACGAGGCTCCGGCGAAAGACGCCGATCTGAGGCGCGCGGGTGAAGTGCTTCTTAAGAAATGGGAAACAAAATATGTCCTCGTCACCCTCGGCGAACACGGGATGATGCTCTTTCAGCAGAACGAAGGGCCGCATTACATTCCAACGAAGGCACGGCAGGTCTTCGATGTCTCCGGCGCCGGTGATACGGCGGTTGCGCTCTTTACCCTTGGACTCGTCTGCGGAGCGACCCCGATTGAAGCGGCGGAAATTGCCAACCACGGAAGCGCAGTTGTAGTCAGCAAACTTGGAACAGCGACCGTGACACGAGATGAACTTGTCGCTAGTTTCCGAGAGGACAGCGAAGATGACTGATGCGCTGTCGCCCGCCATCTTTGTCGATCGCGACGGCACCGTCATGGAGGATTGTGATTACTGTTCCGACCCGAAAGACGTTAAGATTTTTCCAGGCGTGGCGGACGCATTGCGGCGTTTGAAATCTCGTGGTTTCAAACTAATTATCATAACAAATCAGAGCGGGATCGGCCGCGGGCGGATGACAATCGAGCAATATCGCGCCGTGGAAGCGGAGACGCTGCGACAACTCGATGGGTTGATCGACGCGACGTATTTTTGCCCCGACGTTCCGGGCCAGCCTTCCAGTTGCCGCAAGCCTGCGCCAGGCATGGTCTTACAGGCTAAGCGAGAGCACGGGATTGACCTTTCCCGCTCATTTTTCATTGGCGACAAAGAGATCGATGTCGAGTGCGGTCGCAACGCTGGCGTGCGCACAATCCGCGTTCAAACCGGCTTTCAACACGACACTACCGGCAGTACGGGTGATTGTGTCGCTAAGGACTTGCCCGCGGCGGCGGAGATAATTCTAACCGAAACGTGACACCCGCTAACGCACCTCGGCAGTCGCAGAGTGCAGCTACAGCTGTAGCGGCGCTCTATGAGCGCCGAATTGCCAACCCATGAATAAGGTCGTGGGCATTATTCCAGCTCGATGGAGTTCTACACGTTTTCCGGGAAAATCGCTGCATCTCATTGCTGATAAGCCTCTTCTACAGCATGTCTGGAAACGATGCCTGAAAGCGAAAAACCTCCACTCGGTAATCATCGCCACCGACGACATGCGCATCGCAGAGGCCGCTTTCGGTTGGGGCGCTGAAGTCGCCTTAACTTCGCCAAGACACCAAAGCGGGACCGATCGAGTGGCCGAAGTGGCACGCAACGCGAAACACTTTGCGTTCGTTATAAACATCCAGGGGGACGAACCATTGATCGATCCATTTCTGATCGACAGGCTCATCAAGAAACTGCGTTCGGATCCCAAGGTCGACATCGTGACTGCCGCGCATCCGTTTGAATATCCCGGCGAAGCGTTTTCCCAGCACCAAGTGAAAGTTATTGTCGATGCACGCGGCCGTGCACTTTATTTTTCGCGCGCTGCGATCCCCTTCCCCCGCAATCCGTCGAAGATAAAATACCTTCGTCATCAGGGTATCTACGGGTTCCGGCGTGACGCGCTCTTGCGGTTTGTGAAATGGAAACGGGGCCCGCTGGAGCGCGCAGAGTCGCTGGAGCAATTGCGCGCTTTGGAAAATGGTGTAAGTGTTCATGTGCTCCTTACTAAACATGGTTCCCCCGGCGTGGATACACCGGCTGACGCAGAAGCGCTGGAGCGAAAACTCGCCCACGCATAAGGAATGACGCCGCCCCGATGAAATACATTTTCGTCACCGGTGGGGTCGTCAGTTCGTTAGGCAAAGGCTTGACTGCGGCCTCGCTTGGCACGCTGCTCGAAGCGCGCTGTCTGCGGGTGGTTCTCCAAAAATTCGATCCTTATCTGAATGTTGATCCCGGGACGATGAACCCGTTCCAGCACGGGGAAGTTTATGTGCTCAACGACGGCGCTGAGACGGATCTCGATCTGGGCCACTACGAGCGCTTCACGAACTGCGTTCTCACGCGACACAATAACCTGACGAGCGGACAGGTTTACGAGAGCGTGATCTTAAAGGAGCGTCGCGGTGATTATCTCGGCAAAACTGTGCAGGTAATTCCGCACGTCACCAATGTGATCAAAGATCGCATCCGCGAACTTTCCGATGAAAGTAAATACGACGTTGTGATCACGGAGATCGGTGGTACGACCGGGGACATTGAAGGTCTTCCCTTTCTCGAAGCGATCCGGCAATTCATTCTTGAAGTCGGCCCGCAAAATGTGCTCAACATGCATGTCACCCTCGTGCCGTACATCAAGGCCGCGCACGAACTAAAAACGAAACCGACGCAGCAAAGCGTGGCGAAGCTGCGCGAGATCGGCTTGCAGCCGCAGGTGCTAATTTGTCGCACTGAAAAACCACTCGACCGCGATGTGCGTCGAAAATTGTCGATGTTCTGCAGCGTTTCCGAGAAAGCGGTGATCGAGGAGCGCGACGTCGAACACACCATTTATGAAGTGCCTTTGACGTTGCACGCCGAAGGACTCGACGCGCTCGTGTGCGATCTTTTGCATCTGGAAACACCCGAACCCGATCTCGCAGACTGGCGAAAATTTGTCGAACGCGTCGTTAGCCCAAAAAGGCGCGTCAAGATCGCCGTAGTCGGCAAATACATGGATGTCCGTGACGCTTATAAGAGTATCTACGAATCGCTCACTCACGCCGCCGCCAGCGAGGACTGCGGAATCGATCTCAAACTTATCGATGCCGAATCGTTAGAGCACGGCATCGATGGGCAGCTCAATGATATAGCCGGCATCTTAATCCCCGGCGGGTTTGGAGTTCGTGGTATTGAAGGAAAAATCAATGCTGCCCGTTATGCGCGCGAGCACAAGATCCCGTATCTCGGTCTTTGTCTTGGCATGCAGGTAGCGACAATCGAATTCGCCAGAAACGTCTGTGGAATCAAAGACGCAAATAGCACGGAGTTCGAGAAGGACACGTCTGAGCCGATCATCTCGCTGCTGGAAGAGCAGCGTGGCGTCCATAACAAAGGTGCAAGCATGCGGCTGGGCACGTGGCCAACGCAAATTGTCAAAGGCACCCTCGCGGAAAAAATCTACGGCGATACCGAAGTAACCGAGCGGCACCGGCACCGTTACGAGTTCAACATGAAATATGGCGACCGAATGAATGCCAAAGGCTTTGTGATTTCGGGAACATCGCCGGATGGGACCCTCGCAGAATTGATCGAGCTCCGCGATCACCCGTATTTTGTTGGCTGCCAGTATCACCCCGAATTCCAAAGCAAGCCGAACAAACCGCATCCGCTCTTTAAAGGATTTATTCAGGCATGCCTGGCGCGACAGGCTGATCGCGCGACGCACGCTCGAGCCGATCAAGAATCGCTGCACCGAGTCCCCGAGAGGGAACTCGTTCCGCAACGATGAGATTGAGACTAAGCGCATCGAGCTCGCGCACATAGCGAAACAAATTTGCGGCAGCCTCACGCAGGTCCTGTTTTTCGCTGAGTCGGCGAATGGCAGCAAACTTCAAGGAGCGGCTGTCTCCAGTCCTCTGCGGACCCCAGGCCAGTAATCCCACACGCTGATTCTTTTCCGGCGAAAATGATTTGGCATTTTTAATGAGACGCAGCGGCGTCTTCGGCGCGTAATGCACGGGAAATTGCCCCGGCACGGAAACTGTTCTTGCCGGAGGGACGCTGCGGACTTTGCAAAATTCGGATAATCTCTCTGTGGTGATCGGGCCAGGACGCAAGACGCCGATACTGTCTTCGCGCACGGTGACGATGGTCGATTCAATTCCATGCTCGGTTGGCCCCCCGTCGACGATGAGCGGTATTCGTCCGCCAAGCTCATTCAAAACATGGCGGGCGGTCGTTGGACTGATACGGCCAAATCGATTCGCACTTGGCGCAGCCAAGGGTTGGTCGAATTTACGGACAATTTCGGCGAAGACCGGATGCGCACTAATTCGCACCGCAACTGTATCGAGACCTGCGGTCACAATTTCGGGGACGATTTCGCGTTTCTGTAAAACCATCGTGAACGGTCCCGGCCAAAACTTGTCGGCTAGCTTTAAAATTAGTCGCCAATCTTGCGCCGAAACATCGACAATTTTCTCCAGCCAATCGCGACAGGGGAGGTGAACGATGAGCGGATCGAAGTGCGGACGTTCCTTTGCTTCAAAGACTTTCGCGACAGCAATCGGCTTCAGCGCGTCAGCAGCGAGTCCGTAAACAGTTTCTGTCGGCAACGCGACGACTTCGCCTTTGCGCAACAGTTCAACCGCCGCAGCGCGGTCGGTTGAAATTACTGTTTTCACCTTGGCAATTTCGCGGCCAACACCGCTTCGGACTGTTTCCCGCGAAAATCTTCCAATTTTTGGCGAATGGTTTTGTCAGATGTAGCCAGAATCGCCGCGGCGAGAAGTGCCGCGTTTTTTGCACCGGCTTCGCCAATCGCCAACGTGCCGACCGGAATCCCGCCTGGCATTTGGGCTGTCGACAAAAGTGAGTCGAGTCCGTTGAGCTTCGATTGAATCGGAACACCGAGAACGGGCAGCCACGTGTGAGCGGCAATTACTCCGGCCAGATGCGCCGCGCCGCCCGCGCCGGCAATAATGACTCGAAAGCCACGATCCGCTGCGGTGCGCGCAAAATCTGCAGTCGCATCCGGGGTGCGATGAGCGGACAGTACCCGCGCTTCGCTCGGCACACCAAGATCGTCGAGCATTTCCACAGCGCGCCGCATCGTTTTCCAGTCTGATTTACTGCCCATGATGATCGCGACAAGAGGCTTTGATTCAGGCATGGGCCAAACTGTAGGGCGTTTCAGTGAAACGCCAAGCCCAGCAGTTGATCTTCCATTAACACCGCCAGCGCGGTGTGCAGTCCATTCTTGGAGCTAAGCCGTTTAAACGGCTTTCTCTGCTTGCCTTGCATATCACACCTGGCTGAAGCCGGGTGTTAATGAGATATTGGTTCGTGAATCAATTTGGCAAATCGATCGTTCTCATCGGGATGATGGGCGCGGGCAAATCGTGCGTTGGACGTTGCCTCCGGCAGCGGACGAAGCTCGCCTTAGTCGATACCGACGACATGGTTGGTTCGAAATTCGGAATCTCGATCCCCGAAATCTTTTGCAAATACGGCGAGCAAGGCTTTCGTGAAGCGGAAACTCAAGCGCTTCGTGAACTCGCCCCGGTTAGGCCGACAATCATCGTCACGGGCGGTGGAATCGTGTTATGCGAAAAGAATGTCGATTTCTTGAAACGGCTTGGCGTTATCGTGTGGCTGGACGGCAACGAAGAAACGCTCTTTGAACGCGCCTCACGAGCGAGGACTCGGCCTTTGCTGCAAGACGAGAATCCACGAGAGACGTTCACGCAATTGCTACAGCTGCGGCTGCCACTGTACGCCAAAGTTGCACATATTCGCGTCGATACCTCTGTGCTAACAGACGAGGAAGTTACCGTGGCAATTTTGAGCAAGCTTAGGAAGCTCGGCCGCAATTGGAGAGTAGAATCATCCGCCTTCGCCGAGGCTACAGCGGACGGGCCGCTTCCGGCCACAAGATGACGACTCAGATTTCGAAAATGAAATTGAAGGCGCAGCTCGTTTCCTTTGCGCGACAGATTGGTTTCGATTCCTGTCGGGTAGCTGCTTGCGATACACCAGCGCACGCAACGGAATTCCGCGAATGGTTGCGCGACGGTGCACACGGCGAAATGAATTATATGCGGCGCGGCGAAGAGAAACGTTGTGATCCGCAGAAAGTTTTGCTCGGCGCAAAGTCAATCGTTGTTTTGGCGCTGAATTATTTTCAAGGCGAACAAGTTCGGCGGTCGCAGACCGCCGCTACAGGTAGAATCGCGCGCTACGCTTTGGGCGATGATTACCATGATGTTATAGCGGCAAAGCTCGAGAAGCTCGACCAGTTTCTCAGCGGCTTTGGCGGACAACAAAAATGTTATGTGGATACTGGTCCGATTCTGGAACGCGACCACGCAGCCCAAGCCGGCATCGGCTGGCACGGCAAAAACACCATGCTGATCGATGAGCGGCTCGGAACATGGTTATTTCTCGCAGAAATTTTGACCACACTCGAATTACCGATCGATGAACCTGTAAAAGATCGCTGCGGAACGTGTGAGCGCTGCATCAAAGCGTGCCCGACTGGTGCAATCACCGCTCCTCATCGACTCGATGCACGCCGATGTATTTCTTACCTCACAATCGAGTTGAAAGGTTCCATCCCACTGGAGCTTCGACCGCTTATCGGAGATCGGATCTTCGGTTGCGACGATTGTCTGGATGTTTGTCCTTGGAACCGGTTCGCTCAAATTTCTCACGAAACAGCTTTCTCGGCGCGCAAATCGACAACCGGCGTGGCATTACGGGAATACTTGGAACTGACCGACGCGGAGTTCCGCCAGCTTTTCAAAAATTCGCCGATCAACCGAATTAAGCGCCACGGGTTTCTTCGCAATGTATGCGTCGCCTTGGGTAATGCAGGTGATGTATCGGATCTTCCGGCACTGGAACGCGCGGCAGCAGACCCGGAGCCGTTGATCGCAGAGCACGCTGGATGGGCAATTGAGCAAATTGGGGCTCGCCACGGCATCAATCCGTCGGATCAACGGACATGATCAACGAAGGAAGCGGCAATTAGCTGAATCCAAAGCCCTTTCTCGCTGCATCCCAACGCTATCATGAACGGGATTTTGTTTGCAAGAGTCCAACAACCAACTAACCCTGACGCTTTCACCCCGAGAACCGGTCCTACAATGCACCAAAGCGTAAGCACACCTGCCCCCGCGCCGCTGACGGCGAAACAGCGTCGTGCCCGGCGCAAAAAGCAAATCATTTGCGGCTCGATCGGGCTGATCGTGCTTTGCATCGCCGCCTCCATAATCTGGAGCAGACGCGAGATACCGATCCCGGTAACTACCGAGAAAGCCGTCCGCAAGACCATTCTGCAGACCGTTTCCGCCACCGGGAAGGTGCAACCCGAAACAGAGGTAAAAATTTCGCCGGAAGTGGCCGGTGAGATCATTGATTTGCCGGTCGAAGATGGAAAGGCGATCAACAAAGGTGATCTGCTCGTCCGGGTAAAGCCGGATTCCTACAAGGCCCTGCTCGAGCAACAGGAGGCAGCCATCAGCTCGGCCAAGGCGACGAATCTTCAACAAAAAGCGACGATGATGAAGACGGAGCAGGATCTTAAACGCGCCGACGACATGTTCGCGAAGAAAACCATTTCTATTCAAGAATACAACGCCGCGCAGGCTGCTTACGACGTGGCCAAGAATACCTACGAGAGCTCGCTCCATGAAATCGAGCGCGCGCAAGCGGGCTCGAGTCAGGCGCGCGATCAACTTTCGAAGACAACGGTTTATTCGCCGATCGATGGGACGGTGACAATGTTGAACAGCAAATTGGGCGAACGCATCGTAGCGACGGGGCAATTCGCGGGAACGGAAGTAATGCGCGTGGCCGATCTCGGCCACATGGAAGCGCGCGTGGATGTGAATGAGAACGACGTCGTAAACGTAAAAGTTGAGGAGAAGGCCAACGTGAAGATCGACGCATACGGCGACCGGAAATTTCACGGCACCGTTTATCAGATTGCGAACACAGGAAAGACGACCGGTGCCGGCACGCAGGAGGAAGTAACCAACTTCGAGGTAAAAATTCGTATCGACGATCACGATGTGACATTGAAACCGGGGCTAAGTTGCACGGCCGATATCGAAACGAACATGGTGAAGGACGTCGTGGCCGTGCCGATGCAGGCCGTAACGATTCGAACGGGCGACACCAACTTGAGTCCGGAGGAGATCGAAAAGAAAAAGCAGAAGACAGCTCAACGAGACAAAGGCGACAACAGCGCAGATTACGTTAACGAGCGCCAGGAAAAGGCGACGCAGAAAGAAGAGCACGAAAAAATTGCCAAGGTTGTGTTTCTGAAAAAAGGCAACAAGGCGCAGATGGTGAAGGTAACGACCGGGATCTCGGATGACACCTACATGGAGATCAAGAGCGGCGTGCAACCGGGTGACGAAGTGGTCGCCGGCAGTTACAGCGCGATTAGCCGCAAATTAAAGGACGGCGCCAAACTTACTTACGACAAGGAAGCGACGAAATAGTCGAACGGCGCGCTGCGCCCGAGTGTTTGATGAACAAGCTCAACTCTGATGTGACTCGACCACGGGGTCCCGTCGTGATCGACATCGAGAACATCACCAAGGATTACGTGATGGGCGAAGAAATCGTGCGGGCTTTGCGCGGGGTCTCGCTTCAAATTCACCACAACGAGTACGTCGCGATCATGGGGCCAAGCGGCAGCGGCAAATCAACGCTCATGAACATGTTTGGTTGCCTCGACACCCCTACTTCCGGACGTTACGAGTTTAACGGCAAGAACGTGGCGGCCATGGACGATGACGAACTCGCAGCGATTCGAAATCGGGAGATCGGCTTCGTTTTTCAAACATTTAACTTGCTCCCGCGCTCCACCAGTCTGCGCAACGTTGAGCTTCCACTGATCTACGCGGGAATGGATCCGGAAGCGCGCGAAGAACGCGCGACCCAGGCACTTGTCGATGTTGGCTTGGCCGACCGCATCCATCATAAGCCAAACGAATTATCCGGGGGCCAGCGCCAGCGCGTAGCGATCGCGCGCGCGTTGGTGAACGATCCTTCGATAATTCTGGCAGACGAACCCACTGGCAATCTCGATTCCAAAACCGGCGAAGAAATAATGGCGCTGCTCGAGGACCTGTATTCTCGCGGTAATACCATCATTCTCGTTACGCACGAACGCGACATCGCCGCTCATGCGCGGCGCACCGTTCATTTGCGTGACGGTATTATCGAAAGCGACGAAGTCGGAGTGATGCCGGCGATGGAATCGATGGCGGCAAGCTAAGATCGACAATGAAACGTTTTCTCTACGAGCTGAGCGAAAGCTGGAAGATCGCTGCGGCGCAGATGCGCTCGAACATGACGCGTTCCACTCTTACCGCACTCGGCGTCATTATTGGCATCGTGGCCGTGACGTTGATGGGCACGGCTATTGGCGGAATTCAAGTCGGATTCGACAAAAGTATGGCCATCTTCGGCGATGACGTTCTCTACGTCGGACAATGGCCGTGGAGGAATGTGGACGACTGGTGGAATTACCGCGATCGCAAGAAGATCAAGACCGAATACGCGGAGGGGCTTAACCGCATGATCGCTATCACGCCGAACTCTAACCTCACCATCGCGATCCCGACCTCCAGTGTTTACCGCAGCGTCAAATACACGGACAGCGAAGTGAACAATGTTTTAATCCGCGGCACCGTGTCGGATTACATCATCACATCGACATTTGATTTCAAGGAACGTCGCTTTTTCAACGAACTCGAATCGCGTGGCGGCGCCAATGTTGTCGTTATCGGCTATGACGTGGCCGATGCACTTTTCCCGTCCGCCAGTCCGATTGACAAATCGGTCCTGATTAATGGTCAGCCTTTCAAAGTGATCGGCGTTATTTCCCGGCAAGGCTCGTTTCTCGGGCTCTTCAGTCTCGATTCAATCGTAGTAATGCCGCTGCCCGCATTTCAGAAATATTTCACCGCCAAAAGCGAAGCGGAAATTCTCGTAAAAGTGAAGGACAAGACGAAGCTGGCCGACGCGAAAGACGAACTCACGGGATTGATGCGGCGCGTGCGCGGGTTGCCGCCGGAAAAGAAAGACGACTTCAGCATCAACGAACAACAGGCTTTGAAAAGCACGCTCGATCCAATCAAAAACTCAATCGCGATTGCAGGGCTGTTCATCACCGGTCTTTCGCTTTTTGTCGGCGCGATTGGGATCATGAATATCACCTTTGTGAGCGTGAAGGAGCGGACCAAAGAAATCGGAACGCGCAAAGCGCTGGGCGCGCGGCGGCGCACAATTCTTCTTCAATTTCTCATCGAATCAACCGCGCTCTGTCTTCTCGGCGGTTTTATCGGGCTCACCTTTGCTTATGTAATGTGCTTCGGAATCGGCAAAGCCTTTCCCTCGTTTCCAATCCATTTCTCGGTCGGCCTGGTGTTCCTAAGCATGATTGTTTCAATATTGACCGGCTTGTTCTCGGGATTCGCGCCAGCCTGGACAGCGTCGCGCCTCGATCCGGTAACGGCTCTGCGGTACGAATGAGTTTCTAGTGCGAGATCGCCATGTTATTTCGAGAAATCATAGCGATGGCTTTGAGTTCGTTAGGCGCGAACAAGCTCCGCGCTGCGCTCACCATGACCGGGATTACGATTGGCGTGTTCTCTATCATTTCCGTGATGACAGCGATCGGCGCGCTGCAAAATTCGATCGAGAACGGAATAAGCTTTCTCGGATCAAATATTTTTCAGTTTGCGAAATACCCGGTGAACATCAACGCCGGTGGCGAAATAAAGAAGAAGTATCAAAATCGGCGAGACATTAGCTACCGGCAGGCGTTGCGTTATTACGAATTGATGCAGGGAAACGCGCGCGAGATTTGTCTCAAGTGTTTCGGTTACGAGTTGAAAGGTCAGGCAGTTTATAATGGCGTGAAGACAACGCCGAGTCTCCTCATCGTCGGGACGAACCGCAGCTTTCTCGCGGCGAATGCTTATACGCTCGGCTACGGCCGTAATTTGAACGATGAAGATGTTGCTCTTTCGCGCCGCGTAATCGTCGTCGGAAAGATAGTTGAGAAACGATTGTTTCCGCATGAATCACCCATCGGCAAAGTCATCCGGATGAGCGGACATACTTACACTGTCATTGGCGTGTTCGCGGAAAAAGGCACCTCGTTCGGTCAAAGTCAGGATGACCTTTGCATCATGCCGATTACGCGATTCTTCGAAGACTTCGGTGAAGCGAAACGAACGGTGAATATCGCAACCCAATCATTCTCGCAGGAAACGTATAATGAAACGCTCGATAAAGGCATCGGCGCGATGCGCATTGCACGTGGACTGCGCGCGGATCAGGAAAACGATTTCGAGATTTACTCAAACGACTCGCTCAAGAGCGCGTTTACTTCGATTGCGGGCGTCGTGCGCATCGGCGCGTTTGTCATCAGTTTCATTGCGCTCGTGGCCGCCGGCATCGGCATTATGAACATCATGCTGGTGAGCGTAACCGAACGAACAAAAGAAATCGGCGTGCGCAAATCGATCGGGGCGCGCAGTCGTGATATTTTGCGGCAATTTTTGACCGAAGCGGTTTTTATCTCTGAGGCAGGCGGAATCCTGGGGATTATTCTCGGTGTGATCGGCGGCGATCTACTCGCAGTCTGGCTGAAGGCAGACATCATTTTCCCATTCGGCTGGGCGCTTGCCGGGCTTCTTGTCTGCTCTGCAATCGGCATCGGCTTCGGCCTCTACCCGGCCTATCGCGCAGCGAACCTCGACCCGATTGAAGCGCTCCGATACGAATGACATCGACAACTATTTCGGTCTAATTATCACCGTCACGCAAAGCTTGTGACCATTGTGAATTCGGTCGCCGACAGATCCTTTTCGATCTGAGGTGCATCGCGCCTCAGAAATCCATCTGGGTCGTAGATAAAACACGCCAATCGATCAACATCGCCTCGTTGGGCGTACCGGGCGATATCTATGATTAATTCGTCGGCGATTTGTCGCTGCGACCGCGCACGTTTCAACTCAGTCGCGGTTCTGGTATCGCCAATCACAAAATCGATTCTTGCGGCATTACCGGCATACGATGGAGACCACTCTTCATCGCGGACATCCTTGTAGGAACATTTCGAGACCGTGCCAAACACATCTTGCACATCGTATTCATCATTAAAGTTGATCACTGCTCGACCCTTTCGGCGATGACTCAGGTGCACAATCGCTCTGTGAAATCCTTCGCAAATTGACAGAAGCCGGTCGTCCAGACAGAGCGGCGTTTCGGAGTGGCCGCCGCGCCGCCAGCGTAACGCGGCCATCCTCGACCCCGATCGAGGCGCTCCAATACGAGTAAAGCGTCGATAATGCTGCTGCTTTTTTGACGCGCCGGGGACAACTACTTGCGCCGACCCGACGCCGCAGTGTGGTGTACCTACCTAATCCAAGCCGAGAGCCTTGAATGTCGCATCGACATGTTGAAAGTGAATGTCGAGCGAGCAAAGCCGATCAATTTCCGCTGCGGAAAGTTTCGCGGCAATTTCGGGTTCGCGTTTTGCATTTTCGGCAAATGTCCCCTCGCCTTTCCACGTTTTCATCGCAGCACGTTGCACGGCTTCATACGCAGTCTTCCGCTCCGCGCCTGCGCACGTAAGTGCGAGCAAAATCGACTGGCTGAAATACAGGCCTTTTGTTAGAGCAAGATTTTGCGCCATTCGCTCCGGATAGACCTGAAGTTTTTCTACGACGGCGCCCAATTTCGTGAGCATGTAATCGAGCAGGATACACGAATCGGGCAGAATGATTCGCTCCGCGCTCGAATGACTGATATCGCGTTCGTGCCAGAGCGCCACATTTTCCAACGCAACAACAGCGTTACCGCGCACCACGCGCGCCAAACCACTCAACCGTTCGCTTGTGATCGGGTTGCGCTTGTGCGGCATTGCGGAGCTGCCTTTTTGTCCTTCGCCGAAAAATTCTTCTACTTCGAGAACTTCAGTGCGCTGGAGATGACGAAATTCTGTCGCCCACCGGTCGATGCTCGAGGCGATCACTGCCAGCATCGTCATGAATTCCGCATGCCGATCGCGCTGCACAATTTGGGTTGAGAGCGTTGCAGGTTTTAATCCGAGCCTCTCGCAGACCGCTCGCTCAATCTTTGGATCGATGTGCGCATGCGTGCCAACTGCTCCACTGATTTTGCCGACGCGGATACGCTCGCGCGTTTGGGTAAGCCGTTCATCGGCGCGGCCGAATTCATCATACATAAGCGCGAGCTTCAGACCGAACGTGATCGGCTCGGCGTGCACGCCGTGACTGCGCCCGATCATCGGAGTCATTTTGAACCGGCGCGCCTGTTTAGCGATCTCCGTTCGCAGCGATTGCAGATCATCGAGGAGAATTTGGCACGACTCGTTCAGTTGAACGGCGAGGGTCGTGTCCAAAATATCTGATGAAGTGAGTCCCTGATGAATCCAGCGCGATGCTGGGCCCACGGATTCAGCAACATTTTCGAGAAAAGCGATGACATCGTGGTTCGTCCGCTTTTCGATTTCCAGGATTTTCGGAATTGAAAATCGCGCTCGCTTCCGAATTTCCGCGGCGTCCTCCTTTGGAACCTGGCACAGCTCTGCCATCGCCTCGCAGGCGAGCACTTCGATCTCCAGCCAAATCTGGAACTTGCGTTCGTCCGACCAGATTTTGCTCATCTCCGGCCGGGAGTAACGGTCAATCACTCTGGAAACATAAAAGCGAGCGGCTTAAGCGAAAAGGCTTTTGTTAATACGGATCTGAGCCGTGTTTTGGTGAATCGAACGCTGTAGCGTGCGCCGTCCTCAGCGCAGTTACTCCCGGCTATCGGCGGCACAACACGCGATCCCGCTGAGACAGCTGACACTACAGCACGCACGAGCATTTCGTTTCGTTAACGCCGTGCTTCAGCGCGGTGGTACGGCGCGAAGCACGTTCTCAACCGCTTCAGCGGTTTTCCAGAACATCTAGCGAGTAAAAACCGCTGAAGCGGTTTCGCCCCGATCTTCGTTGCATCACCTCGCTCAAGCGAGGTGTTAATGAGATCGAAAAAGAAAATCGCTCCGGCGACAAATCACCGGAGCGAGTGTTGAAAACCGTTATCGCCGCCAGCTTAACAAACGCGTGCGCGCAGGAAACGCCCGTTATCGTGCAAACGCACCTTGCCGCTGGCGAGAAGATCCGCCACCGCGGCCACCGTCTCCCGGTTGCTGTTCGTGCAGGAACTGACCGCCAGGATCAGATCACCCAGGGAAAACTTTGCACGTCGCTTTAGAATTTGCCGATTTCGTTTCATCTTGTGTCCGTTTTTTCCGAAGGCAGTTCCCGTGCCATTCCGAACTGCGAATATCTCATCCATAAGTCCCATGCAGTTATTCATACCTTGTTCACCTTACCACTGACCGTTGAGCGACACTTTTGTTCAATTTTCAAACACGAAAGTTTTGCGCGCTGTGGCATCGGCATCCCTGCCCGATGGATCGCCTGGAAGGCGATGCCACGAGGATTACGAACTGAAAACTCCGAAATTCATCTGAACGATGCCGGCCGGGATCGAGATGAAGTGCCGAACGACCGTCAGGCACTTCCCTTTTTACCGGTCAAACTCACAACCAGCAGGTAAAGACAAGTGACGGCGACGCATGCGATCACGATGGTGTGAAAATTACCGCTCTCCTTCACTGCTTTGATCAAAGCCGTCGCATCCCTTGACTCGATCATTGCTCGCGTCAGCACTTTCTGACCGAACCAAGCAAGTACTGAGCACCAGGTCGCCGATCCAGCCAACGTCATGACGCTGAATGTGCCAAAGTTCATCCGTATAATTCCGGCTGGGATAGAAATGAGATGACGAATAACGGGCAACAGGCGCGCAAAGAAAATGCCGCCCGCTTCGTAGCGGTGCAGCCATCTTTCAGCCCGCTCGAGTTTTCGCTCGCTGACAAGAAAATAGCGTCCCCACCTAGCGACGAAGACACGTCCAAGCCACCATGCAACCCAATAGGTTATTGCCGCGCCAAGCCAAGAGCCGAATGTACCTGCCGCGATAACCCAGTACATGTTCAGTTTTCCTTCTGTCGCAAGGAATGCCGCTGGCGGAATGACGATTTCGCTGGGGACCGGGAAGATCGAGCTTTCCATCGCCATCAGTAGAATGATTCCGAGATAGCCCCACTGCTCAACCAACTGAAACCACACTTGAACAAGATGATGCATTGCTGATTTTCGATTACGCTGGCAAGTGCGCGATTAGTTCAATCCGAAATCCGAAATGCGCAATCTGAAATTCTAAAATGTCGATCTACCGGCGCGTTCTCCGCTATTACCGACCATTTCTGTGGCAAACGATCTTTGGATTGTGCCTGGCAATTTTGGGCATAGGTCTGAACCTGCTCAAGCCGTGGCCGTTTAAGATCATCGTTGACGATTTTCTGCGCGCAGGGCCGACGATACGGCCCGACTGGCGCACGTGGGTTTTTCTGCTTTGTCTGGCGCTGATCGGTATCCAGTTTCTTTGGGGAATCATCAATTGGATCACAAATTATCTCTTCGTGAAAATCGGGCTTCAGGCGTTGCTTAAGTTGCGCACCGATTTGTACTCGTATCTGCAATCGCTCTCGCTCAAATATCACGACGCACAGCGCTCGAGCGATTCCAGTTTCCGCGTGGCGTACGATTCGCAATCGATTCAGACAATCTACAACAAAGGATTCACCAACATTTTTGGGTCGATCATCACGTTGATCGGAACTTTCGTGATCATGCTGCGACTGGATTGGCAGCTTACGCTAGTCTCGCTTGGGATTGTCCCCTTGGTTGTCGGCGCCATTTATCTCTTTGCGCATCGGATTCGCCGCGAATCGACATCCATTCAAGAACACGAGAGCGCCGTTCTCGCGCAGGCGCAGGAAGGCCTTAGCTCGATCCGCATGGTGCACGCGTTCGGGCGCGAGGACTTTGAAGTGCGGCAATTTCAGCAGCAAGCCCGCCAGAGTCTGCAAGCAAATCTGCGGCTGACTTTGACCAACGTGAACAGTGCGCTCGTGATCAGCACGCTGATGGTATTAGGAACGGCATTGATGTATTATATCGGTACTCTGCATGTTCTGGCGGGTACGCTCACACTTGGGTCGCTTCTGGTTTTCAGCGCGTATCTGCTGATGCTTTACCAACCGCTGGAATCGCTCACCTACACGGCATGGGCAATGGAAGGCGCCACTGCCGGCGCGAAACGTTGTTTCGAGGTCCTGGACCGGCAAGACGACGTGGTCGATTCTCCCGGCGCGATTGCCATTTCCTCCGCTCAAGGCGCGATCGCATTTCAAGCCGTAAGCTTCGGTTACGCCGCAGATCGATATGTCTTGCGTGATATCGATCTGCGCATCGAACCAAATCAAATCGTTGGACTGGCGGGCGGTACCGGCGCCGGAAAGAGCACATTGCTTAGTCTCGTGCCACGTTTTTATGATCCGACAACAGGCCCGATCACACTTGATGGCCGCGATATTCGCCAGATCACAAAGAAAAGTTTGCGGGCGCAGATCGCGATCGTGCTACAGGACACGTTGCTGTTCTCGACCACGGTTCGCGAAAACATCGCCTATGGCCGACCGGATGCGACGGAAGAAGAAATTATTGAAGCTGCGCGCCGGGCGCAGGCCGACGAGTTTATCCGGGAGATGCCTCAGGGGTACAGCAGCCTCGTCGGCGAGAGGGGCGGACATCTGAGCGTCGGTCAACGGCAGCGCATAGGAATCGCTCGAGCGTTTCTGAAAAACGCGCCCATCCTGTTGCTTGACGAACCAACTTCTGCCCTCGATCCGGCCACCGAGTCTGCGATTATGGAGACAATCAAAGAATTAATGCGCGGCCGGACGACTTTGATCGCAACACATCGCCTTGCGACGATTCATAACCTGGATCAAATCATCGTGCTCGACCATGGACGGATCGTTGAACAAGGCCGCGGTCTGGAACTGATCGCGCGCGGCGGCATCTACGCGAAACTTTACAGCTCGGGACATTTTCATTCGTGAGCAACATTAGAGAAGATCGACACATCGAAGGCGATTGGTGGCCGGAGCCGATCCCCGCAAATATCGAGTTTGGGGAGGGATTTTATTGCGAGACCGCGCAAATCTTCCGAAAGCTTCGGAGCAAAAAGCCGCGCGCAGTGATTATTGGCAAACATGTTTCATGTTACGCGGGCTGCTCATTTGCGGTCGGCGAGGATGGCCATTGCACAGTCGGCGATTTCACGCTGCTCAATGGCGCGCTCATCATGGCGGAGGAAAAAATCGAGATCGGATCGCATTGTCTCGTTTCATGGAACGTCGGTATCGCCGACTCCGATTTTCATCCGCTCGAGCCTGCCCAACGCCTGATCGATGCGCAAGCGCTCGCGCCCTATTTCAAAAACCGCCCCGCACGTCCCAAACTGAGAACTGCTCCGGTCAAAATCGCGGACAACGTCTGGATCGGTATGAATGCGGTGATCTTGAAAGGCGTCACCATCGGCGAGAATTCAGTTGTAGCGGCGGGCTCTGTGGTCACTAAAAGTGTTGAACCAAATACCATCGTCGCCGGAAATCCGGCCGTGGTCGTGAAGCAGTTTTCGCCATGAAGTCCTTCAACGCCCGACGTTCAACACCGAACGTTCAATGTTCAATTCACACCTTTGGGCGTTGGACGTTGGACGTTGGACGTTGGACGTTTTCGCTTCGATGAAATCGAAGCGCATAGTCGTCATGGGCTTCATGGGCTCGATGCCGATCGCGGGTGTGATCTGGCAGCATATTCATTACATCGTCGGCCTGCAGCGCCTCCATCACGACGTTTACTACATCGAAGACTCAGCGCGGCTTCCGTACAATCCGGAAACTTTTGAAGTAACCGATGAGTTCGATTACGCGGCAAAAGTCCTTGGCGGTTTAGCGGGCGAGTTTGATTTCAAAAATCGGTGGGCGTTTTGCGCGCGCTATTTACCGGGTAATCCAACTGTTGGCCTGCCGCTAAAGAAAATCCGGCAACTCTATCGCGAGGCTGATGCGATCCTGAACGTTTGCGGCACCCAGGAATTTAACGACGATTTACTTGTTTCCGATCGCATTCTCTACGTCGAGAGCGACCCCGGCGTCGAGCAAATCAAGATCGACAAGGGAGTAAAATCGACCATCGAATATCTCCGACGGCATCGCGCGCTTTTTACATTCGGCGAAAACGTCGGGACGAAAAGCTTTCCGGTGCCGACGCACGGATTCAAATGGCTCCCGACTCGGCAACCGGTGGTGACCGATTTGTGGAAAACAAAGCGATCTCCGCCGGATGCTGCAGTTTTTACGTCAGTAGCAAATTGGTCCACGAGCGGCCTGAAAGATATTTCGTGGCGCGGACAGAAATACCTTTGGAGCAAATCGCGCGAATTTCTTCGGTTCATTGTTGCGCCGAAAAAAGCAGGCGAAACATTTGAACTGGCGACGAACGTCGAGCACACCGCGACGCGCAAAAAATTTGAGCGAAACGGCTGGCGCCTGCGTTGCCCTCTGCAAATGAGCGTTGATTACTGGCTTTATCGCGATTACGTCCAGCGCTCCAAGGGAGAGTTCACCGTAGCCAAGGACCAATACGTCCGGCTCAACACTGGCTGGTTCAGCGACCGGAGCGCCTGTTATCTAGCGGCAGGACGGCCAGTCATCATTCAGGAAACAGGCTTCACTAAAATTTATGGTGGGAAAGCAGGTCTCTTATCCTTTCAATCCGTTGGGGAAATCGCCGAGGCCGTGAAAAGAATCAACGCCGATTACGCTAAACATTCCCGAGCTGCTTACGACGTTGCCCGCGAATTCTTCGAAGCGGAAAAGGTGCTTAAATCAATTCTCGATCGCGCGCGCATTTGACTGCCGATCAGGCGCGATTTTCCATTTTCTTGACTTAAATTGCGTTGCCGAGGAACCAAAGGACAGGGGCGTTCCGAATCTCATGCAAAACCGCATTTGTCCCGATGGCCGAGCGTGAATCCACTGAGTCCGCATTGCGCGACACAGCCGAACAGTTCCACATTCTTGTGGACAGCGTCGAAGAATACGCGATCTACATGCTCGATCCGAGCGGAAACGTGGTGACGTGGAACAAAGGGGCACAGAAGATCAAAGGGTACGCGGCGAAGGAAATCATCGGCAAGAACTTTGCCTGCTTTTATACGGCGGAGGACGTCGGTGCGGATAAGCCCCAGGGCAATTTGCGTGAAGCGGCGCGTCGCGGCCACATTCGCGACCAGGGCTGCGGGTCCGCAAAGATGGATCCACCTTTGAAGCCGAAGTGGTGTTAACGGCTCTGCGGTACGACAACGGTAACATTCGGGGATATTCCAAAGTCACGCGCGACATCACCGATCAGATTCGCACCCGAGAATTTGAAGCGGAGAAAAGCGCTGCCCAAAAAGCAAGCAAGGCCAAGGATGACTTTCTCGCAGCGCTCAGCCACGAACTGCGCACGCCCTTGACACCTGCCCTCGCGGCGGCGATCTACCTAGAAGACAACGCGGCAAAACTTCCGCCGGAGTTCGCAGAAGACGTGCAACTAATAAAACGCAACGTGAAATTGCAGGCACGGTTGATTGACGATCTTCTCGATGTGACCCGCATCACCCGCGGCAAGCTTCACCTCGATCTGGAAAGTTGCGACGCGCACTCGATTATTCGCAACGCAATTGAAACCGCAGATTCCGCCATCGCGGCGAAGAAATTGAAACTCTCGACCAAATTACACGCGAAAGAACATTGCGTTTTGGCTGATTGCATCCGGCTTCAGCAAGTATTTTGGAACTTGATCAACAATGCAGTGAAATTTACCCCACCCGGTGGACAGATCGCCATCCGCACCTACAACGATGAGCGCGTCCGATTCCATTTCGATATTGCTGACAACGGAATTGGAATTGAACCCGAGCGGCTGGCTTCGCTGTTTACGCCGTTTGAGCAGGCGGATGCTTCTGTGACTCGGCAGTTCGGCGGGCTTGGCCTGGGTCTCGCGATTTCGAAGCATCTGGTCGATCTTCACCATGGTATAATCGAGGCGGAGAGCCGTGGCCGAAGTTTTGGCGCCACGTTTAAGGTAACTCTTGATACGCTGCCAGAAGGAGTCAGACGAACGGAGCTGGAATCTAGGGCTCCGCGGAATCCGCGAAAGCCTTTACGCATCTTGCTCGTAGAAGACCACCGGGATACGCAACGCACATTGTCGCGCCTGCTCACCCATTTCGGACATGAAGTTCTAACTGCGGGCAACAAACAAGGCGCACTGGAACTGCTTGGCTCGGGAAACATCGACGTGCTCTTGTGCGACGTCGGCCTCCCGGATGGAAGCGGTTATGAAGTGGTCTCGCAAGCCAAGCGAAAACGACCGATCAAGGCCATCGCGATCACCGGCTTCGGGACAGAGAAAGACTTCCGCCGCTCGAAAGAAGCGGGCTTCGATTCTCATCTCGTTAAACCGGTAGACCTTCACGAGCTGCAAACTGTTCTGGACCAGGTCGCCTGAGCCAAGTGCCGTTTGTCTCAAGCGCAGTCGCGGCTTTCAGCGCAAATTTTTGACCTGCGATTCTTTTGCACTGAAGCGAAATCGCGACTATGTGGACCTTTGCTAGATTTGAACGTGCGAAGTGTGCGGCGTGTCAGTGTGTGCGACAAAGCCACTTGCAAATTCAAATCCGAATCTTGATTTTCGATTACGCCGTTTAAGTTTCCAGCCTTTGCGCCCATGAAGCGTCTTTTTGTTATTGGTTACCTTGGCTTTTTGTTTGCGCCGTTTTTACACGCGCAGGAAAGCACGCCGGAGCGGCCTCCTGTTGAACCACAGGTTCCAGGGCAGCAGTCGGGGCCATCGAGATCGAGTCCGCCTGGACAAGCCGTCGTTCCGATTCCGGTTCCGATTGCGCCGCCAAAACCAAACGGGCCGGTCCAGAAAAGTCTTGTCCGAATCACAGCCACGTCGGTGGAACCTGATTACAGGGCGCCGTGGAATGCAGGAGGGCTCCAGCGCGGCGTCGGCGCCGGATTTGTAATAAGTGGCAATCGCATTCTGACAAACGCGCATGTGGTTGCGAACAGCCGGTATCTCACCGTGGAGCGCGACGGCGACCCAAACAAATACCCCGCGACGGTGCAATTCATCGCGAACGATTGCGACCTCGCGCTAATCACCGTGCCGGCTCCGGATTTTTTCAAGAACATGATCCCGCTAAAATTTGGCGGAATTCCTGCGCTGGAATCCACTGTGTCGGCCTACGGCTATCCAATTGGCGGTGAGCGGATGTCGGTCACAACCGGGATCGTGTCGCGAATTGATTTTCAGCTCTATACGCATTCGTCGATTGATCAGCATCTCGCAATTCAGATTAGCGCGCAGATCAACCCGGGCAACAGCGGTGGCCCGGTGATGCAGGACGGCAAAGTGGTCGGTGTCGCGTTCCAAGGCTACAGCGGCGATGTCGCGCAGGGCGTGGCCTACATGATTCCGACACCGGTGATGAATCGGTTCTTAAAAGACATCAGTAACGGGCACTACGACGAATATCCCGATCTCGCGATCACCTATGCGAAATTACAAAATCCCACTCAAAGAAGGTTTCTCGGATTAAAGGACGACGATCGTGGCGTGCTCGTAAGCTCTGTGATCGCGGCCGGGCCATCGGACGGCATTCTGCGCCAGGGTGACGTCCTTCTTGCAATCGACGGGCATCCCATCGCAAGCGACGCGAACGTCGAGTTGGAAGGCGAGCGTGCGCAGTTCGAGGAAGTGGTGGAGCGAAAGTTCAAGAGCGATTCGGTCAAGTTCGATATTTTGCGAGACAAGCAACCGATGACGGTGACGATTAAGTTATACAAGCCCTGGCCGTACTCGGTTCAAGGCCACAGCTATGACGTGCGGCCGCGTTACCTCCTTTACGGCGGTCTGCTTTTTCAACCCTTAAGCCTGGACATGCTCGAAGCGTATCGGTTAACGGATCTGCGCCTCAGGCATTTCTTCGAATATTTCATTCTGGAGCAAATTTATTTGCAGCATCCCGATGTCATTGTGCTGAGCAACATTTTGCCGGATCCGATCAACACCTATCTGGCCCCCTACCGCGGCGGGATTGTGGATGAGGTAAACGGCAAGAAAATTAGGACCCTCGACGAATTGGCGAATGCTTTTGCGCAAGCACCGGAGCGCCTGGTGATTCGCATGATTGGTGACGGCCCTCCATTGGTGCTTGATCGCAATAAAGTGGAAGCTGCGCGCGAACGAATCAAGGCACGTTACAATGTAGTGAAAGAGCAGAATCTTCAGGAACGGCCGGAATCAGGTGCGTCGTGGCAGGCGAACAAAACCTAAAATGCTAAGACACTCTCTGATTGCTCTCAGCATCGTTCTCATCGCGGCTAGTGGGACGCTGGCGAAAAAGGAACCTGCTGTTCCGACCGCGGCGGGTAAGCAAAAACAGCTGGCGCTGGTCCGCGTAAATGTCACCGGCCAGTCGTATGATTATTTTCGGCCCTGGCAAAAGAAAGCGCCGTTTTCAAAGCGAGCGCTCGGAGCGGTTCTGTCCAAAGGCCGTGTACTTGTCACGGCCGATCTCGTCACAAATCAAAATTACGTTGAACTCGAGCGCGCCGAGTCCGGGGAAAAGACAGCCGCCAACGTGCAGGTGATTGATTACGAAGCGAACCTAGCGCTGCTTGAACCAGCGGAGAAAACATTCCTCGACGGAATTACGCCGCTTGAAATCGCACCTGATACGGTGGTCGGCGACCGGCTCGCCGCGTGGCAATTGGAGCCAACGGGCGCCCTGCTCGCGACAGAAGGCTTGGTGACAACGGTGCAAATGATGCCTTACCCGATCGACGTTGGGCAGTTCCTTACTTACCGCATCAGCATCCCGATGCAGTATCGGGAGAATAGTTACACGGTTCCTCTGGTTAAGAATAATAAGCTCGCCGGATTGCTACTGCGTTACGATTCGCACTCGCAACTGGTGGACGCTATCCCGGCGCCGGTCATCACGCATTTTCTGAAGGAGGCCGAAAGCCAGAACTATCGTGGTTTCCCTTCTGCTGGATTCTCATTTTTCCCCACGCGCGATCCGCAGTTGCGTGAGTTCGCCGATGAAAAAGGCAAAGGCGGCGGCGTTTACGTTACCAATGTGGAACCAGGCACACCCGCAATGAAAGCCGGACTCCAGGTTGGCGACGTCGTGACGGGCGTTGGGAACAATGAAATCGATCAGAATGGAAACTATGTGGATTCGCTTTACGGCAAGATCGAATTCACAAATTTGCTGACGGCCCACGCTTACGCTGGCGATGTCGTCCCTTTCCACATTCAGCGCAACGGAAAGCCGATGCAGTTAAATGTGACCCTCGAACATCGCGACGCGAAAGACTACGTGAGCCCTCCATATTATCTCGACCAGCCGCCGCGATATTTTGTTCTCGGCGGCCTGATTTTTCAGGAGCTATCCCGTCAATATCTCAAAGAATGGGGACCGAACTGGCAACGCGAAGCGCCACAGCGTTTAGTGTACATGGATCATTTCCAATCCGAGCTTTTCCCGGACCGAAATCGGCGCGTCGTAATTCTGAGCCAGGTCCTCCCGGCCAACAGCACGATTGGCTACGATGAGCTTGCGTATCTGACAGTAACCAAAGTGAACGGCAAAGAAATCAAATCCTTAGACGACCTGGCCGCAGCGGCAAAACAACCCATCAACGGTTTCATCAAAATTGAGACCGAAGAAGATCCAAAACAGATCGAGCTCGATCCGGCGCAAGTCGCCGCAGAAGCGCCTGCGCTTCAAGAAAACTACGGTATTTCGTCACTGCAAAGATTGCAGTGACCTCGCTCCATTCGTTCCGAGCGAGCCGTATTCGCAATCTGGCCGCTCAACTCCCTCGATGAACTTTCTCCAAAGTAGCGCGTTTGAGTTGCTCGCGACGGAGTTACAAAGACCGCCGCGCAAAGAAATACGAATACTGCTGCGGAACCCGACCACTCCCAAAATCCCAGATGCCAGAAGACGGAATTTTGCAGAACACTGCGAATCGGCATCGCCCAAGGCTCCAATCGCGTAAGAACCAACAAACATTCGCTAAAGAAAATCCCGATCAGCGGCACCAGCGTCACTAAAGACCAAGTCCAAAACAAGCGCTCATGCAGCAAGTTTTTCCTGAAGCCTTTCCACGCGCACCAACAGGCACTCAACATGGCGATCGCGATGAATCCCGCGGCCGAACGCGCGATCAATTCGTGCAGCCGTCGTATTCCAAACACATCGTGCGCATGTTGCGGCACAGCCAGGCACGCACAAATGAGCGCGACGATTCCAGTTATCAATGCTCCGGCACTTACACGAGCGGCGCGCGGCGACGCAATCTCCAAATTGCGGCGCAAATATCCGGCGAACGGCAGCATCAGCACCGCGGCCACGATGATCCCGCAAGCCGGCAACCAATAATGGCCGGGATTGTCCCGCGGCGAAAGCAAATTGGAAATCACCCGATAGCGCCAGTCGTAATTTTGAGGAAACATCCGGGCGCTCAACCCGAGCGTTCCGAAAAACGCGAGAAAAATCAGCGCCAGGAGAGCACTCAAAACTGCCTTTTGATACAGCACCTGTGCAAGTCGCGACTCGAGAAGCCTGTCACGTCGTGTGACAGGAGCGTCAGCGATCAGTGGCATCGGCATTGGTTGTGCGCGGCTTGGAGAGGAAACGTTCTACTTCGTCATTGTAGGTCTCGAATGGATTCCCCATGACAAGAAAATCGCGGCTGTCGCAGGCGATCGAATCCCAGTTGATCACATACGGGAAATTGCAGGTTTGGAAAAAGGCAACTGCCCGCGCGCGACCCGATGCGCGCGTGTTAGCCGGAGGAACGCGAGTCGCGCCGGGACGGCGCACACTGTTGTTCCACTCCGCAATTCGCTTGCCCGGTGTGACGCCAAAGAACAATCCGCGTCGTGGATCGATGTTGTGATATTCGAGGTCGATGCTTTGCAGCCACGGATCAGCCCAGCTTAGTCTTTCGGATTCGACAAATGAATCCAGCAACCATTTCTTTGTAATCCAATCAACACCGCCAATCAGCGCGTGACGGTTGTGTGGGATGGTTTCAAGAACGAATCCCCAGTTTTCCAGTAACCAGTTGGTTTCCGCGCTGCTATTTCGCAGATACTTCTGCGCCAGGTGATGAAATTCCCACTGCACATCCAGTGCGCCGATAGTTTTGCCGTTCTCGAGCCGGACCACCCATCGCTGAGTGGGATCGCGAGAGATGTCGCGAGTGCTCTGCACCGCATCGGCCAGGACAAGATTTCGTGGCAAACGGCCTTCTTCCAGCAATGACAAAACGCAGGCAGTCGTCCCGATTTTCAGCGCATTGGCATACGGGCTCATGTTGGAATCACCAATCAGCAAATGTAGCCGGCGATATTTTCGATAATCAGCCAGCGGCTCGTCGCGCGCGTTGATGATGGCGCGATTAAATTGCACCCACTGATAAATGTCGTTCACAATGTGATCGGCGCGCTGACTGAGCTGAAAATTTACCTGGGCCTCCGGTCGCGGCGGCTCGAAATCGAACGCGAGCGGATTCGATTGGCCGACTCGCCCCGCGCCAGTAAAAATCTGCCGCGTCGCTAAGAAAGTTAGCAGCGTTCCGAGAATCGGCGGCGTGAACTGCGCCTCCCGTTTCATCAGATAATTCTCGTGGCAGCCGAACGTCGCCCCGGTGTGATGATCCACGTTGTTCTTGATAAACGACACACGATCCTCCGCGCCCAGCGCAGCGAGTGAAGATTGCAGCAGGTCGTCCCCGGCCACCTCGTAAGTGACAAGATCGTGCAGATGCAAACATTCCGGCGACGCGTACTCGATATGTCCCATGTCGAGGTAGAGACGGCCGCCATTGAGGAGAAATCCTCCGTTGCCCGGCGGTTCCTCGTAATCGCGATAGTGCAAATCGATGGTCCCGGCATCTGCCTTTCGAAACAGATAGTTCTTAACTTTTGCCGGCCACAGCTCCGAATTGACGTGCGGTTCTTCTTCACTCAGAAGACAGCCGTATTCGGTTTCGATTCCAACGATCCGATCCATTGCAGGCAATTATGCACTGAATCCCAATTTGGCTACGTGAAAAAAGGCCCGTCTTTCGTTTCTAGGGGGCTGTAGCGTCCGCTGTCCTCAGCGGACTGTCGGCGGTCATTCACTGCGCTGAGGACAGCGCGCACGCTACAGCCGTCGGCCAGGTGAGATGGCGAATTGTCTTCGTGCGCTTGAACCACGCAGGAGAACGCTCAAGTTTCTTCCATGGCTACATTTCCCCTTCGCAGTCCTTCCGAAAAAATAGGCGGTCTTTTTTATTTCGGCCGGATGCTCGACAAAATCCGATTGCACGCCAAAGGCGAATTACCTTCAGATTACCATGCCAACTTAGGAAAGGGCTTCGACGAGAAATGCGTGACCTTCTTGCGAGTGAATTACAATCAATTAGTCGAGCGTGTGAAAAAGGGCGGCACCGATGAGGAGCTTTTGCAGTGGTGCTTCAGCGCTGGGCACAGACCGTCCGAAAACGACACCTACGTTTGGAATGAATTCATGCGCAAACGCGGCTGGAACGACGAAGTCTCCGAGATACTCAAACGACGCAAACAGGAGGCAGGAATGAGTGATAGGTCGGACATCGAGACATCATTCCAGTTTATCGATGCTGACGAAGGGCGTTTGCCCAGAGGATAGAAGCTCCAAATCCCAATATCAAACCTCAAGCCGGAGGCGGTACCGCGCGGGTTCGTCTTGGTGATTGGACCTTGGAGTTTCTCTGGAGCTTGAGGCTTGGAATTTGGAGCTTCCACTCCTATTCCGCCAGCGTATCGATTCGCTCCGCCAGACCAAAATCAAGCTCGGTCAGCCCGCCTTTGCTATGCGTCGAGACAACCAGACGCACTTTGTTGTAACGAATGTCAATGTCAGGATGATGTTCTTCCTCTTCGGCCACTTCCGCCACAGCATTTACGAAATCGATCGCATCGGCAAAATCATCAAACTCGAAAGTGCGCTCGACGTGTTTCTTCTCGAGTTCCCATTCTGGGATCTTTTTCATGCGATCTTTTAGCTCCGCAGTTTTGATCAAGTCCGCCATAACGGCACAACGAGTAACACCCGAAAATCGTTTTGCAATGCCAAATCGAGTGGCTTTAAAAATCCAGAATTCGGCGAAGATTTTTAACTGAATCGAAAACGTCCACCGCACAGTGTCGCGCTTGCTTCGACAGCCGTGGCCAATCTCGCAACACTCCTTTCACAGCGGCTTGTGCGTCGTCGGCGTCTCGGATAAAGCTGAATCCATTCTTCGCAGGAAGATAACGTTCGGCACCGGTGTCTTCGGTAATGACAGGCCGGCCCAATGCGAGAAATGCCGCGGCCCGATCGCTCACCCAACCGGTGCGCCACGCTACGTCAACGCCCTTGATCGCGGTAAATTCCGCAAGCGCACTCGACAGATAGCGGCGGTAAGCGGTCGGCGTGCGCGCGGCCCGGTGCGGATCGGCAATCTTCCAGCCGCGCCGTTGTAGTCGCTGTCTTTCCGGGTCCCCCGCAGCGATGTTCATCGCCAGTTCGAAGTGCGCCTCCGGTACACGGCTTGGAAGGTTCAGATAAGGCTCAAAGGCATGTTTTTTCGATAAATCAGGAAATTTGCCAGCAACTTCCACAGCCCCGCCCCAATACCATTGTCCGACAGTTGTGAACTTTTGGAGGCGTGGCCGTGGTTGTGGCCGGAACAATCTCGCGTCCGCCAAAGGGTAAAACGTCTTCCACTGTAGCGGCCGCCCTGTGGGCGGCACAGTGAATTTCGGAAGTTTGCAATCGCCCCCGTGCACGTTGAGACCGATCGTCCAAAATTCGTGATGATACGATTGCCCCATCTCCATCTTCGTCATCCAGTAAAAGATTTCGCTTGGATCGAGATCGCAAAAGACGCGCCGCTCGAACTTCAACAGCAGCGGTGGATGAATTGAGTACGCGAGATTGAGCACGACATTCGGCCCACGGACCCGATCAAGCAGTTCACGTTTTGAAATTCCAATGCAGCGCATCCGAGTTAGATCATGCGTGTTGGATGCAGGTTTGTGATAGAGCAAACAGTATCGACCGGCCAGACCATGCGCGCGCAATTGCCTCTGGAAATTTTTGATCCTGTCCTGGTCCGCTGCCAGATCGTCTGTGGCCGGCAGTAACTCCAACCAGATCGCGTCCAGCTTCAGTCGCCTCAGCCCAAGCATCCATTGCAGCGGCACAGAAAAATTTCCGCCGCCTTCGCGATACTTCGCCGCAAAACCGCAGCCGAGAAAAATGGTCATCCGCAGAAGAAGCAGAAAAAACATCGAACGTCCAATATCGAAAGCCGAAATCCGAATTCACAAAAAGCCAACGCTGTTCGACGTTGGATGTCCGATATTCGGTGCAACGATTCTCACCGGCCCTTGTAGTTACGTAACCGAAGCAGACACAACTAAAGGCAGTGTGGGGAAAGCCATTCGACTGCAGAATCGAAGGCGAAATCCTCCAATTATCTGGTAGCGAAGTGCCAAAAATCTGAGAAGTGTAATCCCCTAAAGTTATGAAAACACTCACACTTAAGCCACTTATTCTTTGTCTCGCCATTCTTGGATCTGGCGGCACTGTCTGCGCGCAAAACGATTTGAACCTACCTGACGTCAGCCAGGCTGCCGAGGTGAAACAGCGCGTTGCGCTGACGGATATTACGATCAATTACCATCGGCCGTTGGTGAACGGACGAAAGATTTGGGGCGGGCTCGTTCCGTACGGGAAGGTCTGGCGCGCGGGTGCCAACGAAAATACAACGATTGAATTTAGCGATCCGGTTGAGGTCGAGGGGCAACCGTTGGCCAAGGGAGTCTACGGTCTCCACATGATCCCGAACCCAGATTCCTGGACGGTGATTTTTTCAAAGACCAACACGGCATGGGGAAGCTACAGCTATAAGCAGGACGAGGATGCTTTGCGGGTGAATGTGAAACCGCGGCCACTCGCCGAGCAGAAAGAGGCGCTCGAATTCGAGTTCGAAGATTTGAAACCGGATTCGACAGCGGTCACGCTGAAATGGGAGAAATTAGGTGTTCCTTTCACAGTCTCCATTAAGGACGCGGACCAGACGCTGCAGAACATTCGCGCCCAACTGAAAGGTCGCGGACAGTTCACCTGGCAGGCTTTGGACGAAGCGGCGCAATTTTGTTTAACGAAAAAGATTAATCTCGATGAAGCGTTGCGGTGGGCCGATGCCTCAATTCAGAACGAGGAAAGGTTCGATAACCTCAGCACCAAAGCGGATATTCTCAAAGCTCTAAATCGACCGGATGAGGCGAAAGCCGTTTGGAATCATGCGCTCGAAGTCGCAACTGCACCGCAACTCTATTCCTATGGCCGACGCTTGCAGAGTCAGAAGCAGGGCACTGAAGCGATGGAAGTCTTCAAAGATGTGGCGAAACGGTTTCCGCAGGGAGTCTACGGACATCTGGCCCAGGCCCGCATTAAGTCTGCCGCGGGTAATTTCGCCGATGCAGCCAATGATGCGAAGCAGGCGCAAGCTGCCGCTCCTACAGATGCGCAGAAACAGAGCATCAAAGCTCTGATCGATCGCTTGGAGGCGAAGCAGGATATTAATAAGTGACACGCTGGCGATCCTCGAAAGTGGGACAATAGCCTCGATGGGACGTTCATAACAGGGACTCGGACGTTGCGTGTGACGCACCACAGCATTTCGCGCTGTTGGCGAACAGCCGTTGGCGTTGTCATGATTTCCTTCTCATCGGCGGCCAATTCGGCCGATGCGCCACCATTGTTATCACCAGAGCAGATGAATAGTGGCGAGATTCAGCTCGCATTACAGAAGCTCAACGTTCTTGGTCGGGTTCTTTATGTCGCGGCTCACCCCGATGACGAGAACACAAATCTCATGGCGCTGTGGGCGAACGGCTCACTTTATGAGAGCGCTTATCTTTCGATTACGCGCGGCGATGGCGGTCAGAATTTGATTGGACCGGAACTGGGCGAGCCTCTCGGCGTTATTCGAACAGAAGAATTGCTGGCAGCGCGACGCATCGACCATGGGAAACAGTTCTTCTCACGAGCAATCGATTTCGGGTTTTCCAAGACGGCAGAAGAGACCCTGCGCATCTGGGATCACAACAAAATTCTGTCTGACGTGGTTTGGGTGGTCCGAAAGTTTCAACCGGATGTAATGGTGACGCGCTTCAGCCCTGAGGATCAATTGACGCACGGCCATCACACGGCGTCAGCTATTCTGGCACGGGAGGCGTTCTCGGCCTCGGGCGACCCAAATCGTTTTCCAGAGCAACTGGCTTTCGTGAAACCCTGGCCTCCGACGCGGCTGGTCTGGAACACGTCTCCATTTTTCTTTTCGAACCGCAACCTTCCTTTCGATCCGACGGGCCTGACCGTTTTAGAAGCAGGCGGTTACAATCCGCTTCTTGGCAAAGCGTACACGGAAATCGCGGCGGCCAGTCTGAGCATGCACAAGAGCCAGGGCGTGGGCAGCCCGTCGCGACGCGGAGCGCGAAAAGAATATTTCAAACTGCTGGAAGGTCAGACAATGACGAGCTCGCTTTTCGAAAACATCGATACGAGTTGGTCGCGCGTTGCTAATTCGGAATCGATTGCCGCACAAATTCGTCAGATCATTTCGCAGTTCCATCCAGCCGATCCGGCTGCGTCGGTGCCTGAGTTGTTGCAGCTACGGCACGCGATCAGTGGAATTGAGGACGACTCCTGGGTCCCCGAGAAGAAAGCCGAGTTGGACAGGATCATTGCCGCATGTCTCGGCTTGCATGTGGAAGCGTCGACAATCAACGAGGCCTTCACGCCAGGGCAAATAGTGACAATAAAGCTGGAGGCAATTAATCGCTGCAATATTCCAGTCACACTGCAGGAAGTACATCTTCCGCTTTCTGGCGACTTGATGAAAATTGATGCAACGCTTCCATCCAACGAACTCCTTACGAAGGATCTGTCGTGCAAGGTCCCCGAGAATGCTCCCTATTCACAGCCCTACTGGCTTCGTAAACCTGGAACGCTCGGCGCCTTCGCTGTGGATGATCAAACACTGATCGGCCTGCCCGAAAATCCGCCCGATCTTCCCGTGGAGATTGTCCTTCAGGTCAACGGGCAGGAACTTCGTTATATTGTGGATACAAAATACCGCACGGTTGACCCAGTGGCGGGCGAGCTGCGACGACCGTTGGTTATTGAGCCACCCGTTTTTGCGAAAGTCGCGAACAGCGTGTTGGTATTCGCGACGAACCACCCGAAATCCGTTCCAGTACACATCACGGCGGCCACCGGCCCTGTGAAAGGAGAGCTTAAACTAGCTGTACCGCAGGGATGGGGAATCTCTCCGGCGTCTCTGCCAATAAATTTGAAGGGAGCCGATGCCGAGACAGTAGCGACGTTTACTGTCAATCCACCGGACCAGAATAGCGAAGGGACGTTGCGAGCCATCGTTTCGATTGACGGCCACGACTATTCTTTCGAGCGCGTGCGCATTTCGTATCCGCACATCGGCGTTCACACGCTGATGCCGCTAGCGGAAGCCAGGCTTGTTCGGGCCGATATTCGCAAGAAAGGCGATCGCATCGGTTACATTCCCGGTGCCGGCGATGATGTTCCAGAAAATCTGCAACAGATCGGTTACTCAGTGAAAATTTTGAGCGAACCCGATATCACGGCGAAAAACCTCGCGCAGTTCTCCGCCGTTGTGCTCGGGATCCGCGCCTATAACACGCAGAAGCGAATTGCCAATTGGTTGCCGGAACTATTTGCCTATGTAAAGGCTGGCGGAATTGCTGTCGCCCAGTACAATACCCTGGCAGAGCTTAAGACCGAGCAATTGGGGCCGTATCCATTGGAAATCTCGCGCGACCGCGTCACCGACGAAAACGCGGAGGTGCGTATTCTTGCGCCGAATCATCCACTCATGACCACACCAAACAAGATCACATCGAAAGATTTTGAAGGATGGGTGCAGGAACGCGGACTTTACTTTCCTAAGAAGTGGGATCCCGCTTGGACACAGATTCTTTCGTGCAACGATCCGAAGGAAAAACCACTCGATGGCGGTCTGCTGGTTGCGAAATCGGGCAACGGTTTTTTTATCTACACGAGTTATTCCTGGTTTCGGCAATTGCCGGCAGGCGTCCCGGGAGCCTATCGGTTGTTTGCAAACATGTTGTCCTTGGGAAAATGAACATAGGCGATGAGAAGCCGGATGCGCGTTCCTGGCGGAAAGCGTATGGCCTGGCGCTTTCCCTTTTTGCAGTGGAGGTAGTGCTTCTCTACCTTTTCACTCTCCGGTTCTCGTGAACCGGCTCGATTATTTTGTTCTCATCGCCACGATCCTGGCGATCCCGCTTTATGGCCTGTGGCGAACCCGCGGAAGCGCCTCTTTACGTCAATACCTCAAGGGCGATGCGACTATCCGATGGGCGACGATCGGTCTCTCTGTGCTCGCGACGCAGGCAGGGCCGATCACGTTTCTTTCCATGCCGGGCCAGGCTTATGAGAGCGGCATAGGTTTTATCCAGAATTATTTTGGGCAACCCCTCGCGCTCATCGTTGTATGCGCAGTTTTCGTTCCAATTTATCAGCGCCTGAAAGTGTACACGGCCTATCAATATCTCGGTGAACGATTCGATCAAAAGACGCAGCTGCTCGGCGCATTTCTGTTTCTCGTGCAACGAGGGATCGCGGCTGGAATCACGATTTACGCACCAGCTATTGTCCTCTCGGCCTTGCTGGGGTGGCGCTTGAACCTGACGATCTGGCTCGCGGGCGGACTCGTCATTATCTACACGGTTGCTGGCGGCACGAAGATTGTAAGCATCACCCAACGCTACCAAATGATCTTGATCTTAGTCGGTATGGCGATTGCATTTGCCGTCGCGGTTTACCGGCTGTCGCCCGATCTGTCGTTTGAAGGCGCGCTCTCGGTAGCGGGCAAAATGGGCAAACTGCAGGCAGTCGATTTTTCAGTCGATCCGCACAAGCGCTATACCTTCTGGTCGGGCTTGATTGGCGGCTTTTTTCTCGCGCTTTCCTATTTCGGAGCGGACCAATCGCAGGTGCAACGCTATCTCGCCGGCGGTTCGCTTAGAGAGAGTCGTCTCGGATTGCTCTTCAACGCTGCGGTGAAGGTGCCGCTGCAATTTTTCATTCTGCTGCTGGGCGCGATTGTTTTCATGTTTTATCAATTCGAAAAGCCGCCAGTTTATTTCAATCAGCCGGCGTACGAACGTGCGATGGAGAATGGGTATGGGCCGCAGTTAGCAGCATTGCAGACACAATTCGATGACGTCTTCACCCAAAAACGTGCTGCCATCCGAGCTCTCTCCAATGCATCCTCCAATTCTCTCTCGAACGAGCGTGATATGGCGATGAGCAGACTACGCGATCTCGACTCGCAGGCGCACCAGTTGCGTGATCGAACCAAGGCAGTTCTCCAGCAAGCTGGCGTAGATCCGAAAAGCAAGGAATCCGATTACGTTTTCATCACTTTTATTCTTCAACAGATGCCGCATGGAATTGTCGGATTACTGATCGCAGTGATCTTGTGCGCAACCATGTCTGCGACGGCAGCAACTCTGAATGCCCTTGGTTCTACAACCGCGATCGATTTTTATCGCCCGTTGATTCGGCCGAATGCAAGCGACCATCATTATGTCGTCGCGGCAAAAGCGCTGACGGCGACGTGGGGGTTGGTTGCGATCGGCGTCGCTTCCTTTGCGAGCTTGGTCGAAAACCTGATCGAAGCGGGTAACATTCTGGGCTCGGTCTTTTATGGCAGTATCCTCGGTCTTTTTCTGGCAGCGTTTTTCATTCGTCGAGTTAGCGGATCGGCCGTTTTTTTCGCCGCGCTCCTTGCGCAGGCGCTTGTCTTCATTCTTTTCGCGACGACGAATATCGGCTACCTTTGGTATAATTTTATTGGATGCGCCGCCGTGCTGATCCTGGCGACGCTCCTGCACCACACTGTGTTTCGCAGCGCGCAAGTTCCCGCTGGGGTATGAAGGGGCGTTTTGGGCAATGGAGCACCCGATCATTTGTTTCGGCCAGCAACCGTGCGGATTCTTTCCCAAACGATTTTTGTTCGCTAAGATTCTGACCGCCCGCCGCCTGCAAAAGGAGATTGGCGGAGAAATCGTCTTTTTCTATCACGACAGTGATCATGACCCGCGCGAGACGATTACCATTCTGCGGGATAAAGATAGTGGCCGGGACGTCTCACTAAACTTTCACTTCGAAAATCGGATCCAAAAGCAGTTTTCACCTCTGTACGCGAAACGCGTGCTTCCGGAGTGGCAGAAGAAAACTGCGCGGCAACTTCCGGCCTATGTTCCGCGTTCTCTCGTGGCACAGTTCAAGGAGACTAAGGGTTCGAATGTCGCCGAATTTTGTCTCGAGATGTACGAGCGGATGGGGTTGCTCCAAGGTATACGGGTGGAGCGATCCAGTACTTCGGAATTCAGAATCCGTGCTATGGCAATCTCAGACTACTTTGTCGATGTGTGCTATGAAGCGGAAATCGTTCGCGCGCGTTATCGCGACGGGAAATTGTTGCTGCACAAAGGCGGCGATCGGTTTCTGGAGATTCCGCGAGGAGAATTTGGTCCAGAGCAAATCAGCCCGACCCGCGATACGCGTTTCCGTTGGATGCAATCGGTGATCCGATGCACTCATTACGTCGCCGGGGCGAGCGAGCACCACTACATCAACAAGGCCGACGCGCCTGACGTGAAATTCATCCAGCGCGATGAAATTTCCGACTCCGGCAAAGCCTATACGGAACTGTAATGGAATCGGCTCCGCTCAAAATTGGGATTGCCTGTTTTCCTTTGATCGGCGGGAGCGGGATTCTGGCAACTGCGCTCGGGTCAGAACTGGCGCGGCGCGGTCATGAAGTGTACTTTTTCAGTTACGCGCAGCCAGTTCGGTTAGGCCTGCCGCAGGACGGTCTTCATTTTCATCGAGTCGACGTAGCGCACAACCCTCTATTTCCGTGTCCCGACTACACTCTGCCGCTCGCGGTGAAAATGGCGGAGGTGGCGCGTTCTCAGCAACTCGACCTCTTTCACGTTCATTACGCGGTGCCGCACGCGCTCGCCGCGTGTTTGGCCTCGCAGATCGTAGGACCATCAGCGCCGCGCATCGTTACAACTTTGCATGGAACCGATACCACTCTGCTCGGCCAGGATCCTGATTACCGCACCGCCATCGAGCATGCGCTGGTGCATTCCGATGCCGTGACTGCAGTGTCGGAAAGTCTTCGAATTCAAACGCAGGAAATCTTCCATCTGAAACGACCGATTGAAGTAATTTTGAATTTCTTCACTCCGAAGAAACCGAAGAGAAGCCGCGAGGAAGTTCGGAACGAGCTTGGCGTAACTGAAGAATTTCTTGTGGTCCACATGTCGAGTTTGCGGTCAGTTAAACGCATAGACCTGCTGTTGCGAACGATTGCGATGTCGAAGTATCGCGATCGGCTTCGATTATTCATCTTAGCCGGTGGTCCTTTTGATCCTTACGAACCACTGCTCGATGAATTGCGACTTCGAGATCGCGTCATTGTTCGCGAAAACACGGCCGCGGTAGATGAGTATCTGAACGCCGCGGACGCGGGGCTCTACACATCCGAATATGAAAGCTTTGGCCTGAGCATTCTTGAGACAATGTTTTATGGAAAACCGGTAGTCGCCTTCCGCGTCGGTGGCGTTCCCGAAGTCATAGGAGACTCTTGTCCCTTATATCCTTTCGGCGACGTAACCGCGGCGGCAGCTGAATTGGACGCATTGGTCGAATCTCCGAATTTGGCGCGAGAACTAGGTGAACGGAGTCGCAAGCGCGCGATCGAAAGGTTTTCAGCGGATCACATTGTACCTCGGTATGAAGCGCTATACCGTCGTGTACTTGCCGGCCGATAACCGCGACTTATTAGAAGTCTCTATTTTCTCATACATCCAACGGTGACTCTGAGACGCGCTGCGCAATAAGCAGGAAAACGTCGTTCGCTGCGCCTCAGAGAGACGTTATTCTCGCCAACACCGCACGTCCGATAAGGCCGACCGCGCATAACCCGAGGGCTGCCAGACCGCTGAACGTATCTCCTACCAAGGTTCCTACCAAAAAGATTACAGCACCGGCCGCGACGATCCATGCCGACCACGGATAAGCCCAAGCGCGGTACGGCCGCTGTAGCTCAGGTTCTCCGCGGCGTAATGCGATCAGCGCCAAACAACAGAGGCAGTAATTTGCGGCCAGAAAGAATGACGTCATCGCGGCGAGCCGTTGAAACGTCCCAGTGGCAATAAGACCGATTGCGATTGCGGTGGTCAACACGGTCGCGGCCCCCGGTGTACCACCGCTGTTCACAGTCGAGGTGCGCGACCAGAAAAGCCGATCACGTCCCATTGCGAAGATGATTCGCGTGCCCATCAGCATGACGGCGTTCAAGAGCGGAACGAGCGAGACCACTGACAATACTATGATCAAGTCGTGACCGCGCATACCGGCGATGACCTGCGCAGCATCGGCCGCTGGTAGAGTCGTGCGGGCAAGTGCCGACATTGGTAATACGTTTAGCAGCGCAAAGTTGACTAACAGATAAATCACGATCACTGACAACACGCCTCCAATCATCGTTCGCGGAAGGTTGCGCGACGGATCGCGATCTTCCTCCGTGAAATACAAAGGGCTTTGCCAACCGCCGTATGTAATGACGATCGCCTGCAGGGCAACGATCAAGCCGCCGAATGTCATTGATGACACCATGCCACCTGTCGACACGTATCCGCGCGCCGGTAGCACTAGACACGCCACAACCAGGGCCAAAAACGCGACGCATTTTAGTGAGGTGGTGACCTCCTGAAACTGACTGCTGATGCGGATTCCCATCCACTGTAGGGCCACAAGACCAACAAGGATAGAGACAGCGGCGAATCGGATAGCACCGCTCATCACAGGCACCAAGACGGCTATAAACTCGGCGATGGCGATCGACACATATGCAAGAATCGAACAGTACGTAAGCCAATCGGTCCATCCCACCGCGAATCCGGCCGTGTTGCCGAATGCACGGTGCACGTAAACGTAATAGCCCCCAGCTTGTGGTAGCATAGTGCCCAACTCGGTCAGGCAACTCGCACCGAGCAGGGTGTACACCCCGGCAGCAGTCCACAAGAAAACAATCATGGATGGCGTATGGATCTGTCCCGCAACCAAACCGGGTGTGCGAAGAATACCGACGCCGATAGTGGCACCCACGCTAACGGCGAGACCGAACCCGAGACCCAACACGCGCCGAAGGTGGCCGGTCGTATCCGATACCATTGCAGCACTAAGCGTAACAGCCCACTTGTTCCGGCACCATCACAACGTTGGATGTCCTATGTTCGGTGTTCGACGTTTTCAGTCCGTCCCCAGGGATTGACGCGAGCGCGTTCTACCCGCAAATTAACCGCTCTTCACGGGCGCCCGTAGCTCAACTGGATAGAGCATCTGACTACGGATCAGAAGGTTAGTGGTTCGAATCCTCTCGGGCGCGCTTACCGACGGCTTGATCAAATTGCTTATGGCAAACCAAGTCGAGAAAATGCTCGTGACCTTTTGCTGAACAGTCGCATATTTTTCGTTAGCCCGTGAAAATCCTGGTTTCTCTGAAGCTCGTCGCAACCGCTTTCACGACGATCTTATTGTCCTCGGGCTGTGAGAAGAAAACCGCCGCCGGAAATCCCGATTCTCAAAGCAACAAAGAATTGCATGAAAACACCAAACCGTTGCAGGCTGCGGACCTCGTGGGATACAACGGAACAAAACTCAGAAAGAGCGTAGATAAAATCATACAGGCCAACGATAAACATAATAAGGAACTGGAAGATGCGACCGAGCCCCGTTGAGTGCGGTAATCAGTAAATTTCTCACTGAAAATATGGCCGAAACTGCGCGTATTTTTTGTCGCCGATTCCGCTGACTCTCTTCAGATCATCAGCGCTACGAAACGGTCGCGATGCAATGATGCGAGTCGCCGTTGCACGCCCGATGCCTGGCACCGTCATCAGCTCTTTCTCTGTCGCAGTGTTGATGTCGATCCTGCCGAGCGGCGTCTTTGCTTTGGCATGTGACCTACTTGGATTGACTGCGCTGCCAAATGGAACTAACGCGGCCGGCTTCGGAGTAGAAAAAGGAATGGCAGGCGAAGCCGCAGGCGTTGCACGCGATCGAGGTTTCTCGGCGGGAATGAAAGAGCTAAATCCAGACTGATTCTCTGCGCGGATGTTTAAGCGTCCGGCAGTCACGCCCCAGGCTCCAATCTTCTCCTGCCTCGCTTGTTGCTCGAATAGCTGAAGTTTTTGAAGTTCTACCCGCGAATTTCTTAAGCCGGGCGGCGCGGCTTTGTATCCATGAATTCGCGCCAGTCCATTCCGAACCAGCTGCTCGCCCAAATCACCCTCCTTAATCTCAACAAAAGCGTAAAACCTCTCGAGCCTGCTCTGGCCCAACGCATCGGACATGTGCGTGAATGCGATGAACGGTTGTGAAAGTTTCTCACGCGTGAACTCTTTGGCCGCCTGGCCGACTTCAATCGTCTGAGGAACGTCAATCCCAAAATATTTTGCCTGTTCGACCAAGCGTCCCGGCGTCATTTCGTCTGTTTCCGGCGCGTCAACCAGGTACAAGCGCAAGATATATTCCTTCGTGCCCACGCTCACGTGAAAGCTATCGCCGTCATTTGCCGGATTTGGAATCAGTCGGCAATTCTCGAGGACAATCCAATCTTTAGATTCGCCCCGTGCGCCAACATCGACAAGCGCCGCGCAAAGAACAGCAAGCGCAAGAAGTCCGATCTTGTGGCGGAATTGCGTAAGTTGCGCAATCGCGAACTCGCAATTGGAAGCCTTACGCCACATCGCGATTAGGGGCTGGGAGCCGCGCCAGGTGCGCTGCGTATGTGGCGATGATGCCGCCTAAAACGCTCCCGGCAATCACGTCGCTGACGAAATGATAATTCATCGCCACAAGGCTGAGGAGCATCGGAGCAGCAAGAACGATCGTGGCGACGCGACTCTCGGGGATAGCAATCATCCATACACCGGTGAATCCGAAGATTCTGCAAGCGTGACCTGATGGAAAGCTGCCAATGTCATCGCCACGCTGGAACGGATGAAAACCGTATGTGCCGGTGCCGATGAGCGATGGATTATCGTGTGTCCAAGTCTCCGGCCAATAGCGACCGAAAACATCGCCTAACGAGATGCGGAAATCATCGGCAACGATCAAGCTGAGACACGCGACGAGCAGCACTTTCTGCCAGCGCAGAAATGGTCCCCACGCCCGTCGAACCATTAAGATCGTTAACACCAGAGCCGACCAATTCTGCACTTCTGGCGGCGGGTAAGTGAGCCATCGAAAAACCTGGATCGTGTTGATGTGGTGGCGATAGACAAAGAACGCCACAGGGCGATCAATCCAAAAGTAACATAGCAACACTGCAGCAATGCACAGAGCCACGACGATTAATGTGCGGCGCAGCAATCTGCTATATTCGTTTTCGAGCATCGTTATTACACAGGCACTTCAAATTGGCTCATGAGTTTGAATGTTTCGTAACGCTTCGCGATTTCCTCCATTGAAAGGTTGCGCAAGCGTTCCAGGCTGAATGCTTCCACGCAAAAACTGGCCAACACACTTCCGTAAATCATCGCTCTGCGCAGATCGTTGAAATGTACCGTCTTCACTGTGCCGACGAGATATCCCGCCATGCCGCCGGCGAACGTGTCCCCGGCCCCGGTCGGATCATGAATGTCTTCGAGCGGGTATGCGCCACAACTGAAGAATCGGTCCCCCTGGCCAAAGAGCAGCGCGCCGTGCTCGCCTTTTTTTATTGCGACATACTCTGGCCCCATTTTGCGAATGCGACGCCCGGCCTTGATAAGACTGGTTTCCTTGGTGATTTCGCGCGCTTCGCTGTCGTTCAAGATAAGAAGACTCACACGCTGAAGCAGCGCATCCAGTTCCGGTCTGGCTGTCTCGATCCACAGATCCATCGTGTCCGCGACGACGAATCGCGGCCGTTTCATCTGGTCGAGCACATGCGCTTGCAGCGACGGCGCAATGTTGGCCAGCAGAACGAAATCGGTCTGGCGGTACGATTCCGGTAACACCGGTTTAAAATTTTCGAAAACGTTCAGCGCGATCGACCGCGTCTCGCGCGTATTCAGGTCCCACGAATATTCGCCCGACCAGCGGAAAGTCTTCCCGTTCACCCGCTGGACGCCTTCGGTATCGATCTTGCGCGACTTCCAAAACTCAAATTCGGATTCGGGAAAATCGTCTCCTACGACACCGACCAGCCGCACTGGCGAAAAGAAACTGGCGCCAAGAGCGGCGTACGAAGCCGAGCCGCCTAACAAGTCGGAATGTTCTTCCACCGGCGTCTTAACCGTGTCGATCGCGATGGAGCCAACAACAAGAAGGGACATGGTTAGAATGACGAATGTCGAATGACCCGCCTTCGCGAAGCTACGGTGTGGCAGGCGAATGACGAACCGGGCAAACGACGCTTTGGCAATACGGACGCTTTCATTTACGCCAGCATGTCGATGGCGCAGCGCGCGTAATCAACAATGCTGTGCGCCTTGAGCAACGCGGAAACCATCACCGCGCGCTTTGCCCCGGCGTCAATCACACTTTGCAGATTGTCGATGTTAATTCCGCCAATGCAGAAAATCGGAAGACTCACTTCTGCATGAACCCGTCTGATGCCCGCAAGCCCGATCGGCGCATAATCAGGCTTTGTGGGCGTGGCGAAGATCGGGCCGAAGCCGATATAATCTGCACCTTCCCGCTGCGCCGCGAGTGCCTGCGCGAGGGTATGCGTGGATTTTCCAACGATAATTTCACGGCCTGCTTTGCGTCGCGCAACCTCCACGACGTCGTCATCTTGGCCGACATGCACGCCTTCGACTGAAACTTCTTGGGCGATTTCCGGGTGATCGTTCACGATCAGTGGCGTGAAAGATTTAGCCGTAAACTCATGCAGCCTGGCAGCGTGACCGGCAAGTTCATCGAGCAATTTTCCTTTTCCGCGCAGCTGAATCAGGTCAACCCCGCCTTGGACCATTTGCCCTGCAACGTGAAGGACATCGGATCCTTCGACGTAGCCCAGATCAATAATTCCATATAGCCAGCACTCATGAACCGTCCTCATACTTTATGAGAAAACGTGCTGTAGAGTCCGCTGTCCTCAGCGGATTTCACCACCTGCAGTCCTAGTGCGCTGAGGACAGCGCACGCTACAGCACAGACGGACGTCGCTTCACTCATGCAAACGGATGGGCGGCGAGGCCAGCTCGAGTTTGCCGGCTGAAATGAGACGGTCGAGCAATCCAGTATCGTAGTTGCCGTCGCGAAAGTCGCCGTTTCGCATCATGGCTGCGTGAAAGGGCACGGTAGTCTTAATGCCCGTAATGTAATACTCGCCCAGTGCGCGACGCATTCGATCAATTGCGTTGATCCGTGTGGCGCCGACCGTAATTATCTTGGCGATTAGTGAATCGTAGTACGGCGGCACGGTGTACCCTGTATAAGCGTGCGAGTCGATTCGAACGCCGTGGCCGCCTGGCGCGTAATAAAAATCAATTCGACCAGGCGTTGCCTGAAAATTGTTGGCTGGGTCTTCGGCATTGATCCGGCATTCGATGGCATGCAATCGCGGGACCGCGCGCGCGACGTGAGGCGAAAGCGGCTGACCGGCGGCTATGCGGATCTGCTCCTTTACAAGATCACAGCCGTACACTTCTTCGGTGATCGTGTGTTCCACCTGGATGCGCGTGTTCATTTCCATGAAATAAAAACGCCGATCTTGATCGACTAAGAATTCAATCGTGCCCACATTTTCGTACCCGACTGACTTGGCCAGCTTCACGGCGGCATTTCCCATTTTTTTTCGAAGACCCGGCGTCAGCAGCGGCGAAGGACATTCTTCAATCACTTTCTGGTTGCGGCGCTGAATGGAGCAATCGCGTTCACCGAGATGGATGACGCGACCATGACTATCGGCGACGATCTGAAATTCAATGTGGCGCGGATTAGGTATCAGCTTTTCGAGATAGATTTGGTCATTGCCAAACGTTTTCTGCGCCTCGTGACGCGCACTGTGGAAGGCCGATTTAAGGCTGGGCTCGTTGTGCGCGCTGCGCATTCCACGGCCGCCACCGCCGGCAGCCGCCTTGATCATCACCGGGTAACCGATTTTCCTTGCGATCTTCATCGCCTCATCTTCCGTCTCGACGATTCCATCGCTCCCCGGGGTCACTTGCACGCCGGCTTTGCGCGCATATGAGCGAGCAGCGTTCTTATCGCCCATGGCCTGCATCGCACGCGACGATGGTCCGATGAACTTGATGTTGCAGCTTTCGCATACTTCGGCGAAATGCGGGTTCTCGGCCAGGAATCCGTAGCCCGGATGAATAGCATCGACATCCCCAATCTCGGCCGCGCTCATGATTCGATCGATTTTTAAATAGCTTTCCAAGCTCGGCGCTGCACCGATGCAGATGGATTCATCCGCGAGCTGGACGTGCAGCGAATCTATGTCCGCCTCTGAATAGACCGCCAGAGTGCGAATGCCCAGCTCCTTACAAGCGCGAATCACCCGCAGCGCGATCTCACCTCGATTGGCAATCAGGACTTTCTCGAACATCGGAGACGCGCGGTTCGGCGCGCCCGGCGGTCGCGCCCTACCATGTTGCTTCAGCGAACTCTGAAGAGCACCTGTCCGAACTGCACGGGTTTGGCATTTTCGGCCACCACTTCGGCGATTATGCCGCCCGTTTCTGCCTTGATTTCGTTCATCACTTTCATCGCTTCGATAATGCAAACCACTGTGTCTTCGGCGACGGTTTTCCCAACATCTACAAAAGGCGGACTGTCCGGCGACGCGGAGCGATAGAATGTGCCCACCATAGGCGAAACGATTTCCTTCAACGGCACGCTTTCGATCGCTTTGGGTGCGGCAGGCGTGGCTGGCACGGCCTTAGGCGCTGCCGCTGCAGGTGGCGCAGCTGCGGTTGCCTGAGAGGAAGGCCCTTTTTCGAGCTTGAGACGGAACCCTTCCTTTTCGATCTCGAAGACCGAGAGGTCATGCTTCTTCATCAGATCGATGATCGCTTTAATTTCTTTGAGGTCTTTAGGATCCAAGCGCTGCTCCTCTCGAATAAGGCTGAGCGTTTAGGTAAAGCAGCTTTAGGGAGCAAGGTCAAGCACTGGAATGGAGTACTGGAGTAATAAGGTCTTTGATCTGGCGCGTCCTTCGATACTCCGTTACTCCAATACTCCATTACTCCGTCAATCCAATTCAAAATCATCGATGAAACTGACGATTACGTTGTCGTCGATAAACCGCCATTTCTTCTAATTCATCCGACAAAGCCGAATGAGGCGCGAAATCTGTGGAAAGAATTGCGCGAGCTTCTTGCATTCGAAATCGCCAGCGGCGGTCAGGTCTCGATTGTAAATAGACTCGACCGCGAGACAAGCGGCTTGGTTCTGGTCGCAAAAACCGCCGCGACCGCGCGCCGGTTTGGATTGCTGATGCAGAAGCAACGATTACGCAAAGAGTACCTCGCCATCGTTTGGGGATGGCCAGAATGGGAAACCCAAACCGTGAGTGCACCGTTGGATCGAGAGGCTAAGCACCACCAATCAGCGATTTGGCTGAAACAAATGATTCATCCCGCTGGTGCACCAGCGCAGACCGAGTTCCACGTCGAGCGACGATTTATCAGATCGTATAGTAGGGCGCAACCGCCGGGCGCACCGTTCCGACATTCCCGGAACGCTGACAGATTCACGCTGATCCGCGCAATTCCCCGCACAGGCCGCACACACCAGATTCGCGTGCACTTGAGCTCAGTCGGTCACCCGATTGTGGGCGACAAAATTTATGGTCCGGACGAGCACCTCTACCTGCAGTTCATTAAGACCGGATGGACCACTGAACTCGAACAATGTTTACTTTTGCCACGACATGCGCTGCATTCGACAAAGCTGGCGATCGAAGGCGAGCGCGAATGGAACAGCCCCTTGCCTGCTGATCTCGCGGAATTCTGTAGCGGCGGTCTATGACCACCGGTTCGAACGCTAAATTCTCGGCGCTCGCAGAGCGCCGTTACAGGAACCCCAGCAATTGCAATCCGTTCAACTCCCTCTATCGTGCGCGCCAAATGAAACTATGCCGCGCAGTTTCATTGCTCATCTTTGTATGTTCTCCGGCCTTCGGTGGAACCAACGAATCAGGCGTCGAAACAGTCACGGACGAACTTAATCCCCGGAGCTTCGAACTCGCAGTCGAGTCGGGATACCTGTTCGGGGCCATCAATCCGCCGGCTGATTATCGGATCGGCGCGGAGTTTCTGACAGCGCGTATTCGATGGGGCGTGGTCCGGAGCGACACTTGGCTGCGCGGTTACAACCAATTTTACTTCAGCGACATCGCCGAGCCGATTTTTCGCGGAATTGAGAACCATTACTTCGGATTCAATCTCGGCATGCGCTACAACTTTGTTCGGCCTGGTAGCAGGCTCGTCCCCTACTTCTCGGGCGGGGTTGGGGCGGGCTGGATCGACAGTCATCCGGAAGTTCCCGGCGGACAGGGGCAGGATTTTACCTTTAACATTTTATCGGCAGCCGGCGTTTCCTACATCGTGAATGATCATTGGAAGATAAACGTTGGAGCGCTTTATCAGCATTTCTCCAATGGCGGACAGACCGATCCGAATCCGAGTCTGAACCTCTTCGGGCCGCAGGTGGGCGCGACCTGCTCGTTTTAGCACGCCGTTGTCATATTGAGCGAAGGGAAGCATCTCTGGAAAGCGCTTGTCAGCACCATACGAATAATTAGAGATTCTTCGCTCCGCTCAGAATGACAGACTGATGAACCCGCCCGAAGAAAACGTCTTGGTCGTCAGGCGCAGTTTGTTCGATCAGCTCGGGAGTTTCCAAGGCCTCAACTTCGAGCCGCAGAAATATCTCGACGCGTTTCTATCGCGGGGAAACAATTTTTTCCTTCCGCGTCCCGAAGCTGAGATTAATCCCGCCTACAAACAAATCATTCCCTACGCGCTCATCGCGTTTGAGAATAAGATGGCTTATTACGTCCGCGGGAAAAAAGCGGGTGAACAGCGCCTGGTCGCAAAGGGTTCAATCGGTATTGGCGGTCACATGAACGAGACCGACGAATCGCTTTTCGCGTTGGATGAGGCGGCCTATCGCGCCGGCGTTGAGCGCGAAGTGAACGAAGAAATCAAAATCGACAGTCCGTACGAGGATCGGATCGTTGCACTTCTAAATGACGACACAACGGAGGTGGGACGCGTACATCTTGGCATCGTCCACGTTTTTAAACTGGCCGAGCCAAAGATAGAAAAGCGCGAAGCGATGATCACGGGGCTAACGTTTCTTCGGAAAGAAGAGTTGCTTGCGCGTCGCGAAACGATGGAAAGCTGGTCGCAAATTTGCCTCGATTCGCTCGAGCGTTTATTGCTGTAACCGTTTCCCTGTGGGAAGCGCCGCGCTGATTGCTTGGCACACCAAGAATCCCGCTATCCAGGGAACGACGTTCCGCGCTTACCGCTCCCTCTGAGGCAGAAACGTAACCTCGTCGATCTGCCAACGACCAACCGGATGCGAAATGAGCAGGTTTAGGTCGGCGTATCTCGCCGGATAGTTTATGCGTGCTTGGAAGTTCCCGTGCGGCTCGAAAAACTGGGAGTTAAATTCGATGTCGCCCTTGACGTCAATCGCGCCAGCAGGCGGTCCGAGCTTGGCAATCTCCGCAAAAAAGTCCTGCTGCGCTGATGCCGGGAAGTTCATGTGCGCTGCCGGGCTTAACCGCGAGTTGAAAAAGTTAATATCACGCTGGACAACAATTCGCTGGATGGCGTCTTTGGCGAATTGTTTTCCTTCCCCGGCCATCTCCTGTTTGTTGGAGGTGAGCCACCAAAAACCTACGCCAACCAATCCCAGCACAATGATGAGGATAACAATGACTTGCCCGGATGATTTCGAACGAGAATTCATTTTCGATTTCTTCATAATTAATTAGTAGCCGAACCCAAGGCCCTTGATTACTTCGCCATTTCGGATGAGAACAGCATGTTTTTGATTGCCCGTGTAACCGCCGAAGCGATTTCGGGCGTTCACGGTGAAATTAACCAGATAACCGTAGAGGTGTTCGCCGTTCTTGCCCAGATCGGCTGGTTTAGGCTTCCCATTCCATTCAATGCGCGCGCTGTCCGGGTCGATCAATTGTTTGTTGAGCCACTGCGTCACTATCTCCTTGTAATTGGCCGGGTATGCTCCGTAAAGCGCCATGTCCGCTTGTGTTTCGGCAATCGCTTGCAGCGTCAGCGTAACACCCATAGTAAACGCAAGAATGTGCAGCCAAGCCGTTTTCACGGAACCCATTCTGTGCCCTCAGAATGTTTTGTCCAGCCTAATGCGAGCCAGTCGGTTCCTTCGTAGTTGCCAGGAGGGGGGTGGGACTTGTCACGCTGCTTTTCTTTTGAACGCGGTTTCGCTATGCATGCAAACATGAGCAAGCATTTCGTTCTGCGAACGATAACCGCCTGCGTCGTCTCTGTGCTCATTTCGGCATCGGCCCAAGAGACTCCCATGCCCGGCGCCTCGGCTGAAGCCCAACAAAATGTACACCTCCTAGATCCCGCCGCGGCCACGCAAGCGTGGTTGGGCACTGTGCCGAGAAACGAGCGAGAAAAATCAGATACCTATTTCGAGGGCGGTTACTGGCTGATTCTGTGGAATTTTCTTCTGGCCGCTGCGATCTCGATTTTTCTGCTGGCTTCCCGAATCTCGGCGCAGCTACGCGATTTCGCTGAACGCGTCTGTAGGGGAAGCCATTGGCTTCCCCAGGGAAGCTCTCAGCTTCCCCTACAGGTGATCCTCTACGCGATTCCCTATTTCCTCATCGTCGCCGCCTTGACTTTTCCACTCGTTTTCTACGAAAACTTTTTTCGCGAACATCAGTACGGCTTCGCGACCCAGAGTTTCCTTCTGTGGTTTCGAGAGCAGTTGATCGGTCTCGGCATCGCAATCGTCGGCGGCACGATATTGCTGGTTGTGCTTTACGCTGTTTTCCGGCGAGCACCGCGAACGTGGTCAATCTGGGGAACGGTCGTGGCAGTTGTGTTCATGTTCGCCGTTACGTTTATCGCGCCTGTGTTCATCGAGCCGCTTTTTAATACTTACAAACCGCTGACGAACCCCGAGATTAGAGATCCGATTCTCGCAATGGCGCGAGCGAATCAAATTCCGGTGAAGCAAGTGTTCGAAGTGGACGCTTCGCGTCAGACCACGCGGGTAAGCGCAAATGTCGCAGGAGTACTAGGCACGACGCGGATCGCACTAAATGACAATCTGCTCAAGCAATGCACCCTCCCGGAAATCCGCGAAGTAATGGCGCACGAGATGGGCCATTACGTGCTCAACCACGGCGCAAAACTGCTTACTTACTTTGGAATTTTTGTCCTTATCGCGTTCGCGCTTACGCGTACGCTGTTCGACGCGGCGGTCAGGCGCTGGGGCGACAAATGGGACGTGCGCAGCATTGCCGATCCGGCCGGGCTTCCGTTGCTCGTCTTGATCGTCAGCACACTGGTTTTCGTCGCCACACCGTTTCTCAATACCGTGGTACGCGTCACAGAACGGGAAGCAGATGCTTTCGGAATCAACACTTCGCGTGAGCCCGATGGCATGGCGAAAGTCGCGCTCAAACTTGGCGCTTACCGCAAACTCGATCCGACGCGACTGGAGGAATTCATCTTTTTCGATCATCCCAGCGGCCGCTCCCGGATTCGTATGGCCATGGATTGGAAAGCTGCAAATTTGCCGGCTGGCGAATCACTCGTGGCGGAGGGTGACTCTGGTATTCGCTAATGCCACGGTCTATCCTGTTTCGCGCGGTCTTTGAGAAGGCGCCGCAGCGGTTGGAGCAGGTCGGCCTTTCTGGATCAGCATTAGATTGCGAATGTAAATCAGCGAGTTTGGAAGATAGGCGAGGATGCCTATGGGGTCTCGTCTGAAAATAAAGTACAAGCACATGATTACGCTGCCGGCGATGCTCCAATACCAGAACGATATGGGGATGACGCTTTCGCCTTGCCGCTCTGAGGCGAGCCATTGGGCGAGGAAACGCATCGAGAAAAGAGCGTTCCCGACAAAGCCAAGGACCATGAGATAACTCCAATCCAGACCGAGGAATCGGTATTCTTTCCCGATCCACGTGATAGCGATAAGTGCGAGTATATTCATAGGCGGTTAATTTGATTCGGCGATTTCGTATCGGATTTGTCGCGATTTCATCCAGCGCACCGCGAGCAGGGATTTATGATGATGCTTTTAGGCGTGCAATCAAAGTATCTGCGATTGCGGCCGGCGTTTTGGCAATTGCAATTCCGGCGGCCTTTAGCGCTTCAATTTTTCCCGCCGCAGTCCCCTTCCCTCCGGAAACGATCGCGCCGGCGTGCCCCATACGTCGTCCCGGTGGAGCCGTCATGCCCGCGATAAAAGCTGCCACGGGCTTCTTGCAATTCGCTTTGATCCATGCGGCGGCTTCTTCTTCTGCCGAGCCGCCGATTTCGCCGATTAAAATCATGGCGCCTGTGCCAGAATCTTCGTTGAACAGCTTCAGGCAATCCAGGTGCGACAAGCCGTGAATGGGATCGCCGCCGATGCCGATGCATGTCGATTGGCCGTAGCCGCGTGACGTCAATTGCCACACTGCTTCATACGTAAGCGTCCCGGAGCGCGAGATCACCCCGACATTGCCCGGCTTGTGAATGTAGCCCGGCATGATGCCAATCTTGCACGCACCGGGCGTAATGATCCCCGGGCAATTCGGACCGATCAGTCGCGATTGCTTTCCGCGCATCAGCGCTTTCACGCGCATCATATCCATCACCGGAATTCCCTCCGTGATGCAAACGACCAGCTCGACTCCGGCATCGACTGCTTCTAGAATTGAATCCGCAGCTGCGGGAGCAGGCACGAAAACCATCGAAGCGTTGCAGCCGGTTTTCTGTCGCGCTTCCCAGACGGTATCGAATACCGGCACTTTCCCATCGAACATTTGACTGCCTTTCCCCGGGGTCACGCCCGCCACCACGTTCGTGCCGTAATCCATGCACTGCCGCGTGTGAAACGCGCCCGCGCTGCCGGTAATGCCCTGCACCACAAGGCGCGTATTTTTGTCGACCAATACCGACATATGAATCAGGAAAGCAGGAAAAGAGGAAAACATCTGGAACCCAAGAATCCATTAAAAATCGCGAATCCTCCTGCTTTTTTCTTTTGCTGATTCATTCTTCCTGGTTTCCCGATTTATTTCTGCTTCCGTTTGTGAATAACAAGCTTATTCCCGTCGGGATCTCGAAATTGTGCCATCCAGCAAACCGGCGTCTCGGTCTTTTCGATGTCGAACGTGACTCGGCGTTCTTTCAGCTTCGCGATGGCCGCGTCCATGTCATCGACTTCGAAAGCGACCGTCGTCCCATCACGCGACGGTTTCCAAGCCGGATGACAACCAACTCCGATTGTCGTAGGACCGAGATCATACTCGACCCATGCGCCGTCCATCTGCGTGGAACTGGGCTTCAGTTCAAGAATCTCCTGATAAAATTTTCGCGCGCGTTCCTTATCAGAAACCGCTATGGCAATAAAGGCTATTTCGTTTGTAATCATTTGCAGACTCCTTTCTCATTTTCAGGTTTAAGTTTGTGAATTATCAGCTTGTTACCGTCGGGATCTTGCACAACCGCCATGTGACAGCACGGTGTCTCAAAGGGCTCAGCCGCGAAACGCACATGCTGGTCTTTCAATCGCTTGATTGCGTCATCAAAATCCTCGACTTCAAAAGCCGCGCCGGTTCCCTGATCAGATGGCCTCCATGTGTCGCCCACATTTGCGATCGCCAGCGTATCTTCACCAACCGCGTATTCGATCCACTTACCGGCCATCATTTCGTCTGACACGATCAATCTAAGTACCTCTTCGTAAAACTTCCGTGCTCGCGGGATATCCGTCACCGGAATAGCCACAAAGCCGATCGCGTTAATCTTCATGAGTCACTCCTTCCTTCATCAGCCAGTCGGTTAGCAGCCCGAATATTGTTGAATCGAACGGCGCTTCTTTACCTTTGAAAGCGTTGGTCAAACTCAAATAATGCCGGATCCATAACCGGACGAATGGACACTCCATTTATCTTTGCGCCGACGCAATTCGTAAAACGGACGAACTTATTTGTTCTCAATCCCGCTGCCTCGCTGCGTTGCCAGCACGCAGCGGAATCCGTAAATTACGTCCCGATCATTGCCATCCATTACGTTCCGATAGGAGGATCGCATCTCGAGACGATTACTCGTCGCCCAAGAGCCGCTGTTCGATGCATACGCGGCGGTGGCCCATAGGGCCGAAGTTCTTCGAGGTGCTGTCGGAGATAGTTGAGCAGGTGCCGTCTGCGTTCCGCGCCACGTGATGGGGCGTCAGGACCGCAGGCAATTCGCGGTGGTAATAACTCGCTGTCGACATCCGCAACTCGGTCGTAGATCGTACGCCAGCGCTTCTTCACGGTCCAAGGCGAAACAAATAGCGACGCCGCCGCTTTCTCACAAGTTTCCCCCATCAAGGCATGTTGCAAAAGGAGTCGTTGCGAGCGGTTGAAGCGAAACCGCGGCGCGGTGTAAATAAAGAGACCTGCGAGGTTGGCGCCGGGATGGGCGAGCGCCTCTTCTTTGGTTAACCCAAGGAGACGTGGCCGCTGCCAGGACTCTGGCTCCGGAATATTATGTCGTCGAAAATAATTGGAATAATCGCGCCGGAGCCGAGCGCCCGCATCCACCATCCATCGTGATGCTTCCCTCCCAATCGCGTCCGTAAGAAATTCCTTAAGGCGATAACCGCGCAGGGCGAGACGAAATGCCTCGCTTTGTTTTTCGAGAATAGCAAGGTATTGTTCACGGGAGAATCCGTTTTCTGCACAGCCTTCAAAACACATGACCGCGTTCAATCCGTCGCCAGCATTCGCTCGGGCGACCTGCGCACGATTCAACACCAGCAATCTGCGCGAAGCATAATATTGCCGGGCCAATTCGACGCCGAGATAAGGCGGAAGCGTTGACCGCGCTTGCGAGCAGAATTCGTCAGTTACGAAAACGGTTGCACCAAACGAGACAATTCGCGAGCCGGCTGCTCTTGCGCGGTCCTCGACGAGAAAAAGCTGCATTGCTCCGTTGGAAAGCAAGGTGCGCCACATTTCCGGCAAGACGGGCGTCGGGGGATAGGGAAGCCGCAACAATTCGTGGAGCGCATAGCAATTTGCAAGATCCTGCGCGCTGCCTTTTCGCGCCATCAGATTGATTCCGTTGGGTGTCGTCGCCGGTGGATCGCGCGCCAGCCACTTTATGCTTGGAGTTTTCACGTAGGGAAATTGGTCTAAGGAAGTATGCTCGGACTGTTTCCCGCCGCAAGCGGAGAGTGTCCACTTTTAGGGGTCTTGCGGCAGTGATGCGTTCAGCGCTAAAAGTGATCCCCCAAAAATGATCCACAACTGCTTAAGAAAAGACAATGAGACTGCTTACGAAAAGACAATGAACGCCCGCAGCTCCGAAAGATTTTCAATGGTAAAGCTGGACGGATCGCGCCCGCTCAAAAGCAAAATGAATAAGAAGGAATAACAACTATGCCAGGCGAAGACGACGACCAACAAACCAGTGACGATCAAAGCGAACAGCAAAATGCATCATCAGATACAGGCGATTCTTCATCCTCCGGTGATAGCAGCGGTGTAGCAACAGATACTGCTGCCGGTTCATCAACCGGTTCATCATCGCCAGTCAATATACATCATAATGTATCACTCGTCGCCCAACCCGATAACTGTACATGCTGGGCAGCATCAAGTGCTATGATACTGAGTTATTGGCATGACGTAAAAACCTCATCTTCAAACCCTTCGTATTCTGTTCAGGAAATAAAAGACCAGGTCGCCAGTGCAGGTCCTCAATATGACATTAGTTGCGGCTTAAAATCTGAAGACACCCAACCGGTTGGAGATATTTTGGGGCTTAGTTTTGATTATCCTATGTGTTATGGAGTAGATGGATTTGCTTCCGTGTTAAAGGATAAAGGTCCTGTAGTATTTGTCCGTGCATCGGTAGGCGGCAAAGGCGCACATGCAATTGCAGTGATTGGTATGAATGGCGACGGAACTCCGGATGGAACAACTGTAGAGACGCTGAATCCCTCCCCGGTAGGAACAGGGGCGTCACAAAATGTATCGTTTACGACTTTAATGAGCATGATGGAGCAGTTAGGATTTTGGGATCAAACTGATTGGTCAAAAGCCGGTGGCATGGATCGTGTTTATGTTATGTATAAAAAATAACGCACGCCGATTATTTCGTACTTGGGAGACGGCAGCGGAACCATGCACCAGATCCAGTGTTCCGTCGCATCAATGTAACAGTAGATAATGTAAGGAGTAAGAACCATGCCAGACGACCAGGACGACCAGCAAACCACCGACGATCAAAGGACGACGCAGACGGCTGAAGCTGACCAGCAAACGTCACAAGATCAGGCTACAGCCGATACCACGTCGCAGACTACGGATGTGGCGCAACAGACTTCTGACGATCAGAGTCAGAGCCAACAGGACACCGGCGATCAGAGTACAGGGACGGTAGATTGGCGGCCAAGGGCCAGGCGCGGCCTAACCTTGTTACAAAGCGATACGTCGCCTGAAGCCAACCGAACGACGTGCATGTTGAACCATATTCTCGATGACAGCCACAGTGACAGTTACATCGGCGACTATTTCAACGTTCAGCAGACTGCCGGCGGACTGCCGCCTAATGTCACGATGGAAAAGTTTATTGCTGGAGTTTCCACGCACATTCGTGGGAGCCTGGCGGCAACCGGTGCCACATCTTCCTTCGGTGAACAGGTCAGTGACAGCGATTTCAAAGCGGCCGTCCTGGGCTTTGACGTCAACCTCAGAAAGATCATTACTTTTTTAAATGGCGTCGTGCACCAAATCGCGCCTGGCGAGGTGCATCTTGCTCTTTGGAAGTTCATTCTCGATTCGCGCAGCGACCCAAACAGCCTTTACAAATGTTATAAAGATTACCTGGTCGATGCTTGAATCGTCAAAGATAAACGCAAAAGGCAATCGCGAGACCAGAATCGATTTAGTTACCTAAAGCAACAATAACACATGGAGATAATTCAATAAAACAAGAGAAAGGACAATCATATGGCTAGTCTTCCAGAACTCGTACTCATCGACCTTTTCAATACGATCGTCGAGCGAGTCAAGCAAACGAGACCGACACGCACCGACGGAAAACCACTGTCGGGAGGCCTGGTCTATTCACAGCTCGTGCTCGGCATGCCGATCGATCCGCGTGATTATGGCAACGCTTGGTCGCCGATGGGCGCTGCAACCGGTGGCGGTCAGCAGCAGCAAGCGGGTGTGCCGGCCGTCCAAGGTCAGCCCGATCCCAAGTTGCTGCGTGCACTAGAAGCGGCGTTCAAGACCTCGCAGCTATGCAACGTCATGCTGCAAGTTACCGACGACGGATCATATCTCCAATATCCCGTCGGACGCCATTTGGAATTCCAGTATTCTGGTATCGTTTCGGCGATGCAGCCTTTGCCTGTACCGCCGCCGCCACCCGACGTGCAGCAAGCAGTGAACGATGCGGTGAACGTGCTCTATACGATGGATACAACCGATCCGGCGAATCCCGTCATCGAAGGCAAGAGCCCGCTGTACAGTAAATACACGAAGAATGCTATCGCGTATGCGAAGGCGAAGGCCGACTACGCAAGCGCGATGGCCAAGGCCCTGGCGGACCCGACGCAGGCGAACATCTGGCCACAGCTCTCGGCTCCTTACCAAGCGGCCGTGGACGACGCCTGGGACACGTGGAAGACCGAAGGCGCAGACAAGGTCGAGCGCGCCCTCGCGGTTTACGAATCCCAAGGCATCAACATGCAGCAAGGCCAGATCGCGAAAGCCAAAAAGCTGATGGACATTTGGAGCCTCGGTCTCGCCGGCGTGCCAACCGATATTCCCTACAGCTACGTCGATCCCAGCGAATGGTGTAACCCGGACGCCGACGACATCGGCTTTGAACAGTTGACCATCAAGCGCACGTCGGAAGATCACGTCGCGTCTTCGGTCACCGATTCAAATCACAGCATGTATTGGAACAACGAACAGACCGCAACCAGTCAATCCGCGCACGGCTCGACTTCGGGGTTTTTCGGGATCGGCAGTGCGAGCGCGAACGAGGCCAGCAGCAACGCCGACCAGCACTCTGCTAACGGTGACGCCTCAGCGTTCGTCTTCAATCAGAATCTCTCGAACCAGTTCAACGATCTCGAGATCGATCTCGAATGGGGACTGGCCACTATTTATCGCCCGTGGCTCATCAGCGACCTGTTCTACATGAACAACTGGTACATTCAAGGCGAACGCGCGAATTGCATCAGTGACGGGGAGCTCGAAACGCAGGTGGGTTTGACCGATAAAATGCTGCCGCTCATTCCGCAGCAGATGCTCGTCGTGCGAAACGTTAGCATCAAGAGCAGCAACTGGGGCGACAACACCAAGATCCTCAATCAGCTCTACGGCAGCGACCAAGGGTCCACCGACGCGAGCCAGAGCAGCGCCAGCGGGGGCGTGGCGTTTGGCGGTATCGGATTCGGTGGCGGAGCTCAAGTTCAACACAGCGATAACAAAGCCCAAGGCCAAGCATCGGGCTATTCTGCCGCCAGTGCACTTAGCAATCGTCAGGCAAGCTTCGACGGCACCACGCTCGCGATCAACGGTGCACAGGTCATCGCGTTCCTCAGCGATATCGTTCCACCTACACCGAGCATCGATGATCCAGCTTTGCCGAAACCGAAAAAGGCCGCCGCTACCACGACCGCCGGCTCGTCGTCGCCGCAACCTCCGCCCTCGGCACCCGTCCCGGGTTAAAAATATCGTCATGGACTCCGGTGAGGACCTCCTCCAGAACGTCTACGCGTACTTTTTGAAGGCATATCAGCAGGGTGTGCCGGGCGCTGCGCAAAACGAACTCGTTGCCTTCGAGAACATCGGGTTCTCTCCGGGGTGTAGCGCCCTTACAGGAAACAACGTTGCTGCCGCCGCGCTCGAGGAAGTGTCACATTTTAGTGACGAGCTACCCTTGGTCGCCGGAGGTGTCTACACTCACACTCTGCGGACGATTTCCGGCACGTACGGAAACATGATCGATGCCGCCGAGTCATCCTCGGCTGCAGCCCTCGTGACCTTCGCCGATTTAAAATCGCAGGCCCAAAAAGCCTACCAAGGAGGCGCAATCGGTTCGTTTGACGGACCGACGTCATACCTCCCTGTCTATCCAACGCCTATTGACTGGTACGATCTTAACAATGCTGGGAACTGGCAGAGCTACTCCTATGACGCATCGGTGAAAGCGCCTACTCCAGCAGCGCCCGCGCCGCCGGCCCCGAACGTGCGCATCCAATGGCGCATTGTTCCCCAGAGTATGCGTTCCGTGATTTTGAATCGATCGGACGCTGCGGGAGTACCGGCGTCGGAAAATCGCTCCGCGCATCCGATGTTCATGCGTGGGGCGATGCTCTCGAACCAAGCAGTTGGCACTAAAGCTGGGCAGCCCGCACAGATCGTCGCGAACAGAGAGATTGCGACCAATGTTGGGTCGTCAGCCGCAGCCAGTGCGCAGATCTCTCCGGGGCGGACGATTAATGCGTTTCGACTTACCGGGTTAGCCTCGGTTGCCAGCCTTGCGACGCAGACCCAGTCGCAACCAGTGGAGACGCCAAGATTCACGATGTCCTTCGACTACTGTCTGGTTCGACTGCGCCGTGCTTGGTTCTCGGGTGATCTCTTGGCCACGCCTGGCTGGTACGTCCCTGGCGCGCATGCCGGTGATTACGCTTCAGGACCCTCAGCAAACACAGGTCCGTTCGCCGCCATCCCAACGGCGTTCATCGCGGTAAAGAACCTCCTGATCGATGCTGCCTGGTCGGACAGCGATGTCGCCGCCCGTGCGAACGCCGCCTCCTTCGGACCCTTCTCCCTACTCGGGTCTCCCACCGACGACAGGAACTCGGTGCGCAATCCCGGGATCCAAATCATCGCGTGGATCTGCAGCGTGCAGCCGCAACTACCGCCCGATACGGATCCGTCACTTGTTCCTGTAGTGACAACGCCGTCAGCGAACACGCCGCCCTCACCTGATTCAGGTTCGGGGACTCAGACAACCGGCGGTTCCTCAGATCCGACTGCAAGCAGCGGAACCCCTGGGGACACCGCGGGAACAGTGCCCACCAGTACAAGCACAGGCACTTCAGGTGAATCGAGCCAGTCCACAAGCGGACCATCGAACCCAACGGGAGGTAGCGGAGTGTAAAATGATGGCTCCCATCTTCCTGAAGCTGTCAACCTTGAAGTGACCGAAGTACGATTGGGTGGACCCAAAGAAAAACAGCCATTATGAGCGCTTCAGATGACAAAACCGATAACTCGAAATTACTTACAACTGACACAGTCTATGTTAGCCCGGACGGCGGAACTACGAACGAAGCATTCCCGAAACCAAATGTCGAATACGACTTTTGCGTTGATGTAACCAACGGTGCACAACTTCCCAGCGGACCATTTTTTGTCCAGTTCACGCTGAGTGGCGATCAGGACCCGCCCAAGGACATCGACTTCGCGCAGGACGCTGGGCTGGATGCCGGGGCTTCCGTCAAAGCTGTGGTTCACTTCGGGAGCTTTCCAAATAAATTTGCGACGTACCATCTTGAAGCATGCGTTTACTCCCCGTCCGCTCCAGAAAAACCGATAAATTGTGCCGGCTCATTCGACATCACCATCAATACAGAATCGACGAGCGACTCCGCTTCCGCTAGTAGCAGCGATAACACAACTACCACCAACTCGACAGCTGATAGTGAGGCTTCAACAACAGAAGAATCCCAGTAATTCAGTACCGAACAAGTAATAACAAGCATATGGCTAATGAACGTGAACCAGATGACCCGTTGCCAGCTGATTATGTTCCCGATGGAGTCGTCGCCACCCACCGTGTGAGTGACGGCGAAGATTGGGCCTCAGTCGCCGCGCAATACAACGTCAAGGTAGATGACTTAATCTCCTTTAACTTCCACACCAATGTTCCTGAAGAGGTCAATTGGTATCTCCGGCGCAATGTTGGATGCAATGTGTCTAACGATGGCGGGATAAACTGGGCTTTCAGTTCCAGCGCCAACCCGGGAATCGTTTACATACCGCCCTCAAAGGTCATCGATATGGATGCTGAGGACGTCACCGTGGATACAAGAACAGTTATGGATCGTCTTCAGGAGATCGCTAAGACTATCCCCGGAAATGAAGGCACAAGGATTCAGGAGATAATGAACCTCGCCGCTCAGGTGGGTTCGCCAGCTGACGAGCAACTGTGGTATTATAACGGCCTCGCCGTATTGCATTATATCCAACTGGAAACTCACGATTCCGAGCGGCGGGAGATGACGAAGGACACAAACGGGCAATTTCCGTTCGATGGCGACGCAGGTGTGAACTTTGGTCAGTGGAAAATTACGCCATTTCGGGACATTAAGATTTTAGATGCAACCAATCATCAGTCTGATTCTGACCTAAAAACTTGGTTGCTTGGGAGGGATGGCGATATCAAGACATCCTGGGATGAGATGGTAGACATACACAACCGCGGAGGCGGCACCACCGAAGGCCTTGTGGCCGACTTTTTGGACCATGTTGCCGATTTATCCAAATTACCGACGAACTTGTATTACTTCTATCAAGTGCATTAACCGGCTAGAATGAAACGGTGCTAACGCGACTTCTTGGTTCGCTTTCCGCCGACGTAATCAATATGAACGACCGATAAGCTTGAATCACAGAGGACGATGCTATGTGGGCGAAATGGAAAATTATGCCAAGCGTGGCCCCAGAAGAAGGAACGCGACTGGTAAGCCTCGCGAACAATGAAGACTAGCTAATCGCAGAGGAGGTAAGCGCATGCCAGATGATCAAAACGACCAACAGACAACTGACGATCAATCCACGACTGAGCCGGCCGAATCCGATCGGCAAACTTCGCAGGGCGAAGTTACGGACCAGAGCGCCGGCCAAGCGACTGACGCGCAGTCAGCTGGAGACGCCGGCGCTCCACAGGCAGATCCAAACTGTGCCGGCTGGTACTCCGACGCCGAAAGCATCAGCAAACGCGCGGCCGAGTTCTTCGTCAAAAATGAGCTGACCGGCGACAGAGGTGTAGTCGAGAAGATCGACGTCGTGGACAGCGATGATCCTGAGAGCTACTCTTGCACCGTGCATTTCTCGGATAAGGCGACGAACATAGAGGTCGTCGTGTTCCGAAACGAGATCATAGTGAGGGAGGATCTTCCGAGTCTCGATGACCGTTGGACATGTTGGTACAACTATAAGTGCCCTCTCCCAAATAAAGATTTAGTTTTAACCAAACGGAAGTGCAATATGATGGCTCCCATCATCCTGCGACTGCCGTCAAAATAACCAACCCAAAGGAGAAAGTAAAATATGGCTAATCTAAAATTGTTAAAACGAATCGGCTACTCGAACATAAATACACTTGATGATGACGACTCCGCCTTTTTTTATGAGTCGGGGATGGAGATAGACGCTGACGGCGCGTATCATGCCTATAATCCGGATGGGAAATCCGGGCTCGATTATCTTGCCAATGCGGGCCATCCCGGAAATTGGTGGGCGCTAGTCACAGACAACGGTCAACCGAGCGGCAGTCCGCTCATTCAGACCGATGATGACCCGGCCCCTGGGTTTTACATTTCGACAACGTCGTTAGAGGACTCGAATTGCGATCGAAAGGATCCACGCCGTTACGTAAACGCAGAAGCAATAAACTTTATTGTGTTGCCTGGCAGGCTAGGTTTGGGCGCCAAGCTTGGAGATTTTGCAGTGGTAATCCGACCATATACCGGAGCTTATGACTATGCAGTTTATGCAGACGTAGGACCGGCGAACAAAATTGGCGAAGCATCGATCGCTCTCGCCGCAGCGCTGGGAATTCCTTCGAATCCAAAGAACGGCGGAATTGCGCATGGCATAGCCTACATTGTTTTCCCGGGGAGCGCTCAGAACTGGCCACTATCGCAGCCAGACATCGATCAGTACGGAGCACAGCTCTTCTCAACCTGGGGAGGACTCGATAAGGCGAAAGACTGTTTTCAAGACATGAATTGGGGCTCATGAGACTTGCATCACCAGGTCCCATCAGAAGCTGCTTCACGAACAGTGGCGGCAAAGAGCCTCTAAGGCTGATGGCGCACAAATAACATGTTTGGCTCCGCAATTCTCGATACGGCGATCGGATTGATTTTCGTCTATCTCATCGTTAGCCTAATCGTTAGCGCTGCCAACGAACTGCTCGCAGCAGTGTTCAGATGGCGCTCTCAGAACCTGCTTCTGGGTATTCAACAATTGTTGCAGGACCCGTCGATGACAGGACTGGCCACTCGTTTTTACGAACACCCTCTGATCCAGGGTTTGGCCTCCAAGGGTAGCAAGCCGTCGTACATTCCTTCCCGAACGTTTGCCTTGGCATTGCTTGATATAGTTTCACCTGTAACGCCAGCCAGTAACAGAACGCTGGACGACTTGAAAGCCGGAATCGAGAAGCTCCCCACCTCTCTGCAGGTTACGTTTCGCGTGCTTCTTGATGAGGCTGGGCACGATATCGAGCACTTCAAAACTCAACTGGAAAATTGGTTCAATAACACCATGGAGCGCGTTTCCGGCTGGTACAAACGCAAAACACAAGCTATCCAACTGGCGTTAGCTCTTGCTATCGTTGCGCTAGGCAACGTAGACAGCGTTCGAATCACTAGAAGCCTTTCTGGGGTTAATTCTCCTCTTCGCGATTCTATTAAGGATGCAGCGCATTCGCTTGTCGAGGCAGGCTTACCGCAGGGGCCTCCTGGAGCACAGCTAAGTGCCGCGACAGAAGCAATCGGAAATCTCGCATTGCCCATTGGTTGGGCGAACGGCGGCTTCGGACCAACTACTATTCTTGGTTGGCTAATCACTGCGCTGGCCGCGTCACTGGGCGCGCCATTTTGGTTCGATCTACTGAATAAATTCGTGAACGTTCGTGCGTCGGGGAAAGCACCAGAGGAAGAGCCGAAGTCACCCAAAGAAGTTCCTGTACCCGAACCGCCTGGAGGCTAAACGACGAATCCCTGGCGTTAATCGACAAGACAAGCGAGGACGAATTGCGCTGGCTGGTAGAACCGCAGAAGGCAGGCGCGCAAAGCGTTTTTTTGCTTTACAAGTCGCTGCCTGTTCTGTTAAACGCGACGTGGGGAGAGACCCCCGTGAGGATGAGAACGGCAAACTCCCGAAACAATCAGCAGGTAAATCTTCGATGGACGGCTTTGTCTCAGATAACTTCAGATTTTAATCTCTAACTTCTATCCAAATATGGCTACAACAACAAAAATCAAAACACGTTCTTCTAAATGGTATGGATGGTTACCGGATCTACCGGACCATCGTGATCTCTTCTACTCGGCGGTCGCGCCCAGGATGGCGACGTTGCCACGAAAGGTCGATATGCGGTCAAAATGTTCGCCGGTTGAAGACCAGGGACAGCTTGGTAGTTGCACTGCTAACGCTCTGGTCGGCGCACTCGAGTTCCTTGAATTTAAAGACGGCGCGAACTTCTCCAATCTAAGTCGTTTGTTCGTTTATTACAACGAACGCGTGATCGAAGGGACTGTCGACCACGACAGCGGGGCATTCATTCGCGATGGGATCAAGTCGCTGGCCAAGCAGGGGGTTTGCACAGAACCCGAGTGGCCATACAAGATCGCCAAATACAGGAACAAACCGACCGCGGCCTGTTATCGCAGCGCGAAGAAGCATCGCATACTTTCGTATCACCGAATTAGCACGGTCGACGAGATGCGCAGTTGCCTGGCCGACGGGTTTCCGTTTGTCTTTGGCTTCACCGTTTACGACGCTTTCGAATCGGCCGCGGTGGCAAGGTCGGGTGTGTTAAACATGCCCGGCCCTAAGGAAAAGATGGCTGGCGGCCACGCAGTGATGGCGGTCGGCTACGATGACGGAGCACGGCGGTTTGTAATCCGAAACTCATGGGGCAATGACTGGGGACAGAAAGGCTACTTCACCATGCCTTATGATTATCTGTCGCCTGACAAAAACCTTGCCGATGATTTCTGGACTGTGCGAATCTTTCAATAAGACTAACGCAGTCCGTGTAAAGACGTGGCGGAGTACATATTCGACGAGAAAGACAACGGCGCGTCAGTCCAAGTACAACTCGACGCAAAGATCGCCATCGAACTGAAGGAAAATCCAACAACCGGTTATAGGTGGATAACTGGCAGTATCGACGAGGCGTTTCTGGTGCCTGCGGGCGACGACTTTGTGCCCCCAGATCAGAAGACTCCCGGCGCCGGCGGTCTGCGGAGGTTTTTCTTCCGCGCGAAGAGCGAAGGTTCCACTACGCTCACGTTGATCAACAAACGCGCATGGCAGCGCGACGACCAAGCCATCGACACCTTCAGGCTGAGAATTCGCATCCTTACCTGACTCTTCTGCGGAGTATCGGTCGATCTTGTGAACAGTTTAGAACGGCCCGCCTTGACGCTTACACCGCCGCAAAAATCCCTCCGAATCACTTGTTGTGGCCATGGAGATCAGCGAAGGAGAGGTTGAAGGCGCGCTATAGCCCGGCCTGGCCTTCCTGAACCACTGGGGTTCGCATTTCCGCTTTTCGGAAAATCATCCAGACACCGGCAAGAACGAAGGCGGCGCCTAACAAGGACGAGAGCGGAAACGTTTCGCCGCCTAACGACCAGCCGAGCATGACTGCACCGGGCGGCGTAATAAGGGAGATGCTTTGCAGCTGCGCCACGGTGAGCCTCGGCAGCAGCCAGTAAAGAAGCAAGAAGGTTAGCGCCGATCCAATAACCGCGAGATACAGCAGGCAGAACACGGACATGGCCGTCCAGTGAAACCGCGCTGGGTTTCCATCGACCGCAAACCCAAGAATCAGCAGCGGCGCAATTCCGAAAATCATCTGCCACGCGGCCAGCATAGCGGGCGCAAGCTGAATCGAGCGTGCCTTGACTAAGACGTTGGCGAAGGCGGCGCTGGCCGCTCCAAAAACAACTCCTAGGCCGCCCCAGAAAGCAAGCGGCCCGTTGAAACCCAGCAGTCGCCCACAGATCAGGGTGACGCCGCCGAGCGCGACGATTGCGCCGGCAAGCTTTTGTAAGCGCAGCGGTTCATCCGGCAGCATCCAATGCGCGAAGATCATGCCGAAGATCGGAATGGTCCCCTGCAGAACAGCAGCAAGACCGGATGAGACGTGCAGCTCCGCCCAGAACAGCAATGTGTAGTTCACAGCGAACATGAGGACTCCAGTAATTGCAAGGACCACGTAATCGTTGCGACGCAGCGGCAGTAATCGGGTGCGGCCGATCGAAACAGCTAGAAGCACGATGATCGCGATCAGAAAACGAATCGCCACAAACGAAATCGGCGGCAAATCTCGCAAGCCGATTTTGATGGCAAGCCAAGTCGAACTCCAAACGATGCAAAGCGTCAGCCAAGCTAGTGGCACACCCCAGCCAACTCGGGGCCGCCAATTGCGTCTAGGCATTGACGTAATTATTTTCATTAACCGCGGGAGTCGCCTCACACGGCAGCGACAACTGCCGCGCTTGTCGCTGCTACACGACCCACTTTGGCTTCCGCTTCTCGTTAAAGGCCGCGATGCCTTCGCGGGCTTCGTCTGACTCGCGCGCCTGCATATGATACTTCAGGGCCAGATCGATGTCTTCTTTAACTGAGCTCGACCAAAGTTCCTCGATCAATTGTTTCGTTTGCCCGATCGCACCCGGGGCGCCTTGCAAAACGGATTCGGCAAACTTTTGCGCTTCGCTCATCACATCCTCTCGCGCGACAACGCGGTTCACGAGACCGATTTCCTTTGCACGCTCGGCGTCGATTAACTCCGAGCCTAACAACAGCTCGCGCATGTTTCGTTCGCCTACCTGCCGCCGCAGAAAAGTCATAACTAATCCGGCGACCAACCCGCGACGCACCTCCGGATAGCCGATCTTTGTTCTCTCCGCGGCGACGACAAAATCGCATGCCGACATGATGCCTGCTCCGCCTGCAACCGCCGCTCCATGCACTGCCGCAATTGTGATGAGTTGCGTCTGACTGATGGCAATCAACGTATTCGCCACCATCTCTGCGGTTGCATGCGCTTTCGTCTGGTCAGCTGCTTCCTTCAAGTCGAGGCCGGTGCAAAAAGCCGCGCCCGCACCTCGCAAAATGAGTACTCGTTCCTGCGATTGCTCCGAAACGACTTTGACCGCGGCCTGCAATTCGGTGAGTAACTCGATAGTAAGTGCGTTACGCCGTTCAGGCCGGTTGAGAGTTACCACCGTTATTTGCGGCGCTTGTTTTTCGATCAGAACGACGGGCATGGATTCGTTGAAGCGGCAGTTCTTTTAAATCGCTAAATCACTCAATCGCTGAATCGTTAAATGGCCTAAACTTGGATGACTCCGGTGTGGAAAGGCGCTTTCGGCATGGGCCGCGATACATAGTCTAACAAGCGAATCAGAACGTCGCGCGTTTCGTGCGGCTGAATGACTGCATCCACCCAGCCGCGCGCAGCGCCGTAGCGAATGTCGGTTTGCTCTTCGTAACTCTGTTTCACCTTGTCGCGTAGTTCCTCCAGTTCTTCGTGTGTTGCTTTTTTGTCGCCTCGCTCACGCGAGCGCGCCAGAATGGTAAACACAGTGTCGGACGCTTGAGCGGCGCCCATCACCGCGTAGCGCGCAGTCGGCCAGGCAACGATAAATCGCGGATCGTATGCCTTGCCGCACATGGCGTAATTCCCGGCCCCGAATGAACCGCCTACCACGACTGTGATCTTCGGCACGATGGAATTGCTGACCGCATTCACCAGCTTCGCGCCACTGCGAATGATCCCGCTCTCTTCCGCATCGCGCCCCACCATAAAACCGGTCACATCCTGGAAAAAGATGATCGGCAAACCTGTTTGATTGCAGTCCATCACAAAGCGCGCTGCCTTATCAGCGCTATCGGAGTAAATGACGCCGCCCATCTGAATTCCTTCTTTCTTGGTCCTCACCTGCAAACGTTGGTTCGCAACAATCCCTACAGGTCGCCCATTGATGCGCGCGTACGCAGTGACAATCGTCTTGCCGTAGTCGGCTTTGTATTCGTTCATTGACTTTTCATCGATGACCGTGGCAAGCAGATCGCGCGCATCGTAATTTTTCTGGCCATCGAAGCTGATCAGATCATAAACCGCGTCCGGCTGCTTGGCCGACTTCGATGTTTCTGGTAGGGCGCGCTCTCCGAGCGCGCCGCCGGAGACTGCTTCAGGCAAAAGCCCGACCAGTGAGCGAAGGCGCTTGAGGCAGGAGGGATCATCCTTTTCAAAAAAATCTATTGTCCCGCTTATCTCCGCATGCATTTGTGCGCCGCCCAGTTCTTCCGCATCGACGATCTGACCAATGGCAGCCTTAACCAGAGAAGGACCGGCGAGATAAAGGCCGCTACCTTTTGTCATCAAAATTTTGTCGCAAAGCACCGGCAAGTAAGCACCGCCGGCAACGCAGTTGCCCATGATTGCAGCAAACTGCGGGATCCCAGCCGCGGAAATCACGGAGTTATTGCGAAAGATGCGGCCAAAATCATCTTCATCCGGAAAAATTTCATCCTGCATGGGAAGAAACACGCCGGCGGAATCGACCAGATAAACGATGGGCAACGCGCATTCAAAGGCGATCCGCTGGGCGCGAATGACCTTCTTGGTTGTTTGTGGAAAGAACGCGCCGGCCTTCACCGTGGCGTCATTGGCGATAACCATGCACGGAACACCGACTACATTCCCGATACCCGCGACCACGCCGGCTGCCGGGATTTTGCCCCATTGTTCATACATTTTGTACGCAGCCCACAGACCGATCTCGAAAAACGGCGAGTCCTTGTCGAGCAGGTGACTCAGCCGCTCGCGCACCGGCAGCCGCCCCATCTTGCGCTGGCGTTCGTGCCCGGCCTTGCCCCCACCCTCGCGAAGCGCGGCTTCCTCCTTGCCGATCGCAGCGCAGTGCGCGCGCGGTATTTCACTGGTTGAGGACGCTGATGATCGAGACATGGCGCGAAGCACGCTTAATCCGCGAAGCTAATTGAATCAAGTTGCAGTCGCGAATGTCGCAACCCGCCTTTCAAAGGTGCGCGGCGACAGCGGTCTTCAGCGCGTTCTTTTTTAACTTTTCTCTTGACACAGCATGAGCATTTTTGGCAAAACCCCGTATAGGAAAGGTTTTGCGAAGGGCACGCAGAACCAACATCAACCATGAACGGCCGGAAATGAATCCTCCAAGAGAAATCAGGGAAGGCCAAAACAATTAGAAAAAAGGAAAATTAACCTCATGAAAAATCGCAGCAGCTTCAAAATATTCGCAACGATCCTGTCCGTGCTTGCCTGCTTCGTGGCTTTGCCACAAATGCGGGCGGCGCCGGAAGTAACGCCGCCGCCTGATGGAGCGTATGGAAGCAACACCGCGGAAGGGTACAAGGCTCTTTTCCATCAAACGGCTAACACATTCAATACGGGGATTGGGTGGGTGTCCCTCTTTAGCCAGACGACGGCCGAGGCCAACACCGGTGTTGGCGCTGGAACGCTGGCCTTCAATACCGCCGACAACAATACTGCGCTTGGCGCCGCGGCGTTGGAGTTCAACATTGGCGGCGGCTTGAACGTGGCCGTTGGTGGGTTCGCGCTCCTTCATAACGGCAGCGGCTCGGACAACACCGCTGTCGGCATGCAAGCGCTCGAGTTCAACACCTCACACGTCACGAACGTGGCCGTAGGCGTTTTCGCGGCTCAGAACGGAAACGCCGATTTCAACACGGCTGTCGGCGGCTTTGCGCTGAAGGCTAACGTTGGTGGCACCAGAAACACCGCCGTTGGTGCTGGTGCGATCGAGTCTGGAAACGGGGGCAACGATAACACCGCGGTCGGGGAGCTAGCCGGCAATAACATCACTGGAAACGGCGATAGCTGTTTCGGCAGCTCGGCCGGGATTAATATCATCGGCGCCGTTGATGCGGTGGTTATCGGTAACGGCACTAACGGCGCCGGAACCGGTCTCGTAGCCGCCCCTAGAGTTATTTCAATCGGCAACGTGCCTGGTAGATCTAGCGTTTTTGGTGACGTGCATGACAGCTGCTATATCGGCAGCATCTACCAACAGAATATTGGCGGCGCCGGCACTCCGCACGCGGTGTGGGTCGATGCCGATGGGACGTTGGGGTTGATGCCCTCGTCCCGGCGCTTCAAACACGACATTAAACCAATGGACCAGGCCAGCGCAGCCCTTTTGGCGCTCAAGCCAGTAACCTTCAAATACAATAGCGACAAGAAAGGCACGCAGCAGTTTGGTTTAATCGCCGAGGAGGTAGCCGAGGTAAACCCGGACCTGATCTTGCGCGACGACCAAGGCACAATATTGAGCGTACGCTACGAGCAGGTCAACGCGATGTTGCTCAACGAGTTCCTCAAAGAGCACAAAAAAGTGCAGAACTTGGAAGTCACCGTCGCGCAGCAAGCGAAAGGAATGGAAGTTTTGACAGCCCAGCTCAAAGAGCAGGCCGCGCAAATCCAAAAAGTGAGCGCCCAGCTTGAAGTGAACAAGGCGGCGCCGCAAGTTGTCACGAACAAGCCGTAAAGCTGCAATTTAGAACGGCCTTGTGTGCCTAGCACCAAGGCGAACTTGGAAAGGCGTTCGCCCCCTGCGGCGAACGCCTTTACCGTGTTCCGTTACTCAAGATCATTACCAATTTAGCCTTCATATGAGAAAAATTTTGGTCCCGTCGATGCTCATCTTCCTGGCGATGATTTGCTCCTGCCAAAAACAAGATTCAGTCGCTGAACAACAACTTGCTCAACGGAAAGCGGAGCTAGACGCACGCCAGAACGCGTTAGATGAAAGGGAGAATGCGTTGGTTGAGAGAGAGAAAACGTTAGTTGAAAGAGAGAAAGCGTTGGCCGAAAAAGAAAAAGCCATGACGTACCCCCGGACTATTCCTTCCGGGATTCAGGGCCAGACTCCCGACCCCGAACAGGCGAAAGCTGAAAGAGACAGCAGATTACAACAGCTTCCCCCCGAGCTTCGGACCCTGATTCCGCACACCTCGCAGGTAACAGCTGGAGACCCGGCAAAACAAGAGCGACCCGCCTCACGACAGCTTGGGCCGGAAGACTTACAGCGCCAATGGGAGGGTAAGTTGAACAAAGCGAAGATGTCTGGCGAGGCAGCATTTCCTGCAGCGGAGGCTGGTTCGCCAACTCCATCTCCTGCGGTAGAGGCTACTTCGCCAACTCCATCGCCTACGCCGCAGTAAATCCCAGCCGCTACTCATGCGCTTCGTCGACATCGCCCGGCGCTGCGGATGAAACTGTTTTCGCAACGCGTTGAACCGCCTTCGCTCGCCGCGGCGAACGCCTTTGCCGTTTCGGTTCATCGGTAGCATTGGCCTTGTCTCGTTGAGACGTGTTGTAGCCAAGGCGCTGTGTCGCCGTGCGGCCGGAGGAAAGCAACGCCGTGAACGCCTCGACCCGCTTTCGCCTAAGCTACGGCGCGGCAGGCAGTGCAAGGCGGCTACAACTGCAAACGAAACAAACTTAACAGAAGCAAACGAAGGAAACAAAGCTGTCTGTATTCATCACAGAATCAGCCTTCGTTTTCTTCGTTATCTTCTGTAAGGCTCCTAGCTACATCGCGCTGGAGCAGCTCTTCGAACGGTCGGGAAAAATTCGCGTAGAATGGATAAGGTCGGCCCGGATTTGCAGGGCGGTAGCGCCAATGCTTGTACATCCAGAGCCAGGGCGCTGGATTCTTTCGCGCGTAAGGTTCGAATGAATTCCAACAGGCTTGGGCGATTTGCTGATGAGTCATGGGCTGCACCCCACGGTCTTCCCGCTCAGCAGCGTGCGCTGTCCTCAGCGCATGGGGGGCATTTGGAGATTGTCCGCTGAGGACAGCGGACCCTACAGCAATTTTCGGATGAAAGACGATGCGGTAACGTCCATCCGGCAGAGGTTCGCAGTGCGCGGGGATGATCGGGGCACCGGTTTGTTCATGCAACCAGGCGTGCGCGGAAGTCACGCTTGTTTTTAATCCAAAACAATCAATCGCCACTGCGCCCTGAGCCGGCGGCACAGTGAGATCAACCAGCAGCGCGGTGCGCCCCTTTCGCCGAAGCACTTTATAAAGCCGGACGATTCCGCGCTCTCGTGGAACCAGCTCGTGCCCGGATTGCTCGCGCAGTTTGTTGAAGATCGGATCAAGCGACGAATTCTTAAATTCCTGCGAGATGATTGTGCCTTTCAGATCAAGAAAACCACCCGCCAGACTGAGCCATTCAAAGTTGCCATAGTGATAACAGGCGATGATCGCGCTGCGCTCAGGGCCCGTGTCGCGCGATGTTTCCTCGACATTTTGCCATTCGATGTAGCGAGAGAAATTTTCCTGTGTCAGGCGCGGGCTCCACAGCAGATCAACCATGGTCCGCGCAAAATGCTGAAATGATTCCCGGGCAATTTTTCGTCGCTCACGAGGAGAGAATCGATCGCCGAACGCGACCTCGAGATTACTCAGTGCGACCTGATAGCCGCGCCGATCAAGGAAGCTAAGCAGCGCTCCTGCTGTTCTGGCAAGATGATAGCAGCCCCTTCGAGAGCACAATGGGACCAGCTTTGTAGCAAGAAGAAGGCCGATCCACTCAAGGCGGTACCGGAGTCGCTTCCAGTGTGAACGCATCTCTCATTTTGAATGACGAAGCACGAATGTCTAATGTCGAAAGAAGCTTCGAATGTTCACATGGCCAAGGGTGTGACGGGGTGCTACGCCGCCTGGACGCTGCAGCGCGGCGTCCCTACCACGTGATCGCATCAGCGCTGCAAGTTCTCGATTACGATTATGAGCACGAGTAAGAGATCGTGGAGCGATCCTTACCGGACCTGGCTGGGGGAATTGCTTTCCGGAGGGAGGCCCTTGCGAAACTCCGCCTGTTGTCGCTCAGCTTCGCGTCGTTGTTGCGCCTCGCGGGATGCTTGCTCGGGGTCGGGACCTGGATTTGCGCAGCCGAAGAAAACAAGAGTCACCCCCGGAATCAAAAACATCAAAGTGGCCAGCTTTTTCATAGAGCAGCCGCAACATAATCAAGCCAACGAGTGCAGCAACGTTTCAAAGTGGGAAACCTTCAAGTCTTAGTGCGCATTGCAGACCGATCGTAAAGTCGAAACTGAAACCTTCTCAATCATCGAGTCGCTTATCCGATGTCAGTTGCAAATAATCGCGCTCGAGGGCTTTTAAACGTTCGATAATCTCATTTAACGCGAGTTCGTTCTTCAAATTTATTTGATAATCGATTTCGGCGCGCAGCCGGTCTTTGTCAGCCTGCCGGTTCTGCGACATTAAAATGATAGGCGCTTGCAGCACGGCGATCATGTTAATCATAGTGCTGAGCAGCAGGTAGGGATAAGCATCAAAGCCGCGGTTCGCGAGCAGCAAGCTGTTTATTACCACCCAGGCGTTGAAAAAGAGCACTGCGCTGAGGATGAATTTCCAACTGCCGCCAAATTCCGCGATAATGTCCGCCGCGCGATCGGCAAGGGTCAACCGCGCTGCTTCCTCCACGTTGACGTTGCGCGTGGCACTATGACGCAACATCTCATCGGTATGCCGAAGCCGGTTGGCAAGAGCGGTAAGCAACTCCAGTGCGACATTCGGACTGCTCCGCACAAAAGAGAGAAAATGTTCCCGCGATAGCACTGCCAGCCGTGCGTCCTGGGCAACAACGGCATCCGCTGACCGCCGCTGCCCATCGCCGAGCAATGCCATTTCGCCAAAAAAATCTCCACGGCCAAGCTCCGTTAGCGTGAGCTCGTGTCCCTGAGTTGTGCGAACGCAAATCCGGACCTTCCCGCGCTCGATTACATACATCGCGTCGCCTTCGTCACCCGCGCGAAACAGAATCGTGCTGGCTTTGCAGTCGAGGCTCTCAAGCAGATGACATAATTCGCCGGCCGCCTCGTTATCGAGCGATTCAAACAATGGCACCTGACGCAGTGTGTCGATGGTCATTTGCGCAAAAACAACGGAACGCCCACCAAAATAGCTGCAATTCCCGCGGACGAGAAGCCCCAATTCTCAATACGCAGACTTCACACCTCGCTCAGATTGACTTGAGCACGTTCAATTCTAGGTTGGGCTGGCGCTCGCTCGCGCCGTCTGAAACGTGAAAAGCGTCCTCTTTGTCTGCACAGGCAATATTTGCCGCAGTCCGATCGCGGAAGGGTTTTTTCGCCGTTTGCTTGGGAACCGTAAGGATATCGAAGTTGTTTCGGCCGGTGTGCATGCGGTGCGCGGCCAGCCGCCAAGTCTCTATGCGGTGCAAGTCTGCGAGGAGGAAGGCGCGGACATCAGCGGCCAGCGCAGCCAGCCGCTCACGGCAACGCTGGTCGATCGTGCGACGCACATTTTTGCCATGACCGGCGCTCACGTCGAAACGATCCAAACATTATTTCCCCAAAGCGCCGACAAAACATTTTTGTTCCGCGAATTTGAAGAACCGGGCACGACGGTGTGGCGCGATGTGCCGGATCCAATCGGTCTCGGCCGCGAAGTGTACGAGGATTGCGCACATATCATACAGAATGCCTTGCCCAGCGTGCTCGCATTTGTCGAACAGAGCGAACTGGTGCGGCCTGGTGCAACGCACTCGCGCGAGCTATCTTCGTATCCCATGGACGATCTTCCTCAGCGAACTGAAACTGGATCGTTCAGTTCGACACCACCTCCTCGCTACGGGGAGGCGTTGCGCAGAGTGGATCCGGAAATCTTCAACGCAATCGTCGCCGAGGAAAAACGTCAGCGCGAAAACATCGAATTGATTGCTTCCGAAAATTTCACCAGCCGAGCAGTGATGGAAGCGCAAGGCAGCGTCCTCACGAACAAGTATGCCGAAGGATATCCTCGGAGGCGCTGGTACGGCGGCTGCGAAAATGTGGATACCGCTGAACAATTGGCGATCGACCGTGCAAAGCGACTCTTCGGCTGCGAGCACGTGAACGTGCAACCGCACAGCGGCGCGCAAGCCAACATGGCGGTTTATTTTTCGGTGCTGAAACCGGGCGACAAGATTCTCGCCATGAATCTCGCGCACGGCGGCCATCTCACACACGGACATCCCGCGAATTTCTCCGGGAAATTTTACACCGTCTCGCAGTACGGCGTGAGCGAGAAGACCGAGCAGATCGATTACGACGCGTTGCAAAAGCAAGCCGAAGAGGTCCGCCCACTCATGATCACCGCCGGCGCGTCAGCTTATCCCCGCATCATCGATTTCCCGCGGCTGCGCCAAATCGCGGATTCGGTCGGCGCGCTTTTGTTCATCGACATGGCGCACATCGCCGGGCTTGTTGCCGGTGGTCAGCACCCGAGCCCGATTCCACACGCGCAGTTTATCACGACCACAACGCACAAAAGTTTGCGCGGACCGCGTGGCGGCATTGTCATGTGCGAAGAGAGATTCGCCAAGCAGATCGATGCGACTGTTTTCCCGGGCGTGCAGGGCGGCCCGCTGATGCATGTTATTGCAGCGAAAGCGGTCTGCTTTCATGAAGCGCTCCAGCCGCCGTTCCGCGAATATCAGCGGCAAGTCGTGTTGAACGCGAAGGCGCTTGCGGCTGGCCTGGCGAAACACGGTTACCGCATCGTCTCCGGCGGCACCGATAATCACTTGATGCTTGTCGATCTTCGCCCGAAGGAAATCAACGGCAAAGAAGCACAGGAAGTTCTCGACCGGGCCGGCATTACGGTGAACAAAAACGGGATCCCGTTCGACACCTACCCAATCTTCAAGCCCGGTGGCATTCGCGTGGGTACACCAGCGGTCACAACGCGGGGCATGAAAGAAGAGGAAATGCTCGAGATTTCCGATCTCGTTGCTGAAGCCTTGGAAAATCGCACTGACGAAACTGCTCTCAGTCGTGTTCGGGAAAAGGTCCGCGAGCTGACGCGCAGATTTCCGCTGCCGAGCTAATCCACAGTAGCGACGCTGCGGACGAGCGACGGGATTTCCGAAAGATCTCTGAGCAAGTAATTCGCTTGCTTTTCATATTCGCGCTCATCGACGAACCGCGTGTCGGGGATAGCGGCGACGCGCATTCCAGCGGCCTTAGCAGCGGCGATGCCGGAAAGTGCGTCCTCGATGACAAGGCATGCGTCTGCGGGGACGCCAATTTTCTCCGACGCGCTCAGGTAGATATCGGGGGCCGGTTTGCCGCGTTCGATTTCTTCGCCGGTCACAATAACATCAAAGAATGCAGTTAGCCGACGTCGATCTAAGAATGGACGAGCCGACGCGCTCACGGAACTCGTCGCTAAGGCGAGGCGCAGATTCATTTGCCGCAGCTGTTCTAGTACGGCTCTCGTTGAAGGAAAAAGGCCGATGCGATTGGCAAAGAATTCGGCGGCGATTTCTCCTCGGCGCCGCATCAATTCCTCAGTAGCCGCCGAGAGGCCAAATGTTTTCTTGTAGAATTCCACCGCCAGCCGGTAGCTTACGCCCAGCACGTTTCGGTGGTACTCGCCACGATAAGTGACGCCGTATTCGCTAAGCAATTGCGCGTCGATCTCGTTCCACCACGGCTCGGAGTCGGCCAGCACGCCATCGAGATCGAATATGACTGCGCGAAATGCTTGAGGCATGACTTCTGAGACGGCTAGTCGCGCTTTTGAGTTCCACGAAGACGCGCCTTTTTCTCGATTCGCCGATCCGGCACGAGCCACATCAGAGCGACGAAGACGTAGCATCCGCATGCCATCAGTGGCAACCAGGGCGCAATCGCGACGGCCGCCGCGTAAACTCCAAGCGAAACATATTCCTTGATGTGACTGCCCACTGCTCGCGCAAGCTGCGAATCCGGACCTTCAGCGATGATCAGCGATCGCTCGAGCAGCCAGTATGCGACCGCCGCCAGCAGCAGAACTACGCCATAAGCGGCGACCGGCATGGCGGCGAAGTTGTTTTCGCCCATCCAGCCTGTCGTGAACGGAATGAGTGACAGCCAAAACAGCAGATGCAAATTCGCCCACAGATTTATACCGGTGATCTGCTTCACCGTATGCAGCATGTGATGATGATTGTTCCAATAGATTCCGAGGAACGCGAAGCTGAGCAGATAACTCAGAAAAATCGGCAGCAGCGGACGCAACGCTGCCAGATGTGCGCCGTGCGGCACTTTAAGATCCAGCACCATGATCGTGATGATGATCGCGAACACAGCATCACTGAAAGCTTCCAGACGCGTTGTCGGCATGTGGAAGCAGACTACAACGAAGAGCGGTGTGCCTGCGAGTTTCAAACGAATAGCCATGGCGGCGCTTAATTCCGCAAGATTCCGCTTAAAATCTGCAGCAATCTGCGTAATCTGCGGATGCTCATGAATCGTGTTGCTGATCAACCGGAGCCAAACCCGCTCCGCGAAGGATTAGCAACGCGCCCCGTGCCACAGCCTTGCAGTATTGTAATCTTTGGCGCTACGGGCGATCTCACCCATCGCAAACTCGTCCCTGCGCTTTATAACCTTGCGGCCGATGGCGATCTGCCGCCCGCCGTGGCGATTGTCGGATTCGCTCGCCGCAAAAAAAGTGACGACGACTTCCGGCGCGATCTCGAAGAAGCCACGCGCAAGTTTTCCCGACAAGCTGTGCGCGACGAAATTTGGAAAACGTTTGCGCAATCGATTTCTTATCACCAAAGCGAGTTCGGCGACGAGTCTGGTTACAAAAGGTTGGCCAAACGCCTCGATGAAATCGACAAAGACCACGGCACCCGCGGCAATCGCCTTTTCTATTTCGCGGCCGCTCCAGATCAATTCGAACCGATTCTCAAGCACCTAAAAGCCGCCGGCTTGAACGAGACGTGCAAAGGAAGCTGGGTCCGCGTAATCGTCGAAAAACCGTTCGGAACGGATCTTGCCTCGGCGCGCGAGCTTAATCGTATCATCCACAATTCTTTTACAGAAGAGCAAACCTATCGGATCGACCATTTTCTCGGCAAGGAAACGGCCCAGAACATCCTCGTTCTCCGATTTGCGAACGCAATTTTCGCGCCACTGTGGAACACGCACTATATCGACCATGTGCAGATCACGGCGGCGGAAACGCTGGGCGTCGGGACTCGCGCCGGCTATTACGAAAGCGCTGGCGCCTTGCGCGACATGGTACAGAACCACTTACTTCAGCTCCTTTGCCTTACAGCCATGGAACCGCCTACGGACCTGAGTGCCGATAGTATTCGTGACGAAAAGGTCAAAGTGGTGCGATCGCTGCGTCGTTGGTCGCGCAATGAAATCGCGGTCAATGTTGTGCGCGGCCAGTATGCTAAAGGCGCTATTCACGGCGACCCGGTGCTGGGTTATCGCCAGGAACAAAACGTGAACCCAGACTCGCAAACCGAGACTTTCGTCGCCCTGCGTTTGTTCATCGACAACTGGCGATGGGCCGATGTGCCGATTTATATGCGCGTCGGAAAACGGCTTCCAAAGTCGGCAACCGAAATTTCTATTCATTTCAAAAAAGCGCCGGCGGTGCTGTTTAACAAAGATTTGCATGACCTCAATGTGCTCGCGATTCGGATTCAACCGGATGAGGGAATCGCGTTGCGGATTCATGCAAAGGTGCCCGGAACGAGCTTTCACATCGAGCCGGTGAAAATGGATTTCCATTATGGAACATCCTTTGGAAAGGCCAGCCCGGAAGCGTACGAACGCTTGCTGCTCGACGCGATGGGCGGCGACGCCACGCTCTTTGCCCGCCGCGACGAGGTCGAGCAAGCATGGGCTTTCATCGATCCGATCGAGGAAGCGTGGCACGCGAAAAAGGATGTGCCTGAGTTATTTTTTTATCCCGCTGGATCGTGGGGACCGGAGGCAGCCGATGATTTGCTGGCCCGCGACGGACGGGCGTGGAGGAGACTCTGAGCGATGTCTGCCGTGACTGAAACATATTCGCTCGGAGTGCCAGTCGAAGTCGGCAAAATCGATCACGAGCTGAAAAGACTCTGGCGGGAAAGCGAAGGCGCAATGACGCGCGCTTCGCTTATGAACCTTGCTGTTTACAGCGAAGAGCCCGGCTCGTTGAACGACAACACGCAACTGATGGCGAGAATTACAGAGAACCACGCGTGTCGCGCAATCGTCATCGAGGCTGATTGCAACGCAGAAGGCGATTGCGTGGACGCGTGGATCAGCGCGCACTGTCACGTCAGCCGTGCTGGCAGCAAACAAGTGTGCTCTGAACAAATTTCATTCCGCCTAAACGGCGGCTGTACCACTCAGCTGCCGAACATTGTTCTCTCAAATTTGGACTCGGACCTGCCGTTGTACCTTTGGTGGCAGCAGGAATTCCGTGAGCCAATGGATCCGCAACTTTGGGCGTGGGTCGATCGAGTCATCTATGACAGCCAGCCCTGGCAGGATTTTCAGGCGCAGATGCGTCTCGTGGAATCCGCACAAGCAGAGGCAAAACAGCGCATCGTCCTTTGCGACCTGAATTGGACGCGACTGGACAAGGCTCGTTTCGCGCTCGCGCAGTTCTTCGATCATCCCGCCTCACACCATCATTTTGCTAAAATAAAAAAGGTTCGAATTGATCACGCCTCCGGATTCCGATCGACCGCACTTCTATTTGTTGGATGGCTTGCGGCGCAGTTGAATTGGCGTTCTGAGAAAACAGACGTGGAGAACAAGTTTCAATTCGTTGGTTCCTCCGGTCGCAAGATCGACATCGAAATGCGCCAGTGCGACGGCCAACCGATTGACGAAGTCGCGGTGACAGCGGGCGATATAGAATTCCTCATTACCCATGCGAAGTGCGGCGATCTTCTGGAAATTTCACGCGGGAAAGCTGGCGAAAAACGCGTTCCACAATCAATGCCCGCTGGAAAAAACGATCCAGTAAGCCTGATGAGTGAAGAACTGATGCGCGGCGGACCGCATCACGTTTACCTGAACGCGGTCAATTGCGTTCGCGAATTACTGTAGCGGCGCTCGTAGAGCTACACAGGCAGCGCGCACAGCTCATGCACATTCTTTTCAATCGAAAAAAGCTCTTGCGCACGCTGGTACCCAGCGTGGCCAAGTCGTTGTGCTAACATTCGATCATCGATCACCTTCTCGATCGCGTCGGCGAGCCCTGCTGCATCGCCCGGTTGCACGAGAAAACCTGTTTCATTTTCAATGACCATTTCGGGAATCCCGCCGATCTTGGTCGAGACGACGGGTAGCCCCGTCGCCATCGCTTCCATGATGACCGTGGGAAGATTGTCCATGCCGCCGTCGGGATCGACCACACTCGGCAGCACCAAAACGTTCGCCGCGGCGAGACGCTGCCGGACTTCAAGCTGCGGTTTTGCGCCGGACAACGCGACGCGGCTTTGCAGATCCAGCTGCTCAATTTGATGGCGTAATTCGTTTTCAAGCGGGCCTTCGCCAATGATCTCGCATCGAAACGATTTCCCGTGCTCCGCGATTAATCCGCAGGCGTGAATAAGATCGCCAAAACCTTTTTTCGTTATCAAACGACCGACTGCCAGAATCAGCGGTGAAGTAGAAGAAAAATCCGTACGTCCGAATTCGGCGAGATTCAGGCCATTGTAAATGCGACGGATGCGATCGGCGCGTTCTGGAAAGCGCTCTAGCAAAAACTTTTTCGCATAATCGCTTACAGTCACGATTCCGCGCGCTGTATCGACGAGCTTATCAAGCCCAATCTCGAAGTTTCGCGGTGCGAAAATGTCGTTAGCATGCGCGGTGAAGCTGAAGGTCACTGGAAAAAATCTGTGGATCCAAAAAGCCGTGCGCGCCGCCATTCCTGTGAAATGCGCGTGAACATGGCCAATTCCCATTTCTTGCAAGCGTAATCCGACGTAAACAGCCTGATAGAGCCGAAGAAAATCGGTGCGGCGACCCCATTCATCGAGCGCAGCGACGATTTCGGGACTGAGCTTCCGCTTCTTGGACGCCCTCCGAACGTCATCCAGCAACTCCTTTTCCTCGGGCAGATAATGCACGCGTTTGACGATATGCTTGTCCCAGTCCTGCGGCGGTTCATCTCTGGGATTCCTGATGGAAAAGATCGGCGGAGTGATGCCCTGCCGTGCAAGCTCCGCGACTTCCCGGTAGCAAAACGTTTGTGCGAATGACGGGAATCGTTCGAAAAGGTAAGCAAATTTGGTCATCGACTACAGATTACTGTAGCGACGGTCTGTGACCGCCGAAATTAAAACCATCCACGGCACTCATAGAGCGCCGCTATAGTTGAAATGTGCTTGCAACTAAGCACTGCCGCGCTTTACCGGAATTGGTTTCCCGGATTCGTCGACGGCGACCAGCGTAAAAACGCCATGTGTAACGCGAAGCTCTTCGCCAGTCATATAACGAGTCACCCATACCTCCACCGGAATTGTCATTGAAGTCCGTCCGATTTTTTCCACGCGCGCATAACATCTAACCGTGTCCCCTACCCGCACCGGTTGAAGAAACGACATCCCTTCCATCGCTACGGTAACCACTCGCGCTTGCGCAGTTTTCGCCGCAAGAATTCCGCTGCCCAAGTCCATTTGCGATGTCAACCAGCCGCCGAAGATATCGCCGTTCGGATTTGTGTCCTTGGGCATCGCGATCGTTTGAATGACAAGTTCGCCTCTCGGTTGGTCGGGCATGAGGTCCTTTTAACCACGAATAAACACGAATAAACACAAATAGAGAAGAAAGCAGATTAGATTTGCCTGCGAATCACACGAATTAAGGCCAATGATTTTCCTTTGGAAGTTTCATGCTGAATTGGCGGTCATCTCCACTCTTCATTCGCATGGCACGGCGAAGCGTTGGCGAAGGCGGGTCATTCGGATTTCGGCCAAATGATTCGTGTGCATTCGTGCTTGATTTCCTACAAAATCAGCATGCAATCGCCGTAGCTGTAGAAACGATAGCGTTCGCTAATCCCTTCCTCGTAAGCGCGGAGCAAAAATTCGCGGCCTGCAAAAGCGCTCACCAGCATCAGTAAGGTCGAACGCGGCAAGTGAAAATTCGTTAGCAGCGCATCAACAACTCGAAACGCAAACGGCGGGTAAATAAACAAATCAGTCGTACCCGACCACGACTCAATTTGCGGCTTGTTCAACTTGACTGCTTTAAGCGGTCGAGTTTCAAGCGCCGCTGTTTCAAGAACGCGCGCGACCGTTGTCCCTACAGCTGCCACGCGCCCCCGCCTTGTTGATCCTCTCCGCGGCTTCTGGCGGAATGCAGAAGCGCTCCGTGTGCATGCGATGCTCGGTGATATTTTCCGATCGCACCGGCAGAAATGTCCCCGGGCCCACATGCAGAGTCACGAATGTGTGCGGGATCGCACTCAAAATTTCCGGGGTGAAATGAAGACCGGCCGTCGGCGCGGCAATTGCGCCAGCCGCATGCGCAAAAACAGTCTGGTATCGCGCCGCGTCCTTTTCGTCACTGGGGCGATTGATATAAGGCGGCAACGGCATGGAACCGCCTGCATAAAGATCGACATCTTTGTCCAATGCCACGATGCGCTCGCCATCGTCTGTGATCTCCTCAACGCGCAAAGTGGCATTATCGATTTTTGCCGTCGCGCCGACCCGCATTTTACGTCCCGGCTTCACCAAGCATTTCCAATGCGCGGGATCCAGCCGTTCGAGAAATAAAAATCCAATCGCACCATCGTCCGAGAATCGGCGCGCTGGAAGCACGCGCGTGTCGTTCAACACCAGCAGGTCGCTCGACTGTAAAAACGTTTTTAGCTCGTGAAATTTGCGATGTTCAATTGTCTGCCCGGCGCGGCGCAGCACCATCATTCGGGAATCTTCGCGGCGTCGGAGCGGGCGCTGCGCAATCAATTCCCGCGGCAAGTCATAATTGTAATCGCTTAGCCGCGCGCTCATCGTTTTATCGGAACATAGCCATTCTGGTTGTGCGCCCAACGGGCATGATGCTCGTTGAGGCCAAAAAAAAATTGCACCCAGGCGCGGAATTTCGGATGATCATTCAAATGGCGCAGCCAGCTCTCGATTTAGTCATCGCAGCGCTGGAGAAAATTCGACGGGCGAGCGATCATTTGCCACGCGCATCGAGAAGTCTGCTGGCGCAATTGCAGTTCGAGAGCATTGACAATGGTAGGGCGCGACCGCCAGGCGCGCCGAACAACGCTGAATTACTTGAGCCGATTCGGGAACGCGTTCGCGTTTGTACGAAATGCGCGCATCTCGCCTGCTCACGCACACAAACGGTTTTCGGCGTAGGAAATCCAGACGCCGACCTGATGTTCATTGGCGAAGCACCCGGTGTAGATGAAGACAAACAGGGTGAGCCATTTGTCGGGCGCGCCGGACAATTGCTGACGAGAATTCTCAAAGCGATGAACTTCGCGCGCGAAGATGTTTACATCGCGAACATCCTCAAGTGCCGGCCGGACACGCCGTCGGGCAGTTTTGGAAATCGCGCGCCCACGCCGATGGAGATGCAGACCTGCCGACCGTATCTGGTGGAGCAGATCGAGATTATTCAACCGAAAGTGTTGGTCGCGCTCGGCGCAGTCGCAGTGGAGGGCCTGCTCGGAATGCGCGGGACCATGCGCGAATTGCGCGGACGCTGGCACGCTTACAACGGCATCCCGCTCATGATCACGTATCACCCTGCTTACTTACTCCGAAACCAAGCCCCTTCGGAAAAACGCAAGGTGTGGGAAGACATGCTCCAGGTCCTGGAGCGACTCGAACGACCGATCACAGAGCGGCAGCGAAATTATTTTCTGTAGCGGCGCTCTGTGACCGCCGACCATTTGGTTATTTTTCGGCGGTCGCAGACCGCCGCTACAGTTTTGCCCGTTCGAACATTGCGTCGATCGCTCTGCATGATGCGAAAGTGATAGCCAGCGACAAAATCATCTTGCGCACTTCGCGGCGGGGAACTTTTACCGTGCGCTGCAACGCACTCCCTCCGGCCTCATCTAAAAGCGCAAGCGTACGGGCGCCGATCAATGCGGGTAAAACCGTGGCAGCACGCACTCGGCGGTTTTCGATTGCGCGCGAATATTGCATCCCGCACGCAAGCCCGGTTTTTGCTTTCTTCAGCCAGTCTCCGTAGATCGGTTGAAAACGCCCCGGTTCGGAAAGGATTTGCGATGCGGTCAGATGCGCCGCGCTCAATTCGTATTCTGGAAAATAACATCTGCCTGCGCGCAGATCGGAGCCGGCGTCGCGCAGAACGTTGATCAACTGAAGCGCCATTCCGTAGCGCTTGCCCAGCGCCAACATCTCGTCTTCGCTCACACTCGCGAAGTTCCGAACATGCCGGAAACAAAGTCGCGTCCAAAATTCACCGACACAACCGGCAACCAGATAGGTGTATTCATCCAAATCGGCAGCGGTGCCGAGCGCGCGAATTTCTTGCGGGTTATCGAAGCGCTGGAGATCGAGCATCTGGCCGCGCGTGATTTTCTCCAAAACCACGCGAATGTCAGTGCGATCCGCCTGCTCCATCTGCTCGAGCCATGCAAGGCAATCGGACAACGATTCAAGCAGCTGTCGTTCGCTCGCGTTCGTCTGTAGCGGGACAAATGAAGCGATCAGATCGATAACAACTTCGCGCGAAGCTTTGCCCTGAATCCCGTCCGAGAGCATCTTGAGAGTTTCGACGCGCCCGAGACCCGAAATTGCGGTCGTATCCGCGACGCTGTCTGTTGCCCGCGCAAGCAGGTACGCCAGCGCAATCGGTTCGCGTAATTGCGCGGGTAAAAATCGGATCGAAAGATAAAACGAACGGGAGACGGAGCGCAGAAGTGCTGTTTCCAAATGCAATCGCGCGCTCACGGAAGGTTAACGTTGGCGCGTGTAGTACCGGAGAAAATCATCTTCCGATATTTCGGACCTCGATCCGATTGGGCGCTATGTTGCCGAGGCCGAGCTGGCTGGCAAAACCGACATAGGCCGCGAGGCGGCCAATCGCAGGCAGACTCGCACGTGCGCGCCATTCTTCCAAACGCTTCAACGCGATCGCATCCAGAGCGACTGGGTCCCTGCTCGCATAGAGCGTGGCATGATGCGTGGCATAGTTCGGCTGCGACTGCGGGCCGCCCGCGTATTGCGCAATGAGGCCGTCCATCAAATTGAAGACGACCTTTTTTGCGATGAGCGGATTAGCATAAATCTCCGCGAGGCTTTCTGTACCAAAACGAGGGCCTTGCGCAAAACGACGCCAGTTATCGATGTTCGGAATGGTCATATTGTAAATGCAACCGGCGATTCCGTTCGTTTCACTGATACTCATCACCGGGACATTGATGATCTTGGTAACTTCGCTCGAAAGGATTTTCGAAAAATGACTGACATTGCTTGTGTTCTCAATGTCAGAAAGCATCTTCCGTGCGTCGCCGAGGTAGTCCAGATCGCCCCAAATCAGTTGCCCAATAAAAGGTGCGGTCAGGACCGCTTTCGCGTCATAGCCGTCCCGCGGCGTGATTGCTTGCAACTGGTAACCATCAAATCCCGCGCGGTAACCGGCATCCTTGATTCCACCGAGAGAACGGTCCCAAACAATGATAGTGCTGCGGGGATGGCCCGCTGCCACGAGGCCGTCCACGATCGCGTTCACCACATCATGATGCGTAGTAAAAAGTTCGCCCCCTGCCGCGGAGATTTTAATTCCAATCCGGTCGTTGGGAGACACGAGCGACGCCCACGCCTTCGCCACCTCTGGCTGGCCGGTTGCGGCAAGAACAAGCCGATCCACCATCTCGTGCACAACGCGCGGGTTCGTTTTGTAATCTTTGATTGAGGCAGGATTATGCACCTCGTACACAATTGAAGGTGTCGGCGAGGGCTGCGGGCCTTCTGCAAGCCCAGAGGCAATAGCGCAAAACAAAACGAGAGCTACGTTTAGGAGTGTTGTCATGTCGAGCGAAGTCTCCCGCATGCGGGATCAATATTTAACATCAAGAGATTCCTCGACTCCGCTCGGAATGACAATAAAGACTGGTAGATTTTATGAGGACGCCGGCGTCTGACACAGACGCCCTACAATTCTCGCACAAGATGATCGGTCCAATCCGCCACCTCTACATTCACATTCCGTTCTGCGCGCGTATCTGCCCGTACTGCGCTTTCTACAAAGATTTGCTCGACCGCTCGCAGACCTGGCGATTTTGTGAAGCGATATTGCGGGAACTGGAGCAACATCAAGGAGAGGCGATCTGCCGCCTACGCAAGGCTACGGCGTGCCAGGTTAGATCGCCCCGGCGGACTGGAGACCGCCGCTCCTTGCTCGTTCCATCGACAATTTACTTCGGAGGCGGCACGCCGACCGCGCTCAACATCGCGCAATTGGAATTTCTCCTGCGCGGATTTCATGAGCAGCTCGACTTGTCGGAACTGGTCGAGTGGACGATCGAAGCGAATCCGGGAAGCGTTTCCCCGCGCAAAGCCGCGATCCTCAAAAAATTCGGAATCAACCGGATCAGCCTCGGCGTGCAATCGTGGGACGACGAACTGCTGAAATTGCTCGGGCGCGAGCACAATGGGCGGCAGGCTGAAGAATCGTTTCGGATCCTGCGTGCCGCGGGATTAACGAACATCAACATCGATCTGATGTTCGGTTTGCCAGGCCAGACGATTGAGCAGTGGCGATTGACGCTGGAGAAAACCATCGCCCTCAAGCCTGATCATATCTCCGCGTACTGTCTAACGTACGAAGAGGACACGGAATTTTTTCTACGCTACGCGCGTGGCGAATTTCGGCAGGACCCAGACACGGACGCCGAGTTTTTCGAGATGACGATGTCGATCCTGGAGAGCGCCGGCTACGGACATTACGAAATCTCAAACTATGCGCGTCCCGGTTTTCCGTCCGTTCACAACCGCGCCTATTGGCTCGGCGAAGATTATCTGGGCCTCGGTCCTAGTGCGGTTTCAACTGTCGGTATGCGGCGCTGGCAAAACGTCTGTGATTATCGCACCTACATCGATCGCGTTCTTTCCGGCCAATCACCATGCGCGTCGAGCGAAAATCTCACGCACGAAATGAAACGCACAGAGCGAATCGCGCTGTCGGTGCGCACACTCGACGGCGTTTCTGCTGCGGATTTGAAACGTTTCGCGCAAGAAACAAACGAGTTTATTGCGCTGGGGCTGCTTCAAGAATCGAGCGGCAATTTCGTTCTCACTCGAAAAGGCAAAGCATTGGCGGATTCCGTTGCCGAAGCGTTTCTGTAGCCCGCATCGCTGATGCCGGTTTCTAACTTGCGCCGAAATCACGGATCCCGGCTACAGGTCGGCTAGTAGATGTCATTATCGGAGCTATAACCGGCATCCCCGCGAATGGACCGCAGACGGGCGCGACTCCCCCACTCCGATTCCGGCCGATTAATTTGTCCCAGTGCGATTTTCACGAGCCACGGCGCCGCTGCCAGCGCACCGATTGCGACGGGCGCAATTGCGGCAGCCTGACGCAATGGAGGCCTGATCTGTCCGCCATCAAAATTCCGCAGGCGGACGGCAAAATTCGAGAAGTATGAAGGGCGTAGACTTCATTCAATGCCTTGTGTTTACAGCATTGGGCCACCGCGCTTTATAGTGATCGCGCCTCTGCGCCTTTCAATCGTTTGTCGCAGCCAGTTCAACAGCTTTTCGATCGGCTAGTCGCATTCAACGTTGGGAAAGTTTGTCTCGATACGCGCTTGCGGCGTCTAACCTTCCCCATTTTTCATAGAGTGTGATTAGGCGTTGAAGCGCGATCTGAGTTCGCGGGTTGCTCGCGCCCTGCGAGCTTTTCAAACTTTCATAGCTTGCGAGCAAAAGCGGCTCGGCTTCGTTGTAACGTTTCTCGATCGTCAAACACTCGCCCAGGGCGCTGTTGGCGAGGGCCACCCAGTAATGTCCTTTCGGCAGGAGATCGGTGCGAATCTTAACGGCTTCACGCAGGATTGTTTCACCTTCTTTGGGTTGACCGGTCTTAGCCAAGATCAAGCCCTGGATTATCAGAGCGGTCGGATAGTTGTCGTAATAAGGTCCGAAACTGTCGCCGTAGATTTTTAGAGCTTCGGTTACTTTACTGAGTGACTCAGCGTATCTTCCTTGCTGGTAAGATGAGATGGCTTGGTTGCGAAGGTTGTCGCCTAACCACAGACTGGATGAATTGAGAAATTTACGCTGAATAGCTTCCGCTTCATGTAAGTTTGCGTCGGCTTCGGCATAATCATCTTTTTCGGTGAGGAATCCTCCCAGCACCGTCAAAGTGAAACTGAAATTTGGCGTGTCGGTTTCCTCGCGCTGGCGATATTCCGCAACGGCTTCGCGGGCTGTTTGAAGCGCTTCTTCAAATCTTCCCTGATCGGCCAGCGTGGATGCAAGAGTGCTTCGTGTTGGCCCGATGATATAGAGTGACTCCTTCGGCATCTGTGAACTCAAGGCCAGGCTTTCGCGGAACGACAATTCGGCTTCTTTAGAATCGCCCTGCGTTCGCCGCAAATAGCCGAAATTGTCAAGCGCGTGCGCCAGGTTTTCCGCCTTGATGTTTCCTTTCCGTTTTTCGTTCCACATCAACGGCAAAATTTTACGATAATGGTTTTCGGACTCCGCGAGCTTTCCCTCACTGAATAGCATGAATGCCCGCTGTTCCGATGCCGCCAGCGTTTTGATATCATTTTCCCCGTAGAGCTTGCGATGGAGATCGAGATACTCTTCCGTGTGCTTACTGGCTAACGCATAGTTACCTTGTCCGTAATAGCATTCCGCGATAATCTGCTCTAACTCGACCTTAATCTCCGGTTGATTTGAGAACTCACCGTTCTCAAGCCGTTTGGCGGTCTCATCCAAGATCTCATTCACAGTTTTTTGACCGTTCTTCTGAGGCGAAAACACGATTGGGTTTGAGTAATTAAGCATGCGCACGAGAGCATTCTTAACATCTTCGGCTTTGACTTTTTCGTGGCGCGCTGCATGCGCCTGCCAGGTAGTCGTGATCATCCCGCCGACTAAACTAATCGAAATCAAAAAAGCGGCGGCGACCGCGACAAGGTGCCGCCTGATGAACTTGGAAGCGCGATAAGTGAAAGTGTCTTTGCGTGCGACGACCGGCAATCCATCGAGATGTCGCTGGATGTCCGCAGAAAATTGTCCGACGGACGAGTAACGCCGCGATAGTTCTTTCCGCATCGCCATGAGAACGATGTTGTCGAGATCGCCGCGTAACGATTTTGGATTTGTGGCGCAACTTTCCAAGTTGCGATTACCAGCAAGTTGGAAACTTGCGCCACGGATCGCTGTGCTTGGACGAGTTGGCTCCTGTTCGGTAATGGCGCGCACGATTTCGTCTGGCCGATTTGTTTTCGTCCGATACGGACTTTGCCCAGTCAGCAACTTGTAAAGGACGACGCCGAGACTGTAAACGTCGCTCGCTGTTGTCATGCTTTCGCCTCGTACCTGTTCAGGGCTGGCGTACTCGGGCGTCATCACGCCTTGGAGCGTAAGGGTCTCTCCGCTGCGTTGCGCATTCTCCGAGTCGAGCAATTTGGCGATGCCGAAATCGAGCAGCTTTGGTTCGCCCTCGGCAGTAACGCGAATGTTCGCCGGCTTAAGATCGCGATGAATGACAAGATGCTGATGCGCGTAAGTAACGGCCGAGCAGACTTTGCGAAAAAGCTGGAGCCGCTCTTTTATCGCCAGTGCACGTTCATTACAATACTCGTCCAGCCGTTCGCCCTCGACATATTCCATCGCGAAAAATGGGATCCCGTCCGCGTTTACGCCGCCGCCGTAAAGCTGCGCGATATTCGGGTGATTAAGACTGGCGAGAAGTTGCTCTTCGCATTTGAAGTGATGGATCATGTCATCCGAGGCCATGCCACGGCGAACCAGCTTGAGCGCGACTTTGCGATGCAATTCTCGATCTTGCGCTAGATAGACTTCACCCATGCCGCCACTGCCGAGGAGCGACATAATCTCGTAAGTGCCGATGGTTTGGCCGGCCCGATATGCGCCTGCACGCACCAGAGATTCTGCCGCGAGATGAAGGGCTGGCGTTTCGATGAATCGGCTCGCGCCCTCGTGCTCCCGCAGGAGTGATTCAATTTCCGCGCGCATCGCCGGATCGGTTCCGCATTTCTCATCGAGAAACCCGGTCCATGCTTCGGGCCCGCATTCGACGGCGGATTTGACTAGTTCCGCCACCCGCTCTGCGCGCCGGTCAGGCATGCGCTGCGTTTCCCTTTAGCTCACGACGAAGCCACAGCTTGGCAAAATTCCAATCGCGCAAAACGGTCTTCGCCGAAACGTTCAGCACTTCTGCGATTTCATTGGCTTCAAGGCCGCCGAAAAACTTCAGCTCCACGACGTTGCCTTCACGGGGGTAGGTGCTGGTGAAACTTTGCAGTGCGTCGTCTAGGGCGACGAGTTCAAGCGGGCGCTCGCACGCTAGTTCCCGTGTTTCGTCGAGGTAAAGTTTCTCCAATTTTCCGCCGCGCTTCTCCGCGTTGTGAGTGCGAGCGTGCTGCACAAGAATGCGCCGCATCAGGCTGGCGGCGACGCTGCCAAAATGCACCCGGTTCTTCCAAGTCGCCCGGTTTTGATCGACAAGTTTCAAGTAAGCTTCGTGCACCAGAGCGGTGGCTTGCAACGTGTGGTCTGGGCGTTCATGCCGTAGATATTCGGCCGCGCGCCGGCGCAGCTCTTCATACACAAGCGGCATGAGTCGCGCCGCGGCGTTCGCGTCCCCATGATTCCATTCCTGGAGAATCCTTGTGACTTCTTCGGTGGGGGCAAGGCTCATTTGAGGAGGCCGGGATCTTACCGTTTTGGGAGAGAAAGCGAAAGTATTTTTCAAAGGCCTGTCCGTTTTCGTCGCCAAACCGCACGTTAGATAGTTGGAGGCTTATTATGAAAATGAATCATCACCCATCGCTCGCGGGATCGCCGCGGGCATTTTTCACCTTGCTGTTTGGCGCCCTGCCGCCCACGCAAAACAAGAAAGAATTTCTATGTTTTGGCACACTCAATGGTAGGCGCGCCAGAGTGATGTCAACCTAACGAAACACACATAATTAACGGAGCAATCCCATGAAAAGAACAAACCCTTCACTTCAAATCATCAAACCTGTGGTCGCGGCAACGCTGGCGGTCGTTATCATGTGCGGACTTTCCGTCCGACCCGCGCAAGCCGGTTACATCGTAACGTTGCAGCAAGTCGGGTCCAACGTCGTCGCCACCGGAAGCGGAACCCTTGACACGACCGGACTGGCTATAAATATTGAACCGCCATTTGCTCCTGGTTTAGTGCAACCAGATGCTGGGGCTATAACAACCGGGCCAACGGGTTTCGCTGCCGACGCGCAGCGTATTGGGAACCTTGTCAGTGGACCGGCGAGTTTTGGAAGTGGAGGACAAACTCTTGCCAGCAGCGGGAGCGGAGACACTGTCGGCTTTGCTGTGGGCGAGCCTCAGTTTACTCTAATCGTGCCACAAAACTGTATGGTTTCGGTTTCATGTGGTCCACTATCGGACAGCTCCACCTACGCCGGCGCGACCTTTGCAAGCCTTGGTATAACACCCGGCACCTACGAATGGAGGTGGGGAACTGGACCAAACCAGAACTTCACGATTCAAGCGGGGCCCACAGGACCTACAACTAATCCGGCAACGTTAGTCGCAAGTTTTTCTACCACGCTCAATGGCTCACTCAATCCACATGGGGAAACCACGACTGTCGAGTTCCAGTATGGTCCGACGACCAGCTACGGGCACACCACCCCAGTTCAGACTCAGACCGGGAACACAGCCCGGCCTATCAGTGCCAACATCAGCAGCTTAACCGCGAGCACGACTTATCATTTCCGAATTGTAGCTCACAACGTTGGCGGCACCAGCTTTGGCAGCGACAGGACATTTACCACGCTTAGCCCTACCGGGGCTCCGGTCGTCATAACTAGTCCGGCAACGTTACTCGCGAGTTTTTCAGCCACGCTCAATGGCTCAGTGGATCCGCATGGGTTGACCACAAGTGTTCACTTCCAGTACGGCACAACGACCAGCTACGGACTCACCACCGCCCCCCAGAGTCACACTGGGAACACGTACCTGAACCTTAGTGCCAACATCAACGCCTTACTCGCGAGCCACGTTTATCATTTCCGAATTGTGGCCACTAACAGCGCCGGCACCACGTTCGGCGCCGACAGGACGTTTACCACGCTTAGCGCGACCGGTGCCCCCGTAGTCACGACCAAACCGGCGACCAATGTAACTACTTCTTCAGCGACACTCAATGGCTCACTCGATCCGCATGGGTTGACCACGAGTGTTCACTTCCAGTACGGCACCACGACTAGCTATGGGTCTACAACCCCTATCCAGAGTCACACTGGGAACACGTACCTGAACATTAGCGCCAACATCACCGGCTTAAGTGCGAGCCATGTTTATCATTTCCGAATTGTAGCGACCAACAGCGCCGGCACCAGGATGGGCAGCGACAGGACCTTTACCACGCCTTAGCGCTAATGATGATCGCGTTCTTTCCGGCCAATCACCGGGTGAATCGAGCGAAAATCTGACGCACGAAATGAAACGCACGGAGCGAATCGCGCTGTCGCTGCGCACGCGTGACGGAGCTAGCGCTTCGGATTTGAAAAGCTTCGCGCAACAAACAAGCGAGTTTATTGCGCTGGGGCTGCTTCAAGAATCGAGCGGCAATTTCGTTCTGACTCGAAAAGGCAAAGCACTGGCGGATTCCGTTGCCGAAGCGTTTCTTTAGCTGTCGCGCGAGAAGCAAACTCGCAGGCGCGTGTAGCGGTGCTTGTGTCAGGCACCGGACTGGACAGGCGTTTGACACAAACGCCTCTACAAGCTGAATCAGTAGATATCGTTATCGGAGCTATAACCGGCATCCCCGCGAATGGACCGCAGACGGGCGCGGCTACCCCATTCGGACTCTGGCCGATTTATCTGTCCAAGCGTGATTTTCACCAGCCACGGCGCCGCTGCCAACGCGCCGATTGCAACGAGCGCAATCGCCGCTGCCTGCCGCAGCGGCGGCTTGATCTTGTCAGCCATCAAAATTCCCAAGCCGATGCCAATAGCGGTGCGTGTGACCACCAGGAGCGGGTCGACTGGAAGTTGTTCGGAAGTTTTTGAAATGGATATGGGGAAAGACATCGCCTACCATATACGTCGCGTTTGGGAAAAAGAAACGGCAATTTTGTGGCCAGGCGCATTTGTCATTTCGAGCGGAGCGAGGTGGAGTCGAGAAACTCCGCTGCGCCACCCTTGAAGTAATTCAACGGAATGTCTCGACTTCGCTCGACATGACAGAAAATTAAGAGACATGCCCAATTCGATCTACGCGCTCATCCTCGCCGGTGGAAGCGGTGAACGCTTTTGGCCATTGAGCAGGCGGGCCCGTCCCAAACAACTTCTGCGCCTCGTCGCCGACAAAACTCTGCTCGAAGAAACTTTGGCGCGCCTTGAAGGCTTTGTCCCGCCCGAGCGCACTCTGATCCTGACGAACGCGGAGCAGGAAAGCGCCGTTCGCAAATTGCTCGGGAATTTTCCAAAGGAGAACATTGTAGCCGAGCCGGCCAAACGCGACACCGCTGCTGCCGTCGCGCTCGGCACCGGCTGGGTGGCAGCTCGCGATCACGCAGCCATCATGGTCGTTCTCCCTGCCGATCATGTGATTGCAAACCGGACAGCTTTTCAGGAAACGCTGGCCCTGGCTGCCGAGGCAGCCGAGGAGACAAGCGGGCTTGTAACCATCGGTATCAAACCAAGCTGGGCATGTCCCGGATTCGGTTATATCGAACACGGAAAGCCGGTGTACTTGCGCAAGCACCCCGACATTGATTCGATCCATCGGGTCCTGCGCTTTCGCGAAAAACCGAATCTCGATCTGGCGGAATCATTTTTGCGAAAAGGAAATTTTCGATGGAACGCCGGGATGTTCGTTTGGTCCGTGCCGACAATACTTCGCGAATTCAACCGATACGCGCCGGAGCTGGCGGATTTCATTTCTCAACTTCGCGCTCCGGAAAATTTCGAAAAAGCTTTGCGTGAGCGGTTCAGCAAGCTGCCGCGCATCTCGTTCGATTATGCGATCATGGAAAAGGCGGGTCGCGTCCTTGTCGTGGAGGCCAGCTTCGATTGGGACGACATCGGAAGCTGGCGAGCGGTGGCGAATTATTTTGAGAAGGACAAACAAGGAAACGCCGCGAACCGCAGCATCACCGCGCTCGATTCCAGCAATAACATCGTTTTCGAGGAAGACGGAACAGCAGTAGCCTTGCTTGGAGTTCATGATCTCATCGTCGTGCGAACGCAGGATGCACTTTTGATTTGTGACCGACACGAGGCTGAAAGGATCAAGGACCTTATCGGCAAAATTCCGCCGGAACTGCAATGAGAGCGAGAGATGTCATCCTGAGCGAAGTCGAAGGATCCCGCAATGTTGCCTCAGGGTTTCGCTGCGGGATTGCTCGACTTCGCTCGGAATGACACCGAGATGAAACCCATCTTGGCCCTTGATTTTGGCAGGGTGCGTATCGGCGCGGCGATCTCTGATGAATTACAATTGCTTGCGCATCCGCTCGAGACAATCCCAGCGAACGAGCAAGCGCCATCGCGAGTAGCACAAATCGTCCGCGAAAAGGAGGTCGATCACGTTGTGGTCGGCATTCCCCGGCGGATGAATGGACAGATCGGCGCGGCCGCGACCGAAGTTCTCCAGTTTGTGGAAAAGTTGCGTGGGATTCTACCATGCCCAGTCGTCACTTGGGATGAGCGGCTGACCACCGCTGCAGCGCATCGAGCATTGCGCGATGCGGGCAAAAAAACGCGGCACACACGCGGCTACGTCGATCAAGTGGCTGCTCAAATGATTTTGCAAAGCTACCTCGACCGGCGAGCGGCGAACGCGGCAGCCAAGGAGTGATCAGTGATCTGTGATAGGTGATCAGATTTTGTTACTGATCACCGATCACTAGAATCGCAATGACACGAAGGCTAAAGATAATCATCGCTTACGACGGCGCGCCATTCGCCGGCTGGCAGAGTCAATCTCACGGCAATACCATTCAGGATCATCTCGAACGCGCGTTTGAACGCGTCGCCGGAAGGCCTGTGCGCGTTCACGGGGCCGGGCGAACGGACGCAGGCGTCCACGCCCTCGCGCAATGCGCACATGTCGATGTTAACAAAGCTTTAGCACCTGCGCGTTGGATGGAAGCGCTCAACGCGTTACTGCCTCCTGCAATTCGCGTAATTCGCTGCCGCGATGTGTCGAACGATTTTCACGCGCGTCTCTCGGCAAAAGGAAAGATTTATCGCTACAGAATCTGGTGCGCGCCTGTTCTAACACCATTCGAGTACCGTCGTGCCTGGCACATCCCCCGTCCGCTCGATTTAAAAATCTTACAGAAAACAGCAAAACGCTTCGTCGGCACGCACGATTTCGCAGCGTTCGCTGCCAATCGCGGGAAACCCGAGGAGAGCACGATCCGCACAATCAATTCTGTGCGCGTCTGGCAAAAAGGCCCTTGCGTAACAATAGAGTTCGATGGCGACGGTTTCCTGTACAAGATGGTGCGATTAATTGTCGGCGCGTTTGTCAAATGCGCGCTCGGCAAAATTAGCACTAACGATGTCACTGCGCGGTTGAACTCGGGCTCACCCGGTCCAGCCCGTTTTGCCGCGCCCGCTGAAGGACTATTTTTGGTTCGCGTGCGCTATTGAAGCGTTAACAAATGCAAGGGACGGCGCGCCGCACCATCCGGACATCGCAGCGCGATGTCCCTGTCTATGCGACCGGTAGAATGCGTCCTTCCACTTCGCCGAAACCAACTCGGTAACCGTTGCCTTGCGCCCAGCCGGTGATGGTAAGCGTGTCGCCGTCTTCGAGCCACTTGCGGGTTTCGCCATTTGGCAACTTTAACGGGTTCGCGCCGCGCCAGGTTAATTCCAACATGCAACCGCGCGATTCTTCAGTCGCGCCGCTGATTGTGCCGCTCGCTAGTAAATCGCCGGGCTCCAAGTTGCAGCCATTCACGGTGTGATGAGCAAGTTGTTGGGCGATACTCCAGTAAAGATTTTGGAAATTCGTGCCAGTAATGGTGTACGGCGCGTCCATCACCGAAGTTTGCAGCCGCGCTTCAAGTTGAATATCGAACGTTGAATCGTTTTGCCAGCGCAGATACGGAAGTGGTTCGGGATCCTGGTGAGGAAGCGGTTTTCTGAATGGCTCAAGCGCTTCCAGCGTCACCACCCAAGGCGAGATGCTGGTGCAAAAGTTTTTCGCCAGAAACGGGCCAAGCGGTTGATATTCCCATGCCTGAATATCGCGTGCGCTCCAATCGTTCATCAAAACGAGGCCGAAGACGTGATCGATCGCGCGATCGATTGGCACCGGTTGGCTTAACAAATTGCCTGGACCAACCAAGAACGCCATTTCGATTTCGTAATCGAGGCTCTTCGTCGGGCCGAAAACCGGCGCTGAGGCGTCAGGCGGTTTGATTTGGCCCTGCGGCCGGCGCACATCAGTTCCGCTGACGACAACTGAGCTGGCGCGTCCGTGATATGCCACGGGCAACCACTTCCAGTTCGGCATCAGCGCGTTCTCAGCACCGCGCAACATCGTACCGACATTGTGCGCATGATGATAGGACGAATAGAAATCGGTGTAATTGCGAATCTGGGCGGGCAACTGCATTGTCACATCGCGCTGTCGGTAAAAAACGCGCGAACGAAGCTCGGCGTTATCGCGTAACGTCGATGTTTCCGCTGAGAGAAGATGTTGCAGTGCCTCGCGCACTTGTCTCCAAGCCGATCTGCCGCGGTCCAGAAAAGCATTGAGTGAGTCTCGCGAAAAAAGATGTCGATCTTGCGTTTCGGAACAACGCAACTGTCCGGCTTGATCGAGTGCGGCAAGATCGACAACGTACTCGCCAATTGCCACTCCCACGCATGCCATACCGCTGCGCGTCTTAAAAATACCGAACGGCAGATTTTCCAGCGGAAAATGCGAATCCGGTGTGACTTCGATGAACGAACGAAGAGGCATGCTTATGATTTAACCACGAAGATCACAGAGAACACGAAGAGTTATTAAGTTTCGCTCGTTGAAATATTTTCGTGATCTTCGTGTCCTTCGTGGTGATCAGAGAAGTCGCAGAGCGCGCAAATCGTCGCGCGGCTCGTCGAAGCTGCAACTGCCGAAGGACGCGACAAATTTCCGGCGATATCGCAGCCGTTCGACGTCGATCTTCCATTCGCGCCACGCGAAGAAATCTTCGCCAAATGAAAACGAAGTTGCGTTTTCATCTTCCAGTATGGTCGCGGCTTGTTTTGCATCCCATCGGTGCTCTGCCGCAAGGACGGCGGCTCCGAGCACATTGAGAAATCCATGCATCTTTGTTTTCACTTCATCGCGAAATTGCCGGATCGGATGATGCAGCCCTGCCGTAAACTTTATCGGGAGCTGATGCGTAGCTGGCGTCACGAGCGCGCTGGCGATTTGCGCCGAAGTTAGAAATGCATCCGCTGTCACTCCACCGGTGCGCAATTTGTAACCAAACGTTGCCGCGTCCTCATCGGAATTGTGTTCCGCAAGCAACGCGGCCGTTTGCTCTGCTCTGTCAGGTGGCGCTTCCCAGAAAACTGGCAAATCACCGACGATCGATCTCGCCTCCTTTAGCAACGTAAGATCGACATCATCAGGTAAAAACGTCTCCAGGTGACTAATCGCTACGAGATCGACGTTGCTCGAGAACGAACGAATTGCCGCATCAACTTCGTCGAGCGCTCCAAGAAAGGCATCCGCATTCGCGGTTTTTGGTCCAAGTGCCGCAACACGGAGCGGATGCGCAGGATCGAACTGCGAAAGGAGTTGTTTCGCCGCATCGAATTGTTCAACGGGAAGAACGAATGTGTTGAGCATCCACGCATCGGGCGAGCGCACATATTGCGCCTGATTCTGAAGAGCCGCCTCCAGCGCAAGGCTGCAAGGCGGGAACATTCCCGCGTAATCAATCGATTTCGCGAGCAGAGTCTCAATGGAAGAGGTCGGCATGGGTTGGATGAACCGTGCGTTCGCACGCTAGCTGGGTCAAATCGTTGCCGGCGATAGCTTAATGATAGGCTCGACTTTCTTTCCGAAATGCTGTAGAAATTTTGCCTTTTAATGGAGCTTACGGAGTCCACCTCAGGCCTTGACTTGGTAGTGTGCACATGCGGAGAACGGGAATATACCGCGCGCGATGCAATCGATGCGGCCATTTTCAGGGGTGAGTTAGACGTAAAGTGGAAAGAATTTCTCCACCAAGTCGCAGCGGAAAGACGAGCGGATGAGCTAGAGCTGGAGGTAGACGAGTCCGCGATTTCGAGTGCGGCTGAAGCTTTTCGTTACGAATACGATTTGATCACCGCCGAGGAAACGGAAGGATGGCTGGCAAATCGAGGCCTCACGCTCGATGACTTCGCCGACTATCTTACCCGTGAATACTACGCCAGCACGCTTCAAGAAGAGATCATTCCGGACGAAATAGAGTATCCTTCTGCGGCGGCCGAGTTACGCCAGTCCTTCCTTGCGGAATTAATTTTATCCGGAGAATTGGACCGAATGACCAGTGATTTAATCGTGCGGCTGGCGGCACGCTGCGCTGGAAAGGAGCTACCGACAGATACGATTGCGGCCGAAAAGCGGAAGTTTCTCCATCGGAACGGGATTACATCAGCACAACTGGCGGATTGGCTGGAGCAGCTGAAACGCGATTCGAAATGGTTAGATGAAATGCTCGCGGTCGAGGCAGCATACGGGAAACATTGCGACACACTGCTTGTCCCTGAAGCGCGTCAACGCGAATTGCTAGGTTTGCGGCTGCCCTTGACGAGATTCGAAACCGAAATGATCGAGGTGGAATCGCTCGATGCCGCCCGGGAAGCGCTGTTTTGCGTGCGCGAGGACGGCATGTCAATGGAAGAAGTGGCCACCGAGGGAGGCTATCCTTACCGACGCGCGGACTTTCTTTTGGAAGATCTTCCCGTCGATGCACAGCACAGATTCCTAAGTGTCTCGGCTGGCGAGGTGCTCAAACCCCTTGCTCATGGCGATGGATTTGAACTGCGTCGCATCCTTAAAAAAATTGAGCCCCAGCCCGATGACCCAAACGTAAAATCGCGGATCGATCAAAGGCTCATTGATCGACATTTCGCCGAGCTTACCAGCAAATATACGCACCGACGGCTCGGTGCCGTTTCCACTCCTGCTGCAGAATGAAAGTAAAGGACAGCGAGATTCTGCGGCGCTCATCGGTGTTCCGCTTTGTTTCCGATGAACATTTCGGCGCGATTGAGCCGTTGCTCGAAGAAGAACATTATGAATTCGGGGACGTGATCGTAAAACAGGACGATCCGGCTGACTCATTTTACGTTCTGACGCGGGGACGTGCGCGCGCTCTCAAAATCAAGCCTGACGGTGAAGAAATCCCGTTGGGAGTGCTAAAGCCGGGCGACTCGTTCGGAGAAGCGGCTCTAGCCGAGGGTGGAACTCGAAATGCAACCGTACGCTGCAGCACCGCAGTAGATGTTTTAAGGATTGATCGCGATGACTTTCTCGAGCTCGTCGGTCGCGTGCCGGAGCTAAAACAATTTGTTGAGACCACCGGCCGAAATCGGGCCCTGCAAAGTTTCCTTTATCAGTTCAGCAACTTCGGCCGGCTGCCGATCGCTGTGTTGCGCAACATGATCGACAGATTAAAACCGGTGACCTTTGAAAAAGGAAAGCTGATCATCCGGGAGGGAGACGATGCCGGACCTCTCTACATTTTGCAGAAGGGGCGGGCACGGGCCTTCAGTGGCGTGGACGGAACCGAGCGCAATCTGGCATTTTATCGTGAAGGCGATTTCTTTGGCGAATTGTCGATCTTGAACAGCTCGCCGCGCGCCGCATCGGTACAAGCCTTCAGCGACTGTGAATTGCTCTCGTTAGAACCATTGGCGGTCCGCGACTTGCGCCGGCGCTTTCCCGAATTCGACAAACTCTTGACCGAGCGACTGGCGGTTTACCAGGCGAAAACCGAGGCGCGAATTCCGCTCGATTTCACCACAGAACTGCTCCCTGCCGAAACGCAGGTGCACGACAAAGTGGAGCTGGATGGTGAGCCGGCTCCGAGCGAAACCGAAGGGAAAGAAGAGCCGTTCAAGGATGAGCGCGGACTGTTTCGCAAACGCGGCAAGCGCATCCGCAAAATCGATCATATCCTGCAAATCGACGAGATGGACTGCGGCGCGGCGTGTCTGGGAATGATCTGCCGGTATTTCGGACGCAAAGTGAGTCTGACGCGGATTCGCCAGCTCTGTCACACGGCAACCGACGGTACCAGCCTCAAAGCGATTACTCGCGCCGCGACTGAACTTGGACTGGCTGCGCGCCCTTTGAAAGTCTCGCTTCGCAATCTCCCGCTCATGCCGCTGCCTGCCATAGTGCATTGGGAGGGCAATCACTGGATCGTTCTCTACGATGTGGACCAACAGTTTGTCCGCGTGGCTGACCCGGCGCGCGGGCTGCGAAAACTTCCCCTGCGCGAATTCGAAGCGAAATGGACCGGTTACGCGGCGTTGTTCGATTACACGCCGGCATTCGAACAAGCTCCCGAGGCTAAACGAAGCCTGGCCTGGGTGCTTCCGTTTCTTTCTCGCTTCAAGGTTATCTTGCTCCAAGTGTTCGGGCTGGCGATTGCGGTCAGTTTTCTTCAACTGCTCTTCCCGGTGTTCACGCAAATGGTCGTGGATAAGGTCATCGTGGAAAACGATCTCGGCCTGCTGAAGATGATCATGCTGGGCATGCTGGCAGCGCTTGTGTTCGTGCAGGTATCCACGCTCGCGCAGGAGTACTTGCTGGCGTTTGCAGCTGTGCGCCTCGATACGGCAATCCTTGATTTCCTCAGCCGGAAGCTTCTCTCGCTGCCGATGAGTTATTTCACGAGTCGCCGGACGGGTGACATTCAACGCCGGCTCGAAGGGGCAAGGCAGGTTCGGCAATTTGCTGTGCAGCAGGGAGTGTCCGCATTACTCGCGGCAGTTTTTCTTGTAGGCGCAATAGTTTTGATGGCGATGTATAGCCCGCTGCTTACGCTGGCGTTTTTGGCGACGACCCCGGTGTATGCCGGGCTAATGATTTTTTCAGTCAAGGTGCTGCGCCCGCTGTATCATGGCGTGGAAGAAAGCCAGGGCAAATACAGCTCGCATCAAATCGATGCCATCAAAGGCATTGAAGCGGTTAAGGCGGCGTCTGCCGAAAACACGTTTCGCGACGCGATGCTGAACGAGTTCCTCTCGGTCGCACAAAAGCTTTTCAAGGCAACCTTCATCGTAATGTCCTGGGACAGCGTGCTTCAAACTGTCGGCCTGCTCTCGACTGCGATTTTCCTGTGGGTTGGAGCGATCCAGGTAATCCACGGAAATTTGAGCGTCGGCGGCTTCGTTGCATTCAGTTCGCTGACCGCGATGGCATACGCTGGAATTCTGCGCGCGCTCGGGGTTTGGGACCAGATGCAACAGGCGGCTGTCCTGCTAAACCGGCTTAACGACATCTTCGAACAAGAGCCAGAGCAAGGGCACGATCGTTCCCGGCTCGTCCCGGTCCATAGTCTCGAAGGCAGAATCGAGCTGCGTGGAGTCAATTTCAGATACGGTGGGCCAGAATCGCCTGACATCTTGAAAAATGTCACCTTGGACCTTGCCCCCGGGCGGATGGTGGCATTCGTGGGCCGCAGCGGCTGCGGGAAAACAACTCTCATCAAATTAATCGCGGGCCTGCTGGAACCAACAGAAGGCGCGATCTTTTTCGACAATGTCGATCTAAAGACTTTGAATTATCGTGATGTCCGCCGGCATGTTGGGATGGTATTGCAGGACAACCACATGTTTAACGATACGATCGCGCGTAATATTTCTTTTGGAGACCCGGAGCCCGATCTCGATCGAGTGCTTGCGGCCGCTCAAGCTGCAGCGGCGCACGATTTCGTCATGCGTCTTCCCCTTGGTTATGAGACAAAGATTGGCGAATCGGGGCTTTCGCTATCGGGTGGCCAGAAGCAGCGCATCGCGATCGCGCGGGCAATCTATAATAATCCGCCGGTGCTGATTTTCGATGAGGCAACCAGCGCCCTCGACACAGAATCGGAGCGCGCGATCCAGGAAAATCTCGGTCGATTAATGGCTGGCCGGACCACGATTGTGATCGCGCATCGGTTAAGCACGATTCGCGAAGCGCATTCTATCGTGGTGCTCGAACAGGGAAGCGTTGCCGAGATTGGCACCCACGATGAGCTAATGGCACAGCGTGGCCTGTACTATTATCTTTCAAGCCAGCAACTGGGGATCTAAAGCGTGAGTTCACAATTAACTCAACGCGGCTCGCTGGATGTGGAATCCGAAATGTTGTCGCAAGAGCCGCCGCCATGGATCATGCGCTCGACAGCCTGGATATTGCTGGGGGCGTTTTTATTGGCGCTGGTGATCGCAATTGTGATGCGATTGCCAGAGACGGTACGCTGTCCATTCGTCCTGGTCCCGGATACCGGCGCCGATCCGGTCCAATCACCCGTGCGAGCTATCATTAGCCACGTTGGAGTGGACGAAGGTCAACCTGTAAAAGCCGGAGAAGAGTTGTTCGTGTTACGTTCTGATGAGATTCGCGGTCTGGATACTGAGTTCCGGACGCTCACGGAGGACCTACGCAGCAAGGAAGAAAGCCTCGTCAGATATGACAGCGCTTATGCCGCGCAACTTGGGATCAAAAGTGCAGAGATCGAGCAGGCAAAGAGCGAAGTAAAATTTCGTGAGAATCATTCTAACACGAGCCGCGAACTCGTCACGCGCATGGATAAGTTAACCAAGCTGGGCGGCGAATCGGAAATTGACCTCATAAAGTTGAAGCTCGATTTAGCCGGTTCGGAAAAGGATTTGAGCGTCGCCCAAAGAACTGTGCAGCAGGTGAATCTCGACCGTGAGCGAATGGAGACGGAGCACGTCCGCCAACGAGCTGAGCAGCAATCTGAAATTGAAAAGTTAAAAATGCGCATCGGCGCCTTGAAGATCGACCTGAAAAATACGCAACAGAACTTGCTTACGATTCGCAGTCCATACGAGGGCGTGATCATCTCCATGGATCAACGGAGCGTGGGCAGCGTCGTGCAGCAGGGACAAGTGCTTTGCCAACTTGCGCCAAAGGATTCAAAGCCCCGGGCCCGGATGAGCTTAAATGAAGTCGGCCTCCCAAAGCTGATTGTGACGCAGCGGGTCCGCTATTTTTTCGAGGCCTACCCGTATCAGCGTTATGGCACAGTAACCGGAAAACTCGATTGGATTAGCCCGTCGGCTGTCACTACCAGCGACGGATCGCGCTTCACTGCGTTGGGATCGCTGGACCGCTATGATATCTTCTCGCGCGCAGGAAAAATTCTCCCGCTCCGCGTCGGTATGCGGGGAGACGCGCACATCATCGTTGGTAGCCGGACGATGATCGAATATGCATTTGAACCGATTCGCCAGCTACGAGAGAGCATGAGGCAATAAGTTCCGGTGCAAGAGCCCCGATCCAGACTAAGACTCGAAGACCTGACTACGAGCAACGCCGCCATGGCGCGTTGTTTGCAGTTGGCGGCGCTCGCCGCCAAATCGGACGTACCCGTGGTGCTCCTGGGTGAAACTGGTACAGGCAAAACCTTGCTCGCCCATGCGATCCACAATTCATCAACGCGAGCAGGCCGCCCCTTCATCGCTTTTAACGCCTCGGCAATTAGCGATACACTTCTCGAAAGTCAGTTGTTTGGTCATGAGCGCGGAGCATTCACCGGCGCACAGCAAAGCATTAAAGGAAAATTCGAGCTCGCTCATGGGGGCACGATATTCCTGGACGAAATCTCGGAAATGAGTCCGCTCGCACAGGTGAAAATCTTGCGCGTGCTTGAATACGGTGAGTTTGAGCGGCTCGGTTCCGAAAGAATGCTCACTTCCAACGCGCGAATCATCTGCGCATCAAACTGCTCCCTGCGCGAGCGGGTGCGAATGGGAAAATTTCGTGAGGACCTTTATCAAAGATTGAACGGCCTGACCTTGCTTATCCCTCCGCTCCGCGAGCGACTGGAGGAGTTGCCAGCATTGATTGCGACGGAATTGAAAGCCGTAGCGTTGAAAGAAGGCAAAGACATTGCGGCTATCCACCCTGAAGCGATGGAAAAATTGCTTAACCACAAGTGGCGTGGAAACCTGCGGGAGTTAAGCCACACGGTGCGCACCATGACGTTGTTTTGCAACGGCTCGGTGATTCTGCCCGAAAATGTGGTTTTCCCTCCCGACTTGGAATCGCATTTTGCGGGAATGGATAACGCCCAAACAGCTTCGATGCGCACCGACAACCACCAAGAGCCTGAGAGCCACGCCGATCTCTCCTTGGACAGCGCCATCAAAAGGCACATCCGCGTTGTTTATGAACAGGCCAATCGAAGCCAGCGGCAGGCTGCAAAATTGCTCGGCATTTCTCGCTCCACGCTCGCGCGTTATCTCCACAGCGCGGTCAAAAAATAGAGCGCAACCCGGCGATTTTGGGAGTGCGGCGACATGTCGCCGCTTTAAAAGCGCGGACATGTCCGCGCACTCCAAAGCCAACGGAACAGCGCCAGCGGCGCAATCTCACTCCTAGCCTGGGCATCGCCTCAGGACTTTGATCGCGGCTCGATATAAGCGCTGAAAGCGCGATTCACCGCAAGCGTGACTCGACGCGCCAACCGATTGAAGCGCGCTTTCAGCGCCTGGTTTTACGGCAATTCGAATTCCTGGGGCGATGCCCCAGGCTCCATAATAAGACCGCGCCTTTGGCGCTAGAGCCGTCGCACCGGAACGCGAACGCGACCAGCGTTGCGTCCGCGATACCAGCCTCAAAGTGAAGCACGGCGGCCCAAAAAAGAGCCAAGACGGCCTAAAAACAGGTCCAAGCGCTCGGGGCTAATTCACCCACCAATTATCAGTTTCCACAAAACAAATTTCTGCGTAAACGCTTGTCGATTAACGATAAATGCGCAACTCGCCCTCACTATTCTTTAATCCCTCCCAGACTTGGCACGAATATTGGTCACAAGAAGAGCCAACGTGAGTTCACCGAGGAATAAAAAAAATGCGCCCGACGGAGAGTCAGGAAATCAAAGGCCTAAGCGCAAAAAAGAAAAAGTGATTCGTCTGGATGACCTGATTCCAAAACAGGACGTTACAGGCGGGCATCAATTGCTCTTCGGTGCTACTGACACAATACAAACCAACCAGAAAGGAAAATAATATGGCAGCAAAGAAAGGTAAGAAAATCAGAATCCAAGACCTCAAGCCCAAGAAAGACGCCAAAGGCGGCGGTCCCGTTCAACACGGTCCCGTTCAACACGGTCCCGTTCAACACGGTCCCGTTCAACACGGTCCCGTTCAGCACGGTCCCGTTCAGCACGGTCCCGGCGGCAACTAAGAAGGTCAAGGAACCGCACTGTTGGTTCGATCCCGCGGCGCGGTCTTTTACAATAATCCCAAAGGCAATCTTCCTAGGATCAACGCCCCCGCCCCCGTCCCCCACTTGATCTCTAGGAGGTGCCACTAATAAGCGGACCGCACTGTTGGTTCGATCCCGCGGTGCGGTGCCACTGACACGATACAAACCAACGAGAAAGGAAAATTAAATGGCAGCAAAGAAAGGTAAGAAAATCAAACTCCAAGACCTCAAGCCGAAGAAAGACGCCAAAGGCGGCTTCGTGCTTAACACTCCCGGCCAACACGGTCCCGTTCAACACGGTCCCACAAGCCACGGCCCGAGACCGAACCTAAAAACTCCGTAAAAAGAGCCGCACTGTTGGTTCGAATCCCGCGGTGCGGTTTTTTATGTACAGATCTTGCGACTACTCAGCGTCATCCCTACGCGAACGCATCGCTAATCGCAGGAAGCCAATTGCGGCGTCATACTAAACAAGGCGCGCAATTCGCCCTGGGGCGGAATGGTTTGAATGCCTTCCTTGTCCTCGAAGGCGCGTTGCTCATGATGATCGGTCAAGCCCCTGCAAGGCTCGACGCAAAGAAACGGGCCGCCATCGGACCACAAAGTCAGATAAGGGACGCCTGAGAGATCCAGGATCATCCAGCGACCACTCGGCGGATCAACGTAGGAGAATTGCGGCCGTGGAACGTCAACCAATTCGAGAATGATCGAACCGGGCAATTCGTTCTTTGAAAACGGCATTTCGCCACCCGGGAATTCGATATCCCGCGTTTCACCTGACAAATAATTGCCGGGTGAAAAATATCTGCGGTAAAGACCTTTCGGCATTTGAAGATGAAAGCTTTCGAACGAAGTCGCTGCGAATCCCGGATGCAATCCGAACGCCACATGCGCTGTTAGCTCAGGCTCGCAGTTCTGAAACTCGAAAACAACGCTCAACGTGTTCAAGTCGATCTTGTAAGTTAGATCCAGATCGACTTTCAACGGGTATTCAACAGGCGAAAAATCCTCCGGAGTAATCCGATATTTCAAGGAAGCGCCGCTGCCCTCACCGGAAAATTCCGCAAAGCGCCACGTCTTGGAGCGAAGAAACCCATGATTCCCGCCTTTGATTTCGCGGCCCCGGTACAGGCTACGACCATTTTTAAGCCGATGAAGATAATAGCCCATCACCGTCGCGTGGTTTGCCCAACCCTGAGACGGCATTGACAGATCGTTGTCGCGATAAAGAAACCCGATCCACTCGCCGGCCTCGTTTATTCGCGCCAGACTAACTAGTTCCGCCCCAAGACGCGAGACAATGATCCGCAGACCGTTCTCCTCATCGATCAAAACGTCGAGGTGTCGATCGTCGCGTTTCTCTTCGGTGTGCGAAAACTTCATCGTGTCCTGTTAGAGAAACGCCTTTGCGTTTCCGTTTTCTGTCTAGCGTTCGCCGCAGCAAAGCTGGATGCCTCGGGTTTGGAGTGCGCGGACATGTCCGCGTCCGCCACAGGGCGGATCCGCCGTGGTGGACTTTGAAAGCGGCGACATGTCGCCGCACTCCAAAAGACTCATGGGAACAAGCCGCGCACTTGTTTGGCTTTGATGACGCGTTCAACGCCGGTGGCCATGGCCGCTGTGCGATGCGAGACTTTGTGTTCCTTCGCCCGCTTGATCACTTGCGCAAACGAATGCTCGAGGATGCGGAAGAGTTTGTCTGTCACTTCCGATTCCGACCACAGAAACGCCTGCAAACCCTGCACCCACTCGAAGTAGGAAACGATCACGCCGCCGGCGTTGCAGAGAATGTCCGGTATCACAAAGATTTCGTCCCAGCGCTGCTCAAGAAGCAGGTCCGCGTCCGGCGTGGTCGGACCGTTGGCGGCTTCAGCAAGAATCCGGCATTTGAGCCGGCCCGCGTTTTTCCCGGTAATTACGCGATCAACCGCTGCGGGAATAAGCACATCGCACGGCAGAGTAAGGAATTCCTTTGGATCGATATGGTCGCTTTGAGCAAACGCCCGCAGATTTCCCTTCTTGAGCATATGCCGTTCGGCCGCCTTAACGTCTATTCCCTTGGGATTGTAAATCGCGGCATACGCGTCGCTGATCCCGACGACTTTGACGCCGCTTTTGTACGCGAGCGACAGAGCCGCTACCGAGCCGACATTGCCGAATCCCTGCACAATGGCCGTGCATTTTTCGGGATCCATCTTCAGCATGCTCATGGCGCGCTCGATCAGGTAAACAGCGCCGCGCCCGGTTGCTTCGCGCCGGCCTTCGGTCCCGCCGATGGCGACCGGTTTGCCGGTAACGATTTCATTGACGGCGTAACCCATGTAAACGGAGTAGGTGTCCATAAACCAGGCCATGATCTGCTCATTAGTGCCCATGTCCGGCCCCATGATGTCGGTATGCGGCCCGACGAACGGGATCATTTCCTGCATGTAGCGGCGCGAGACGGCCTCCAGTTCCGTGCGCGATAATTTGCTGGGATCAACTGCAACTCCGCCCTTCGCACCGCCATAGGGCAATTGGGCCAGCGCGCATTTCCAGCTCATCCACATTGCCAGCGCGGCCGTTTCGCCCATCGACAATGAAGGGGCGAACCGCGTGCCGCCCTTTGTAGGGCCGAGCGCGATGTGATGTTGCACGCGATAACCTTGGAAAGCTTTGGTGCTTCCGTCGTCCATGTGCACCGGCAACGTCACGGCGACGGCGCGCTTCGGGTAGGTCGCCCATTCCCGATCGTCCTTGTCGATGTTCAGATAATCGGCGATGACACGAAACTGCTCGCAAGCCATCTGGAAAACTTCATCGTTGTAGATCGTGTCTATGGCTGAATCAGCGCAAGTCTGGGCGTCCATGGGAAGTTGCTATTTGCGCTGGTGAAGTGACGCCGTCAAATCGAAAACTTTGGAGTGCGGCGACATGTCGCCGCTTTCAAAGCGCGGACGTGTCCGCGCACTCCAAATGCACAATGATCGACAATCGCGGATTAATTTCGATAACCTGTCACAAATGAAAATTGAAACTCTAGCTGTTCATGCCGGACATTCCGTTGATCCTACAACCGGAGCTGTTGCTGCTCCAATCTACCTTTCCACGACGTTCGAGCGTGACGCCGAAGGCACGTACCCGCGCGGTTTCATGTACACGCGTAACGATAATCCCAACCGTGATGCCTTGGAACGCGGCATCAGCGCGCTTGAGGGCGGCGCGGCCGCTGCCGCATTCGCCTCCGGCACAGGAGCGGCCATGTCGATCTTTCAAACGCTTGCGCCAGGCGACCACGTGCTTGCGCATGTGGACGCTTATTACGGCACGTCGCGATTGCTCCGCGAAATTTTCCTGCGCTGGGGACTACAAGCCGACTTCATCGATATGAGCGACCTTGACGCCGTAAAAAAAGCGCTGCGCTCAAAAACGAAACTGGCCTGGACGGAAACGCCGTCCAATCCGCTGTTAAAAATTGTCGATCTTGCCGCCGTCGCCGAAATCGTCCACGACGCCGGCGCGCTCTGCGTTTGCGATAACACTTGGGCGCCCGTGCTACAGCGCCCGTTCGATCTCGGCGCCGATTTCATTCTTCATTCAACGACAAAATACTTCGGCGGGCATTGTGATGTTCTGGGTGGAATTGTCGTTGCAAAACAAGACAGCGAATTTTTCCAACGCATCCGCGGCATTCAATACGAAGGGGGCGCAGTCCCCTCGCCTTTCGATTGCTGGTTGATCCTGCGCGGGATGCGCACATTGCCGTGGCGGATGCGCGCGCACTCAGAGAATGCGACGAAAGTGGCGGATTTCCTCGGGCAACATCGAAAAGTAGCGCGCGTCCATTATCCAGGATTGCAGTCGCATCCGGGACACAAGATCGCAGCCGGACAGATGTCGATGTTTGGCGGAATGCTTTCGTTCGAAGCGAAGAATGGACGCGACGCGGCGATGTCGGTCGCGGCGAAAACGAAAATCTTTATTCGCGCCACGAGCTTGGGCGGCGTGGAAAGCTTGATCGAGCATCGCGCATCCATCGAAGGCGCGGGGACAACGTCACCTGAAGGTCTGCTGCGCCTGTCCATCGGCCTCGAGAACGCGGACGATTTGATCGAGGATCTCGATCAAGCGCTGGGATAACAAGGAGGGCGATCTCCAGGTCGCCCTTCATCTTCTCGGCGGACTAGAGACCGCCGCTCCTTGAAGTCTACGCCGCACTAGCTTAACAACATCCAGCACTTCGCTTACCCGCAACAAAAAGGCTGCGCCGAAAAACGCCGCTGCGCCACATGCGATCGCAATGAGTAACGCGCTCAATTTTTGAAAAAAGCGCAGATTGGCCCACGCATCCAGCCACCAGTAATTTGCCGCCCAGCAGATCAGCGCCAGTAGCGCGCCGGCGACACAAACTTTTGCGAGAGCAATCAGCATCTGGCGCGTTTCAAGCCTGCGCGTATGCCGGCGCATCAGCGCGTAAAGTAACAGAAAGTTGATCGTTGCAACGATGCTCGTCGAAAACGCAAGGCCGCGGTGTCCCCACCCAAGTCGGAATGTAAAAAGCCAGTTGAGAAATAGATTCGCGCCGATCGCCAGAAAACTCACGACCATTGGTGTGTTACGTTTGCCGATCGCGTAGAACGCAGGCGTCAGCACTTTCAACACCGCGTATGAAACGAGGCCGATGGCGTAAAATTGCAATGCGCCGGCTGTCTGCCGCGTCATTTCGGCCGAGAACCGTCCGTGCTGATAGATCACGCTGATGATTGGCGATGCCAGCATGGCGAGCCCTATTGCCGACGGAATCGTAAGCAAAAATGCGAGACGCATTCCGTGCGCAAGAATTGCGCGGAACTCAGCTGTGTCCCCACGCGCGGCGCTTTTTGAAACGAGCGGAAGCGTAACGGTGCCGATCGCGACGCCGAAAATTCCCAGCGGCAATTGCATCAGGCGAAACGCAATGTTTAGCCAGCTGACCGGCCCGTTCCCGAGACTGGCCGCAAACCCGCTATTGATCAGCACGTTCACTTGCACCGCGCTCGCCGCGATCACCGCCGGTCCCATCAATGTCAGCACTGTGCGCACGCCTTCGTCGCGCCAGTGAAAATCCGGGTCGAACCTGTAGCCGACTTTCCACAGCGACGGGAATTGTCCCAGCAATTGCCAGGCGCCGCCGATCAGCGTGCCGATGGCGAGGCCTACGAGCGAGCGAGCGCCGAAATGCGGGTCGATCCACCAGCCGATCGCCACACCCGCAATGATTGAGCCGAGATTGAAATAACTCGACGCCATCGCTGGCGGACCGAAAACGTGTTTCGCGTTGAGCATTCCCATCACCAGCGCGGCCAGCGATACCAGCAGCATGAATGGCCACATGATTCGAGTAAGCAAAACCGTCAGCGCAGTCTTGTCTGGCGACCAACTTCCCCACGTCAAGAGATCGACAAGCTGCGGCGCGAACACGATGCCGAGCACAGTCACTGCGCTCATGAAAACGGCCGTAAGCGTCGCGACCTTGTTGGCCAGTCGCCATGCCGATTGGTCGCCTTCAATCGCAATCTTTTTTGAGAACGTCGTGATGAAGGCTGTCGAAAGCGCGCCCTCGGCAAACAAATCGCGCAGCAGATTCGGCAACCGAAATGCCATTAAGAATGCGTCGAGATTTCTTCCGGCGCCAAACAACCCCGCAAACACCGTCTCGCGTATCAACCCGAGAACGCGACTGGACAGAATGGCGACGCCGACAACGCCCGTCGCGCGGGTGCTCATTTGCCGGTCGTTTGCACTCATCGGCGAACAAAGAACAGCGTCACCTCGACTTACGAAAGCAAAATTTAAAAGCTAACCACGAATGGACACGAATAGACACGAATCTGATTGAATAAACCGCCGATGACACGGATGCTGTTGCGGAGGCGTTTGACTCGCTCGCTCCCGCTTACTCGGCCTGCGGCCTGCCCGTCTGTGTCGCTGGCGTCCCCGCCGCTCCGCTATACCAGACGCCGAATTCAGCCCTCACCAGGAGTCCCTGCATTTTGGATCCGCTTTATTCGCGGAGAAAACGGGCGATCGAACTGTCCGCGGTGCGTTCCAATTTCTACTTCGTAACTTTTTAGTTCAGCGCCTCCTCAAGCGCCTGCCTTAGTTGTGATGCGTAGGCGGCGCTGTAACCGACGAAGCGTTTCAAGATTCGACCATCGCGCGAGATGACGAAAATTTGCGGAATTGCGTCATGTCCCTGCATCAGAGGCGCACCAACTTCGACAGGGGCCCAGCCAATCCGGTAATCAATTTGAAAGTCTTGTATGAATTTGCGGACTTTTTCAGCCGACGCGTTTGGATCCTCGACCGAGAGTCCGATCATCTCCACTCCACGGGAGTGAAACTCCTTATGCAGCTTTACGAGCTCAGGAATTTCTCGCCGGCACGGTCCGCACCAGGTTGCCCAAAGGTTAATCACCATCACCTTGCCGAAGAAGTCGGCCAGTTTGAAAGACGCGCCCTTTGCATCCTTCAGCGGCGCGACCGAGACTGCGGGCGGCAAGTCAGGCGCGGGTGGCGCGGCGATCACGGCCGGTGCGGGTGCGGACGCGTTGGCATTCACCGGTGTCGGAGTTGTCGCGGCTGCCACGGGAACAAGGCCGCCAATGTGGTAGCTGACAATCGCCAGCGACAAAATCACAGACAAACTTGCGGCCACGCTCATAATGCGTCCGCGGGTCCAGCCTTTTTCTTTGGGCTGCAACTCTTTTAATTTAGCTAGCATCTCTCAATCCATTTTCCTCTCTTCTCATTTACCAAATGATACCATCCTTGTTTGCAAATGCAGGCGCGAGTTCCGCTGGCTCTTTGCCACGATTCGCTTCGTCTGAAAATGCTCTCGAGGTCGAGCGAATAGATTTGATGAGATGAGCTAGCTTTTCGCCAGCCGGGAATGTTGGGCTCGTGCGTCTCCCCATGTCAAGGTTGAAGAATCTAGGTTCAAACTCGCGGAGAAGAGCGTAAAACTTGCTGCGCAGCCGCAAATGGCTTCCTCCCGATTCGCCTGTTGTTGAAAGCAAAGAGAAAGCTGCGAAACCGGGTCTCACACACCGCGAAAAAATGGCGATCGTTGCGCTCCTTCTTCTTTTGCCGGTGTTGACGATCGCAATCATCGGCAACCAGCAAATTTTCAATGCCTATCTTATCTGGGCAGAACGCAACGCAAATCTCATCTTCTTCAGCAAGAAAATGCCAACTACCTGGCTGGTCACGCTCGACTCGATTGTGTCGGCAAGTTTTCTCGCGGGCACGGTCGTCTTCTGGCGGCTCTGGGCGAAAAAATTCAGGGAACCGCCCGAGATTACCAAGATCGGCATAGGTAGCCTCGTAGCTGTAACTGGATTCATCTCTCTCGCAATGGGCGCAGCGATCGCGACGAGTTCCGGAACAAAAGTCTCAATTGGCTGGCTCATCACCTTTCACGTGCTGAACAGCATCGGCTTCGCGAATATTTTTCCCGTGTCGCTGGCGTTGTACGCGCGCGTGGCGCCAGCCGCATTGTCCGCCACGATCATCGGCATCTACTATCTGGCCTTCTTTGCAGCGAACAATCTCGTAGGCACGATTGGAGGTCTTCTCGAAAAAATGCCAGCCACACAATTCTGGCTACTTCATTCCGCGTTATGCGGCACAGCCGGCATCATCTTCCTCGTGGCCGGCCATTTCTTCGGCTACTTGCTGGCGCCTAGTAATGAGCAAAGCAAGATGTGATTAGACGTTCTCTCCTTGACGTCTGCCGCTCTGCGCGGACTGCATATTAGTGGACGTCACGAACGCTGCCAAGCAACAGCCAGGCCTGAATCTTCAGACTCTGCGACGTCTCAAATTCTGGGTCTGGTTTCAGGAATTGACGCGGCCGACTGAACTTCAGGTCATGTTGATCTGGGCCGGCATCATCGGCTTTGCCGGCGCCCTTTGCTCGATTGCCTATCGTGTCGGCACAAGCTTCGTTCACAAAGTCTTAACCGGCAGCAGCACATCTGGTCTCGTTGAAAGCTTCACTGATATGCCGCTGTGGGGACGCCTCGTTATTCCAGCAATCGGCGGACTCATCGCCGGCGCGATCATTCATTTCGGCTCGCGTTTCCATGGCCAAGTCACGACCACTGATTACATGGAAGCGGTTGTTCTTGGCGACGGCAAGATTTCAGCGCGTCAGAGCGTGGTGAAATCGCTTTCCGCGCTTTTCACTAACGCCTCCGGCGGATCAATCGGACGCGAAGGTCCACTGGTTCAACTTGCCGCGATGGCGGCGTCGCTAGCCGGGCGTTTGCAACGCTGGACAACTCCACGGCTGCGACTGCTGGTCGGCTGCGGCGCGGCTGCGGGAATTGCTTCGGCTTACAACGCTCCAATTTCCGGCGCGGTGTTTGTCGCGGAGATAGTCCTCGGTTCAATGGCGATGGAGATTTTCGGACCGCTCGTCTTCGCGTCCGTGATTGCCACGCTTACCGTGCGCGGGTTCCTCGGTGCCGGACCGCTCTACGAGATCCCACTGTTCCGGCTCAATGGAAATTGGGAGATCATTCCGTATTTGTTGCTTGGTTTAGGCTCCGGTCTGGTCGCGCCGTGGTTCATCCGGCTGCTGCGAGCAACCGAACAATGGGCTGGACAGATTTCTGCGCCTGTTTACGTGAAGATGTGTATTGGCGGCCTGATTGTGGGCGCGCTGGCTGTGTTCTATCCGCAAGTCTGCGGCAATGGCTACAGTGTGGTCAACGAGATCTTGCGCGGCCAATGGCTTTGGCAAACGCTGGCGCTCATCCTGATTTTCAAAGTACTCGCTACCGCGGCGACATTTGGCTCCGGCGCTGTGGGCGGAGTTTTTACACCGACACTTTTTGTTGGCGCGAATCTCGGGTTTCTCTTCGGCATTGCCACCCAACACGTCACCGGCTCGGCGTCGATGAATCCCAGTGCGTTTGCGATTGTTGGAATGGGGGCATTTTTGGCCGCAGCGACTCACGCTCCCATCATGGCGATCGTCATGATTTTTGAGCTTACGCTCGATTATCAAATCATCCTGCCGCTGATGCTGGCCTGCGTCATCGGCTATTACACGTCAGTGAAAATCGAGAAACGCTCCATTTATGCCGAAGCCTTGAAGCGCAAAGGCGCGGGCGATTACGCAAAGCAGCTAGCCGAACTCCACGTTCGCGACCTAATGAAGCCAAACCCGCTGACGATTTCCCCCACCACCGGTTTCTCTGAGATCGGCGAAAAGTTCATTAACACGCGGTTCAACTATCTTTATGTCACCGATAACGGCAGATTTCTCGGCGCCGTCTCTCTGCACGACATTAAGAGCTACCTCAATACGCCCGAGCTTGCGAAGGTGGTCATCGCCGGTGATCTTTTACGCGATTCATTCCCAGTCGTTCGTGCGAGCGCCTCACTTACTGAAGCGTTGGAGCGTTTTAGTCATCACGATGGAGAACGTCTGCCGGTGGTGTCGCGCGATCGAGACCTGGTCGGATCGATTGCTAAGACCGATGTGATCCTCGCGCTCGCCGGAAGCACAGCGCGATCCACAACCGTGATCGGCTAGCCTGCGTCTCAATATACACCGGCTTGCCTTTCAACGACGACATCGATCAAACGACCCTGCCGATCAAACAACCACTCCGCGCTCACCTGTTCGCGCACTACCATCGGCGCGGTGAGAAAAACAGCCCCGATATGTTGGTAGTATTGGCCCAGGAAAACACGCATTGTCTTTGCTACGCGCGGTCGTGACGCATCCTGGGTGGGCTGCACTGTTATCGCGGAGCCGCTTTCGCGTGGTTCCAATCGCTTTGCGATAAATTCCATTACAGATTCAATACGCGAACCTGGCGGCGTTTGTTTCAACAGCGCTGCGCGAATCTCCGCGCGCGGGGCATGGAGATCGATAATCACCCGCTGCGAGGTGTTGTCAGCCAGCGCTGGTTGCACGAGCCATAACAGCGCCAAACAGAAAATCGCAGCCGCACGCATCGCAGCTCACCTAACCAATCCACTCAACCGCGGTCAAATCTGTGCCCAATCTCACCGGCAAACGGCGGGCGCCCCAATCGCCACGGTGTCGTTCGAAAACACCGGCGACTTTGTACCCGCACGATCGACATCGCCCATCTTCAAAATTCCATTCACCGAGCTGATACCAATCGCGCTCGATGAGAAGCTCGCCGCAACCCGGGCACCACGTGCTGCCGCCCTGGTGATCGTGCACGTTTCCAGCGTAAACAAAGTGCAGTCCTTTCGACCGCGCGATCTCACGGGCGCGAATAAGCGTCGCCGCCGGGGTGCGCGGTCTATCGAGCATTTTGAAATCGGGATGAAACGCCGTGAAATGCCACGGCACATCCCGCCCGAGATTTTCGGCGAACCATTCGGATGCGCGGTGCAGCTCGTCGTCGCTGTCGTTTTCACCCGGAATGAGCAGCGTGGTGACCTCGAACCAGACGTTCGTTTCGTGCCGGAGATATTTCAGCGTGTCGAGCGTCGGCTGAAGCTGCGCAAAGCAAAGCCGATGATAAAACGCGTCGGTGAATGCTTTCAGATCGACATTCGCGGCGTCCATATGCCGGTAAAATTCCTCACGCGCATCGTCAGTAATGTAGCCGGCGGTCACAGCGACTGTTTTGATCCCGCGTTCGCGACACGCATCAGCGACATCGATTGCGTACTCGGCGAAAATCACCGGATCATTGTAAGTGAACGCAACCGATCGGCAGCCGAGCCGCTCCGACGCGAGCGCGATCTGCTCGGGCGACGCCGCATCGGCGAGCTTGTCCCACTCGCGCGCTTTGGATATGTCCCAGTTCTGACAAAACCGGCAGCCGAGATTGCATCCAGCCGTCCCAAATGAGAGTACGCTTGTCCCCGGCAAAAAATGATTCAGCGGTTTCTTCTCGATCGGATCGACACAAAATCCGCTGCTCCGGCCATAGGTGGTCAACACCATCCGATCCCCCACGCGCTGCCGCACAAAACAGAATCCGCGCTGACCTTCGTTCAGTTTGCAAAACCGTGAACAAAGCCAGCACTCGATCCGCCCATCACGCAAAGTCGTCCACCAACCTGCCCGCCGTAGCCTTGGCGCAGGCGGGCGCGCGGCGTAATCAGATTGTGTCAGCTCCGCGACCATTTGTTCGGAATATCGCTCACAAAATCAGATCTTCCACGCCGTGGAGACGACGAGGAAAACCGGCTGACCACGATTTAAAAACTTGAACAGAAGACAACGAAGAAAACAAAGGGAATCCCTGAATTTCCCAATCTCGTCTCTTCCTTACCTTCGTTTCCTTATGTTAAAATGCTATTCGTTATGCCGCGTTGTCCCTGGGCCACGACCGAACCAAATATCAGCTATCACGATGAGGAATGGGGCGTCCCTGTGCACGATGATCGAGTGCTTTTCGAGTTCCTGATTCTTGAAGGCGCGCAGGCCGGGCTGAGCTGGACCACCATTTTGAAAAAACGAGAGAACTATCGAAAGGCGTTCGATGGATTTCGCCCGGAGAAGATCGCTCGCTACGGCAAACGCGATGTTCAACGGTTGCTGCGCGACGAGGGAATCGTGCGGAACCGGCTGAAGGTCACGGCCACCATCGAGAATGCGAAAAGGTTTCTCGCCGTGCGAAAAGAATTCGGCACTTTCGACGCCTACCTGTGGAGCTTCGTCGGAGGCAAGCCAATCCAGAATCGCTGGCGAACCATGGCGGAGGTACCCGCGTGCACCGCGGAATCCAACGCAATGAGTCGCGATCTGCTGCGACGCGGATTCAAATTCGTCGGCGCAACGATCTGCTACGCGTTGATGCAAGCGACAGGTATGGTGAACGATCATCTCGTCACATGTCCGCGGCGCGCGGAGCTTGGTGGCGTGCGTGGCCGCAACTCAAGAAGCTAGCGCATCAGAAAAGAGGAACAGAAGACAACGAAGGTAACAAAGGGTCTGCGGAAGCTACGTAAACGTCATCCTTCCTTGTCTTCGTTTGCTTCTGTTGAATTATGATATCGACTTATGAAAGGCGTCATTGTAATAGTAGCCTATCGGCCCAAGCCCGGAAAAGAAAAGGAAACGCTTGAACTAGTGCGCGGTCGTGTTCCTACTTTGCGCAAGGATGGCCTCGTGACGGATCGTGTTCCCACGATCATGTGCGCGCGCGACGGAACCATCATTGAAGTCTCGGAATGGAAATCCGAGGACGCGATTGATGCCGCGCACAAGAATCCAAACGTCCTAGCGATGTGGAATCAGTTCTCCGAAGTTTGTGACTGCATCCCTCTTAACAAGGTCCCAGAATCCTCCGAGATGTTTGCCGGATTCGAACCAATTGCCAGCTGACCTTTCAACTGCTCGACGATTCAACCTTTCAACCTCTCAACCTCTCAACCTCTCATGAAAGACAACGTCGACAATAGCGCAGTTGAAGATTACAACGGGATATTGACCATTCGCGGCGGGGGCGCGCGCCGGAATTGGAACGGCATTCATTACAAGCAAGGCATGTCGCGCAAAAATGTGGGCACCGCGAGACTGTCGGCCAATATCGCCACAATTCCTCCTGGCGGCGTTGCCTATGCGCATATTCATGTCGGCTTCGAAGTAATCCTTTACATCATTGAAGGAAAAGTGCGCCACGAGTTCGGGGACGGCTGCAAGCAAGTGATCGAGAATGAGGCAGGCGATTTCATCTACATCAAGCCGGGCGTCCCCCACGAAGTCTTCAACATGAGCGACAGCGAACCAGTAGTCGCCTTTGTCGCCCGTTCTTCCGCTGACGAATGGGACAAAATTATTCCTTACGATCGCAATCAGCCGGAATGTCCGTCGCTCTAAAACAGACTGCACGCGTGCAACCTCGAACGGTAACGTCGATCGAAGAGATACGGCACTGTTTCCCTGCGCTTGCGCGTCTTCATAACGGCTACCCGGTAGCCTATTTCGACGGGCCTGGCGGTACTCAGGTGCCACGCATCGTGGTGGAGGCCATGAACGATTATCTGTATCACCACAACGCCAATACGCATTGGGCTTATCCCACCAGCGAGGAGACTGATGCGATCATCGATTTTGCGCGGAGCGTGCTGGCTGATTTTCTAAACGCAAGCCCGACCGAAATCGTGTTTGGCGCCAACATGACGACATTAACTTTTCACCTCGCGCGCGCCCTCGGTCGCGGCTACGAGCGCAATGACGAGATTTTGGTCACCGAACTCGACCATCACGCCAACATCGCACCCTGGCGCGCGCTTGAGACAGAACGCGGCGTGAAGGTGCGCATGGTGAAAATGATTTCTGAAACTGGTGAGCTGGACTGGGATGATTTTTCACGGCAATTAACGGCACGCACAAAGCTCGTCGCCATCGGCGCAGCATCAAACGCGCTCGGCACGATCAACGATGTACGGCGCGCCGCGAAAATGGCGCACTCGTTAGGCGCGCAAATCTTTGTCGATGCCGTCCACTACGCTCCGCACGGATTGATCGATGTGTGCGATTGGGATTGCGATTTCTTCGCCTGCTCTGCCTACAAGTTTTATGGACCGCACATCGGAATTTTGTACGGCAGACATCACCTGCTCGGCTCACTTGACTTTCCGAAACTGATTCCCGCTCCAGATTCGGCGCCGGAACGAGCAGAGACTGGCACACAGAATCATGAAGGAATCGCAGGAGCAGCCGTTGCTGTAGATTTTCTTGCCTCGCTCGCTCCGGGCGCGACGCGCCGCGAACGCTTGCGCGCTGCGTTCCAGCAATTACATGAGCGCGGCGACGAATTGGTAACGCGGATGTGGAATGGGTTGCGCGAAATAGAACATGTCCGTCTTTACGGCCCGCCACCCGGCACCACGCGCACACCCACGATCGCCTTTACCGTGAACGGTCTGCCGTCGATTGACGTGGCAAAGAAATTGGCGGAGCGCGGGATTTTCGTATCACACGGCGACTTCTACGCGATGACAGTGGTCGAACGAATCGGCCAAACGCCGCACGGATTAGTCCGCGCCGGTTGTGCCTGCTACACCACGTCGCAAGAAGTGGATCGTGTACTGGCCAGTGTGCGCGAATTGTAGCTGTTCTCGTTCTCGCACCTTTGTCAGGATCATAAGATGAAGCATCTTCTCCTAATCTGTCTTTTTCCCATGACGCTAAAAGCTCAGACGATGCAACAGCTGCGAATGCTTTCGGAGTTAGGCAAAACTGCTCTTTACGGTGACATTGCTCTTTCTCCTGACGGCGCACATGTCGCATGGGTGCAATCGACCGCCGCGTCAACATCAAAGCAGACTTACGTCCGCGGAATATCAGAAAGTACGCCGGCGACGTTCGTTAAGATTCCGATCACACGCGAGAGAACGGATTTCGATTCTGCCTGGTCGCCCGACTCGAAGACGCTCGCCGTTTTTTCCAGCGCTGGCGAGAAAGAGCAGCGGCAACTCTGGTTAGTAAATGCTGATGTTTCTGATCCTAAAAAAATTACGGATTTAAAAGGATACGCGGCGCGTCCACGATGGTCGCACGATGGAAAGCAGATTGCTTTTCTTTACATAGAAGGGGCGGGTGGCGGCGGCCCGTTAATGGCTGCAGCCGCAACGACCGGAGTCATCGACAGAGCTATTCATAACCAGCGCATTGCTGTTCTCAATCTTGCCAGCGACCAGTTACGCCAGGTGTCGCCGGAGAACCTCCACATTTACGATTACGATTGGTCGCCGGACGACAAAACGTTGGTCGCAACCGCGGCGCCGGGACCAGGTGATAACAATTGGTGGATCGCGCAGATTTACGCAATCGACATCGCGAAGGGCACTGCCACATCGATCTATAAGCCTTCGCTTCAAGTCGCGGTTGCGCGCTGGTCGCCGAATGGGAAGTCAATTGCGTTCATCGAAGGTTTGATGAGCGATGAAGGATTTCACGGCGGTGACTTGTTTACCGTCTTAGCTACGGGCCGCGATGTGCAGAACCGCACACGCGGTCGCAAAACCTCGGTGAGCTCGCTCTTTTGGCTGACGCCGGAGCGGATCCTGATAACTGAATATGTAGGCGGCGGCAGCGCGATCTCTGAGTTGAACCTGCCGAACAATTCCGCGCGGACGATTTGGAAAGGCCCGGAAGGCATTCACGCATTTGGCAATTTTCCAAACTTCGCGTTGTCGAAGGACGGCAAGTTCGCGGCGGCTGTTCGCGGCACCTACAATTCGCCACCGGAAGTTTTCGCCGGGCCGCTCGACGAGTGGCGCCGACGCACGAACAACAACGCTGGCTTGCGGGCGAACTGGGGTAAAGCCGAAAGCATCGAGTGGACGAACGAAGGATTTAACATTCAGGGCTGGTTAGTGCCGCCAGCGGAAGTCGACCCCGGCAAAAAATATCCGATGGTCGTGCTCATTCATGGCGGACCATCCGGCGTGACGACGTCAGAGTGGCCGGCGTCGTTCGGAATGTCTCGCGCCATCATCGCCGCGCTCTCCGAACGCGGTTATTACGTTCTCCTGCCCAATCCGCGTGGGAGTTACGGTCAGGGAGAAGAATTCACACGTGGGAACGTAAAAGATTTTGGCGGCGGGGATCTGCGGGACATCCTCGCCGGCGTCGATGCGGCAATAAAAAAATATCCGATCGATCCTGCGCGCCTGGGCGTGACCGGCTGGAGTTACGGCGGCTATATGACTATGTGGACTGTTACGCAGACCAATCGTTTCCGCGCGGCAGTCGCCGGTGCCGGTGTCGCGAATTTGCAAAGTTATTATGGCCAGAATCTCATCGACCAATGGATGATCCCATTCTTCGGCGCATCCGTTTACGATGATCCAGCCGTTTACGAGAAAAGCTCTCCTATTCGCTTCATCAAAAACGTGAAGACCCCCACCCTCGTTATTGTTGGTGAGCGCGACGCCGAATGTCCCTCATCGCAGTCTTATGAATTCTGGCATGCTTTAAAGACACTCGGTGTGCCAACTCAGCTCATCGTTTATCCCGGCGAAGGCCATCTCTTCATCAAGCCTGAGCACCAAGTCGATCGAATGGAACAGACACTCGGATGGTTCGATAAGTATTTGAAAGATTAATGCCAAAGCACCTTGTCATCAGCACGAGCGGCAATCCCGACAGCAATAGTCGGCGGATGGGACACGCCGCGTTTGCGCATCTGCAAAAGCAGAAAGTCGATTGCGATTGGATCGACATCCGCGAAATGGACCTGCCACTGTGCGACGCAGACAAATGTTATGCCATGCCTGGTTCGAAAAAATTGAGCACGGCGATCGAACGCGCTGACGGCATCCTCGTTGCTTCGCCAGTTTACAATTATGATGTCGCCGCCGCGACCAAGAACATGATCGAGCTGACGGGTAGCGCGTGGGAAGATAAAATCGTCGGCTTCCTTTGCGCTGCCGGAGGTCACGCGAGTTACATGTCGGTAATGTCGTACGCCAACAGTCTAATGCTCGATTTTCGCTGCGTCATTATTCCGCGGTTCGCATTTGCCACGTCCGACGCTTTCGAAGGCGAACGCATCACCGACAAAAAAATCGCCCAGCGAATCGAGCGGGTCGCCGACGAATTGGTTCGCTTCACCAAGGCGCTCCGCAGCTAGCGCGCATTTCAGCGTTTTGCTCTTTTCAGCGTGTAGGCTCGTCAGCTACCTGCAGGACAATCTTGCCGCGAGTGTGACGCGTCTCTATCTGCTGATACGCTTTCGCAGCATTCGCCAATAGGAAAGTCTGCGACACGATTGGCGTGACCTTGTTCGCCTCGATCAACTTCCTCAGCTCATCGAGCACATTTGCATCCGGATGCGCCATCACTCCGGAACAGCGAAGTGCGCGTTTCTCGCATTCGGCCGGATCAGGGTCGCCGGTGATTGAAACGATCACGCCGCCTTTCTTCACCACGCCGTACGACGCCGGAAGTGTATCCGCGCGAACGCAGTTCAGAACAACATCGACATCTACTTCATCTCTTTCACCTGCGTGATCTTTGCTTTGCCACGCCATAGCAGGGCGATGGCGGGCGGTAAAGCAAACTGTCAGTCCGGCCGGACTATTTGCCGATGAGAATAAGGACGCCAGCGGCCAGCGCTACGATGTAGAGAAGAAGATGGCCGACCCGAGATTCAAGCCGAACCCTAAAAGGCCATCAAGGATCAAATAGACCGCGAGCAAAAGCATGCCGATGTTTTTGGTGATTTTCATAACCTTCAGTTCACCACGAAAGACACGTAGAACGACAATAGATTTTTTCGACAGAATGAACCGAATTATCGGAATTGGAGTAGTTTTTCTGAAGCGATTCTGTCGATTCTGTTAACTCTGTCATGCTTATCATCGAAGCAAGAGAAGAAGTCTGGCCGCTCAAAGAAGTGTTTCGCATCTCGCGTGGCAGTCGCACAGAAGCGCGAGTCGTGGTCGTGACCGTGAACGACGGCGAGAATGCCGGACGTGGCGAAGGTGTCCCGATCAAGCGGTACAATCAGAGCATCCCTTCGGTGTTGGCACAGATTGAGTCGGTCAAAAGCGTGCCCGACTTGGATCGACACGTAGTGCAAAAGCTGTTGCCAGCAGGAGCCGCACGAAACGCATTGGACTGCGCGCTGTGGGACTTGGAAGCCAAGCGCTCTGGCAAACGCGTTTGGGAATTGGCGGATATCCCGATCGTTCCCGAAGTGGAAACGTCGTTTACGATTAGTCTCGATACACCGGAGAAAATGGCCGCCTCCGTGCAAAGCTACTCCGAAAGCTTTCGCGAGCATGGTGGCGTGCCAGGGCCGCTAAAACTCAAACTTGGAGGGGATGCGTTCGACCTCGAGCGCGTTGCAGCGGTACGCGAGGCCGCGCCGGCGGCGCGCCTGCTCATTGACGCCAACGAATCGTGGTCGCCTGAGCATTACCGGAAAATTGTTTTAGCGCTGAAAGTACTTGGCGTCGCACTGATCGAACAACCGTTTCCAGCGGACGCCGATGAAGTTCTGGAAACCCTCGATCAGCCGATTCCGGTGTGTGCTGATGAAAGTTGCCACACCACTGACGATCTTTCGCGCCTGAAGAATCGTTACGAAGTGATCAACGTAAAGCTCGATAAAACCGGCGGACTAACCGAAGCCCTTCGCTTACGCGAGAGCGCGCGCGAAACCGGATTCAAATTACTGATCGGCTGCATGGTGGGTACTTCTTTAGGAATGGCTCCGGCACGCGTTCTGGCCAGTACTGCCGAGTATGTCGATCTCGACGGCCCGCTCCTCCTCGCCCGCGACTGCGATCACGCATTACCGTACGGGAATGGAAGAATTGGAATTCCTCCGCGCGAATTATGGGGTTAGCGGGATTCCTGTTTTATTTCTGATTGTAAGAGGTCACACGAAGCACGGAGATCGTCACCGGCTTGCCGTCGCGGTGAATGTTCAGTTTTTCAATGTTGAACTCGATGATGGATGCTGTCGTGAGCGTCCCGCCTCCGTTTTCCTGATACTCGACCTTGTAATGATTACCTTTCGACTCGAGCACCCGGTACCGCATGAATCCGTCGGTATCGGGCACCGGAGATCTTAGCCATTCGTCGTCCTGCCGTACCTCATCCTTATTGAATTCGTTCCCATTTTTCTCCACCGCATCCAGATTGATTTCTGTCACCACCGGGCTTTCCGAATCCGAGATCCAGCAACTAATCATGTTGAAAACTTTCGGGTGAATCTTAGGCGCGGAAGGTTGTTCTGCGGCCGGCGTGGCGGACTTGGTGGCGGTCTTGGAGCCGATGGGGTGAAGTGATCTAATAATGTTCGCGAATTCTGCGAGCGTAATTCCAGTCGCAGAAAATCCGTGGTACCTACCGAGTACGGGATGGCTATCCCTGCCTTTGGCCAGTTCGTCGTTCATATTCGCGTCGCTCACCCAGTTCGCGATGATCTCGATCTTGCGGCCCTCTTTTCCTTTTGGCCGGTAGATCAGATACATCGGCCCGAACGGCGATTCGATTTCAGTCTCTTCCGTGTCCGTCGCGTCGGGCATGATGTTGCGATCGCCGATGCCTTCGCGTGCCGACTCGATCGAGAATGTCGCGCTCCATCCATTTCCATATTCCACCGAGTAAAGTGGCAACGGATGATTCATGTCATCGACACCTTCCTGCAATTCGTCGTAGGTGATGTCGACTTTCTTTAATTTGAAGCCTTGCGGCAGGTGCGAAGGCACAAAGCAAGTGATTTCCAATTTCTTCAGATCATCCAGAGTCGCACCCGAAGAACGGAGGGCCAGGAACGGAAATAGAAATGCACCCAGAACGAACCAGGACGCCGTGCGTTTAATGCGATCGCGATTCATCACTCTTCCAATCTTGCCGACTCATTGACCTTGTCGAGAATTGAACGCGCCATAGAACCGTAGGAAAAGCTGTCAGCGTGGTACGTGTTTAGCGCCAAAGGCGCTGTGTTTCATTCTAGCCTGGGGCATCGGCCTAGGTATTCAAATCGCCCGTCACGAAGCGCTGAAAGTGTGTTTCAATGGCATCCGAAATGAATCGCGCTTTCAGCGCTGGCATCTCGGGAACCATGAACCTTGGGGCGCTGCCCCAAGCTTGCGGTGAATGCCGCGCCTTTGGCGCGAAACAGACGTCCCAGCTTCCCAGTTTAGCCGCCGTCGGGTCTGCTTTCGGGAGTCTGCGGGCTTGATTCCGGCGCAGAATGTTGATTATCACTTGAGGCGGCTTTCGGACCCGCCTCAGCAGATCTTTTGGCAGCCCACCTGGCTTTCATCGCGGCCGCAAGTTGCGCACGGCGTTCCGGTGAAAGATTCAATTTCCTCTTCCCTTTCTTGACGGAGCGCGCCTTCTTTGCCGCAGTTGTTTGCGCTGGAGACTTCTTTTCGGCTGGAGAAGGCTTGGCAGCGGGCCGAGCGGCAGTAGCGCGGGCAGCCGATTTCCTCGCGGCTTTCATTGCCTTTGCCGCCTCGGCCGCCTCCAGTTTCCGTCTTAGCCTGGCCAGCTTTTGTGGGCCTTCTCGCAGACGCTTCTCAAGTCGTTGGATCTTTTTCTTTAAATTTTTCAGCTTCATGATGTGTCCTCCCGCTCGCGACGAAGGCGAATTAACAATGCATTTTGAGTTAAGGACAAAATCTGGTTGATGTCACGTTCTTATCACAACGAAAAAATCTGCTTCCATCGGTTCGTCGAATGTTTCCGCCCACACGACATAGAAATCTCGTGCTGCTTCGTTCACCAATCGATCGGGATCGATGCAGTCAGAACCTCAGGCCCGTTCTCCGTTACGAGTACATTATCTTCGATGCGAACACCGCCACAGCCGATGTAGTTATCGACCCGATGCCAGTTCACGCTCCGTCGATACTGTCTGCGTCGTTTCGGGTCGTTGAGGATGGCAGGAATGAAATACAAGCCCGGCTCAACGGTTGTGACGTAGCCGGCCGCAAGCGGTAAATCCATCCGCAGATTTCGCAATGCCGGGCTTTCATCCTTCGGGCGTCCTGGATACCGGCCGCTCGCATCGCGGACGCCAAGCCCAACGAGATGACCCAGTCCATGCGGAAAAAACAAAGTGTGCGCGCCCTGCTCCACGAGTGACTCCGCACTGCCATTCATTAACTTGAGCTCAATCAATCCTTCGGTCATTTCTATCGCTGTTTTCAAATGAAGCTCTTTCCATTCGGCACCCGGGACACAACGGGATATTGCATTCCGCTCGGCTTCTAAGACGAGACCGAACAGCTCACGTTGAAAGAGTGCGGGTTTGTGTCCTGCAACAAATGTGCGTGTCACATCTATCACGTAGCGATCGACCCCGGCACCCGCGTCGATCAAGACAAATTCCCCGCGCCGGATTTTTCGCCGCGACGGCGAAAAATGCATTACAGCTGCATTCGGTCCTGAACCGATAATCGTTCCATAACCAACGCCGTCGGCTCCATTGCGGAAGAATTCTGCTTCGAGCTCAATCTGTAACTCTCGTTCGCTAACCCCCGCTCGAATGTGTCGCCGGACTGCGGAAAAACCCTTCGCCGTCGCGACTGCCGCGCGTCGGAGCAGACTTAGCTCAACCTCATCCTTTGCGCGTCGCACATGTGTAAATTGTTCGCGCGTGCGCGCTACGTCGCTTTCACCAGATCGCACACCGCGCACTGGCGCACCTAGATTGATAATCGGACGCCCACGGCGAGCTCCCAGCCAAGGCTCCAATCGTGGAAGTGGTGTGCCGGTTAGCTGCGTTCGCCCCTCCCACGTCTTTTCTGCCTCGGTCACATCCGGGACGAAAGAGATCCAATGCTTCGAAGAGCGTTGCCGCGGATCGAACGCCAGAACTCCGCCCGGTGAATCAATTCCAGTCAGGTAATAGTACTCCGGTTGCGCACAAAATGGATATGTCTGATCAGAGCCCTCGGGAAGCGGAATGGCTTCTCCCGCGCCTATCAGGAGGATTTCATCACTGAGTCCTATCGCTTCCGCAACGCGCCTTCGGCGTTCGGCGAGATGTTTCAGTTGTCTGGTGTTGTTAATTGTCATTGCTGAAATAGACCCCTTTACGCTTGAGTTGGCAGAATGTCGCGATGCAGAACGTAATATTCTTTGTCTGATGAGCGAACAACCTCGGTGAGATTATCACCGAGAAGGAGCGGAAACCCGTGCCATTTAGCACACGTCCCTTGCTTCGCGATCGAATCGGGACTTCTTCAGAAATTGATTAGTAAACGGCGGCGTCTGGGAGGCGGTGTCTTTAGGTAAGGGCAGTCAAAAGCTCGCTTAATTCTATTCTGACAATGCTCGAAGCCGTATCGCTAACGCCATAAGGCAGGATGAGTTGCCCGTTGTGGACGAGCGACCCACAGGAGTAAACGACATTAGGAACGTAGCCTTCCCTTTCGTTCCCTTCCGGTCTTAAGAGCGGCTCTTTCAGCTGGCCAATGATCCTTGCAGGGTCGTGCAAATCGAGCAATGTCGCTCCGATGCAGTATTTTCGCATTGGACCGACGCCGTGAGTAAGAACTAACCAGCCAGCCTCGGTTTCAATTGGTGACCCACAGTTACCGAGCTTAACAAACTCCCAGGGGTGTTGGGGCTCTTGCAGTAGTAGTGGGTCGCTCCAAAAATACAGGCTATCCGAGAACATCAGGTAAAGGTTCTCATCATCCTGTCGTGAAAGCATCACATAGCGTCCAGCGATCCGACGAGGGAAAAGGGCCATACCTTTGTTTTGAACCGCATGCCCGTTAAGAGTCAGGACATGGAAGTCAAGGAAGTCCACGGTCTCGATTAGCTGAGGTAGAATGACTCGACCATTATAGGCCGTGTAAGTCGCGTAGTAGGTAACGCTCCCATCGTCTTCGACAAAACGAACGAAGCGAGCGTCCTCAATGCCGTTGCTCTCGTTAAGCGAAACGGGAAAGATGATGCGTTCCGACATTTCCGAAGAAGGAGCGAAATGAATTTCGTAGTTGGATTCTGCCAGCCAGTGCATGCACTCCAAAGTTCGCGGCACGTCGCGCGTGTGCGCAGAAGCTTCGTCGGACGCTGCTTCCTGGATGGACTTATCCAACTCATTAAGAAGGAAGGTCTTACCTAATCGTCCCATGACCGAGGCGATCCAGTTATTCTCGAGGCCCATCTCACTTAGTTTGTCCAGAAAGGCGCGTTTATGATAGGTGGGATTGGGATTAAGCTCAGGCAATGTTACAAAAGGTGTCGTCTTGTCGATCTCTATTGAATGATCACGATGGATAACTCCGGTTCGAAACTGGATCGACGACACATGTCCTTCACCGGTCGAGCGCAGGCTTAAAATAAAACGAAGGTCGCCCTGACCTAGACCAGTCTGGTCAGGATGCGGCACAATCGAGGGGTTGAACAAGGCTGCCGATTCGAGTGCATACTCACCGGAGAAGAGCGCGCCGATAAATAGTCGGCGTCCTTCAGAAATCGTTTCGCCGTCCCGGATGTGCCCTCGCACTTTTTCGAAATTTCGCAGCCAACTCTGATCAAGATTGATATGTCTGTCGCTGAAATCCGCTCTAACTAACGAAAGCTGCTTTTCGGTTTCCTGCTCGCTTAGCGCGAGAGCGCGCGCGATGATATGCTCGACGCGCGTGGGATCGATCGGGATGAACGGACGCACCACCACGCGTTTGTTGTCCGGCCTAAGAAGGACACCTGTCGGATGAAGTTTCATCCAATTTTGTGACTCGGGATCTTTAAGTCAGGCGCGGTTTCCGCCTGCGTCATCTCCGCGAGGGATAAGTAAAACGCGAGACTTGATTCTGCTCCCTGATTCTGGCTCACGCGATCCTGATGCAAAGCGTCACGACATCCTCCCGTGCTGGAATCGTAGAGCGATTCTCCGAGGTCGTTCCGACCAAGGAACCACTCGAAGCAGCGTCGCGACGCGCGCTTCCAGTATTCGTCATGCGTGAGAGCAAAAGCCTCGAGGCAGGCCGAGATGGTAGCATAGGCCTCCACCGGCTGTTGATCGAAGCGCGCGCGTTCGCCGCCGCGCTCCCAAAAACCGTTGGAGCCAATCGGCGCGAAATGTCCCGCCTTCGCTCTTTGCGTTTCCACCAGCCAGCGCAGCGATTGCAAACCTGCCTGGAATACCTCGCCACGCGAAGTCCAATGACCGCTCAGGATCATCGCATGCGAAAGCCTTGCGTTGTCGTAGGTGGCGACGGGCTCGAACCATTGCCATTCCTTGGAACTGTTAGCTTGAAACAACTCGAGCAGTCGCGTGGTGAGCAGATCACGCAGCTGATTCACCATCCGGTCTCCGGAGAAGCTGCGCAGGTATTCCTGCATTGCGAGCAGGACGAATGCCCAGGCGCGCGGAGAAGTGAACTGCTCTACAACTGGCAAACCGCGTTGGAATAAGAGGGCGCAAAGATTCCGATAACCCTCATTTCTTGATCGCCCAAGTGCCATTCCCACAGCCCAAAGCGCTCGCGCGTGACTGTCCTCAGAACCAACCTCTTCCAGCCATTCCCGGCTATGACTCATAAAATTCCGAAAGCGCTTTGTTTCCTGATCGAATGCATCCCATAAGAACGAAAGATAAGTGCTGGCCAGGCGCTCAACGTCCCGTTGCGCGACACGATTGGTCATCTCCGGAAGCAGCAGAGTCAAAATAAAGGCGCGGGCATTGTCATCGGTGCAATACCCTTCCCGGTAATTCGGCACATTGAAAATAGCGTGCTGGAAAATTCCGGTGTTATCGGTCATCCGAAAAAGGTGATCGAGTTTTAGCGGCGGAAATTCATAGGGACGATTTTCCAGAGTGCGAACGGCAAAGGCTTTTCGCGACGGAACAGTTAAACGCACGCGCGCGCGCTGAAAGCTTTCCATGTAACGACCGGCTACTACCGGCCAGATCATTTCGCGTCCAAGTTGCCATGCACGTTTTCGCATTCCCGTCATCAGTGCAGGATTGGACAGAAGTCGCGTTACTGCTTCGGCAATTGCATTACTGTTGCGAAAGGGCACAAGAATGCCGCGTTCCTGCGCGAGTAACTCCTGCGCGTAGAGATAAGGAGTGGAAATCACCGCCTTACCTGCGCCGAAAGCATAAGCCAGGGTGCCGGAAGTGATTTGCGCTTCGTTAAGATACGGGGTGACATAAATGTCGGCCGCGCCGATGAAGTCGGTTAGTTCCTCCAGCGTCACGAAGCGATTATAGAAAATAACATTGGCGGTAACGCCTCGATCTTCAGCCAGACGCTCAAGCTTTAATCGATACGACTCGCCTTCCCGCGAAAGAAGATTGGGATGTGTCGCGCCAAGGACAATATAAACGACATTCGGATGCTCCTTGAGAATTTCCGGTAACGCCTCGATTACATACTCGATCCCTTTGTTAGGCGACAGAAGTCCAAAGGTTAGCAGCATCGTCTTACCTTCCACACCGAACTGATCCTTGTGGAAGGTCGGATCGATGAATTGCACGTCAGGCACGCCGTGCGGGATAAGGTCGATCTTCTCGGACGAAACGCCATAGACTTCCTTCAACAACCTCCGCCCACATTCCGCCATCACGATAAAACGATTCGAGAGCGCATTGAGCTGCTCCATGACGAATCTTTGCGAATCGTTAGGTTCGCGCAGCACCGTGTGCAGTGTTGTCACTACCGGCATGTGCACATCGCGCAGCAAAGCTAGCAAGTGACTTCCGGCCGGCCCGCCGTAGATGCCAAACTCGTGTTGGACCGAGACGACCTCGACGTTGTTAATGTTTAAAAAATCCGCAGCGCGCCGGTATGAGTCGATCTCCTTTTCATCGATCTCAAAACGGATACGCGTCGAATAGTCGTAGCCTTCAGGGCGATCGTTAACCGCTCCCACGATGCATTCGCAATTTGGATACTCGGCTGCGACCGCCTCGCAAATGTCGGTCGTAAATGTCGCTACGCCACATTGCCTGGGCATATAATCTCCCAGGAAAGCGACGCGGTTGATCGTGGTCATTAGGCAGCCTGAGTTAGTGTCTTTTCAACAAATGTCAGCCTTTCTCCATCGAGGATCCTAGGACTAACAAAACCACGCTGCCGCTCTCGATGACTTGTCGCGCCTAACCTCGCGTGAAGGCGGATCAACTCTCGACTTTGCTTCGTAAATCCCGCACCCGCGCTTGCGCGGAGTAAATCACTTGCTCCGGCACCCTGCGCAGGCCGTTCGTCAAGCCGAGCTTCGATAGAATCCAGATCAGCCATTTTGTCGGGTCCCACTGCCACGGCTTCACGCCGTTCCGATAGTCGTGCTGAAATTCATGGTGATAATTGTGATAGCCCTCACCGAACGTAAATAGCGCCAGGAAAAGCGAGTCGCGGGCGCTGCATCGCGTCGAATACGGCTGACGCCCGATGGTATGACAAGCCGAGTTAATCAGGAACGTACAGTGTTGGAGCACGACAACTTTTGCGACACCACCAATTAGAAAACCGCCCAGCGCGCCGAGCCACCCATCCCAAAGAAAACCAGCCAGCGTTGGCAGACCAAAGCCCACCAGCACCGCGAGCAAATGAATATGTCGATGTTGCCACATCACGAACGGATCTTTTTTCAGATCGGCCACGTTATCGAACGGTGGTTGTGGCAAGAGCTTGAACAATAGCCAGCCAATGTGGGCGTGGAAAAAACCTTTACTGATGTCGTACGGGTCTTCGTCGTGATCCACATGTTTATGATGGCGGCGGTGTTCGCTTGCCCACATCAGCACAGAATTCTCGAACGCAGCGGCGCCACAGATGAGCGTGAACAGGCGCACCGGTAGTTTGGCCCGGAAAGTCATGTGCGAAAACAGACGGTGATAACCTAGCGTGACGCTGAAGCCCGTCGCGGCAAGGAACACTGCGAACAAGGCGAGGTAGAACCAATCAAGGCCGAAATACCACAGATACAGTGGCACTGCCGTGAGCGTGAGAACAAATGTGCCGATCAAGAACGAACTCGTCGTCCAATTGATGCGGCTAACTGGAATGCGAAAAATCAAGGGCGCGAATTTGGGTAGGATCACCGGCTCACTGATATCGGCCGAGAATGACGTCCTTCTTGGTCCAGGTATGAACGCTGCCGCAATGGGCGCAGGTGAACTTTTGTGTTTTCATTTTGGCTGTCTGCCAACGCTTTTCTTCGATTGTCCGTCCCGTGTCGGTCAGCTTTGACGTGGAAGGACAACGCACGAGCAAGCTTTTGATGTTGGGACCGGTTTTTGGTTTCGGCCGCCGCGGGGGATCGAAAAGGAACCGGGTTGCCATGTCAGAGTCGATAAACGATGCGAGCTTTGCTGGTGTCGTATGGAGACATCTGCATTCTTACTCGGTCGCCAATTGTAAGTCGAATGAATCGCTTGCGCATCTTTCCGGAGATGTGCGCGAGAACAAGATGCTCGTTCGCAAGCGCGACGCGAAACATCGTCCCGGGAAGCACCATCGTGATGGTGCCCTCCAGTTCGATGGCTTTTTGGGAATTCACGATTTCGATCTTGGCTTAGAGCTGTAGGGGATGCTGCTAGCGTCCCATCGTTTGTTCGGGAAGCCGACTGCTTCCCCTACAGTTAAACCGCTCTATCGGCGAAAGCCCGCGAACGAACGCTTGTCGCCGCCCTCAGGACGCGGACGACGCTCCTCACGCGGACGCGCTTCGTTAACAGTTAACGCGCGGCCATTAAGTTCGTGGCCGTTGAGCGCGCTCATCGCGGCGTTGGCTTGTGCGCCATCGTTCATCGTGACGAACGCAAACCCGCGTGATTTGCTCGTGAACCGGTCCATCATCAGATGGACTTCGTTGACGGTGCCGTGTTTTTCGAACAGATCCTGAAGATCGTTCTCGGTGGTCTCAAAAGTGAGATTACCTACGTATATTTTCATTGTGTTTTGAATTTTGGAAAAACTACCGACCTACAGAGCCGTTCCCGTGAATCGGGTTTCAAACCACCAATGAGCGACGCCCACCTGACGATCTACCGTGCAGTGAAGTAAAACAGAGTAATCCAATAAGCACGCACTATCGCCCGGATTAGGCGAAACACAAACGATCATTTCACAGTGCGTTTTCCTCGTTGCCGATTTCCTCAACGCTGTCCGCGGATTCTGGAGCTGGCCAAAAGGGTTCAGCGGCCGTTGCCCCGGTGGTGCCGGTAGACACCTGAAAAGCTCGTCGCGTATGGACTGTGACTGAGTAGTGCTCGCTTGCGGGCCGCATCGCGAAATTTTCGAAAAAACGTGGCACCACGTTCCGAAGTTTTATGTTGCGCGTAATAAAGCGCGCAGTTCTGAGTCAATGTTGGTTCCATGTTTAATTCTCCGTTTATTCGCGCTGGCGACGGACTGACGCGGGCGCTGATGTCTGAGCAATTTGTATCGAGACGCGTGATATAAGCATCCACTAACGTTAAGAAATTTATTTCCGAGAATGCGAGGTCGCCGGACAAGTCCTCGAGCAATTGCTCAAGTTCATGTTTATGATCAGCGATAGCATTCATGATGCTGTTTTGTGTGCAGAGAGAAGGAGTCGCACACCTGCGCGATCGATTGACGCTGCGCTATTAACTCGACCATACAGCCGCAACTGCGATTACCTAATGATTAAATGCAGTTTGTTTTCCTTAGCACTAATGCCGCCTTCTACATTCTAATTTCCGCTTCTTCCTTTCTTCCATTTCCTACACCATAACCCAGCAGAGCTGAGATCGCCGGGCCGCGCGTCAAATGTTAAATGCCCCGCTCGCGAAAGCTTTCGGAGTTTAGGTCTGACTGCTATCTTTATTCACCCTTTCTCTTGATCAAACTAATCGCCGCAGCTGGCGCGATTCTTTAGACTGGGACGAGGCGCTCCCCGCGATCGGTCAAATGATATGTCCAGAGCCGAAGATGTGATGACCAATCTTCTCGCATTCGCCGACATTCGCATCAACGGCGCTCGTCCCTGGGATATACAGGTGCATGACCGGCGCTTCTTTAGCCGAGTCCTGGCTTCCGGGACGCTCGGTTTCGGAGACTCCTATATGGAGGGCTGGTGGGACTGCGACGCGCTGGATGAGATGTGTTGCCGCGCCATTCGTGCTGGACTCGAGAAGCGTTTCACATTTCGACTTCCCAATGTCTGGGCGCTACTCACCGCGCTTCTCGTGAACCAGCAAACTTCCCGGCGCTCCCGAAGAGTCGGCCGGGTGCACTACGATGTGAGCAATGATTTTTTCGAAGCAATGCTCGATCCGAATATGCAATATTCTTGTGCGCTGTTCGCCGAAGGCGACGATCTCGCCGCGGCGCAACTGCGGAAGCTGGATTGGATTTGTGAGAGGCTGCGTCTGCGACACGGCCTCCACCTGCTGGACATCGGCTGTGGCTGGGGTGGATTGGCCCGTTATGCCGCCCGCCACTACGGTTGCCAGGTAGTCGGAATCACAATCTCACAGGAGCAATTCGATTACGCCCAACGTTGGTGTCGCGGATTGGACGTGGAAATCCAGCTGCGCGACTACCGCGAAGTCACTGAGCAATTTGATCGGGTGGTGAGCGTCGGCATGATCGAGCACGTCGGGTACAAAAATTATCCCGCCTATATGCGAGCGGCCGCGCGTTCGTTAGGCGAGGATGGATTGTTTCTTTGCCAGGGAATTTGCGGAAACGTTTCGCGCTTCCACACCGATCCCTGGATCAAGCGCTACATTTTCCCAAACTCCATGGTTCCCTCCGTCGCTCAACTGACGCGCGCTGCGGAAGACGTTTTCATTATTGAAGACGTCAAGAACATCGGACCGAATTACGACCCGACACTCCTCGCCTGGGAGGAAAACTTCCGTCGCGCCTGGCCCCGGTTCGCAGATCGCTACGGCGAACGGTTCCGGCGAATGTGGCGATTTTATCTGCTCAGTTGCGCGGGCGCATTTCGAGCGCGCAGTCTCCAAGTCTTTTCGATTCTCTTTTCGAAAGAAGCTGCCGCCAAGGCAAGCTCGCCGCAGCGAGTCCGTCCTATCGCGGACTCGGAAGAGAAAGAAACAAAACTCGACGCGGCATTTCACGCTACGTTCACGTAGATTTGGTGTTCGCGGGTTCGCCGCAGAAAAGTCAGATGTTTGGACACGACGAGAACTCTGGGGCTCAATAAGTAGTGACCCACGACAAGCAAACACTTTTCTATTCGTGGCAAAGCGATACGCCCGCGGCGCTCAACCGCTCATTCATCGAGGAGACACTCACGGCTGCAATCAAACGTATTAAATCCGAGGCGGTCGTAGAGCCGGCCATCCGGAACACCGAGCTTGTTTTGGACAAGGACACAGAAGGCGTGCCGGGCTCGCCGCCGATCGCGCAAACCATCCTAGCTAAAATCGATCAATGTTCCGTATTTGTGGCCGACCTCACATTTGTGGGGAGCTCATTGTCGGATCTTGGTTCACGGCAACGGTTATTTCCAAACCCAAATGTGTTGATCGAATACGGCTACGGGTTATGCCGCCACGGACATGATCGGATGATCAGCATCCTCAACACTGCGTTTGGTGAGTCGCACACGGATAATCTGCCATTCGACCTACGACATCTGCGATGGCCGATTACGTACCATTTGTCCGAAGATACGAAGCGTAGGAAGAAAGACGCAGCCTTTGAAGCGTTAGTCGTCAGCTTAAGCGAGGCGATCAAGTTGGTCCTTTCTGCGGGTTCGGTCACATCAGCGGCGACAGAGAATGATTTCAAACCGCAAGCATCAACGAGTGATCCTTCGATATTTTTTACTAACCCGACTGATTTAATTCCAGATTTGCCATTCCGGAAACTTGAACCGTTTCAAGTGCCAGACGAAGGACGAGCTTACCTGCGAGTATATCCGGTCAAGGCAGTCGAGCCATTCGCAACGGAGTTGGACGCGAGAACGATTGCTTCGAGAGGGACTTTAGCGCCAATGGGGATTGAGCTAACTGGATGGGATCACATACGAAATGTCTTCGGGGCGGTTGCGGTAGAGGGCCCGATCAAGGGTAAGCTTTATCGTTTTACGCAGCTTTTTCTAAGCCGAGAGCTCTGGGGCCTTGATGCTCTGGCAGTTAATGCGACGCGCTGCCGCGAATTCATGCAGGGAGAAACCGGAGGATTTATCATGAGTCTCTACGGTTCAGCGGGTCTTCACAGAGACGCTTTCGAACTACTTACCGTTCGCGCAACGTTTCTTGGAACTGCCGCTGCCGTTGCAAATCGAAGCGGGATTAACAGGGGTAAAGGATTATCCGATCGCAATCGAAAGTGGAATAACGGGACGCGCGCTTCAGGACATGATTCGCTGGAACGGAGCCATACCCTCTTACGATGTACCACCAGAGGATGTCCTGCGCCCATTCTTTGACTATATGTGGGCAAAATTCGGCGTACGGCGGCAAACTCGTTAGGCCTGCGCGTAAACCTTCAATAACCAGACCGTGGCGGACTTCGTCAGCCAAGTTCGGCCTCAATCGCAGTGGTCAACTTCGCAATCTCTTGTGATGTAGTCCGGTAATCTTCAGAGATTTGCTCCTGACTTTTATTCGCCAGAAAAAAAAGTTTACCGGAAGCAGTCTTGATCAACTCCACTAGATTCGAATTAGCATCGACGGCGTTAACTGACACCCATCGTTCAATCGCTTTGCCAGACAAACCAAACAATTCCTCTCTATGCCGTCGCTTCCGATTGACTAACTCGAGAATCTGCCGTTGCGCGGCCATTCGATTTTTGAACTCGTTCATAATTTCGCGCTTGCGCGATCAACGCCTCCATCCAGTCCTTTACAGTGTGTAATTCTAAAAGAGTTTCAGCAACTTCTTTATCTGTGATTGGCCGTCCTTTGCCGCGGGTCGACAGAATGCGCGCTCTTTCTAAAATTGTGTAGGGTCGGTTCGTGATCGGTAATCTATCTTTACCTAAATTCCGAGCGGAGTTCCTTGAGAAGTCGGGATTGTTTGTTACGCCCAGCGAGAAACACGTCGCAATATTTCGGATACTCAAGAAGAGCGTCGACAGCTCGAACACCTTGCTAGCCGATCGCGACGTGATCGAATCGTACGCTTCACAAAATACGCCGTAGAATTTCTCACAATCTTGGACGCAAGCAGTGTAGCGCACAGGCGAATTCAAGGAGTTCAGAAAATCAGATCCGTCGGATGCGAAGATTAATTTAGATTCAAGAAATAGATGCCAAGCAAACGGATTCCCTTCACTCCACAATTCGGCGACGCGGCCATATGAATAAACAGAGAAGACGTCGGGCTCAAAACGGGCTTCGTAACCGTCGACCAATGCGAGAAGGTCAATATCCGAGCCTTGGCGAACGTCACCGCGGCAGATTGAGCCGAAGACGTAGATATGCATTCCTAGCGCCTATTGAAGCGCTTAATAATAATAGACATCAGGAAAGCAAAAGCGACCAATCTGCAAAAGACAATCACTGCTAGGTATCCAGACGAATAATAGGATGGCGAGAGCGTGCCGAACAATATCTGCGGCGCTTGCATCGCGGCGCTGAGATAGCTATGAACCTGCCAAGGATCGCGATGTGCAAAAACATCGCGTAACGATATAAGCGCGAGCAGTATTATGACAGCTCGCAGCAGCTTCCATGCACTTTCACCATTTCCCCAAATCCAATCCAGAAACTTGAAGCCTATCCAGTCTAGGAACGCTTTAATGCGTTTCTCTTTGGCATACTTTTGCCGGTAGTACCAATCATTCGAACGCCACGCCTTCCATAGGTGCTCCTTCGTGGCATCAAGCTCAACGCGAATCGCCATGTTTGCGGCCTGCGCATCTCCAAGCTGCTGATAATTTACTCGCAGCGTGCGAGCGAACTTCATCTTGAGATTTTCGGGGGCCGGACAGCAGTTACGCAACATGTCGGTAGCGACAATCGTGCGTTCGAACGTGGAGTAGTCGAACTTGCACCCTAAGAAGGTCGAGCCATACAGGCTTGTGCCGACAAACCGACAGCCAGTAAAATCGCAGCTATCGAAGGCGCATTTGCGCAGGTAGCAGGTATCGAAAATGGAATACTTGAAGTCAATTTTCTGGAGTCGCTTCTCCTTCGCGACAAGGCGAACGAACAAGCGATTACTTAGATCAGCATCAACCAAATCAGCGTCGATCTTCTTATCTTCAATTTTTGTTCTATTACTGTCGGAGAACACAGTTTTCGTCGCCTCCTTGATACGACGATTGTCTCACGCTTCAGCGTAAAATTCCCAGCCTTTTTTGGCACGGAGGAGGCAACCAGCTTCTGGAAGCGCGGATCTTTGCGCAGTGGATCAAATATTGTCCAGCCGGAGCAACGCAGGAGTCGGCGGCCAGTTAATCCATGCATAGGCACCTTCATTCATCAAGCAAGAACTTGCGCGTCTCTCGAACCACCAACGCTTCATCAACTATGAATATGTAGTGGTTAGTGTCGTGCAGTTCGATGACTCGCGCGTTCTTCACGCCTGAGCGGAACCGCTGGATTGCGCCTTCTACCCACTTCGCGAGCGACTCGATGTTGCGATTGAATTCCTCTTGTTTGGCAGGGTCCAGATACCAGTAGTAGGGCAAACGGTATTGAGGTGTGATTTTGTTGAAAATACCGAGCGCAGGAGCCTGGATACGGTCGTACTCAGCGGGCTTTAAACCCGCATATATCTTGCTGGAGATTCCAGGAGGCGTAACCGCTCCAATAACTCTGCCTGAGGCGTCCGTCCGGATCATGTTACATATCGCTGCGAGAGGCTTTCGGTATCCATCGAAACGTGCACTGGCTGCGGCAAAACGTTGCACCGATTCCAAGTCCGCGGCAGTATCATCTGGGGGAGGCGGCGGTTGAGGGAGACTTGTCCATCCACCCGATCCGAGATCTAAAGCATCCAGATAAACAAGTTTCTTGACGCGATCCCGATAGGCTGCGCCAAGCTTGTTCAATTCCGTTCCGGCAACGGAGTGCCCAACAACTACGGCGTCGCGTATGTTTAGCTTGTCGAGGACTGCGATGTCGTCGCGCGCTCTCGTATCAAGGTCATAGCCGTGCGCAGGCTGGCTTGAGCGCCCGAAACCTCGACGCGTGATGCCAATAACATGGAAACGATCGGTGAACTGGTAGGCAAACTCATCGAACACGTGGGCGTTGTCTCCAACCCCGGTGAGTAAAACCAAAGTCTCGCCTGAGCCGCCCCAATCCAGGACCTCAAGCTGAACGCCCGGTTCGACCGTGACGAAACTGACTTTGTGTCCCGAGGTATCGCACTTGCAGACACTGTTCATCGCGCGGTCTTGTGTCGCCGATCCGGATGCGGCTGATCCCATTGGCGTGGTTGTTGCGTTCCAAACACTGCGGCCAAGTAGCGCCCAGACGACAAAGCTACCTACAACGCCCAAGGCGATCAGAAACCAAACCTTCCATTTCCCCATGATTAAGTCCTCGTCTTTACCCCGTGAGATAACGTCGCAGGCGATTTTTAATGTAGCGTTTTCCCCACGCCGTCTTGAGATACTTCTCCCGTTGAGCTGCGTCGCTCTCGTTTCGACAACCTTCCCAGTACACAAGCTCAAGCGGCCGGCGTTTCTTTGTCGAGTCAACACGACCATCGTTGTGCGCGCGCAGGCGTGTCGGTAAGTCTCGCGTCAGACCAACATAAAACTGACGATCAACTTGTGAGCGTAGGACGTAAACGTAGCAGTATTTCGGCACAGCTGCTGTATCTCACGGGTTCACCCCGTGAGATAGATCGCGGTGCCGCCGATTCTCCATCGAATATTATCTCACGGGGTAAATTTTGGCACCCAGTGCGGCGTCGTTTCAAACGCAACACCCCGACTCATGATATGGCTAATGTACAGGGTCAAGATACGGTGTGCCTGGATCACTCACATTAAAGATCACCAGCCGTAATGGATCGGAGCTGCTGCGGTTGTAACCCGTCATTTTCACGCGTGACGGCATTACTATCGCCTCGCCGGCTTTCACCGTGACTGGCTCGCGCCCCTCCATTTCCAATGTGAATGCGCCTTCCAAGACATAAACAGTGACCGGAAAACGGTGTGTGTGGAACATAGTTTTATCGCGCGGTTTGAAGCTCGCTGTGAGAACCCGCACCTCCTGCTTATCGCCCTTGGGCATTCCTTGGATGACCTCGCTCAAGAGTAACTGGGGCTTTATCACACCTTCTTCTTGCGCCATTGCCACCAAACCAATGAACAGAACAGAGAACCCGAAACAGAAGCTTTTATTCATATACATTTTCCCTTCTACTTTTCTTCGATCTTGTAAACGACCATGCCGCGCGCCTGATAATTCGCGAGCGCCTGCGGATGATCGCGACTGCACGTATGCACCCACACGCGAATGGGTGCGATCCCGCCGCGGCGGGACCAAGCTTCTTCGATGGCGCTGGTCAGCAACGCGCCGCCCAAACCACAGCCAATAAAATCAGGTAGCAAACCGAAGTACGCGATCTCGACTTCGCCCTGCCTGTCACGCCGTAGCCTTGGCGAAGGCGGATCCGGCTCGGATTCGCGGCGCAATTCATAATAGCCGGCGAGTTCGTCGTCGTAGTACGCGGCGAACGTCCGCAGTTCCGGCGCGGCCGCGTATTCTTTCCATTGCTCATCGGTCCACGGTCGTTTATCGATCCATTGCCACTGTTCGCCGACCGCGAAGTAGAGGTCGCGATTGAAAACCCAGTTGGGTTCTTTCTGTTCGCGAACTTGAAATCGCGCATCCGCACACCGCTTCGGCCGCAGCTTCTCCGGGGACCGCATCTCGAGATACGTTGTGATGAGCGGCGGTTTCTGGGCTGTTGTCGGTAGTCCGTGGTCAGTAGTCATTCTTTCTGCCCGCGAATCACGCGAATCACACGAAACATTCCAAATTTCGTAAATCCATTTCGCGTCAATTCGCGTGTTTCGTGGGCTCTAACTTAATCCGATTTGATTTCGGAAAATCCAGCCTGTTTGAGTTGTTGATTTAATGCTGGGAGATCGGTGTCGAGTAGTTTCTGCCACGCTTGCATTAACGGCCGAATTTCTTTCTCAACATCCGCGACAGCAGCTTTGACCGCAGCGGTCGGCGCGGCATCTGCGCCTTGGATTTCGTTGAACAACCTCTCGGTCGATTCGAGCACAAACAGCGATGGCGGCGCGCCTGGACGAGCGTGCGGTGGCCCGAACTGAGCCAGTGTTTGCACAAACGCCTCCAGTTTTTCGGTCACGTCAGGCCGTTCCGCTGCTCGTGCTTTGAGTTTGGTTAGCTGCTCGTTGATATCGTCGAACTCTTTGCCAACGGGCCCAAGCGTTAGTCGCAGTTGGTACAACTGCCACGATAGATCGAACTGCTCCTGAAGATCCACGGCTGAAGTTTTTACGCGCGGGTCCATTTGGACCGGCAGCGGCTCGGTGAAACTTTTGCCGTCAACGGTTAGGACGACCGTGTAATTGCCAACTGCGGCCCACGGCGAAGTGGAGGTGGGCGCCGTATTGCGGTACGTCGCAGACATCGGGAAGTCCGGCTGCACATTCGGCACTGGCATGTAATGCATGTCCCAGAGGAAACGGTGCATGCCAGCTTTAGTGGAAAGCAATTGTGGAGGGCGAATCCAGTAAGCCGGAATTTTCAAGCGCTTCGGGTCCGGCTTCACCGGCGCATCTGCACTCGAGTATTTCCTGACCGATGCGCCTTTGTTGTCTTTGATCTCAATCGTTACCGGGCCGGTGGCGTCTTTCACCAAAGAGTAATCAATCATAGCGCCGTCGGGCGGATTTTCACCGGCCGGTTCGTCCGGTGGCAATGGTGTATCGGTGTTGACGTTGCCGCGAACGCGGAAGGCTGTCTGCGGTTTGAAAAGGAGACTCTCGTTTTGCGTTTGGCTGAACTGACGCAGCGGCGTGATGTTATCGAGGATCCAGAATCCGCGTCCGTGCGTCGCCACGACGAGGTCATCATTTTTGATAATGAGATCGCGCACCGAGGTCGCCGGCAGATTCAACCGCAAAGATTGCCACTTCGCGCCATCGTCGAACGAGACATAAACGCCCTTTTCCGTTCCGGCGAAAAGCAGACCTTTGCGCTGGGGATCCTCGCGGACTGCGTTCACCGTTTGCCCGGCCGGGATTCCGTTCACAATTTCTGTCCACGTTTTGCCGCTGTCTTGCGTTCGGAAAATGTGCGGCCGCAAATCGTCGAGTCGCAACGTGTTCACTGCGGCGTAAGCGGTGTTCGCATCGAAATGTCCCGCTTCAATCAGCGAGATTTTCTGCCACGCGGAAATATTCGGAGGCGTCACGTTGTTCCAAGTTTTCCCGCCATCGGTGGTTAGATGAATCAGACCATCATCGGTTCCGCACCAGATGCGGTTCGCATCGAGCGGGGCTGGCGCCACCGTATAAATCACGCCGCGACGATGCGCCTGCTTCATCGCGTCGGCTTTGTATTTTCCGATGCTCGCCGGAAAATCGTACTGCGGTCGTGAGAGATCCGGGCTGATTTTTTCCCAGTGATCGCCTCCGTCGCGCGTTTTCCAGAGCGTGTTTCCAGCGAAGAAAAGCAGATGCGGATCGATAGCTGAAAAAACAACTGGCTCGGTGCGCAACATCCGGAAATCCTCTGTTTGCACCGGCACCGGCAAGATTCCCTGGGCCTGACCGGTTCGTCGATCGAATCGCGTCAGTTTGCCGCCGATGACAATGTCCGGATCGAGCGGATCGGCGACGACGTAGCCGTATTCCTCGGCCGCGACCGGCTGCCAGTCGCGAAACGTGATCTCGCCATCGTTGCCGCGACTTGTGATTCCGACCGAGCCGCTTTCCTGCTGACCGCTGTAAAGACGATACGGAAACGCGTTGTCCGCGCTGACATGATAAAACTGCGCCGTCGGTTGATTATACCACGAGCTCCAGGTCGCTCCGCCATTCACCGTGAGAATCGCGCCCTGGTCCGAGCCGAGAAGAATGACGTCCGGATTGTTCGGATTGATCCAAATGTTTTGGTAATCGTCGCCGCCGGGCGCGCCGCGCCAGCCATCCCAAGTTTTGCCGCCATCGGTCGATTTCCAACAGACCACACTTGCCGAGTAAACGATCTGCGGATTTTTCGGATCGAATCGCACCACCGGCAGATCGCCACCGCCAATGCCGAGGCCCGGGCGCGGATCATCGGTTGTCCCCGTCCACGTTTCGCCGCCGTCGTCCGAGCGATAAAGTTTCGTGATCGTTTTTGTTCGGACAGCGGCGAACAGAGTTTTCGGCGAGCTTGGCGCAATTGCGATATTCGCCTGCACGATATTACCCGGCAGTCCCTTCGTTAATTGCCGCCACGTTTTCCCGCCATCGACCGATTTGAAAATGCCGCCTTTGTCTCCATTGAAGATGCCGTTTTCCCACGGACCTTCGCGCGAATCCCACAGCGCGGCGTAAACAATCGCCGAATTGCTCGGATCAATCTGCACGTCGCTGGCGCCAACGTTCTCATCGCGGTAAAGCACCTTTTCGAATGTTTTACCGCCATCGACCGATCGGAACACACCGCGCTCCTCGTTGGGCCCATACGGATGCCCGGCCACAGCCACGAAAAGCCGGTCGGCATTTTTTGGATCGACAGCCAGTTGCGCGATCTGCTGACCGTCGCGCAATCCCAGATGCGTCCACGTTTTGCCAGCATCGACCGATTTATAGATTCCATCGCCGACCGAAAGATCCGGCCGATGCAATCCTTCACCGCTGCCGACGTAAATAACGTTCGGATTTGCAGGCGCAACCGCGATCGCGCCGACCGAGGCGGTCGGTTGATCGTCAAAAATCGGCTGCCATGTCCGGGCGTAGTCGGTGGACTTGAAAACGCCGCCGTTCACTGGCGCCATATAGAAGACATTCGGCTGCGAGGGAACGCCTGCGATCGCGCGTGTCCGTCCGCCGCGATGCGGTCCGATGCTTCGCCAACTCAGGATGGAATCAAAATCTCCCGCCCATGTCGTCGCACAAACGACTACGAGCCCGATCACGATTACGCTTCGAAAGAACTGCATAAAGCGGAGGCCATTCTCTTCTGCGGCAAGCAAGAGTGCAACACGTCTGCGTGCAGGCTGCCCGCGAATCACACGAATGAAAAAATTTCTGAAACTTTAGCGTCAATTCGCGTGTTTCGCGGGCCCAACTCAATCGAAGTCCGTCCCGGCGAGACACCGCGACCAGCACGCGGGACGCGCGCGCTACCCACCGAACGCTTCTTTGTTGACTACGTATGGCATTTTAGTCGGATCGCCGCCGTAGTTGCCTTCGAGCACGTCGATTAGTCCCTGAACGCAGCGGCCAGCCATGCCCTTGTCGGGATCGACATCGAGCCGCGTAATTCGCGCGCCGCTGGCAAAGTGATGGAACACACGGCAGCGATCCGCAATCTCAGGATCGAGCAGCGGCGAGTCCGGCGGGAGAGGTTCCTTTTCAAAAACATCGAGCGCGGCACCGGCGATGACGTTTTCCTTCAACGCTTTCGCGAGCGCTTTTTCATCCACGACCGGGCCGCGTGAACTGTTGACCAAATACGCGGTCGGTTTCATCAGCTTGAGTGTGTTTTCGTTGATGAGGTGATACGTCGGTTTGTCGGTCTCGCCCTCGCGCAACAGCGGTACGTGAATCGTCACATAATCGGCGACGCGCAGTGCTTCCTCGAACTCCACGTATTTGATCCAGGTCTTCTCGTTCTGAATGCCGCGCGCGTGGCGCAGGTCCATCAACTCCTGAATAGCAGCGATGAACTTCTCGTTCTGATACGCCGGGTCGTAGCAAAGGATGTTCATGTCGAACCCCGAACATTTCTTGATCATCGCCAGGCCGATGCGGCCGGTGCCGATGACGGCGATGGTTTTGCCCGTGACCTCGTCGCCGAGGAACGGCAGGAACGGGTGCCACGACGGCCAGTTCTGTTCGCGCACCAGCCGCTCGCTTTGCCACATTTTGCGCGCCAGCATGCCCATCATGAAAAATGCGAACTCGGCAGTCGCTTCGGTGAGCACGTCGGCCGTGTTCGTGAACGGGATTTTGTATTTGTTCGCGTCGGCGCGATTGATGTTATCGAATCCGACGGCGATCTGCGCCACGACCTTCAGCGTCCCCTTCCCTGCTTCGAATACTTCGGCATCTATCGGATCGCGCAGCGTCGTGATCAATCCGTCGATGCCGCTCTTCACTTTTTCGATGATCAATTTTTTTGGTGGCGCCTCGGGTCCTTGAAAAACTTCGAGATCGTACCCGCGCTCACGCAGACGGTTCTCAGCCGCATCGCCGATGCGCGACGTAGCAAACACACGAAAAGGCTTCCGGTTAGTCATGACCACGACAATGGCGAAGAATATAAACGCGTGTCGCCGTTTTTGGCTATTAACTTGAAACCGCCGTCAAGGCCATAATCGAAATTGTCATAAGAACTTACGATTGATTCGCCTGCTCTCGGAAAATCTTTTATCATGTATCGTACGACCACAGCAATGCTACAGCCACGCTGTCTGGCAGGAGCACTCGATAGTCTCCTCGAGATTTGCGTTGTCATAATCGTCGGGTATCTCGGTTGCCTTGGTTTTGGTGTTTCCAGCATCTGCGAGGCAGCTACTCCTCTCAGCATTCCAATCCAACTGACGCATTCACTGAATTACGCCACGGCAGCAGCGCCAGATGGTAAAAGGGTCGTAACAATCAGCGTCATCGCCAACAAGGGGCAAATTTTCGTCATGAACCTCGACGGCTTGCAGCCAGTGCAGATAACGCACGACACCGTTGACTATGACGATCCGCAATGGTCGCCGGACGGACAAAAAATCATTGCGACAGGAACAACCGACAAGCAGGAGAGAATTTACATCATGAATCCGGACGGCAGCGGGTTGGAAGCACTAACGCCTCCCGACATCCGAGCCATTCATGGCAGTTGGTCTTCCGACAGCAAACAGGTAATTTTTTGCGCTGACGACGATGTTCAGCCGCCGAAGAAAAACGATACAAAAATCTACAGTATCGACGTTAAGGACCGGCGTGTTAACACCCTGATCTCCGGCGGCGTGAACACCTATCCCTCCTGGTCGCCGGACATGAAAAAAATTGCCTTCCGCAAAATCATTGGCGACATGAACTCAGAAATATTCGTCGCCAACAGCGACGGCAGCAATTCACGTAACATCACAAACAATCCGGCGTTCGACGGCTGGCCCGCCTGGTCGCCCGATGGGAAATGGATCGCTTTCGCTTCCAACCGGGAATCCGCCTATCAAATCTACATCATGGACGAGAATGGCAGGAACGTAAGACTCGTAGCGAACACGGAAGGCCGTGCCACTGCTCCCCGCTGGTCTCCTGACAGTAAAACGATCTATTTTACGAACTGTAGGCACTCGGACTACGGGTACGATTGCGAAGTGTTCGCCGCAAAGCTGAACGACGCCGGTCATTGATCCGAACGCGGCAGACGTCAGTCCCTAGTCGCGACTCTCCGCCAGAATTGCGATGCGCGACGTCGCTAAAATGCGAAAACATTTGTTGTCGTTAGCCATCACGCGGAACGTGATCGAACAATTCGTTTAAGCTCCCAAGCTCGTCTGGCGGTTTTGTTCCCGAAAGAAACTTTTGAAATTCGGGCGAATACGCATCTTTACGGCTTGGCCACCATGCCCGGCGCACCCCATCAGCGTGGTAGTATTTTCGAAGAATTGTCTCCCATCCAAGCCACTGCGTCTTATCAAGGATCCCCGCTTTCTGTTGGTACCAAGCGTTCTCCAACAACTTGAAGAAAGAAAACAGAAAGTAGTGCGCCACGATGCGCTCTTCGCGGGTAGCCGAACCCCAATCCTCCGTCGCTTTAGATAGCGCAGATCCAAGAACGGGAGACTCCATTGCCGGAACATTGATTGAGGTAATGGCCGCCGCGAGCGAATCTACGACCAGAGCTTTCTGGGATCTGGTGTTCTGCCGAATGCTTATGATCAGTGCGATCAGAGTTAACGCTACGGCCAACGCGCTGACGATTTCAGCGAGTGCAACCAACACCTGTAGGTTCATATGGATCTCTTAGGAAATCTAGAACCCAGGAAACTAGACAGGATTTACAGAATTAACAGGATTCGCTACAGCAATCCGAAATTCAAAGATTCTTCTTCGCCCAGACGCCAACGCGATCAAGCGCTTTCTCGATGTTTTCGATCGAGTTCGCAACGCTGAAGCGCAAATAGCCTTCGCCGAAATCGCCGAATGCGGTACCGGAAAGCGCGGCGACGCCGGCGTCGTCGAGCAATGCGTCGGCCAGTTTCTTCGACGGCCAACCGGTCTGCGTGATGTTGGGGAAAACGTAGAACGCGCCTTTCGGCAAACGACAGGAGAAACCTTTGATCTTGTTGAGACCTGCGACCATCACGTCGCGCCGCTTCTGGAACTCGCTGCGCATTTGGTCAACCAAATCCTGCGGGCCGCGCAGCGCTTCGATACCGGCGATTTGCGTGAAGCTTGCGGTGCAGGAAGCGGAGTTGGTCATCAGTCGCGCGATGTGCGCCGCCAGATCAGCGCGCATCACACCGTAGCCCATGCGCCAACCAGTCATGGCGTAGGTCTTGGAGAAACCATCGAGCAAAATGCAGCGCTCCTTCATGCCATCGACCGACATGATTGAATGGTCCTCACCTTCGAAGATAAGGCGGCTGTAGATCTCGTCGCTTAATACCATGATGTTGCGATCGCCGATGGCTTGCGCGATCGCCACGATGTCGTCCTCTGTCAGCACGCCGCCTGTCGGGTTCTGCGGCGAATTCAGAATGATTAACTTCGTGCGATCGTTGATTAAACTGGAGAGCTCATCGACGTCGAGCCTGAAATCCAACTCCTCCTGCAACCGGATCGGCACCGCTTTCGCACCGACATAATTGATCATCGACTCGTAGATCGGGAATCCCGGATTTGGATAGATCACCTCATCGCCGTCTTCCGCGAGCGCGAGGATGCTGAAGAAGATGATCGGTTTGCCGCCGGGAACAACAACCACTTCATCGGGCGCAACGTTTACTCTGCGCGTCTCGCCCACGTGTTGCGCGATGACCTCGCGCAGCTCCATGAGCCCGGCGGACGGCCCATAATGTGTGTAGCCCTTGTGCAACGCGTCGCATCCCGCCTCGATGATGTTCGGCGGCGTATCGAAATCCGGTTCGCCGATTTCTAGATGGATAATATCGCGGCCTTTTGCCTCCAGCGCTTTTGCCTTCACCAACACTTCGAAAGCGGTCTCGGTGCCGAGACGCGCCATGCGCTTTGCGAGACGGAGTTCATGGCCTCTGGTCATCAGAGTGAAATCAGCATTATCATAGCAGTGACGCAACTTGTTTTGACCTTGCACGTTGAAAGCATAATCGGGACGCGTTTAAGTTCGCAGTGTGAAGCGCGGCTTGCCTTTCATCATTGTCGTTGTCGTTCTGCTTGTTGCCGCGCTCGCGGTGCACATCGACTGGACTTGGAAACGAAAACTCTCACCGCGCGGTGGCCGTTATTTTTTCCATCGGGTCGAGCTGGCGGTGCCGCCGTTCCGTCAGTCGGAGGAAAAATGGCGCGATGACCCGCTGGGTGGAGTGGCAGAGAACGGCACCCTCGGCGGCGAAGGCTGCGCCGTGGCTGCCGCGGCGATGGTATTCAAGTTTTATGGCATCGACGTCGATCCGCAGCGACTAAACTGGTTTTTACCCTTGGTTGACGGATACACCGAGAATGGCTGGATTTACTGGGACCGCGCGGCGTGGTTTGCGCCGGATCGCGTCCGGCACGTGTACGAAGACCTGCCGTCGTATCAGCTAATCGATTCGAACCTCAGCCGTGGCAATCCCGTCATTGTGCGAGTGCGATTGCCAGGCGGTGTGACTCACTTTGTCGTGATCGCGGGTAAGGACGGCTTCGATTACCTTATTGCCGATCCGGGCGCCGGCTCTGCAAAAGGTCTCTACCCGCTGCGCGAACTTGGCAGTGACATCGAGGCGCTAAGATTTTACGAGCCCATTGCGGATCCGAGTTCGCGACTTTCCGCACAAGTTCCGGCACAATACTAAATTTGTCATGCGTCATGAAAGTACGCGTGAGCACGCGGTAAATCATCTCGGTGTTCGGGAATGCATTTCGCGACCGACTTCTGGCTGACCCGGCTCTGCTTTCAGCGCGCGCTCGGATGCGTTTACCTGATCGCGTTCCTGATTGCGGCTAATCAGTTCATCCCGCTACTCGGCGAACGTGGGCTGCAACCGGTGCGGCGCTTTTTGCGTTATGCCCGATTCCGACACGCGCCGAGTTTGTTTTGGATCAATTGCTCTGATCGCTTCATCACGGCCGCAATCTGGTGTGGCATCGCGTTGTCGATCTTCGCTATCACCGGCCGATCGGAATCATTCGGGCTCGTCGTGTCGATGCTGACGTGGGCGTCGCTCTGGATGATTTACCTCTCGCTCGTCAACGTCGGCCAGACGTTCTACGGCTATGGCTGGGAAACGATGCTCGCCGAGACCGGTTTTGTCGCGATTTTTCTCGGGTCAACGGATACGCGCGCGCCAATCGTCGTGATGTGGCTAATCGTGTGGGTTCTTTTTCGCACCATGTTCGGCGCAGGCATGATCAAACTGCGCTCCGATCCATGCTGGCGCGATCTGACCTGCCTTTTTTATCACTATGAAACTCAGCCCCTGCCCAACCCGCTGAGCTGGTATCTACATCATTCGCCGCGTTGGGCTCACAAGGCCGGCGTGCTATTCACTCATTTTGTTCAGCTTGTTGTGCCATGGTTCTACTTCGCACCTGCGCCGCTCTGTTATTGGGCAGGCGGACTGACGATCCTGTTTCAAATAACTCTCATCCTGAGCGGGAATCTTTCCTGGCTCAATTACATCACCATCGTGCTTTGCATCCCGTGTTTCGACGACCGATTCCTCACGCGCATCATTCACGTTCCGCACTCGATGCCAGCAAACATGAGTTTACCGCATGCATTCGCCGTCGGCGCGCTCACTGTGATTGTGCTCGCGCTAAGCTGGCGCCCGGCGCGCAATTTGTTTTCGAGCCGGCAACTCATGAACGCCAGCTTTGAGCCGTTGCACCTGGTCAATACCTACGGCGCGTTTGGCGCCGTCACGCGTGAACGGTTCGAAGTCGTTATCAAAGGCACCGACGCGGACTATCCCGATCCCAATGCTGAATGGCGCGAGTATGAGTTCAAAGGAAAACCGGGCGACGTGAACCGCCGTCCCTGCATCGTTTCGCCGTATCATTGGAGACTCGACTGGCAAATGTGGTTTGCTGCGATGTCGCCCGCGGAGTTTCACCCCTGGATCTTCGCGCTTGTGCAAAGACTCCTCGAAGGCGAAGCAAGAATTCTACGCTTGTTCGCGCACAATCCGTTCCCGGATGCGCCGCCAAAATTCATCCGCGCGGATTGGTATCGTTATCAGTTCACCAAGCCCGGTGACGGCGGCTGGTGGGCGCGCACCTACGCCGGAGAATATCTGCCGCCAATCACTCTGCACCACGCCACTGACTAAGTGCGTTAAACCTCATCTTGAAACAGAGCGAGACTATCTGCATCAAACCGGTGGCGCGATCCTGATTCGCTCCTTGTTAGTCATTGGTCGGGGTGTAGCGTGCCGATGCGCGCGCGCGCAAAAACGGAGGCCGGAATTATGGGGGTCATGTTGCAAGCGTTTTATTGGGACTGTCCACAAGCGGAAGATCGCGAGCATCAATGGTGGGCTTTTATCGAATCAAAATTACCGTCGATCGCGCAGGCGGGTTTTACAGCGCTCTGGCTTCCGCCTGCAAACAAGGCAGCCAGTTGGCAATCCATGGGCTACGATCCTTACGATTACTATGACCTCGGCGAGTTTGATCAAAAAGGCGGCGTGCCTACGTGGTTCGGTTCCAAAACCGAATTACTCGACCTGATCCAGTCTGCTCATGCAGTGGGATTGCAAGCGTATGCGGACCTGGTGTTCAATCATAACAGCGGCGCTGATACTCAGGAACTGAACCCGATCGACGGCCAGTGGCGCTGGACAAAGTTCGCGCCGATGAGCGGCAAATTCCCGCGCGAGTGGAAATGTTTTCATCCGTGCCAGTACGAGACTTGGGACGGGGCAACATTCGGTGATATGCCGGATCTGTGCCATCGCGCTCCACTGGTTTACACTGAGCTCATCAACTACGCTCGCTGGCTTTTGGAAGAAATCGGTTTCGACGGATTCCGCTACGACATGGTCAAGGGTTACGGCGGCTGGATGGTTCGTTCGATTCAAGAAATGCGGGCACTGCGCGGCGGCACAAGTTTCAAGCCCTACGCGGTCGGCGAATGCTGGGACAGCGAACGTACCATTGACGATTGGCTCGATGAAACCAACGCGTGGTCGGACAATCCAGTCGGCGCATTTGATTTTCCGCTGCGTTGGCGACTGCGCGATTTGTGCGACAGTTACGGATTCAGTCTCCGTAACCTAACCGAGCCTGGCGTCTTGATGTGGGATAGGCCGGCCCAAGCTGTGACCTTCGTCGAGAACCACGATGTTGTGCGCGACAGTCCCATCATCAACGACAAGCTCCTAGCCTATGCATTCATTCTCACACACGAAGGTTATCCATGTGTCTTCTGGCAGGATTACTTCAACTGGGACCTCGCACAGCCGAACAATCAAAGCGGCATTGTCGCGCTCATCAAAGTTCACGAACAAAACGCTGCTGGCCCGACGCAGGTTCTCTTTGTGAACGACGACCTCTACATCATGCAGCGCCCAGGCAACGCTAATCAGCGGGGCTAGTCTTTGTTTTGAATAACAGCGGTAATTGGAACGGTGCGTGGATTCAGACGCGGTGGCTCAACACTCAATTTGTTCCCACAGCCTGGCACGGGCGCGACGACCTTGGCATTCCACAGGAAAAATGGACTAACGACTCCGGCTGGGTCGATCTCTGGGCGCCGCCACGCGGCTATGCAGCTTATGTGCCGGCGTAAGCCGAGAATTTTAGATTGCTGGCATCAGGCACACGAACAACACGAACAATCCGCCTTAGGCGGCTCCATACTCCCCCTGATTGAGAGTATTCTACGTGTAGCTGGTGGTCGACCTACGTCGAGAAAATTTGTGTCAAAAGTGAGGACCGACCCCCTCAAACTCTAGGTCACATCGCGCACTCCGGGTGTCATCGTCTCCGGGTCCATTTTGAGGCAGATGTAATCGTCCACCGTCTTATACTCTTCCGTGTATCTCGCCTTGGTGCGAGCCGGCTTGCTTAACTGTGTCTTCATGTGGGCTTCCTTTCGGGTTTTTGACCCTTAGCCCACTGTCCGTCAAATTAGGGCAACCCTACTCTGACCCCTTTTCTTCCCTAAGTAATAGGTCACATCGCGCACGCCAGGTGTCATCTGCTCCGGGTCCATTTTGAGAGAGATGTAATCGTCCACGGTTTTCGGTGGCTTGCCAGAGCCTAGCGCAGGCGGTTTTCGTAGAAACGCGCAGAGCTGCTATTCTATCCTCACGGGTAGTACTGCACGCCCTGAGTATTCTTAAGTTCGTGACGAACGAGACGCTCCAAGTCAGTCTTATCCCGGCTTGGCATCGATCTGGGAACGGTGATGGACGTGATTCCCTCCTGCGTACTAGTAAGCTGAACATCGGAGAACCGCTTGTCCTTCACCAAGGCTTCCTCGATACGCTTCCGTTGGTCCTGGGTTACGCCTTTCCATGCGACGGCTATAGGTTCACGCCTCCTCTGCTCCAGCTCCTCGCGTGTCGGCTTTGCGTACCGGTATGAGTACAGAGCGCGCGTTTTGGGGAAATCGTGCTTGTCCCAGTCAATCTGTGAGTCGAGAGACTCCCCAACGATTTCGCGTGTCCTCGCGTCTTCCTTTGCCAGCAACTCCGAAAACTGCTCGTCGCCGAGCTTCAGTAGAAGAACAACGCACTCATACGTCCAAGTTTCACTGAACTCGCCTTCGGCATCACGATCAGGATTATGAACGAATTCGTGAAACGCTTCGGGACTCCCTTGAAAGGCGAAATAAAAGTCGGGATGCCTTTCGGTTTCCCGCGTGGGAGGCGGTGCAGAAAGTGCTTTGTCAAAGCTCTCCCGATAAAATGTCCTGAGCCCAGCGCCATGTTTGGGAAAATAGTAGTCGTACAGCTTGCTAAATTCGTCTTCCGTTCCGAAGACCAGATTCGTGTAAAGCAGAAGGCAAGGCACGAGAATTCTTAGTGTCTGAACTCCGTCGGTCATAAAAACTTCACGGTCTTGACGTCGACCCCTCCCCCTTAGGTGGCGGTGGTTTTTCCGGCGGCTGAGGATGCGACGGCGCTTGCTGTTCTGACTGAGCTTTCGCAGGCCGTGCCGGCTCTCGAATGTGAAATGGCACGTTGTTATTATTCTCGCGCATGATCTGTTTCACTCGTGCCACTGTTTCGGGATTGCATGTCACGCACGCAGTCGAATCAGCCTTCCCAGACGGGTCCTTTTCATGAACCAGCGCGGGATTCTTGTAGCTTTCATTGGGCTGCCCGGGCTTCAACCCGGCTTGTTTGCCTGTGATCGCTGGCTGATCCGAAGGATATCCCGGTCCCCATCTTTCGCCCCTGGGCACAAGTTTGTAGTCTCCCTGCTTAACGCCCATGCTTTGTCCGCGAAAGCTATTTTCGTTGGTTCGACCAAGCGACGTGTACGTACCATTGTCCCTGACATAAAGATCGCCTGCGGCTCTGCGCGCCTCAAACGAGTTGGCCGGGTGCCCGACATAATCGCGAATGAGCCAAAATTCGGGGTCGAGCCCCATGGGATCGGTGATATCCTCTGGATCGTTGCGGCAGTAGCGGAAGAGATTGTAGTCGCCAGCGTCGAACAGCTTCGGGTCTTCACTCGTGAACCGCCCCAATCCAGGGTGATAGGCGCGGGCGCGATATTCGTAGAACCCAAATGCTCCAGCGTACTCGCGCCCGGTGAACATGAATCGGTTGCTGACAGCGGACGCTTGCGGTTGGAACGGAGTAGCGGTAGGCGAGGGACCGTAGATGGTCGGCGCGCCATAAGCATCGTAACGGTACCTCTCGATTAAGGTGCCACTGGTATCGGTTACGTGAATGACACTGCCTTCGTGGTCATGCTGCAGGTAATACGTCCGCACAGGATTAAATGTGTAATCGGTGCGCATTAAAATTTCGTCAATGCCTTTCCCATACACGTTCCACGCGGCAAGCGCGCCTGCTCCGTCGTACTCCAAGATCGGCCTTTCCCCATCATAGATGTAGTATTTGTTCACGCCGTTGATAGTGCGTTGGACGCAGCGGCCCAGGGCATCGTAGGCCAGCGAGTATGTGTTGCTGCCGGCTGTCACCCTGGTTAGCTGTTCGTCGTTGCGATAGAAATAATTAACGACGTTATTAACGGGCCCATACCGGTCCATCTCGTGTTGGTATAGGTTGACTTGGCTATTGTTGACAATCGTGCTTCCTTGCACCGCGGAGTACTCATTGAGATTGTTAGGCGTGTAACTCGTGGTTGTGCTGGTGTCCACCACGCTCTGGCGATTGCCCATCTTGTCCAAGTAATAGGTCACATCGCGCACGCCCGGTGTCATCTGCTCCGCGTCCATTTTGAGGGAGATGTAATCGTCCACCGTCTTCTGTTCCTTGCCAGGGTCTAGCGCTGGCGGCGTGTCATCCGGAACTCGTTAGGGCGTCTGTGAATACTCGAATGTACAATGTTGAGACGCGACCCTATTTACCCCCCTCTGCCTTCGTGATCTTGTTGCGGATAGAACGTGACCACGGGACTAAAGGTGTAATCGGTGCGCGTTAGGATCCGTTGTAGGTGGGTTTTACACCGTGACGAGTTACCGCTCGCTAAAGCTGGCAACAATCGGCAGCGATGATATTCTACCCTGCCAAAGCTTTGGCGGAGCGTGTATCAAACGACCAATAACGTCGCCGATCGTATTATATTTCATAACAATCCGATATTCACCTGGGCCTGGCAGTTCTATCGCAGATATCGGGAATAGCATGAACAAGCCGCGATCCCGCCTCTTATACTCGTCGGGAAGTCGGTCGACTATCTCGACAGGCACCCGCCGAGTGTGTACCCCGCCCGGCTTAAGGATCACCGTCTGCTGTGCCCACTGCTCCACATCGATTCCAATCTCTGAATAGTAAAGAAACTTGCCACGCTTGCCACTTGAATTCTCTTGGATGTCAAATGCTTTCGCCGGATATACGATAGGATCGGGTAAGAGCCGAATCGCGCGACTAGACGTGTTCTGGTAAGTGATCTGAATCGTTACCTTATCGCCGGGCTTGTAGCTGGCTTTTTCAGGCGACAGCCTAATTTTAAGATTGACGTCATTGACGTTGCCCCTCAACAGCGTCCCCGGAATCATTAGGATAATAGCTGCAAGCCGTATTGGATTGGTCATTGGAGTCCGTAACGCTGCATAATCTCCTCCCGAGTACGCGGATTTGGATCGTACACGTGCATGGCGTCCGCAAAGCCATGCTCGACCGCAAATCCGCGGAATTCCCTATTGAGCCAGCCGTCGCGAAGTTTATCAATCAGGTGTTCTCCTTCGTGCGCTAAAAGCGGGGCAACGAGGGAAAGGCGGGGGTGTGAGTCGAGATTGCCGTGGATAATGTTGTCATATGTGCTGAACACGTTCAGTGGTCCCCTAAAATCCTTCGATTGACCCACCACAATCCGCCCCGTTTCCGCGGCGCCGACTAACGCGTTTACCACGCCCCATCCAGTCGCATAACCACCGTACCCTCCATAGTGCTGCGTAGCTAGCGCAAGGTTATGTAGCTGGCTGGTGACCTGGAATTTATTCTCAAGACGCTTGTCGATCGTGCCGGATTTCGCGGCGGCATCAATCCGGTTATCAAAGCCTTGCCGGGTCGTCGCTTTCGCCAGAGGCGTATTCTCGAATTCGCGTTGGAAAGACCCTTCTGGCGGAGGCGGAGGCGGTGGCGGCTTGATGCCCGAAAGTTCTAATGTCCCCATGGGATCAGTGAGGTCGAGTGGATCATTGTGGACGTACCGGTAGAGATTGTAATCGCCCGCATCGAACAGTTTCGGGTCTTCGCTGGTGAACCGGCCCAGGCCGGGATGATAGGCGCGTGCTCTGTATTCGTAAAATCCAAAGGCAGCAGCGTACTCCCGCCCGGTGAACAGGAACCGGTTGCTGACGG